>Ga0257119_1000003_pt1 | contig 536000 bp, 486 predicted proteins | sample SI112_200mmetaG_FD_190179 | JGI IMG/M metagenome (GOLD analysis project Ga0257119, IMG submission 190179) | Marine microbial communities from Saanich Inlet, British Columbia, Canada - SI112_200m | ecosystem: Environmental > Aquatic > Marine > Inlet | place: Canada: British Columbia | collected... | reverse complement strand
CTCGAACCTGGAACCAATTGATTAAGAGTCAACTGCTCTACCAATTGAGCCAGCGGTGCAGTCAATCGGTACTCTCTTGTGCGCCGAATTTTCTTTTTGTGTCGCCCTTCGACAGGCCTGTGCTGAGCTTGTCGAAGTGCTCAGTGTGACACGCTTAGAAAACACCTCTTAATGACGCAGAAGCGGCGTGAATATAGTCGGCAAGCCAGGGCTTGTCAATGTGAGGAATACCGACTAAAACAGGTTTCAGAATTGCTCGGAGTCATCGGTGTGTCACACTTCCCTTCGACCCTGCTCAGGGCAAGCTAGCTCAGCATGACACACCCATAATACCAATGCTACCTAAAAATTAGACGACCAGCTTTGCCATGAAATCCCGAGCACTGACCTGCTCACAGGCAAAGATCAAATCCTTGACCTCCTGCATTCGCTCAGCACTTAGGCTTGCTTCAGCTAAACCATTGAACTTGTTGGTCAGATCATCCATGGTCATGGGCTGACGCGGATCACCTTTGGGATACTCCATGTATTCCTCAAACTGACGACCATCGTTTGTGGTCACAACAACCCTGGAAGGTTGCTTGGCCGGAAACATGGCCTCGAACTCCAGCGAAGGCTCACCCACGATCTTGTCGATTACTTCAAAGATCCTGGGATCATTCAGCTTCTCATCCGAAAAGGAAGCTGTCGTGATCTTTTTGTCCACGATGGCTGCTGCCATACAATAAGGCAATGAATGGTCCGCTGTCTCCCGAGATTCAGGACGATACTTCGTAGGATCAAATAGAATGTCATAGGCCTGAGCAAAAGCCGTGACCTTGACCTCTTTGATATCCGTATAATCCAGATCATTGTTGACCATGGCATTCAAAGCACAGGATATATGTGTATGGGTCAAAGCTTCAGTTGGAAAAGCCTTCATACCACATTCCAGAATCTTATAGCTCTCACCTAAACCACCAACCAGAGCATCAACATCCCAGGCCCAGGAGGACACACCATCGCGTCCTTCCATATCCGTTGGCTTCATGGTTTCATCTTTGGCATTCCAACCCACAAAAGCGTCCATAAAGCCCTCTTTGCCTTCAAAGACTTTCTCTGTCCCTGAGTAACCCTTCTGGGCTAACAAGGCAGCAAAGACACCTGATTGTGTGGCCATGGGGTCCACTGTATTTTTCATCATGGTCAATTTGCCCGCTGTGGGACAACCAATGGTATGATTGTGACAACCATTGATGCCAATGGCCATTACCATTTCATCAACACTAAGCCCAAGGACCTTACCTGCCACGATGGGTGATACAAACTGGGTCAGTGTGGCATGATGCCATTTGCGTTCCCGGACACCCGGTTTGGCAAACAGACACATGCGCATTTCGAATTCATAGGCCAGAACGATGGCTACAATGACATCCTTCATAGAGGCATCCACTTTCTCCGCCATGGAAAAGGCTGCCGGCATGATGTCACTGGGATGACTGGGATCGTCTTTCCAATAGATGTCATTGAAGTCCAGAGCCCGAATCATCAATGAATTGACCAAAGCCGTACTCACCGCAGGCATTTTGTCACCAAAACCCAAAACAGTGGATTCACCTACTCCACCCATTTCCTGATAGATCTCCAGCATGGATTTGACATCATGGGTACCCATACTACCATAGGCACAACCAATGGAATCATAGAGATAACGTTTTACCTCATAAATGACCTCCTCTGGAAGGTCCTCGTATTTCAAACCGACGGCAAACTCAGCCATCTGTCTTGCGATTGATTTCTCCAATTCATTCTCCTTAAAATCCCAGTGTGTCATACTGAGCTTGTCGAAGTACGACACACTGGTTTATTCTTATGTCTTTAAATACTCAGCCTTCGCGCCCTTCGACAGGCTCAGAGAGACGCTTCGGCATACACGCTTGGGAACACACAATTAGTGTAATCCGTAGCTATTTAAAGTTTTGCAATGATGGCATCTGCCATTTCTGTGGTTGAGGCTGCGCCTTTTTCAACCACGTCTGCTCTACCGGTCATCTTAGCCATATCATAGGTCTGTACCTTGCCTTCAGCAACCACAGTAGCAACGGCAATACGGATCTTGGTGGCAATGGCTTGCTCATCAATAAAATCCAACATCATACAGGCTGATTCAACCATGGCAATGGGATTCACAATAGACACGGGATAATCCGCATACTTCGGTGCGCTACCATGGGTAGGCTCGAAGACACCAATTCCCGTCTCCGGATTATATTGAGCACTACAAGCGAAACCCAATCCACCGATCAAGCCTGCAAATCCATCAGAAACGATATCACCGAACATATTTCCGGCCACGATGACGCCATAATTTTCAGGATTCTTGGTCAACCACATCATCTGAGCATCAATATTGGTGTTCCACAATTCAATATTGGGGAAGTCAGCTTTCTGGATCTGCTGAGCCATCTTGTACATCATACCAGATGTTTCACGGATCACATTGGGTTTTTCACAAACCGTTACTGATTTATAATCATATTTCCTGGCATGTTCAAAGGCAGCTCTGAGAATTCTCTCTGTGGCCTTCTTGGTGAAGATACGCGTTGAGACTGAAACTTCTTCTACTGGAGTATCACCAAAGTTCGATACAAATTTTGGATGGGTCATCAAAGCTTCATGAACCTGTTCAGGTGGGTTGCTCCATTCTACGCCACCATAAAGACCTTCTGTATTCTGACGGAAAATAGCCACATCAACACCTGGTTCATCCACGCCACCATCAGCAGCTCTGCGAATAAAGTTCAAGGGATTACCCTTATAGGTGCGACAGGGACGCAAACAGATATCCAGACCGAAGTGCTGTCTTAACCCCACAATGGGACTTGAATAGACCAGACTCTTAGCTTGTAATTTTGGATCTAATTCATCAAATGCTTCATCCTTGGGTTTAGATGTAATGGCACCAAACAGTCCAATTTTGTGCTCAGCCAAGAGATCCAGGGTACGCTGAGGTAATGGATTACCCTCGCTGCGCCAGAATTCCCAACCAATGTCACCTTCAACATAATTTGCTTCAAAGCCGGCGGCTTCAAGCACGCGGATGGTTTCGTCTAAAACCGGTTTCCCAATGCCATCACCTGGCATGCTTACTATTGTTCTCTTTGACACTTCCTTTTCTCCTTTATTAAGTAAAAATTAATTCTTCACTTTTCAATTTTTAAACAAGCTTCGCAGTTAATTTTAAGATATCGGATATATTATCTAAAATAGATGCACCTGTTTTACTCAATGCTTCTCTTGTTTGATGTCCGCCGGGGATAAGAACACAATCCACTCCAATAGCTTCTGCCACTTCGAAGTCATGCTCCGTATCTCCAACAAATAGCACGTCCTCTGGAGCAAAAGCCAATTCCGACATCCATTGAATTGCGTTTTCCACCTTGCTGTGGGCATAATGATTATTCAAACCCACAATTTTCAAAAATTGCTTGGTGAGTCCAAAGTGAGCCACAAGCTCATCCAGTGTATTTTGCTTATATGCAGACAAGATCGAGTGACTTACTCTCAAGGAACTGAGTTTCAGCAAGACTTCCTTTACACCAGCATGAAGATCGACTTCAAACTTATGCTGCTCATAGCCATCTATGAACTCTGTACCAACCACCTCAAATGATTCATCTACAAAATCAAATCCCAGACGACGGTAATAATCAATGACAGGAAACCCAAATATCTTTTGGTATTGGTCATGATCTATGGTGGGCATATCCCGCTTCGCCAGGGTCGCGTTGATCACCATAACTGCCATGTGGGAATCGTTCAGCAGGGTGCCATTCCAGTCCCATATGATATGCTTATAGGGAAAATTAGACATTATTCCCAACCATCCATAAATATTGCTATGGGTTTGTCACACCAAGGTTCTCGAAGTGCGACATATAATAAAAAACCTTCTCCTTCGAGAGCCTCAGGATGACGGTTTTGTGTCTGTGCCCGTAAATATTGATTTCTGATATAAAACAACTTCATTCAGCCTACTCCGTCATCTGTGCTTTGAACTCAATGATGACAGCAGCCCGCTCAAATGCCAAACCGAGCGCTTCGCGGATGGAAGCTTCAATCTCGCTCTTCTTTTCACAATCCGCTGGTACGGGAAGTTCAAAAAGGATGGACTCAACCGGGTTTTCACCAACAATCCGTAAATCCTGAACGGTGAACTGTTCATTAAAGATCGATATGGCCTTCTCTATGATTTCGCGAACCTTGTTTACATCTTTTCCAGCGACAGCCACTGGATCAATATGGGTTACGATCTGGGCATTTAGCTCATGAGCCAGTTTGTGTTCAACATTATCAGCAATATTGTGGGAAATTGATGGTGTTGTTGCTTCATCAATCTCAACATGTAGAGAGATAAAGCTCTGATCGCCATAATTATGAACGACGACATCATGGACCTGCCGTGCACCAGGAACCGTGAGGGTCAGGGCGGTAATTTCCTGAATAAACTCTGCTGTAGCCGGTTTGCCCAGTAAATCATCAATGGCTTCGCGAGCTATTTCGTAGGCGGCATGAAGAATCATGATAGCCACACCAACACCCATGATTCCATCTACATAGGGTACACCAAAATATGCCCCCACCAGCGCTGCAATCACCAGTAAAGTAGTATAGACATCACTCTTATGATGAACTGCATCGCCCCGCAAGGCATCAGAATCTATAAGATCACCAAGCTGGTAGGCAAAGTAGGCCATCCAGGCCTTACCCACTGCAGTCAGCGAGACAACCCCGATCACCAGCCAATTAATCTTTGATACATCGATGTCCGCTTCAGAGAAGAACAGCCGATCCACAGCACCCTTGAAAAACTCCAAAGACACCACTGCCATAAGAATGGCTATAGTCAGGGTCGCTATGGTTTCAGCACGACCATGTCCAAAGGGATGTTCCTTATCAGCAGGTTTCTGGGCAACCCTAAATCCAAAAATGACCACAATGGAGGTGGCCACATCGGATAGTGTATGGAAGGCATCTGCGATCAGCGCAATACTGCTTACCATCCATCCAAAAATCAACTTGATGACAAAAAGAACAAAGTTCCCAATAATGGAAACCCACCCCTCCAACATACCTACATGACCACGATAAGCTGTTGTCCCAGGCTCAATACCTTTTGGAGTGGTTGTACGAATGAGGAAGTTAGTAAAACCCATATACTAGAGACGTTCCTTGACCCAGTTTTCCAGACCATTTGTCAGGACCAACTCTTGAGCTGCGGCTCCAACCGGACTGAGTGAATAGACTTTATCATTATAATTCAGGGTGGCGCTCTGAAAATCGATGGTAGCCTTAATACCTGTGGGGACAGTCAATGCATCACGGCCATGGGCATCGAGAAGATCCTGTACCAATTCAGGGGCTTCCAGGACCATAAAACCATTATTAATGGCATTACGTTTATAGGTTTCACTGAATGAACCCGCCAATACCAGAGAGATACCTCGATACTTCAGTGCCGTTGCAGCCTGTTCACGAGAGCTGCCCGTTCCAAAATTAAAACCACCTACCAGAAAATCACCCTTCTCAACCATATTCACAAAAGCGGTGTCATAGTTTTCCATGACTACACCTGCCTGTTGCTCAGGAGTGAAATCATCGATATAGGTGTATTTCCCAGGGAAAATACCATCGGTATTCAGATTATCCTGATGACAAAACAGAATATTGCCAGTCAACTCCTTTGGAAAGCCATCAAGAATACTCACGGCGACAGTGTCCGCAGCAGCTTTCTTGTTGGTTTTAATATCACCGACGGGCTTGGCATCGTCATATGCATATGGTGAAACCACTTGACCAGCAACGGCAGAAGCCGCTACTACTGCAGGCGATGCGAGATAAGCCTTGGCACTCTTGGCACCCATGCGGCCCTTGAAATTTCGATTTGTGGCGGATATTCCCACTTCATTTTCATCCAGTAATCCTACACCTAACCCAATACAGGGTCCACAACCAGGAGGAAGTGGTCTTGCTCCAGCATCTACCAGAGTTTGCCAGTCTCCCCTGCTTTCGCTCTCCGCCTGAACTTCACTTGAGGCGGCAGCAATGTAGAATTCTACATGGTCTGCTACTTTTTTACCCTTAATCGTCTTGGCGGCTTCAGCTAAATCTTCTACGCGACTGTTGACGCAGGAAACCAGATAGGCTTTGTGAATCTTGAGCCCCTGTTTCTCCATCGTCTTGGCAGTTGTCATGGTCTTCACATTATCCGGACCAGAAACATTGGGTTCCACAGTAGCCAAATCCAGTACCAACTCTTTGGCGTAAAAGGCATCTGGATCTGCATAAGGTGCTGTTTGCTTAAGTTTTGAAATGCGACCATAATTCATGCGGGGGGAATCACCATCCCTGGCATCAGCATCTGATTCTACACCAGAGAGACCTCTTTTTTCCACTGTCAAAGCACGGGCTTCCAGCCAATCGAATGTCACATTATCAATGGGGAATACACCAGCCAGGGCACCCCATTCAGTAGTCATGTTGGCGATAGTCAATCGTTGATCAATGGAGAGTGAGTCCAGACCATCACCCTCAAACTCGATGGCGTGATTCAACACTTCATCATGATTGAATAAACCAGCCAGAGTAATAATCACATCCTTGCCTGTGACACCGGGTCGCAATAGACCCTTCAGCTCAACTTTGGCTACAGGCGGTACTTGCCACCAGGTTCTACCGGTGGCCCAGATTGCTGCTGCGTCTGTTCTTACGATGGGCGTTCCCAGCACACCTAGTCCCCCATACATGTTGGAATGACTATCAGAGGCCACCATCATAACGCCCGGCCAGGCATAGCCTTCTTCACACATGATCTGGTGACCAATACCCCGGCCAGCCGGGTAAAAATCAACACCCATTTCTTTGGCAAAGGCTTCGATACCTGCATATTTCTTGAGGTTGGCTTCGCTGGTATCTTGAACATTGTGGTCCAGCGCATAAACAGGCTGTCTGGGATTGGCCACTTTTGTGGCACCAATAGCCTTGAATTTATTCATCACGGCGCCGGTATTATCATGAGTCATCACATGAGCTGGTGAGATAGATAGAAAATCACCACTCCTCACTACATGTCCCTGCTCCAGATCAACGGCATATTTCTGAGCAATTTTTTCAATCAAATTTTGTGACATATCAACTTCCTCTGTTATTAATAATCAACCAGTGTAATCCGTAATGGCAATAATTAGCTCCCGCTTTACCATTTTGCCTAATTCCTGGTTAAAAGTCTTTACTTGATCTCAACCTTGACGGGCATGATCATCTGGATTTGTCCACCTTCGATGATAGGAATCAAATCATCGATTCTGAGCGTTTCCAGGACACTACTGGATACAAGATCCACTTGAGCTCCCCTATCAAACAAGGTCTTAAAGTCTGTCTTTTTTTTCAACGAGGGTAATTCTACAATTTCTACCTCACCCTCGATGCCTGCGGCTTTTTTGGCTAGTTCGATGGCATCGTAGTAGCCACCGATCTCATCTATCAGACCATATTGTTTGGCATCGGTCCCTGTCCAAACCCGACCCAGAGCCAGGCTATCCAGTGCTTCCATATCATTCAATGCTTCACGACCCTTGACAACCCGTTCCTTGAATTTCATGTAAATGTCATTGATAGATTCCAGCATCAATACATTTTCCTCTTCAGTGGCCAGACGGCTCCCGCTTATAAAGTCTGAATTTTTGCCCATTTTGATGCCTTCTACATGCACACCAAAACGCTCCATCAGCTGGGAGAAATTCAGACGTAGACCTATAACACCAATTGAGCCGGTAATGGTAGAGGGGTAAGCAATAATGCTATCAGCCTGACAGGCTATATAATAGCCTCCTGAGGCGGCTACATCGGACATAGAAGCAATAAATGGTTTAATATTGGCGGAGTCTGTCTCAGTGGTTTTAAGAATCTCGCGCCACATAATATCAGACGCCAGAGCCGAGCCACCGCCACTATCTATACGTAAAACAATGGCTTTGATACTTTCATCTTCACGGGCAGTTTTAATTGCTTCGGCAATGGTTTTATCACCCATGGTAGTTGATCCAGAGGGTCCTCTCTGGCTTTTACCTGAAACGATACCACCTACTGCATAAATCACTGCGATCTTGTCGCTGGCCTTATCATCCCGCCAGGCATATTGATACTCAGGTATTTCAGCTCTCGTCTTTACCTTGACAATATCTATCTCACCATCATTCAGTTCATCAACGTATTCATCGAATTCGTCAGGATACATGGTTCCAGTAATGAGTCCAGCCTCTTGAGCTGCCGATGCGAGCATATAAGGTCCATTGTCCACAACCTCGCGAGTTCTTTCCTGTTCCCAATCTTTTCCTTCAGCAATACCCGCAATAAACTCAGAATAGACACCTTCCAACAGTTGAGAGTAATTTTTACGCATGGCCTCAGACATTTTATCATTGAGATAGGGATCTGCAGCCGTCTTATAAGGACTCACCCTCCAGACTTCAGGAACAATTGAAAGGGTATCCAGCAAGCCTCTGAAAAAGGTTACTTCCATAGCCAGACCGCGGAGATCCACACCCATCATTTCATGAACATATATTTCATCTGCCATGGAAAGCAAATAAGTGCTTCCGTTCCCCAGTCCAAATTTACTATAAACGATGATTTCTTTCCCGGCATCATGGAAACGCTGAAAGGCATCTCGCATTTCGGTCATTTTGCTGAAACCAGCCCGGACATTTCCCAGGTCAATAATCAGACCGTCAATATCGGGGTCCTCAGTGTATTCCTGCATTTCATCAATGAATTTTTTCAACTGTTTGCCATAGGTAACGGCACCACCGAGAAAGGGGATATTAAAATCGAAATTTATGGGAAAGTTGGGTTTCTTCATTGCTGGCTCTTCAATAAAGAGCCCCTCCAGCTTCATACGCAGATATGTTTTGCTTTCTTTTTTAAGCGCTTTGTCTCCAAATACAGAACGATAAGGATTGGCTGTTGTTCGAATAACCAGAGTTTGAGATGAAAAGCTGCTGGAATTGCCATGACTCTCAACACCCATATCAGGCATGAAAATACTTAAAGAAACACCATAGTTACTTTTGCCTAGCTCGGTAAAGCCATTTAATCGTACACCTTTAATCGGCTCGACAAATCCGGTGAGATAGCTTGATATGTCAGAACTACCCTCTGTAATGCCCATGTCAATTCCGGCACCAAAGCGACCCTCTCTATTTTGAAAAGCGACACCTGAGTTCAGCATGAGTGCATCATTGGAACCAGACCAGACGTTCTGAATATGTGCTCCCAATGCCAGCATGGGAAAAGGACGATGCATCCAACCCAGGTCATAGCGACCCTCTAGCCATGCTGAATTGTCAAAGCTATAGGTAAACCCCAGACTGTGTGATTGGGAAAGCTTAATTCCCTGACTAAAACTCCAGATGTTTGTGGCAGACCCAACATCCCACTGATAGCCAAATCCAGTGGTTTTTGTTTGACTGAAATAGGCGAAATCCTTTGTGAAATCTGATCCGTCAAAGTGAGTCATCAGCATGCTCTCAGTGTGGTCATTGAAACCCAGACCGGCTGGGTTATAGCGAATGGCCAGGGGATCATCCGTGGCTGCCACTGAAGGCTGAAGTACCTGGATTTGAGCCATTAGAAAACTCGCACTCAGCATGAATAGTGTTATCGTTCTGACCATAATAGTCGTCCTTTCGCTAATATTCTGTAGTCGATCTGTATCTTTGTTTCTCAAGTCGTTGTGATGTTACTGAATTATGCCTTGAAGGGTTCAAATGACACAAAGTCGGCGTGGTGAACAATAATTGATTCAACAGTTCTCATTCCCAGATCACCTTCTTTGGAGTGGGTAGCGATAATATGCTGAACCTCTGCTGGCAATTCAAACTGAAAAGCAATGGATGCACCACTGAAGGGGTGGCGTACAATTTTACCCATGGAGCTGGTACCCAGCTTACCGTCCTGCATCTCATACTCCAGTAGTTTACCAATATCAATCAGAATGGCGCCTGAAATCAAAATGTCCATATCGATTTTCATGGAATCACCAAAATTTTCCTGCATACGCTTGGCAATATCCACGGCGAGTTGGACACAGGTTCTTTTGTGATTCATAAAGGATACATTCACATCCTTTATCAATAGGCTAAAGGGGATGACCTCAAGATCTTCAGGGGAAAGCACGCTATTTTCAATGGCCCATACCCAGGCACTCAATGTTTTCTCCCTCAATTCATCATCTTTGATCCATTCGATTTCTGGCCAAATTTTTAGTACTTGTTCACGCATGTTTGAAAACTCCTCTTATTCTTCAATCTTAAATATCGTATCGATCACTGTTCCATCAACCCACTTCACCACCCCAATGGGTTCATCTGTTAGCTTAGGCTTCTGGGGTGTTCCACCGATGAGATCATCAATTTCCGCCTTGAGCTCCTGAATAGTTCGTATAGGCAAGCCACTATCCCTGGTTGCTTCAATTAAATCAGTACGCAATGGGTTGATTGCAATCCCACGCTCCGTGACAATCACATCAACCAACTCACCTGGCCCCACCAGAGTGGTGACTTCATCCACAATAACAGGAATTCTATCTCGAAAAGCTGGAATAGGTAAAATAGTACATTTACTGAATAGACAATTCTGCCAGCCTCCGATTCCATGGAGCATCTGTCCGTCGGAATGAGTCACTACATTGGCGTTAAAATTCACATCCACCTCAGTGGCGCCCAGAACAACGGCATCCAGCTGGGATGCAAAATTGCCCTTACCGTGCCAGTTATAACTGGTGAAAGGCGAGGTGTTCACATGTCCTTCATTTTCACGCATAGATCTCACACCCTCAAGGTCAAAGGTCTGACCATCAAGAATATAGTCCGTGAGTCCTTCTTCCAGCATTTCTACCAGATACTTGGTAGACCCCCCACGCACAAAGCGAGCCTTGACACCAGCCTCTATCATCATCTCTTTCAGATAGATGGCAAAGGCCAGGGCAGTCCCTCCAGCACCAGCCTGAAAACTAAAACCATCCCTCATGATTCCTGCAGCCTGGACGAATTTCGCAGTGAGCTCAGCAATGTAAAGACGATCTGGTGATTTGGTGAGTTGAGTGGTACCTGAGACAATCTTCTCCGGTTCACCAACCTTATCAAGAACGACAACATAATCAACATTCTGTCCCTGAATCTGCCAGGGATAGCATGGGAAAGGCACAAGGTTATCAGTTACTACAATCACTTTATCGGCATACATGGAGTCAGCCAGACCAAATCCGAGAAGTCCACAGGCTGAGGGTCCTCGATCACCCGTCGCATTTCCCATGGGATCGGCCGTTGGGGCTGCCAGTACGGCAATATCGATATGGACTTCACCATCTTGAACGGATTGCCAGCGTCCACCATGGGAGCGCAATACAGCCAGACCATCCATTTTTCCCTGAGATGCATACTTACCCAGAGGTCCATTCAGTGAGCCTTCAATGTGATGTATCAGACCACTATCCATGTGCTTTGTCATCGGGGCATGGCAGGGAAAAGCCGCACTGGGAAACCACATCAAACCCTTTGTGCCCATTTCCTCGACAGCATTAAAAACCTGGTTCATCACGAGATCACCATTTCGAAAATGATGATGTGAAGAAATTGTCATACCGTCTTTAAGGCCTGCTAATTCAAGGGCTTCTTTGATGGACCCCACCACCTTATTGCCATCACTGGGGTAATCGGTACAGGAAGCAATCGGTGGAGCAGCTTTATGACCATCAGGTTTATAACCATTCACACCCTGGAAAGGAACCTGGGGTTTGCCATTGACTTCTGTTGGCACCATCCGTCCAGCTGCATTTTTTACAAATTCATATTTCTTTTTCATGACTTTAAATCCTTAATACCATACCTGTGCAATCAGTTCATCAATAGGGTTGATTTACTGGCAATCGTTGTTGGAGCGCATCGTGATGAGTTCTTATCCAAGTTCTTTCCAGTTTTTTTCCAGCATACCTGTGTCAACGGCCATGCGGATAGTTCGTTCGGCGCGTTTGACCACTGGAGGATCTATCATCTTAGACCCTACAGCCACGACACCAAGACCTTGGGCTTCTGCTTCATCAGCAGCGATGATTATTCGCTTGGCTTTGGTGATCTCTGCCTCAGTTGGAGCAAACTCTTCATGGATTGGTTTGATCTGGCGAGGATGAATGCAACCCATGCCATCAAAACCCATGGATTTAGTTACCCGCACAGATTCTCTCAAAGCGGTCTCATTACTCACATCACTAAAGACGGTATCGATAGGTTGAATTCCTGCAGCCCGTGCAGCATTCACCAACATGGAACGAGCAAAAAAGGATTCCTTGCCTTCCAAAGTACGCTGTGTACCAATATCAGCGGTATAGTCTTCCAAACCCATGGCCAGGCCTACATTGTTTTTACTGGCAGTAGCTATATCATAGGCATTGAGCACACCCCGAGCACTTTCTAGAATGGGCATGTAGTAGATATTTTTCTTGAGCTTTTTTTCTTTAAGAATGGATTGAACCTTGGCCTCCATGGCGATGACCTGATCAGCTGTTTCTGCTTTGGGTAAAAGAATGGTGTGGACATGGTGGGGAATAATAGACTCCAGATCCTGCATACCCAACTCACCCTGGTTGATCCTGACCATGCGTTCGGCCCCAAAGAAGTCCAGTGTGCGAAGCGCGTTTCTCACAATGTGTCGGGCTGAGTCCTTCTCCCCTGGAGGAACTGAATCCTCGAGATCCAGAATAATACAATCCGGATTATGGATTCCGGCATTTAAAAATAATTTGGGCTGATTTCCAGGTAAATAGAGCCGACTCCGACGGAAACGACCGAATGAAGTTTCATATTGAGCATGCGTTTTGAAATCTGGTAGCACCTCAACATCAATTTCGGGATGGGCTCGTTTGACCACAGTTTCGATTTGAGCCATCATGACAAATGGTAATGCCCCAAAGTCCTTAATTTCTACAGAGCCGGTAGTGACCCCCAGGCTGGCGAAAGTAGTTTCTGCCAGATCACGGATGGTCTTTGAAAACAGGACATCAACCTTGCTTTCAATATTCATTTTAAGTGGGTCTGAACCTGGTTTGTAAAATACCTGGCAATCAGATTTAATACGTGTCCCCTGAGGACCTGCCTGAAAGTTCTTACTCATTGTCACTTCACCTTAAACAAAGGGTTCAAGTTCATATATTCATTTCTGTCATAAGACGATTCGACATAGAGAAATTGTCGAATTTGATGGCAAATATACTCGCCGAAATCAACCCCTTCAACCATTACCGGAAGGGTGTTAATAAATATTTTGAATTAAACAAACCATCAGCATAATACCATCTCACATTGAGATATGGTCATGCAAACTAGATGCCTATTTTGCCAGTATATCCAGAATTTTATTATTGGCTTTGGGGAGGGCATAATCCTTGAGTTCATCCATATAAACCCAGCGGTTTTCAGTGGCAGCAAATCTTTGGGCTTCACCACTAATCCAATCACAAAACCAGGCCGTAAGTGTGATCTTAAAGTGGGTGTAGGCATGGTTGATCGTACCTATCTCCCAGCCCAGATCTATATCAAGCCCCGTCTCTTCTTTGATTTCTCTCAAAAGAGCAGCTTCGCCTAGCTCCCCTTTTTCAATTTTGCCACCAGGGAACTCCCAGAGTCCTCCCAGCAAGCCATTTTCGGGGCGTCTTTGAATGAGGAGTTTTTGATCACGACGGATCAAACCGACAACGATATGATAATGAGGGATGCTTTTGCGTTGTGGCTTTACAGGATAGTCTTCCATGTCACCAGCCTGATTGGCCTCACAGGTTTGATTTATGGGGCAATTAGCACAGTCAGGGTTGCGTGGTGTACAGACAGCTCGCCCAAGATCCATTAAGCCCTGATTAAAGGCGGCTGGATATTTAAGGGGAATGAGCTTTGCAAGCTCCAGGCTAATATCTGATCTGGTTTTTGTCAGGGTGATGTTGGTCTTCAGTCGAGTCAGGCGGGCAAAAACCCTCAATACGTTGCCATCTATCAGGGGAATCGTCTCCCCAAATGCAAGACTGGCGATGGCGGCAGAGGTATAAGGACCTATACCCGGCACTTCGAGAAGTTCGGTTACGGTGACAGGCAGAGCGCCACCGAACTCATCCATAACAAATTTTGCCCCGCGATGGAGATTTCTAGCCCGGGAGTAATAGCCCAGACCTTCCCAGCTTTTTAAAACCTGATCCTGCTCTGCAGCAGCTAAGTGTGAAATTGTGGGGTAGTCACGCATCCAGTTATTGTAATAAGGCCAAACCGTTGTGACCTGGGTTTGTTGGAGCATGACCTCAGCCACCCAAATCGCATATGGATTTGAAACACCCCTACCAGGAACGGGTAAATGCGCCCGCTCTGCCTGGAACCATTTTATGAGTTTTTTGGAAAAGTTTTGTTGGTCTAACAACTGATAAGATCAGGAATCGTTTTGCTCAGCCAATGCTTTAATATGAGTATGATCCGAACCACAACAGGCCCCAATAAATTCGACACCCAGCTCTTTAACTTCTTCAGACCAGGAGACAAAAGCTGCAGGAGTAACCTTTTTGATCTTTCTCTTTCTTTTACTCTCGGGTTGCTCCAGCTCCACATTGGGATAGGCCAGCAAGGGTACAGAAACGACTTCACGCAACTCACTGAGTGCCATCTTGGAAACTTCTAGATTGGAACAGTTTACTCCAATAGCGGAGACACCCTTCTTTTCAAGAAATTTGGCTGTTGCAATGATATCATCACCATTATAGATGTTGCCTTCTCCGTTGAGAGCAAAGGAAACCCAGACCGGTTTTTCATAACGTAAGGCCAGCTCAGTTAAACCTTTAGCTTCCCGAGCGGAATTCATGGTCTCCAGTAGCATAATATCGGTTGAATGATGAGCCAGATTATCCAGTTGGGCGTCATGCCACGGTCGTGAAATAATATTTCCAGGAAATTCCTGGGGGGCCCAGCAATCTGCCAGGGGAGCAATTGAGGCGGCAATTTTTATATCTTTGCCTGATTCTTGAACCGTTTTCCAGGCCAGGCGAATTGCCAGAAGCGTTAATGCTCTTGCTCTGGTATGCGCATCAACTCCGGATAGTCCGGCCTGATGTAAAGCATATGGGGTGGTTCGAAAGGTATTGGTGGTAATAACCTGAGCTCCCGCCTCAATATTCTCTTTATGTATCTGAGTGATATCTTCGGGATTAGATTGTAGAACTGTGGCTGACCAGAGGGGTGCGGTTAGCTTGTGACCCATCTCTTCGAGGCGGGATCCCATAGCTGAATCAAGAATAATAGCGCTCATGAAGGGTCGCTTACTCCACCAGGGACTGGCTTAGTTGGATGACATTACCATCTGGATCAGTAAACGAGGCGAGGCGTGTAAGACCTGGTATTTCTTCCTTATCAAATAATTTGATACCTTTTCCCCTCAGAAAGAGTTCAGATTTTTCAAGATTTTCAACATCAATGACCAGGGCCCCGATAGGATTCGCGTTTGTGGCCTTGACGCCATGGATGGCAATCTTGGCTCCTGGACTAATTTGAAATTCAGCCCAGCTGGACTCCTGGTCTTCAAGAACCAGTTCAAACTCCAGATCATCTTTATAAAAGGCCTTTGCTCGCTCAAAATCAACGACAGGGAACCAGACTAGATCAAACCGTTTATACCAACTCATTTTCATCCCTCACACAATGGTTAAAAGTTCTTCGAGTTCACCGAAGCTGTCAACAACAAAATTCGCTTCTTTTAAGGAATCCCTGCTACTACTTGTGGTAATTGCAATAGTTTGACAACCTGCAGTAGTTGCAGCTCTCAGGCCAGGCGGAGAATCCTCAATAACTAGAGCCTGGGCAGGGTCCACTCCACATTGACCACATGCTTTCAGATAGGAATCCGGAGCCGGTTTGGTGTTTTCAACGTCACTTGAGGTCACAATGAAGTCAAAATCCGTCGATATGTTTGAATTTTTAAAAATCTCGTCAACGAGTGCTCTGGGGGTGGCGGTTACTAAGGCTACATGGTCCACCTGCTTGCGGATTTTAGCGTAAAACTGCTGAAATCCAGGCGTGTAATGAACCGAAGATGAAAATTCAGCCCAAAGTAGCTTTTTACCCTTTTTCTGCAAAGATGCTATCTCTACATCTAATTCAAATTCTGCTAAAAATTTTTCATAAAAAAGTGCTTCGGAAATACCACGGTTGTCTTCATAAAAGGGGGCTGGAATCTGCACGCCATACATTTCACCAAGTTTTTTGGTGGCTCGATCGTATACCTCTTCACTTTGCACAACGACTCCGTCAAAATCGAAGAGTATTGCTTTTAAACGACCAAGATCAGGATGGTTAATCAATTGATTTAAATGCATTCTTTATGAATTGAAAAAATTTAATCAACCACCATCAACGGTTGCCCAGCCAGGATTTTTTGGGGTTGGGGGCAGGTTGGCGATTTCATTGAAATAGTGATTGCCAATATGTTTTACGATATCTTTTATGGAAAGACAGGCCTGGGGTTTATCATTCTCATCCACAATCGGTACATGACGGTAACCACCCACAACCATATAATTCAAGGCAAAGGCCAGGGGTGCATCAGCCATCAGGGTGTCTGGATCGCCGGTCATGTAGTCCTCCACATCAATATCCTCGTGGGACAAGTTTTTACCAACAATTCGACGAATAATATCCCGCTCCGTAAAAATGCCTTTAAGCTTTTTATCTTCGGTAATCAGGAGACAACCAATTCGTTCATCCTTCATCAGTTGTAGACAGGCTGCTATACTGGTATCTCCAGATATGCAGATTGATTTTCTTAGCTCCAAACTGCTAACTGGATCCTGGAGACGAATGATTTGCTTTGGTCCTTTTTTGGTGGAAGACCCGCCTTCATTCATCACTTTCATTTCATCATCTATATGTTCATCATAATCGATCATATTAACCTCCCTAATCAATCTTAAATATAGAATATATTCCGGAAAGTTCAGCTAGTTCTAATCAAAGTGGGCAAATAATAATTCATCTAATTGAAGGATTGTCAACAGCTACCTGCAACCCCAACAAGATCCATAATAAAAATTGAAGATATCAGGGAGATTGTGATGGGTTCGAGGGCAATAAAAAAGGCCATCCCGACGGGATGGCCTTTTTATCAAAACATGTGGCTTAATTATCTCAGAGAGATGCCAAACCCTGCTGTGACAACACTGTTGGTTGGTGTTTGGCTCACATGAACATTAAAGTAAGTGAACGGGATCAATTTCAGGTGTAAACCTGCACCAATTCTCATGCCTGGATCTGTCTCCATATCAAACTGGATACGATCATTTTCCATACCGAAGGATGGATCCACATCATAACCAATACTCAATGAGCTCATCTCGTAAGCCGCATCAGCATAAACACCTACGCCAAAAATCAGGAGATCCATGGATTTTCCTACCTGGAGACCAAATGACATATTCGAAGATTCAATAATATTTCCAATACTCATCTGTGAGTAAAAAGCACCTGCTGTAATATCTACAGGGAAAAGTGGAATTGGAATAAACTGATCAATATTCAAACGTAGACCACCACCATACATGCTAATAGTACCAATATCCTCATCTTCAATATCTGGCATACCGCGGACGATCAACTCAATTCCCATGGGGAGACCCAGGGCTAGCTGTGGCATAACCAGTGGAAGTGCTGGCAGATTAATTCCTGGAGGAAGTGGTAAATCCAGGTCCATTTCACCAACCGCAGTGGCTAGGTCTGCGTCAGCAATAGCTTGATCAACCATACCAGGGATCAGTGCAGCATTAACACCTTGACTTGTGAGCAGAGCAGTCATCTCTGTTCTCAGGTGATCTTCAAAGAGACCCGTAAGATGGAGTTGGTTGGTAACCAGAGTTCCCCCACTATCAGGACCAAAAAAGGTTGGGGTGCGTGTTTCAGTTTCATAATAAATGTCACCAAAGGAGAGCAAAAGTGGATTCACATCGGCACCGATGATATCATCCAGATCGAATTCCATATCGCTTTCATTCAGGGCAAAGTTAAAAAACTCACTCTCTTCTGGAACTGCGGCAACCATAGCCTTTAGGCTAATATCAAAACCAAGCATCTTGTGAACACGAGATCTGTGATACCATGCTGAATTCATTCCTGAGCCAAAAGCATCCCCTAGGGGCTGAAGATACATCTCAGCATTGTCGCTGAGCATGTTGCCCAGATTCTCTTCCAGCGATTGGCCAAAAGCACCGACAGCTAGTGAGAGAGCTAAAATTGAAACTAGTACCTTTTTAATCATAAATTCCTCCTTAAGAATATTATTGTAATTATATATCGTTTAATATATGGATCAGTTTAACCGAGTTCAAAGCTTGATTCCCCACCTTGTGAGCCATGTCAAGTGCTAAAAAAGTAAGCCACGACTTAACAATTGCCAGTATTAATTATTGTGATTTAATCTCAGAAATGCTGTGTAGTTGGAAATTTAATAAGGATTTCAGCGTTAAGTTTTCAAGTCCCATTGGCGTCTCAACTCGTAGAGCATGATTCCAAATGCCACAGCAACATTCATGGAGCTTTTCATGCCATTTTGAGGAAGCTCTACTGCAAAATCACATTCCTTGACGATCTCGTCTTGAACACCCACGCCCTCATTCCCCACCACAAAGACCAGGGGAAAGTCATACTCAACATTCGTATAGGATTGGCTCCGTGTGGTATGCTCCAGCGCGATGGCAGTGTAGCCCCTCTGTTTTAAGGCACGAATGGCATCAACGGGGTCAGGAATGGTTCTCCAGGGCACCGAATACTCAGCTCCCAAAGCGGTTTTGGCTATTTCCTTCCGAGGGGGTGAAGCGGTATAGCCACTAACAATAATTTCTTCCAGCCAGGCTCCGTCGGCTGTCCGAAACATAGAACCCACATTAAACATGCTGCGGATGTTGTCAAGGATGACCACCACGGGCATTCTGGGGCGTCGCTCTAATTCATCGTAGTCAGGGTTATTATCCCTGAATACATCGTGGGGGATTGTTCTCAGGGGTTCCTCATAAATGAGAGGCTCCTTGGGTTTTTTAGTCACGATATCTGGTATTCCTTGATCAGAACTTTTCTCAGCGAGAAACCAGCATAGCCTGCCACCAGAGCTACCAGAAAGCCAACCAGACCCGTAGCCAGGGCCAGCACAAAACCCGATCCGATACCCATGACTTCAGCAATACGCGTCACAATGATTTCCCCACCATTCTTCCATTGGTATATCGCCATTCCGAACCAGAGCAGGAAAACGCCCAGTCCAGTACCTGCAGAGGCTTTTAAGGCTGAATCTTTTTCAAAGAATCCCAATACCAGGGGCACCAGAATAATCCACCACCAGGAATAGAAGATGAGTTGTAGAATAAATACAATTACAAGAGGTACTAAAATGTTGATCATTGATAATTCCTTAAGCGAGTCAATGAGAGTTTTGAATTGAGGTCTATATCAGTGGAATCCAGAAAATGGATGTCATAATATTTACCGGTGACCCAGTTATTTACCGCATTGTCATAATAAGGCGAACCAGGATTTCCAGACTGTCCTCCAGGAAAAATGCCCTTGGCTGTGGGGCGATCACCCAATTCTACCAGCATGCGCCAGGAAGGTCCATGGTTTTTCTTCGTGGCATTAACAATTCCCTGGCCACCACCTGTGTAAAGCCCAGTTCGTCCCAGGCCTTTTACAGAAAGTAAGTGATTGATATCCGTTCCTCTGGCTCGACCCAGTTCCCAGGCTTCGCCATAAGGTCCCAACTCATCTGTTAGTTCCATGATGGTTTGTTTAAAGGCGCGATTGATGATCTCGGCTCGACCTTCTTGCTCGGGTGTATTGATATCATCATAATAAACCAGCCTTGACTTTTTCAAGAGGAGTCTGGCTGTTACGGATCTGGTGGGAATTTTTCTAATCTCACCAAAAATATTTAATTCATCATTCCAGATCGCTTTTTCTAAACGTACCCACCATTGTTTATAGACCCAGGCTGCTTTTTCATGGGGGTCTGAGACATAATTCCAGCTATGGAGATCATTTAAAATGACATCCATATCACCAGAAAGTGTCTCTAAATCAATCTGTTTGAGTAGAAATGGCAGCATGAGCTCGGCCTGCTTATTAAAATTATCCATATGCAGATCCTGCATATCTCCAAATTTTATTTTGGTCAAATCCCCCAGGCGATCATTGATACGTGAACCCCGCTCATAGTCATCGTAATCCCAACCCATGTAGTAAGGATATTTTTTACCAACCGGATTCTGGTTAGCAGAGCTGACATAGCCGCTCCAGGGATTAGAAATCGCCGGGAGTTGCTCGTAAGGAATCCAATCCTGCCATTCACCAAGGGTGTCTCGACCCGCCCGGACAAATTTGCCCTGATCCCGACCGCGTAGCGGATATTTACCATTATGCCTGATTGCAATATCCCCATCCCTGGCAATCATGGCGAAATTTTGTCCCGGTGATTCAAAGGCTTCGATGGCAGCGTAAAAGGTCTCCCGATCTGTGGCCAGATTCATATTCCGGACGGCCATCATTTCATTGGAAGGATCATGAGCAGACCAGCGCATAGCCAAGCCGGTGGGATGTCCATTTTCCAGCGTGTTTTCACCAAAATAAACCAATGGTCCAAAGCGAGTGATAGCAAAGCTATCCAGGACCGTATCGCCACCACGGATAAAAATTTCCTCAACCCGCAGGTCTGATTTTATCCATTCATCCATGTAAAGATATTCAGTATATGAATCGTCCTTGAATTCGATTTCAAACCAGTCCATGACATCACTGCCTGCATTGGTCACACCCCAGGCGACATCTTTATTAAACCCTACAATTACCGCGGGGGCACCAGGCATTGAAACGCCATAAACATTCATATCAGGCGCCTTCAACTGGACTTCGTACCAGATTGATGGCAGCTTTAACCCAAGATGGGGGTCATTTGCCAGCATGGGATATCCCGAGGCTGTTTTATCACCTGAAACTGCCCAATTATTACTCCCATTATCCTCGTCTGGTTCACCCTTTCGAAGATCCTGGACAAACTGTGGTACAAATGCAGGTGGGATAGAATCCGGTTCCATGGCTTCGAAGCGCCAGGGTTTAGCTGCGGGAATCACAGGCTCAGTGCGTGGCGTGTTTTCTGGATAAAATGTGTTGACGAAGTCCTCACCCAAAGTCGCCTGAATAATACTCATATCCATTTCTGAGTTACGTCCGGTTAAATCCCAGGCCATAAACTTCAGGAGGAGGGCTGTCTTCAGTGTCGACCAGACCTCCGGTTCATAGTTTAGCAGCTTATATTCCAGGGGCAGGGTTGCCGGTGTGAGAGACTCGATCCAGGTATTGACGCCATTAGCATAGGCCTGTATAATGAGATGGGTTTCAGGATCTTCACCCATACGCTGAATAGTAGTTTCAGCTGCCATTAACAAACCGCGGCGGCGTTGCATTCTGTCAAATTCCAGGGCTTTTTCGCCAATGATTTCTGAAACGCGTCCTGCTGCCACATGGGTTTGAAACTCCATTTGCCAGAGACGATGCCGAGCAGTTAAAAAACCTTGAGCAAAATAAACATCATAGGTGTTTTCTGCGAAAATGTGGGGGACATGACGCTCATCCCAAACAACCTTTACTTCATCTCGCAGTCCTTTCACATCAAGCACTTCATCAATCTGGTCCAGCTTCTCACCGTTTTGCCAGAAGCCCGCGAAGGGGTTTAAAAATTTTCCCAGAGGAGGTATACTTCCCTGGCTATCGTTTAGTAGATTGAAAAGAATCAGCAGGACGGCAAAGGCCAGGATTGTTTTAAAAAGTCTCATAACAAATACTCCAATTCTGGAAAGCGTTGACTCAATTCTTTGCCAAAGCGGGGAAAATCCACATAGTGAATGATATTGATGCCCTGGTCATGTGCAGCTTGAACATTTACTTCTAAATCATCAATAAACAGGATTTCTTCTGGTCGAAACCCACTCTTTTTGATGGCTGTTTCATAGATCAGTGGTTCTGGCTTCATACTACCCACCATAAAACTATAGGTGCCCCCCTCAACCCATTTCATAAAGGGGAAATCTTGCATGAGCAGGTCATAGTGAAAATCGTTGGTGTTACTCAATAGCCAGACCGGGAAATCTTTTGTCGCTCGCCGGAGAAAAGCCACACTCTCATTATAGGGGAAGAGGACATCCAGCCAATAGCCCTTGAAAGTCTCCATATCCATGGTCCTACTACTGCCATAATTGATGAGGAGCTGCTCATAAAACTGATTTGAACTCAAATGCCCTTTTTCATATTCATTAAGCAAATCCCTGGTCATCCCGCAGCGAATTTTTTCAGGACTTACCTCTAATTTCTTAGACAGCTTTTGAATGGACTCGCTGGAATCAACCTTTACCAGAACACCACCGATATCAAAGAAGATAGTTTTTATTTTTGGGTTGCGATTCATGATCTGGCTTGCAGTTCTAGAGGGTTTCTCGGGAAGCAGTGCGCTGCCCTTTAAAAAGAAGCAGGACCAGCAAACGAGGAATTAGAGAGAGGTAGAGCAGCACGCCTACAATGAAGTTGAAGGGCTGTTGATACATCCGGGTGAAATGTTTCTCGAAATATCTAAAAAATGAAACATGGGAGCTTATGGTCATCTTCATCTTTACCTGTTTGACGCTAACCCCACCCAGGTGTTGAATGGCATATTCTGGTAAATACCAGATGGTATAACCTGCATCCTTGATGCGCTTACACAGATCTACATCATTAAAGAACATGGGGAAATTATCGTCAAAGCCCCCTAAGGATCTTAAAAGATCACCGCGGACCAACAAAGCAGCACCCGCAGGTTGATCTACCTCTTGACGAGTTTTATGATCGAAATCACCCATCTTCCAGCCATTGAGTCGACGATTCTCAGGAAAAAGAACTGACAGTCCAAACACATTATAGATGACATCCATATGGTTTGGGAAACGTCGGCAGGTTTTCTGTATGCGCCCATCGGGAAACTGTAGTTGGGGCGCAACCACACCCATTTTTGCATCCTTCTCAAGCTCAACCAGCAGGTTTTTCAGAATGTCTGCCTGGAGAATAGTGTCCGGATTCAGAATGAGGATATGCTGACCTCCGGCCATTTCAAGAGCCTGGTTATTCCCAACGGCAAAGCCGCGGTTTGTCCTGTTTAATTCAACTTTGAGTATGGGGTTCTGAGTCGAAAGCTCGTCTAGAATTGAAACAGTATCATCAGTAGATTGATTATCTACGACAATAACTTCTCCATCAAGTAACTGAAGCTCCTTAATAACACTTTCCAGACAGACTCTAATTGTCGAGCTGGAGTTGTAGGTGACGATGAGGATTGATATTTGAATCGGGAATTCCATATCCGCGAGGGTTTTCCCCGGTTGAGATGCAGGCATAATTTATTGCAGTTGACTTATTTGCTGTCGTTACGGGCCATGAGTTCTCGAATGTCTTTTTCCTCTTGGTCGATACGCTCTGTATCACTGGATTTCTCACGGAGAAACAACAAGACTTCCAATGCATTTTCATACATCCCTTGATCCTTAAAAATCTGCATTAGAGTAAAGGTTGCCATGGAGCGATTTATGTTGTGTTTAATCGCTGGTTTTTTAGGCGGCAGAGGCACTTCCCTGGGAGGCGAGGGAGCGGGAGTCTCCTGTACAGGGGGTTCCTCGAATTCTGTCATAGTTTCCGCCTGCTTCAGAACCTCTTCCAGAGGAGGTGTCGTGTCAGGAATTTCGTATTCTGGAACGGGTGGCTCGGCCTTTATCTCAATTTCTGGCTCAACAAATTCCTGTGCTGGCATAGCCTGAGGGGCTGGTTCAGGAGTTGGTTGAGGAACAGGCTCAGGAACAGGCTCAGGTGCAGGCTGAGGGGGTGGTTGAGGAGTCTGTTGAGGCGGGGCCTGTTGTACCGGTTCAGGTGGGGTATATTCCATCTCGGGAGGTACTGAATCAGGTAATGCCAATGGGTTTTCCTCTTCCTCATCAAGAGGCATCACTTCCACGAGTGCGGAGCGTTCCAGGCCAACTGCGAGCTCTTCCAGAAACTTATACTCGCCCGGTTGTACAATATAATTACGGGAATTAGGAAATTTTTTGTAGAATTGGATGGCATCAGGATGGCCTGGTAAAGCTTTATTGAGCAAATAAATCAAAAAGGCGACTTGCTGGGGTTCCATGGTGTCGCCCAAATTTTTAATCACTTCAATAATCACACCTGGGAAGGGTTCTTTGGTCAAAATGCATTCAATCATCTGCTTCATGGAATTTGTGACTTCACCTTTCGCCAGATAAATCTCGCCCATGAGTTTATGTAAAACGCCCCGGCTCTCTACATTCTGGATTCCAAGCAGACAAATACTTAAGGCACGATTCAGCTCTCCGGCTTCCATGTTCTGTCTCGCATACCAGGCGAATAGGGTCGACTGGGGATTCGTAAGCAAGTACGCTTCAAGGCTTTCCTGCTTTTTTAATAACTCGTCACGATTTCTGTTGTCCACTTGAAACCCCTCTCCCTGATTTATAGCGGGATATTTCCGTGTTTTTTTTGTGGGTTTGAATCAACTTTATTTTCAAGCATTTCAAAAGCCTTGATCACTTTTAAACGTGTCTGATTAGGTTCTATGACCTCATCCACATAGCCGCGTTCAGCTGCAGAATATGGATTTGCAAATCGCTCAGAAAATTCATTTGTGAGACGCTCCAGAACTTCCTCTGGATCATCTGCTCTGGCAATTTCTTTCCTGAAAATGATTTCAGTCGCCCCTTTGGCACCCATGACGGCAATCTCTGCACATGGCCAGGCAAAATTGATGTCTCCGCGAATATGCTTGGAGTTCATCACGTCATAAGCTCCACCATAGGCTTTACGTGTAATGACGGTGACCCTGGGTACCGTTGCTTCAGCAAAAGCAAAGAGAAGTTTCGCTCCATGACGGATAATACCTCCCCACTCCTGATCAGTTCCTGGGAGAAATCCCGGGACATCCTCAAAAGTGAGCAAGGGAATGTTAAAGGCATCACAGAAGCGCACAAATCGAGCCCCTTTGACGGCAGAATCAATATCCAGGACTCCAGCAAGATGTGCAGGTTGATTGGCAATCACGCCAACTGATTTTCCATTCAAACGCACAAAGCCAACTACCATATTCATGGCAAATTCATCATGAACCTCGTAGAACTCGCCATTGTCAACAATACTGTGAATGACATCTTTCATGTCATAGGGTTTGTTGGGATTCTCAGGGACAATTGTATCCAGCCCATCATCAGCCCGATCAATAGGATCGTCACATGGAATGGCTGGTGGATCTTCAAGATTATTCTGAGGAATAAAGCTTAATAATCTCTTTATACCTTCTATAACTTCAATTTCATTGTTACAGGTGAAGTGGCTGACACCACTCTTGGAACCATGGGCCGTTGCTCCACCCAGGTCTTCTTTGGTGACTTCTTCGTGTGTGACTGTCTTCACTACTTCAGGACCCGTGACAAACATGTAGCTCGTTCCCTTGGTCATGAAGATAAAATCTGTGATTGCAGGAGAGTAGACTGCACCACCTGCGCAGGGTCCCAGGATAGCTGATATCTGAGGAACCACACCGCTCATGAGTGTATTTCTCAAGAAAATGTCCGCATAGCCAGCCAGGCTAACTACGCCCTCCTGAATTCGTGCGCCCCCACTGTCATTCAAACCGATAACTGGTGCGCCAACCTTGGCAGCCAGATCCATAACTTTGACTATTTTCTCGGCGTATGCTTCAGAGAGTGAGCCCCCCATAACAGTAAAATCTTGACTGAAGACAAAGACCGTTCGACCATCGATAGTTCCATGACCAGTTACTACACCATCCCCCAGGAATTTTTGTTTATCAAGACCGAAATTGGTGGAGCGGTGAGTTACCAGCATACCCATTTCTTCGAATGAGCCTGGATCCAGGAGAAGATCGAGCCTTTCCCGAGCGGATAGTTTTTGTTTAGCATGCTGGGCATCAAGACGGTCCTGCCCACCACCAAGCAGCGCTTCTGCTTTTAGCTTGGTTAGTTGTTTCAGGCGATCGCGACGATTCATTTACGATTTTCCTGAACCCAATTGGTGATATAGTCATTGATTTCCACCAGACTGGCACCTGGACCAAATAGGCGACCCACACCGAGCTTATGCAATTCATCCATATCAGAATCTGGTATAATGCCACCACCAGTTAGCAAGACATCCGTTAAACCTTCGACTTTCATCAATTCTATAACCCGTGGAAAGATAGTCATATGCGCACCCGAGAGAATGCTCAAGGCCACAATGTCAGCGTCTTCCTGAACTGCAGCAGCGACAATCATTTCGGGGGTTTGTCTCAGACCGAGATAGATGACCTCCATGCCGGCGTCTCTAAATGAATTCGCCAGGACTTTTGCCCCACGGTCATGGCCATCCAAACCAGGTTTTGCCAGAATGACTCTTATTTTCCGTTCCATAGATTTATTCCTTCGTATAAGCTCAAACGCGATAATGTGAGTAACGTTTAATCTAATCTGAAAGAGTGGTGACAAAACACGGTTTTTGCCCCTTTTACCAACATCAGATTGATAGCTGACATACTTCCAGAGAGAAGTGACTATCCCAGGATGTTCTCGATCTCACTTTGTTCAGCTGGATCAAAACTCAAATTCTCAAGTGCACTTACTGCATCCTCAATTTGTGAAACTTTTGAAGCCCCGATTAAAGCAGAGGTAACCTCTTCCTTACGCAAAACCCAGGCAATAGCTAGCTGAGCAACATTCTGGCCTCGATTATCGGCAATTTTTTTCAAGGCTCGCACCCGATTGAGCTGTTCATCTTTGATAAACTCTGGCTTGAGATAACGGCCATCTCGAACTGCTCTTGAATCTTCAGGAAAACCTGCGAGATAGCGGTCGGTCAAAACGCCCTGAGCCAGAGGAGAGAAAACGATTGATCCCATTCCATTCTTTTTAAGCTCGTCAAAAAGACCTTTTTCCGGCTGACGATGGAACATGTTGTATTTGGGCTGATGTATGAGACAGGGGGTTCCCAGCTCTCTTAAAATTTTAGCTGCTTGTCTGGTTTGCTCAGGATTATAGGAGGATATTCCAACATACAGGGCTTTACCGCTACGCACGATCTGGTCCAGGGCTCCCATTGTTTCTTCAAGCGGTGTACTGGTATCAGGACGATGGTGATAGAAAATATCTACATAATCAAGACCCATACGTTGAAGACTTTGATCAATACTGGCAATTAAATATTTACGACTACCGTGATCTCCATAGGGACCCGGCCACATATCCCATCCAGCTTTAGTCGAGATAAGTAGTTCATCACGATATGAGGTGAAATTTTCTTTAAACAATTTGCCAAATGTCGTCTCAGCAGCACCATAGGGTGGGCCATAATTGTTGGCGAGGTCAAAATGGGTAATTCCCAGATCGAAGGCCTTTCTAAGCATGGACCGGGCTGTGGCATAGTCATCCGGTTCCCCAAAATTATGCCAGAGTCCCAGGGATATTTTAGGCAGAAGAATACCACTTACCCCACAGCGTTTGTAGCTCATTGATTCGTATCTGGAATCGGCTGCCCAACTCATTGTTTGCTTCTCCTGTTATCTTTCGTCCTATAAAGAAGCCTGCGCCAAGTCTATCCACTCAGCTACGTGGTAATCTTTATAAAACAGAATGTGAATACTAGCGATCAATAGTTTATACAAAAAACCCCATGCAGCAACATGGGGTTTTAAAAAATCAAGCCTGGAATAATTACCAGTCGAGGGGCTTTCCGTCCTTGAAGAATCCACCGGTAGGTCCATCTGGTGGAAGCTTGGCAGCCCAGAGAATGCCTTCGATCCCCTCTTCGATAGAGCGCTCTGCATTGGGACCACCCATGTCAGTTCTCACCCAACCAGGATCAACAGAGTTGACCTTTATCCGAGTGTCTTCCAGCTCTTTCGCCAGAATGGCAGTCAGCGCATTCAGTGCTGCTTTGGACATGCGATAGGCTGGCCAACCAGCTTCAATGTGATTCAAAGAACCCATCCCACTGGAGACATTTACGATACGTGGTTGGCGTGCCTTTTTTAACAGGTCATAAAAAGCCTGAACCAAACGTAAGGCGCCTACCGTGTTTACAGAATAAGCTTCTTCAACGAGTTCTGGATTAATCGTGAAGCAAGTTACCTGACTATCCAGGCCACCGGGTTCAATGATTACACCAGCATTATTAATGAGGAGATCCAGGTGGTCATACTGCGATTGAACATATGAGGAAAGTGCAGTAATATGACGTGCTTTGCTCACATCTGCCTCAAAACCTTCAATATTCAGACCGGCTTCTTGTAGTTTGGCAGAGGCATTATCGATTTCGATCTTATTGCGTCCTACCATAAAAACTTTATAATCATCTTCGGCTAGAGCTTTAGTCAAGGCATGACCTAAACCCCTGTTTGCGCCGGTTACGATGGCTACTTTTCTATACATATCTCGAGACTTCTCCTCGTTTATTCTTCAAAAATCAGCAAAAAGTTTTTCCATGCTGTTTCGCGCTTTCTATAACAGAAAGAACGGACTTACACAAGTATTTTACGTGTTTTTTATCATTGTTATAAAATTGGTCAAATTGGTCATGGCCTGTTTGCGAATGTTTACCTTTACCACAGAATTCCATCCCATGAAGAAACCGAGTGGACCTAAGGCCATCCGGCTCCATTTCCAGAAGTCAAAATGGTCGGTATGTTTTAATATTTTCCCATCCTTAAAAATGAATTCAGCATGGATTTTATTGAAAACCTTTCGTTTCGTTTTACCAAATGTGTATTTCGCTGACCAATCAACCTGACCCCTATCCCCATCTGCCTGAATATTCTCAAAGGCTATCTCAAGTGATGAAGACTGAAGACACAGCATGGTCCACATCGCCCCGATCTCTGCCCCCTGGAGGTTTTGAAATACTGGATCATCAAAGGCAGCCTCGGAATGATAGCTATCGGTCATTGCCTGACTATCCTTTTCAGAAAAAGCCTTATAAAACTGTTCTATCAGTAATTCGTTTGAATGTGTCATTATCCTGACCTTGTGTTGTTAGGTTCAGCGTGGACTCAAATAAATCTAAATGAGTGTCATTCGCCACAAAAAAGTGACTCGATTCTGCCGAAGCATGCTTCACCGGAAAGCGGGGCCAATCAAGATGATTATGGCATTTACTTGGAGGGTTTTTTGAGACCTTTCCGGACACAGGTCAAGAGAGGGAGCTCAATATACTGGTATGCTAAAAGCGCACTGAGAACACACAGGGCAAGCATTCCCATAATAAAAACGAAATTAGAGAGAATCTCATTCAATCCCATTGCCTGATACAATTTTCCTGACGCGGAAATAATCAGTATGTGTGACAGATAAAGCGTGTAGGAAGCATCACCTACTTTGATAAACAGGTCGGGATATGCTATTTCATATTTCATATCTAAACTGACGATGCCAAGTACTAGCAGAAATGCAGGTATGCCAAAGTTCACCAGGCGTTCTAAGTGAATCCCCACGGGAATAATCTGGGTGAGTTCAGCTCCTATCTGGTAGAAGGTGAAAATCAAAACCGCAACTGGAATGGTCAGCCAGGCGCCTGGTATTTGCCTTGACATCAACACACGTCCCAGAAAAACGCCTGCAGAGAATTCGAGCAGAAGTGGATGGGTTAGTCGCTCCAGGAGAAGCGATTCAGGTTGGTATATCACCCCTAAAAGCACAAGTACAGTAAAAGCACTTATTAACAGTGGTGCTAAATATTTACGAGAAACCCACAGAAAGAGCGTAAATACCAGATAAAAAAAGACTTCAAACTCCAGTGTCCAGGCCACTGAAACAACAGGAGGGCCTGAAGATGGAAACAGTAGGAATGAACTGAGAAAGTCAGGTGTGCCTGAGAGGGAGCTATTCACCCAACCGGGTCGGATCAGCCATACCAGAACGACAATTAGAAAATAAATCCAGTAGTTGGGATAAATGCGAGAAAGCCTGTTTTTAAGAAACAAGACAGGACTGATCATTTTATTATTAATAACCAGCATCATAACGAATCCGCTGATAACAAAAAAGATATCTACACCAGCGGCACCAACTCGAAAGCCTTCCAGATATTGCCATCCGCTAGATCCATATCTCGCTTCAGCAACCCCTAGATGGAGAAATACAATCATCAGTGCTGCCAGCCCTCGCAGCAACTGAAGACCTGGGCTATAAGAAAAGCCCTTGGTATCGATTGGTTTAACTTTCAGCATGAAGACCCTAGATTTAGAAAACAAAGCTTTGCTAAAATAAAAAGCGCCGGAACTCACGTTGAGACCGGCGCTTTAATTGATTTCTTAGATAAGAATCAAACAGGAGTAACGTTATCTGCCTGTGGACCTTTTTCGCCCTGAGTAACGTTAAAAGTGACGCTCTGTCCTTCTTTCAAAGAACGACGTCCCTCTGAGCTAATTGCACGGTAGTGAACGAACACATCCGGACCATCTTCCTGCTGAATAAATCCGTAACCTTTTTCGTCATTGAACCACTTTACCACACCGTTGACTAATTCTTCAGCCATTTGTACATATACCTCTTTCTTAGAACTTACCGCCTGAGGCGGCTTCCTACTCGTCAGGCTCTTACACAGTTTCCTGTGTTTAGCACTTTTGCCCCAATTGGACTTTCCTGACTATTGCCTGGAATATTAGACAGCCAAATCTAAAAGCAAACAATCATTTACTCGTGTATTTCAACTTTTTTTCAGACCTCACTTCACGGAATAAAACCTGCCTTCTCTGAAAAATCCAACCCGTTCTACCCAAAAAACAAATGCATTATGCCCTTTTTCAAAAGCAAAAACCTGATGGTTTTGACCTGTTTCTTTTAGTTGAATTCACTTAGTTTAAACGCTGATGAAAAATGCGATCTATATTCTTCTTTCTTTGCTCATTGCCTTTGGTGTGTCTTATAGTCAGACTGAAGATCTGGATAAAAGTATTAACTCTCAGGCCAAAAAGCTCAAAGAAATTCGCAAGGAAATCGACCGTCTCAATTCACGGATAAATAAGACCCAAAAAGATGAAAAGGCGACACTGAAGCAAATTCAGAACCTGGATAAACAAATCGCCATGGTAACCCAGTTAAAAAGAGAGCTGCAAAAAGAACGACGACTCAAGGAGAGTCAGATAAAGCTTCTTAATGAAACCATTCAAACAACAGATCAAAAAATTCTGGTGATGAAGGAGCGTGCAGCCCGGCGGGCTGTCCGAGCATATAAACTTGGGCAAAATCGCGATATAGACTTGTTGCTAACCTCTGGAGATATTCATCAGGCTTTGCGACGTACAACCTATCTATCTGCCATTAACAAAGCTGAGGAAATTACCCTTAATGAGCTTCAGTTGATGATTCGGAATAACCGGAGCGATCAAAATAATCTGGGCCGACGACTGGGAGAAGTAAAGCGTAACATTCGCGAGGAAGAGCAAGCCAGTCGGCAAATTTCCTCACAGCAGCAGAAGAAGGAATCCCAGCTCAGCACCCTGAAGCGTGATCGCAAGAGCATGCAGCAACAGGTAAAGACCAAGCAGGCCGCGGCCAAAAAAATTCAAGGTATGATTGAAGACCTGGAAAAGAAAAAACAGGAACGGCTCCGCGAATTAGCACGACGACGTGGTATGACCATGGATCAGGCCAAGGGTGAGTTCGCCAAACACAAGGGCAAGCTCAGCTGGCCGGTACAGGGTAAGCTCGTCGGTCGCTTTGGACCGCAGAAAAACGAAAAGCTGGGCACCGTCACCACCAATCCGGGTATAGATATCGCTGCCCAAAAAGGTAAAGGTGTTCGTGCCGTTCTGGATGGAATCGTTGTAGCCATTACCTGGATTCCCGGCTATGGTAACACCATGATTGTAGATCATGGCGACAGTTATTATACAGTTTATGCTCATATCGATAATATTCAGGTTAATATGAATGGATATGTGCTCAGGGATCAGGTTATTGCGCAGGTAAGTGATACGGGCAGTCTTGATGGAGCACGTTTACATTTTGAAGTCTGGCGCGGAAAAAATAAAGTAGACCCATTAAAGTGGCTGAAACGCTAAATCCATATAATCTAATAGGACAGGAGCAGACTCGTCATTATTGGGAGTCTCTAATACGCTCTGGCCGGCTTGGTCATGCCCATATCCTGAGTGGACATTCAGGAGTCGGTAAAGATGCCATGGCTTTGACCATTGCCACCACCCTCAATTGCAAAGCAGAAAGCAATAAACCCTGTGGGGAATGTTCAGCCTGCCGACAAATGCAAAATTTTGAACATCCCGCGTTACAGCTCCTATTTGCTTTGCCTCGACGTTCCGCCAGCCAAACCGACCCCTTTAACGGTATCAAAGACGAGGAAATGGATCTGATAAATGCAGAGCTGGCAAAAAAAGTCAAATGGCCCTATTATCATCTCCAAATAGATGGTGCCAATGATATTAGAATTGCCGCTATTCGTAAGTTACGCAAAGATATTTACCTCGCCCACGATACGGGCAGTACCCGTATTGTCATCATTCTCCGCGCACATCGAATGAATGTTGAGGCTGCCAATGCCCTTTTAAAGATTCTAGAAGAACCTCCTGCAGGAACCGTGTTTCTCCTGACAACTGAGTTCCCTGATCGTTTACCGGACACAATTCGTTCCCGCTGTGTCATGCATCATATTCCTGATTTGAGCTGGATGCTCATCAGAGATGATCTGGTGAAGAAAAAAGGTGTCGATGCAGTCCAGGCCGAGATCAGCGCCCGTATGGCTATGGGAGATCTTGCGGCAGCTCATACCTATGCAGAGCAGGACAACACTTTTTGGCTGGATCGTATACGGGCAACATTAAACACGCTAGCCCGTGAAGATTTCGTTTCTGTGCATAAGCAAACCCTGCTCCTCAAAGACAAAGACCTCGAGAATGATGAATCGCGACAGCAATTTCTATCGCTTCTAATCCTCTTTTTTAGAGATGTGGCCCTTGATATTAAACCTGGCGAAACTGCCCTTTGGGTATCCCAGGTACAACAGATGCAAAAGTTATTTCCTACATGTGATAGCCATGGCGCTATCAAAGCAATCGAGCGCACAAAGGACGCCTTAGCACGTAAAGTTCATTTGCAGCTCGCAATTACTGCCTTATTTTTCGAACTACGAAAACACCTGCGGGGACAAACGCCTCAGGAATGAACGCAAAAAGAATAGAGCCAGCGGTCCCAGGACCAACGGTCAGGATATAAATATATGACACACTTCACACAGCACAGCCACACACCCTCCGAGGAGGGTGAACCCAAACCACCAGGATTGATCAAGGTCAGTTTTAAAGGCAATCGTCGTGAAACTTTTACCAATTCCGGAAGTCTAGCTCTGAAATCTGGCGACTATGTCGTGGTTGAAACCGAACTTGGTGAGGACATTGGCCTGGTTACACCGGTTTGTAATAAGGTTGAGGGTTGTAATCGATGTCCCAGCACTGAACCGGAGTTTAATAATCGCAAAAATGGCGAGTCTATTCACAAACTCCTCCGCAAAGCGAATGAAAAAGAAATAAGAACTCATCACAATAATCGCCGTGATGAACCAGATGCTTTCAAGCGGGGGCTGGAACTCATTGCAAAAAATGGTCTGAAAATGAAACTGGTTGATGTTGAATATCAGCTTGATCGTCGTAAAATGACCTTCTTCTACACTGCAGAAGAACGGGTAGATTTTCGACAACTTGTCAAAGACCTGGCCTATGAATTTAGAACCCGTATCGAAATGCGGCAGATTGGCGTTCGCGATTATGCCCGTCGTCTAGATGGTCAGGGTCCCTGCGGTCAACAGATATGCTGTTCCCGTTTTATGGATGGCTTTGAGCCAGTTACTACTCAGTACGCCAAGGATCAGAACCTGCCCATTAATCCTAGTAAGCTCAGCGGGGCCTGTGGAAAACTTAAATGCTGTTTACGCTTTGAATGGGACTTTTATCATGAAGCCATGAAGGAATTTCCTTCAATCGGTCTTCCCCTTGAAACCAAGGAAGGGATTGGCACTATCATCTCAAACGATGTCCTCAATGACCGTTGTACCGTTTCGTATGAGCAGGGTGGTATCGAAGTGCATGATCTGGAGACCATCAAAAAAGCACTCAAGCATATGAATGCTGACTATAAAGAGAGAGAGAATTAAAACCCCATGTCGCGTTTTTACGTTACCACACCAATTTATTATGTAAATGATGAACCCCATATTGGTCACGCCTATACGACAATCCTAGCAGATGTGGTGGCCCGTTTTCATCGAGCCCTGGGGGATGAAACGTATTTCTTGACCGGTACTGATGAGCACGGTCAAAAAGTCCAACAGGCTGCTGAGAAAAGGGGGGTAAGCCCACAACAGCATGTGGATGAATATGTTGTTCGCTTCCAGGAGAAGTGGGACGCTCTGAACATTCAGTATGATCAGTTTATTCGTACGACCCAGGACAATCACAAGTCCGTTGTGAGTTTTTTACTCCAGAAATTGTGGGACAAGGGTTTGATTTACAAGGACACCTACGAAGGTTGGTATTCTGTTGCTGAAGAGCGTTTTCTGACTGATAAAGAATATGAAGAAGGTGAATGGCGAGATGTAAAGCGTCTCTCCGAATCCAATTACTGGTTCAAAATGTCAGCCTACCAGGAAGATTTAATCAACTATATCCATGATAACCCTGATTTCATTCAACCGGCTTTCCGCAAAAACGAAGTTTTGGGTTTTCTGCGACAAGAATTGGGCGACCTGTGTATCTCTCGTCCCAAAGCCCGGCTTAACTGGGGTATTGAATTGCCCTTTGATGATGAGTACGTCACTTATGTCTGGTTTGACGCACTCACCAATTATATATCAGCTATCGGTTATCCCAACCAGGATGAAACTTTCAAGCAATGGTGGCCGGTAGATTTCCACCTTATCGGTAAGGATATCCTGACCACCCATGCAGTCTATTGGCCGACCATGCTCATGGCTGCAGATCTGCCCCTCCCTAAAACTATTTTTGCTCATGGCTGGTGGCTCATGGGGGATGCCAAAATGTCTAAATCTCTAGGCAATGTTGTGCGTCCACTGGATCTTGCCAATGAATACGGTGTCGACGCCTTAAGATATTTCCTTATGCGTGAAATGACCCCTGGCCAGGATGCCAGTTTCACCATGGACGGTTTTGTCAGTCGCTATAACTCTGATTTGGCTAATGATCTTGGGAATATGGTGAACCGTATCACGAAACTTTTGGGCCGTAATTTTGATTTCATCCTGCCTGACCCGGGCGAAACCATGCCTGTGGATTCAGACCTGGCTCAGCATGTCGCTGCTTTGCGCGAAAAGGTCAGCTCAGAGCTGGATCAAATGCGCGTGAATTATGCCATCACCCATGTCTTTGATGTGCTGCGTGAGATCAACCGCTATCTGGAAGAGACTGCACCCTGGAAATTACTGAAGACTGACAAAGATCGAGCCGGGGCTGTGTTGTACAACGCTGCTGAAGCTCTGCGACTTAGTGCAGTCCACCTATATCCTGTCATGCCGGAAAAAATCTCACAACTACTGGAAGTTATGGGTACTTCAGCGCAGTCACGTCTCAGCGAAGCGGGCTGGTTTGAGTGGGGACACAATAAACCAGGTACCAAACTTGGTAAAACGGATGGTCTGTTCCCCCGTATCGAAGTGCAGGAGGTCCCTGAAGAGGAACCAGCCAAACTGGATATTAAAGATGAAATCAGCTTTGATGATTTTATGAAAATGGATATCCGGATTGCAAAAATTATTAAAGCAGAGAAACATCCAAACGCAGATAAACTCTTAAAGCTGCAGGTGGATCTTGGTGCCGAACAACGCCAGGTGATTGCCGGTATAGCCGAGCACTATTCGCCCGAGGATCTGGTGGGAAAATCTGTCTCCATTGTGGCAAATTTGAAACCAGCCAAGATTCGTGGCGAACTTTCTCAGGGAATGATTCTAGCGGCAGATGATGGGAAAGTTGTATCGCCTCTGATTCCTTTGAAGGATGTTGATCCAGGATCCAAGGTTAGGTAAAATCATACGTCGAGAACCTCAGCAAGTCACTTTGTTCGTCTCCCTGAGCCAGTCAAAGGGTCTTTTGTCCGGTTAAAACCATTCCCTATATGAACTTTATAGATACCCACTGTCATCTGAACATAGAGCCCTTGTTGGATAGAACGAATGAGGTTCTAGATGCTGCGGCCGAACAGGGTATCCACAAAATGGTTGTGGTAGGAATTGACCTTCCCACATCTGAAATTGCTATTCGTCTGGCGGAGGACCACCCTCAGATTTTTGCAGCCGCTGGAATTCACCCCAACGATTGTTCAAAAGCACCTAAAAACTGGGAGAAAGAGATTGTTGATATGCTCTCACACCCAAAAGTAGTGGCTGTGGGTGAAACTGGTCTGGATTACTATTGGGACGACTCCCCCGCTGAGGTTCAAAAAATCTTCTTTCGTGATCATCTTGATCTTGCCTTGGCTACCGGTAAACCAGTAATAATTCATAACCGCGAAGCAGACCAGGATATTGTTCAGCAAATTCTCGAGCATGGAAATATGCGGGGGGTTTTTCACTGCTGGCCGTCTCCCTGGGAGATCGCCAAACCACTCCTGGATAAAGGGTATCACATCTCCTTCACCGGGACGGTGACATTTAAGAAAAATGAAGCCGTTCAGGATGTGGCCACACGCATGCCCCTGGAGCGTCTCATGCTGGAAACCGACAGCCCGTTTCTCACGCCAGTCCCCCATCGCGGGAAACGTCCTAACGAGCCAAAATACATACCTCATATTGCTGAAAAAATTGCATCATTACGGAATATGGATATTGAACTGTTGGCTAAGACAACCACCCATAATGCTGAAATATTTTTTGGGTTGAATGATTTATCATAAGCCCATTTTTTATCATGCCAGGAGAAAGGCGCAACGCGTTGTGCCCTTCATTCTCCCACGCAACATATTGATACTACCACAATGGGTTTAAAACCTGATATATATGCCCTGAAAAAATGGGGTCAAAATTTCATTACTGATCCAGCCATGCTGGACAAGCTTGTGCGAACCGTGAATCCTCAGACAGATGATATTATGGTAGAAATTGGCCCAGGGTCTGGGGCGCTTACCCGTCTTTTTGCACCCCGGGTGAAACAGCTCCATGCCATAGAAATCGACCCTCGTATGGGTGAATATCTCGAGCCCATTCAAAATGAAATACCTTCTTTCTCATATGAACATAAGGACTTTCTGAAATGGTCACCTCCTGCAGAGCTGGGTGACTTCCGACTCATGGGCAATATTCCCTATTACATCACATCTCAGTTAATACTCCAGGCCTTTGAACATCATGAACGCATTGAGGATGTCCACTTTCTCATGCAAAAAGAAGTGGGCAAGCGTTTGATTGCACCCCATGGATCCAAAGTGTATGGAATTCTTTCTGTCTACGCTGCACTCTTTGCTAAAACCGAGTATCTATTCGATATCAGTCGCCATGTGTTTTACCCGATTCCTGATGTGGATTCCTGTTTTGTGCGCTTTTCATTTGACCAGGATAATCCCGTTTCAGCTGAACTTGAACCCCACCTGAGACAGGTAGTAAGAACCGCCTTCAATCAGCGGCGGAAAACTTTACGAAACAGTATTAAATCGATTTTAAAGGACAAGGATAGCATTGAAGATCAGTTTGATCTGAATTTGCGGCCCGAGCAACTCAGCCCCATGGATTTTCTCACGCTTACGGAATTAATATTTAACCAGAACTAACGACGTTCGTCTGGGGTTGACTCAATAAGTCTACGGGAAGTTTTTATAGTCGGGTGATACCCATAACCAGGACGAGTGCGGCAATCAGAATAAACAGCTGAAAACCGTATTGTTTGTTATCATCCATTTCGCTATTCTCCGTTTTTGCCCCGCCTGATGACAATATGCGAAGATAGAGTGCTTCATGCTGTGCTTGTGCTCACAGGTAAATTCAGTGTGTGTTCTGGATCAATTTTTATAAAAAAGTTCCTTGCCTGACCAGGTTCGGGTTCCCGTCTCTCCATCAGCAATTATTTCATGTATTTTCGCTGCTAATGTGCTGGACTGGATGGGTTTGTATTTCCAGGGAATGAGGAGAGACAAGGGCAGCATAATGAGTTTACCCAAAAATTCACCGGGGCGACTTTCATGTCGGTCTCCCAGCAACATACTGGGTCTCAGGATGTGCAAATTAGGGAAGCCCACGGCTTTGAGAGCCTCCTCCAGTTGACCCTTAACACGGCTGTAGAAGATACTTGAGTGGGCATCAGCACCCATGGATGACACAAGGATGAAGGTTTTGCAACCTTCCTCGCGAGCTATTTTTGCCAGCACCAGAGGGATATCATGATCAATCTCAATGAAGCGTTCCTGTGATCCGGCGGTTTTAATTGTAGTGCCCAGCGTACAGACCATCACATCCGATTTAAGATCAGCGCGCATACTTTCAAGATCTTCAAAGTTATGGATAGCCTGATAGATAAACGGCTTGTCGGACAGACTGGGAATCTGACGACGGGTTATAGCAGTTATCTTCTGGTACACCCCTTCGGCAATATTGCTGAGAAATTCCAAACCTATTAAACCAGTTGATCCGATTACAGTAATGGTAGAGGACATAAGCTTTTCCTATGGTTTCCGAACATATATAAAGTCGTATTCCACATTCCAGTTTTTTCCATAGTCTGAACTTAGCTGAGAAAGCTGTCTTACACTGTCAGTGGAGATGTTGAAAAAAGTGAGTCTTCGTAGCGGTTTCTCAGAATCCTTATCCACCTGCTCAAAGTAGACCATGGCGTTTTGATCCGGGTCAAAGTTTCCTTCGAAATAAATCCTACCTGAGTTTTGATCCACCCAGTATTGAATCCAGCGGCCTGAATCCATGTGATAATGATTGAAGCTTTTACCAGTAAAACCACCAACTCCACTCCAATTTTCCAGGATGACATTGCCATTCAGGATTTTTTGAATACTACTTTCCCCGACTTTGGCATCATTCAGACCATAAACACTCCATTCACCCACCCAGAAATTAAACTTTTGAGCTTCAGGTTCATTCTCAATCGCTTTCACAGAGCTGGCGATCTTTTTGAATTTATCACTGTCTCTGATGCTAGACAGATCAGGATCTGTGTTCATCAGACCGAGCTGGTTGAAACCTTTGCTTATTGCTGACTCAAGAGCTTCCAGGGCCTTTTTTTCTTTGCCGTGTATAGCATAGGAGCAAGCCAGATTATAAAGCACGGTCGGATTTCCATTTGGTGCAAGTTTCTCATAATAGTTAATTGCTTTTTTATAGTTTTTTGACGTGTGAGCCATACCAGCCAGTTTGAAGGTAATCGTGTTATTCTCTGGAGCGGCTTTGTGAATTTTCTCGTAGAGCTTAAATGCTTCCTTGAACTTTTTATCAGCTTCAAGCTGCTGTGCCTGCCTTATGCGGGGATCGGATGTATTTTGGCCAAATACGATACCTGAAATTACTATGCCGATAAATAACGCTCTGATGATACGCCTCATTAATACCTCCTGCCTGTGCCCCCGGTGATGGATGATAAATATGCTATAAATCAGGTCAATTGAAAACCAATTTGCCTCACTTTGCTCTCTAAAATTGGTTTGGGGGTGCTTGGGTTATGCAAAATATTTGGGTTCATCTTGAACGGACTCTTCCTGATCCCATTCTTCCAGTTTCTTTTTACCTCTGCGGCGTTTGAGGTACCAGGCCAGGACGACGATGAGAGGAGAAACTGCCCAGAGTACGCCAGGGATACGTGATATTTTGAAAAACCAGAACTGTTGCTCCAGCTTTTCTCGCCAGGCAATTTCAAAGTTGATCAAATCTACACCTGCCTCAGCTTTAAAGCGCTCTCGGAAACCAAGCTCATCTGCACGGAGCAGATAGGGTAAAATAGATTCGCCATGACGTTTGAGCAGAAATCGAGTCGCGTCCAAAGCCTGGGCATAAGCCAGGTTCGCTCGTTTGTGATTAAAACTTAGGATGACATCCAGATCAACCAGGGGAATGAGATTTCCCCTTGCTGTGGCGGTCCCCAACGCCATAAACCCACCCCAGTCCATCTGACTGGCATGCCATTGGGCTAGCCCTTCGTTTAACCAGACTGGGATACTCACCTCATTTTGTCCGAGAAGGGCATGGAACAACTCGTGTTTTAGCGTTGAGAGCCACTGATTACGATTTCTTCCATAAATAAAAATTTCTGAACCCGCCCTGGCTATCCCTGCACTCCAGTATGGAACGCGATGTAAACGAGAGCCCACTTTGTCAGGGTTATAGTAAAACCGTACTTCCAGCTCTTTGTCGAGGTTCAAACCAAACAGGGCTTGGTAGTATTGTTGCTCTTCTCGGATCAGCCCAAGGGCGCTGCGTAGAAGCGTTGAGTCGCCCCTGTCGCTCATGAGGGAAAGGTGGCCGGATTTCAGCATCAAGGGTTCTCCTGAAAGAGGTACAACTATTAGCAGCACCGTGAGGATTATCTTGAGTTTTGGGCTAAAGGATTTGATATGGATCCACATCTACAGTTACTCGAACATATTTGTCCTGAGTGATTTGTAATACGTGGCCTGCGGCCTGTCGGAGAGCGCCACCGCTTGGATCATCTGCTTTGGAAGTTTTCAAAACCAACTTCCAGTGAAACCCCATGTGGCTTTTTTCAATCATAGCAGGCGCTGGTCCTAACAATTGAACAATCTTCTGATTTTTAAACGCTTCTGATGCATGCTCTGACAATCGAATCACAGCATCCCTTGAACGCCCCTGAAATCCGAACGATATCATTCTTGAGAACGGCGGATACTGGAGTTGATCGCGATCGTTTAGTTCCCCATTATAGAAGAGTTTGACATCACTTCTCGTGGCACACTGGATGGATATATCATCTGGCATCCAACTCTGTACAACGACACGACCGGGGAACTCACCACGACCAGATCGACCAGAAACCTGGTATACCAGTTGGAAGGTTTTTTCCCGGGACCTGAAATCTGGAAAATGCAAACCTGAATCAGCATTAATCACACCCACCAGGGTAACATTTTCAAAGTCCAGACCCTTGGCAATCATCTGCGTGCCTAACAGAATTCTATACTCCCCACGGGCGAAATCACCAAGTAGTTTGGTGTGAGCACCTTTCCCTCTTGTGGTATCCATATCCATACGACAAACCGGAACGTCTGGGAACTGGGACTCCAGCGCTTCTTCGACCATCTGGGTTCCCATTCCACCAAATTTCAAATCCAGCGAACGACATTCAGGGCAGCTAACGGGAGTTGGTGCTTCGAAATCGCAAAAATGGCAACGCATCTTGTTACCAATTTTATGGTAGGTCAGCGAAATATCATCATGTGGACAGGCCATGGTCCAGTTGCAATCTTTACAGGTAATAACTGGTGCATAACCCCGACGATTTTGAAATAATATGACCTGTTTATCTTGCTCCAGGGTCTCTCTAATGGCAGCAACAAGTTTTCTGGAGAACGGGTTGGAATAATCACGGGTTTCATCCCGTTCGGCACCCATATCGATTAGATCGACCAGGGGTGGCTTGGCCTTTTCCCACCGTTTGGTGAGATGGAGTCCCTTATAGCGATTGGTGGTTAAATTGTAATAGGTTTCCAGGGATGGGGTCGCTGAGCCTAACAAGACCACCGCTTTTTCTTCCTGGCCGCGTACCAGGGCTACATCACGGGCATGGTAGCGAGGTTCATTGTCTTGTTGTTTATAGCTGTTCTCCTGTTCCTCATCCACGATGATGAGACCCAGGTCTTTCAAGGGAGTCAAGACTGCCGATCGAGCACCCACTACAATAGTAAATTTATTCTTCTGAATCTGTTGCCAGGTCCACAATCGTTCTGCCCCCTTGAGACCTGAATGCCAAAGAGCCACAATGTTCCCAAAGCGCGATTGAAAGCGATAGGCTATTTGGGGGGCCAGGGCGATTTCAGGCACCAGGACAATGACAGAGCGACCCTGTTGAAGGGCATGAGCGGTGGCATTTAAGTAAACTTCAGTTTTCCCACTTCCTGCAACGCCAAAAAGCAGATAGGGTGTGAATACATGATCATCCAGAGAGCGGGTGACTTCGTTCAGTGCAATGCTCTGTTCGTGGTTCAGCTCAACGGTCTTCGGTGGTGGTCGGTGATAGTCTTTTAAGGGGTCGATATCAGGTTCAATTTCCTGTAAAGTCACCAGGCCACGATCAGCCAGCTTGTGAATGATAGGCCGATAAACCTCATAGTCATCCCGTAGCTTATCCAGGGGTATCCCATCAGGAAAATCGTTTAGAATATCAAAAGCTTTTTGCTGGGCTCGGGCATTGGTGGGAATTTCTGAATCCCGTCCCAGATCCGGAATAACAAGGTAACTCGAGGCTCTTTTCCCTTTGAATTCGAATTCATTCTCAAGCTCCAGGAGGCCTTGCCTTTGCAGGCGGGCAATCTGGTTTACGGCAATCTCTGCACCGAATTTTCTTTTCAGGGTTGAAAGACGTACCAGCCCTTTCGCTTTTAAAAATTTACTAAACTCATCCGTTCCGTGTAATAGAGCCGTGGGCTGGATGATGATTTCTTTTTTCATGCGAGCATCAGATGGAATGGCAGATTGGATCACCTTACCCAGGGGTGTGAAATAATAGCGGCTCATCCATTTGAGAAGATTGATGAGATGTAGATCAAAAACCGGCACTGGATCTACGATATTCTCAAAACTTTTTAGCTTGCCGGTGAAATCTGCAGGGGGGTCTGCCTTGACACCAATGATCATGCCCTGTTGTTTGCGTCGACCCAGCGAGGCAATCACGCGTTGGCCAACTTGAACGACATCGGTCAATTCTTCTGGAACTGAATAGGTAAAGGCCTGATCAAGACTCAGGGGGAAGACAATTTCAACATACATGGCTTTTTCCATCTTATAAAATGAGACTTCTTTGGATTAAAAGAAAAGGTTATTCAGGAAATGCGGTTAACTGAGTAAAAATAATACCAGCTTTGTCGATTGAAAGAGGAGAAGTTTCTCTATCTGGTCTTAGGATATGTAAACCAGCCTTTAAAAATGCTGCCTATCTCTACTATTTCTTAATGATCTGAGATAGCCAGGCACCTAGAGCAATGGCCATCCCCTGAATAATCATGACCCTCCCAAAATGTGGGTCAGAGGCGCCAGAGCTAAAAGTCGCCACTTGCAAAGTCAAACCAAAGGGAATAAACCAAAAGACGCCTGCAGCCCTCACCATCGTGCGCTCATCGAAGTCAACTTTGCGACCTTCAACTTCAATGCCCTTACGAAAGAGCTTTTGCAACATACGGTAGATGGTAAGCATAAACATGAAGGTCACGGTGGAGAAGCCCAGCATGAACATCATCCTTGCATCAGACAATTCTGCAGTCACTTCAGTTTTAAACCAGGGGTGTAACACTCCTGCCAGAATACCGACAAAGACCAGAAAAAGCCTAAAGCGGATCGGGTTATTTATAAACCATCGCGTGATAAAATTCTTCAGAAACGACCCCCTTTATTGAATTTCCAAATTGATGCTATAAAACTAGGCGATGATCGGGTCTCAACAAGGAGTACTTCCCCCCTTGGTCTCAAGACGCTCGCCAGAGCAGAAAATTCACGGAAATACGCAACTTTACCCTGGGTTAGTACTGCCTCAGGTCATTTCACGGCCTTTAAAGGGGTGTTTTGGGCGAATTATTGCAGTTACCGGCTAATTTATACAGGTTCAAGCTTTGAATTGCTCGGTTCTAAGTTTAGTTTGCTTTGCTTTAAATAGGACAGTGAATAACCCGACATTCGGAGATCAAAACCATGCAATTTACCGTTGACTCGTCAACCCTTTTACACGGCTTGCAAAAGGTGGCTCGCGTAAGCCCCACCCGCTCAACCATGCCCATTCTCAATCACATTCTCTTCACCGTGAAAGGGAATGTTCTCTCCATGCGCAGTACTGATATCGAGATCACATACACATTGAACCTGAATGTCCTGGGAGAAGATGAGGGTGCAGTCGCACTGCCTGTCCGCCTACTCCAGGAGATCACCAGCGAGTTACCTGATACAGAACTCACCTTTGCCTGGTCAGATGACAGTCGGGTGACGCTCTCCACAACAGGTGGTACCTATAAAATCGTTGGTCGTCCTGCCTTGGATTTCCCTGATGCTCCTGAATTGGGTCCAGCTCAAAGTCTTGAAATTAAATCAAAAGTTTTAAAGCGGACTGTGGAAAAAACTGTGTTTGCTGTTTCAAAGGATGAGTTGAAACCAGCTCTCCTGGGTGTTCTTTTTGAATTGAAGAATAACGAAATTCGTGCCGTTGCCACCGATGGTCATCGCCTGGTAAAATATACCAACCGAGATTTTGTCTCTGCTGATTTTGAAGCCAATATCATTGTTCCACCAAAATTTTTATCGTTGATCCAGTCCTTTCTTGATGATGGCGACACGATCAATCTATCTGTTGGCGAAAAGTATATCAGCGTTGCCACAGAGACAGCCACTATTTTCAGTCGCCTGATTGATGAGCAATACCCAGATTATGGAAGTGTGATTCCATCCACCAATGACAAGACGGTAACACTTTCCAGTAAAGACCTGGTTACGACTGTTCGCCGCGTGTCCATCTTTTCAAACCGCACGACCCACCAGGTGGCCCTGAAACTGCACCCTGGATATATCGAAGTATTTACAGAAGATCCAGAAGCCAGTACAAGTGCTAAAGAACAGGTCCTGGCCGACTATGATGGTGAAGATTTGACGCTAGGTTATAATTCTATTTATCTCAAGGATATGCTCAAAAATGTTGAAACGGATCGCGTAGTTTTCAGGCTGGGCTCTGAAATTGGTCCTGGATTGATCTTGCCTGAAGTACAGGCAGAAAAAGAAGAATTAGTAATGCTCCTGATGCCCATCAGGCTTCAGGGATAGACAGGTATCTTGGCAGGACAGCCGGTCGTCAACCTGATTCTAAAACATGGGAGAAATTGACCGGTTTGATGACTGGCAAAGATAAGGTATTGAATCGACACGTGATGATTAACAACAAAACCACATCTTATACTCGGGTATGCTGATTAAGTCGCTAACGATGATTGATTTTCGTAAATACGAGCAGGCTTCCATGGAATTTGGTGCTTTTACCAATATTCTCCACGGGGAAAACGGTGCTGGTAAAACCACTATTTTGGAAGCCATCCACAGCCTTGCTTATACCCGTAGTTTTAAAACTCGATTGGATGCAGACTTGTCTCGGCATGGCCAGGTGGGTTATCAATTGAAGGGTGTTTTTTCCGATCATCAGAAAAATGACCATGAAGTCCGTCTCAAGGTGGAATCTGCCCGCAAAAAATTGGTAAGTGTTAACAGCAAGAACCTCACCAGTCGCGCACAGATTATTGGTCGCTTCCCTCTGGTTTCACTTACTCCCGAAGACAGTGAATTAACCTTTGGCTCCCCTGAAATCAGACGCCTGTTCTTTAATAAACTCATTTCCCAGGTTGATGCTGGATATCTTGAAAACCTGCAGACCTATGCCCGAATTCTCAAGCAGCGCAACGCCTTGCTGCAGAGTTATACCAACGATGGTACTCCCATTGATCGAATTCAAATGTCTACCCTGGATGATCAACGTGCACAGATTTCTGCACAACTCCATGAAGCCCGTAGTAAACATATCGCTGAGTTTAAAAAGCTCCTCTACGCTGCCTATGCTGAGCTGGAAGATGAAAAATCCGTAAAAATGGCCTTTATCTCCAATGTCAGATCAACAGCAGGTGAGTTGGAGGCTCTGTACCGGAGCGCGTATCAGGATTCTTTAGCTGAAGACATGCGGAAAGGAACCACCACCCGCGGACCTCATCGAGATATGTTCACCTTTTACCTCGATACCAAAGATCTTCGAAAATTTGGCTCCCAGGGGGAACACAAGCTCGTATTGGTGGCAATCAAGTTTGCTGAGGGTCGTTTTCTGGAAACTTTTCTGGGTGAACCGCCTGTGTTTTTACTGGACGATCTCTTTGCAGAACTCGATGTAAAACGCAGCACCATGATTGTGGAGAGTCTCCGCAGTGGACATCAAATATTTATCACAGCCACAGATCTGGCAGATTTGAGACATCACGGTCTCGAACTCGAGGGAGATACCCTGCAAATCATTGATGCCGGAAAGATGCAGATCAATGGCTAAGGCTCAAAGTATTGGAAATGTATTTACCCAACTCTTTCATGATCTGGGTATTAATAAAGCGATCCAGCAGAATATGGCCGTCTCTCGCTGGGCTGAGATCGTTGGTGAGAGAATCGCGCAAATCAGTGAAGCTGAACGCATAGAAAACGGTGTTCTATTTGTGAAAGTCAGCTCTCCGGTTTGGCGAAATGAACTCGTATTTATGAAAAGCAATTTGATAAACACTGTTAATGAAGCATTAGCAAAAACCGTAGTTAAGGATATCAAGTTTACATGAGTGACAAACAAACAAATCCTGCAGCAAAAAGTTATAGTGCGGAGTCTATTACCGTCCTCAAAGGTCTTGAAGCCGTTCGCAAACGTCCTGCCATGTATATTGGCGATGTGGGCAAGCGCGGTCTTCATCATTTAGTCTATGAAGTCATTGATAACTCCATCGATGAGGCCATGGGTGGATATTGTGATACGATTACCGTAACCGTTGGAAAGGGTGAGACGATCACCGTTGAAGATAATGGTCGAGGTATTCCAGTTGATATGCACAAGGATGAAGGTAGACCAGCCCTGGAAGTTGTAATGACGTCTCTTCATGCCGGTGGAAAATTCGACAAGGACTCATATAAGGTTTCCGGTGGTCTCCACGGAGTGGGTGTATCTGTTGTGAATGCCCTGGCAGAATATCTCAATGTTGAAGTTTATCGTAATGGCTCCGTCCATGAGGTTGACTTTGCTCAGGGTCTCATCACTAAAGCGATGAAGATTACCGGTAAAACCAAAAAAAGAGGGACAAAAGTCACCTTTAAAGCAGATGACACCATTTTTACACATCATATTTTTGATTGGGATGTACTGGAAGACCGTATCCGTGAACTCGCTTTCCTTAATAAAGGTCTAACTATTCATATGAAAGATGAGCGTGTCGACGAAGAACGTTCTGAAACATATCTCTATAAAGGTGGCTTGAAGCAATTCATTGATTATCTCAATGAGAACAAACATCCCCTGCATCCTCAGGTCATCGCTTTCGAAGGCGAAAAAGATGATGTTCCTATTGATGTGGCCTTTCAGTATAACGACAGTTATAGCGAGAACATTCTCAGCTACGTAAATAATATTAATACCATTGAAGGCGGTACCCATCTTTCCGGGTTAAGAACTGCCCTGACCAGAACCTTAAATAACTATGCCACACGCAACAAGCTGTTTAAGAAGACCAATACCACTTTAAGCGGTGATGATGTTCGTGAGGGTTTGACCTGTGTTATCTCCATCAAGGTGGCTGAACCACAATTTGAGGGTCAGACTAAAACCAAACTGGGTAATGGTGATATTAAAGGTACTGTCGATTCATTTGTTAGTGATCAGTTAAACGAATTCATGGAGCAACACCCAGCCATTGCCAAACGTGTGATTGAAAAGAGTCTCATGGCCGCACAGGCAAGAGATGCAGCACGCAAAGCACGTGAATTGACGCGACGCAAGAGCGCTCTGGAAAGTGGCGATCTTCCAGGAAAACTGGCGGACTGCTCAACCAAAGATCCCTCCCTGTGTGAAATCTACCTGGTTGAGGGAGATTCTGCCGGTGGCTCTGCCAAACAGGGTCGCGATCGTCGTTATCAAGCCATTTTGCCACTCCGTGGAAAAATTATCAACTCTGAAAAAGCGCGAATTGATAAGATCCTGGGTAATAATGAAATCAGGATGATGATCACAGCATTTGGTACCGGTTTCAAGGAAGATTTTGATCTTGAAAAACTTCGTTACCACAAAATCGTTATTATGACGGATGCTGACGTGGATGGTGCTCATATTAGAACACTTCTCCTGACATTTCTTTTCCGATATTTGCCAGATTTGATTATCAATGGGCATGTCTATATCGCCATGCCGCCTTTGTATCGAGTAAGTGTCGGTAAAAAAGAGAAGTATTGTTTTGATGATGATGAACGGGATGTTGCCATAAAAAAATTGACTGATGGTGGTGACCCTAGCCGAGCCAAGATTCAACGCTACAAAGGTTTGGGAGAAATGAATCCGGATCAATTGTGGAATACAACCATGGATCCCGAGACCCGTACAATGATGCGTGTCAATCTGGATGATGCTGCCGCGGCGGACAGAATATTCTCAACTCTGATGGGTGATGTGGTTGAACCCCGTCGTGAGTTCATTCAGTCCCATGCAAAATATGTAACGAATATTGATGTTTAGGTCGTGGCGTGATGCTTCGAGAGCCTCAGTAGGACACGCCATGTGTCACACTGAGCTATCGAAATGCGACATATCAAGCCAGAATAAAGAATTTATAAGAACTAGAATAAAGAGGTATTGAGTTGGAGATTCAGAGACAGAACATCCTGAACACATCGATCGAAGAGGAAATGAAAAAATCCTATATGGATTATTCCATGTCGGTCATTGTATCGCGAGCCCTGCCAGATGTACGGGACGGCCTTAAACCTGTTCACCGAAGAATCCTGTATGGAATGATGGAACTGGGTGTGGGCTATAATCGATCTTATCGTAAAAGTGCACGTATCGTTGGAGACGTCATGGGTAAGTATCATCCTCACGGTGATTCAGCTGTGTATGATTCCATGGTACGTATGACCCAGGAATTTTCCCTGCGTTACCCCCTCGTTGATGGTCAGGGTAACTTCGGATCCATTGATGGTGATAGTGCTGCAGCCATGCGTTATACAGAAGCCCGTATGAAGCGTATTTCCAGTGAAATGCTCAAGGATCTTGAAAAAGAGACCGTGAAATTCACACCAAACTTTGATGAAAGCCTCAAAGAACCCTCAGTATTGGCTGCGGTTATTCCGAACCTGCTGCTCAATGGTTCCAGCGGTATCGCTGTGGGTATGGCCACCAATATTCCTCCTCATAATATGAATGAGGTCGTTGACGCCATCGTGGCTCAAATCGACAATCCTGAGATCGAAGTCCCTGAACTCATGGAGCACATCAAGGGTCCTGACTTCCCAACAGCCGCTATTATATATGGAGCTTCAGGAATTCGTGAGGCCTACGAAACGGGTCGCGGTAAGATTACCGTCCGTGCACGTGCCAATATCGAAGAGCATAAGAATGGGCGTTATAGCCTGGTCATTGCCGAGATTCCATATCAGGTCAACAAGTCTTCACTTATCGAAAAAATTGTCATGCTGGTTCGTACCAAAAAGGTTGAGGGTATCTCAGATATCCGTGATGAATCAGATAAGGACGGTATCCGTCTCGTGATTGAGTTAAAACGTGATGTAGTTCCAGAAGTTGTCCTGAATTTGCTCTATAAGCATACTCAAATGCAGGAGACTTTTGGTGTTATCATGCTGGCACTGGTAGATGGTTTGCCACGGGTGCTAACCCTGAAAGAGGTTATCGCAGAGTTTATCAAGTTTCGCCATGAAGTCGTGGTAAAGCGGACTCAATTCGAACTCAAAGAAGCTGAGGCCAGGGCTCATATTTTAGAGGGTCTAAAAATCGCCCTTGATAATCTTGATGCGATTATCAAGACTATACGTGGTTCTAAAAACCCACCGGAAGCCAAGGCATCCTTGGTGTCCAAGTTCAAACTATCAGAAATTCAGGCTCAGGCAATTCTGGACATGCGTCTGCAGAAGCTTACCGGTCTGGAACGCCAGAAAATCATTGATGAGTATACTGAAGTTCTCAAAATAATAGCCCGCTTGAATGAGATTCTCAACAATGTGGGTCTCCGAATGGATATCATTAAAACTGAACTGCGAGAAGTTCAGGAACGCTATGGTGATGAGCGTCGTACAGAAATCGTATTTGACGCCAAAGATTTCACTATTGAAGATATGATCGCTGAAGAAGAGATGGTAATCACCATTACTCACAATGGTTTCATTAAACGTTATCCCGTCAGTGGATATCGTCGACAAAACAGAGGTGGTAGAGGCTCAGCTGGGGCTAAAGCCCGAGATGAAGATTTTATCGAGCATCTGTTTACCGCATCCACCCACGACTATATCCTGTTCTTTACTGATCGCGGAAAATGTCATTGGTTGCGGGTTCATGAGATTCCTCAGGCTGGAAAAGCCACACGAGGTCGCGCACTGATCAATCTACTGCGCGTAGACCAGGGTGAAAAGGTCCAGGCTTATATTGCCGTAAGAGAATATGCTGAAGATCTTTTCATCACTATGGCAACAGCCAAGGGATTGGTCAAGAAAACTGCTCTCACAGCCTATAGCCGTCCAATGAAGGGTGGCATCTTCGCCATTGATATTCGTGAAGATGATCACCTCATTGATGCTCAGATCACTTCTGGTGAAAATGACATCATTCTGGGAACGCGCAATGGTATGTCCATTCGCTTTAGTGAAACCAACATCCGACCCACTGGTCGTAAGACCATGGGTGTTAAGGGTATCGAGCTCAAGGGAGATGATGACCAGGTCGTAGGAATGATCGTGGTACGTCGCGAAGGTACTGTGCTTGCCGTATCTGAACATGGATTTGGCAAACGGACAGAAGTGATCAACTATCGTGTCCAGAATCGTGCTGGAAAGGGTATTATCACCATCAAAACCACACCGAAGGTTGGCAGTATGGTTTCCCTTCTGGAGGTTGTGGACAATGATGATCTGATGATTATCACCAGTCGTGGAGTGCTCATACGTCAGCCAGTTTCCTCTATACGCAGTATTGGTCGGAACACACAGGGGGTCAAGTTGATTCGCCTGGATGATGGTGATTCCATTGCTGCGGTAACTCGGGTTCAGGAAGAGAAAGACCCCTCAGAAATTGGTCTTACTGATGGTGAAACCCCAGAAATCGAGCAAAAGGATATTTTTGATGGTGAGGGAGAAACACCGCCAGCCGAATAAGGGAGTTATTCCATGGGTACATCAACCTTTGCTGAACGGCTGAGCGCTATCCAGCATGACGTAGCTGAGGCTGCTCATGGGGTTGGCCGAGCCGCTGAGGACATCACTCTGATTGGTGTCAGCAAACGGAAACCTGTGGGAGACATGCAGCAGGCTTACGATGCAGGGTTGCGTGATTTTGGAGAGAATAGAGCCCAGGAAGTTCGTGATAAATTTCCCGGGTTCAATCCAGCCGGCATCGTCAGACACTTCATCGGGCATATCCAGAGCAATAAGGTCAAATACCTGCCAGGCCGTGTTGATATCATCCACACTATTGATTCCACCCGCATTGCCGATGCTGTTGATCAACGTTTTGGCGCGCAAGAATTGACAATACCTGTTCTCGTGGAGATCAATATTTCCGGTGAAGCCAATAAAGAGGGTGTTGAACCTGTTCAAGCGATGGAGTTAGCTGCTTATTGCGCTGAGAAGCCCAATCTTGAGTTTCAAGGCATCATGACTATTGGCCCACTCACCGCGGATATTGATCGTATCAGACAGGCCTTCAGAGAGATGAAGCTTATTCATGAACAGGTGGTAAGACAGATTGGAACCAGTGGAAAACCAGCCATGTTATCCATGGGCATGTCCAGTGATTTTAAAATCGCAATTGAAGAGGGTGCAACCCACATACGTGTAGGAACAGCCTTATTCGGAGCCAGAGAGTATTAAATGAGGAGGCAGTTATGGGACGCTTAACCCCGCAAGACATACGAGACCAGGAATTTAAACAGTCTCCTCTGGGTTTCAGTAAAGATCAGGTCAACGACTTTCTGGAAGAGATTGCCGATGAGCTTGAAACCTTGATTCGTGAATCAAACGATATCCATATCGAAAATAAAGAAGCCCGCCTTGCGCTGACCACCTATATGAATGTAGAGGACAGCCTGAAGGAGACTTTGATCCTGGCACAGAAGACCGCTCAGGAGACCTTGAAAAACGCTCAAAACGAAGCCGCTACGATCATCCGTAAAGCCAATACTGAAAAAGAGGCTTTACTCTTCACTGCCCACCAGGATCTTTCTCATATCCAAAATGAAATTCGCAAGCTGCAGGCTCAACGGGATGCAATGCTAATAAAGTTAAAGAGCAGTCTTCAATCCAATCTGGAAGTCCTTGAAGAAGAATTCTCAAACAAGGATGACCAGGAGTCTTTTGTGGGAGATACTGATTTAGGTGACGAGCGTATTGTGGACTTTTCTAAAAACGATCTCATCATAGATGATTTGCCACAGGAGCTTGATGAGCCTGAAATCAATATCTTAGATACTGAGGACTTCACTCAGGAATGAATCAAAACAGCATCATTTTCTGCGCCCCTGAATTCCATAGCAGATTAGAGCAAGCCTTTCCCAGCGAAACGATTGTCTCTTATTCAAACGACATGGCAGCTTGCAGAAAACAGGTTGCCGCCCTGGATAACCAGGATGTTCGACAGGCCCTTCTTCTTTTTAAGGGGGTTCATCACATTGTTATAAATCAGCCTGTCATGGATCATGTAAATCTGTCAAAGCAAAATCCTTTGATTGGTCCTGTTGATCTGAACACGGGCCCCCGATTTCCCGACATGTCTTCGGTTTATGAAGGGAGCGAGGGAATTATCGCTGTGTTGGGAGACGATGAAGACCTAAAAAATTTTAAAGAGCCCTGGGCTCATGTTACCGGTGGTATCTGGGAAGCGATTGCCTTGAAACATAGGGGCTATAAAGTGGAAGCCTGGATTATCGCTAATTTAGAAAAGTGGATCAGTTCCATTAATAATTAATTAGATTAATCGTCATATTTGAACGACCCTGCGGGGTCAAGTGGAGGAAGCATGCAAAAGAATAGTGTTAATAAAGCAATCATCGTGGGGAGAATGGGTCAAAAACCTGAATTAAAATATACTCCTGCCCAGACTGCAGTCACAAATATAACCCTTGCCACCAATGAGACGCGTAGGGATGCCAATGGTAATAATATTGATTCAACTGAGTGGCATCGCATTGTCGTTTTTGGCAAGACCGCAGAGTTTGTTGCAAACTATCTGGACAAAGGCGCTTTGATTTATGTTGAGGGTCGTCTGCAAACCCGTTCATGGGAAGACCGTGATGGTGTTAAAAAGTATACGACTGAAATAGTGGCCTTGACCGTAACTCCACTTGGTGGCGGCGGTGGCGGCGGTTCACAGGGTGGTGGACGTACTCAGGATAGTGGTAGTTATGGTGGCGGTGGTAGTACGCCTTCAGGTGGCTCCGCTCCTGCTGGTAGTCCCTTTGGTGGCGAGGACGATGAGCCTTTGCCCTTCTAGGCAACCAAATATACAACAAGTAAATTCACAAGCGGGGGTTCGAATCCCCGCTTGTTTTTTTTAAACAGGTTATGATGAAAACACCATACTGCCCACTCTGCTCAAATCCTAAGAGCTCTCACTATTTTTCAGATCAGTTTCGTGAATATATGCACTGTCCCGTCTGTGAGCTGGTATTTACACATCCAGATTCCCACCTGAGCAGGGATGAGGAATTTAAGCGCTATGAGTTTCATCAGAATAATCTTGAAGACCCACGCTACCGTAGCTTTCTCCAAAAAATGAGTGCCCCCATGCTTAATCGAATCGCTGCAAATTCCGATGGTCTTGATTTTGGTTCTGGACCGGGCCCTTTACTCAAGCATATTTTTGAAGAGCAGGGGCATACGATGTCCGTCTACGATACTTTCTACGCCCCAAAACAAGAGGTCTTCAAGAAGAGTTATGCATTTATCACGGCGACTGAGGTTGTTGAGCATCTCCATAAACCCCTGGTGGAGCTGGACCGTCTCTGGTCCTGTCTGCAGCCCAGGGGATATCTTGGGGTTATGACCAGTTTGAATTTACCAGAGTTGAATTTTAGCACATGGCACTATATCAAGGATGATACGCATGTCGTTTTTTTTGCACCACAAACCATGACCTGGTTGGCTAACCGGTGGGGTGCTCAACTTGAATTCATTGGAGATTCGGTAGTTATTTTCCAAAAAAATAACCTGGTTTCCAGTTGACCTGCATGTGATTAACCTTACCGGGGCTGTTCAAGCTTCGTAAGGATCAATGATGTACTTGAGTATATTCCAGGATGAAATACATCGATGTCTTTCCCTTCTCTCAAGCAAATGATGGCTTACGCTTTCTACTGCTAAAGCGCGCTCCAGACAATAGTTATCCTGGAATCTGGCAACCTGTTGCGGGAAAAATAAAGCCTGGCGAAACCGCATGGGAGGCAGGTTTACGTGAACTTGAAGAAGAAACGGGCTTTGCTCCAAAGCAGTTCTATGCCCTCGATCATGTTTCTACATATTACCTCCATCGCACTGATGAGATCATTCATGTCCCGGCATTTTTAGCCGACGTTGAGCTGAAAGATCCTGAACTCAACCATGAGCATGATGCCTTTCAATGGCTTGTTCTTGAGGAAGCCCTCAAAGCAGCTTCCTGGACGCCCTATCGAAAAGCTCTTGCATCTATCCCCAAATTGATGACTTCGTCGCCTGCCCTTGCCCTGGCAAAAATTTTGCTTAAAAATGATAAAAATCATCTAAACCATTGATTTTTTTGTCCAAAACCACACTTTTTGCCCTTTTTATTCCACTAGATGCGGAAAGCCCCTCATTTAAAACCACAATATGTAGTATCACTTAAAGCATTTTCTTAAGTAGTCGCTATAAGTGCCTAAAAAACAGTTGTATTTTCTTGACAAGATTTTAATAACTCCCTAAATTCTTTACGAATGCGGTGCAGGACAGGTTACACTCCGCATAAAATTGGAAGCGATGTTAAGTCGGAAGAGGCTGCGTATGAAGCGATACAGCTTACAAGTACTGTTATTGGCTCTAACCCTGACATTTGTACAGTGTTCAATGTTCGGTGGAAAATCTAAACCGGAAGAAGAATCCTGGGACAAATCATCAGCACATGGGGATTCAACAAATCGTGCTGAAACTGCAGGTGTAGATGCTCAGGGCACTGATGAATCTGCCTGGCAGAGTGGTGAGAAAGCTGATAATCTGATCTATAATCTTGATCAACTAAGAAATAAAAAACCGGAATCTGGTGAGTCGGCTGATTTCGTCACAAGCGAAATCAACTATGAAGTAAAACGTCTGGCTGCCGAATTAAAATATGTAAAAAAGAAATTGACTGAACTTCAAACTCAGAGTGAAGTCTGGACTAACCCCTTAAGCATATATAGTAAAGAAGTACATTTAGAGAACGGCACCAAGCTATTTGGTGATGTCATTGATCAGGACAAAGATAATATCCAGGTCAAAACTCTTATCGGCGTCCTTTCCGTCTCCCGCGATCAAGTCTTACGTATTGTAGATAATATTCCTACATCTGATGATGCTCCTGCTGTTTCAGCTGGAGATGCAGCACGCGGTGGTGCTCCTATGAACATTAATGGTGATCGAGCCAGCATGGCCGGAACCCAGGATGTCAAGGGCGATACACGTGATAGCAAATACACAGGCAACGTTGTTTTGTCTGGCAGCATCAAAGAGCGCAAGGATCGCTCGGGAAATACCATTCTTTCTGGCGTAGTTAAAAATATTGGTGGTCGTCGCGCGGACTTTGTCAAAGTGAATTTCCTGTTCAGAATTAACTGGAGTGGTGATACACGAGAGCTTACGGCCTTTGTTAAAGGCTCCCACCATGTCTTCTCTAGTGGTGTTAATACTGACACCTCTCTTTTCCCTGGTGCCAGTGGTGAATTTGAACTTTATGTACCCAACTCATTTGGTTCCTTTATAGGATATAGCTATTCACTCGACTGGGAAGAGCATGATATCTAAACGCTCACTCATATTATCCCTTTCTCTGGCAACCCTTCTGGGGCTTATGGCCTGTACGCCAAAAGAACCAGCCACACCTGCTCCAAGTATTGAGCAGATGAAGATGCAATCCCAGGTGAAAGCGCTTTCTGCCGAGGTGGTCAAGCTCCGCGAATCCCGTGAAGAAGTCGAGCTTCTCAGGGCCAGTATCGCTGCCATGGATACACAAATTGCCGTGTATCAAACCAAATTGGACGAAAAAGCTGAGCAACCGGTTATTGAAGTGGTTGCGACCCCCCGTGATCCAGATATTATCAATCTGAGAGGTAATATTTATGTCCTTATCCGGGAAATAGACTCCCTGAAAGAGGGCATGAAGAATTTATTACTCTTAAATGACTCTCTGGAAATACAGATCGAGCAACTTGCCCTGGAAACCCATGCTGGTGTCGTTATGGAATCAGTAACTACCAAGCCAGCACCTGTTGAAGCTAAGCCTGAACCTGTAAAAGTGAGGACTACGCTTCAAGTGGCAGAAGCTGCCCCTGCTGTTGAAAAACCAGTTGCTACCATTGTCGCTCCCTCCTTGGCTCGCGGTTATAATTTTAATGCAGACTATCGCATGGCATATAATGACGCACTTAATAACTATTTTAATAATGATTTTCTTGAAGCCATCCAGGAGTTCCGAATCCTTATCCAACGTGAACCTACTGGAGCCTACGCTGACAATGCACAATACTGGATTGGTGAGTGTTATTATTCATTAGAAGATTTTGAATCTGCCGTTACTGAATTTGAGAAGGTTTTCAATTTTGAAGAAAACAATAAAAGTGATCATGCGCTTTTCAAAATTGCTATCAGTTATCAACAACTCGGTCGCTATTTGAAAGCCCGGGAAAACATGGAACGTTTTCTTCGGGATTATCCAGACAGCGAGTTGGCAAACCAGGCCAAGGATTTCTTAAAAGGAAATCGCCAGAACTAGATCTATGAAGTCGCACCTTATATATATCACACTGATTATCCTCCTTTTTGGATTGACAGCCTATGGTCAAACCGGTGCGGGAAGTTTATTGTATGATATTGGTTTGAGAATAGACGACAGCACCCTGACAAGTCCTGATATAGATGCCGAGATCAATGATTCCCCTGAATTGTTGGGGCAGCAAATGGAACTTGAAGAAGAATTAAATCGCTATCAACACAAATTAGCAGAAACTGAAATTCGTTTGAGATATCAGACCACCGTAATTGATAGTTTGCAGTCTGAGATTGCCCAGATTAAAGCTGCTGGAGAAACGGATCGCGCCTTACTAAGCACCCGCATTATCAGCCTGGTGGGTCAACAGGAAGAGGCCCAGAGAACCCCAGACTTTGTACCTGGTGAAAACCAGATATCAGATAGCGTTTTTGCCGAATTGCATACTCCCTGGAAGCATGTTGCCGTAACTACCGCACCTGCCATACAATCATATTCTGGTCCAAAATTGACTGAACGGGAAGAACAGGCCGCCTACAGGGGTGGGCTCACAAAGTACCACCAGGAACTTTACTACCAGGCCATTGAAGATTTTAACAACATTGTTCAAGGCGGTGTTGATGTGACTATGCGTGCGAACGCTCAGTATTGGGTAGGTCGTTGCTATTTTGAAAAAGGACTCTATGATGAAGCGATTAGCGCGCTTGAACAGGTGCAGCGCTTCGAGAATTCTGACAAGCTGGACGACGCTTTGGTTATGATTGGCCTGGCTTTTAAAAACAAGGATCGTCTTCCGGAAGCCAAGCTTGCATTTCAAGAGCTGGTTTCCCGTCACCCCGGCAGTGAATATTTGACCCTGGCCAGACGATTTGTGCAGGAATGATACGAGATGAGAGGCTGATCCTGGAGATCATCATATGAAAACATTAAAACATATACTGATTTTAGTAATCGTTGCGACCAGCATATCAGTGTACGGTCAGACGACCCTGAATTATTCAAGACCTGGACCGATGATGCATATTCCTACTTCCAGTCTATATAATGAATCCTATTTATTGCGTATTGGAGTTGCTGGTCAATCCACCCGTGGTGCTTTTGAAACCGATTATTGGAACAAGGGTGCCTTTCTAGAAACTGATATCACCCGTGATTTCAGACTGGGACTCTCCGCCATACAGTCTGGTGCCGCATCAAATGAAAATGATATTGCCTTACATATTCAAAACCGCCTGCTGACTTATGGTGAAACCGCAGTGGGAATTGGGGTGAATGATATCAGCGTTACCAACTCAGCTTCAGATTCTACTGGTCTTGAAGAGAAGGTCCGTAATCTCTCTTACTATATGCTGCTCAGTCGCGAAAACAGTTTTTCTGAGTATAATCTCAAAACCTATCTTGGTATTGGTTCTGGACGATATGGATCCAATTTTGGTAAGTACGATCTTGCTATCGACAGCACGGCGACCCCCTTTGATACAACCAAAACAGCTAAAGCCAACAGTATTGGCTTCTTCTTAGGATTATTATTGAACACCAACATCATGGCTGATCGTGGTGGTCTAGATTTCATTATTGAATGGGATGGTGTGGGTATCAATGCTGGAATTAAAGTCCCATTAACCCAGGAATACCACATCAATGTTGGTTTCTCCAACATGCAAAATTTACCCTATCTAGGTGAGGATCGCGATAATCCACCCGGTATAGGAATCGGACTGGACTATTTTCTACCCCGCGTCAAATCCGCAGCCAGCAAGCAACGCGGTGGCATCAAGGTTTCAGGTGTTGTTACTGAAGACGGCATGCCCATGCGAACTGTGATTGACTCCAGCTGGCACAAAGCCCAGGAACGTCAATTGCTGGTACTAAGGGATTCTCTCAGAATGTCGAGTGCTGAGATTGAGCACCTCAATCGTATGGTAGAGCATCTTGAACAACGAAATCAAATTTTGGCAGATTCAGTGGCCTCTCTCCAGTTGGCACGCCACGTTTCCGATGCCCAGATCAACCAGGCTTTGAAACACCTCTCACGTTCACTGCGATTATTCTATAACGAAGAATATGATGATGCGCTGATTGAGATCAACGAAGCTTTGGAATACAATCCAAACCTGGCTTTAGCATATGCCAGACGGGGGTCCATCTATTACAAGCTTAATCAGATCGATAGAGCAACCATTAATTGGAATATTGCACTTCAGATCGACCCCGGATACGACGAAGTACGTAATATCCTGCGTGCTTTAAACGAGAATCGGTTGCGTTCAGCCGTTTCCGCAAGGGATTAACAGGAAAAGGATTAGCATATGGATTTTGCAACCATTATAGGATTATTATTCGGTTCAGGCTTGATCGGATACGCCGTATTCGGAGTATCTCAGGTGCTCCCAAACGGTGTGATGACTTTTGTAGATATCCAATCTCTCATGATTGTGCTGGGTGGTACTATTGCTGCTACAGCCATGGCCTTCCCTGTTAAAGAGGTGCTTTCCCTATATACCAACCTCTGGGCTGTTTTCAAGGGTGACACTCACGATGATAGTGACACGCTTCGTGAATTGGTGGATCTGGCTGCTGTTGCCAGAAAAGGTACGGCAGATCTTGAAAAAGCAACTGACGGCATAAAAGATTGGTTTATGAAAGATGGCGTACAGATGATTGTTGATGGTCTTCCTGAAGAAGATATCCGCAACATCATGGAAACCCGTGTTGTGAACCGTGAACTTCGTGAAGATGCTGAAGCCAATGTGTTTAAGACGATGGGTGTATTCTCGCCAGCCTTTGGTATGGTTGGAACCCTGGTCGGTCTGGTGGCAATGCTTTTTGCCATGGGTGCTCCATCTGATGGTAGTGGTGGAGATCAGGATCCCGCAGCAAAACTTGGGCAATCCATGGGTGTGGCCTTGATTACCACATTTTATGGGGCCCTCTTTGCCAATCTTTTCTTTTTACCCGTCGCTGCAAAACTGCGGTCTCGAATTGATAAACGGAATATTACACAAAATATGATTATTGATGGGGTTGTGATGCTCAAGGTCAAAAAGCATCCAATCCTGGTTAGAGAATTCTTGAACTCCTATCTTGCACCACGTGACAGGGTTTACGAGGACTAATAAAAATGGCAATGGCACCAAAAAAGAAGCAACAACAAGACGAGGGCGGCTGGCTTACCACCTATGCTGATATGATGACCCTTCTCATGACTTTTTTCGTGCTCCTTTTTGCCATGTCCACCCTGGATCCAGTCAAGCTGGAGCAATTTGGTGATTCAACTAAAAAGGACAAAGGATCCCAAAAGAAAAGCAAAAAGGTTTCCTTGAGTCAGATCAATAAAGAAGTTAAAAAATTAGTTGTGGAGCAGGAGCTTCAGAGTCAGGTTAAAGTTACGATGGATGCCCGGGGTGTTACCCTGGGAATTGCCAGCGATCTAGCTTTTGGCTCAGGAACTGCGACCCTTTCAGGACCAATCAAATCATTTCTTGTGAAATTGGTAAGCACCATGGAAAGGGCGACATATGCCATTGCAGTAGAGGGACACACAGACAATGACCCAATCCGGTCGAGTCAGTTTCCTTCTAACTGGGAATTATCAGCTGCCAGATCCAGTGCTGTGATTCGATATTTAACCAGCCAGGGTATTGCGGCTGACAAATTCCGAGCCATTGGTTTTGGCGATACTGTACCGATGGTAGCAAACGATACCCCAACGAATAAAGCGAAAAATAGACGCGTTGATATAACATTTCTAACGATCGGTTAATTAAGGCCGACGCTAGAAACGAGGAGAAGCTTATGAAGTATCCAGCATTTAAACACATCATAACAGGCGGTATCATTACCTCACTGATGTTGATCTCTCAGGTGTTCGCTCTACCGGATACCAATAAAGAGGTGCTCTCTCAAAAGATTTTGCTGGAAAATACTATTCACCAAAGAGTAAGTGATGCTGTCTACCGCATTCTACGCCATGAAAATTTCATCGTTAATGTAAACGTAGTCATGGAGGCAACGCCAACTCATAAATATACAACTGTTTATGAAGCTCCTGGGTCACAATTGGGAAAGGTCAGCCCTGAGCAGGAAATATTTAAGCAATCTCTTAGCAAGACAGCAGGCATGGGTCAAGCATCCACTTCAACTGCTGATGATGCCGGGGTAAAAAAGACTCGGACCATTCTCAAAAAGCGTCCCATTAAAACGAATGTTGCATCTGACATCCCTGGATTCCCCGGAATTCAATCACCTGGTTTTGAATTATACGAAGAAGAAGTTCCTGTAGAAGAAGACAACAATGAAGATGTGGTTTATGCTGCAGCAGAAGATCTGGACGAAGTAGCTGAAATCCCTGATACCACTCAAGGTGAAGTAGCTGCAGAGGCAAGTCTTTCACTGGAGGAAAATGAAGTCATCCTGGAAGAAGATATTCAAAGCATCACAGAAAACACCGCCGATCAGGACCTTGTAAGCTATTCTGAAAGTAGTAATGCACAGTTGTCTCGCCATACGGTCGCCAGCATTAGTGGTCCTAGCCTACGGGTTAACAAAATGGAGTTAACCGTTATTCTGGAAGACCCTATCTCCCCTCAGATTATAGAAAACATTCGCACCGTAACCATGGTTGCTGCCCATTTCAACAGAGAGCGTGGCGACAAGTTACAGGTGATGACAGCAGATTTTCAGGGTGCCACCAACAACAAGCCTGACACGGAACAACTTCTTCTAAAATCTATCGCTGAAAAGATGACTGCAATTGAAGCCCGTCAGAAAGAGGAAACTGAAAACAAGCGCATCAAAGATTTAGAAGCTCAGCAAGAGCAGATGAAGCTTGATCAAGCCAACAAAGAAGCTCGTGATACTGAAATGGCCCGTATCCGAAAGGAAGAAGCCGATAAGCAGAAAGAGCATGAAGCTGAACTGGCACGACTTAGACAACAAGAAGCAGATCGCATCACTCAACGCGAGAATGAATTAAGAGACTTGCGCGAGCAAGAAGAAAACCGTTTAGCCGAAGAACGGCGACAATTATTTGAAGCCCAGCAAGAACAAGCCCAGGATCGCTTACGTCAGGACTCATTGAGGTTAGCACTTCTCTCCGAACAACTTGATGATCTCAAAGCTCAATTATCCGCTGTGGATTTGGAAGAAGAGCAGCGTCTGAAGCTTGAACTTGAGCAAAAACGCAGAGAAGCAGAAAAATCAGCAATCAAGGATCGTGAAGACAGACTCAAACAACAAATGGATGATCTAGAGAATCAGAGACTCCAGGCGACCATGATACCCGAGGATGAAGATGATCTCCTGTGGCTTTTCATTATTGGTGCTGCTGTACTCGTCGGATTGGCCGTGGTTATAGGCGCCCTAATGGGTGGCCGTCGACAGGCTCCGGAGCTACCGCCATCTCAGGATATAGGCCTGGCAGATGTTGAGCCTGTACCACCAAGCTCCGAAGTTAAAACAGAGCCTGAAGAAGATGTCATTCCCGAACCTGAAATCGATCCAGAATTAGTCGATGAAGTTGATAGCATAAAGAAATCAGTCGTCTCCCTGGCTGTCAGTAAGCCTGGCTCAGCTTCCAGTATTGTGAAGGAGTGGTTACAGGATACTGGTGAAGCCGAAGAGGAAGAAGAGGCTGAGGAAGAAGAAAAATCGAATGGTAAAAAGAAAAAGAAGGGGCAAAAATAATGGCTACTCCAAAAAAACTAGCCGGTATTGATAAAGCCGCAATTCTTTTTGATATATTGGGAGCACGACTTGCTGGACAGTTATTCCCAAATCTAAATGATCAGGAGATCATAGCAGTTCGCCAACGTGTACCCCAGATAAAAAATGTACCCTTTGAATCCAAAAAAATGGTCCTTGAAGAGTTCTATTTTTCCTTTATGTCCAAGAAATTTGCAGCTGAGTCCAAGGATGCAACCTCCCAACCCTTCGCTTTTCTTGAGGGTATGTCAGAGGTTCATCTCGCATATTTGATTCGTTCAGAACCCACTCGTTCTATTTCCATTCTACTGGCTCAAGTTCCTACAGAAATGCAAGGTCGTCTGCTTGTGAGGCTTCCCACTGAAGTTCGCACCGAAGCCATGGTTGATCTTGGAAAGATTAAAGACGTTCCCCTGGAAGCCGTCTTGGAAGTTGCTTCAGAATATCGTGAAAAAGCCAAACAGATCCCATCTCAGGCTGAATACTCAGAAGGTGGTGGTAAAGCGATGGCAGGTCTATTGGGAACCATGGATGCCAAAGAACAACGACAATTTCTTGATTATCTCTCCCAGGAAGATCCTGAGCTGGCCAAGGAAGTGAAAAAACATCACTTCACTTTTGAAAATGTGCCTATGCTCCCGGAGAACATTCTCAGAGATGTATTTAATAGTCTTGATATCGATGATATTGCCCTGGCACTAAAGGGGCAGGATCAGGAATTAAGCGATAGGGTTGTAGAGAACCTGCCTCAAAAGAAGCAGGCGATGTATGAACCCAAAGAAGGACCCGTTTCTCGCAAGCAGGTAGAAGGAGCACAAAAGAAGGTTGTGGAATTCATCCTACAAATGGACGCTGATCCAGAAAATGATTTCAGTATCGAGGAGTTCGCCGAGGCCGACTTTATCGAGTAGCTAGCTGATGAAGATATCTCCGCTGTCCTGCACTAGCGAGATAGGAGGGGAGGCAGTCCGCCCGGACTGTCCTCCCTTCCGCCGTTTTTGGGCTGAACGTAGAGCTCAAGTCCCAAAATATCGGTCACCTGCATCCCCAAGACCGGGGACGATGTACCCAACATCATTTAATCGTTCATCTATCGAAGCAGTAAAAATGGATACATCAGGATGCTTTGTAAAGACTTCTTTTATGCCTTCTGGAGCGCAGATCAGAGTCAATAATCTGATATCTGTAGCACCTTGAGATTTCAACAAATCAATTGCTGCACATGCACTTCCCCCCGTAGCCAGCATGGGATCCATGAGAAAACAGCTATGGGCGGATGTTGAATAATTTGGCAAATTTTTGTAATAATATTGGGGTTCCAGACTCTCTTCATCTCTATAGAGACCTACAAAACCAACATGCGCATCGGGTAAAAGACTGAGACCGACATCTACCATAGCCAGGCCCGCTCTCAGAACAGGGATAAACCAAATGTCATTAGCGAAAACCATTTCTGTGGTTTTTTGCATGGGTGTTTCAATACTCTGCTCAACGGTGGTTAATGATTCAGTTGCAGCCATAAGCACCAAACTGCTCAGTCGCTGAGCTGATTCTCTAAATCGTTGACTGTCAGTGTCTTTACTTCTCAGGATGGCTAAGTTGTGTGAGACGAGTGGATGAGATTTCAACTCAATGACTTGGGACAACAGACACTCCGAAATTATGGTTTTAAAATGCTTGTACTAAAAGTAATCCCGGATAAAAAAAAGTCTACGCCTATTCTGCAAAGGTCTATTTACGCATTTTTGGTACTGATGTCTTTGTGTTTAAAGCAGTAATCGAGAATGGACTATAGAGCTTTTAATATTTTCTGTGGGATGTATGTTCCACTTTCAAGTCTTGAAGCTGAGAAGCATTGGGGCGGATTGTCAGATTTAAACCTCCCCATCTACCCATGGGGGTCCAGGACAGGGTCATCTTCCAGCAATGCAGTTTCCGGGTAACTCCAACAGAACCGCTCACCAGTTTTTTATCTATGAGATTGAACCGGGGATTATAGTTAACGGCCCAGTTTTCAGAGAGATTAAACTTTAAATTGGTGCCCAGGTTGAAAGTTTGTTTGGCTTCGTCCAGTGGATTCTGATGGCTATATGAATAACTGAAATTAAAATTTGCTGTCCAGGCGGCAGTGCTGCGACCAGGACGAGCCCTTGGAACGTTGATATCACTAAAATCAAAATCCTCATCAAAACCTTGTGCAGAGTCAGCGCTTAAGCTGTCTGGAGAAATTTTCTCCCTGGGACCTGAGCGTAAGCCACCTGGTGCAGCTCCCTCTAGCTTAAAACCAAAACTAAAACCAGCGCGGGTCATTCGTGGTGCTCGGAACTTGTCAATCTTATGGGTACCTGTTGAGTCTCGTTCATAAACCTCATAGGTCATGCTGGGGCTGAGTCGGAAAGATTTTCCAATATTCACTTTCATACTGCTGGAAATATCCGATGCTTTCAGGGAATCAGCTTTGAAATTATACGATCCGCTCATATTCCAGGTGAAAAACTGGGATTTACTCTCCACATCATTTTGAAACAATTTATAGTCAAAAACATTACTCAATCTCCAACTCATTCTTAGCGCTTCATTGCTTGATGTCGCGCCGAGATCACTTCCTGCAAAGCGGTCGAAGCGCTGTATTGCACCAGTTGTGTCCGTCAGATATTCTGTGTATCCCCAAAAATCTGTTGAAAAGTTAGGTGTATAACTCAGGGACATTGAGGGGGTTAATGTGTGTCTGATAGCCTGAAGCGGTCCGATATGAACTGGAAAGATTCCATACAATTTTGTATTCAGACTGGCACTGGTACTGAAGGTTCCGCGACGGATAAAACCATCGATTTCTGTGGTTTCAATAGCACCCGAGCCCGTGTCCACCAAGGCCATGCCATTTTCATCCAGAATGGGATCGTAGTACTTAAAACCCCAGGCATCTTTATATGAAACAGACCCCACCAGTTTCAGCACCTTCATCACCTGAGTATTCCCTGAAAGACTCATGTTGTGATTCCAGGTCCGTGTATCCACAATATCTTCCTGCCAGAGGAGGGTATCCGTTGCCAGGCTATCAGGATTATCATAGGACAGATAGCTCCACTTACGTCGATTACTAAAAGCATTATTGTAGCTCCAGCGGAAGCTATTATACCAATGCTCCTGATTCCCTTTTACCTTGATAATCGGAGACGATGCACGACTGAATCGGAAAGAGGGCAAGGCGAGTGTTGGCCCCGTCAGCTTGATCCCGGCAGATTCCGGTGCCTCTCCCACCCGACGAGTTACCTGGAGGTTTTCATCATAAGTTCCACTCAGAGATGTCGTACTGTTAATGGATTCAAATTTTTTGTTGATGGAGATACCGGAATGCAACCTGGTATTCAAACGCTCGTCTTGATCATGGCTATAATTTCTATCAAAATTGGCATCACCTGAGAGCTCTCCATTTGCTCTAATGGTGAAACTCGGATCAATGGTCTGTGAATGATTAAATTTGAGCCGCCACTTCCAATTCATGGGATCATCCAGGGCATTACGGTCTGAAACCATTGAAGCGTCAATGGAGCCGTTGATGTTGTAACGCTTTTTATACCTGAGGACACTTCTCAAATTGAATTCTTCGTATTGATCCCAAAAGGTTCCGGTCATTTTAAAATCGGAGTAGTCATTGATGGCCCAATAATACCCAAACCCTTTCAGGGCACGACCTCCGTTGGTAGGCCGATAGTCATAAGAAGGCAGGATAAATCCAGAGCTGCGTCCTTTTTTCTGTGGGAAAACCGCAAAAGGCAGGGCAATCAGTGGAATATCAGCAATGTAAAGTACGACAGGTTTGGCGATGATGATTTTGTCAGTATACAACTTCATCTGTCTGCTATAGAAATAAAAGTGTGGGTGATCCTCAAGATCACAGGTGGTGTAATAACCGTCTTCCATGAGATAAATGTCTTCATTAATACGGGTCAATTCTTCACCATAGTAATTGCCATCATCCATCTTGGTTCGACCGGCAGCCACTTTACCCCGCCGGGTTTTCAGGTCATATACCATGCTCTGGCCATTAAAATCCTCTTGACCCTTCTGAGAAAGAACCGGGTAGTCTTCGGAGCCAAGAGTATCAACCAGACTACGAGCTCGCAGAAGGTTTTGACGCCAATAGACACCTACATGCCCCGCCTTCAATTTCATATCGCCATAATCAATTGAGGCGTTGGATTTCAACTGGGTCGTTTCATTCTGCATACTATAAGCAATATGGTGAGCCCAATATTTGATGGGAGACGAAATCTCTGTGCTACCCCTGGCGGGTGTAAATTCACCCTCTGCCCCACCCGTGACGGAAATGTCTGAGATGCTTGAGTCTGACAGGAGGATAAACAGAGTGTCGCCACTCACTTTGTTGGAACCCTTGAAGGTTCCTTCTTCAATTACGTTGAAAAAGGAGGTTGCCATTTCAATCAAGGTCACTGTCTCAGGCTGTCCCTCGTTGAATTCAACCGCCATCACCTTTCCATCCAACCAATCTGTAAAGGTGGTATCGTCTGATGCTTTTTTCTGAGTAAAGTGGGGATTTTCCGGGACATACACCGATTTGAGATCACCATTGTCCATGTGCAGATTGAAAATATCACCGCTCAATACAAAATCATCTTCCTGGAGCACGGGCTTTTTCCGCATGATGGCTACATCATCATCCTGCATGTATACAGCCTGTCCACAGGTTCCTAACGCATCACCATTGCGCAGCTCCACATTCTGCCAGGCGAAAAAATAACCATCTTCAAGACTGAGGCTGTCTGAGTCGATCTGTAGGGTGGTGTCTTCAGCTGACCACTTCTTAAATTGAGCATCTCCATAGCTGAGCAGAGAATCTTTACCTGAATAGTACAGTAAATGTCTTCCGGAAACGCTGAGACTATCCGTGGTATTCACCATGGAAGCACTCCCCCGGGCATCACCAAGCTGACTGTCTTCATAATAATAAATAGTATCTGCCATGAGCGTGGAACCGCTATCTACGAGGGCTGGCTCATCGGTTGCCAGAACCTTTTTGAGATCGATGTAATAACCCAACTTTTGGGCGGTGACCACAAAGGGATCATCCTCAAAACGTGCATCACCAAGGAGCTCCACATATTCATCACTCCCTGCATATCGAGCTGTATTGCTTGAGAGTTTTGACTCTGGAGTAGTAATAGTGACATGACCACTCAACAGGGCTTCGTCCTTCTCCATTTGAAATTCTGCAACATCACAGTTGAGCAGGGCATCGCCACGTCTCATTTTCACATCACCCACCAGGCGTCGATAGGTGATCCCCCCACGATTAAATGACTGGATTTCATCCGCCCGAATCAGTTCCAGCTTTTCACCCCTTGCAGCCAGTGCCAGAGAATTACTCAAGGCGAATACTATGCAGAGGAGGGTGATGCGGAAAGTGGGTGGTCTGAATAAGGGCTGCATGAGAGGTTGAATGGATTATGAACCGGAAGGTTCCTCAAAGCGTGATGCCCACAGAGTAACGAGACGTTCGTATATACGCTTTTCTATACCTTCAGTTGTGGGCCGATAAAACTGCCTGTTCTTCAGATCATCTGGGAAATAGTTCTGATTGCTAAAGTGACCGGGGTAATTATGTGGATATTGATAACCTTCGCCATGCCCCTGATCTTTCATCAGGCTGGTGGGTGCATTGCGTAGGTGAAGGGGGACAGATTTCGCGCCTTCTTCCCGAACGGTTTCCTGGGCAGCTCGCAGGGCCATATAGCTGGCATTGCTTTTGGTTGTAGAGGCCAGGTAGGTCGTGACTTGTGATAGGACGATAGCCCCTTCTGGCATCCCTATCGCGTGCACTGCCTGTAATCCAGATGTGGCCAGGGTTAAAGCCTGGGGATCTGCGTTTCCCACATCTTCTGAAGCCAGGATAATCAGACGCCTCGAAATAATGATGGGATCCTCTCCTCCTTCCAGCATGACAGAGAGCCAGTACAGGGACGCATCGGGATCGCTGCCCCGCACACTTTTTATAAATGCTGAGATTGCATCATAATGATAGTCGCCAGTTTTGTCGTATAGCTGATGCTTATTCTGAAGGGCTTCCCTGACATGTTCTTCGGTAATAGTAATGACCTGATCTTTATCGCGATCTGGTGTAGCAACCGAAGTACTTATCTCAAGGGCATTTAACAGGCGTCGGGCATCCCCAGAAACTGATTCCAGGAGCAGGTCTTTTCCATCCTTGTCAAACTGGATGTTTTGAGTACTCAAAAAGAGGTCTTCAGAAATGGCATGCTCAAGAATTTCTGCTAGATCTTCTTTGTCGTGGGAGTTCAGCTTGAGTACTTGACAGCGACTTAAAAGAGGTGAAATGACTTCAAAACTGGGGTTCTCGGTAGTGGCGCCAATCAGCGTAATGACGCCATTTTCCACGGCCTGAAGCAGGGCATCCTGTTGGGCTTTATTAAAACGGTGTATTTCATCTATAAACAAGATACTGGGTTTTCCCATTTCTCGATTGGCTTTGGCTTTAGCCATGGCCGCGCGGACATCCTTAACTCCAGAGGATACCGCAGAAAGTTCATAGAAATGTGCTTCTACCTGGCTGGCAATGATTTTGGCCAGGGTGGTTTTTCCGCAACCGGGAGGTCCCCAGAGGATGATTGAGAAAAGACGATCTGCTTGAATCGCTTTTGCCAGGAGCCTGTTTTCCGCCACAAGATGCTGCTGCCCTAAAAAAGCAGTGAGTGTGTTGGGACGCATACGTTCTGCCAGGGGAGGCAGAGTGCGGGGATTATCGGCATTATTGAAAAGACTCATGGCCTAGAAATTAACCGGTGTGGTTGAAGGAATAAGCAAAAAGTATTTTCGATTAACCCTGTCTACCATTTAATTCGCACTTTTTTTTAGAACATTTGATTGGGTTTAACCTTTATCGAGACTGGAATCCGTTTAACGATTTATATTATGGATTTCTAACAGGCCTGGCAGATTGTGCACAGAAGACTAACACAAACTTATCAAAGGAAACCTATGCGATATTTTTTCCTGATTATAATTATTGTCCTGTTCAGTTCACTTTCAGCCCATGAAAGCCCCTCCCCTTTTCTAGAAGATATCCTCCAGGAGTTCCCCAATGTCCGTGACCTCACTTTGGGCAAGGATGAAGCCTATTTCACAGTTCAGAGCCCCCTGGGAGAGATTTCTGTTATCATGGTCTCTCGGAAAATTCGCAATAAGTGGCGCAAACCCAAAATCGCTTCCTTCTCAGGGAGCTTTGCCGATTTAGAGCCTTTTCTCTCAATCGATCAGAAGCATCTCTACTATGCTTCCAATCGGCCCCTCACATCAGCCGGGACGGAAGTAAAAGACTATGATCTCTGGATGGTTGAACGTGATGATTCCAAGTCGAAATGGTCAAATCCGATAAATTTGGGGTCTCTGATAAATACTGAGCACAACGAGTTTTACCCTACATTAACTCAAGCTGGGAATCTCTATTTCACCAGCGATCGACCTGATTCAAAAGGAAAGGATGATATCTTTATGAGCGTCAGAGCAGGTAAGGCTTTTACCGAACCCGTCTCTCTCAGCGACTCCATCAACACATCAGGATATGAATTCAACGCTTTTATTGCTCCCGATGAGTCCTATCTGCTTTTTTCTGGCTACAACCGAGAGGATGGTCTGGGGAGTGGTGATCTATATATTTCTTTCAGGAAAGCAGATAAAACCTGGACACAAGCTGAAAATATGGGGCCAGATTTTAATTCGAAATACATGGATTATTGTCCTTTCGTTCAAAACAATGTTTTGTATTTCACCAGTCGCCGGAGTGATGTTGAATTCCAAGCAGGCGGTTTCACAAACACGGAGACTCTCCTCAAAGAATTGAATAAATCGAGCAATGGACAGAGTCGATTGTACAAAACTCACCTTAGGATTCAAAAGTAACGGATAGAGCCAGAGGCTTTTCTTGTAACGCCCGAGCTATTTATTCGTCTCAGGTAAGGACAGGATGAAGTCATACAGCGACAGATCGTTATTTTAGGGGAAACACATGAGTTACTATTCTAGCACCACATTATCTGAGACCACATTTGAAGTAGCCCTGGAGACCATTACTGTTGAATTAGCCAAAGAAGGTTTTGGGATTATCAGTGAAGTTGATGTTTCAGGAACTTTTAAGAAAAAGATGGATGTGGATTTTAAGAAGTACACCATCCTGGGCGCCTGTAACCCCGGCTATGCGCATCATGCCATACAAACTGAAGATAAAATTGGTGTCTTCCTACCCTGCAACGTGGTGGTGATTGAACAATCCCCGGGAACGATTGAGGTCGCTGCCGTAGATCCAACTGCATCCATGATGGCAGTCGAGAATTCCGAGCTGGCAGAAATGAGCCTGAAGATCCAGAGCAAACTCCAGAAAGTTATTCAGTCTCTTTAATTAGCCCCCCGCCTTCTGAAATTATTTTAGAATAATCTATACAAGTTCTTAGTAAGAATTGAAAATAAGTATTGCTATTCAATATTATATAGATACATTCCTATGTATAAATGAGAAAATGAAAATGGCCTACGACTTAAATAAATTTTTCAAAGCAATCTCGGATCCTAACCGGGTCAAGATCATGGAGCTCCTCAAGGACAAGGAGCTGAACGTGAGCGAGATTTGCCAACACTTTGATATGCAGCAACCCTCAGTCTCACATCACCTCAGCGTTTTAAAAAATGCTGATATTGTATCTTCTGCCAAGCGTGGAAAAGAGGTTTACTACCGACTTGATTCTATTTGTATCACGAACTGTTGTAATGGTTTTCAGGAACAGTTTGTAGAAATTGAGAAGTTGAAGTGATTTTTTTTAATTCAACATATAGATATATACCTATCCATATATTTAAAATTGGAGCACCATACTCCAGAGAGGAAAACAAATGATAACTCAAATATGTATTAATGCGCCTGCCGGTCAGGATTGTCTGGAATTCTCCCGTATTGGTGAAGGCCCCTCAAAAAAATGGCGGTTTGACCGCATTAACAGCAAAACCAAAACTGAAGCTAGCACGGAAAGTTCACCGAATTCCTCAATCAATTCGGTGAATCAGGGGCTTTTTTATGTCAACCAGTCCGCTTATGGACATTTGATTTAACACAGGGAAAGGAGATCACATGAAACGCTTTAGAATACCTAGAACTGCTCACTGTTCAGACGGCTGTATAATCCAGTCCTGGGCATGACTTTAAACTGCCCGGTTTCTATTCCGCTGTCGGAAAAAACCTGTCAGGGTCACCACCAGGGTGAGTAAAAGAATGACCCCTGAAATCACTAGAGACCAGGGTTTAATAACTGAAGATTCTGCTTCAAGGGAGATTCCTCCAAAAAACATTTTGATTGTCACAGGCTCCCAACTCATCCGATTTCCCCTAACATCCAGGGCTGATGTTTTTCGAATCACGCCGGGCATCTCAACACTTAAAATGTAATTATCCAGATACACCTCTTCGAAGAATAACCAACGCTTATAAAATCTGATAAAACCATCAGCATTAGCATCGTTAACTTCCTCAATGGTTTTCCTGTTGATATATTTTTCCAGGATTGATTTCCAGGCCTGATTCTCATTAGTATAGTTGGTAGTGCTAAGCGACTTGAGGAGTGAATCTGAATTCTCCTTGATCATCCCATTAATTACTTCAAGATTTCCAGAACGCTCCCCTCCCTTACGCAACTCGAGTAGAAAATCCTCAAAAGCCAACTGCTCCATATATGTTTCCCACTGATACTCAAGTCGTTCAGCCACTGCACTATCCAGAATTCCTTCGCCTGTCTCGAATTCATTTTCTATAAGCGCATCCAGTTCAGCCTGGCTTAAATATGGCTCTATTGGGAGCTCTGGTCCTGGCAAATCCGCCCAGAGCTTTTCCGTATAAAAGTAGCGAGTGAAAAAGAAGCCCTCATTAAGCATCAGGCTGGCATTGATTTGGACTCCCGGGTCCGTAGAATTTAACTTAAAGCTTTGATTTAAAGCTTCTACTGATTCAAATGTTGCTGTTGCTTGATATATATATTTCTTCTCTTCCAATGAGTCTTGGGAAATATGCCAGGCATCAAGATCATGTCGGGGAATGTTAAAATTTGTTCCCGATATACTCGCAGCTGAGCCTTTCAGTTGAATACTTCTTTCAATAGATCCATTGGGATTCACTTTGCTGGTGGTCTCAACTTCGAGACAACCCACCATCAGTAAGGGAATTATCATAATAGCTGTTCTTAAATATTTCATGGTTGCCTCCAATATGTATCAACATTCTTAAGTTTTGATATTCCCTCTTGACCAAAAATCTATTTCTCAACTCGAGTGAGATCACGTTTTCTTGTGGAGAGGGTTTCATTTTCAATGGAGCCTGTTTCTAGACTTTGAACAATTTCATCAATTCTATTTGTGGCCAAACCCCGCTGCTCAAGCTGCTCTTTCACCATCACCAATAGTTGTTTCTTAAAAGCAGGGGGGATCATATTCAATCTGGCATATCGGGGTCTGACATTCTGGCTTTGCAGCTGTATTTCCAGTCTTTGGATCGAGTTGGTAACTTGAAACTGCTCAACAAAAAAGACAGCCAGGAGCACCAGGCTCGCAACCTGTAGACCCAGGCGAAAACCAGGCATCAAGAAAAACGGTTCCTTTTCCGCCCGGGGTGTTTTTTTGAGTGGAGCAAATTGAAGTTCGTTACGATAAACTGCGGAAAGTATATCATCGCTTAAACGTTCAGAATCAGGCAAGACCGGTTCCGTACCGATTTCACCCATTACCTTGATCCAGTCCAGCTGGACTTTTTCATAAACTGCAGAGCAATCCTTACATCCAGAGAGGTGGTTGCTTAAGACCTGTTCCTCTTCCGGATTCAACTCACCAGCGCGCAGAAGGTGGATACTGCGGATCCATTTCGCGTGTTTCATGTTCTTCGTCCTGTTATGTTCAGCAATTGTTTCCGGATTTTCTGCCGAGCAATACTCAGATTAGTCTTAATACTCCCTGCTGAAAGTCCTGTCACCTCCATCACCTCGCGAATGTTTAAATCCTCAAGATCACGGAGCATAAAGACCAGGCGCTGGCGGGGTGGTAGTTTTTTACTGAGAGCCTTTATACGTTGCGCCAGATCCTGATTGATGGCTTGGACTTTGGGCGACGCATTCGGGTCTACAATTTCAGTGTCTATGACATTTAATTTGCTGGCAAAAAATCTGAGTTTTTTTGACCTGGTATGATCCAACCAAAGGCGACTTACAATCGTGTACAAAAGTGTGGAGAAAAGCAAATCTTGATTAATTCGGTTTCTGTAATTCCAGACCTTGATAAAGGCTTTCTGGCATAAGTCCTCAGCCTCAGGCGTATCACAGGTCAATCGAAACGCAAAACGAAAAGCTGTTGTCTGGTAACGTTCCACTAGAGTTCGGAAAGCCCCCTGGTCGTCAGATTGGCAATTCAGAATTAATTCGGCATCGGTGGTTATGGTTTCTTGATTACTCATGCTATTAGGTGATACGACATTTCTGAGAAAAGGTTAAATCACTTTTTTTATAAATTAATGTGATTCTCCCCTGGTAACATGAGAAATAGCTAAGGAAACTCATCTCAATATTGGGATGGTGGTACACTTTTTCCGGCTATATTGACCAAGCATGAAATTGCTTTGGCTAACTAATACTCTTACAGCTCTCCTTGTATTGTCGGGCTGTCATACCATCAAGGAGGAAACTGTGAACACGCTAGACACACAAACATTTTACGTGGGTACTTATACCGAAGGCGCAAGCCAAAGCGAGGGCATCTATAAATATGAACTGAATGCCAGTGGCCGTGTGAGGCAAATAGGACTGGCCGTTATGTCTGAGAATCCATCATTTCTAGCCCTAAGTACTGACAAAAAATTTCTGGTAGCTATAAACGAGATTAAAAATGAAGACGATGTTGGCACCGTGGAATCTTATATGGTATTCGAGGACACCCTTATCCTTCTCAATCGCCAAACTTCTGGTGGTGCTCACCCCTGTTTTGTAAATGTGAATGAAAATGGTTATGTGTTGGCAGCCAACTACACCGGAGGAAATGTAGGTTTACTCAAGCTAGAAAAAGATGGTCCTCTATCTGAGCTTCTGGATATTCAGCAGCATACAGGTCAAGGCACTACGGACAGGCAGACAGCCCCCCACGCCCACTCCGCATGGTTTAACCCGGTTGATGGCAGCATCATTTCAATTGATCTGGGTACCAACGAGCTGTGGTTTTCAAGTATCGAACCTAATGGACAAAAGCTAATCCCCGCAACGCCTGAAAAACTAGCCATGAATCCTGGGGATGGACCACGTCACCTGACTTTCCACCCCAATGGCAAATGGATTTATGTAGCCAATGAACTCAGCAGCAGCGTGACCCGACTGGATCGTAACAAAGATGGCAGTTACAGTATGGGACCCACAGTTTCAAGTTTGCCAAAAGGGTATTCTGCAGCCAATACCTGTGCCGATATTCATATTTCTGCAGATGGGCTATTTGTCTATGCCTCAAATCGAGGTCACAATAGCATCGCTGTCATGAAGGTGAATGAGGATGATGGTACATTGAAGCTCCTGGGTAACAAGGGGTGTGGTGGCGAGGGACCTCGTAATTTTTCACTCTCCCCAGATGAAAATTTTATCCTCGTGGCCAATCAGCACACCAATAACATTGTGACGTTGAAGCGCGATCCATCTACTGGAATGCTAAAGTACCTGAGCCAGGTGGAAGCACCTACGCCAGTATGTATCCTCTTTAATTAAAATGATGCTAAAAGCCGTCATACGAGCAAAGGAGTTGCTTATGCGCAGGCATATGAAGACACTATCATTATTACTTCTAATCACATCTGTTACATACACTCAAACCCAACTCACGGTGTACAACCATGGCGAGGCTCTGGTTAAGGAACAGTTCTCAAGGCAAATTCAAAGGGGTGTCTCGGAGATTGAAATTGAACGGGTGGCTGAAACCCTGAACCCTTCGTCCGTAAAACTTGGTTCTGACCAGGATGTTCAGGTATTGGAGCAAAATTATCGCTATGATCTGGTAAATCAGAACAAGCTTCTCAAGAAATACCTGGAAGCTAATGTGACAGTGATTCTCCAAAACGACAATAAAATTTCTGGCATATTGCTCAGTTATGACAACAGCACTCTCGTTTTAAAAAGTCGTACAGGTACAGATATCATACAGCGTCAATTTGTCGGAACCATTAAGTGTCCAACACCTACCGAGCGACTGTATGTCCGTCCCACGCTGGCCTGGACCCTACATGCCGAGAAAACTGGAAAGGTTAATTTTGATCTCTCCTATCTCACTGGTGGAATCTCCTGGAAAGCTGAATATGTGGCTGTAGTCAATCAGGACGACAGTGAACTGGATCTAAGCTCCTGGATTAATCTCAGTAATCAGTCCGGGAAAGATTATAATGAAGCCAAGCTCAAGCTGGTTGCAGGAGACCTACACCGAGCGAGACCTACCCAGGCAGCAGGTTCTCGGAGAGAAAAAGATCGTGCGTTTAGCATGCGAGCTATGGATGTTGTACAGGAACGCCAATTTTTTGAATATCATCTCTATGATATCTCTTTCCCAGTTTCGGTTCACAACCGAGAGGAAAAACAAATCCAGTGGCTCAATCCTACTCTCGTCAAAGCCCAAAAACGCTATGTTTATCAGGGCACTCGTGATCAATTCACAAACATCCCCATTAAGATTATGTTCACCAATGATAAAGAGACCGGAACAGGTGTCGCTTTGCCTGGAGGTGTTGTACGACTATTTAAAAAAGATACTGATGGTGCTCTGGAGCTTATCGGTGAAGACAATCTAAAGCATACTTCCCGGGATGATCTAGTGACCCTGGAAGTTGGCGAAGCCTTTGATGTCAAGGGGAAGCGTGAGGTGCTTGATCGACGCTCGAAGCAAGACCGTTATCATGAACAAGATATCCGTATTACCCTGGCGAACCGTAAGGATGATGCCGTGGAAGTTGAAGTCATCCAGGCCGTTGGTTACCGCAATTGGAAAGTTCAGAACGCCTCCCATGCCTTTACAAAAGTGGATGCCTCTCGTGTGAAATTTACAGTGGCAGTCCCCGCCAACAAAGAGGTTGTCCTCACCTATACTTCGCGAGTTAATTTGAAATAAATTAAATTCTCCCCCTGTCTCCCTGGGGTGTTCTACTGAACTCGTCGAAGTGTTCTCGAGGGGTAAGGGCAGGCGATGATACTGCCTCCTTCGAGAGTTTCAGGATGACGACATCAGGTACCCGTTCCTCTGCCAAAACCCAGACAATCATGTCTGCTTTACGCAACTAATAATTCTCGCACTAACTACCCTTATACCTTAATAGGAACAGTATTTTACTAAAATTCATTTTTATAGACTGAGATTGGCAAAATTGCCTCTACTGGTCTTATTTTTGCCATTGCATTCAAGCATGGAATGTAACCGCTTATCCAATTCAATTTTCTGGCTGGTGAGCCCTAAAATATCCCTGAGGAGACAATCCACATATGTCTGAATCATCCCAGCTGCATATAAGTACTTTTCGTCGCGGGGTTCACCCCGATGAATACAAAAATCTAACCTGTCACATACCAGCCCAGAGTATGCCGCTTCCAGATGAGGTGTTTATTCCCCTCCAGCAGCATATCGGTGCCCCTTGCGAGGCCCTGGTGGAAAAGGGTGATACGGTAAAAACCGGACAAAAGATTGCTGATTCTTCGGCCTTTGTTTCCAGCCCCATCCACGCATCCATTACTGGAACCGTGGTTGCTGTGGCATCATTTCCCCACCCTCTTGGTGCCAAGGTACCCATGATACACATCAGGCGAGACGGTGAAGAAGATGACTGGGAATTATTAAGTACTCCTGAAAACTGGGAGACTACCCCAAAAGAAGATCTGGGGAAACTGGTTCGCGAGGCTGGTATTGTGGGTCTGGGGGGCGCAGCATTTCCAACCCATGTGAAAATGTCTCCACCAGCTGACAAACCCATTGATCACTTCATTCTTAATGGCTGCGAGTGCGAACCCTTCCTTACCTGTGACCACCGCAATATGCTGGAAGATACTGATCGTATCCTCAAGGGCATGGCCATCATGATGAGGATGTTAGGAATCAAGCAGGGTATTGTCGGTATCGAATCCAATAAAGCAGATGCCATCGCCACTATGGAAGCCCGGGTAAAAGCACTCAAACTCAGTTTTAAAATTCAACCTCTGAAGGTCAAATACCCACAGGGTGCGGAAAAAATGCTTATTGATGCAGCCCTGGGTCGCAAAGTACCTGCTGGCGGGCTCCCCATGGATGTGGGTGTCGTCGTGAATAATGTTGCTACAGCCCTGGCCGTTTACGAAGCCGTCGTAGATGGCAAACCATTAATTCAACGTATGTTGACTGTGACTGGGGACGCGATACAATCACCTGGTAATTTTACATCTCGTATTGGTACCCCCTTTCAAGTTTGTGTCGATGCCGGTGGTGGCCTAAAGGACGAAACCTCTCAGGTATTTATGGGTGGCCCTATGATGGGTCTGGTTCAATACGATCTTCAGGTACCCACCCTGAAAGCGACTTCCGGGATTGTCTGTATGCAGTCATCCCAACTTAAAAACACCCGTCACTATCCTTGTATCCAGTGCGGAACATGCGTGAGTGTCTGTCCCATGAATCTGGTGCCTACACGTCTCTCTCGACTGACAGAAACAGGTAAATATGAAGATTGCAAGGAGTGGGGCATTTTTAACTGCATCGAATGTGGTTCCTGTGCCTTTGTCTGCCCTTCTGGAATTCCACTGGTCCAATGGATTCGTGTCGGGAAAGTCAAATCCACAGAACAACAATTAAAAGCCCAGGTCTAGCGGAGTTCCCATGACTGAAGAAAATCTATCTCAAGCCCTGCCTGAACAGCCCGAGACACCTAAAAAACCGGTGAAGCCTAAAAAGGATCCAAGGGCAAAGCTATATAAACCCGAGACGCCACTGATCCTGGCCTCGTCGCCACATTTTCATACAAGGGACACGGTTCCGAGAATTATGTGGAATGTTATCGCAGCACTTGTCCCAGCCACCGTATTAGCCCTGGTGTATTTCCAGTGGGCTGCCGTGGGTATCATCCTCACCAGTGTATCCTCAGCCCTGATTGCTGAGATGCTGGTCAACAGAGTTAAGGGCGAATCATTTACTATTCCTGATGGATCAGCTCTTATAACCGGTCTGCTACTTGCTCTGACACTACCCCCATCATTTTCGCTGGATGGCACAGCTCTAGGTTCTGTTTTCGCCATTGTCGTCGGTAAACATTTCTTTGGTGGATTAGGCTACAATATTTTCAACCCGGCTTTATTGGGCAGAGCCTTTTTACAAGCTAGCTTTCCAGTTCCCATGACGACCTGGACCTGGCCGCTGACTGCCCGCTATGTTGAAGTAGATGGTGTCACTGCAGCCACGCCTCTGGGTCTTTTTAAGTTTGAAGGCGTAACAAGCGAATTGTCTGGATTGATCACTGGAAACATCAGTGGGTCTCTTGGTGAGACTTCTGCCATCGCCATAGCAATCGGTGGTATTTATCTGCTGATCAGAAAATATGCGGACTGGCGAATTCCTCTCAGTTTTCTTATGTCAACCTTCCTTGTCAGTGGCGCATTCTGGTTGATTTCTCCTGAATCCTACCCTTCACCTGTTTTTCAACTTTTTAGCGGTGGGCTCATGCTGGGAGCCTTCTTTATGGCAACCGATATGGTGACCTGCCCTGTTACGGCTCGGGGTGCCTGGATTTTTGGAGCTGGAGCCGGTTTCATTCTGGTAATTATTCGGCTCTTTGGTGGACTGCCTGAAGGAGTCATGTACTCTATTCTACTCATGAACGCTTTCACCCCACTTATAAACCGTTATACCCGACCCAAATTTTTCGGGGAGGTCCGCGCATGAGTAAAATGAGCTTATCCACACGCATGATTCTGGTGCTGACGCTGATTACGGTTCTATCTGGTGGAATTTTGGCTGGCTGGGATACCATCACTAAACCCAAGATAGCTTTTCACCGCCAGGAAGCCCTCAAGGCGGCCATTGGAGATGTTCTGCCTGCTCACGATACTTATTCAAGTGAGGAAACCGAATTTGGAACTATCTATATAGCAACTCGTGATAGTTCTGACCAGCCTGTTGGAGTCGCCTTTATGGCCATGGGGAGCGGATTTCAGGGAGAATTGCGGATCATGGTGGGACTTTCCCCTGAGATGACACAACTCACTGGTATCAAAGTACTCGAACAGATTGAAACACCGGGTTTGGGGACCAAGATCGTCGTAGATCCTTCCAATAAAAAGGACCCCTACTGGTTTCCGGCACAGTTCAGAGGTGTGCATGTATCACCAGAATTGGTGGTTGTTAAGAATGCCAAACCAACACAGAACAATGAAGTCCAGGGAATCACCGGAGCAACGATCTCATCCAAAGCAGTAACCGACATACTCAACAATCAAATCGCCAACATTAAAACCGTTTGGACATCCAGAGGAGGGCCTGAATCATGAGCTCTACCCTATCATTAAAGACTGAATTTATCAAAGGTATCTGGAAAGAAAATCCAGTTATGGCCAGTTTGTTGGGTTTATGTCCTACCCTGGCTGTAACCAATGCTGCCAACAATGGATTGGCCATGGGGCTGGCAACTACTTTTGTTCTCTTGAGTTCAAGCCTTATGATCTCCGCTCTTAGAAATTTGATACCGCATCAAGTCCGTATTGCTGGCTACATCGTAATAATTGCTACATTTGTCACCGTCGCTGATCGGTTTCTGGCAGCTTATTTTCCTTCCATATCGGCCTCTCTGGGACCCTACATCCCGCTCATCGTGGTGAATTGCCTGATCCTGGGGCGTCAAGAGGCTTTTTCCTCTCGAAACGGAATTGGTCGTTCACTACTGGATAGCCTGGGAATGGGTATAGGATTTATTTTTGTCCTGGTTGTCCTGGGAATAATCCGCGAAATCCTGGGATCTGGAAGCATATTTGGTTTCGCCATTTTAGGCGATTGGTTTACACCGTGGATGGTGATGATTTTACCACCCGGTGCCTTTCTTACCCTGGGTATTCTTATTGCTCTGGCCAATTGGTACAATGACCCCTCTCGAGCTAAGGAAAGGAGGGCTGTCTCATGAGCTATTTTCTCATCTTTTTTTCAGCTGCCATTGTCAATAATTTTGTCCTCTCCTACTTCCTTGGGATTTGTCCCTTTGTAGGCGTTTCAAAGCGAGTTTCATCTGCCGTTTCCATGGGCATGGCTGTTACCTTTGTCATGTTGATCACTGCGGTGGTAACCTGGTTGATCTATCATCTCATCCTGGTCCCATTTGATGTGGTTATACTTCAGTATGTCAGCTTCATCCTGGTTATTGCCTCTCTGGTACAGTTGGTGGAAATGTTTATCAGAAAGGTAAGTAAGCCTTTATACGACACCCTTGGTATTTTCCTGCCACTGATTACCACCAATTGCGCCATTCTGGGTCTGGCACTCTTCTCAGTTCTACGGGATTATTCCTTTATGGAAAGTGTGGTCTTTGGTCTGGGTGCAGGTGCTGGATTTACACTGGCACTGATCATTATGGCAGGTATTAGAGAAGAGCTCGAATTGGCTCCGGTTCCAAAATATTTTCAGGGGGCTGCCATCACCATGATCGTCGCTGGCGGGCTGGCTCTGGCTTTCATGGGTTTTGCAGGAATGATATAGAAAATGAGATAAGGATATTTGTATAATGGATCTAGCATCACTCGGAATATCAATGTTGAGTATGGGCGGTATGGGGGCATTGTTTGCTGCCGGTCTGGCAGTAGCCAATAAGAAATTTTATGTGGAGGAAGATCCACGCATTGCCATGATTCTCGATAATCTGCCAGGTGCCAACTGTGGTGGCTGTGGATTACCTGGCTGTGGTAATTATGCAGAAAGTCTGGTGTTGGGTCGAGTGGAGCTGAACGGCTGCCCTGTTTGTAATGATGATGTTCGGGAATCTATCGCTGATATCATGGGCTTGAGAGCTCTCAAGGGTGAAAAGATCGTTGCCCGCGTACTCTGTCAGGGTGGGAATTATGAAAGTGCCCAAAAAGGTGTATATCTGGGTATTGAGAAATGCACGGCAGCGCACATCACCGGTGGTGGTGACAAACTCTGCCTGTATGGTTGTCTCGGATATGGTGAATGTGTTGATGCCTGTCCCTTTGATGCCATGCATATGAGCGAAAATGGATTACCTGTTATCAATGAGGACAAGTGCACTGGTTGTGGTAATTGTGAAGAGGCGTGCCCCAGAAATATCATCGAAATGCATTCTGTGCATGATACAGTGTTTGTCGCCTGTCGCAATGAAGACAGCCCTAAGGATTCCCGTAAAGTTTGCATTAAAGCCTGTGTTGGCTGCTCTTTATGTGTAAGAGGGGTTGAAGAAGGTCAAATGACCATGGAAAACAATCTGGCTCGGATCGATTACAATAAGTATGGTCGCAGCCATGAGTTACCAACGGCGAAGTGTCCCACCCAGGCCATTGTTCTGATGGAATCTACTCCTGCTAAAAATATCGATAAGCACTCTGTCGTGGTAGTAAGCAAAGAGGTTCTCAGCGCCTGATGCTTTATAATGGCGAAACCGGTTTCATCCAATCGAGTGACGGCTCAGAGGTTACTATCCTATTTACCACAGGAGACGCCTGTGAAACCTGTGGATTGAAGGTGGTGTGTGCACCTGGCAAGCAATCCGAACGATTATTGACACTCCCCCAAGCGGGTGAATTTCAACTGGGTCAAAAAGTGCAAGTTGTGGAACTTTCAAATCTGGAACTGCATCTCGCGCTTATTCAGTTTGGTCTTCCCATGGCCACTTTCCTCATAGGCTTGTTTTTGGGTTATGTGATGCCTTTTCAGGATATATTACCGCGCGAGTTATCTGCCTTTCTATTGGCCTGCGTGGGGCTGGGGTTTAGCTTTTTTGCAGCCCGACATCTTGTTCAAAGAATTGTGGATATTATCCCTGAAAAATATCTGAGGATTGTCCCTTGTGTCTGAAAGTAAAAAACTCTTAATAATTTTCCTCTGCTTGCTGGTCAGCTTCAATTCACTGTTCGCCCAGGCACGTGAACGAACAGAGCATTGGCATAGCAGGAACCAGCAGTTCAATGCTGAAATGGACAGCATGGATCAAGTCGACATTGTCTTTTTAGGAAACTCAATCACAGAGGGCTTTGATCTGGACCATTATTTTCCCGAGTATAGGATCGTAAACCGGGGGATTATTGCTGATCACATGGATGGAATCATGGAGCGTCTAGAAAATTCAGCTTTGAGCTTAAAACCCAAAAAGCTCTTCCTCATGATTGGCATCAATGATATTGGTGATCAGCGAAATGATGAATACCTGAAAGCCATGTTTGTCAGTCTCGTGGATACCCTGGCGACAAGCTTGCCAAAAACCGAGATATATCTACTTTCAATCCTACCCACCTCAGCTCGCTGGAAAAATTGTCCACCTGATCAGATCAAAAGATTAAATGGGTTTCTGGCACGACTAGCTCTAGAAATAGACCTAAACTTTATCAATCTGTATCCCTACTTCCTGGGGGATATGCAATATTTGAATCCTGACCTAACTCGGGATGGTCTGCATCCAAACCAGGCGGGATACGATGTCATGGCCAGAAAGATCAAGCCATTCCTTTCGACAATTGATTAATACCATATCACCGAAATATACATCCCAATGCTATCCCTGTGATGTATATTCGTCCTCTTACAAAGGAGATGCTGGTGCATAAATTTTTCTCACTCTTTATATCGTTTTCACTGAGCCTGACGGCCTATGCTAGTGACCTAAATATCATTGAAGGGAAAGTTCTGGATAGTCACAGTGGTGAACCTATCCCTAATGCAAATATCCTGATAAAAGACTCTGAGGAAGGCACTACCACAAACAGGAGGGGTGTCTTTTTGATTGAAACCAATCAAGACTATCCCATTACTGTTATTGTGAACCATATAGGGTATAGCAGCACAGAGAAAACAGCCTACGATTCACGAACCCTCCAGATTGATCTCTGGCCAGCAACCCTTGAATTGGCACCCGTTGATGTGAGCATTATTCGTCTACCCTCACATTATGATGTGAGCTCTGCCCGTCAATCTATGGGATCCTCTGAATTACGAACACGAGCCATTCAAGATTTTCAGGAAGTTACTCGCAGTATAAGCAGTGTGGTCATTTCAGCTGGGATGGATGGTTCCCAGACCATTAGCGTTCGGGGTTCTAATGCTAACGAAACACCCGTTTATCTAGATGGGGTTAAGATCAATGATTCCTTTACAAATGTCGCTGATCTCAGTGTCATCAATATGGAAGATGTTGACAACATTGAAGTAATAAAAGGGGCATCTACCCTGCCATACGAGGTTGGAGCCTTTGGGGGCGTAGTAAATATTTATAGTCGCACACCTACCCGCTCACAGATTTCACTCTCCGGCTCTGGCGATTTAAATAATTCACAGAGTGGGAGTACTGCAGGACAGGTAAGCTTGGTTCGAGGTCCTTTGTCCCTCACTACACAGCTCGCTCAACGCAATAGAAAATATCAAACATTTTTCAATGAATTTAAAACAGAACGGACCTTTGGTTCTGGTATGATTAACTGGGAAATAGGTTCTGGTAATTTACGCTTTAAGGGGATTCGCCAGGAAGCTCAGATCCGACAGGCAGAGGGAGATGGATTTGATACTCATTCAAAAAATACCTTCTTCGATATGCGCTATACAGGGGGTTTACCATGGTTGGGGTCAGACTGGCAAATGGATTATGGCAGAAGATATGATGCCCTGGGCGTGAGCTTCTGGAGCTTGGGGACATCCAATTCCAACTATCAACAATCACCTGAGGGCAACAGCTCCTCCATGCGACTCGCCAAACTAATGAAACTGGAAAATTTTGAGACTCTGGTTCAACTTTCAGGGGGACGTGACTATTATACTGGACCATCCTCTACTGCTATTGAGCCCATATATTACAAAGAAATGAATTTGGAATTGAGTCAAGACACGCGCTCTATTACCTCTATCTCCAAATTTAATATCGAGACTGTTGTACCCAGCATAGATTTATTGGGTTTTGAGTTGGGATTACGTTATGACGATGTCAATACAGCCTATCACTATGATGACGAACGTAAATATTATCACGCAGGAGAAACGGTACCTTATCGCGTTGACACGAACATTGAAGATGTTTTTGATGATCATTATATGGTATCAAAACGAATGGGGCTACGTCTGGATGGCAGGATAAAAAAATTGGCCTATTCATCCTATATGTCTCTAGGTAACAATTTTAGGCTGCCAACCCTACAGGATCAATATTTTCGTCAGGCAACTACCGTTTTAATCTACGAAGATCTACCTCTCTTGAGAGAATCTGTAAATACGGTAGACCTTGGTATCGATTTCAATTTTCAAATGCGTCCAGGAATGCCTTTTACCCATATTGAAGGTAGTTTAAGCTATTTTGACAATGGCTATGTAAATAAACTCAGTTATAAATCATCACCAGGACAACCCCCCATTCCCTATAATACTCTGGCTGCCACCATTACTGGACTAGAGGTTTCTGGCAAATTTTTTCTACTCTCTAAAAGAGGCCACCTCTCCTTTGGATCCATCTTTCTGGACTTGAGCGATCCTGTGGTCTTTTTCGGAAAGCCCAGCTACCGTCATACTGCAGGCGTGACCCTTACCCGGGGCAAGCTAACTTATAGTGGTAGTTATTGGCTGGATGGACCCACAGTATATCTGTCTGATGATGGACTTTATGAGGAACCAAAGAGTAATCTGGATCTTTCTGTGGCCTCAAGTTTTGATTGGGACCATGCGCTTTTAACGACAACCATGTCAGCCAAGAATATCTTTAATTTTACGGAGACCCAGGAATCACTATTGGTCAATGATCGGGGCTATATTATCACTTATTTTGATCAGTTCCAGCTGGTACTGAATGTGAGTGTTACTCTGAGGTAATACACAGGTTACCAGCCGCCTGAAGCACCGCCACCACCGCCAAAGCCGCCACCACCGGAGAAGCCTCCTCCTCCGAAACCACTGCCACCGCCACCACCTCTCATGGCTGATCCCAGCATGGAGCCTAAAAAGAATCCTCCCAAACCACCCATACGTCCGCGACCCAGCAGCATAAAAATGACAAGAGGAAAGATAAGACCAAAGGGACTGCTATTCCTTTTTCGCTGGCCACTACGCCGTGGACCGCTGCCCTTGTATTCACCTGTGGTAGCCTGAATGATGCCCTGTAAACCACCCACAATGCCCTCATACCAGCGACCTTCTTTGAAATAGGGTGTTATCTCGTTACGGATGATTTTACCAGCTGTGATGTCTGGAATGGCACCTTCCAATCCATAACCAACTTCGATACGGATTTTGCGTTCTTTTTTAAAAATACTGAGAAGCACCCCGTTGTCTTTGCCGCTCTGGCCCAGATTCCAGGTGGAAAACATTCTCTCAGACACATCTTCCAGACTTTCACCTTCCAATGATGGAAAAGTAGCCAGAATGATCTGATTGGATGATTCGTCTTCATAATTACGAAGTGCCTGCTCCAATTGTCGTTCCTGAGTGGAGGAGAGCAGGTCGCCCCAATCGTTCACCTGTTTGTTGATGCGATCGGGGAAAATACCATTAGCGAAGAGGGTGGCAGTAAATAAAAAAAGCAGGATTAATCTGGTCATAGTTTTAGTCATTTGGATTCTTCTCTATTCTCAAGTGGGGGCGCAATGAAATGCGCCCGTACACTCTTTATAAATATATCTGCTTTTTTTAGAATTCTACCTGGGGAGCTTTTTCTGATCCGGCCTCAGCTTCAAAATAAGCTTTACGATCAAAACCAAACATACCGGCATAGATTGATCCAGGGAAGCGACGAATAATGGTGTTATAGCCCTGGGCAACTTTATTAAAGCGGTTGCGTTCAACGGCAATGCGATTTTCAGTACCCTCCAACTGGGTCTGGAGATCCAGAAAATTCTGGTTAGCCTTTAGATCGGGATATTTCTCTACTACCACCATCAGGCGACTCAAAGCACTTGACAGTTGACCCTGTGCTGCTTGGAAATTCTGCAGAGCTTGAGGATTATTAGCCATACCTTCTACATTAATGTTATTCACTTTGGATCTGGCTTCAGTCACTGCTGTAAAGGTTTCCTTTTCGTGTTCTGCATAACCCTTGACGGTAGCTACCAGATTAGGGATAAGATCAGCACGACGCTGGTAGACATTTTCTACCTGAGCCCAGGAGGCATCAACCCCTTCTTCCAGGGTAACCATGCTATTGTATTTACCGATAGCGCTAGAGATCATGAAGAAAATCACGACGACGACGGCTATAAGTATGATAGTACTTTTTTTCACATTCAACTCCTTGTGGAAATGTTTTTAGGCGAGTATGTAATTCGTTTCATTCTATTAATGATAGTTACGCCGGTTTGATCTATCCCAATTGATCTTGCCGTAGTAAATATCGAGAGAATATATGATAAAATCAGGGGTTTGTTCCGTTAAAACGGAGGGGGCGTGGGTTTTTCGCGAGGATAGCTAATAGGGTTACTGCATTGCTAAGATGAGGCTTGAAGCGACGAAGCAAACTCCAAATTCCCGGATTATCGATCGTCCAAGATCGTTTCGCTCCGCTCGCGAGGAACGCTAGAATTGATTAAACCAAAACATCTATCTGTTGAAAAACATGGAAAATAACATATACTTTGCGGTACCCTGATATCAATTTAATAAAGCACTCCTCCTTTGGGGTGAAGCCAAATCATAAGGAGCGAAACATGAAGTTTGTAACTATTATTATCTGTTGTCTTGCATTGATTGCCTGTGAAGATGATGCTGATGATGTAACACTCAGCGATGATGTTTTAGGTGGATGGAGCATCACAAACATGGGCCAGTTCGCCAATGCAGATTGTTCAGGAGATCTGGACTATACGGGCTGGGCGCTGGCAGTCGCCTTTGGAGTTAGCATGGAGTACTCGTTCAATGCTGATGGAACCGTAGATGTTTCAACGACAGCTTTTGGAATGACTGAAACAGAAACCCTCAGTTGGGATGTTGATGGCGACCAGCTTTGCATCGAAGGTGAGTGTGAGACAGTTGACCTTAGTGGTGACGCTATCACCATAGTTACCAGCGCAGATGCCTATTGTGAAGATGATATGGGTGACGAAATCGATGGTGTGACCATGACTGAGTGCGAGGCTGCAGGAAATGATTGGTATGAGGCTGCCTGTTACGAGTTCACCGCCACAAGACAATAATCTCTTTGCTGGCCTTTCAACAATAACGACGAATAGGGATTATTTCCTGAACAGTTGAGCCACCGTTTCAATATGGGTGGTATGTGGAAACATATCCACAGGCTGGACACTGAGTAGTTCATAATCCGTTTCACAGAAAAGTTTAAGATCCCTGGCCAATGTCGAGGGATTGCAGGAGACATAAACCAACTTTTGCGGTCCGACCTTGAGGATATCATCGACTACATTCTGATGCAAACCTGCCCGGGGTGGATCCACCACGATCACATCTGCAGGTTCAATACGGTCTATATTCTGTGAGAGAACATCCTTGAGATCACCCAGAATGAAATCAACATTATCAAAGCCCTGAGCCTTAGCATTTCTGCGAGCATTCTTCACGGAACTGGCGATCAATTCAAACCCATATACCTTCTTGGCCTGTTTAGCCAGGAACAGAGCAATGGTTCCAGTGCCGCAATACAGATCATAAACTACTTCTCCGCCCTTTAGGTCCGTTCCCTTCAAGGCTTCGGCATACAATACCTCTGCCTGACGCGTATTGGTCTGAAAAAAGGAAGAGGCGGAAATTTCAAATTCAGACTCGCCCAGACGATCTTTGATGCTGCCAGGCCCATGGAGGAAAACCTCAGTCTCACCTACGGCGACATCAGATAATCTTGATGTAATGCTGTTTATCAGGGTGCTAATCTGTGGAAAAGCTGACATGATGGCTTTCTTGAAAACCTGCATATGATCTTTTTCGTATGTCTTGGTAACCAGGTTGACCATGATGTCATCGGTATGTTCACCATAACGTAACACCAGGTTGCGCGCCCAACCCACATGGGTTCTATTGTTGTAGGCTTCCCAGCCATGCTCTTGTGCAAAAGCAAACACAAAATTCATGATGTCATTCATGATGGGTTTCTGAAGATAGCAGGTTTCGATATGTACAATTTTATCAAACCGTCCTGGTATATGTTGTCCCAGACCTAAAGGCTCGTCTTCATCATCGGGATGATTGCGCCAGGGGCTGGGAGTAAATGTGAATTCCATTTTGTTGCGATAGTGAAATGCTGTAGGTGAGGGTAATGCAGTGGGAACTTCAAAATCTGTAAAACCACCGACACGCTGCACCAGATCGCGGACCTGACGGGTCTTTTCCTGGAGTTGATCTTCGTATTCCAGGTTCTGAAGACGACAACCGCCACAAGTACCAAAGGCAGGACACTTTGCTTCAATCTCGTTGGGGGCTTTTTTCAAAATTTCTAGAGGATAAGCTTCAGCAAAACTCTTTTTCTTTTTTACAATACGAGCCAGAACTTTCTGTCCAGGGATGGTGCGTTCGACAAAGATGGCGAGTCCATCAACTTTGGCTACACCCTTACCACCAAAAGCCAGGCTTTCAATTTCCAACTCAATACTGTCACCCTTTTTTACAACTCTCTGTTCTGCATCATTCATGTCGTATGTCCCATATAGTTAATGTCGTCGCAGGATAGACTGCAAGAGGTGTTTCACCAAGTTGATTTATGAGTTTTTGGTCTCATATAACACCGCATTGAAATACGGTGAAAACGATACTATGATAGATGTACGTCGTCCACAATACCTACTATGACAGATCGGAGTGGCGCATTGTCAACGGCAACGATCTGCCGGGCACCATTGCCTTCATCCAGCATGAGGACAGTCTCTCCTACACCTGCATCAACCTGGTCGATACAAATGAGATATTTACCTGTAGGTTTTAGATAAGCATCCAGCTTGTCAACCACCAACAGACGTTTACCGTCGTAGAATTCGTGATTGATGGTTGAGTGGATGGTTCCGCAGACTTTACCAAGGATCATGAGTGCACCTTATAAATCCTTTTGGATTTGAATGTCATCTACAATACCAACGACAGCATGATCAACAGGCACAAACCAGGGATCACACAGCAAGGCAGCCTCACGGGAACTTTCATAGTAAACCAGCTCATCGGGACCGCACATTCTGGTGGGATCCGCGGCAACCATGGGTTCACCTTCAGGGACCTGATGTTTATCAAGGGGTTGCACCATAAGCATGGGTACACCTTCCAGGCCATCATAGATTGTAGAGGGTGTCAGCGTTCCAATAACTTTTCCCAGAAGCACTATTCAGCTCCGTCTAATTTTGAGAGATCAGATTTTGAAAAATAGGTGGAGGCATTGATCTGTTTGGCCAGTTCGGGATCAACATGGGGAATAATACTCTGAGATAGGATGTTTTCAGGATTCTCAACCGTCTTTTCAGAGATGTTGATGGCCATTTCCACATCTTCTACCTTTCCCGCATAAATGGCAATTGACTTTCCACCGAGATCATCAGCCAAACGTAATTCAACCAACTCAACCTCTGCACCTTTCATGGCTGCATCAGAGCTCTGGAGAATGGCAGCCACTGTAGATACTTCCATCACCGATAACGCTTCCGACCCACAGGTCATTCTTTTACCTAAACAAGCCTGGTACACGCTTTCGTGGATATCTGGAAGAAACACCGCATCCAAAAGATAGTCCTGACCTCGGCTCATGCCTTTGGCAAAGGCCATCCCTACTGCAGCAACACTACCACCAATGAGAATGAGATATTTACCATTATGAACCGTACCGGATTTCAAAACTGCGATGGGAGCCTCTTTGAGCATGGCATCTGCAGTGAGAATACCAGCTGGAATACTGTCAAGCTCGATGAGAGCCAGTGCGTCTTGTTGTTTCATTAGACGATCCTGAAGTTATCAACCAGAACACAACGGATGGGGCGAACAAAGGAATGAGGTCCTGTGAGTCCATCACCGGTGGGACTGGCAATTGAAAAGGAAGTATAGCCCTCACCGCCATAGCCTAAGCCAGCTAGGGTGGGACCATTTTTAACAAAAATACTGCAACCCATAACCCGAGCCATACGGCTCAAACTATTGATATTTTGTGAATGGATGACAGCGGTATGGCGAAAATTATGTTCAGCTGCCTTGGCCAGATCAATAGCCTGATCCACATTTGGAACTCTTGCCAGTGGCAGCACGGGCATGAGCTGTTCGGTCCATATCAAAGGATGACCTACGGAAACAGGCATGATAGCGATACGGACATCATCAGCTACCTGCATACCGATCTTGGAAAGGATATATTGAATATCTTTACCTATCATCTCTTTGTTCATAACACCGGGCTTGCGCATGCCGTTAGTTTTTTCGAAGATCACTTTTTCCAGCTGATTGACTTCATGAGACTTTAAGACAACTGCTCCATGTCGAGGAAAAGCAGCCAGAAGCTGATCTGCTACCGATTCAACAACGAAAACCTCTTTTTCAAGAACACAGATGATACCATTGTCCATACCGGCGCCCTTGACAATGTCAGCTGCAGCCTGTTCAATATTGGCGGTTTCATCCACGACCACGGGAGGATTACCAGGACCAGCGCAAAGCGCGCGTTTACCACTGGCCATGGCGGCCTTCACCACCGCTTCACCACCGGTGACAACCAGAAGATCCACACCCTTGTGATGCATGAGTTCATTAGCGCTCTTAATAGTGGGTAAAGCTACTGTGGTCACCAGGTTTGGCGGTCCACCTGCTTCAATGATAGCCTCATTGAGGAGTTCAACATTGAGAATGCTGGTTTCCTTGGCCATGGGGTGAACATTGAAAACCACACCATTTCCGGCTGCGAGCATACCAATGGTATTACAGATAATTGTAGAAGTAGGGTTGGTGCTAGGCGTAATTGAGCCGATTACTCCATAAGGTGCCCATTCAGTCAAAGTCAGACCCCGATCACCAGATAAGGCCTTTGGTATCAAGGCTTCAGGTCCCTCTGTTTTTTCAGTGACCAGCTGGTTTTTGAGCACTTTATCTTCAAATCGACCCATACCCGTCTCAGCGTGCGCCTGTTTGGCTAGCTCTTCACCATGGATTCGCATTTTTGCGCGAATACTGTCAATAATGATGACTCTTTGCTCCAGGGTTAGCTTGTTCAGGGCTTCATAAGCTACACGAGTGGCCTTCACGGCTGCATCCACTGTGGCAAAGACACCATAATGGGCTTGACCTGTCTGACCGAGATCTGGAACCACAGGTGCATGTATGGGTTCCGTGCTTTGACTCGGGTTTAGAAGCGAGGCTACCTTGGTTGCTATGAGGTCAACTTGACTATCTGTCAACTTTGACATGTCCTACCTCCGGTTTAAGCAAAAACTTATTAATCTGTCTCTGTTCCTGCCCCAAAATCGTCATGCTGAGCACTTCGGCTAGCTCAGCACAGGCTCTGTCGAAGTACGACGATTTTAACGAGACTGGTTTGTCATTACCCTTCGAGAGCACTTCGACGAGCTTTGTATAACACCTCAGGGTGACAAACCGTTAAACAGTAAAGGGGTGAAATTAATCATCCCGTCCCTTTTTGTATTTGAGCTTGCCATCAATTTCCCAGTTGTCAACGATGGCCATAACCACTGCATCGCAGGGTCGGTTCTCGGTAACTTTGGTCTGGCGGGCTGAACTCCCGCTGGCATACAGAACCATTTCACCGGCTCCGGCACCCATGGCATCTGCCGCAATGACAAATCCGCCCTTGGCTTTACCCTCTATATCGACCTGTTGCAGAGTAAGAAACTTGAGTCCATCCATACTGGACTCTTTCTGACTAGCTACAACGGTCCCAACAACTTTTGCCAGGATCATAGGGTCACCTTTGGTTTAGGATCTTTTGGCCAGTTCAGCTTTACCTTCTTTACCTCGACCCAGAGGTAAAACAGCATCCACATTTGGATGTGGACGAGCAATGATGTGAACGGCAACGATCTCACCCACACGGGCAGCACCGGCACGACCAGCATCACAGGCTGCTTTTACAGCAGCAACATCACCACGGATCACAACGGTTACATAACCACCGCCTGTTTTTTCATACTCTACCAATTCAACCTTGGCAGCTTTAACCATAGCATCAGCTGCTTCAACTGCTGCGGGGTATCCTCGGGTTTCTAACATTCCTAGAGCTTCAGACATTTTATTGCCTCCTGTTTGTTATTTCTTTGCGTTAATTTTTTAATCATTCTTGATACTCTCTATCGTCTTCGCGGGAAGGCTACTGCCAACGAAGCGTTCTCGGGTTTTCCGATAATCAAGGATTCGGAGATTACCGCGCTTCGTTCGCAATGACAGGTTAGAGTACTCATTTCAACCTTTTATTTCTTCTCCGGTTGTGCCCGGCCATCCACATTTTCAAGGGCGTGCTCAGCAGCCCGCCAGGCCACATCTATATCTTTTTCATCCCCACCTAAATACACACGACCAAAACTACCTGTCGCCCGCACTTCCAAGATATTGATTTCGGCGGCTTTTTCAGCTTCATTGGCTGCCAGAGCTGCATAGGCTGCAGGTACACATTCCATGACATACATGGATTCGCCTGGAATGATCATGTTTCCATGACGCATCCTGTTGATCAATTGAGTCTGGTGATCATCAATGTTGCGAATGATTTGACTTGATACAACCCGTGGTTTCCAACGGTCTGACTCCTTGAGCTCAAGAGCATCAAGGATGGCAGCGCCAGCTTGACGAACATCAGCTTGAGAAAAAGAGTGAATTTCAAGCAGACCATAGAGACGTTCAACAATCTGGAGGCCTGGTGTCACGTTGGTGGATTTTAAGGCGATATCAGTAATCCGGTTAATCTCTATTCCCGGTGAAATCTCAACATATAGCGATGCCATGCCGGCTAAAGGCAGAAAGCCCCTGGCTATGGTACAAAAGAAAGCAGCATGCTGTGGTTGTAAATTGTCTAGAAACACATATGATCTTAGATCTACGCTCATTTAATTATTCCTTTTATTAGCTCGACATGGTGATGGTACGGGCTTTTTTTACAATGGCAATTCCAGCGCTGGCACCAATTCTAGTTGCCCCAGCCTTAATCATATCCTGTGCGTCTTCAAAGGATCTGATTCCACCTGCGGCTTTGACACCGATGCCTGTGTGAGCAACTGTGCGAGCCATCAATTCAACATCTGCTGCTGTGGCTCCATGGGGTCCAAAACCAGTTGAGGTCTTGACAAAATCTGCCCGGGCTTTTTTAGCGAGAGTACAGGCGCGAACCTTCTCATCGTCGTTAAGCAGTGCTGCTTCAATGATAACCTTTGAAATAGCGCCACCATCTTCACAGGCCTCACAGACCATGCGAATATCACGATACACCAACTCATCATTACCGCTCTTTAAGGCACCTACATTGATAACCATATCGATTTCTTCGGCACCATCCCGGATGGCGCGTCGAGTTTCCATTGCTTTGATGGTGGGGTGATGCGCTCCCGAGGGAAATCCAACCACTGTGCAGACTTTAACACTGGAGTTTGCCAATTCTTTGGCAGCCAGGGGGACATAACTGGGGCTGATACACACCGTGGCAAACTGAAACTCATCGGCCTCTGCACACAGGGTTTTGATATCATCTTCTGTGGCGTCTGGCTTGAGAATGGTGTGGTCAATACATTTGGCGACATCTTCTGGAACCAATGCAGCCCCTGTGGCATCATGAAGACCCAGGCGTTCCACACCAAAGTCCATAAATTTACGATAGGTATCGGGTTGTTTTTCAGCACAAACGCCACACCTGCAGACCATATCTGTGTCCTGGTGATCGTGACTACTGGTGACCTGTGGATTGGGGGTCACATTACCGGCACTGGTTTGAACGATTTGTCCAACGCGCTCAGCAATTTTCAGAATATCGGCATCACTCAGTGATCCCAGCTCCTGATCTTTTAAAATTGTTTCCATTTTCTCGGTATCTTCCTTTGTCGTTTGTAGATCATCGATCATACCAACGCGTTTTAAATGACGATCCTCGGTACATTCCGTGGTAATAAATTTTTTGACGATTTGCTGGGCCAGTGAAGAGCCAATTAATCCTGACCCAAGGGTCAGAACATTGGCATCATTGTGTTCCCGGGCATTGTTGGCGCTGGAGAGGTCATAGCACAAGGCAGCTCGGACACCGGCAATTTTGTTGGCAGCCATGGACGATCCTATCCCGGCTCCATCTACAATTACCCCAAAACGTGCTGAACCGTCAGCGACCTTGTGAGCCACTTTGGCGGCAAAGACTGGATAATCCACCGCTTCAGTGGAGTCAGTCCCGCAATCAATGGTCTGATAGCCTTCCTTTTCCAGAAAATTCTTAATGGCTTCCTTGAGGGGATAGCCCCCGTGATCAGCGCCTAAGGCAATTGATATACTCATATTATTCCTCACCTAGTAGTGTGACAGCCACTTCTTCGTCTGTAATCAGACTGAAGAAATAGCCCCCGGCCAGACCCGCCTTAACGGCCAGTGCTTTGTCTGCCCCCCCGGCGACGGCGATTGAATGCGGTATGGCTTTAAGTTCTTTCAGCTCGATGCCAATGGTGCGATCATCTAATTCAGGTGAACAGATACTGCCATCAGCTTTGATTAACCGCGAGCAGATATCTGCTACAGCTCCCTGGTCAATCAGCGTCTGGAGTTCAGTTTCTTCAAAATAATCAGCCTGAACTAGCACGGATTTGGAGCCAAAGGCTCCGATGGTGAAAGCAGCGATATCAGCTTCACGAGCAAGTTTTAAGGTTTTGGCAATGTGACGATCAGAAATAATGGCCTGCTTGAGCTCCGCAGTGTCCACAATCGCTGGCAGGGGTAGTAAATATGGTATGGCGTGGTAATTCTCGCCCATACGTCCAGCTATCTCACTACCGTGGGTATCTAACTCTGCCTTTGAGACCCCACCGTTGAGCTGAACTACTGTCATATTATCAATGGAGCGTGGTTTGAGATGCTCTGTAGCTGCCTGAAGGGTTGAGCCCCAGGACACACCCAGCGTGATTTTCTCAGTCAATATTGTATCTAAAAGATTTATAAGTGCGGAACCAAGTCGGGATTTTAAGACGGCATCGCTGGGATCTGCTGGGACCACCACCACATGCTTGAGTGAATAACGCTCACGGAGAGCAGCTTCAAGTCTAGTTCCTGCGGCACTGGGATCCACAATCTGAATTTTGACTATTCCGTTATCCCTGGCCTCCTGGAGCAGTCTAGACACACCTGGACGTGAGACTTCCAGTTTTGTGGCGATCTGTGCCTGATTGAAATTATGCTCGTAGTAGAGGCGGGCAGCCTCCAGCACCAGCAGGTTTCTATCTACAGCTACAGGACTCATACTGTCCTGAACATATGTTCATTGCGTGTTGACATCTGTTCAAGTTAGATGTTGGCCGTTGCCTTGTCAAGGGATAATACACCCCAGACCATAAGCTGACTCGATGGCTGGTTACCAGATTAAAATTTCAGCTTCTTTTTCTTAATTTTGATTTTTTTAGTCAGCTTGTTCCCTGGTAAGGGAAGATCGCCTTTTGTTGTAATGGGTATATCAAAATTGAGTGGCTTTACTTTTATCTTAAATGTTATATCCATTTTATAGGGGATGCTCTTTTTTCCACTAGCTATCGCTTTCGTTAATGCCCCGGCTGATTTAAAGGCATTTAAGTAATTTATCTCGAGAGGTAATTTAAATTCCTGCTTGCTCTTGGCTGGAATGGTAAATTTTACATCCTTTCCCTTCGCAGTAGGCTTGCCCTTCAGAAAGAACTCATAGTCGGCTCGAATATGATCAACACCGAAGGAATTTGTATTCTCGACAATATACACAAATTCAACCTTGGCCTTCTTTGCCTTAATGGACTTAACATCCATTCTATCATATACTACCGTGGGCTTTTTAGGAATCCCCAGTTTTAATTTTGGTAATTGCGCAAAGACTGACTGAAGCGAAAAGACCATCAACAGAATTGCTAATTTAAAAACCGTGTTTTTCATAACAAGTTCTCCTTCTGTAAGCTTTCATTTTGCATGGACATTAAAGACCTCAATATTTTTTCCCGGTTGTGTCTACCATAGGCACAAACAATACCGGTAAGACTTTTTCTTCAACCAATTGACTGTTTAGCTTCCGTAACAGTACCAAATCCTGACGAGAGGACGAACCTATCGGGATGATCATCCTGCCACCCTCCCTTAATTGATTCTTCAGTGGGCTCGGCACTTGCGCTGGTGCACATGTTACGATGATGGCATCATAGGGCGCATTTTCCTCCCACCCTAGATAGCCGTCCCCGATTTTTACTTTAATGTTGTCATACTCTAACTCATCTAACAGTCGTTTTGCCCTGTTCCCCAGTGATGCAATGATTTCAATAGTAAATACGCTATCGCATAACTCCGCCAGGATTGCTGCCTGATAACCGGAGCCTGTCCCAATCTCCAAAATTTTATCCTGGCGTGACAAATTTAGAGCCTCTGTCATGAAGGCTACAATATATGGTTGAGAAATGGTTTGGTCCTCGCCAATGGGAAGAGGGTGATCCTTATAGGCAAGGTATTTAAGATGTTCTGGGACAAAGCGGTGACGCGGAACTTTAAGAAAGGCCTCCAAAATGACTCGATCCTTAATTCCTCGTTTCTTGATCTGCTTGTCAACCATCTCACGTCTTTGTGCTTGATAATTTGATCCTGAAATATTCTGCTCAAGCCTGTCATTGAACACACCCTCAGCTAGAATGCAGATTGACAGTGCGAACAGACTGACGAGAAACAGAGTGGTTTTGACCATACTCCCCTTTCCTCCGCCTAAAGCGATATCCGTCTTATTCGTGCTGCTCAATTCAATCCACCTCAAGGGTCGGGTTAGATTTAATTTCAATGATGTGAGTTTTAATCAACAACCCCTTGTTTTATTCAATTTATTGTTAAAACTTAAATATAAACTGTATCGCATCGCTACACACCCAACCAACTGACTACTGCCACTTTAAATCCTCTACCCAGGTCTATTTAAGTAGAATCATTTTCCGGGAGAGTTTTATCTCACCCGCCTGTATAGTGTAAACATATATACCACTGGGAACACTCCCAGCATTCCAGGATATCTCATGATTCCCGGCGGTCATTTTCTTTCCCAGCACATTGGCTATATGACCACCATCCAGCTTGAATACATCAATACTTATCGACATCACCTCTGGGAGTCCAAATTGAATGACGGTGGAAGCATTAAATGGGTTGGGGTAATTTTGCTTGAGTTTAACCTGTTCTGGAATCACGGGGCCATGCTCATCAATGCTAACCAAGGGACTCAAATTAAAGTCAATTTGATGGGTTGTGTTGGGCCAGGCTTGAAGCAAGGTGTCTGCTGAATTATAATTTTCAAAATGGGCTTCAAGAGAATGACTTCTTGCTATTTTATTAATCGAATAGTGCCCTGTCAGATCAGTCAAAACACAGATGGAATCTTGGTGATAAGCTGTATATCCATGTCTTATCGTGGCACCAGACAGAGGATTACCGTTTCCCTCAAAAACATAGCCCTCTATGCTACACATTGAACCCACAGTATCGTTTTCACTTCCAGGGGTGGGAGAGCTATCAAGATACCAATAATGATTCCAGTCATAGCCCAGACATATACTGTACCCCGTAGTTGGGCTGGGTGCTTGAGAATATTCAACATCCCCAAAGCGCAACTCGTCGATCTCCTGTCCTGACCTATCAAAAAGTTTTATGGTATCGCCTGAGTTAATCAGGGGTAGACTTGATTGCAGACTATCTTCCCTTAAAATTATGTAGGCACCCTCTAAAAGGAGGATTCCCGAATCAAGGTAGGCCGTATCCCTGGGTGTTGTGAGATACCAGCCATCCATATTATTTTCAGATGGCCACTGAATACTTAGCTCTAAAACCCAGTCACCCGGATTGGTGTCGCCAAGCTGAAGCTCAGAGAAATATTTTAAAACTATGGGATTGCTTTGGGCAATCTGCCAGGGAATAATGAGACACCATCCCAACAGTAAGTATCTCAACATTGGTTTCATTTAATTGTCCCCCACTGGATTATTAACTCTTTTTCAGGAAGATAATTCTCCCGTGAGATTGAATATACTTTTTTCTCGATTTCAACCCAGCTTGTATCTATATCCAATGAGCAATATTCCAGTTGGAGGTGGTCTGGTACGTGGATTTCATAATTCGCCCACTCCAGAGATCTATTCCATGCCCGGGTTGAAGATAAGATGTATTCAAAGATATGATCTTCAGCTGCCTGCCAGTATTCCACATGAATATTAGCTTCCGAAACGGCGTCAATATCGAGCACAAAAGACATGCCTTTTTCCGCCCTCATGATGGCCAGGTTCTCACCCGTCTCTATGGATCGCACTGCTATCATGTCAGGAAAAGGTAATTGCTCCTTCGCCGGGAAAGGATAAAACAAGCGTGTCTTGACAGCTTCATCGGAGGGGTTTAGGAAGTGGTACTCACCGCGCATCACACACAGTGAATCACTGACATAAAAGACCAGATTTTCACCAAGAAAGATGGGGGTTTGAGCCTGGACAGTTTGGGTATTGAAGAAAAGGAACAGGAGTATTGCAAATTGTAGCCCTTTGTGTGATCCCAATTTAAAAACCCCCATGATTTTCCCTCTCCAAATAAATTATGGAAAAACCGTTATCCCTCGATGGTTGTTTTCAGCTAAGCATCTCCTGCTCTTTTAACTCCCGTTGTGAAATAAATAGACCTACCAGAAGAGCAATGACACAAAACAAAGACGCACCCCAGGGAGCGGCCGCGCCTGTAGCTGAAAAGACCAGGAGGGTTGTGGATAACACCACCGACCAAAAGACCAGTCCGACGAGAGGAATGGCGATGCCTGACCAGCTTTTGGCATGTTTTGTAAAAGAAAAAAGAATCATTAAGGTTAGGTTCAGAGCCACAGTTAAAAAACCGGCCCCCGTTACCTTAAAGCCAGACAGAATCAACATTTGCAGGTCGGGATTCAAGTGGGTCCATTCCATACCTGCTGCGCTGGCGTGATAGTCAAAATATTCTGTAGCGGTCATGAATTGTAATCCCGCCACAGCTGTGATAAGGACAACCATAGAATAGAGCAGCACCACTACAAGTTTTATTTTACTCAAGACTACCTTCCTTTTTACACTTTTGCTTTTAAGAATGAAACAACGACAAGTCGATCACTATAATATACACTAAATTTTTCATGCAAAGTCCGTTACCATCATATTTCATGATAACCAGACCGTCGACCAATGTTCTCTATTCCGAATAGTTCCGCAACCCCCAGACCAAGCAGGATAGAAGTGAGAACCATTATGTATTCGAAGAGACCCATTGCTCAATAATATTAAATATTCTCATCTACATACAAACATGAATCATTAGGTGTAGAGATCAGATCTGATTGTTTTATGTCGTTTTGGGTGTGTCAGCCCTTCACTCGATCTGGCAAGCCGTGTTTGAAAAGAGTGTAGATATGGAAACCGTCTTTGAGGAAGGTCGGTAGGTTCTCCGGTTTGACCTTTTTAGAGGCTCGGAAGAAGAGTAACCGGTCTCCCCCGGCTTCCGTGCTAAGCCCAGTGCGGCTCTCATAATAATCCAGGATATTATCTGTAAAGAACTCGCGAATGGCCAGCTCATCTTTTGAGCGTAAGAGATACTTCTCCGAGAATACGGGGTGGCTATCAAAATCGATATCCTGATAACCAAAAGCCTTACCGATGTTGTGAAAGACATTCTGTGGTTTCAGACTAAAAGGCGGGACGTCCAGGATGCTGGACTTGAGGAGCACAACGGTCTGATTGTGGGTATGCTGGTTTTTTCCACCGCCAGTGGTATAACGATAATCAAAAATGGTGATCTCGATTTCATCAGCCATACCACTCATGACATTAAATGCCTTTTTGGAATGACCCTGGGAAAACAGCGGGAAGGCACGCAGAGAAGGCAAAAGTTGAGTGTCCGGTAGACGTGAAAAATCCAGGCTCATCTCTTGGGCTGCAGACTGGAGGGCTTCCGTACGCTTTTTTTCGTAATAACGGACGAGCATGACAATAACCGCGATCGCCATGATACTGCCAGCTACTATGAGTGCAATAATGATAGGGTCATTCATGTTCATGTTAATCCTCCCTGGGGATTTTCATAACATCCTACTTAATCGGGTTTTCATGATTATCCATCATTCCCTCAGCCTTAACCCGGGTCTCATTAAAAACATCTTCAATACTGTCTCTTCCAAGCGCATCGACAATCCCCCGTAGGCCAAAGGGTACAGGACTTGGATCGGAGTAGACATAGTATTGAACCAGTGATCGGTTCTCTGCTTGCTCAATAATGAGCCAGTAGCCCTGGGTGTCGCCTATGGTTTCAAGGGGGGTTAATCCAGGCCAATTCACCATATACCATTCAATTTTCCAGACCTGTTCATCAAGTTTGACCGGCGCAATTTTAATGCGGTATTTTTTAGTTAAACCCAGCATGGGTTTCAGAATATAATTGATAGTGGATTCAGCTCCTGTTGTATCAACGACTTCAATATCATCGACTGCCGACATAAACTCTGGATAGGCCTCATAGTCGGTTAACAGATGAACCAGGCTATCCCCTGGAGCCATTATCAGACCGATAGTCTCAATGGTTTGACCCTTGCTTTGCTTTGTATCAAGCTCCCGCATGATGATATCACCACTTTCGATGCTTTGTTTCTCTTGGGCACTTAGCATGGGATTGTAAATGGAAGTCTGGGTATAGCTTGATGAAGTCATTATAAACAGGGCAATTGGGACGAGGACTACAATGTTTCTGAGATTAATTAGTTTCACCGGGAGATCCTTTCGCTTCAATGGTCACTTGAGCCATTACAGGCATGTGATCTGATGGGAAATAGCCATTAAAAGTGTCTGACAGGGTGGCGTGTTTCAGCACACCAAATTGCTTGCTTACAAAGATATAGTCGATGGGTTCGTCAATAGTTCGTAAGCTCTCCAGGGCAAAACCGTTGAAGGTTCTGCTTGGACCATGATGGGGTATCTGGGTAATAGTCTTGGCGTCAGTTAATAGGTCTGAACCTGTGAGAATTCTATAGGGTTCGGAGTCTGGATGGGTGTTGAAGTCGCCTGTGACAATCAGAGCAGAATTTCCAGCGATAGCTTGGATTTGGGTCAAAAGAAGTTTAGCGCTTTCCTGGCGAGCTACTTCCCCGCGATTATCAAAATGTGTATTAAAGTGAAAAAAGGTGTTTCCGGTTTCCAGGTCTTGAAACTGACCCCAGGTCACCACGCGATTATATGCTGCATCCCAACCCAGCCCAGATTGCTGGGGATTCTCGGATAACCAGAAAGTATCTGTCTTTAACAGTTTGAAACGATGCTTTAAATAGAAGATAGCCATATACTCACCGGCTTGTTTACCGTCATCGCGACCCACACCAATCCAGGCATAATCCGGGTGGCGCTCAGACATGTCCTTTACTTGACGTTTCAGAGCCTCCTGGACGCCAAATACTTCGGGTTCATAAAAACGGATCATGCTGGTAGCCATTTCTTTACGGTGGGGCCAGGCATTATCACCATCTGATGGCAGGTTGATCCGAACATTAAAGGTCATGACTGCAAAGCTTGTATCCGGTGGGGCACTTAGAGGGCAGCTTAAAAGCATCAACCCAAGGCTGATAATCAGTATGAGTTGGATCCATTTTATCAAGGGTGGTTTCTCCTTATGGTTCTGGGTAAACAACTAAATTTCGATAATGCGCCAGCGTAGAGGAATGCATCCAAAGCGCGATACCACCCTCTGAGTCACCTCTCTTTAAGTCATTAACTATCAAATTTGGCTGCTTGGCCCCTCCGACATAAAACTTAGCCGTTGTCGCTGATACTTCTATCCTGAGTTTAATCCATTCACCTGGTCTAGTGAGTTGAGTAGAATAATCGTCTGGGCTTCAGTTTGAGGCATTCCTATCGGGTTCATTATCATGATGACCGTGGTTAGCATAAGCTTTATTATCATTTTTCGGTCCTTCCCAGTGCATCAATAACCATTTGCTCCGAGGGCATACCCGATGCCCCATAACTGCGTCAGGTGAAACCAGCGAGGGAATCGCCCCTGGCTGAGGGGTCTATGTCGACACCATTGACGCGAACTGTTGGGCTCCCCATAAAATTCCATTCCATGATTTCATCGTAAGTATCAATTTGCACAGTTGTCAAATCGATTGGTACCCCCATTTTTTGAGAAACCTCCTGTACTCGCTCAATAGTTAGGGGTGTCCGCAGACAACCCTCTGAAAAGAGCACCTCTACCTTAATGGTCATGCTTCTCATCCATTCCAGCTAACACTCTGTATTACTTACAGCCAAACCTCCCAGAGAGGTTTCTTTGAACTTATGGGACATTTCCAGACCGGTCTGCTTCATAGCTGCAAGACAGTTATCCAGGGACATATAATGTTGTCCCGTTCCCCGTTTAGCCAATGATGCAGCCGTATAAGCCTTAATTGCACCAAAACCATTGCGTTCCACGCAGGGCACCTGCACCAATCCGTGGACGGGGTCGCAAGTCATGCCCAGATGATGTTCCAGGGCTATTTCGGCAGCATTTTCAATCTGTTCGGTTGTGCCACCGCGGACTGCACACAGTGCTGCCGCCGCCATGGATGAGGCTGAGCCCACTTCGCCCTGACAGCCCACTTCGGCGCCGGAGATGGAGGATCGCATCTTAATGATGCCACCGATGGCGCTGGCCACCAGCAAGAATTCTCTAATCTGCTCCAGGGTGCCGCCCTGATGTGTCACCAGATAATACAAAATAGCCGGGATAACCCCAGCGGCTCCATTTGTGGGCGCAGTGACCACCATGTGTCCGGCAGCGTTCTCCTCACTGACCGCCATGGCGTATGCACACAGCCAGTCTGTAACATTGGCGTCTTCTGGATTTACCAGGAGTTGATCGTGGAGTTTTTTAGCCCGACGTGACAGGTTGAGACTTCCCGGCAGAGCACCTTCGGTTTTGAGGCCATTTTCCACGCAGGTTTGCATGGCCTGCCAAATATTGTCCAGTCCCTGGTCGAGGTCATTTTTTGAAAGATACTCTCGTTCATTGGTGCGTTTCATGGAGGCGATTGATTTACCACTATCACTGGACATCTTTAGCATATTATGACCTGATCCAAAGGAAAAGGGACATGCCAGGGCAGATTCCATCTGAAGCGGTGCCACCAGGTTACCGATATCATTCAGGTCTCTGATAAAACCACCACCGATTGAAAAGTAGGTTTCAGTGAGGAGGCTCTGATCCCCTTCACCCAGGAATTCAAATTTCATCCCATTGGGGTGTTGAGGCAGGGCTTCCTGGCGATCAAAAATAATATCAACCACGGGATCAAAACGGCAGGACTTCAGAGATGAGAGATGAGTTTTAGAGCTTAATTCTATAACCAGAACATCCACATCAAGACCAGTAAGGTCCTGTGGTGAGTAATCATGAAGACCCAACATGATGGCTCGATCGGTGGCGTGTCCTTTGCCGGTATAGGCCAGGGAGCCCTTGAGAGTGCAACGCACTCTCGAATTTTTTTGAAGCCCTATTGTGGGAATTTTTTCTAAAAAAGTTCGGGCTGCCAGCATGGGACCCACGGTATGTGAACTGGAGGGACCGATTCCGATTTTAAAAAGGTCCAGGGCACTGATGAACATAGGGTCTCTCATGGGCATCCAATATCAAGAATTAATCATGGAGCAACAAGGAGAAGCCAATATATACACTCCTGCCCCAACTTAATTCGGGTGCGGGTTGAGATACATTATTCACTCACTGCCACTGTTTGATGGAGTTGGCATAGTATTCCAGGAGAACCAGCGCTTCTTCCTTGGGGCGAATCAGGTTTGATTCAACAGCCACCAACCTTCGACCGACAAGCATGTTTATGGCGTTATTTAACACACCTTCGCTGGCCCCGGATGAAATATCTATAGGGGCACCCTTCTTTCTCAGAGACTCAATTGTCTGAAGGGCTTGAGCCTTGAGATCCAGTTCACTTTTCCAGACATTCTTGTTTTCCAGTAAAACCTCTGAAACCAGGGCTATGGGTAGAATGGGAATCACATCAGCAATATGCTCCATGAGAGTATCGGCTAATTTTTTAACCTGCTCAAAACGATGCGTTGAATCGACTTCATCAAACTTGATCTGGTTGGTAGCACAATATTGCTTAACAGAGACTGGGCGACCAAAATTGACACTGGCATATCCAAAACGACGCCAACGCAGTTTTCTGGATAACAGAAGCATCTTGGTGGCAAAGGCCAGGGTGGTTTTTATTACATACCATTGGTTGCGACGTTTTGCATTGGGATCCAATTTTCTAATGAGAGTACGATCTTCCACGACACGGTCGTAATTGATCCCCACGGGAACAAAGACGATATCCTTGTCAAATTCAGGATGGAATTCCCTGAGCATATAGTCCATGAATCCTAATTTTGGTTCTAGTAGCGCTCCCGATTTAGTTAAACCCCCTTCAGGAAAGACCGCCTGACATACTCCCGCTCGGGTAGAGAGATGGACATAGCGTTCCAGGACTTTTCGATAGAGGGGGTTCTTGGAATTTCTTCTCACAAAAAAGCCACCCATAGCTTTCAGTAGGGTTTGCAATGGCCAGATCCGAGCCCACTCCCCTATAGCATAAGACAGAGCAGTTTTTTCAGCCACCAGAAAGGAAACCAGTACATAATCCATATTGCTGCGGTGGTTCATAACAAACACAACGGAGGCATCTTCGGGAATATTTTTGAGTTCCTCTGCATCGTAAAAACCGACCCGAACCCTATATATGAGACGGGCAATATTTCGGGCCAGCCAGTATCCGAGACGGAAATAGATGTAGGCATTGAAGGCAGGGACAATCTCGTGGGCATAACGCTTGGCTTTTTCCTGGGCCACCGTTTTGGGCATGTCATTCTCAACGGCATAGGTCTTAATCGCCTCAATCACCTGCTCATCAAAGACGAGTTGATCGATAAGTCCCTGTCTCCGGGTGAGCTGAAAGGGTCGGATGGCGATATCCAGTCTGGAGCTGACTTCATCCATGACCTTTTTCACTCGCCGACGAAGATACCAGCGTAAACTGGGCATGAGCATACGATCTAGAACCATGATGCCGGCAAAAAGGACAAGGATAATAAATACCCAGGCTGGTAGTGTAATGGTGTTATCCATAAAGTCTCCGCACCCCCGAATTTATTATTTTACATAAAACCGTGCCCTCAGGCAATCATTTGTTTCCACCAACCCTGAAGACGTTTGAGGTGATGGCCCTGGATCATAACGAGATGGTTGCCCAGCGGTGATTCCAGTAAATCGCTGATTTGACCCTCTGTGATTTTTATTTCCACCTGTGTGCGACAGAGATTTTCGGCTTTACCAGATTGAATGATCTCTCCCTCGGCCACCCAGAGCTGTTCCATCTTTTTTCCACCAATACGTAGCAGGGTCACTGGGCCATTGGCAATGGTGCCCTGGATACCAACCCCCAGATTGGATTCAAAATGTGATCTCAAGCCATAATCCTGAACCATGCTCCGCGGTACGGTGCAGTGTGCCAGAATGATTTTGTTACCGACCTCGTCTAGCTGTGCTGGATTTGCCATCCAGGGTGTCTGTCCCGTAAGCTTTTGAGCCCACATGAGACCTACAGTGCTAACCAAATCTCCCTCACAACCGGCGATAACGCCGTCGTCCGTCAATTGAGACAAACCAAAGCATCCCGTGGTTTCAAGACCCAGGACCAGATCAAAACAACGGAGAGTCAGCGCATCGAGTTCATATTTTTTCACGACCTGTTTCAGCGCTAAGTAGACTCGGACGACATCATCCAGCTCGGCTGGTGAGGGCTCTTGGATTTCCGTAGCGCCCTTAACCAGGGGATCTCGGACAGCTGGAATCGTATCCTCGACAACATCCTTAATCAAGCTGTTGATTTCATCCAGGGATACAGTAACAATGTCTGGCCCCCAGGTTTCCTTTATGATGGAATGATTGGGGCTACTGGCAACCAGCCAGTCAGATGGTGTCCCAAGCAAACCGATTCGTGATTGCTTTAATTCAGAAGACACCTGAAAGTCAATTAGCACATCTTGAATCTTTTGGAGTCCTGGTTTATCGCTTGAGCTGTTCAGGTATAAGACCTGACCCTGGGCGCCCTCTTGTTGGAGTCTGGCCAATACTTCCAGGGAAGCTGGTAGAGAATTATGGGCTGGGTGGGCAACAACCAGCACGGGTTCATCGCTAACCGCCTTACTGCGCTGTTCTCGGATATTTAGAAGCTCTTGTTCTGTTCCACCAGTCGTCATGAAGTAAACCAGGGGTTTGGTGTCATCCAGATTTTCCGTCGTCCACTCAACACCACCAAGCTGTTTTAAGGCTTCGGTATAGCTGGCCATGCTTGTTTCAAAGTCTGAACCTTCTGGCACAAATAGAGATTTTACAAAAATAAATCCAAACTGCTGCATCGTATTCATTCCCCGTATAATTGTCACAACGACCCGTTCTCACGATGTCGTTTTTTTATCCAGTCTGCCTTATCTATAACTGGCGCCTGATAATTCTCAAATAGATCAAGGAGCTTGGAGGCCTCCTCGTGTACCAACAACATATCCCGATGCTCGCTTTGCATAAATAATTCTGCAACGGCATGATCTAAAAACTCCAGGAGCTGTCCATAAAAATTACGGACATTCAAGACCCCTGATGGTTTTGCGTGAAGTCCCAATTGTCCCCAGGCAAGCGCTTCGAAAAATTCTTCAAGGGTACCCAGCCCACCAGGCAACGAGATAAACCCATCGGATAATTCATTCATCAGGGATTTTCGCTCATGCATGGTTTGAACCACTCGTAGATCCTGCAACTCTGTGTAGGCGACCTCTTTCTTCACCAGGTCTTCCGGCATAACACCAATCACCTCACCACCACCCCTGAGTACTGTGCTGGCGATCTGGCCCATAGTACCCACATTGGCGCCACCATAAACCAACCCTATGCCCCGCTCCAACAGAGCATCACCCAGATCCCTGGCAGCCTGGAGATAATCAGGCTCTGATCCAGGACTTGATCCGCAAAAAACACAAATTCGCTTGAGTTTACTCATTGACTGTCCGGTCAGAATGTCTGGTTAACCCATACAGAGAAACATCTGAGCTTGAAAATGTCAGACTCAAACATGTGGCGCCGGCTTTGAGTAAGTTGAGGACGCTTTCACGATCCTTGATTCCTCCCGAAGCCACTACATCGAGGTCATCACCCAAAACAAATCGCATGAGCGACACATTTTCTGGGGTTGCACCTATACTGCTGAAATCAGTTGAGGTCATGACTGCATCTGCACCAGCTTCACGAGATAGCATGCAGGCAATAATGACCTGCAAGGGCTCGAGCAGGGCTGTTTCCAGAATGATAGTCAGATCAGCTTCTGGACAGGCATTTCGCACGGCACGAAGTTCTTCAAAGACCTCCTGGAAATTTGAGGTCTTTAGTAATCCAATATTGAGGACCATACTGATATTAATAGCGCCATGATTAACAGCCAACTCTGCCTCGGCCACCTTGATCTGGGGGTGGTTGGCACCGAGAGGAAAGCCAACAACCGTTCCGACAGCGAGATCCTCACCCAGTATTTGAACGCAACGTTCAACATGGGCCGGGTTCACACTGATTCCAGCCAGGGCAAATTCCCGGGCTGACTTACACAGTTTATTAACTTCAGAAATGGAGGCATCAGCTGTATGGAGGGAGAATTCCACCCTACCGGCCAGCGTCTCGGCTTCCGGCACATTAATCCCAGTCAAAAACACCCCGCTGTTCTGCCAGTTTTCCAACAGGACCCGAGCGCGCTTATGATATTCTTTGTTTACCAGATTCATTCTGGCTGTTTCCCTCCACAGGTTAAAGCTTCTGATTGGTGTGAAAAATAATCCCCTGCATCGTGCATCAAAGGGATTAGGTGCTCTGTGTTTTTATATAATTCTTATGAGTCTCGAATCAATGATCAGAACCGCATTGGGACCGATCCGTTTTCCGCTACCACGTTTGCCCCAGGCCAGATCCGGCGGGACAAAAAACCTGGAGCGTCCACCGACACCAGTGAGGAGCAGGCCCTCGCGATACCCGGGGATAGCCTCTTCAAGGGAAAATTGGACAGTCTCGCCGGTTTTATATGTATCATCTATGATGGTACCATCAATGAGGCTGATGCGTTGGTGAACCTCCACAGAGTCTTCAGGTGTTGGAAATTCGTCTGAACCCGCTTCTATTTCTAAAATTTGCAACCCCGAAATGGTGGTTTCCACGTTAGCCTTACAGCTGTTTTTGGCCAGGAAGTCAATTGTGTTTTTTCGATTAAACCCTGGTGAACCCTTTGTTTGTTTTTTACCTCGGGCCATACTCAGCTTTCTTCCACGATCAGAAAGGTTTTATCCGCCATGATCTCGCCTTCCAACTCCACAATGAGACGCCAGGGACCGCATTTATCCGTAACAGGTTCCCAAACGGTATCGCCCAGAAAGAACTGCCAATCATTACTGCGGACGTAGACTTCTCCGGTGAAGGGTGGGGCGGACTGGCCGTCTTTATCTGGAAATGGGGGGTGCTCAATGGTGAAATTTATCTGTTTGCCCCTGGCTTTTTTGATCTGGAGGATGTACCCAAATTCCACCCCGGGAATAGCCGGGATCTCTTCAGTAAATTCCTGGATTTCAGGCAGCGCTTTAGCCTGACGATCCCAGGCCGTATAAAGTCCCCAGCTCTGCATTTTCCATGTAATCTTTGGTTTTGCCATTACTTCGCCCGGATTAGCGCTGATCAGCTCCAGCTCCACTGGCATATTTGATATAGTGTTGGTCCGTGGTGGTTTTGTATCCTGTAAAAAAGGTTCTGGCTATGAGGTTAATCAGGGGATCACTCATTCCGTTTAAGAAAGCATAATTCATATTGTCTGCCTCATGGTGAGGGTTGTGGTGTTCCCTGGAAAGGAGGATACCAATACGCGCCAAAAAGTGAGCCATTTTTGAATCAGAGGTATGGCACAAGTAGTGAGATACTTCAGCTATGGAAGACAGAATACCGATGTACACCAGTGTGTGGAGTACAAAGGGAGTGAAGCTGTTGTTTGTCAAAAAGAATAAAATCAGCATGAGAAAAGGTACCAGCCAGATCTTTGCACCGGTTTCGTTAAAATATACGATTGGTAGTGCGTGTTTTGTGTATTTGGGGGTCTGGTGGTGGAGATGAAAGTTGGCTACGAGGGGTCCGTAGAATGAGTCATAGCTTTCCTTGTGGTCCATGATCATGTGGACCAGGCCATTGAGAAAATCCGTAAACATGAAGGCCAGGATAAACGCGGCTATCTGCATGACGATGCCGATATGAATATCCCAGATGAAATAAATGAGGACGACCTGCAAGGACACATTCAGAGTAGCTATCAGTCTGTTAAAAGAGGTGTAAATTTTATTGGAGCGATACAACTCCATGGCTGCGTTAAACTGCGACTGCTTAATATTGAGATTATTGATTTGCGGTTCCTTAGTCTAAAACCTCTGTGAGGAATTGGGTAAATCGGTTCCGTGGTATTTCCAGCATCAGTACTATCTCGTTTCGAGCCTAAAACGGGAAAGGCGTGAGGGGGTGCCCGTCAAAACTAGACTGAACATCATTAGGGTACTGAGGGTCTGTTTCATGCTGCGTCTCCTTTTTGCCAGGATGATACGATTCCAGGCTATGAAATTTAGCCAAAGATGCCTGCTATGAAAGGTGTCAGAATCCATTATTAATTATTATGGACCCCGTCTGGTGAAACAGGGCTTATTTGCTTGGAAACACTAGCTTGGCTATAAAGATTGTCTGAGAGAAATAGAAGGGTGTCGACATGTCCGATTCAGAATTTTTACATAGTGGTGATGAGAAAAAAACTCAGGTACAATCCATGTTTGACGGGATTGCCAGTCGCTATGATTTCCTAAATCATTTCCTGAGTCTGGGTATCGATCTGTACTGGCGAAAACAGTCCGTTAAGGCGCTTAAGATAGAAGATGGACACGTACTATTGGATGTGGCCTGTGGCACAGGTGACCAGGGATTTGCCGCCCTGAAAGTTGCGGATATCGAGGTTGTGGGCCTGGATTTTTCTTTCAATATGCTGGAGCTGGCCAAAAAGAAGATCGACAGGCGCGGTCTATCTCAAAAATTTGAAGTGGTTCAGGGTGATGCTGAGAATTTACCCTTCCAGGACGATACCTTTGATGCACTCAGTATCAGTTATGGTATCCGCAATGTGGGTACTATCTCTGCAGCTCTTTGTGAATTTTACCGTGTCTTAAAACCAGGTGGACGACTATCCATCCTTGAGTTTTCAGAACCCCAGGGCTGGTTCTTTGGTCGTCTCTATCGGTTTTATTTTGATCATATCCTGCCAAAGATCGCCGGGATGATGTCCAGCAAGTCCGCTTATACTTATTTGCCTGAGTCTGTCAGGCATTTCCCTGATCGCGGTGATTTTAAAGACCTCCTGTCCAGCGAGGGCTTCCAGCATGTGAATCACCGAGATCTCACCTTTGGGGTTACAGCTATTTATAGTGGAGAAAAGTAGGCTAGCAGCAAATCCTCTCCTTTGAGGACTCCTCACGATGAATACTTGGTATTATGGAAAAATGGACAGGAATCAATGTCTATTGTATAGACCGGCGTCTGGACCTGTCAAAAGCGCAGGCCTTTAGCTTATCTGGAGAATTCTACTGAGAGTATTGAGGTGTTGCCAAAAACTTCCATGGGTTTGACAGCATAGTCAATTCTGACGTTTCCAAGAGACTTCAAATCAAGCTGGATTCCTGTACCCATGGTAAAGCCTTCCTGGTCATAATTATGGCGATAACCTCCACGGAAATAGACCGTTTCTTTCACAGCATACTCTACACCCAGATTAATATGCTCAGGTCCATCATTGGGATGTTCTGCATCCAGAGCTAGCGTCAAGCGACTATTCTGACTGGAAACCAATGCGTAACCATCTCCCATAATATCCATACTGAGACCAATACGGATCATCAGGGGTAAAGGCCAGGGTTCAGTTCTCAGGTCTACATCATTACTATAGTTACCATCAATCTCATCATCGATATCCGCCTTCAAAATTAAATCACGTCCACTGAATTGAAAATCGCCGCCAAAATTCGATAGAGCCATGCCAATTCTGAGACCATAGAAGTCGGTGCGCAGAAGGGAGCCCACATCAATCGCCATGGTTGAGGCGCTTTCATTATAGGCATTGAGTTGAATAAATTTTCCTGTAAAACCCACGGAGAGTCGGTCTGTGATCTGACGCGCATAAGCGGTACTGATGGCCAGATCCATGACATTATAGACCAGACCGGTACCCTCAGGGTTTTCAAGGGTGCGGACAGGTTGATCACCCATAGTCAGGGCTGAAATCGAGAAACCGATTCTTTCATTTTTGCGACCAGGCAGGATGAGTCCGACATAATCATGCGTAATATCCAGGAGCCAATCATTGTGGCTGGCAGCGACAGTGACGCTGTTAACCCCTAACATTCCAGCTGGATTCCAAAAAAGAGCGCTGGCATCATCAGCCAGGGATACAAAGCTGCCACCCATGGCAGCAGCTCTACCGCCAACTCCCATTTTCAAAAATGGTGCTGCTGTAGTTGCCACCTTATCAAACTCGGCATAAACCAGAGATATCATCGAAATGAAAAGGAGTAGTCGTCTCATTTGATCACCAGGAACCTTCCCATGGTCTCATGACCATCTGGCGTTTCTGCATGATATAGATACACCCCGGGTGCAATAAATTGATCATTACGAGTACGCATATTCCAGAATGCATAGCCTGAACTGGTCTGGCTGTTACCACCATGCTCTACGGTATCGACAAGCTCGCCCAGGATGGTGTAAATCTTAATGGTGCAACTTGAAGGCAGGTTGGTAAACATGAGCTTTTTGCCAAACTCACTGGTTTCCCATGCATTTGTTACAATATAGGGGTCTGGCACAACGTATACATTTTCAAGTGGGTTTTCTGACAGTCCATCACTGGCAACTGATTTGCTGAGCGGATTAAAATGGTAGGTTATTCCCGGTCTGAAAGGCTTGAAAGTGAAAATTGAGAATTCGTCACCATGTAAGGGGGCAACTGCCTCAATGATTTCAATCTCGTTATCTTTGTTAATCGAAGTATCAGGCTTGTTATCAGTGAGCAGGTAAAGATAGTTGGGGATGGTATCTACAACTATCGTATCACTGACCAGGAATGTCAAAGAATCTATAAAAGTAGTATCCTGAATCGTGTACATGAGGGTGTCAATCTTTTCCATAATGAGCATATCGACATGCTTTTCACGCCATCCCCCAGAACCTTCCAGGTACCCTGATCCACCTGGCACTAAATCCCAACCCACAGGGCTATAAAAAGCTGGACGGACATTCGGTGGGATACCATGACTAAACTCAGCCAGAATCAGATGTTCCGTTACATCTATCGGGTTATCAGGATCGGTTATCACCTCAGCGCGTAGAGGAAGATGTTGGGTCTGACTACTGTAATCACCTGTAAAGGCATCCAGCCAGGCTGCCTCTACGCCGGTCTCATAGTCTACAATGATACGCCAGTCATCGAAACTTTCAACCACGTCACCGACAGCTTGTCCAGATGGAACCAGACTCGGATATTTGCTTTCTATGCGCCAGTCAAAGGTACAGGTATCCCCGGCGACCTTGGTCCATCCCAATGTTTCAACGCCCGTTGGAGGGCTTTCCAGATAGATGACTAATCCATCCAATGAAATGGTGTTTTCATCGCTTCCATCAATAATAAACTGTTGACTAATTAGTGTGTCACCCGTGAGCTCATTCAGAACCGATGCCGCCATACCACTCACTGACTCGCCATCAATCGTGACATTGATTTTATCAAAACCGATTAAATAATTTAGATCTTTTAGTTCATCAGGATCTTCCACTTCCACAGTGACCACGCCCTGGCAAACTCCTCCCTGGGCTTCCAGGCCGCCATAGCTTAAGTCTTGGGCCAGTTTGCCCGGGGTCACGCGAACGGTGTGTTTTTCATGCCAGGATTGTCCCTGGGCATTCATGTAAGATGGGGTTGGGTTGGTCAGGTCGTCTTGATTGCCTCTGTCATAGGCTGAGACACTGTACCAGTATTCCACCCCATTAACCAGGCTGGAGTCGCTAAAGGTGTGAAACAGACCTGTGTTGTCACCCAGATTTTGGGGGAAGGCTGGATCGGGACCAGAGACATCGGTCTCATAGCGCTCAAGATCTTCTTCTTCAGTATAGTCAAACTGAGCGATGGGATGATATCCCACTGCATTCCCATAGGCGTCAGTTATGGGTTTGCCCCAGGTCAGTCCGGCATCAGAACTACGATATATACGATATCCTTCAAAATCCTTCTCGCCTGTCCAGGCATCCCTGGAATTTTCTGCGTTGGCATCCCAATACAGGGAGATTTGTCCATCACCGGGAACGCCGTGTACCTGAGGTGGGTCAGGAGGTCCTGATCCCTGGAAATAAAGTCGATACATGTCCTGCGCAATACGAACATTCTCCATGAGATCCGTTGTGTCAGGACTTTCTGGAACGCTGCCGGCATCACCCATGATGAGACCAAATGACAGGGTCGTCATTGAATCCACCTTGAGATCGAAGGGACCGCAGGAAATCACATAGTTAATACCATTTCCTATACGGGCTGTTTCACCGGCATCTGAAAAAGGCGGGTAGTAAGCTTCGATGGTGGCCGCATCCTGATCCGTATCGTCAATGCGTGAATTATTGCCATGGAAATAGTATTGAGGGTCAAGGAGATATTCTGAGTTCTTTTTACTGCTCATCAGAGCCCACATTTCCTGGTCCGTGGCAGGTGAAGCTTCTCTAGAAAAATGATGAAAGTCGGTAATTCCTATTTGACCCGGAGTGTCAAAAACTTTTATACCAACCATGCCCAATGGATCATTGGTTTCATTCCAGGCACCATCCAGGGTATTGTTTAAATCATAGACATATACCAGATCCTGGATGCCATCATTGTCACTATCGATAAAGTTTATATAGTCGTGGTTGTCAAAATCAGGTCGAAACTTGGCATATAGTCCTATATAGATACTATCCAGGTCTTCAGTACCATCATTGAAAATTTTTAAGTCCCAAAACACGATATCTTCGGCATAGGTACGGCCGTAGGAATGTGCAGTTTGCTCAACGGTGAGACCATGACTGCCCTGGGGGTTCTGGGCATCGTTATAGGTGGCAAACAGGTCGCGATCTGAGCTGAACTGATTGGGAGCATCAGGCAGACTTAAAGCGCTGGGGTGGTTATCCAATTGTTCTTCAGTCAGACTGTTGACATCCACCCGGAAATATCCTGGCCAGCCCAAATCAGGCCAACTCTGGGTAAGATCACTGCTGGCCATAAAAGGTGTATCGTCAGATTCGGCGACTAATTCACCAGAGAATTCCTTCCCGCGTGCATCATCTGGTGGTAGCCAGTCCAAAATTTTTGATTGGCTCTGGGTTTCGGTTTCAATGACATCATCTTCGTTAACGCCTACCATCAGACCCAGCCCAAAGGAGTATTGACGTTCGTAGGCAGCAGAGGCTGGCCAATGTACTGCATTGGTGAAATAGACGTGGAAGCTGGAAAGTGTGCCGAAATTTCCTGTATTAATTTGCACCTGGCCCTTATCCATGACACCAACAGCCTTCTGGAATATACCGGCTGATTTCTGCAGGGAGGCGTAATCGATATCACTATGGCAAGAAGCACAGTCCTGAGCCTGGAGTGGAATTACCAACAGCCAGAGACCGAGCACTATAAATATCAATTTTTGCATTACCACCCCACACTAATACCAGCTTTTATGGATCGACCGCGACCCAGCTTAGCTGGATTCAAATTACTATCATCCCCTCCGCCAACCAGACCGGAGCTTCCCAGATCAAATGGTTTTCCTGTACGACTATTCACGGCTAACACATTTTCATGATTGGTAAGATTCATAATCTCTAAAAAGAGAGCTGGCTTCAGACCGCCCACATGGATTTCTCGTCTTAAGCGTAGATCCAGGCTGTAAATCCAGGGTTTGCGAGCTGAGTTGACTTCAACCTGTATGGTGGGATCTACATAAGGTGTATAGGGTAAGCCGCTGGCCACATTTAAAAGCAGATTTGCATTGGTGTTTGCCAGGGGTCGCATCCCCATGAGAACACCACCACCTTTAGGTCCACCCCGATAAGCCAGATTCAGGGACAGATCATGGCGCTGGTCAAAATCCAGATAGTATTCCTTATGTGGGATTTCTTCATTTTCATAAGCCGAAAAATATCCGGCAATGGGTGTGGAGTTATTGCCGCGCGCCACTGACACCGTATAGCTCATATTGGCACTGAAACTTTCGCTAAGTTGCCGGTCCAGGCTGAGGTCGACACCCTTTACGCTGGCATAATCTGAGTTTGTATAAACCACAACAGGAATGGATATGATGCGATAGGATTGTGTGGACAGGAGGTCTCTAATGTCTTTTGACCAGACTGTGGCAGTCAGTTTGGATACAGGTGAAAGAGCTTGCTTTACCCCCACCTCAAAGGCCACTGTTTTCTGTGGTTTGACTCCTGCATTCCCGACGAGGGGTAGGGCTGCGGAGATATCCTTATCTGCATTATAGGTCATGGCTTTAAAATCGGGACTCTGGAAAAAGTGGCCGTATGAAAAATGGAAGACCGTGTTTTCTGTCACGGGGTAAGCCAATCCGATTCTAGGACTCCACTTGCTCTCTACTGGCGTATCAATGACAGGAGCTGAAATCCAATTTTGAAGACTGGAATCCCAGAGGGCAAAACGGGTGATATCGTCCCACATCCCAATCCGTGGATCAATGCGATCATAGCGCAAACCCAGGTTGAGGATAAGATAATCAAATTCGATTTTATCCTGGAGATAGAAGGACATTTCTGTAGGTGTGTAGGTTGTATCATCTCTAAAATTTGTACCACCAAGCCAGGGATCTTCTTCTGTATAAATCTCCAGCTCATGAGCAGAATAATTAAAGCCGCTTTTTAGGAGATGGTCGCCTGTGGCATAGGTGGAATTTATGTTCAGGCTTTTTGTGTGGCTCAGATTGTCGGTGTAAATACCTCTGTTTCCAGAAGCGTAGAAGTAGACTGATGCGTCAGTAAGGGGGCGCTCATAATCCTCAGTGCTCAGATTGGCTACACCAATTTTGGTTCCAACTGTCTGGCTGGACACATGGACATTATAGAACCAGGCTTCTGAAAGGGCGTGGGTGAGATTGAGAGATACTCTATCATTCCCCTTATAGGTATGAGAGTTGTTCCCGGGTAGATATTTCCAGCGATGGGAGTAGTTCTGATACAGCCGGCTTGAGCTGTTGAGATGTGCTCCCAGTTTGATCTGGTTGGTGAGGCGATGGCTGAGGCGTAACTGAATATCCTGGCTCATTTCACCACCATGTGGCAGGGGGCTTTCTTCTGATGAGAATAAACCTGAGAGATAATAGCTGGTATTTCCAATCAGGGGTCCACCAAGACTTATGCTAAGCTGTCCGCCAATCTGATCTCCATCTTTGTTTGTAGGCATTCCAAGCAAGGGAATCCAAGCTTTGGGATAAAAGCCATCAGGGGCATTATTGTAATAGTCAAATAACCCTCCACGTAAATCAACATACTGGAAGGCGGTGTCTTCATCGGCATAGCTGGTGTCCAGATATTCAAAAGCACCAGATTCATGATAATTGTAGGCATTCAACTGATCTGAAGTGTATTCAATGCGACCGTGAAACTCCTCGCCACCTTCTTTGGTAACGATATTTACCACTGATGACATGGCCTGGCCATATTCAGCATTAAAGGTCCCACTGATGACTGTCATTTCTTGAATGGCATTCTGGTTGACCGTCCCGCTGAAATCACCTTCCATGGGATCGCGGACAATGATGCCGTCGATCATGTATAATATTTCTTTGGTGCGCCCGCCGCGGACATGTATGTCTCCGTTTTCGTCTGTGGTAAAACCAGCCTGGGTAGCCAGAACATCGTTGATGTTGTCCACGGGCATGGAGATAATGTCATCAGCACTGATCACGCGAATAGTGGCAGTTGCATCACGTTGAATCAAGGGCCTCGTGGCTGTGACGTACACTTCTTCCCTGGCATCCAGGGTGACAAGCTCCAGAGCGGCATTTAGCGTGGTGGTAAAATCTGAGACCACCTGAACATCTTGATAAACGGCTATTTTATAGCCGATCATCATAAATTTTATGGTATAGGTTCCTGGAGGCACATTCAAAATAAAGAATTCACCCTGTTCATCGGTTGCCGTACCAATGTGGGTCCCATCAATAACCACATTCACACCCACCAGAACACCCAGATCCTCTGAGGTTACCGTTCCGGATATTTTTCCACCAACACCAGCAAGGATTAGCTGAGGAAGAAACAGGAAAAGAAGGAGTAAGAGAACTGAGCGCGAGAATATTTTCATGATTAGTAATTCAGGCCGCCTCGGTTTGAGGCGGCCTGATATGTTTATATATTATTTCAGCATGAGCATGTTGCGGCTGACTTGTTCATTACCCTTGCTCAGTACGGCAATGTAGTTTCCTGCAGCAACAACCTGGCCCTTATTGTCTCTACCATCCCAGGTCACTCGATAGCTACCTGGTTGGATATTTCCCTGGGCTAGGGTTGTGACGATTTCACCTCTGATGTTAAATATTTCAAGTGAGGCCTCTCCACCTTCATGCATCTCGATTGAGATGGTTGTTGAAGGATTGAAAGGGTTGGGGAAATTCTGACTTATCGTCATGGTAACAGGTACATTTTCAAAGGTGTTGAAAATTGATGTCGTACCACCTGCAGTGACCCCATAGTTGTCAAAATATCCTGGTAGTCCATCATCATCTTGCTGCATTGAGAATACACCGGCCATTCCACTGGTTGTGTGGCCTGCAGCATCGTCAACAAAGGTGCCCAGGTTTATTTCATCATACCAACAGGTGTAGGAAACCGTATTGTCGTCGTTGGTAACTACCCCCAACTTCATATGGTGCCAACCCTCTGTATTTTCAATGTTCGTCGTAGGCATGGTGTTATCAAAGGAATAGGAAAAGGTAGCCATACTGAATTTGTTGTTAAACAGACGCAGTCTGTCATCACCATCGAAATCAACAACCAGTTTTACATAATAATCTAAAGATGAGTCTGCATAAGCTACCAAACCGCTATAGGCGGATGATCCTGCTGGGTTAGCGTAGACATAGACGTCGGCTTCAACAGTGTAGTTCACATCACTGGTAGTTCCTGTCAACACGTTGGCGATACCTGTATAGGATCCATCAATATCCTGCAGGTAACCAACCTTGTCATCACCACCAACCAGGACAGCCGGGGCTGAGGTCATATCAACGACCTGAATGTTTTCTTCATCGGCAAAAAAGGTCTGCCATTCACTGACATCACCATCTTCAAAATCTTCAAAATGATCAAGATCAGAAGCAGCTGGTGTAACGACATAGTTGTCAAAATATCCTGGTAGTCCATCATCATCTTGCTGCATTGAGAATACACCGGCCATTCCGCTGGTTGTGTGGCCTGCAGCATCGTCAATAAAGGTGCCCAGGTTTACTTCATCATACCAACAGGTGTAGGAAACCGTATTGTCGTCGTTGGTAACTACCCCCAACTTCATATGGTGCCAACCCTCTGTATTTTCAATGTTCGTCGTAGGCATGGTGTTATCAAAGGAATAGGAAAAGGTAGCCATACTGAATTTGTTGTTAAACAGACGCAGTCTGTCATCACCATCGAAATCAACAACCAGTTTTACATAATAATCTAAAGATGAGTCTGCATAAGCTACCAAACCGCTATAGGCGGATGATCCTGCTGGGTTAGCGTAGACATAGACGTCGGCTTCAACAGTGTAGTTCACATCACTGGTAGTTCCTGTCAACACGTTGGCGATACCTGTATAGGATCCATCAATATCCTGCAGGTAACCAACCTTGTCATCACCACCAACCAGGACAGCCGGGGCTGAGGTCATATCAACGACCTGAATGTTTTCTTCATCGGCAAAAAAGGTCTGCCATTCACTGACATTGCCATCTTCAAAATCTTCTGTATATACTTGTCCAAAAGCCAGACTGAAGGTCATGGCCAACAGGATAAGGATAGTAGCTTTTCTTTGCATGGGTTTATCTCCTCGCTTGGTTGTTTTGATTGAATGTATGCATAGAGAATTGCTTCCCGGTCCGACCTGGTTATCCAAGCAGGTTGCCCAGCATTTCTTCTATTTCGTTTTCAGTAATTGAATCTCTATCACTACCCCAAAAAACCAGACCATGAAAAAGACCTCCCATTGCCTTAAGTATGAGACGGGGTTCCATTTGTGGAAATTCTCTTTCAGCGATACCCTGCTCAATAAGTTCCATTAATACCTTGTAGAGACGGTTCTGGTAAGCTTTCCACTCAGCCTTTTGATTTTCTTCATGAGTAAATGCTTTGGGAGCTTGAAAAAGGAATTCATAAAGGGGACGGTCGGTGTTCACTGTCTCAGCGATCTTTTTTAACATGGAGATGAAGGTACGTTTGGGGCTGTCTCCACCCACTGCCGTCTCTTCTAATTCACGCCAAAGACTTAGCCATCCATGGAGGAGGAGGGCATTGAATATTTCTTCTTTAGAGGTGAAGTAATAGTAGAGCGTCGCTTTTCCGAAACCAGAAACGCGAGCGATCTCATCGATCTTCGCCCCCTCTAATCCTTTTTCCTTAAACACGGCCAGGGCTCCCTGAAGAATCAGCTTTTGACGAGCTGCTCTTTCGGCGGATTTTCGATCAGTTGTCGCAGTATTTTCCATAGCTTCCTAACCTCAAGTTCGATTATTCGAACGAACGGTCGAATAATAGCAAAACCAATGCCACAAAAAAAGGTTTTTAATGGCAAATATCGTCTTTCGGTGATATTAAATTGATCAATCCAGGTGGTTAAAAGGGGAAAACAACCCTACATCAGCGGCTTTTAAGATCCTTCGTGTAGCACATTCTCACTTTTGGGGACTGCTCCTCAACCTATATAGAGTAGGGGTTTCTCTCTTACAGCTCTACTCTTAAGGGGCTGGTAAGTGCTGGCCACTGACCTTTGGCGACATTGCGAGCACCCTTAAAAACCAGATAGGAGTATTTTCCGTAATGGGGAATCAGTTGACCGATGCGAGGCAAAGAGCCCAGATCACCTGAGATGACCACCAGCATTTTTGCTGCAATATCTTCTTCATCGGAGCTCAGAATGAATGTATGGCCAGCCCTTGGAAAGCTTTCTCCATTTATAATAATACTGGTTTTGTCTATTTGGATCTGTTTGGAGAGCTCAGAGGGCAGACGGGTAGGATTCAGGGCAAAAATAGCGTAGTTGCCTTCCAGTCCTATCGATACTGCATCCGCAGCGGAAGCAGGCGTGACATCGCCCTCGGTGAGTGCATCACCAAATGATTTAAAAGCATCCTGCTCACCATCCACATAATACCAGAAATGCTTTTCAGGGGCGCCCATGGCTGCCGCCACGGTGGCTTCGATCTCCTGGGGATATAGATGACGGAAGAGGTTGTAGTCGGGATCCAGTTCGAAGCCGGTTGCCTTACCCTCTACAGTAAACTCGAATGTCCCTTCTGCCTCAGTGATTCCAACCTGACCGTTTTGACCATCAACCCCAATAAAATTGACTGGAATTTGAAGATCATATAGATCATCACCCGTCTGTGTGACCTTGAACTTGACTCTGGTCTGTTCATCCACGAACTTAGATTCCAGGAGATCAACCTTGATTTGGGCTGCTCCAACCCGGTCCACCCACTGAGGAATGATATAACTCAAATCTTCACCAGATGACTTTTCATAGGCTTCCAGCCACTTCTCCCAGGATACCTGTTGCCCTCTGTTCTCGGCAAATACATCTCGCCAGGCCTGGAAAAAGGCATCTTCACCAATAATCTCTTCAATCATATGGATGATCATCATGGTTTTATTGTAGCCGATAGTACGGCTCTCAGCGTTGTGACGTGCTTCGAACTCACGTACAGGAAATTCATTCTCTTTGGTGACATAGCTCTTATACTGTTTAAGAATGTCCTTGCGGTAGTCCCGGGCACTCGCTGGTCCACGTTTCAATTTATATCGGTAATCTGCTCCATAAACCGTCAGACCTTCACACCAGTTTCCATTCTCATAATCCACATAAATACTGTTACCCCACCAATTGTGAAGGACTTCGTGCCCCAGGGATGTCATGACAATAAACGGCAGACGAATAACTTGTTGTCCCAAAAGGGTCCATGCTGGCATGCCGTAGCCTGTGGGGAAGAAGTTTTCTGCCACAGTAAAACGCTTGTAGGGGTATTCACCAATCAATTCTGAGTACATATTCACATAATCAACGGTGGCCGGCAAGTAGGTTTCAAAAAGACTGGTATCCTCCTCAAAGAAATAGCAGTAAATATCTACATCTCCGGCTTTGGCGTGTTTGACACTAAAGGGAGCTGCCATAAACATAAGGCCATCGGACTGATAGGGATTCTTCCAGCTCTGCGTTTTGGTCGATCCGGCACGAACACTGGCAACACTGTTACCATCGGCAATGGATTCCCAGTTGGAGGGAATGGTGGCAGTCACTTCAAAACTCATGAGGCCATCTTCCCCGCGGGGATAATAAAATGCGCCAGGGCTAAAGTAGGCACCCTTTTCCAGGATGGTACCCGTGACTTCTCTACCCACATTCTGGTTTGAAAATTTGACCTCAGTTACATCGGCATCAAAAGTCGCAGTGTATTCCAGGGAAAAACTTGTTTCCTCAGAGCTATTATACTCAAAAAGCACCCATAATGCTGATTCTGGTGGGTCTAAGGCCATAATTTTAGCAGTTAATTCAGAATCTCGCTCTGAGAGTCTGTTTGAATCAAGCAGCATCAGATCAGGAGAAACGCCATTAATAGTCAGTTTTGCTATCTGTGCATTAGGTGCCAGATATAGCAGGTTTACCCCCTCAAAGACCTGTATTTGACCTGAGTCTGAGAAGATTGCACGATGGCTTTCCACATTTATGCTAAACTTTAACTTGTGGGATTTGAAAACCACTTCGTTTACGACCTGGGTTTGACAGGAAAGCAATATGATGGCTATCAGACCAAGAAAAATGACTCTCTGTAAATGTTTCATGTATTACCTCACTACAATAGTAATGGCGTTTTCTGCAGATAGATACTTGTCAGCAACCCGGTTCACATCTTCAAGGGTCACAGCTTTAAGCGCATCCAGAAATGCCTGATCATGATTCATATCATTTTCGAAGAAAAGTGATGTTCCCAGATAGTATGCCTGGTTGATACTGGACAGACGTCTGAACATCATGCGTCCGAGATACATGTTGATTGTTTTCTGGACATCATCTTCACTTAGTTCACCCAGGGTCTGCTTGCTCATGAGTGATTCAAACTGTGGTAGCAGAACTTCAGCGTTTTGGGGGCGTGTGCCCAGGCTAATATAGAACAGGGCATTGTTGTCGCGTACTGTTGACGTGGCTGTCATGCGATAAGCCAGTCCTTGTTTTTCCCGAACATCAAAGGTGATTTTGTCTGAAAGAATCAAACCCAGAGCTTTTAGGGCAGCTTCGTCGCCACTTTCAATCTTTTTAATAAAACCCCAGAACAAATATGTACGTTCGCCTCCACCAGGCAGATCAACATAAACAGGCTGGCTTGGTGTAAGATAGGATTTGTCGGTTAGCGGATAATCTTTTGATGGTGATTTACTGCCTGCCAACATTAGCCTGGAGATCATTTTTTCTGGATGGGGTGACACAACACTGACCAGACGATTTTCGGGGGCAAAATAAGCCTCAGCGAACTTCACAAGGCTCTCGTAACTCAAGACCTTCTCGTTTTCTTTTACACTCGCGCCATAAAGGTGTGATTCTACCTGATCATCAAAGAGATCTTTGGCTTTGTCCTTACCACCATGCATCATGGATTGTGAAAATTTTCCCCGGGCAATTTTGAACTCTTCGGCTGTGGGTAAAAAATTATTCATTTCGGCATTTAAAAAGGCCATGGCTCCAGGAAGATCATTGGCCAGACCTTCAACCCGGATATAACCAAAGTCAGGATGAAGGTAGATGTTGTCCATAGGAATCCAGGGGTTGTCATTGACTGTGAATTTCAGACCGAATTTTTGACTCTGAGCCAGTTTTTCTGTGCTCTTCATGCGTTGACCAAAACAATCATGGAGGTATTTTGCGGCTTCCTTACCAAACTCGACCTCATGGGCAGATTTGTACTTAAAAAGATAGTGAATTGCCAGCAGTTCTGAACCGGGATTCTGGCGTACAATGAGACCCATGCCGTGCTTGGGAGACTGAATCAGACTGGTTTTGATTTCCCCTGAAGCTCCAGTTGATTCAGCACTCTTGGAGTGATGAAAAATGACTGTAGGTTCCATTTTCAACCTGAAATATTTCAGATCTGTGGCTGCCTGGTTGAAGTCGCTGGCTGTTGAAAGATCCAGAACCCCGTCAATACCGGAAACGGCCAGATCAAAGGCATTGTAAATTCCAAACATATGGGGTTTTTCAACATTCTGAAGAAAAGCAGTTTTTTCTTTGGTAGCCATGGATGCCAGGGTGGTTGAGGCAATTTTAAATTTGGTTTTACCAATGGCTTTTTTGAGCTGTTTACTGATGGCCCGAGCATTGCTTTCATTTTTCAGGTTTAGCTTAAGCTCGACATAATTGGCGATTGGGCTGGAGTGAACTTGCATGGAAAGACCATCTACTGATTCTGGCCAGGCTTCCTTAAGTTCTGTTTCTATTCTGGGCTGGTGGTCTTTGAGCGCCATCTCCAACAATTGTAGAAAACCCTGAGGTTGATCACTTCTGAGGGTATATATCTGATGCAGGGTTGGTACTTCACCACCATAATATCTATCCAACCAACTCACATCTGTCAAGGGCGTTGCAACTGGTTGGGTCATACCAGTTTTCAAAATAGAATCTGTTGGTCTAAAAATTGAGCCTGGTGCAGCAGCACCATAAATACGATTGATGTCGACCAACATCGTGGCAGAATCGAAATTTCCAATGGCACTGAGAATCATGTTGTTGGGAAGATAGGTTGAGGTGTAATAGTGATTCACAGCCTCACGGGTCATGTGTTCAATGGTGGCATAGGTTCCCAGGGTTGGCAAGGAAAGCGAGTGCCCCTTGTATAATTCCGCCGAAAGATTGTATTCCATCTGGGTGGCTGGCTTGGAAAGACTCTGGGCAATTTCCTCAAGAACAATCCCCTTCTCCTTTTCAAATTTTTCTTCAGGCAGAATGGAGTTAAACAGCATGTCGGCCTGAATTTCCATGCCGGCGATTTTGTGTTCTGCGGGCATAACCATCATGAAGTTGGTATAATAGTCACCTGTATTGGCATTGTTATAACCTCCAATCAAATCTGTAGCATCATAGAGTTCGCGTTGAGTTCGCGTGGTGGTACCGTTAAAAAGCAGGTGCTCCAGCATGTGGCTCATACCACTGGTTTCATATGTCTCATAAGCTGAGCCCGTTTTAATAACCACATTCACGCCCACCATGGGCAGGGCTTTATTCTCGATAAGTAAAATATCCATACCATTGTTGAGCTTATGTATGGAGACTCCTGGTTGAGCGCCTATGGCCAATGATATTATCAAAATCGAACTTAGCAGTGTAATGATTGACTTCATATGTGAACTCTTTCTTTGTTTATAAACTTTATGCTTCCTCACAAGTTTAGTTTGAATACTCCAGTCGCAAGAAATTCGTGTTATCCCGGCCGGTTTCGAATCCAGACCTGGATATGTGGGTTAAAGTTTTTTTGTGATCAAAGCCTTTGCATCCATTCCTGGAACAGGGTCAATACCAAGCAGATCCAGAATGGTGATCCCAATATCCGACAAACAACCATCAGACAGTTCTACGTTCAAGTGTGATTCCTGTGCCATATACAATAACTCAACAGGATTGAGGCTATGGCTGGTCCTCACAGCTCCAGTTTCATAATCAATCATCTGATCCACATTGCCATGGTCAGCGGTCATGAGAATCTGGCCATCACGCTCTAATATTGCAGGAATAATCTGGGCAAGACACTCATCCAAAACCTCAACGGCTTTCACGCCAGCGTCAAAATTGCCTGTATGTCCCACCATGTCGCCATTGGCATAATTCACCATGATAAACTCATATTTATCTTCTTCCAGCTTTTCTAAAAAACACTCAGTTACTCGATAGGCTTCCATTTCAGGATGATCAGCAAAGCTGGCCGGGTCAAAACGACCCTTTAACTCTTCACGGTCTTCATTTTTATAGGGGGTTGTCAGTTTACCGTTAAAGAAGCTGGTGACATGGGGGAATTTCTGGGTCTCAGCCATACGCAACTGGTGCAGCCCTGCCTCAGCAATGAGTTGACCGATAGTGACTGACGGTTCAGCGTCATCTCCACCAGCATCAGCCAGTAGAAAATTATCGAAACCGTCATAGTAAGCCGTCATGCCTGCATAAATAATGTCCAGCTCTGGTTTTGGTACACCGAGATAGTCTTTTGAAGTAAATGCCAGGGTCAACTGGGTCGCTCTATCCTGTCTGTAATTCGTGTGTAGAACCACATCGCCGTCATGGATTCCTGTATATCCTTCCATAACAAAGGGCTCGATATATTCATCAAACATGTTCTCACCACTGGGGGTTTTATCGTTTTCCCATGAGGATTGAATAGCTTCAGCAGCCGAGGTCATAGGGCGACCTTTTCCAGAGACGATGCAATCATAACCCTGGTCGGTGATTTCCCAGACTTTGCCACGATCCATGCCATAGTAACGACCCATAAGAGTTCCCAGGGTGACTTTGCCCACTTCAGATATGATCTGTTCAAGTTTGCTTAAGTGCTCTAGAGCAGATTTTGGCGGCGTATCACGTCCATCAAGAAAGGGATGAATGACCATTTTGCCTCCAGGATTTTCAGTACTGGCCTGGCGGATGAATTTAAAGAGGTGATCGTAATGGGCGTGGACGCCCTCATCCTGCAACAAGCCGAAGAGATGAAATGTCGAGTTTTTCTCGCGCCATTGCTGCATCATGGTCTTCCAGAGATCACTGTTGTAGATCTGGCCGCTTTCCAATTGATCATTGATGCGTTTAAGTTCCTGAATAACAACTTTGCCTGCACCCATGCTAAGGTGACCAACTTCACTGGAGCCCTGAAATCCTTCAGGGAGTCCAACAGCTTCTCCAGAAGCACCTAAAATACTGTGGGGATAAGTCTTCCTATACTTGTCAAGGTTGGGTGTATTGGCGGCTAGAACAGCATTACCCTCGGTTCTTTCGGTATAACCGACACCGTCTAGAACGATTAGTACAACTGGTTTCATATATTAAAATCTTTCCTCATTATCAAATTCATCACTTCGGGGAATTTAGGCTTTGCCGCGGCGTTGGGAACTGTGAATTACATGAATATCTAGGTTGTGGTGAGGCTTTAACAGCACCCGACTTAAGTCGGGTGCTGCTGAAACTTCATCAATAAAGGGATTCCTTTAATGAATCCAGCACAATATCCCAGGCTCTATCGAAATAGGCGTAGGTTTCATCCCATTTCTCACCATCCAGCCAACCAAGGTGGTCAAGAGAAACTCTGGTTTGATGGGCGTCAAGTTCTTCAAGCTGAATGATTACCCAGGTTCTGTGGGAATGATTCCGGACTTCGGGGATAGTGGGTGGGGCATTCCAGGTAAAGGAGAGCATCTTGTGCGGTAGAAAACTCAACACTTGATTGCCTTCACCACCGCGTGTGCCTTCAGGGTTGTCCAAGAGGAAATATATTTCGTAGGGGCCCCCAGGAGTGAGCTCAACCTTATTATCAAGACCGATAAAGGTTTTCAAACCTTCATGAGTCGTCCATTTTTCCCATGTCGATTTTAAATCGGTCTGCACAAGCATGCTTTTGTGAAGACAATTATTATTCATAAAATCAGTCGATACTGTAGATTGCTTTATATTTTGATTCCAGATAATCCATAAAGGGCTGAGCTGACAAAGCCTGTCCAGTAACTTCCTGAACCAGCTCTTCAGCCTTGCGACCACGACCGACGCTGTGAATATGCTCCCTCAACCATCCCAGGAGACTTGAAAAATCACCACGGGCACAGGATTCATCCAGTCCAGGGAGGTCCTGCTTGGCCTGATTATAGAATTGCACGCTATAGAGATTTCCCAGCGTGTAGGTTGGAAAATAGCCGAAAGCACCAAAGGACCAATGCACATCCTGAAGGACTCCTTCAGAATCAGTTGATGGTCTCACGCCTAGATACTCCTCCATTTTGTCGTTCCAGAGCTGGGGTAGTTCAGCGACGGGGAAGTTCTCGTTGATGATCATCTTCTCAATCTCAAAGCGGAGCATGATATGTAGATTATAGGTGGCCTCGTCAGCTTCAACACGGATCAAACTGGGTCTCACTCGATTCATGGCGGCAAAAAACATATCGCGATCGGTATTTCTCAATTGATCTGGGAATTTGGCCTGAAGTTTGGGATAAGCATAACGCCAGAAGGAGGGGCTTAAACCAACCAGATTTTCCCACATTCTGGACTGGCTCTCGTGGATACCCAATGAAATAGACTGCCCCAGAGGATTGCCATACTCTTCTGTTGGTAGACCTTGTTCATAAAGGGCATGACCGCCTTCGTGCAGCGTGCTAAGTAGGGCTGATTTTAAATCATTTTCGCGAAGTCGTGTGGTGGTACGAACATCTGTGGGATGTGTACTAGTAGTAAAGGGATGCGCAGAGCGGTCCTGGCGACCGATATTGCTGTCAAAACCAATCGCTTCCAGCATGGTGATGCCAAAATCCCATTGTTTGTCCATATCGTACTCTTTTGTGAGGACACTGCCATTCACCCTGTGTTTGACCTCACGAATGTTCTGAATAAGAGGGACGAGCCTGGCTCGAATTTCTGTAAAAAGACTGGCCACCTTTTCAGAAGTCATCTCTGGCTCAAATTGATCCAATAAGCTATCATAGGGTGTGGCGCCCCCTCCCAGATAATTCGCTTTCTCCTTCTGGAGCTGAACCATCTTGGTCAAAAAGGGTTCGAAAAAAGCAAAATCGTTGTCTTTTCTGGCCCTCACCCAGGCTTGCTGAGATACCGAAGCATGCTTAGCTAAATCGGTGACAAACTCTGTTGGGAGTAGTGATTCCTGCCGATAATCACGCCAGATTTCCTTGAGTTGACGTGTCTCGCGATCACTAAGGGTCATAATTCTGAGTTCACCGGTTTTAGGATCGATTAGTTCTTCCAGTGCGGTCTTAAGTGGATTCCCCACCAACTTGGAATGCATCAATGTAGTGATATAGGCAACCTGTTCTGATCTGGCTGCTCCAGCCCCCTCAGGCATATATGTCTCCTGATCCCAACCCAACAGGGCTTCAATTCCCTGTAGGTGGCTGGCATCAAGTAATTCTTTTAAAATAATTTCGCGTGGTTCCATTTTTGATCCTTAAGGATTTATGTGTAGCTCTATTCTTCGGGAAGTATGGGCTAAAATAACTTTAAATACAATTTTTGCCATGAATGAATTGACTTGTCTGCAAATGCCTATTTACCCCACTGAGCCTTCATGTCCTCCAGGCACGCTGTTCTTAAAAGAACTTATTTAGCTACGGGCATGAGTGCTGAGGGGTTTACTCTTTCACACCCTTGGTTTTGCCTTAATTTTCGCGCTATGACAAACTCACAAAAACTCAAAGCCGGATTAATCGGCGCGGGCCACATTGGCCGCTTTCACACCCGTCATCTTAGTCAGCATCAGGACTGGGACTGTCAGGGTATTTTTGACACTGATACAGCTCGAGGAGAGCTGGTCGCGAGTGAATTCGGGGTTCCTGTAGCCCTTGATCATCACGCCTTGATTGAGGCTAGCGATGCTCTCTTTATCACCTGTCCCACGAAATTCCACTTCTCTTATGCAAAATCAGCCATCGAAGCCGGAAAGCATGTCTTTATTGAGAAACCTATTTCCGTCACGCTTGAAGAGGGAGAGGAATTGGTTACTCTGGCTGAAAAACAGGGCGTAAACATTCAGGTTGGGCATGTTGAGCGCTTCAATCCCGCCTTAGCAGCCTTGGATGATGTTATTCTGGAGCCACGTTTTATTGAAGCTCACCGACTCGTGAGTTTTGTCCCACGTGGCATTGATAATCCAGTGGTTCATGAGAACATGATTCACGACATTGACATTATTTTATCTCTGGTAAAAAGCCCGGTTACTGACATACAGGCCAATGGCCTGGCCGTCATCTCTGATCTGGCCGATATTGCCAATGCCAGACTCACTTTTGAAAATGGTTGTGTCGCTAATGTCACTGCCAGTCGGATTTCCTTGAACCCTATGCGGAAAATGCGCATTTTTCAACATGAGCACTATATCACTATTGATTTTCAGAAGGGCTCAACGGAGATGTACGCGTTGAAAAACCAGGGTTCAGACCTATCTGGAGATCGCATCATTCCCATGGAGGGCTCTGACAAAGCTATTGTATATACCAGCCGCGAATTACCCAAGATAGACGCCATGTACGCCGAGCAGGCTGCTTTCGCTAAATCTATCAGACTTCAGCAGACACCTGTTGTCAGTGGCCATGATGGTCTGGAAGCCTTGCGTATTGCAGAACTGATTAACCAACAGCTTTTGGATCAATAATAGCTACTTCTGCCAAAAACTTTCTTATTGTCGCTGGAGAGATTTCTGGTGATCAGCATGCTGCCCCTTTAATGGCAGCCCTGAAAACTCACAATCCCGATCATGTTTTCTGGGGGCTGGGGGGTGATATGATGGAAGCTGAAGGTCTCGAAGCATTGTATCATGCCCGAGATCTATCTGTCACTGGGTTTATTGAGGTAATCAAGCATCTTTCATTTTTTAAAGAGGTGATGGGCTCGGTAATCCATGAGTCTGAAATCCGCAAACCCAATGCGGCCATTCTATTAGACTATCCAGGCTTCAACATACGCCTGGGAGTGAAGCTAAAAGCACTTGGGATTCCCGTTTACTACTACATTTCACCTCAGGTTTGGGCCTGGAAAAAGGGTCGCGTAAAAACCATGCGACAATTCATTAAGCGTATGTTTGTTATTTTTCCTTTTGAAGAAGAATTCTACAAAAAACAGGGTATTCCTGTCACTTTTGCCGGTCATCCCGTGGTGGAAAAAGATTTTAAACTATCTGAGCGATCCGAATTTTTCAAGCTACATGGTTTTGATGAAAGCAAGCCCCTGGTGGCTCTATTGCCTGGCAGTCGACGCAATGAGATGGAAAGACACACTCAACCCCTGCTGGATACCATAGCCCTGCTTAGCCAGGAACAGCCAGACATTCAATTCGTGTTAGCTGGCCTGTCATCGCTCTCCGACTCATACTATGACCCATTTTCCCAGCTAGAAAGTGTCAAAATTGTCAGGGATAATCCTTACCCCATGATGGCCCATGCCGATGTGGCCATCGTTGCATCGGGTACCGCCACGCTGGAAACCGCTTATCTCGGAACCCCCCTGGTGGTTATTTACAAAATTGCACCCGTTTCTTACCTCATAGGTAAGCTCCTGGTAGACATTGAACACATCGCCATGCCCAACCTGATCATTGGGGATCGGGCGGTGCCTGAATTGATTCAAAGTGAGGCCAGTGGTCAAACAATAGCTACTGAGGCCTTGAAATTACTGACAGACTCGCCAGTCAAGAGAAAGATGCTGAACAAATTGGAAACGCTGAAGGAGTTACTGGGCCAACCTGGTTGTGCAAAGATCATTGCCGCTGAAATTCAAAAGGATCTTGATTAGATCATGGGCTTAAATCGAAAAACACAGACACGCATTTCACAATTCGCCCGCAGGTTTGGAGGCAGCTTTGTCAACCTCATTGGAAAAAGTCTCAGGCTGGAGGTTCGCGGCTGGGGTCGTTTTCAACATCTAGCCAAAGAGGGCTCCCCCCTTGTTTTCCAATTCTGGCATGGCGACATGTTTATCTCCTGGTATTTAACGTCACCCCTGAAGCCAGCTGCTATTGTCAGTCAAGCCGGTGATGGTGACATCGCCAGCGCTGTACTCGAGGGATTAAATTATGTTACTTTTCGGGGTTCAAGCACTAGAGGAGGTCGAAGAGCCTATCAGGGTATGTTGCGATATTTGCGTAAACAGGATATCAAAATTTCCGCTTTTGCATCTGATGGTCCCAGAGGTCCTCGCCGAGAAATGAAACCAGGGACGTATGTCGCGGCTCAACATCTTAATGGATATATCATTCCGACGGCCACAGTTTCCAGGTGGGTACTTCGAGCTCGTGGTTGGGATAAGTTTGCCATCCCAATTCCATTCTCTAGAGCTATTGCAAGTTTTGGCGAACCTATCAAAGTGAATCCGAAGCTCCGTGGAAAAGATCTGGATGAAGCCCTCAAGCAAGCAAGTGAGCTCTGCAAAAAACACCAGGAAGATCTGGACAATTCCTTCTAAAGCATTGCAATGAGTCTCGCAAATTATCTTCATACTGCCCCCTGGTTTTTACTTGTTCGGGTTGCCCTGTCTTTTATATATGGATCACTTATCTCACTGCGAAATCAGGCCTACGATCTAGGTCTTTTAAAAACTTATCCAATTAAAACTCCTGTCATTTCAGTGGGAAATATTTCGACTGGCGGTAGTGGAAAAACCATCCTGGTACAAGCCCTGGTGGAGCATTTTTTGAGCATTAAAAAAACACCTGCTGTTTTATCAAGGGGATACGGAAGATCATCAAAAGGTCTAGTCGTTGTGGCTGATAATAGTGGTGTCAAAACCACGGTGAAAGACTCAGGGGATGAGCCCTTTTTAATTGCCCAGAACTTCTCAGGTGTACCGGTTGTCGTCTCTGAGAATCGAGTAATTGGCGCCCAGTATCTTGAAGATAATTTTTCACCTGATGTGGTCATTTTGGATGATGGTTTCCAACATCGACGTCTTCATCGTGACCTTGACATTGTGATCATTGATTTTCTAATATCACAAAAACAGCGTCTTTTACCATGGGGTTTGTTGAGAGAAACCGCTGGCAATATCTCACGCGCTGATGTCGTGGTTTTTAGCAAAATTTCTACGCAGGAAGATGTTGAAACCAACCTTGTTTTTGAGCTTGATTCTGACGTGAATGATCACCTCGGGAATCGTCTCCCACTTACCTCTTTGGGCGGTGATTATGGACTGTTTGCTGGTCTGGGAAAACCCGATCATTTTTTTAATCAGCTTGAAGATATCCATCATCCTGCCAGCATTAAAATCTCCTTCCCTGACCACGCCCAGTATACAGAATTACATCGATCTGAAATTGAGAGTAACACTTGCGCATATTGGATTACCACCCAAAAAGATTTTATCAAATTGGATCCTGCTTTTTGTGAGGAACATAGAATCTATTCAGTTGGTGTAAAAACGATAATTCCAGCCCGCCTTCTGGCCCACCTAAAGCAACACTTTAACTAAAAAACACCTTATCTGTCATGATGATTAGGCCTGAAATATCAATCGTTAGCCCGCATATTGATTGCGAATTTGATCTGATTTGCTTAATTACGGGTCGCTTTCTCAACATTAGCAACATTTTGACCTCTTTTCAAAAACAGGTTATTTAAATGAAAGAGCGCCTTATAAAAGTTTGTTGTATCACTTCTTTAATTGAGGCAAAAATGGCCCTGGGTGCCAGCGCAGAGCTCTTGGGGCTGGTCTCGGAAATGCCCAGTGGACCCGGGGTTATATCTCTCAGGCAAATCGAGAATATTGTTACTGCACTGCCAGCCGACACAATGACCGTTTTACTCACCAGCAAGCGTCATCATCAAGACATTTTAAATCAACACGATCAAGTCAAAACCTGGGGGGTTCAGTTGGTTGATAAACTCCCTGAAACCGAACTGAGGCAACTCAGAAATTCACTCCCTGAAACCTGTCTGATTCAAGTCATCCACGTGATAGATGAGCGCTCTATTTCTGAGGCGTTACTTTATGATGATCTGGTTGATTATCTTCTTCTCGATTCTGGAAATCCAAAAGCAAAAATCAAGACTCTCGGTGGCACGGGCAAAATCCATAATTGGGATATAAGTCAGGAGATTTGCGAACGAAGCGCCTTACCTGTTTTTCTAGCTGGAGGATTAAATCCTGACAATATTCAAGCCGCTGAAATGGCAGTTCAACCAAATGGATTTGATCTTTGCAGTGGAGTTCGAACTGATGGGAATCTTGATCAAAAGAAACTAGAAAAATTTATACAACTCGCTCGCAGTGGATAGGAAAAACAACCAATGAAATATGCAGTGCTTGAAGAGATCCTCCTGGAGTTTAAGGATGCCTCTTTAGGCTTCCCCTTTGATGAAAAAACAGCCGTCTTTAAAGTGGCAAACAAAATATTTGCATTAGTTGGACTTGAGTGGAACCCCTTGGGAATTAACCTTAAATGTGATCCTGATGACGCACAAATATTACGGTCTCAGTTTGAAGCAATCACCCCTGGTTATCACATGAACAAGGATCACTGGAATACGGTCATTCTTGATGGGAGTCTGGACCCCAGGCTCGTGAGAAAACTTATTGAGGACTCCTACCTTTTGGTTGTCAGAAAAATGAGTAAAAATGAACAGAAACGTCTTGGGGTGGATTAATATTTCCATCCCTGCTGTAGACATGTTGCTCCTTCTTTTTAATTAATATTTCAACTTTATTGCATCTCTATGGCCACTGAAAAGCTCGACCGTTTTCCTGTCTTGTTTCTCCCCGTCCTTTCCTTTAATCGTTCTTTTGGCTATTGCTTGCGTTTGTCATTTACTGTCTCCATAATATTACATTCGCAAAAATTCCGTCAGATATAACTAACACCGACACTGATTAATCCTTATAAATATCAACACTTATCCATATTGTTATTAGTGATTTAGGTCCTGTTTTATCCCATGGCACGACCTTTGACATATATAAAGGAACATATGAAAAGAATATTTAACAAAAGTATTTTTATTTTTCGGTCTGTTGTGCCAAGCTATCACCATGTCAGCAGCACTCACTTTCGCAATGGTATTGGATCAATATATATCCTCGGTAACAAAACTGGATTCTGAACTAACATGACTCTTTCTCAAACCATTTATTCTAAAAATACGATGGGCTCATTAGGCTCAAACCTCGGCTTCATCAATACGAGAACTCTGCATACTCTATCTTTTCTCTTCCTGTTTGTATTGTTTGGAACCAGCACTGAGGTCTCGGGGCAATGCGCTTCAACGGGTAATGGCTCTGATGGCTATTTCACAGGAATTCGGCAGGTTGTTTTTAACACCATCGATAATTCAACCATACTTGAGGATAATGATTATTCAGATTTTACAGGAATATCAACAACCGTCTCTCAGTCTATTTCGTATGACCTGAGTGTCTATGTAAATAGCGATGGTAATTGGACGATCAATACTATGGTTTGGATTGACTGGAACCAGGATTCAGATTTCGAGGATACCAATGAATCTTATGTTCTCGGAACAGCCACCGATGTTGAGGCTGACTTGACAAGTGCATCCCCTTATTCGATAACAATCCCTGGAACGGCAACTTTGGGCACGACCACCATGCGTATTTCTACGAAATGGGATGCATATCCAACGAGTTGTGAAAATGGTTTTGACGGTGAGGTTGAAGATTACAGCATTAATGTGGCAACAGCTCCAGAAATAAATATTCAGGGTAATGCTCTTGATATCACCGATGGTGACACGACTCCCGGTACATCTGATGGTACTGATTTTGGAATTGTTTACAGTCTGGTTGGTTCTGTCTCACAAACTTTTACGCTCTACAATTATGGTGGTGGAGACTTACTGTTGACTGGTTCTCCTGTTGTCAATATCACGGGAACCCATGCTGCTGATTTTTCAGTAACGACACAGCCGGGGGCCACGATAAGTGGTGGCGGGAGTGATATATTTATTGTCCTTTTTGATCCATCAGATCTCGGAACGCGCAGTGCCACGATCTCTATCGCCAACATAGATCCAAATGAAAACCCCTATACTTTTAATATTCAAGGAGTGGGTTCAGGTCCTCCTGAAATGGACGTGTCGGGAAACAGCACGTCTATCTTTGATGGAGATGCCTCTCCCAGCGTCACTGACAACACCTATTTTGGAAGTGCTGATATTGTTACCGAATATGTGGAGCATAGTTTTACCATATCAAACACTGGTACAAGTGGTCTTGCTTTAACCGGGTCTCCTGCCGTTATCCTGTCAGGATCTCATGCTGCTGATTTTTCCATAACAACTCAACCGACTAATAGTATTAGCCCTGCTGGCGGCACCAGCGTTTTTATTGTCAAATTTGATCCTGATGCTTCAGGAATTAGAACGGCTACCATATCTATCTCTAATAATGATCCCGACGAAGGTCCTTATACGTTTGACATTCAGGGAACCGGCTCGGTTGTTCCAGAAATGGATATTGTTGGGAATAGTGTCTCCATTGCTGATGGGAAGACATCCACATCAACTGCAGATTATACTGATTTCGACAACACGGATATTAATACTGGCTCAACAATTTATACCTATTCGATTACCAATTCAGGGTCTGGTGATTTATCCCTAACTGGTGTGCCTCTCGTTTCTGTTTTTGGATCCCAGGCTGCTGATTTTACCGTCAGTCAACAACCAGCCTCGTCTACCGTTAGCCCCCTGGGAGGAACTCAATCCTTTCAAATTACTTTTGATCCGCCAGCCACTGGACTAAGACAAGCCACTGTTTCCATCACCAATAATGATCCTGATGAAAGCCCCTACACTTTTAATATTCAGGGTACTGGAACCATCAATCCTGAAATAGATATTCAGGGAAACGGCGTATCAATTGTCGATGGTGATATGATAGCTTCATTTGACGATTCAACAGATGTTGACACTTTAATAGTGGGCGAAGCCACATACGTAGTTACATACACAATTTTTAATACGGGACCTGCCCAGCTAAACCTGACTGGCTCCTGGCCACTTATTACTATTAGTGGTGTCCATGCTGGTGACTTCAGTGTTCATAGCCCGCCTTCCAGTACCATCGCCTCGGGCTCTTATACAACATTTCAGATTTCCTTTGATCCGCAAACTGCGGGTACTCGTTCAGCCATCCTGACCATCAACAACAATGACTTGAATGAGAGCAGCTATTCTTTTGCAATTCAAGGTGCTGGAGTCAATGATGGTAGCATTCTATCTGAAATTGATGTTCAGGGAAACCTTAACAGTATTACCTCTGGAGATAATAGCACATCGGTAACCGATGGTACCTATCTTGGAACAATCCCAGTTGCCAGCGGATCGCTTGGTCAGACATTTATGATTACCAATTCAGGTTCACATGACCTGGTTTTAGCCAGCTCACCATTGGTAACCCTATCTGGATCTCATGCCTCAGACTTTTCTATTACCCTGCAACCCAGCACCCCTGTGGCACCTACCGGAAGTGTGCCTTTTAATGTTTCTTTCACCCCTTCCGCTCCAGGCTTGCGGACTGCTCTTGTAAGTATTGAGAATAATGATAGCGATGAAAACCCATACACCTTCACTGTGGAGGGGTTTGGTTTGACCTATCCAGAGATTGAGGTCCGTGGCAACAATCTTGTGATAGCCAGTGGTGATGCCACCCCAAGTGTAATGGACAGTACTGACTTTGGTGATGTTCATCCTGTTTTGGTTAAGGCATACGCAACTTATACGATTTTCAACACTGGTGACTCAAGCCTTGTTTTAACGGGGAATCCTTTGGTTGAGCTTCAGGGAGATGCTGCCGGAGAGTACTCGGTTACCAGCATGCCATCTGCTTCAATTCCTGCCGGAGGAAGCTCTGATTTTATTGTCGAGTTTGACCCGGCCCAAACTGGCAGTCGTAATGTGTCTGTTTCCATTGAAAATAGTGACAGTAATGAATCCCCTTACAGTTTCTGGTTAACAGGATATGGAAAAGTCGCGGGAACACCTTTTCCCTGTATCTCCAGATTCTTCCATATCTGGGGTACTGATGGTGATGTTGCCGCAATGGATGCCTCGGTTAATCCATACCATTACGATATCGCAAAAACCGTTGGGTATCACATCAATGGCGTTGGATACAATCTGGAAGATGGAATGCTGTATGCTTTTGAGCAGGATGGGGATGTTTCTGGAGACAACATTATCCGCATCGATGGAAATTATGACGTTGAGGTGCTGTCCGTAAATATAAACTTTTTATCCTGGAGGGCTGATTTTGACGTTACGGGAAACATGTACTTTTTTGATGCAAACGGTACTACCGTTGGAATTTTTGATGCCAGCACGGGTACTGTAACTTACGAGTCAACCAGCGGTACTGCCTGGATTCCCATCGATATGGCTTTCCTGGATGCAGATGGATACTTTTATGGGATTCATGAAGCCACTCTTTATCAGTACAATCCAGCCAGTCACAATGTCTCAACCATTCCTATTACTGGTAGATTAAGTGATGACTATAGCAATAATATCAATAGTGCCTACTACGGTGCAGCCTGGACAGCAGATGATGGTTATATTTTTACTACCAACAGTCAAAGCGGTAAAATGTATAAGATTTCCCCTTCTGGATTTAGTATCTATGTGGGACAGGGAGAATCTGATTTAAACAAATCAGATGGTGCTTCTTGTCCATTGGTCCCTGCGCCCCTTCCTACTACAGGGCAGGTGGGAAACAGGGTCTGGGTTGATAGTGATGCGGATGGTATTCAGGACGATGGAGAACCCGGTCTGGCTGGAGTCGTTGTAGATTTATATAGTATTGATAGTCCTTTTATTGCCTCAACTATCTCTGATCAGAACGGGGACTACTCTTTTCAAAACCTGGCCCCTTCAGAATACTTTATCATCTTTTCCGGTGCACCGACTGGTTTTGGTTTCACCCTGCAGGACCAGGGTGGAGATGATGTTAATGACAGTGACCCGAATCCCTCCACAGGTAAGACCGCCAATTTCTTTGTAGGTGTCGGTCTGGTTGAAGAAGGTATTGATGCTGGATTTACTTCAACTGGTGTTGGAGATTTTATCTGGGATGATCTCAATTCAAACGGTGATCAGGATTATGGCGAGCCTGGTGTTCCCGGGGTTACCGTAGAGCTTGTTTTAGAGAGTAGTGGTTCAACGGTTGATGCAACGATCTCGAATGCTGATGGAATATATTACTTTAGTGATGTCACTCCAGCTAACTATAGAATTCGTGTTAGCAATCTGCCTGGTGGCTATCAGTTTGTGAACCAAAATAGCGGTGCTACCGATCTTGTCGATAGTGATGTAAACACAGGCTCCGGTCTCTCTGATCTATTCACGGCAGGAGCTGGTAACTTTAACGCCACTATCGATGCAGGCATGTCTCAACAATCATCTCCAGAAATGAATATTACTGGCAATGGCACTGCGATTCCTGATGGCGACACGTCACCAAGCCTAACGGACGATACAGAGTTTGGATCCACCTCTGCAGCAACTGGTAGCGTTGTGCATACTTTCACCATTGATAACGCCGGTGGAGCAGCAGACCTGACTTTAAATGGATCACCCACAGTTGCTATTTCGGGAACACATGCGGCAGATTTTACGGTAACCACGGCCCCGGCCACAACGGTTACAACAAGCGGAACTACTACCTTTCAGATAACTTTTGACCCAAGTGATAATGGGCTACGGTCAGCCGTCGTATCCATTTCAAACAATGACCCTGATGAAAACCCTTATGATTTTGATATTCAAGGAACAGGGCTTGCTCCTGAAATAGCGGTTCGGGGGAATGGACAAGATATCGCTTCTGGTGATATCACGCCGTCCTCTGCCGATTCTACTGAGTTTGGTATTTTTGATATTGTCACAGGATATAATCATGTGGTCTTCACCATTCAGAATACCGGAGCAGCTGCTCTTGATTTAACGGGGGGCACTCCTATTGTAATTGGAGGAACCAATCCTGGAGATTTCTCCATCAGTTCAAATCCCTCAACACCGATTGCTATAAGTGGTTCAACCACGTTTACGGTTCAATTTAATCCTACTGCCATTGGTTTACGCGTCGCAACGATCGCCATCGCCAATACAGATGCAGACGAAAATCCATTCACATTTGACATTCAGGGGACCGGTACAGCCACGCCTGAGATTGCTCTACAGGGAAACTTGAATGATATTGCTGATGGTGACACCTCTCCATCAACTTCGGATCTGACCGATTTTGGTGGTCGTGATATTTTTGCGGCACAAGTTGCTCATACTTTCACCATACAGAATGTTGGATCAGCTGCTTTATCCCTGACCAGCTTACCTATCGTTCAGATATCAGGCACTAACGCCGGAGACTTTATTGTTTCTCAACAGCCTGCCAGCTCAACAGTAAACGCTGCGGGATCACTCTCTTTCCAGGTTGCCTTTGATCCAACAACTACTGGTGTGAGACAGGCAACTGTGCTTATCTCAAGCGATGATGCTGATGAAAGCCCTTTTAGTTTTGACATTCAGGGTCTGGGAACCTCAACTCTCGATGAGGAAATAGAGATTCTAGGAAATGGCCTGGTCATTGAATCTGGAGATGCTTTCCCCACCAGCGTTGATTTCACAGATGTGGGATCTGCTGAAATTTCTGGTGTACCCGCTACGGCAACCTTTGTTATTCGTAATGTTGGCTATGCCATATTGAGTTTGACCGGACCACCACCCTATGTGAACTTCAGTGGTACAAACGCCTCTGAATTTACCATTACATCCACGCCGTCTAACTCCATAGCTATTGATAGTAGTACAACTAGTTTTGAAGTCACCTTCACACCCTTTGCCCTGGGAACTCGCCAGGCCATCGTGAGCATTCAAAATGATGATGCAGATGAAAACCCCTACACATTCACAATACAGGGAACTGGTATTTATGACCCAACATCTCTGTCTGAGATCAGCGTTAAAGGAAACATGCAGGTTATTTCTTCTGGTGACCTATCTCCCTCTACTGCAGATGGTACTGATTTCGGAAGCATTGAGGTAATTGGCGGCCTCACGGCAACACAAGAGTTTGTTGTTTTTAACACTGGTAGCGATGACCTCGTTCTGGGAAACAATCCAATTATTTCCATTTCAGGCCCCCATACCATCGACTATACCGTCATAGCGAATCCAGCTCCTCTGGTTGCTCCCAACAGTACGGTGGCTTTCACTGTTGAATTTAACCCCTCGGGGACAGGACTTCGTAAAGCAACCATTAGCCTTGGTAATAGTGATCTGACTGAAAACCCCTACACATTTAGCATTGAAGGAACCGGGGTATCAACTCCAGAAATGACTGTCTCTGGTAATAGTGTAACCATAATCAATGGTGATACTTCTCCTGCTTTATCCGACAGCACTCTTTTTGGTGATGTGGACATAACCTCAGGTTCTAAATTGGTGACTTATACTATTAACAATGATGGAAATGCCGATTTAACGGTTGGTGCGATATCGTTTTCAGGGGCTCATACAGCAGATTTTTCAGTCACGACAGCACCTGCATCAACAGTAACCACAGGGAACAGCACGACTTTCGTTGTTCAGTTTGATCCGTCAAGTGTTGGTACGCGAAATGCCACAATTTCCATAGCCAACAATGATCCTGGTGAATCACCTTATCTGTTCGATCTCCAGGGAAATGGTACCAGTCCGTCAGATGGTGTTATTGGTGATATGGTCTGGCTGGATAACAATGGTGATGGTATTCAGGATGCCGGAGAAGATGCTATGGCTGGTATTACAGTCACCTTATATGACTCTGGCGATAATGCACTGGGTTCTGTTGTAAGTGGCGCTGATGGTACCTATGTTTTTGAAGGTCTTGCTTCTGGTGATTATTATCTCGCTTTTACCAACCCTCCTGTTGGATTTGTGCTTTCTCCATTAGACCAGGGAGTAAATGATGCCCTTGATAATGATGCCGATCCATCAAACAGTGGTAAGACGGCAACATTTTTTCTAAATATTAGTGGCGTTGACAATTCCCGGGATGCTGGATTCAAAACGACTGGAGTGGGAGATTTTGTCTGGCTTGATGTGAATGAAGACGGTATTCAAAATGTCGGGGAAACAGGTGTACCCGGAATCGACGTAGAAATTAAGATCGATGGCGGCGCCAGCGTTGCAACCACAATCACGGATGCTAACGGCCGCTACTCGTTCACAAACCTAAGTCCAAACACATATCGACTATACTTTACCGGCTTGCCGGCAGGTTATGTTTTTTCAACACAGGATGCTGGTGGTGATGATAGTGTTGACAGTGACATTAATGCCGGGACGGGAGAATCTGCCGCCCTGGTAATCAGTTCTGGTGTCTATCTTTCCAGTCTTGATGCTGGTGTTTATCAACAGTCTGCGCCGGAAATCAGCATAAAAGGCAATAATGTTGACATCACTGATAATGATAATTCGCCATCGACATTAGACCATACAGATTATGGCTCAGTCGACGCTCAGATTGATTCTGTGATTCATACCTACAAGATTTTTAATGGCAATGGTGCCACGCTAACCTTAAATGGAACTCCCAGGGTTTCCATTTCCGGAACGAATGCAGCAGACTTTCATGTTAAGGTCCAACCATCTGAAACGGTGGCTTCAAATGACAGCACCAGTTTTGATATTCGTTTTATCCCGGCAACTGAAGGTTTGAGATCGGCCACCGTGAGTATTGCCAATACCGACCCTGATGAAAACCCCTTTACCTTTGATATTCGAGGGTTTGGTCTTGCCTCAGAAATTCAGGTTAGTGGAAATGGAAATGTTGTCGCTGATGGCGATATTACTCCTACCGCTTCCGACTTCACCGATTTTGGTTCAGAGGATATTCTTACTGGAACCCAGGCTCAAAGCTTTTCTATTCTTAATACTGGAAACGCAAATCTAATTCTCTCAAACCCATCTACTTATGTGGATGTAACAGGCGCCCATGCTGCTGACTTTACTGTCACAAGTGCACCATCCTCGCCCATTGCCACAAATAACTCAACCACTTTTACAGTCACCTTTAATCCAAATGCGGCAGGGTTAAGAGAGGCAACCCTTTCAATAGCCAATAACGATCTGGATGAAGATCCATATACTTTCTCGATTCAGGGTATTGGTCTGGCAACGCCAGAAATAACTGTTTTGGGCCTTGGTGAATCCATTGCTGATGGAGATAGTTCTCCCATCAACACGGATAATACAGACTTTGGTAGTAAGGATATCCTAACTGCCACACAAGAAAACACCTTTTATATAAAGAATATTGGTAGCGGTTCGCTATCCCTGAGCGGTACTCCTCTAGTTGTTCTCAGTGGTACCCATGCAGGAGATTTCCTGGTTAGCAGTCAACCGGCCGCTGTATCGGTGGCTCCTGGAGATTCGGTTGCCTTTACGGTTACATTTAATCCAACGGCCGTTGGTTTAAGAACAGCCAGCCTAAGTATTGCCAATGACGATGATGATGAAAATCCATTTGATTTTAGTATTCAAGGTACTGGTATTGCTAGTCCTGAAATAAGCATTTTGGGTAATGGTGTATCCGTCGCAAGTGGTGATGTAACACCTTCTGTGGCCGACAGTACAATTTTTGAGGATACCATTGTCGATTCATCAAGCTGGGTAGGCTATACAATTGAGAATACAGGTAGTGCCGTACTAACCCTGACAGGCGGGTCTCCCTATATATCCATTTCTGGTACTCACGCCAGTGATTTTACACTAACCCTCATACCACAACCCACCATTGCTGCCGGCGGCGGATCCACCGACTTTAACATCCGATTTATTCCTGGGGCTGAAGGAGTACGTACCGCCACAATTAGCATTGCCTCTGATGACGATGACGAAAGCCCTTATACCTTTAGCATTAGCGGAACGGGACTTCCCATGCCTTTGCCTGAGTTATTTCTGCTTGAAACTGTCGATCTCAATATTGCATTGCCCGGTGATACCCTGACTTATACAGTTACCTATTCTAATGTGGGTGTGGGTATCGCAAAAAATGTCGTGGTTGATCAAGCCGTTCCAGAAAATGCAACCTATGTAGAAAACTCTGCCGCAGGTACTGGCATGACCATCACATTTCAGCATGTGATCGCCGGTGGATATGACGCCTTGCAAACTGCGCCTGTCACCGACATCAAATATGAAAGAGCCCTTGATCTCGAGACGGGTGAAAACGGAACCATTACCTTTAGGGTGGTCGTTAATTAGCTCCTTGAAAATTCATGCTTTATTCCGAAAAAAGTCAGTTATTCACTGGCTTTTTTTGTTGTTTCATTAGCTCAAGAGGTTGAAATTTCTACCCGCACAAAACAGATATACTGCTGGCTCCCTGAGCCTTCAGGGAAATGAATCAATGTCTTATACAGGGGGAGTAAACATGCCCAAAATTATCACCGTGCTCATGGCAACGCTGTTATGTATTGCAGTTGCAGCACAACCACAGACAGGAGATAAAATGTCAGGCTTTAAGCTTGTTGAAAAACGCTTTGTAAAAGAAGTGGATGCGGAATGTTTGTTGTTTAAACATGAACAATCCGGGGCTCGGTTGCTAAAAATTTCAAATGGCGATTTGAATAAAACCTTCTGTATTACCTTTAAAACTGTTACTGAATCAGATGCTGGAACGCCTCATATTCTGGAACACTCCGTACTGAATGGTTCAAAAAACTTCCCTGTAAAAAGCCCTTTTGATATTTTATCCAAGGGCTCTCTGAAGACTTTTCTCAATGCCATGACAGGCAGCGACATTACGCTATACCCTGTTTCCAGTATGAATGACAAAGATTTTCGCTCGCTCATGCATGTCTATCTTGATGCCGTTTTTAATCCTCTTATTTATGAAGATCCTCGTATCCTGGAACAAGAGGGTTGGCACCACGACCTGGAGCACGCCGACTCAAACCTGACCTACAAGGGTGTGGTTTATAATGAGATGAAGGGAGTTTTTTCAAATCCAACCAGGGAACTGGGCTATTTGGTGGATAGGCAACTTTTTCCTGATACACCATACCGGTTTTTATCTGGTGGATATCCTGCTGCTATTCCCACCTTGACCTACGACAACTTTATTAATTTCCATCGTAAATATTATCACCCTTCCAACTCATACATTTTTCTGTATGGTGATGGTGATACAGAGGCAGAGTTGGCGTTTATTGATGAGCACTACCTCTCAAAATATACTGAATCTGATCAAATTGTTGATATCCCCTTGCAGCCAGCCTTTGAAGCCTTGCGCTCATCTCAAGGTTTTTATTCTGCGATAGAGGGCTCAGAACTGGAAGGGAACAGCTATCTCTCCCTTTCCTTTGTCGTGGGTCTGAGCGCTGATCAACAGCTTGTCCTGGGTCTGAGGGTGCTTACCCAGGCTCTATTTAACAATGAGTCTGCCCCGGTCCGCCTGGCACTCCAGGAAGCAGGAATAGGTAAAGATATCAGCGCTTGGGTGGATGACTTAAAACAGAATGTTTTTCATATCCAGGTTCAAAATGCAAACCCAGATGAGGGAGAAAAATTCAAACGGGTTGTCTTTGAAACCCTTGAAAAAGTAGCCAATGAAGGTCTTGATACGGCTGCCATTACTGGCATTTTGAATCGTATGGAGTTTAATCTCCGTGAAGGGAACACGCCTCACAAAGGGCTGTACTACAACCAAAAAGCGTTGAATAGTTGGTTCTGGGGTGATGAACCCTTTAGTGGCCTGGAATACGAAAAGCCATTGGCGACCTTTAAGCAATCCCTTCCATCGGGTTACCTGGAGAGTCTCATCTCTGAATCTATGATTAATAACCCTCACGCCCTTTTGTTCACCCTAAATCCTAAACCAGGGTTGGAGGGAGAAAACGACAGACAAACCAATGCTGAGCTGGCGACCTATAAAGCAAGTCTCTCACCGGATGAGGTGACTCAGCTGGTTGATCATACGGCTATGTTGGTTGATTATCAAAAATCTGAAGATACACCAGAAGCCCTTGCCACTATCCCCCTTCTAGCCCTTGAGGATATCAATCCCAAAGCTGATTGGTTTATCGCAGATGAATCAAGAGTTTCACGTATCCCTTATTTACACTTCGAAACCTTTACAAATGATATCAGTTATATCCGTCTGTTTTTTGATCTTCGTGTTTTGAGCGAAGAGCAGCTTCCCTATGCTTCTCTTTTGGCCGTCCTGCTGGGTTCAATAGGAACTGATAACTACACCTTTGGTGAGCTTGACAAGGCTCTGGATACGCATCTTGGAGGATTTAACACCTATCTGTCCAGCTATCTCCAAAACCGGGATGATGATCAATTGATACCAAAGTTTGTATTGTCCACCAAGGCGATGACACCTGACCAGGGAAAAGCTTTTGACTTCTCTGAAGAAATCCTGAGACACTCCCAGTTGGATGATGTTGATCGAATTAAGGACGTGGTCACCCGTCACCATTCGCGTTTGTCAGCTAATGTAAAGCGTGATGGTCTTGGTTATGCCAGAACCAGGCTCTTTTCATATACCACCAAAGCAGGGATGTTTAACGAGTTAACTGGTGGGCTGGAATATTATTGGTTCATTTCAGACCTGGTGGAGAATTTTGATGCAAGGCAGGTCGGTCTAATTAATGAATTAAAAATTGTATCAGACCTTCTATTTAACAAAAAGAACCTGATAGCTTCTACAACGTGTTCTGGGGATGCTATTAATGTCTTTAGGTCAGAACTTAAGGGCTTCTCTAAAAGCCTTGGTCGACAGAAGCCAGTTTTTCTGGATTGGGATTTGACAAGTAAGTCCAAAAACGAGGGACTTATGGCTGCTTCTAAAGTTCAGTATGTAGTTCAGGGGGCAGATTTTACCGATCTTGGTTATCGTTGGGATGGTAAAATCCGAGTTCTTAACCAGATTGTTTCCAGGGAATGGCTCAATAATCAAGTCCGTGTCATTGGAGGGGCGTATGGAGGATTTGCGCGATTTGCTCCAACTGGCCAGGTTTACTTTGGGTCTTATCGTGATCCGAATCTTAGCAGCACGCTGGAGAACCATGCCAAGACCCCAAACTTTTTATCAACTCTAGATATTGACCAAAATGAAATGACGCGGTTTATTATTGGGACTATTTCAGGTATGGATCAACCACAAACACAATCACAAAGAGGCAATACTGCCGTGGCACGCTATTTCACCAAGTTGACCCAGGAGCAACTTCAAGCTGAAAGAAATGCAGTTTTAACTACTTCGCTTGAGGATATTAAATCATATGGGAAAATGATTTCAGATATTATAGAAAACAGTCCGCTTTGTGTATATGGAAATGAAGATAAACTAAAACAGAATAAAAATATCTTCGAAAAACTTATTCCTGTCGATTAGGTATTCATTAAAAGGGGCTGGATGTAAAAACCAGTCCCTTTTTTCAATTATAACCCTCAATCTCCATTGTCTCCCCCACCTGATGATCAATCGCCCATATCGAAATCAATGCACAATGATTATATTATTGAGCACATAACAGTGTGCTATGGTTGCTTATTGCTGCGTATGGTTCAAATTTCAACTGGGAAGAATTTTTCTTTACTTCTGTACATCACGACCAGCAACGCGAGAATTAACACCTTCTGGAACAGCAATCCGTACTCGCTATCACCTAACAATCCACATCCACAGTCAGAATTTATTTTAAAACTTATTAGCGCCAAACTAATAGCAACACCCATGAGCGTTAACAGTCCTGTAATTACAATAACTGATCTAAAGGTTTTGCTTTCCCAGATACCGACAGCGATGCTTAACTCAACAAAGACAGCAATCACTCCATAATAGCTCACAAATTCAGGCAACCCCGCTGCATCTGTTATAATTTTATACGGCTCAATACCGTGGTCTATAATCAGCATACCTTTTCTCGCAGCCAGAAAGAAAAACCCAATCGACAGTAACCATCGTAAAAACTCAAGAGCATTTAAACCAAACCGACTTGAATCAAATCCACCCATCATGATATTAGTCTTTATCCAGGTTATTAACAGAGGCGTCAATAGTAGCTTTTGATACGCGATCCTTCAATAGATCTTCGACAGTGACACCTACCAGGAAGTGTTTGTCGGCCTCAAACCACCCACCCTCATGTTTTACATACAGAAAGACCTTGTCTCCGTCATCTTCGCAGAGAAAAGGATACTCTAGCTCCCCCGAGTAAAGCAGCTTTCCGCTTTCTGACGAAATATCATAATAGTATGGAGGCCTTATATCCCCAAAGCGTACAGGCGCCTGAAAAAAGGTCGATATTAAATATCCTTCTTTATGGTATAAAGCATAGGGTACAGAATATGCTCTGTCCTGCAATCTGAGTTCTACCATATCCTTCATCGTCATAACAGCAGGGAACTTTTTATATTTTGGGTTTACAACTTCGAAACTTGAATCAAGTACTGTGATATCCGTATATCTCTCAATTACATACCCCTGGTCATTGTCTATAAGATATAACACTTCATCCCTGGTTATATCAACTGCTTGAGTTAAATATAAACCTTCATATGCTCGTGCATTATCCCCTGTCCTATCAATAATATTTCCTGAATCTATTTCAGTGAGATATTTATCATAAACTGAGAGCGTGTAAGCTTTGTGGTTTATGTAGAGCGGGTCAAAGTTTTTTTTTGCGTTTTTGATTTGGTCTTTAATTGAATTGCTTTTGTATAGATCCAGATAGTATATCAACTCAGGTCTATATGCGCCAGTCGCCACCAACTTGTTTCCCTCAAGCAAAAACATCCTTTCTGCTGTAAGTCCATGTCTTAAAACAGGCCCTTGTATGGCACCTGTTTTTCTCCCTCTTTCAAAAATGTAAAACCGACCATCACTGCCTACCACTGCATAGGCAAATATCTCATCGTTCGCGGTTGCTTCATATACGGTAAAATAATCCGCCTTATGCCGCTTTAAGTTGATTTTTGTGTAGTCGTTAGGGGTTGCCCTGCTTTGTATGTATAAACTGTTTTGGTCTGGTATGATCATCTCCTGTGTGTTTATCGTTATAGCACCACTTTTGAAAACTGGCCACAAACGCTCTCTTGTCTTTTCAGACAACCCTTCTGAGATTGATATGACCTCAAATTGACCAAAAGCAACCATAGCTATAAACAATAACACAACCGTCCCTTTTTTCATGTAAGCACCCAATATTAGGGCGGGTTTTACCCCGCCCTCTTTCATCCTTTTTTAATTAAACAGATCCTTCAACCAGGTAAAATCGAAGCTAATGCCAATATTAACACAATCGGTTGCCCCAACCGGGAGACAATCCGTTTTTGCGGGGTTCCATGTCCCCACATAGATATTAATTCCTGCATTGACATCGGCTGCCGGAGTGGTTGAATCCACATCTCCCGCACTTACCATTCCTACCATCAAAAGCGCCACCAGCCCACTTAAAAGGATATTTCTAAAACGACTCATAATCGTTCCTTTCTTTTTGGGTGAGTTTTATCTAAAGATAAAACTTTACCCTGTTCGCTTTTTGATTATTTACTCCATCATGATTTGTGGAGTCTTGTTTTGCATAAAGAGGCTTTGTGTTTCCTTTTTGGGAAACTCTTCACCATAAACCAACAACTGGTTTGTAGCTACACAACACTCATGTTCTTCCGATAGTTTGTTTGAAGATGGTTGCCTCTCGACGAAGCTATGTTAACCGAAAACTCTCAGAGATGCAAATAAAAACCACAGTTGAGGCTGGGTTTATTTAAATTGCAATATGAATTTAAATAAAGGTGTAGTTTAATCCAAACGCCATGGATTGTTTTATCTGGCGCTTGACAGAAATGTCTTTATCGTAGACCATTTTGAAATTCATGTGCATGCTAATATAATCAGATGCTTTAACAGTCAGTATATTATCCCAATTTACATCTATTTCATCGATCGCCGAAAAAGCAGAAAACAGTTCCAGTTTAGAAACAAAGATTGCCGTCTCCGAGATATTATAGGTCAGGTCAGTGACTGATTCTGCACCAAACTCACTTCGCATGGTTTCAACTGTTGTGGTGGCAGCATCATCAGCATAAGGTGCTGGATAATCAGTTGTAATTGTCTGTTTGAAGGATAAACCTAGTCGTGTTCCCAGCCCATCATTGATAGCATAGCCCGCTCCAAAACTCTCTCTGAAATAGCCTGGATCCATGAAGGTTGATATCTGAAATAATGAGTCCCCACTGTAATCCATACCTGCAGCGAATTGTGTCTCGCCTGTTACCGCTATAAAGGGATTGATTTTTAAACCCTTTTTGTAGGTGAGCACGCTTTCCAGCTTGATTTCATCAGCTGACTTACGCATCTCCTGGTCACCTGTCTTGGTGGCACCATAGAGAAGTTTGCCCGTGTTAGACCAGGTGGTTTTCTCCAGATCCTGCACAAATTTATAATTTAGGTTCATTTGCCAGGCATAAGCATTCTCTCCGCCAGCAGCCCAGTTGTCAAAACCTGTCTGTGTAAGGTTAATGCCGCCTTGTATAGATTTTTGCCAGACAGATGCTTCCGTTTCCTGACCCAAAACCATACTGGCTATTACAACTGTAAGTGTTAGCATCGCTTTCATAATATTTTTCCTGCTATCCTCGTTTCCCTCATTATAAATTCACAATTAATCACGAAAACCCGCTTATTCAAGTCAAAACAGCGTGCTACCACACTGTCTGCAAGGCATTTTATGGTTTGCATTAAATGACCTCCATGGTGAAATTTGCCCTTCATATTGGAGATTATCTTTATGCCTGACAATCAACACTCGATTCGATTACTCCTGGATTTCGACCAGGTTATCTCCTGGCCTGAGACTATACGTGTCACAAAAAAGGCGCTTTCCTTTTTCGACACTCATTTAAAACTCGAGCGTGTATCTATCACACTCAATGACATCCACAACCAGTCGTTTGAGGTTTTCACAAAAGACACCTCGATACCCCATCTCTCATCTGGAGATAAACACCCACTTTCAGGCCTTGTCAGACAAAAGGCCGACACGCCCGTGGAGCCAAGATATATTCACGATATTTCCACTGTTTCCAACCCCAGCTCGGTAGTGAAGGCATTAAGTAGTGCAGGAATTCAAGCCTTTTTTGATGTTCCCCTGGTGATAGGTGATGATTTGGTGGGCTCTCTCAATATTGGGTCTCGTCAACGGGATGGTGTTTCTCCACAGACACAAGAAATCGTCACCCTTCTTTCAGCCAGGCTCTCGCTCGCCCTGTTCCATGCCCGACTACATGGCGACTTGAAACAGAAAGAGGCAGCCTTGGAGGCCAGCGAGAGAGGACACAGAGAACTGATTGATCAGGCGGGTGACATCATTCTCAAGGCGGACTTGAAGGGTCGTATTGTGCAGGCCAATATTGCAGCTACTCGGTTGCTTGGATATACCAACACCGAAATCCTTTCAATGAATTTAACTGAATTGATTGAAGCCGATACCCTTGCCAGGAAACCCTTGCGTTATGACCTCCTTAATGAAGGCTTGAATGTGCTTACCGAGAGAGTTTTTCAAACAAAGGATGGACGCTTTATTCCCATCGAGATGAACTCTAGAAAACTTTCCGATGGTACCCTGATGAGTATCGTTCGTGACTTATCTGAACGTAACAGCACAAACGAACTACTCCTTGATCAAAAAAACCAGATCTCAGCCTTATTGGATGCCACCCCGACCCCCATGTATGCCAAAGATCCAGATGGTCGCTACACGATGCTCAATGATGCTTATCTGAGTTTTTTTGGCAAAACCCGCACTGAAATGCTAGGAAAAACCGTGACTGAAGTCTGGGAGGGTAAAGCATCATCACTTCAGGTTGAGATTGATGACAAAAAACTCTTGAGAAGCAATAAGAAGCAGTCCTATTCTACGGAATTCACAGATGCCTCTGGGCGGATGCGTCAAGTTCTACTGCGTAAAGCACGCTATCTGGATGGCCAGGGGAAACCCGCTGGGTTTGTCGGTACCCTGTTGGACTATACTGACCTCAAGGTGGCTGAAGATCGCTACCGGGCTTTGTTCGCAAATTCACCGGATCCCATTGTTGTCCATGATGGAGCCGTCCTCCTGGGGGCAAATCAGGCTGCAGCCGCATTTTTTAAGACTGAGGATGCTGACAAATACCTAAAGAAGCCCCTTTCTCGGTTTATTCACCCTGATTCAGTCGCCGACGCCAAGAACAGAATCAAAGATTTACTACGCTCAAAAAGCCCAAACAAATTAATGCGGCAGAAGTTTGTTGTTTCTACTGGCGAAGTTCGAGATGTAGAGGCGATGTCTGTTTCGCTTGAGGATGGTGGGCGTCCCATTATTATGACCTCCTTTCGTGATGTGACTGACGAGCATGCAACACGGCAAGCCTTGCTTAACAGTGAAGAGAGATACAGGCGTTCTTTTAATTATTCACCAACGGCTATGGTCCTCCATGATAAGGGGGTTTTATTGGATGCTAATCAGGCTGCCCTGTCTTTTGTTGGTGCAGACAGCTTGGAAGATGTTTTGGGAATAGATCTTTTCTCTCTGGTTCATCCAGACTATCGAAAAGTTTCACGTGAAAGTGTTGAGCGTCTTCTCGAAACAGGAACGCCATCCGAGGGTGTTCGAGAACATAAATACCTCACTCTGGCAGGCGAGGAACGTTGGGTTGAAATAAGCGGTGTTGTAGTAAAACAGGCTGACAAAAACGTAATTCTGCTTTCCTTTAACGATATTCATGATAGAGTGACCGCCCGTGACCAGCTGGATAAAAGCCGTCAACAGCTAGAGGTCATCACGGGTCACTTAACCAGCTCTCTTGTTCTAGTAGACCTGGATCTGTCACTCCTATACGTAAATCAAGCCGCTGCAAAGCTGATGCATGTCAACAGCACAGCTATCCAGGGAGCACCTCTCAAAACAATAGTTCCAGAAGAGTATCTTGCCGTTGGTTTGAAATACCAACAGCGCTTATTAAGGGGCGAGGTTTGCAGCTTCCAACATCACTACCAGTCGAAATCGAAGGGGAGCCTCGTTTTTGTGTTAACCTTGATACCCGTGAAAGCCGAGGATGGAGAGGTTATGGCCTTTTTGGTTCAAGTGGATGATGTGACTGAGATAGAGTCTGCCAGGAAGGAAATCGCTGAAAACAAAGAACTCCTTGAGTTAATTGTTGATACTATTCCCGGGCTCTTTTCATATTCTGATATGAATGAAAAATATCTCTATGTAAACGAAGCTTATGCAGGCTGGTATGGTTATAAAAAGGCTGAGGTCATCGGTAAATCTTTTAATCAAATTATACCCGAAGACACTTATTTGGAGATACAACCTTATCTCTCAAGAATCTCTACAGGGGAACCCCTCTCCTACTCAAGAACTTCAAATGGACCCGATGGTCGAGCTCATGATTTAGATATCCGCTATATTCCACATTTTGATACCGATAAACAGCCCAAAGCCTTTCTAACTTCTCTTCAGGATGTGACTGAACAAAATGAGTATGAGCGGTTTCGTGACTCGCTTCGTCATCTTGCCCGCCAGCTTACCGTTTCTCTGAATCCTAGAGAGGTTGGTGTTATTGCAGCCTCGCTGTTACACAACCTTTTTAAATATGATGCTTTTGCTTTATATCGAATAAATATTGATGAAAACCAGGCCGTGGGATTGTTTGCACAAGATACTTTTACAGGAGAGGACAGACCTGTGGAGGTTGAAACAGAAGTGAACACCTTAAATGCAAAGGATGGCGTGGCAGCCTTTATCCTTCCAACCCCTAGACTGGTTAACCGTAAAGAAGACAACGAGGGGGCTATTGTTGCTCCTTTTGGAGATTCATCAAGACGGAGCCTGTCTCTGGTGTTTGCACCCATTTTTTGGGAAGGAAAGCAAATCGGGTCTTTCACTTTGCAGAGCTATACTGCTGAACATTTTAAAGATGATGATCTGCAAAAGCTGAAGGTTTTTGCCAACCAGATTGGTGGCGCTCTTGTCAGGGCTCAGGCAGATGAGCTTATTCAAGAACAAACCAAGGAGTTAAAAGATAGAGAACGCCAACTTCAAACCAGTATCAAGGAAAAAGAAGTTCTCCTTAAGGAAGTCTATCATCGCACCAAGAATAACATGCAGGTTATCGTTGGCCTGCTTGAGATGCAAGGCATGAAAACAACCAGCGCTGAGATCCAGACGGTTGTGACTGAAATGACCAACCGGATTTATAGCATGAGCATGGTGCATGATCTTTTGTATCGATCCAGAAATCTGGCCGAGATTATGTTGGACACCTATCTTCAAAAGCTGGTTAGTCGCCTCATTCTAGCCTATAAAACCACCCTTGGAGAGATCACGCTTGTGTGTAGTTCTGAGTCAATTCCTATAAATATTCAAACCGCCATCCCTTTGGGGCTCGTCATAAATGAGATCGTCAGTAATGCCTTGAAATATGCCTTCCCTGACCATCGAGATGGAATAATTACTGTCCGGACTCAGGGCTTGGAGGGAACGGGTCTTGCAATAGAAATTGGGGACGATGGCGTTGGTTTAAACCGTGGTGTTGATCTAAGCAGTGCCGATACACTTGGATTGCAAATTATTCGGGATATCGTTGATCTTCAGCTTTTTGGTAAGCTAAAAACTTCATCCAATGACGGGGTAAAGTATTTTATAACAATCCCCAGCCTTAAGTTAGATTAGCAGGCTGAATTAACTGGCGAATCAGCCGGGGTTATAACTTTCTGGGGAAATTTATTTTTATGACAGACCAAACACGTATTCTCCTGGTTGAAGACGAAGTCATCACCGCATCCTCCCTAAAGATGGGTCTTGAGAGCGCCGGCTATAGAGTCTGTCCCCTGGCCACTCGAGGTGACCTGGCTATAAAAATCGCTCTCTCAGAGAAGCCAGATGTCATCCTGATGGATGTCAATCTGGCTGGTAAGCTCAATGGAATCGAAACTGCAAAAGCAATCCTGAAATCACTTCAAACCAAAATCATCTTCCTTACTGGATATCATGATGATGAGATTATTTCACAGATTAACGCATTGAATCCTTTAGGGTATCTCGTAAAACCAGTTAGCGCGGAACGTGTGCGGGACATTCTGGATGAACACTTTTAAACAAACCCTCTGCCACCGCAGGGGAAATCACCCCAACATAAAACGTCTGCTTCTTATTGCACTTGTTGTAGGCTCTGGATGGACTCAGCAACTATTCAATCAAGAGCCGGAAGTCCGGGTTCGAATCATCAACACCCTTGATACACTCAATATTTCTCTCATGGGTGAATGGTCTTTTCGCAACACATCAACTTCAAAAATGACCCTCCCTGTTGATTCTCAGATTCAACTTATCAATCGGGCTGGACAGATATCCGTTTTTGACACCTCAGGTGCCCTGCTAGCTAAAACCCCTTCGTTTATGTTTGGCTCAAACAGCGACACATCCACTATTGGCATCGCATCTGTGCCTTATGGTGTTGGTTGGTGGTGGGCTGGGGTAGAAGATCGGATTTATGAAGGGGCTTTTCACGTATACATCGGAACAAACCAAGAAATGAATGTCGTCGTTCAATTGCCCCTGGAAACCTACCTAAAGGGTGTTGTCCCCTATGAAATTGGTGGCACCTCACCCCTGGAAGCCCTCAAAGCCCAGGCGGTATCTGCCAGATCCGAAGCCATCATCGCTCTGACCTCAAAACTCTATAGTGGAGAGTACTATGATCTCACCTCTGATGTAGAGTGCCAGGTTTTCAGTGGTAATAAAAAACGCACTTATTTATCCGACCAAGCCGTTGATGAAACAGCTGGACTGATCATCAGCGAGGGTGGGCAACCCATGAATGCCTACTACGCCTCAAACTGCGGTGGTCGAGCTGAACTGATCAAGAATGTCTGGCCAGGCCGAAATCGACTTGAGAGCTATCAGGTTTCTCTACCAGACAACGATAGTCGGAAGGGACCCAGCCTGAAGTGGAGCTGGAGAGCCAGGCGTTGGATAAAATCTTCCCCTGATGTGTATTGTAATCCTGACTCAAACACCTTCCTTCCGGGCTGGAGTAAGAAAAATTTTCGCTGGTCTCGTGAATTCAGTAATGCAGAGCTTACTGACATGCTCACAGACGACAAGAAGTTAGGCATGTTTAAAAGAATCAGGGTTTTAAAACGAGGGTCTTCCGGGCGAATCTATAAAGCCCGCCTTGTTTTTGAGAGGGGCAAACTTACCATAGATGGAGAACTCACCCTGCGGCAGCTCTTTAGCCCCTCATTGAGAAGTTCAGCGTTTTATGTAAAGCGAGAGGGGAACAAGATCGTGCTGTATGGCGCTGGCTGGGGACACGGTGTAGGCATGTGTCAGAGTGGCGCCGTTGCCATGGCCACCAAGGGTAGTACATTTGACCAGATTCTTAAACACTATTATTTAAAGGCAGGCCTACTGAATATTTATGGTGACTAAGCCCTGATTCCACGGTTAAGGCTATCTCTTGTTTGATTCATCCTGTAAACTTAGCTTCAACTCTCTCACTTTATCAGAAATCAGAGCATCTTCCTGGCGAGTCAGGTTTCCAGCTGTTTTGAAGAGCAACGCTTCCAGAATACCAATACTGACTGCGGCCGCTTCGAGATTTTTCTCTGCCTTACCCGTCAAAGGGTTGGGGGTTTTTCCCAGCTGAGACCAGGCCCCTGCACTTAATTGATTCACCAGCAAAGAAAATAGCTCATTCGGGTTAATCTTGGTGTTCGGCATTATGGTTCTCACCTTCTCATTTTAAAATATCACTCAGGTCAATACTGTCGTCATCGCGCTCTACTAGCAGAATACCCGACATGGGTACAATGATATATTTCTCATCCTGATACTTAATATCAATGGCGAACTTCTTTAAATACAACGCATAATCCCCTACCTCGATCTCAAGCGGAATATATTTCACCTTGCTGGAGTCTGAAGCCTGCCAGACATCGTCATCGCCTTCCGTGCTGGCCAGGGGTGTCCCCGGTCCTACAGCCACAACATAACCCCCCTGAACTGACTCTTTCTCAGTAACCGTTGGTGGTAAATACAGACCTGACGATGTGCGATCCTGCCCTGAATCGGGGTAGATCAGCACTCGGTCGCCAATCACCTTCAGTTTGTCTAGCTTTTTTTTGCCATGCTGGATTCCCTGCTCTTTTGACCCGATAAACTAATAATTCTTCTCTCAATTGGCGTTAACCTTTTTCTTGTTCATTTTGTGACATGAAACGCACCTGATACCCCGGTTTTTACAAACGAAAAGATTTAAAACAGAAAAACCAATATCCGGTAACCATGAAAACCGATGAAAGCCATGGTTCGATATCTTTCTGGCTAGACTGAGCTGTCCTTCACGCCAGTCGAATTCTCTTAACAACAGCATTTGCCTCGCTTAGTTTGAGGCGAACTATTGAACATATCTGATTGGGAGAAATATATGAGTACACAAGCAACTGGAGCAGAAAACGTTCGCTGGGATTTAAGTGAGCTTTTTTCGGGACTGGATGATCCAAAAATTGACATGGTTTTAAAAGAAAGCCGCCAACAGGCAGAACGTTTCGTCGGACAATATCGTGGGAAGCTAGGTGATCTCACACCCGAAGCGCTGGCGGATGCCTACAATGAACTGGAAGCTATTAGCGGCCCCCTTTATCGACTTGGCATGTTTGTTAATCTTGAATATGCTGTGGACACTGCAAGCGATAAAGTCAAAGCCTTGTTGGGTAAAATTGAGCAATCCTCCTCGACCACCTCAAATCTTCTGGTCTTTTTCTCCCTTGAGTTGGGCAATCTTTCTGAGGGGCAGTTCGCCAAGTTTGAAGGTGCTACAGCCCTGGGAGACTTTGAATATAAAATCGCCAAAATGCGTAAAAACGCCCATTACAATCTCTCGGAAAAAGAGGAGCAGGTCATAAACCTCAAAGACTTGAACGGCAGTAACGCCCATCAAAAACTGTATGGCGAACTCACTGCTTCATTTTCTTTTGAGTTCGAGTTAGATGGTGAAACCAAAACACTTAACGGAGACCAGCTTCGTGCCATGCGACAGCATCCAGATGCCGATGTTCGTCAAAGAGCCATGAAGATGTTTTTCGCCCGCTATGAGGATAATGCCCTGGTCATTAACCACCTCTACAACTCACTGATCAAGGATCATGGTATTGAAGTTGATTTACGGGGTTTTGATCAGCCCATCAGCACCATGAACACACACAACGATTTGAGTGATGCAGCGATTCAGGCTTTGAATGATGTGACAACTGAGTCCTATTCGCTGGTTAATCGTTATTATAAACTGAAAGCTAAAATGCTAGATATGGACGAGATGACCCTGGCTGATATTTATGCCCCATTGCCTCAGTCCTCAAAGGCATATCCCTTCGAAGAAGCCAAGATGTTGGTTTTGGATGGCTTCAAGTCTTTTGATAATGATTTTTATGAAATGGCCAAGGCCATGTTTGACGAGAAGCGTATTGATGCTCCTGTGGAACCCAGTAAACGGGGCGGTGCTTTTTGTGCCAGCTCAACTCCAGACCTAAAACCCTATGTTCTGTTAAACTATACTGGTAAAGTTCGTGATGTTTCCACCATGGCCCATGAACTGGGACACGCCATTCACGCCATGCTTTCCAGTAAACAGAAATTGATGAACTACCATTCCATCTTACCTCTGGCCGAAACTGCCTCCATTTTCTCAGAAATGGTTCTTACTGATTCTCTACTGAAGAAGGAAACTGATGTGGAAGTCAAGAAGTCCATGCTCACAGGAAAACTGGAGGATATTTTTGCCAGTTCACATCGCCAAAACATGTTCAGTAGCTTTGAGGTTGCCTCCCACCGAGCCATCAATGAACAACTGCAGAGCCCTCAGGCACTTTGTGAGCTATATACGGCTGAGCTGGAGAAAATGTTTGGTGATAGTGTGACGATCACACCGGAGTATGCCTGGGAATGGTCCTCCATCCCCCACATTTTTAATGTGCCTTTCTATGTCTATGCCTACAATTTTGGAAACCTGCTGGTCTTTGCGCTGTATCAACAATATCTGGAAGAGGGTGACTCTTTTATTCCCAAATATAAAGAGTTTCTATCAAGGGGTAGCTCAGCCAGTCCGGCTGATTTAACCGCCATCGTTGGTGCAGATATCAAGCACCCCGATTTCTGGCGTAAAAGTCTGAAATATATTGAAACGTTGGTGGATCAACTGGAAACGCTCATAGACTAATTTCAAATTAAATGTTAACCTTACGAAGGTTTAGACTTTCGTAAGGTTTCTTTTTTTGTCGCCATCTCTGGCGATCCCTGTCTTTTTTCCTCGTATTCCCTTTGCCTGGCTCTTATTATTGGCGAAACCTACGAACTGGACCCATATCATGAAGATTAACAATTCAACCAAGTTAGACGCTGTTCTCAATGAAATTGGCGTTCGCTTGACCCAACAACGTCTTCTGGCAAAACTCACCCAGGCTGGACTTGCAGAAAAAGCAGGGGTTTCCAAACGAACAGTAGAGCGAATTGAAGCCGGGAGCTCTATTCAGCTCTCCACGATGATTCAGGTTTTACGCGTGTTTAAGTTGTTGGAACCCTTTGGTCTTGCATTGTCTTTAGGGCAGGTCAAGACTCAACCAGGAGTCCGGTCGAAGACTATTCGCAAAGACAAAAAAACATTACCGGAAAAATCTAAAAGAAGTCATTCCTGGGGATATTAAGTCGGTTTTGTGAAGGGTGGTTAACGCTTTTCTTTTAGGGCTGCTTCTAAGCCTCTGACGCTTTCAGCCTGCAACATATAGCGCATCATACGAAAAGCCACAAATTCCGGGCTGAATAATCTAAGCCCTCTAGCCAGAAAGAAAACGGGCCCCACAAAAAGAAGATTCATAAAAGCCCTGTAAAGGGGAGACACATCCGGAAATCCGGTCATTTTTACAAAACGGCTAGGTAAAACTGGATAGAGTTCCGGGTAGGCTTCTAAAAGTTTGGGAATGCCCTCTTTTCCAAACTCATACTTCTTGGTCAGGCTATCTCGCAAAGAGTTGTGCAGGCAATAGGCCACCGCTTCCGGTGAGAAATGAATCTGGTGTTGTGGCTGGGCACTTATGCGGTGGGCCAAATCTATATCTTCAGCTTCGTGGTGGTCAACATGTTCGGCATATCCACCAAAGGCTTCGAAAATCTTTTTTCGGATTGAAAAATTTGAGGTGTTTACGTAACGCAGGGGTGGTGAATGGTTTGATCCTGTTTGTGCTGCCCAGCGCCGGGTGCTACGATAATCACTATCCAGAAAGCGAAACCAGCGATTCTTTTTTACAAAAGCCGACAAGTAGATTTCACCCATTACGGCAGCAGTGGCTTCGTCTCCATAAGCTTCGAGGTGTCGGTACAATAGTCCGGGGGAAATTTCAAGGGTGCTCTCCAGAAAAAGGATGATCTCATTCTTGGCAGCACCGACACCAAGATTACGGCCCCTGGCTCGATTTGTGGCCTCGTCCACCGAAACAAATTTCAAGTTAAATGAAAATTGATAGTCCCTTAAAACGGCTTCAACTTTTCCTGTTAAACCCTGTAAAACCATGATGACTTCAAACTCAAGATTCTGATGCTCGAGACGCTCGCAATCAGTGAGAATGCGTACACAGGCACCTGGGTCAGCATTGGCAAAAATGACAATGCTCAACTTAGGCCAGGTCAAGGGGTAGCTCCTTTATCCAACCCTGTTTCAGGTAGATATCATAGACCGAGCGCATGACAGCTTTTACACTATGGGTCTTTTCTACCCACGCTCTCCCAGACTTTTTCTTTTGAACAACCAAGTCCTTATCTGAGATCAGTTTCACCAGGTCTTCATAGAGCGATTCCTTGTGGACATTCACAAAAGGATGCGCTCCCAGAAAGGTTTCATATTCTGGCAAGAGATTCGTGCAGCAGGCCAGTCCCATGGAAAAAGATTCCACGGAATTCATGCCATACCCCCAACCACCCAGGTTGGCAACTTGATCGATATAAATGTCACATGCTGCCTTCTTTTTGAGTGTCACATCATGAGGCTCGTTCTCAATCAGGACAAATTCAACGCCATGACTTTTTTCAAGCTTTTTGCAGGCCTCAATGATGATATCTGATCCCTTCCAGTAACGGTCACGCGTAGCGTGACAAATTTTCAAGGGCTCATTGAGCTCATAACGCGGGGAGTGATCGTTCACTTCGAAGGGCAAAAACACATATTCCATGTTGGGGTGTTTCTCCAGGAGGTCCAGTTCGCTTGACGTGTTGATATCCACCAGTTTGTCGATCCATGGAAAAACGCCACGGGTTCGCATGTCCACACCGTGATAATTAGCAATGATATGCTTGCCCTGCTTTTTTAACTCATCAAAGGGCCAGGCTGAGGTCCTCAGAAAACCGTGTCCACCCTCGAGATGATAGATATCATAGTCCAGCAGATCGTGTGCCTTAAAAAACTTCTTCAGCAGGGGTTTCCATATCTGATCCCGCATGCTGAAAAAGAGAGCTCTTTGAAAAGATGGTTTCCATTCCGGAGGATACCCCTGAGCATCCTCATAGAGTTTGCTTTCGTCGCTTATCAGGCTTTTTGTCTTTTTAAAAAACTCTGTTTTGGGCAGGAGCGGCAGATCCAGACAAAGGTCTTCAGGAAATCCCTCTGCTGTGGGAAAAAGCGTCACAAAATTGGCTTGATTCCCCAGCTTGCGATGGGCATCGACAAAGAGTTGGAGCGTCCCTGAGGTGTTTTCAGAGCGTAGATATAAAATTTTTAACGGGCGTCCCATGCGTTCCTTACTATGAGGTGTAAATACAGACGATATTTCTTGTTGGTCAGCGCTCGGTCCTGTTCAACATGTCGGTCAATCATCTTTTCGATCAGTTTAGGTAGACTAAATAACCTTAACACCGTCCAGAATGCAGTATAAGGTAGAATGGTGCTTTTTAATTCGGGATGCTTCTTAAGCAGGGCTGGTAGACCGATACGTCCATATTCTTGAAGTCTGGTTCGGACGCTTTCGTGGGACTCAAGTTTAATCCGCTCCAGGGGTAGGTTTTCAATGAAAACTCGTGTGGAGAAGCCCTTTTGGTCCAGACGATAGGCCAGGTCTAATTCGTGACCACCATAGTGGTCCATGTTTTCGTCAAAACCGCCAACTTCGATGAAAATCGCTTTTTTGAAGACGGTTGCTGCGAACTGGGTGTTTTTTACGGGGAGTCGTCCATCTGTCTCGAAGATCCGACCACTTTGGTCGACCAGAAAGGCCTGGAAGTGGTCTGCTGTGAGCCCGGCTTCTTTTATCAGTAGGTGCTGAGCCACATCAAAAGTGTGCTTTTTAGAAAAGTTGGAAATCTGTGATATGTAGTCTGTTGGAATCTTCAGAAAAACGGACAGTAAAACAATGAATTCACCCTTCGCTTGCTTGACGCCCGTATTTCTAGCACTGGCCGCACCTTGTCGAACATCATTTCTAAAAAGCTTCCAATTATCCGGGGGGGTGGAACTCAACTGCAGTGGCGTAGGTGAACCATCGTCTACAACAACAACTTCCCAGTTATTGTCTGGGGTATTGGCTGACAGTTCATCCAGAATTCTATACAGGTTAACCTGGTCATTATATACCGGGAGAACAATAGAAATGCCGCACTCAGCCATCGGTCAATCAGGCTTTCTTGAAATCAATTGTCGGGTTGCCGTTTTTATTTGTGAAAGCTCTATTATCCCCACCACTTGCAGAACAGGAAAATATGCCAGCACAACCACAAAGGAGATGAGCAGGGCTTGACCTGGAATGAGTTGTGGTAAAAAGAATAGGACTGCAACCAGGATGGCCAGTTTAATTAGCTTGGTTCCTTCATAGGGAATGTGGTAGAATCTTTTTGAAACAAACCACAACAAAAAGGATTGTCCGACATAAGAAGCAAGGGCTGCGATTCCGGCAGATATAAAGCTAAAATTAAAAACACCCATGAGAATCAGGTTGGTGGACAGGTTTATCACCATACCCGTCCCGGTAAAGAGGGGCGCCAGATGGGTTTTCTTTTTTAGATACATGCCCACAACCAGATTGACATAGACCCCCTGAAAGAGATAGGCTAAAAGGATCAAGGGAACGATTCTGAGGCCATCGGCATATTCAGGTGTAATGATGGCCTTCCCGTTGAAGTCCATGGTCAATACAGGCGGAGCCAGCAAGGAGACCAGCAGAAAAACAAAGGAGCCCACAATTACAAAAAGGGTTAATATTTTGGCGAAGGTTTCTCTCGCATTTTCCTGGTCGGATAGAGACAAAAAGAAGGGGTGCCAGGCAAACCGAAAGGCTGTGACCATGAGGGCCATGATCATACCAATTTTATAGCCAGCACTATAGATACCGACTGTGGCCTGGTCAAAAAAATACTTGATCAGAAAACGATCTCCCAGAGCAACCACCATAGCAAAAAGCACGGCTGGAACCGTGGGTAGACCAAACTTCAGCAGGTCTTTCCATATCCTGGTGTTCCAGGTAAAGTTGAGGTTTTTAAAAATGGCTGGAGAGGCAACCAGTAGCTTGATGAGCGAGCTGGAGATATTCGCGACCAACACACCTTTAAGACCCCAACCCCAAAAACCTACCAGTAAAACATTCAGTCCAAGGTTTATCACAACCTCAGAAAAAATAATACTGACATAGCGTAGTGGTTTCTGAATGCTTCGGTAATACAGCACAGGCATAAATGAAAGACCATCGAGCATAAGAATAATAAAGGCGAGAGCAAAAACGCTGGTGGCTGGATCATCACCTAACAGGAGACTTGAAAGAGGCGCTTCCGCCAGAAAAAGGGCCGCAGTAATAATTGCAGTGGATACCAATATGCTGAGATAGACGACACTAAAGATTTCTTGTCGGCGCTTCTGGTCCTTTTCGGGGATAAAAAAGCGCATAAAGCCTGCATCGAGACCATACATATAGACCACGTTCATCAGTGCCAGAAAGGGGTAGATCAGGTTAAGGGCTCCAAATTCCACTGGAGTCATCATGTTGATGTAGAGTGGAAGGAGTAAAAAGGTGATTGCCCGGTTGAAAATATTACCAAGACCGTAGACCAGGGTATTACCGGCCATTTTCTTTATGTTTGCGCCAACTGAGCTCATTCTACAGGACCCCAAACTTCAAAGAGGGGGCGGTACTCAAGAAAATCAACGGGGTAATAGGTCAACATGTTGAGCTTTTTAAGCAGGAGCGGTTCTGATTCAGCCTCGAAGGTCTTTTTTATTTCATAGTTTCTGGCAATACATAAAGAGTCAAACCGAGTAGCCATTTCTCTGGAATTTTCAAAACGCACACTACTGCCTTCAAACCAGAACCGATTTACAACAGCCCAATCTTTACCTGACACCCAGGTCTCTGGAAATTCAAGAGATTTAATTGATCGTCCCGAATAACGTTTCGATGCCCAGACATCCCAACCGGCTCTGAGCCAGTCCGGGTTTTGTCCAGCGTAATAGGGTTGGGTAATAATTCTGCCTTCAGGATTCGACATGTTTTCACCGGCCCAACGAAAAGCCTGTTGCATCACAACCTTATCCTGAAAGTGACCATGTGAGTGAAGCAGTGTGCGTACAAACATGGGTGAAAAAAGAATAATCCCCATGAGTACAAATGCTATCACAGAAATCCTTGCGGAAACACCGCTGGCTAAAAGAGATTTTCTCAGCGAGTAAAAAGCCCTTACAATACCTTCTGCGCCAATCAGAAACATGGCTGGCATAATGGGCATGAGCAGACGTGGTTTAACACCAAAATAGACAACCGAAAGCGAACCCAGAATCACCCAGGGCACAATCAACCATAATACATCACGTCGCTTTTCCTTCCACAATCCGATAATTGCCAGCACGCCAAACATAGCCAGCAGGGGTGAGAAGAAATCCCAGGTAAACAACATGCGGTACATGATTCGAACCATGTTTTTTAAATATACAAAACCGTTAAAAATAAATTGCTCGCTATAATCCAATTGACCATAGCCAATCTGAAATGGATTCCCGAAATGGGAGTAATTAGTGACCAGCTGGATGGATATCCCGGCTAAAAAGCCAAAGAAACCCAACAACCAGAAAGAGGGGTATAGATGGAAGGCCCAAATTCGACGATCTCCAACGAGATAAATAATAAACAGCGGTAAAAAGAAAACGTAATTCCAACGAAAGACAAAAGCCAGTCCCAACATAAAGAAGGATAGAAATAGATCCCGTGGGCTTTGGGTGTCCAGGAATAACAGCATAAGATATATGGCACCCAACAACATGGCCAACGAGCCTGGGTCAGAGGCTGAATTAATACTATTGATAAATGGACTTTCAGCCAGGGAAACAAAGATGGCTGCAATAATCCCCGTCGCTGGATTAAAGATTCTTTTGCCCAATAAATATGTGAAGGCTACAGCGAGAAAAATAAAGAACATCCCGTGCCAGAAAGCCCCTGATTCAGCAGGACTTCCCAGCGCCTTGCTGAGCTGCATAAATGGTATCAAGGTCAGGCTGGTACCAATTGGCCAGATAGGCGTCTTTCCATCAATAAGGTATTCGCCGTTCTCAATTATGCTTTCGGCTCCTGAGAAATAGGCGACTGGATCACCATTATAGAGATAAGGACCTTGAAATTGTAGACGAGGAATTACTGTAATCAGAAACAGTAAAAACAACACGAGATAGTGTTGTTTACGTGTGAATGGTTTTATGACCAGATCGCCCTCCCTGATTCAATCAGAAATTAAGCTCAAAGGTATCACGAAAGACGCCGGCAGCACCGAAATTTTCTTTAAATCGACCCAGGCCAAAATTGGGTTCCATGTTTACAGTGAAAATGCCAAAATCCAAATATTTGAATAAATTCTCATGACACCAGGAAATGATCTCATAAAACAACAGGTTTACGGCTCTCAGGTGCTGGTAGTCCTCGATGTGGCTGATGTAAAAGGCCAGGACGACATCATTGTTTACTGAAAAATTCACCACGCCGGCAATGAGTTTATCTTCCCAGTATGCCCCAAAAAGTCGAATCTGCTCTGGATACAGATCTTTGAGTTGAAGCAGTTCCTCCAGGGTGTGGGTTGGCTGGACATTATGCCGGATTTTCAAGTTCTCCTTTAAGAGGGCATAGAAGGCCGCCCAATCATCAGATTCCTTAATTTTGACTCCCTGTTTGATTGCCTTGCGTACTGCGGTTCTGTGTGAGGCGGCAAATCTTTCCAGGTTTTTCTCAGGAGATGACTCCATGGTAAGCATGGATGAGACATCACGCTTTTTATAGGTGAAGCCATGTTTAATAAGGGAAAAGTCGAGATAATTACTTACTGTATGCTGATAAATTGCCGGAGGCAAGGTCATTTGAATTCTGTTAAATCCAGAGTGTCGGGCATGATCACAAATGGCTTCAACGAAATCATAACTTTCTTGAAAACTCAAATTCTGTTGGACAATGATTCCACCATATGACGAACCCTGGTGACTCACAAGAGACCGGCCATTATCGGCCTGGATATCAACCGCAGGAAAAAGCGCTTTAATTTTTCCACTTTTCTCAATGATCAAACTATGATCATTAAAACGACCCTTGGGATGATAGCCCAGAAATTTACGCTCATGAAACAAGGTGCCATTATTGGCAGTGGCAACAAATTGCTCCCAGACAGGGGTGTCAGACGATGAAAAGACTCTGGTGGAAATTGTCATGTGGAGTTAATTGATCTCCCAGTCTGTTAAAACGTCATCTGCATGAGTGGCGACTTTGACCTTTTCATAAATTTTATCAATAAGGCCGGTTTCATTTATCAGAAATGTTTTTCTAAATGTGCCCATATATTTCCGTCCATACATGGACTTCTCGCCCCAGACTTCATAGTTATTGACCATCTCTTTTTCAACGTCAGCCAACAATGGAAAGTTCAACTCTTGTTTCATGATGAAATTCTGGTGGGATTTTTCGCTATCTATGCTGACGCCGAGTACGGCGATCTTATGTTTTTTGAAAGCCTCGATGTTGTCGCGGAAACTACAGGCTTCTTTGATACAGCCGGGGGTCTGGTCTTTGGGGTAAAAATAGATAACCAGCTTCTGTCCCTTAAAATCGGACAATTGGACAGACTTTCCATCTTGGTCATTGAGTTTGAATTGAGGTGCTTTATCTCCAACACTTAACATGTATAATTCTCCTTGTTTGGTCAGGAACGCATTACGGGGCCAGACAGGCGACGTAAAAGCGCCTTAATCTCAGCGTTAAAAATATCGTCCTCATCCATTTTTATCTTAATGGTCTTACAGGCATGAATCACTGTAGAGTGATCGCGACCACCATAAAACAGACCAATGGATTTGAGTGAATTGTGAGTTAGTTCTTTAGAAAGGTACATGGCTACCTGTCGAGTCAGAGCAACCTCCTGTTTGCGCCCCTTGCCATAGATATCATCCTTTTTAACGCCGAATGATTCAGAACAATTATTTAATACATCTTCCATGCTTACTATTGGCTTGGCCATTTTGCCGGTAAGGTCCATGAGCACCTTATGGGCAAGATTCAGGTTGATGTCGCTTTTAGCTAGAGATGAATATGCCAGCAAGCGAATCAGGGCGCCCTGAAGTTCGCGGATATTGCTCTCTATGTTTGTAGCCAGATATTCGATCACATCATAGGGCATCTCAATACCGCTTTCTTCAGACTTCTGGCGCAGAATGGCTACCCGCGTCTCAAAGTCTGGTGAGGTGATGTCTACCATTAGGCCGGCCAGAAATCTGGAGGTCAGTCTTTTTTGGAGACCAATTTCACCTGGGGGCCGATCTGTGGAAAGAATGATGCGCTTCCCGTTCATGTGTAAATCATTAAAGGTGTGGAAGAATTCTTCCTGGGTTCGTTCTTTCTTTTTAAAGAACTGAACGTCATCTACAATAAGCAGATCCGTTTTTCGATACCTCTGACTAAAGAGACCGGCTTTGTTCTCGCGAATAGCGCTGATAAAATCCATAGTGAATTTTTCAGATGAAATGTACAAGACCCGCTTATTGGGGTTGAATTGATGGTAAGCGTTACCGATGGCATGTATGAGATGTGTTTTTCCCAGCCCGACACCGCCATAAATAACCAGCGGGTTATACATATTGTTGTCGTTGGAGTTGACCACCGCCTCCGCTGCCGCTTTTGCAAACTGATTGTTGGGGCCTTCTACAAAATTTGAAAATGTAAATTGTTCGTTCAGGTTGGTTTCATAGCCCTTGGTTCTGAGTACAGGCTCTTCTGGCTCATAAAAAGGCTCGGGCATGGGAGTATTGGCGTTGTCATCTAATACAATGGAGTATTCAATACGCATGGGGCGTCCACTAACCTCAGCCAGAGTGCTTTGGATGATTTCACCATAGTGGGACTTCATCCAATCATAGAAAAACTGATTAGGGACTTTGAGGGTTAAGACCTCTTGATCTTCAGCTAGTTGTGTCATCGGTTGAAACCAGGTCTGGAATGTTTGATTCGCTACCCGTGTTTCCAGTACAGTCTTTACATTACCCCAAAGCTCGTGGCCCAAAGCTCACCCCAAGATATATTAACAAGTTATCAACATTTATTCGGCTAGGATTTATTCTAATACCGCTGTTAAAGTAAGCGCCGATTTTCCAGTGTAAATGAATATTTACCCAAGAGGTGAATAAGCTTAATGATTCCTGTAGATTGATGGCCTAGCCATCTTTTTTGAAGGGGAATTGCTAGTGGGTGTTGATTCTTAATTCCTTATCAAGGACTCACTTCACCCCTTTTTTGGGTCCAATTAGTCCACATAATTTATTTTAAAAGAACTTGCCTTAAATGGTTTGAAAAATTGATTTTGCTGGTCTCTTTGTTATATTGGTCGGCTTTTAAAAAACATGTTATTTATTGGAGTAATGATTTACAATGAAAAGAACTTATCAACCCAGCCGGCGCAAACGTCGCAACAAGCACGGTTTCCGCGCTCGCATGAAAACGAAGAATGGTCGTAAAGTACTGGCCCGCCGCCGCGCCAAGGGAAGAAAACGCCTCACCGTTTCTGGTTAAACAAATTAGCCGGACCAGTGTCGACGACTACCTTAAACGTGGTCAACGATACACCATACGGGGAATAACTTTGTACACAAAACCCACAGACATTTTGGAAGTGGGTTTTTTAATTCGTCGCAAGGCGGGGAATGCTGTTGAAAGAAACAAAACCAGGCGTCTCTTCCGGGGGCTCCTTTTGAATTCACTCCTGAACCTTTCTCCAGGTCGTGGATATCTGTTTCTTTTTCACAGGGCCTTCCGTTCAACCCCGTCAACTCTCGGCACCATTAATCAACTTTTGGCTCGACATGAATAAGTGGATAAACATGCCCTTTGTCCTTTTGGTAAAATTTTATCAGGTGGCTATTAGCCCTCTTTTTCCGGACAGCTGCCGTTTTTATCCAACTTGTTCACACTATTCCATTGAAGCTTTTGAAAAATTACCCTTGTGGAAGGCATTGCCTAAATCCACCTGGAGGATCCTCCGCTGCAACCCCTACACCAAAGGCGGTTTTGATCCAGTATTAAAGAATAAGGATTTATAAATTCCCATGACTGAACAAAACAGAACGCTAGTTGCTATTGCCCTGATGGGGCTCATCCTCATGGTCTTTTTCTCTGATTGGTATCAAGAAAAGGTGGCTCCCGGTAGCACGACACCACAGAAACCACATATAGAGTCCTCTTTCTCAAGTGAGTCAGATACGACTGAACCCGCCACAATTGTCAACACCCCTGTCGTTGTACCCAGTCCGAGTCCTCTAGATACCCCCGTGGCTACCAACCTTACTGAGACACGAGTTGTGGTATCGACACCCCTTTATGAAATGCACTTTTCCAATCGTGGTGGTGGTACTCTCCAAAAGGTTTATTTGAATGATTATTTAATGAAGGATAGTTCTCGCGTCCAGTTGATTTCTGAAATGGCTGAAGGTGTTCTCGCCAACCAGTTTATAGGATATGATGTTGAAGATTTTGACACTCAAGACCTTTTGTCTGTTTGTTCGCTAGGTGAAGGTTACGATTTTGACTTCAGTGTTTACGATAATCCCGCTTCCTTTTCCTATGAAATACCTCTCGCTGCCGGTGCTAAGGTTATTCGCACCTTTACTTTCTATCCCGACAGTTTTCACTTCGATCTTTCACAGGAGTTGATCAATTTTGATCAGGTAAATGCCGGTCGCTATTTTGCAACAAGCTGGTCCGGAGGTGTTGCTCCTACTGAGAAGAACCGCAAAGATGATCTGTATTATTCTGAAATGTATGCTCTTCTTGGTGATGACAGCAGTCCTTCAGATTATTCTGCTGATGAAGACCGCGAGTCCGAAGTGCAAACAGCTCTAACCACCTGGGTTGGCACCCGGTCCAAATATTTCACCGCTATTCTTATCCCAGAGAAATCTGTTTCTGAGTTCAAAATGGTGCGCTACCAAACAGCTGGCGGGGATGATAATTCACAGAAGATTTTTGATTTTGATGTCCGTGATGCCTTTGATCGTCGTAGCGCGGTCAGCCAATCAAATTACCGTGTATATGTTGGACCCTTGGATTTTGATGTCCTCAAGGGTTACAATTTGAATTTTGAGGAAATGATGAACTGGGGCTGGTTTGGATTAATTGGCAAAGGCGCCCTCTGGGTATTCAAGTCTTTATATAGTATAATTCCTAATTACGGTATCGTGCTTATCATCTTCTCAATTCTGGTTAAGCTTTTATTGGCCCCGCTCACGAAGAAACAGTTTTCTTCAACCCAAAGCATGCAGCAGGCTCAACCACAGATCACAGCGCTCAAGGAAAAGTATAAAGATGATCCAAAGCGTTTGAATGAGGAAACCATGAAGCTTTACAAAGAGCTTGGGGTTAATCCGCTTGGGGGTTGCTTACCTCTTATCATTCAAATGCCAATCCTTATAGCCATGTTCAACCTGTTTAGAACAACTATTGAGTTGAGAGGTGCGGCCTTTAAGGGTTTAGAGTTCTGGATCTCCGATCTTTCTCTGCCGGATACCGTCGGTAACATTGCCGGGATAGACATCAACTTACTACCCATTATTATGTCTGCCACCATGATGCTGCAACAGAAGCTGATGACGCCCACCGCCAATGCTAACCCACAGATGAAAAACATGCCTTATATAATGACGGCTGTTTTCTTCTTTATGTTCTACACCTTCCCATCAGGACTAAACCTTTACTACACCCTCTTTAATATTATGTCTATCCTTCAGCAGAAGTTGACCCCGAAGCAGGTTTTACCTGCCACCGTCACAGCTCCTGCTCCCGTAGCGCGTCCCAAAAAGAAGCGTAAGAAGTAAGTTGAAGGACCTTTTGTGCCCCCTTTTGTTGAGGATACCATTGTTGCAATCTCCACGCCGCCTGGCATAGGCGGCTTGGCTGTTGTCCGAATTTCTGGATCCCTCGCTCTAGAGACAATCAATCAGTACTTTGCCAGCGCTCAAAAACTAAAACCACGCTACGCCACCTTTGGAAAACTGAAACACTCCTCCCTCAGCGAGGGCGAATTTGACGATTGTGTCGTCACGTATTTCAAAGGACCACACTCCGTTACGGGTGAGGATCTAGTTGAGATTTCCATTCATGGTGGTGCATATTTACAACAAAAACTGCTTGAGGTGCTTCTGCGTGCACCCGGTTTAAGGGCTGCAAGTGCCGGTGAGTTCACCTTTCGTTCCTTTTTAAGCGGTCGGATTGATCTTTCTCGAGCTGAAGCTGTGGCTGATCTCATCCATGCAAAGGATGAAGCCGCCCATAAAAACGCCAGAAATCAGCTGTTGGGAAATCTTCGACTCCTGGTTGACGCGATGTCAGAGAGGCTAATACACAGCCTTACCATTCTTGAAGCAGAGTTGGATTTTTCTGATCAGGAGATAGAGTTCTCTCCGCCACAGGATCTTATTGGTCCTCTCTCGGAAATTCAGGAGACGACAAATTCTCTGTTAGAAACATATTTCTACGGACGTAGACTGGAAGAGGGAATTCGAATTCCCCTGGTCGGCGCACCCAACAGTGGTAAATCCTCCCTTTTTAACCTCCTTCTTGGAGAAGAGAGGGCTATTGTTACTGCCCAGGCTGGCACTACGCGAGATACTATAGAGAAATCCATTGTTATTGCCGGGCATTCTATTGTCCTGGTTGATACGGCAGGCCTTCGTGAGACCCATAGCGAGGCAGAGCTATCTGGGGTTGACCGTAGCCTGGATGAGATTGACAGCGCAGACCTGGTTATCCTGGTTCATGCTCCCGACACAGAGACCTCTGTTCCAGACGAACTGATTCACACACCCCAAATAACTGTTTATAATAAGATTGATCTTGTTTCTGCGCGACCTGAAAACATGGACATATACCTTTCTTGCACAACCGGAGAAGGCTTTGAACTATTAAAAAAGAGGCTTTATTCACAAGTTGTCAACATGGTTAATGTCGGCGTGGGTGGTGTTGTGTTGAGTCGCGAGCGTCACAGGGATGTATTTATTCGGTTTAAGGATCAGATTACTGTTTGTATTACGTCTATTCAGAACCAGTTGGGTCCAGAGTATATCGCCTCTGATTTAAGGCAAGCTTTGGATATTCTGGGCGAAATCACCGGCAAGACAACACCAGACGACATCCTTAATCAAATCTTTAGCGGTTTTTGCGTGGGAAAATAGCTTTGACTGTTTCACGTGAATCATATGACGTCATCGTTATTGGTGGCGGTCACGCTGGTATAGAGGCCGCACTCGCTACCAGTAGGCTGGGTAAAAACACCCTACTTATAACCATGGAGACTGCCGCCCTGGGGCGAGCATCCTGCAATCCAGCCATCGGTGGGCTAGCCAAAGGCCACCTCGTTCGTGAAATCGATGCGCTTGGTGGTGAAATGGCCAAAGCCACGGACCATACCGGTATTCAATTTAAGATGTTAAACAGATCTAAAGGTCGCGCCGTCTGGTCACCCCGCGCACAAATTGATAAAAAAGCTTATAGCGCCTACATGGTGAACACCTGCAAATCTCAGGCTGGCCTTGAGATCTTTGAAGATGAAGCGACTGCAGTCACCGCCAATGAGGCAGGTTCTGTAATTTCAGGCGTTCTAACCCGTAGCGGTTCCTCCTTTAAATGTCAGTCGCTTATTTTAACCAATGGCACTTTTCTCAACGGCCTAATACATATCGGGAACAAAAGTTTCTCGGCTGGACGAATTGGTGAGTCCGCCAGCGTGGGCATCACGGAGTCTCTTATAGAGCTCGGCTTTAAAACGGGCCGCCTAAAAACAGGCACCCCACCACGCATTAAGCGGGACAGTATAGATTTTTCTAAAACGACCATACAGGCTGGTGACAAAAACCCCGAGCCTTTTTCTTTTTCTACCAAGAACTTTGACCCACCTAATGAATATTGCTACATCACCAACACCAACCAGGAAACTCATCGCATCATTAATGGCGGTTTAGAGTTCTCCCCTCTCTTCACCGGGGTTATTCAGGGCGTTGGTCCGCGCTACTGCCCATCCATTGAGGATAAAGTGGTTCGGTTTGCTGAAAAAACCTCCCACCAACTCTTTTTAGAGCCAGAGTGGAGCAACGCAGACCAGCTTTATGTAAATGGATTCTCGTCTTCCTTGCCAGAAGAGGTTCAACTGAACAGTCTGCGTACCGTGTCGGGATTAGAAAACGTTGAGTTTATTCGTCCAGGGTACGCTATTGAATATGATTTTTTCCCACCCTCCCAGCTCAAAGCCACCATGGAGACCAAGCGGGTTAAGGGCTTGTTTTTTGCTGGACAGATCAACGGAACCTCCGGATATGAAGAGGCTGCAGCGCAAGGGCTAATAGCGGGGATCAATGCTTCCCGCAGTATTGACGGGTCTGATGCTTTTGTATTGGAAAGATCCGAAGCTTATATCGGCGTACTCATCGATGATCTGATAACTAAAGATACAGACGAGCCTTATCGCATGTTCACATCCAGGGCCGAACACAGGCTCCTTTTGCGTTATGACAACGCCCATTTTCGCCTCGCCGAAAAAGGTTTTAAATTGGGCCTTACCGGGCAAACCCTTTATGAGGACGTGGAGAACCAAAAAGCCCTGGCAGTAAAAACTGAAGCTTTTTTTAACTCAACCTATATCAAATCAGATGTCATTAATGCGATGGTTGAGACACAGGCCACTGTAAAAGAGAGCCAGACCCTGGCTAATATTTTAAAACGCCCTGGGGTTTCGGTCGAAGACATACAAAGCCTGTTACCGGACTGGGTGAACGACCTGTCTCCCACCCTTTTAACACTCATAGCAACCAACACCAAATACGCTGGCTATATAGAAAGAGAGCGCCTCCAGGTTGAGCGCCTTTCAAAACATCAACAAATGCGCATTCCTGATGCCGTGGATTATTTATCCATGCAGGCCATCTCTTTTGAGGCCAGACAAAAGCTTGACAAGATTCGCCCCGAAACTATTGGACGGGCATCCAGAATCAGCGGCGTTACCCCAGCTGATGTTTCTTTGTTAATTATTCTTATTAAAAAAAATGTTTCACGTGAAACACACTGATCTTTCATCACAAATAATCCGAACCTATAGGCTTTCTGGCCCCTCTATTTCTGGGGTGGAACCACCGCTTCTGGCTTTTCTTGTTCAGGCAAACCTGAGCAAACAGCCTGTGGTTTTAATTTTACCCGACAAGCCATCCGCCGAGCGAGCACTCAATGACATCGTGGCTCTGAACCTTGGCCAAGAGGTGCATTTTGTAGGAAGTGATCGAGTGGATGGGATTGACACGGGACAGTCTGGTCGATCTCTGCGAGCGTTGCTTGGGGCAAATCCCGGTATATATGTTACTCAGGCTGCTGAACTTTCTGGAAGCATCTCAGAAGACACGCTTAAAAGTCTTATTCTACAGAAAGACCAAGAATATTCAGTGTCAGACCTCGAGAGAGATTTAACTGAGTATGGTTTTACCCGAGACTCATTCGTTGTAGAGCCGGGTTATTATGCTACCCGCGGTGGTGTTTTTGATGTGTTCCCTGGCGATCAAAACAAACCCCTTCGTCTTGATTTTTTTGGCAACACCCTTGAGTCTATCCGTGAGTTTGATCCAGCTACCCAGCTGTCGGGAGTTGAGCACGATGAAATAATCATTTATCCAGAGAACCCTTTTGTTGAAACAGTAGTAGACCCGCTAATAGATTCAGTACCGCCTGGGGTTTGCTTTCTTCAATATCGTCCCATCATTGAAGATTCAGACTCTCTTTCCATTGCCAGTATTCTTAAAAAGGATCGCTCGGGTGATGTGTCCTGGATCTTCCAGGCCAAGGTTGAATCAAAAACGGTGTATGATGTCGAGGTCCAACCTGACTTTCAGCGAAACCTTGAAGCTTTTCGGGCCCGCCTCAGTCATTTAAACGAAGAAAGCTATCGGGTTTATATCTGTGCTGATAGCAATATCCAGCTCGATCGGCTGCAAGTCTTGTTTGAAGATCTAGCTTTTGAGGGCGTGCGCCTTTCCTTGTCGTCAGGGTTTATCGATCACAAAAACAAGTTGGCCGTCCTCACTGATCATCAAATTTTTGGCAGAACTCGAAAACGAAGCGTTGTTCCCAGATCCTTTCCGGTAAAGCCCGCTACACGCATTGAGGCTTTTGAAGAGGGTGATTATGTTGTTCATCTCGATTATGGTGTCGGTAAGTATTTAGGTATCGAGTTGATGCCATTTCAAAAGACGATTCGCGAGGTTCTGGCTCTTGAATATGAGGCTGGTGACCGCATTTATGTTCCCGTTGAAAAAATGCACCGTGTGCATCGTTACGAATCCCAGCTGGAGACTCCGCCAAAACTCACCCGTCTACGTACCACTGAATGGGACCAGGTAAGAATTAAAACCCGTAAGGCGGTTGATAATTATGCGAAAGAGCTTATCGAGCTCTATGCCAACCGCTTTATCGTAGAGGGTTTTCGTTACAATCCGGATAACGACTTTCAAAAGCGCCTTGAAGCTTCATTTATGTATGATGAGACCAGCGACCAGCTAAAGGCCGTTGAGGATATCAAGAAAGATATGGAGTCGGCTTTTCCAATGGATCGCCTGTTATGTGGTGATGTGGGCTTTGGAAAAACAGAAGTGGCCATGCGGGCTGTTTTTAAGGCTATAAATGACTCAAAACAGGTCGGGGTGTTGGTGCCAACAACCATTCTGGCCCAACAGCATTACGAAACCTTTCTGGAGCGCTTCGCAGATTACCCTGTAAGTGTGGGCGTGCTTTCCCGTTTTAGAACTCCAAAACAGATTAAAAAGACGCTGGCGGACCTCGAAAAAGGTTTGCTTGACGTGGTAATTGGAACCCACAGAGTCCTATCCAAAGATGTTGTTTTTAATAAACTTGGGCTGCTAATTGTTGATGAAGAACATCGCTTTGGCGTTAAACATAAAGAACGGATTAAGGAAATAAAAATGTCCGTGGATTCTCTAGCCATGACAGCGACCCCTATCCCCCGTACTCTACAGATGTCTCTTATGGGTGCCCGGGATCTCTCTATGTTAAAAACACCACCAAAAGAGCGCCAGCCGATTGAAACTGTGATTATGGATTTTGATGAAAGTCGCGTACGTGAGGCTGTTCTGAGGGAGGTTGATCGTGGGGGTCAGGTCTTTTTTGTCCATAACAGGGTTGAGTCGATCGGTATTATGTTAAGCCGGCTGCAAAAACTACTTCCTGAAGTAAAGTTTGGCCTGGGTCATGGTCAAATGAACCCCCGTGAGCTTGAACGCGTCATGTTGGGGTTTTTCCATAAAGAATTTGACGTACTGCTTTCCACCACTATTGTTGAATCTGGTTTGGATATACCAAACGCGAACACCATTATTGTTAATAGAGCCGACGCCATGGGTTTGTCGCAACTTTATCAGCTTAGAGGACGCGTGGGTCGGTCTCACAGAAAGGCTTGGGCTTTCTTTATTTCGCCCGGTTTCAGGAAGCTTAGCGTAAACGCCATAAGGCGTCTCAACGCCCTGGAAAGACATGCCCATTATGGGGGTGGCTATGAGATTGCCATGCGTGATTTAGAAATTCGAGGTTCGGGAAATGTCTTCGGAACCGAGCAAAGTGGCCACATCAGCAATATAGGATATCACCTATACACACGGATTCTAAAAGACACCCTTGAAACCTTAAAAGAAATTGGCGGTGACCAGGCGGTCACCTTTCCTCCCACAGAGATGACTCTCGACATGGAGATGCAAATCCCGCAGAGTTATGTAGAAAGTACGGCTGAGCGCATCGCCAGCTACCGTAGAATTGCTGAGGCTGATACGGTAAAAGATATTCACGGGATTCGCGACGAACTAAGGGATCGTTTTGGTCTTCTCCCACAAGAAACCATGAATCTCATCGAAGCGGCATTAATAAAGAGCCTTGGACAATCTTTGGGGCTTCGAAGTGTCGTCGTGAAGGGGTCGCGCGCACAAAATGACTTTTTACCAGAACACGTGGAACATGAGGGGGGCGAGATCATTAAAGCTCTGTCCAAGTCGTTGGGAGAAACCGGTAAAGAGGTACAGATAATGAACAACAAATCACTGACTTTTATACTGACGCACACAGGTGAAGATTCCCTTTTGACTTCGCTTAGAATATTCTTGGAAAGCCTTCAACGTCAGTCTAAATTTTCCGACTATAATGGTAATTGATAACTCTAATATAATTAAAAGGTTAATGAAATGAACACTCGCTTTACTACGGCCCTCTTTTCTTTGGGTCTTCTTATGTTGGTCTTTGCATGCTCAAACATGGATAACGATACGCTCGCTACGATAGACGGAAAACCTATCTTACTGGAAGAATTCACCTCCAAAAACCCGGCCTCTCGATTTGCTGACAAGGATCATGACTTCTTTGATACCAAGGTGGATGAATATGTAAGAACAGCTCTTTTTTCACACGCGGCTGTAGAACAGGGGTTGGGCGAGACCGATGATGTTCAAGACAAGAAAATAAAGGCTGAAAAAAGACAAATGCTTCAGCATGTCTATACCAAGGCGATTCTTGATGCTGTGGTTAGCGATGAGTATGTCCGCGAAATCTATGAGCGCTCAGGCACTGAATTGAATGCACGGCATATTTTGCTGCAGTTCCAGGGCACCTCTCGCTCTCGCTCAGATCGAACCAAGGTTGAAGCCTTGGCGCTTATGGGTCAGATCAATAGTCGTCTTTTAAAAGGCGAGACCTTCGAGGAGTTGGCAAGCGAATTCACTGATGATCCCTCTGGTAAAGAGAATGGTGGAGATCTTGGTTGGTTTGGCTGGGGTAAAATGGTTGGCCCTTTTCAAGAAACTGCTTTTAATCTGAAACCAGGTGAAGTCTCTGAGGTGGTGGAAACAGATTTTGGTTTTCACATCATCAAGCTAGAAGCAAAGAGAGAGCTTGAACGCGGTGATTTCGAAACTGAAAAGAACGCTCTTAAGCAGCAGGCAAGTCGCGAAAAAAGCGCTGAGCTTGGACAGACGGCAAATCGGTTTCTGGAAGCGCAAAAAAAGAGTGCTGGTTTCGAAATCCTCAACGAAAACGTTCGTGAATTTTTCGTAGCTTATGGTGTCTCCGATGTAAAAAATGACGCGATGGATGAAGCGCTCATAAAAATCAATTTTGAAGCCCCGCTGTTTAAGTTAAGGGGTGAAGATTTAGGCAGTGATTGGTTGGTGGGAGAGGTCAAAATGCTCGATGATGGTCAAAAACCACGCTTTTCCACTGAAAATCAATTCCTTGGTCTTATTGATCAGTTAGTCACTCAAAACCTCATTGTCAGTTATGGGCATGAGCATAAGTTTGATCAGGACGAGGATTTTGCTGAAAAAATCAATGCGCTCGTTGAACGATATGCTTATGACGCTTTTATAGCAAAAGAAATCAATGCCAACCTTTCTCCCAGCGAAGAGGAGCTGCTTGCTTTTTATGATGCAAACAAAGCCGATAAGTATATGGATAAAAAGAAGGTTCTTGTAAGAGAGGTGTTTGCAAAAGACAGTCTCTTCGCTGTGACTTTGAAAAAACGTATTGATGCTGGCGAGCCTCTTGAAAAGCTGGCTCTGCGCTATACTGAAAGAAAGGCTACCAAAGAAGGTGGTGGATTATTACCCGCATTTCAAGAGGGTCGCTATGGCACCATGGGAAAAACAGCCTTCTCGATGGTGGTTGGAGATATCGCAGGACCCATAAAGCTTGGAAATGGCTATTCAATCATTCAGCTAGAGGATATCGTTCCCGAGGGACCAAAACCTTATGGTAAGGTCAAGGGGCGCGTTAGAACGGAAATCCTGAGTGACTTGCGAGCCTCGCGTACCGAAAATGTCTACAAAGATCTTCAAAAGGATTATACCGTTAAGGTTAATTATTCAGCCGTCTATGCCTTTTATGATAGTCAGGCAGACGAAAAATAGTTCTTTATAGATGAATAAACTTTATATCGTTCTGGTCATCTCCCTCTTGGCAGGGCTGGCTTCTTGCTCTGATGGCCAGGACGATAACCTTATTGCCAAGGTCAACCATGAGCAGCTCTCCCTGGATGAGCTGGTCTTGATGTATCCGGGCTTTATGTCTTTAGATAGTCTTCAAAAATCCCTCTTGGTCGAAAACTGGATCAGGGAGACCCTTTTAGCGCAAGAGGCAGAGAAAAATCTGATTCATCGCGACCCCATGTTCAACTATAGAGTGGAAACGTATCGTCGCAGATTGCTGGCTGATAAGCAACTTGATGTTGTTTTAAAAGATCGGGGTGATGTCGCTCGTGATGAAATTGAAGCCTATTACCAAAAAAACCTTGAATCGTTTAAGCGCCAGAGTAATGAGTTTTTTGGTTTTCATGTCCTTTTACCCTCCCGAGATGATGCCCGTGAACTTGAAAAAGCCATAGAAAAGGGTGATCTCGAAAAGAAACAGTCTCTGGTAGCCATGCATCCCAAGGAAACCGGTTTATTTAAAGTGGAAAACCTCTTTCCTGAAGTCAAACAATATCTTCTTAAAAAGAAACGTCCCGGTATTTTTGGTCCAATTAAGACCAGTCTTGGATATCATCTTGTAGAGGTGAAAATCTGGCATGACCGCGGATCTATCAAGAGTCTTGATGAGGTCTGGGAGGAAATTGCTGCCAGACTCTCTATTAATCGTCAACGTCATATTGAAACACAGCTTGTAGACAGTCTCAGAAAGTCCGGGACCATCCTCTTTAACAAGAGTGTTCTTTATAATAGTTCTACAGAATAGGTAGTAATCAATGCGTCTTTTTATTCTCGTTCTCACCACCCTCTTTGCTTTGAATGCCAGTGCCCAACAATTGATTGATGGCGTGGCGGCCATCGTGGGAGAAAAGGCCATTCTCTATTCTGAGGTAGACCAGGTGACTCAGCTCTTCGCCATGCAGGCGAAATTACCCTCTTACTCTTCTCCAGAAGTCATTCAACAACTCAGAGCACGTGCCCTTGATGAACTCCTCAATCAACAGGTCTTGTTGGAATATGCCCGCCAGGAAACTATCGAGGTAGAAGATAGAAGCGTGCAAATGCAACTGGATCAATCCTTGGAAAATATAGAAATGCAGTATGGAAGCCTGAGAAAGGCGGCCGAAGCATTTGGTGTAGACCACTATAAAATTAAATCCTATTACGAGGATCAGATACGTACAAACCTTCTGGTTGAACAGGTTAAAATGGAACTTTTCAGCGGTATCAAGGTCAGTCGTCGTGAGGTCGAAGATTTTTATGAGACGTGGCAGGACAGTTTTCCAGCAAAAAACCCCCAGGTAGATTTTTCCATTCTCTCCATGACAGTTGAAATGAGCGCTGATAAAATGGAAAAACTCCGCTCTCAATTACTCTCCATTAAGGACGATATTACGTCTGGTCGTATCAGTTTTGAAGATGCGGCAACCCAATATTCTAAGGATCCAGGATCTGCGGCCAATGGAGGTAGTCTGGGCCTTGTGGGTCGTGGTGTTTTTGTAAAACCTTTTGAAGATGCTGCGTTCTCGCTTGAGGTGGGTCAAATGAGTGGTGTCATTGAAACCCAGTTTGGCTTGCATCTCTTACGTCTTGATGATAAGCAGGGGGAGCAGGTCAATATCTCTCATGTATTGCTTATGCCTGTTGCAGATGAGACGGATAAGCAATTTACGTCTGATAAGCTCTCAATAATAAGAGACGATATTCTGGCTGAAAAGACGACTATCGCGGCACAGGTTGAAATATACGCTACCGATGAATATATGAAGTCACGTAAAGGCCAAATGGGCATGACAGATATTTCTCTATTGCCTGAGGATATCCACGAGCTACTGCTCAATATCCCTCTTGAAAGCCTCTCAATGCCCCTTTATAGCTCTGATCAGTTTCATCTTATCATTGTACATCGACGTCTTGCTGGCGGGAAGGTGAACCTGACTGACCATTGGTTCGATGTTGAAAATATGTCCCTGGAGTATAAAAAACGCGATAGATATCAATCTTGGGTAGACGATCAGCGAAATCGCATGTATATCCAGATTAAGTAGCTAATTCTACCCCCCTTATTTTCTTTAATGAAAGCCTTACTTTTTTAGTGAGGCTTTTTTTGTCCTTAGCTGTGTACTGCCTCCGCTTTCAATAAAGCGGATGTGTTCATCGTTGATACTCGATAAGTTATAAACAGATAAGGTCTTGCTTTTACACGGGGGTTGAGTTGTTTTTTAATCACTTAGAGCATTTTATAAAAGTTATACTATCTATTAACAATACAGTTATCCACATTGACCATGTTTGGATACTTTCTGTAAGTCATGTTAACAAGGACATGTCTACTACCAACAGATACACACCACTCCACATTCAGGCTGCGCATATCAACACTAAATGTTAGACATAATTGTATCTTTATTTTGTTTATTTTATTGAGTTTACAGATAATTTGGCGGATACTTATCAACATTTTTTAATCACTATACTACCACTACTATATATATTAAAATATTACTACTATAGTATAATACCGACCTTTTGGTCGCAGAAAAAGTAGTATTTTTACATAGACAAGTGTACAGTTGTGCATATAGGATCAGGGAAATAAGATCATCCTTTGAAAGAATGATTTAAATATCAGTAACAGTTGAGATACTACTTTTACATTATTTATGATCAATTATTTAGTTATTGAGGGTTTTTCTCACGTTTGGAACCTCATTTTGGTGAATGGTCCAAATACTCAAGACCCTTGTAATTATAAATCGATTGATTTGAGTAGGAGGTAAATTACCTTGCCGATGATGGCAGTAGAAAATATTGTCATTATCTTTGACTTGATCCATTAAGTATTCATATGTCACGAGGAATATTTTGAACCCGGAAACACGCCAAAAGATAATTAAGATATTAACTGTTATCATCACGATATATCTATTTCTTCTTACAATAAAGCTTCTTGGTCATAGTTTTAAACTATTTGGTAAAGAATTCGCTGAGGCTATGCTTCAAACGACTTCAAACCCTTTTACGGGTCTTATCATTGGAATCGTCGCGACCTCTCTTATTCAGAGCTCCTCGACTACGACATCTATAGTTGTAGGTCTTGTGGCAGGTAGTGTAGTTAATTTAGAAAATGCCATTCCTATTATCATGGGCGCAAATATTGGAACGACCGTCACTAATACTTTGGTATCGCTTGGCCATGTGGGTAGAAAAGTGGAGTTTAAAAGAGCGTTTGCCGCCGGTGTTGTACATGACTTCTTTAATATTTGTGCAGTTATAGTTTTATTTCCTTTGGAATTAAAATTTCACATTATTCAAAAAGTTGCGATTTATTTAAATACGAGTTTTGAAGGTATCGGCGGTATGAAAATGTTTAACCCCCTCAAAGCAATTTTAAATCCAGTTATACATTTAGTAGATTCTCTTTTGGTTAATGTGCCTTACAATGAAATAGTGTTAATGATTTTGTCAATCATCGGAATGTTCGCAGCTCTAGCATTACTAATAAAAACAATTAGATCTTTGGTTGTTGATAAAATTGAGATAATTATTAATAAGTATCTCTTTAAAAATGACCTTTTAGGAATGACCTGGGGTATGGGAATGACTTTTATTGTTCAGAGTAGTTCTGTAACAACATCCCTGATAGTACCTCTTGCTGGAGCAGGCATAGTCAGTCTAAGAAAAATGTTCCCCTACACGATGGGAGCTAATATAGGTACTACTGGTACAGCACTTCTGGCTGCATTGGCTACAGGTAATCCAGTTGCAGTGACTGCCGCTTTTGCACACCTGGCATTTAATATCTTTGGAATACTTATTTTTTATCCGCTTAAATTTATTCCAATCACTCTGGCAGAAAAAGTGAGCGCTTATGTATCGATATCGAAAAAGAATTTGATCACATTTCTTTTTCTATATTCAATGATTTACTTTGTACCAATCCTTTTTATAATATTATTTTAATTAAAACTAAAGGTTAAAGGTTATGTGGAAAGAAATAAGAAATCTATGGACTAGCGATAATCTTCTGAACGAAGCCTGGGATCTCACTTATGAAGCAATTAGCATTGATGCTGAAATGTTTGATGATGCGACGGATGCTTTATGGGGAGACAACCACAAGACAGTTCAGAGGTTAATATTTAAAAAGGATAAACTCATAAATAAATATGAGAGAGATATAAGGCGAAAGGTCATCACACACCTCACAGTACAAGGAAACGATAGTCTGGCAGCAGGGTTAGTTTTATCAACTGTAATCGTAGATGTTGAGAGAATTGGTGATTATATAAAGAATATAGTTGATCTTACAGAAATGCATCCAGAGGAAATACACGGTAAAAACACAAAAGATAAACTTCACGATATTGAAAATTCCATCAAGAGAATGTTTAAAGATGCTCCAGAATGTATTGAAACTGGTGACGAGGACCATGCTCTTCAAATCTATTCTGAAACAAAAGAGATAGGTAAGACCTGTGATAAATACATTAAAAAACTTATTACAAAAAATGAAGAAGATCTTGATCCTTCAGAAGTGGCCATTCTTGTTCTATATTTTAGATACCTCAAGCGTATAAATGCTCATCTCCGAAATATTATCTCGAGTGTGATAAATCCTTACGATCGTATAGGTTTCAAACCGAAGAAAAAGAAATAATGTCTACTCCATTCATCCGCAGGGCCACCAGAGCTGATATTCTAACGATAGTTGGTTTCAATCAGGCCATGGCCATGGAAACCGAAAATATTGCTCTTGATACATCAACATTAATCAAGGGAGTTGAATCGGTTTTTGAAAATCCACAGAATGGATTCTATATCGTATGTGAAATAGAAGGCTCTGTAAAAGCGTGTCTCATGATAACCTATGAGTGGAGTGATTGGCGTAACGGTTTCTTTTGGTGGATTCAAAGCGTCTTTGTTGAAAAAGATTTTAGACAAAGAGGTTTATATAAACTTATGTACACATTTATTAAAACTCAAATAGAGAAAGACGAAGAAATTGTCGGCTTAAGACTATATGTTGATGATGATAATCTTAAAGCGCAAAGCGTCTATAATAAGACGGGCATGAAAAAAGCGAACTATCAGCTATTTGAGTATACCAAGCCCAAAACTAACGAGTAAAAAAAAACAACATACAGCCACGCGATCCAGTATCTTTTTAAAAATTAAGGTCTAAAAAGCTGTGTTTAAAAATATTGGCCTGCAAGGCGTTATTATATTGTATTTTGCCATCAATGCAGGCAAAAGCAATTAAAAATCATTTAAAGAGGATGTAAGGGGATTGTTTGACAATGGTCATTTCGGGTCTAAGATAGAACGGTATTTTAAACATGCAGATGGTTCACTTTGCAAAAAGAGAGACAGTAGTATGATAGACTACCATTAGAGAACGGATGAAAAAGATTAAACACTAAAATGAATATAAGCTCAAAGCTGAAAAAGGCTATACGGCCGTAGTGATAAATCAAACTAAATTAAAAATAGAAATACTGGACATGAACATTAAAACTTAGATTTCCTTTTCGTAATAATCATTATGCCGTAAAAAGAACTCAACCCTAACAAGAAATCCTTGCTGTCAAGAAAACCATAACTCAACCGTTTTACGTGAAGGAACCCCACCACGATGCACAACAGTTTCTTCAATTACAACACCAGGTGTAGACATCACATCATAAGACATGATCTCTTGAATATCTTCAACCTTTTCAATCTCCACCTCTACACCCATCTCATGTACCACATCTTTAATGAGATTATATGTGACCATACAGTTGGAACATCCACCACCTAAAACCTTAACTTTTTGCATTTCAAACCACTCCTATAAAACAAGATTAAAGAATAAACCAACGAACAGTATTCCAGATGCGACAATACCGATAAAAACAAAGATCAACCTTATGGTCAAAACCTTGCGTAAAATGATCATCTCTGGTAGAGATAAAGCCACAACACTCATCATAAATGCGAGAGCGGTTCCAAGAGCCGCACCCTTAGCCAAAAGCGCCTGAACCACAGGAATTATACCGGCAGCGCTACTATACATGGGAATCCCAATAATCACCGCCAAAGGTACAGACCACCAGGCATCCTTACCCATAAATGAAGCCATGAAACCCTCAGGGACATAACCATGAATAAATGCACCTACACCGATTCCCAATAAAATATAGCCCCATACTTTACCCACCACATCCTTTACTGCGCTAGAGCCAGCTTCAAGTCTCTGTAAGAAGGAACTGTTCGCCGACTCGAAGGAAATTTGCTTTGTAGGAATGTCCTGAACCCATTGCTCTAAATACTTTTCAAGCTTCATCCTCCCCAACACCAACCCGCCAATAATGGCAACCATCAGACCAAGACCGAGGTAAAGCAGCGCGATTTTCCATCCAAACAAACCAAAAAGTAATGTCAGGGCAATCTCATTTACCATGGGAGCTGCGATCAAAAACGAAAAGGTAACCCCAAGAGGTACGCCAGCCTGAACAAAGCCGATAAACAACGGGACCGCCGAACAAGAACAGAAAGGGGTGACAACTCCGAGCGAGGCAGCCAGAATATTGGCGAGACCCAAAGAGCGCCCGGCTAAAAGAGCTCGCGTCCGCTCTGGAGTAAACCAGGTATTAATAATTCCCATCACAAAGACAACTGCAGAGAGCAGCAAAAGGACTTTAGGTGCATCATAAACAAAGAAAGCCAGAGCAGCACCCAGGTGACTTTCAGGCTCAACAGGAATCAGGGAAGTAACGAATCTGGCCAACGGATACAACTTTATAAACAGGCCAAACCACAAGGCAGACCCCAACGTAAGGTATAAGGAGGCTTTTTTTCCAGATGTCATACGCTATCAGCTCAACAGAAAGAGATAATTATAAGTCTATTTTCCCAGAATGGTATTTAGTGTAGAGCTTGGGCGCATAGCTTGACTTGTCTTGTCATAATCAGGTAGATAATACCCGCCAAGATCTACGGCTTCACCCTGGGCAGAGAGTAATTCTTGTGCTATTACAGCCTCATTATCAGCTAGCTCTGCGGAGAGCTCGGCAAACCGGACTTTTAACTCAGCATCTTTGTCTTGAGCCGCCAGAGCTCTTGCCCAATATAGCGCCAGATAAAAAGTGCTGCCACGGTTGTCCAGTTCGTTCACCTTCCGAGAAGGTGACTTGGCATTTTCAAGATAGGTGCTGATGGCTTTATCTAAAGTTTTAGCGAGAATCGCGGCCTTGGTGTTTCCGCTGGTTCTGGCTACCTGTTCAAAAGATGGAACAAGAGCACAGTATTCACCCAGGGAATCCCAACGCAAATGACCCTCTTGCAGGAACTGCTGGACATGTTTTGGTGCAGAACCACCGGCACCGGTTTCAAACAAACCGCCACCCTTCATCAAAGGAACAATGGAAAGCATACGGGCGCTGGTTCCTAACTCAAGAATGGGAAATAAGTCGGTGAGATAATCTCGGAGCACATTGCCCGTTACAGAGATGGTGTCTTCTCCACGACGTACTCGCTTGAGAGAGAATTTCATGGCATCAACAGGCTTTAAAATTTGGATATCAAGACCACCAAGATCGTGGTCCTGGAGATACAAATTGACCTTTTTAATAATTTGAGCATCATGACCACGATTTTCGTCCAGCCAGAAAATCGCAGGTGAACCACTTGCCCTGGCGCGAGTGACGGCCAGCTTCACCCAGTCCTGTATGGGAGCATCTTTAGCCTGACACATTCTAAAAATATCACCTGTTTCAACATCCTGCTCGAGAAGTGAGCTCCCAGCTGCATCAACCACCCGAATAACACCACTACCGGGTGCTTCAAATGTTTTATCATGGGAACCATATTCTTCGGCCTTTTGGGCCATAAGCCCGACGTTTGAAACACTTCCCATTGTGGATGGATCAAGTTGTCCATTAACCTTACAGTCTTCAATTATTTCATAATACATCGTGGCATAACTGCGATCTGGAATCATGGCAACAGTATCCTGGAGAGCATCATCATTATTCCACATTTTGCCACCATCGCGAACCACGTTGGGCATTGAGGCATCAATGATCACATTGTTGGGGACGTGCAGGTTGGTAATCCCCTTACGTGAATCCACCATAGCAAGAGCGGGTTGCTCTTTATAAACAGCAGCAATATCTGATTCAATCTCAGCCTTTTTATCAACAGGGAGCCGATCAAGCTTTTCTTCCACATCAGCGAGACCGTTATTAATGTTGGCTCCGATCTGCTTTAGTTCAGCGGTGTATTTATCCAGGGCGTTTCCGTAATAAACAGAGACAGCATGTCCGAACATGATGGGATCTGAAATCTTCATCATGGTAGCTTTTAAATGAAGCGAAAGTAGAGAACCCTCCTTTTTAGCTTCAGCAATAGTTTGAGCATAAAAAGCCTTCAAGGCTCTCACGTTCATGACAGCGGTATCGATGACCTCCCCCTTTTGCAGGGTTAAACCACTTTTTAAGGTCATTTTAGCGTCACTCGCATCAGTAAACTCAATTGAAACAATAGCACTATCATCCATCGTTTTGGATTTTTCTGTTCCGAAAAAATCTTTTTCAGTCATGTGAGCGACCCGAGCCTGGGATCCACTCTCCGGCCAAGGTTTCATCATGCGGTGGGGATTGCTCTGGGCAAATCGCTTTACTGAAGCAGCAGCCCGACGGTCAGAGTTACCTTCACGAAGCACAGGATTTACAGCTGATCCCAACACCCTGGTAAAGCGTAACTGCAATGCTCTCTCGGTATCATTTTTGGGCTCCTCGGGGTAATCGGGAACATTATATCCCTTTTGCTGGAGTTCCTTGACAGCAGCCTGTAACTGAGGAATAGAAGCGCTGATATTGGGGAGTTTGACAATGTTGGCATCTTGAGATTGGGTGAGTTCACCCAGTACTGCAAGTGCATCAACCTGTTTTTGCGCTTCAGAAAGATTGTCAGGGAAGAGTGCGATGATGCGACCTGCTAATGAGATGTCGCTGATTTCGATATTAATTCCGGTGTTTTTTGTGTAGGCCTGAACCACGGGTAATAGTGCATAGGTGGCCAGGGCTGGCGCTTCATCAATTTTGGTCCAGATAATCTTTGCTGAGGGCATGGTAATCCTTTGCTTGGAGCGTTTCCGCTTGAAACTGTTAAAAAACAAAAAGCTGTGCATGAAAATAAATGGTGAAGACCCAATGCAAAATTATTTCATTGCATTAAATGATAAAAAGGAACGAAAATTTTTGACCTTTGTGTTTTGTCAAAGATCAACATGTCCTTAGGTTAAGACGCTCAACAGTATTAAATAAATTTTAGTAAACGATGTTAAAAAGGAGAGTTAATGGCCAAGCCAAATTACGCTTTTGCAAAACACCAGAGAGACCTTGCGAAAAAGAAGAAAAAAGAAGAGAAAAAGAAGCTGAAAGAAGAAGCAAAGCAGCAAAAACTTGACGCAGAAAATCCAGACGCACCTGAAGAAACATCTTCGGAAGAAGCACCAGAGAACTAATCAAAAACCTGTTGTGCAAGCACCACAAGTCCTTCCTCAAAAAAACAGTGTTCCGGAGCCACATCAAACCTTTCTTGACCAGTCGGTTCCCCTATTAAAACATGATCCACGTATCCTCGGCGTGGCCGTGGGTGGCTCATATTTGCTGGGTGAACTGGACGACTTTAGCGATCTTGATCTTGTGGTCTATGTTGACCCCCAGCACTACAACACTGTCCTGGCCGAACGAAACATTATTGTTGAGAAGTTGGGACCGCTTCTCGAAAGCTTTACGGGAGAGCATGTGGGGGAACCACGCTTGCTTATTTGTCTTTTTGGATCACCCCTGCTTCACGTCGATTTCAAATTTGTCTCCATGGATGAGATTGAAGATAAGGTTGAGAACCCGGTTGTCTTATGGGAACGCGAGGAGGTGATTAGCGGTCAGATCAATTTGGTACCGGCAGAATTTCCCCAGCCAGATCTGGAATGGATCGAAAAGCGGTTTTGGACCTGGGTGCACTATACTGCCACAAAAATTGGTCGAGGTGAAATATTTGAGGCCATTGAAGCCATTGGTTTTTTACGGGTCAAGGTGCTGGGTCCAATAATATTGAAGAAAAACGGAGCACGACCGCAAGGTCTTCGAAAACTTGAAAGTCATTTGAATCAGGAAGAATTAACAACACTACGTGCTACCTTGCCCTCCTATGATGCCCGGGATTGCCTGCGTGCCCTCCGTAAGAGTGTAGCGCTTTATATCTCAATACGAGAATCCCCTGGAAAAAAGAATCTAGAAAAAGAGGTCCATGAATACCTCAACAAAATTGAAGCGCAATTATGTTGATTCACCAAACATAAAAAAAGGAATCCATCATGAGTAAAACATCTCGAAGCGTTCTTTTCACGATCACAGTTCTGTTAAGTGCTGGATTTATTCTGCCTCAATCAGCACAGGCCCATTGTCAGATTCCCTGTGGAATATATGATGATTACGCCAGGCTTCTGTCCATGCTGGAAGATACAGCCACCATAGAGAAGTCCGTCAATATGATGATTGAGCTAACCGGGAAAATGGATGTTCAATCACAAAACCAGATGGTCCGTTGGGTTATGAACAAGGAAGATCACGCCCAGAGGGTCATCGATACAATTAGCGACTATTATTTGACGCAGCGAGTGAAGCCATCCCAAAAAGATTATGGGGAGCGACTGAAACACCATCACGCCGTGATTTTGGCTGCCATGAAAGCCAAACAAAACGCTGATTTGGCAACTGTAAAAAAGCTAAAAAAGAGTATAGATCTGTTGGCCAAATATTATCCCGAGCATAAACACTAAGCCTCATGCTGTCTGTCAGACGTATCAGGCAAGGAGAAGGCGAGCTTTATAAAAAACTACGCCTTAAATCACTCCAGGATTCGCCAGGTGCTTTTGGGTCTACCTATAAATCAGCATTAACACGTAGCCCGGAGAGCTGGACTGAACAGGCCGATGGAGGCAGTCGAGGGCAGAAGCAGGCAATATTTATTGCGTTTATGGATGATCAACCCGTAGGGTTGGCAGCTCTTTATCGACTTGATTCAGCTCAGGATGTTGGGGAATTAATGCAGGTGTGGGTATCACCAGAATTCAGAAGACGTGGCGTGGCAGTTGTGTTGACGGACAACATCTTTAGCTGGGCAGCGAATAACAAATTTCGAGCGGTTACCGCCGGAATAATGGCTGGAAATACAGAGGCAATGACCTTTTATCAAAAATACGGCTTTATCCCGGAGTCCGATATAATTCTTAATTGTCCAGGGGACGCTGCCGTATTTATTAAGGATGTGAGATGACCAAAAATGATATACTGAGAAGAATCCGGTACACCTTTGATTTTAGTGATGATAAGATGATCACGATCTTTGCCCTGGCCAACCACAAGGTCACCCGTGCAGAAATCAGTGACTGGATGAAAAGAGAAGAAGACCCCGCCTATAAAATCCTTTATGATGATGAACTGGCTGTCTTTTTGAACGGTCTCATTATTGAAAAGCGAGGCAGAAAAGAAGGTCCTGTTCCAAAACCAGAAAAAAAACTCACCAATAATGTGATTTTGAAAAAACTGCAGATCGCCTTGAATTTGCGATCCGAGGAACTGCTGGATGTTCTGATGCTGGCTGACTTGAAGGTGAGCAAATACGAACTCAGCGCCTTTTTCCGCAAACCGGACCACAAGCATTACCGACCACTACGAGATCAGATTCTACGTAATTTTCTCAATGGTGTGCAGATAAAATATCGAAAGACCGATCCGGACAAGGACTAACCCCCACTGTCATATCGATATATCTCTGTCTACAATTAAGCAGCGCAAGAGTTAGATTTAATACCAAAACACCCGCTACTTTAAGCAGAAACAAATATTTCCAGACGTAAATTTCTTGCTTGCAATGGATAGTGACCAAAATTATCATCAATGGTCTATGTAGTAAGTATGAGTTTTTTTTTGACTGGGGTGAACATGCTATTCAAACACTTAATAATTATAAGCCTTATCCTGAGCACTTCTGTGTTCTCAGAAGAGATAGAAACACGACCTGAAATTGGTATCGATGATAGCTTTTTGGGGCAAAAAGTTGATCTGGAGTTGAGCTTTTTTGATGAGAGCGGTCAACCCATCACACTGGCTACGGCCAGCGAAGGTCGCCCCATTATTCTGGCGCTGGTTTATTACAACTGCACCTCAATCTGTAATCCTTTTCTCAACGCCATTGTAGATGTGATAAATCAATCTCCCTCTGCATTTCTGCCTGGAGATAAATACAATGTGGTGGCTGTTAGTTTTGATCCCAACGAGGATCATGAGATCGCAGCTCTCAAAAAACAGTCCTATCTCAACCTGTTCGAGGGAAAAACCAATATACCTGAATCTTCCTTCAGATTTTTGACGGGGGACTCCACCACCATCCGAATATTAACAGAATCAGTTGGATTCAAATATGCTCCAGATGAAGCTGAGGGCTTTATGCATGCCTCATCGCTGATCATTTTGTCGCCAAGCGGCATTATCTCCCGCTATATCCGCGGGCTATACTTCCTTCCAGTGGAAGTCATGGTTTCAGTAACAAATGCCATGGAGGGCAAGTGGGCACCCACGCTCCGCAAAATCGTAAACTTTTGTTTTGTTGAAGAGCCAGAAGGACGAGGTTACTATTTTAACTTCCTAAAAGTTACCGGCGTCTTGATCCTTGCATCAATCATGATAACCATACTGGTTCTATCTGCAGCCTTCCACAAAAAACCAGTCATAGCAAACGAAAATGAGGACAGCTAATTATGGAAACAGCTAACAGTACCAACTACTTGAACAGTCACACCGGTAGTCGGTGGACCAGTGGGTTTATGAGCTGGATAACATCGACGGACCATAAAAGAATTGGTGTTATGTACGGCCTCACAATGTTCTCTTTTTTCTTTTTGGCGGTATTGATTGGTTTCATAATTAAACTCCAGAAATTTTATCCAGCAGCCAGTGGTTGGGAGATAATACCAGTAGAGTGGTATGGCTCATTTTTCACACTTCACTCGGTTATTATGATCTTTCTTTTTATTGTTCCAGGTGCACCCGCAGTCCTCGGTAATTTCTTTCTGCCTCTACAGATCGGAGCCAAGGATGTTGCTTTTCCCCGTGTCAACCTACTCTCGTACTGGCTGTACTTATTTGGTGCAATTATGGCAGTTGTGGGAATTCTTTTGGGTGGGGCTGACACGGGATGGACCTTTACACCGCCCTATTCTGTAACCACCAGAACCATTTCCATGTTTGGGACACAATTTGATTCTGTTTCCTGGATGTTGACGGCAGCCTTTATTTTGGGCTGGGGAACCATCCTCACAGGAATAAACTTTATCATTACTATTCACAGGATGCGCACAAAAGGCATGGGCTATTTTAAAATGCCTCTATTTTCCTGGTCAATCTATGCCGCCTCTTGGATACAGGTGCTGGCGACTCCTGTTGTAGGGATTTCTTTACTGATGATTGTTCTTGAAAGGATGATGCCTGTTGGGTTTTTTGACCCCAACAAAGGGGGTGACCCGATATTATTTCAACACCTCTTCTGGATATACTCACACCCTGCTGTTTATGTGATGATATTGCCCTCAATGGGACTGGTCAGTGAAATTATTCCCACCAACAGCCAGAAACCAATTTTTGGATATAAGAGCATTGCCATCGCATCTTGCAGTATTGCTGGCGTCGGTTATTTAATTTGGGCTCATCACATGTTCGCCTCAGGAATGTCTGACGTGGCTTCTATTATCTTCTCTTTTTTGACTTTCTTTGTGGCTATCCCAACTGCTATTAAAGTCTTTAACTGGATAGCGACCCTTTATAAAGCGTCTATTGCTCTGACCCCACCCATGCTGTTTGCCCTGGGCTTTGTTTTCAATTTTAGTATTGGCGGTCTTACCGGTATGTTCCTGGGATCATTGTCCACGGATATCCATCTCCACGACACTGATTTTATTGTGGCTCATTTTCACTATACAATGTTTGGAGGAGCGGCTTTTGGAATCATTGGTGGCATCTTCCACTATTTCCCCAAAATGTTTGGTAAAATGTATTCTCACAAACTAGCAAATGCGACTTTTGGGTTCATGTTTACTGGTTTCAACGCCCTTTTTATTCCCATGTTTATTCTAGGCTTTTATGGCATGCCCAGACGTTATCATACCTATCCGGACATCCCCCTGTTTACCAATCTGCAGCAGGCATCAACCATTGGATCCTGGATCTTGGTTGTGGGTGTCATCCTGATGTTTATCACATGGATTCACGGCCTGCTTAAAGGGAAGAAAAGCAGACAGGAAAACCCCTGGAATTCATCAACCCTGGAATGGCAGACGGCTTCACCCCCGACACTCTATAATTTTGAAGAAGACCCTGTTGTCACCAGACACCCCTATGACTATGATGCTTTCAGGGCTGAGGTGAAAGCTGGAACGTCTAAAGGAGCAAGAGATGAGTGAGCAAGCCGTGACAGTAGAAGCTTTTCACCATCACGATGAAGATGGAACCCGTTTAGGTTTCTGGTTATTTCTTTTTACGGAACTCCTTCTTTTTGGAGCATTCTTTATCGTTTATGGTGTGTATAGGTCTGCTCATTTGAACGATTTCAAAATCGCAGCCGAAAGCTTGAACACGGGTATTGGTACTACAAATACGATTATCCTCCTGGCCAGCAGCCTGACCATGGTATTATCTTTAAATGCCATCAAGGCTGGTCGGGTCAAACTGGCCAAATCCATGCTTCTAATTACCATGGCCCTGGGGACTACTTTTTTAATCATTAAGGGGTTTGAGTGGAATGCTAAATTTGCCCACCATCTGTTTTTGCAGACCAGCGCTGCAATTGCTGAAGGTAAGGGATCACCACTTTTAACACCAGGACCGGAAATGTTGCCCGATGGACAAGTCCTCTTTTATGGTCTTTACTTTATAATGACAGGTACGCATGCATTGCACATCATTATTGGTGCTGTCTGGATGGGAATTGTCTACTTCTGGATTGCCAAAGGTAGCATTAACCCTGACAATGCAGGTGTTCTCGAACGCTGTGGGCTTTATTGGCACCTGGTTGATGTGATCTGGATTTTCCTCTTTCCACTTTACTATCTGGTAGCATAAGGGGTATGAATATGAATACAAAAGAACAGTCTTTTAATCCTCGCGGACCCATCATCGTTTTTTCTGCACTCATCTTCCTGACAATTGCCACCGTGTTGTTGTCCGGTCTTGACATCGGTAATACTGGAGCCCTCTTGATCGCCATGTCAGTTGCAGCCATGAAAGCGGGACTGGTGCTCTATTTCTTTATGCACCTGAATCATGAGCCACTGATATTTAAACTCTTTGTCACTCTGGCTTTTGTCACCCTGGCAACCCTGTTTTTACTCACCTTTTCAGACTACGCATTCAGGGGGATAGCATGAATGTAAATTACAATCCAGCCTCCATTTTTGCTCAAGATGTAGACTTTGCCTTTTGGTTTATACTGTGGGTTAGCCTGTTCTTCCTGGTCTTTATTACTGGCTTCATAATCTTCAGTATTATTAAGTATAATCGTAAGAACAATCCGGTTCCATCAAACTTGCACGGCAATACCGCTCTTGAGATTGTTTGGACGATTATCCCCACAATTCTAGTAATGCTGTTCTTTTATTTTGGCCTTCAGGGTTTTCTAAAGATGAGAAACGTACCTAAAGACGCCATGGAAATTAAGGTGGATGCCGGCATGTGGTGGTGGAAGTTCACCTACCCTAATGGTCTTGAACAAAATACAGCTCAAGGTCTTACGGTTCCAGCTGACACACCGATTTATCTACCCCTGCATTCAAATGATGTGATCCATTCTTTTTATGTCCCCGCTTTCCGTGTGAAAATGGATGTGGTCCCAAAGGCGGCTGGAGCAGAAGACAATTACACTTGGTTCGAAGCCAGTCAGATCGGTGATTTCGATCTCTTCTGTGCAGAATATTGCGGCTTAAATCACGCCCAAATGATTACCAAGGTTCACGTCCTGACCAAGCCGGATTACCAGGCCTGGCTGGATGAACAGTCTGCTGAACACCTGAAAAAACAGGCCGAGAATCCCGGTCAAGCCCTGATAACGTCAAAGGGTTGTTTTGCCTGTCATAGTAGCGATGGCACCAAGCTTATTGGACCATCATTTAAGGGTCTTTTCGGTAAAACAGAAATGGTTGTTACCAATGGCGAAGAGCATGAGATCACCGTTGATGAAGCCTATCTAAAAACATCCATTATGGAACCGGGTAAGGATATCGTCAAGGGTTACCAGCCCCTGATGCCCCCGTTACCACTGACGCCAGAAGAAGTCATGGCTATTATAGTGCACATAAAGGAGTTGTCGGAGTGACAACCACAATTGATGCTCTGATCACACCGACATGTTCTAGAACATGATATGGTCGGCTTGTCACCCCCAGAGAGTCTCAGGGCGACGGAAAGAGATTAAACTATATCAATGATTAAAGCCTATATCCAACTTTTTCGCCTGAAACCTATACCCATGATTATGCTCATGGTGGTTTTTGCGCATATCTAGCAAAAAGCTGACCGCATATGATAAAAGCCTATATCCAACTTTTTCGCCTGAAACCTATACCCATGATTATGCTCATGGTGGTTTTTGCGCATTTGTATGCCTTGAGTGAAACAGGGCTGTCCTTCGAATGGATTCCTTTAATCATTTTAGTTGTAACCACGGGACTGGCTACCGCGGCAACCTTCGCCTTGAATCAGTACTATGAGCGTGAGGCAGATGCCAGAATGGAGCGTACTCAGTCCAGACCTATTCCAGCAGGAATGATATCGCCAAAAAATGCTCTTATTGCCGGACTTGGGGTTTTTGCTTTGGGTTTGACACTGCAATATTTGTTGATCAATGAAGCAACCGCTCTGGCAACATTTTTATGCGGTGGCCTATATGTCTGGAGTTATACCCCACTGAAATCACGATCAAGCATGAGCACTTTAATTGGTTCCTTACCAGGTGCATTGCTGCCTTTTATTGGTTGGTATTCTGTGACACAAGGCGTGAATTTGATGATTTTATGGATGTCTCTTATGGTCTTTCTGTGGCAGATTCCACATACCTTTGTAATCTGTTATCGCTATAAAGACCAATATGTGGCAGCAGGCGGCAAGCAACTGCCCTTTGTTGCCGGTGAGGATGCATCTTTCCGCCAAAGCTTATGGTACACCCTAATCAATGTTCCCCTGATCTTTATGCCATATATTTTTAAGCTTTCAGGGGCGATCTATCTGGGAATTGCTATTCTGGTTACTCTGGGAGCCATTGTAATGGTCACCCGGTTTTATGGCCATCGTGAGTTGGCCACAGCCAGGCAGTTTTTCCGTTACATGTTGATTTATCTACCCGTGTTGTTTGTGAGCATGGCTCTTGACAGAGTAGCTCTTTAGAGGTGGTTTTTTCAGGTTGAGATCAGGCACTTTAAGCTCATCAATTGCCTGCTGACGATAGCGTTTCCCGCTACTTTTTATTTAAATAGCTTTCGACTTCCTCGAGAAAAGTATCGGGATTAATGGGCTTCTTTATATACCCAGAGCACCCCGCGCTTAAAGCCTTTTCTTGATCGCCTGGCATGGCATAAGAGGTGATAGCCACAATGGGAACAGTTTTGAGAGCATCATCTTTTCGAAGCTCCATTGCTACTTCATAACCATTCATTTTAGGTAGTTGGATATCCAATAAAATTAGATCGGGTTGCACTGATTTAGCGAGTTCCACACCGTCTTGCCCATTATAAGCCTGAGAAACATCATGACCATTATTCCGAAGTAGAAAGGAAGTCAAATACATGTTGTTTTCATTATCTTCAATAATAAGTGTTTTAATGTTCACGCTTTATTTCTCCGAGGTTACAGGCAAAACGACTGAAAAAGTACTTCCGACACCGGGTTCACTTACCACCTTTATGGTACCGCTTAATAGCTCAGCCAGTTTTTTACTGATTGCCAGCCCAAGTCCGGACCCCTCTTTAACACGATCCAGGCCAGTATCAATCTGACGAAAAGTTTCAAAGATGGTTTCCAAATCTTTCTCACTAATTCCAATGCCAGTATCTATGACATCTATATAGAGAAAGTCCTCGTTCACATAGCAATTAACAATAATTTCACCCTCGTCAGTAAACTTGATGGCGTTGTTTATCAAGTTCAGTAGGATTTGCTCAAGCCGCCTTTTGTCGCTGTATAGTTTGGGCAGATCTGTCTCTATATTGTGTCTTAGGCGCAACCCTTTTTTCTCCGCAAAGGGCCTCAAAGAGCTCACAGCCATAACCAATAACAAGTCTATTTTAAAAGCTTCATCATAAACCTGGATGCGACCGGACTCAATTTTAGAAATGTCGAGAATATCGTTTATCAACTCCAAAAGATGTGAGGCACTCCCTTTAACCATGCCGAGTTGTTTGGCTTGCTCTTCTGAAAGAGGTCCAGCCATACCCTGTAGCAGGATGCCGGTAAATCCAATGATAGAATTTAGGGGGGTTCGCAACTCGTGAGACATGGATGCCAAAAATGCTGACTTGAGATGGTCAGACTCTTCTGCCTTTGTTTTGGCTGCCTCCAATTCAACGGTCCTCTCGACAACCAGTTGTTCAAGATGTTGTTCGTGATTGTGAATTTTTTCAAGCATGTCGTTAAAACTGCTGACAAGCAGGCCAATCTCATCCCTGGAGTTTGATTTTACTCTGATTGTGTAATCACCGGAGTCTTCAATCTGTTTGGCAGTCTCAGCCAGCTTGCCAATGGAATCGGAAATGGGTTTTTGAGCACGAAGAGAAAGAAGTCCAGCTAGAATTAAACCCGCAACGAATAGCATAAAGGACTGCCGAACCGCTTCAAGTAGCTCTAACCGCCGAGTACTTGAATCCAGTCTTAAAGCTATCCAACCGACCTTTAAGTCATCGAAAACAATTTTTTTAGTAAGAATAAAATGGCCATCCCCGGCGGTTTTTGTCTCAGTATTCATAAGACCAAAACTGTAGCCAGTATAGCCTTTTCGGTCAAAACGGGCAAAAACTTCACTGTTGTGATCATAAACTACTGCATTGAGAACATCTGCCTGGGTGTCTAGAGATTCCAGCACATCATTTGCAGCATCATTGTCAAAAAACAACAAGGCTGAAATACTATTTGAACCTAAAATTTCTGTCAGAGTTGACATGCGGGTAAACGCCCGTCGTTCATACTGGTGATATTGGCTAAACAGATAGATACTCACAAAGAAGACCAGAATAAACAGGGTCGTGAAAAGTTGAATTGAGATCAACTTTAGTTTAATAGACAGGTCTTGAAATTTAGTCACGGAAAAGGGTTTCCTCTTCGCCAACCAAAACTGCCAGCTTTAACAAGTGAGAACTGGCTGTCAGATTTGCTGCCCGGAGCGCCTTGCGATTGATTTCCAGTTTTATTTTACCGTCACGCTTTATGAAGTTGATGGCACCATCGCTTGTGGCAAAGCCAAGCGATTCACCAACCAATAGAATGTTTTGAGGTGGAATCTTGGGGCGTAGCTTGTGAAAAGCCTCGGTTTGATTAATGGGGACAAAAAGAATGTCACACACCTCAATTTCTTCAACTTTCTCAACGCGTTCAATCTCAATTTTTTGACCTTCTGAAGCTCGTTCTTTTGACATTTGCCTCAGGGGGAGCAGAATATCATCTAGTCCATAGACACCGATTGTGAAGTTTTTAACCGTATCCAGGGTTGTCCAGCTTATGTATTTGGTAAAATTAATTAGAAAGACAGCCTTCATCCGTGTATCGGGATTCACGCGAAATCGCTGAGCCTGAATTGAAAGCAACGGCACCAGGAGCAGCAAGACGCCACGTATCAACAGGGGGCGTAAAAGAAAAGATCGTTTAAATAGACGTGCCGAAACAAACTCCTTTGGTTTAGCCAATAAGTTAAGAGGAGAGCAAGTTGTTTCCAAAAAGGAAGCGAGGGTCATAAACCTGGTGTGATAAAGTTAACATTGTGAAAAAAGACGAGATTCGTGGGGTGGCTTTAGCGTGAAAAAACCAACAGGAAGGGGTCAATTCCAGCTTTATGTCAAGAATTGGATTCATAGAGATTGAAGGGGCTTGGAAACAGCATCAAACACACCCATTTTAATGTCACGAAGCACATACGACAGGAGACTTCATGGAGATCACGCGTCACTTTACAGCCACCACCTTTGTTGTTTATAGAGAAAAAACCTTATTACATCTCCACAGAAGCCTGAAAATGTGGCTGCCGCCTGGCGGCCACATCGATCGAGACGAGCTCCCCCATGTAGCAGCTGTACGTGAAGTTAAAGAAGAAACAGGTCTAAGAGTCGACCTTATTCATACACCACCTACAATTCATTCTGATAATGCCCAGGAAATACCGGGACCACGACACCTGCTCCTGGAAAACATTAACCCATTTCACCAACATATTGATATGATCTATTTTGCCAGAGCCGCTTCTTTTGAGGTGACTCCAGATATTGGGGAATCCATTGAGTTGAGGTGGTTTAATGCAGAAGAACTGGAAGGTAAAGAGATTCAAAATGACATTCGGCTGCTAGGAAAAGAAGCCATTGGTGTAATATCAAAGACAGACGATTGAATCCGTGATGCCCGTTGAGCTCAAGCCCAGGGGTGGGATTCGACCCTCTGCCTGGTAACTTACCGCCATGAATCACGATAACTCCCAACACAATTTTAGAGCCTTTGCCTGGCATGCTTCCTGGCTTGGGTTTACCGTTACCTTTACCGAGATAAACACGATTTTACCGGGTTTGATTGTTGAGGTTGGAGGCAGTCAGATTCATGTGGGTATTTTAACTGCCATCATGGTTGGCGCTCCCATGCTGACCCAATTACTCTTTGCCGGATTTCTGACCCCAAAACCCTTAAAAAAACCATTCTTGCTTCTCGGAATCTACCTCAGGGTCGTGGCTTTGGCCGGTGTGGCCTGGACCCTTTCCCGCTTAACCAGCATTAATCCTGCTTTCATGATCTTTCTGATATATGCCTGGATGTTGGTGTTTACTACAAGTGGATCTTTTGCCGGTGTGTCATATACGGACATTTTAGGCAAGAGCATTGTGGGGGACCAAAGAAAACGATTTTTTGTCTTGCGTCAGTTCCTCTCCAGTATCGGCGTATTGATATCTGCCTTGATCGCCAGAGAACTGCTCAAACGATTCGCCTACCCCATGAACTATGAGATCCTGTTTATTGCTGCAGCGGGTTGTTTATTTCTGGCATCTCTAGGCTTTGTCGTGTTGCGGGAGAAACCAGTGTCTAGTCGCTATGAAAGCAGCTCTGTTCTGGAAATATTCAAATTCATTCCTGGCTATCTGCGTGAAGACGCTAACCTGAGAAACTTTATTATCGTGAACAACCTGGCTGGTTTTGCCACCACCTTGACCCCCTTTTATGTGGTGTTAGCTAAGGACACGTACTCTTTGACCACTGACGATATTGGCAATTTTTTACTCATCGGAATTTCAGGCATGGTTCTTTCAAATTTTTTATGGTCACGTATTGTAAAAAACCATTCTTTTAAAGGCGTTATGATGGTCTGGGTGTTCATCGGTGCCAGCCTGCCAGTTTTGGCATTAGCCTTATCCACCTGGGCGCCTTACATGCTCTTTCAAACCATCTTCTTTCTTAGCGGCATGGCTATTTCTGCTCAAAAAATATCTTTGGGTGGTGTACTTATCGAAATCTCTGAAAATGATAATCGAGCTCTGTATTCGGGCATCAATGGCGCCTTCAATCTTACCATAGCCATCTTCCCACTTATTTCTGGTTTTGTTATTGTCTGGCTGGGCTATGCCCCCGTCTTTATTTTGGGGTCAGTGGCTATGATTTCAGCCCTGTATTTTGTCCGCCGACTCAATTGTGAAATTTCAAACCCATGAAATCCTTGCAACGACCAAACAAAAGCGTAAGAAGTTTAGAAAAGTCGTTACCTTCGCTTGATTCATTGTTAAAAAGAGAATGTACTAATTCATGATCGAAAAAGCAGAAGCCATTGTTCTCAAAACGCTGAACCACGGCGACACCAGTAAGATAATCACACTGTACTCTCGTGAAGTCGGGCGCCTCAAACTTATCGCCAAAGGGGTGCGCTCCCCCAAAAGCAAGGCCATGGGTCTGTTTCAACCGACACGCCACATTCAGGTGATTTACTACGCCAAATCGACCTCTGATTTACAGTTGTTTAAATCTGGAGAGTTGATAGATGGATTCTTTGGGCTGGAAGAGGATTTTGACCGCCTCACGCTGGCGCAGGTGATGGTAGAGTTGATGGATCGCTCTGTGGAGGACGAAGAGAGTCATCCACACTTGTTTCAACTTCTTGTTGATAGTCTATCGCGACTCAGTAACCGGGAGGTTGCTTCGGCTGAGGCGTACTGGTATTATCACGCCCACCTCCTTCGCGAACTCGGCTTTCGACCACATGTTGGGCATTGCTCAATCTGTAGAGAAGCTCTAAACGAGGGAGCCTCTTTGGGTCCCGGAAGTCCACAATTAGAATGTGTGAAATGCCATCAACCCAGCCATGATTCTGTTCATGTTAGTGGGGACGTTCTGCTCTCCATCCAAAATCTTCTGGAAACGAAATGGGTTGAACTTGAAAAAACCTCGCTGAATGCTCGGGAACGAAGATCCTTATGGGATTTTCTCTGGCAATTTACTTTCCACCATATCGAATCATCCCGAGGAATGAAATCCCTTAAAGTGTTGCGACAACTCTACGGCTAAAGATTATCTACGGTTTAAAAAGAGGGAAAAGGGTCTAGCTTTTTTTTATGCTGGAGCCACCATCAAGAAGAGCAGAAAGCCACTGCGTTTCGTCAAAACTCGAGAGAGCAATTTTCATTGTCATGGTCAAAGGTACAGACAGAATCATGCCCACCGGACCAAGCACCCAACCCCAGAACAACAAGGACAGAAAAACCACCAGGGTAGAAAGGCCAAGTCCCCTGCCCATGAGTCGCGGTTCTAAAAAGCTGCCGATGGTCATATTGACTGCCAGATAGCCCAGCGCCACAGCCAGGGCTGTCCAGGGCCCCAGTGTAACCAACGCCAATAAAAAAGGTGGAACTGCAGCCATGATGGATCCAATATTGGGGATATAGTTAAATAGAAAAGTAAGTAAGCCCCACAGGAGTGCATAATCGACCCGCCAGATACTGAGCCAGATCGTGACAATGGTTCCCGTTCCAAGACTGGTCCAGGTTTTTATGACCATATAACGATTGATGTTTTGGAGAAAGCTGTTTAAGCGGTCCATTTCCGGTGAATCTGAAGGAATAGCTTTCTCAATTTTATGGCTGAAAGTGGCCGCCTCCAGCAACATAAAGACCACGACAAGAAGAATGAGAAAGGTATCACCCAGTAAATTCCCCATTCCGGTGAGAATTTTGGAGGTCAGGCGCATAGCTGCTCCAGGATCAATGAACTCCATGAAGGTTTGATCTACAATATTAAAGCCCTTTTCTGCAAAAAAAGTCAGGACGTCTGTAAGTTTATTCTGAAGACTGTTTTGGTAGCTTGGTAATGAGTTAGAAAAATCGGTGAGAGAAGAGCCAACCAGAACGGCTATAAGAAACCCAGCCACCAGGATAGTCAGAATAATTATCAAGATAGCTGCCCAGGTCGGTATACCCTTGCTGCGTAGCCAGTTTAAAAGAGGCATGGTGATGATGGCAATAAAGAGAGAGAGAAGAAAAGGGATCAGGATATCCTGTGAGGCGCGCATTCCAGCCACAACCACGACAAAAGCGGCAATGGTTAACAGAAACCTTTGTACCCGGTTAAACCCGATGTTTACTTTTTCTGACATGCCTGGAATCTAGTAGATTATTTATGGTTTATTTACAACGAAATGAATGAGTGTCATAAATAGCGTGATGTATTGGGAGCTTGAAAAAGTTAAAACAGGGTGCCTTACTGGGTCAGACGACGTATCACGCGATAAGAAAAGGAGGCTGAGAAAATAGATACCCCCATCGAGATGAGTGTTCCAGCCAACAAGCCAGTATTTTGATAGGCAAAGTGTGCCACGATGGCATAAACACCAACATTGATCATTCCGCTTAACATAAGTGTCTTCGCAACAGCTCGGGAAAATTCAGGTCCGCCAGTACGGTAGGTGATATATAGGGTTGACATAAAAATAACTGGGAAGGTTGAAAAGATGCCGCCAACAATGGGACCGGCGAGACGACTCACCAGCACAGCCATGGAAATAATGAACCCGCTTACCATGCCGCGGATGAGCATTTGTTGCAGGGTATAGGGAACCCGAATGCCTCCCTTGGAAACAATTACCATGACACGTTCAGTTATATAGTAACTGATACCGAGAATGATCAGCCACCCCGCGATTGAAATCCAGAGCCCCTCAATTCCACCCATCACAATAGATCCATTTGCTATAAACCAGAAGAAGAGGGCGATGGCCAAAGCCTTGATTAAACCATGATGTACCGTGGCCAGGTAAATCATGATGAAAACTCCATTCACTCCCATAACCAGAGGAATCATCAGCGCAGCCCGGGAGGCATCAGCAGTAGATTGAGTGAGGCCAATAAACAACAGAGCAATCACGATAGTAGATGGCAGACCGCCGATAAAACCACCGATTTTACTGCCAAAGCGTTCAGCAATGACTGTTACCGTGGTAACCCAGATTGAGCCAACAAGAAAGCTTAGTGCAAGATTAACGAGAAAGGTTTGATCGATGTTTGCCACGGAGACAGATTAATGAATAAGGGCGGGTTTCCCATAAGATTCAATTGTGTTAATTGTATCTGTGGTTACTGGGGATGGTTTGCACCCCCCTCCTCAAGTCAATATTTTCCCCTCCCGCAAAACACGCCCTTTGCAACCTCTAGACATTCGCTTATAATAGATCAATGCTTCAATACATTCTTAATCGTCTTGCCCAGCTTGTCCCTGTCATTTTGGGAATAATATTACTGACCTTTATACTTATGTATATTGTCCCTGGCGATCCCGTGCTTTCCATGGTGGGTGAGCGCTATGAGGAAGAAACGCTGGAACGATTACGTGAGCAGTTCCACTTGAATGACCCCCTCTGGAAACAATTTGGCCACTATCTCTGGGGCCTGGCTCATGGTGATCTGGGAGTCTCGTTTATTTCTCAAAAACCAGTCACTGAAATGATCATGGAGCGCTTCCCCGCCACCATGATTTTGGCTACGGGGGCCATGTTTGTTTCCATATTGCTGGGAATATCTGTGGGTGTGGTCTCAGCCATAAAACCGCATTCATGGTTGGATCGAACAACTATGGGTATTGCTCTATTGGGAGTATCGGCACCCGTCTTCTGGGTGGGGTTACTCATGGTAATTGGAGCCAGGGCTGTGGGGTGGCCCTACCTTACGGGCTATGGGTGTTTACCCTACCTTATTTTGCCAGCCATCACACTTGGAACCCGGAGCGCAGCCTTCCTGGCACGCGTTACCCGAGCAAATATGCTGGAAGTTCTTTCTCAGGATTATGTCAGGACAGCAAAAGCCAAAGGACTTTCAAGTTTTATCGTGGTTGTGAAACACGCTCTGAAGAACACCCTGATTCCAGTAATTACCATCATTGGTGTTGATTTTGGATCCTACCTCTCAGGAGCAGTTTTAACCGAATCAATTTTTAACTGGCCCGGCATTGGACGCCTGGCCTTGAATGCCATTTTGAAGCGTGACTTTCCTGTCATTCAGGGAGCAGTCCTGGTTACAGCCTTGATTTTTGTGACAGCCAATTTTATTGTAGACATTCTGTATGGCGTCATTGATCCGCGCATACGGCTGGGGAAGGCAAAAAGATGATGCCAAAAACCATAGAGCCGCTTTGCAAAAATGCCGTACTGGGATGGTGTAAACTAAGGGTTAGGATATATGCGCGGTAGCATCACCACAGAAACCATTCGGCAGATTCGCAAGAACAAGGTTGCGCTGTTTGGTCTTTTTCTTGTGATTCTTCTGATTTTCGTTGGTGTCTTTGCTCATTGGGTTGCGCCCTATGATCCTTACGATGCAGATCTGGATATTAGCCTGCAACCCCCATCGGCCAAGCACTGGCTGGGGACAGATGAAGAAGGTCGTGATGTCCTTTCCCGTATTATATATGGTGCTCGCATCTCCCTGAAAGTAGGTATTATTGCCAGCTCCATATCTTTATTAATTGGGGCTATCCTGGGTTTGATTGCCGGATTCTTTCGTGGATGGACAGAAACCATTATTATGCGCTTTACTGATGTGATGTTCGGGTTTCCAGCCCTGCTGTTTATGATCGGAATTACTGCTGCCGTTCCGCGACCCAGTATTGAAGTAGCCATGCTGGCTATTGGTCTGGTAAGTTGGCCAGGTATGGCCAGAATCATGCGCTCACAAGTATTGACCATCGTGGAACAGGAATATGTGACTGCAGCACGATCTCTGGGCTATTCACAATTACGTATCATCATGCGGCATGTATTGCCCAATAGTCTGGCGCCCGTGATTGTGGCTTTTACCATGAGTATTGCCGGCGCTGTTATGGCAGAAGCCTCGCTTTCATTTATTGGACTGGGAGCCCAACCACCAGAACCCAGCTGGGGTTCCATGATAGCCTTTGGGCGCATGCATCTCCGCGGTGAATGGTGGATATCTGTTTTTCCCGGTCTGGCTGTGGCTGTTATGGTTATTGGTTTCAATCTTCTGGGAGAAGGACTTCGAGACGCTCTGGATCCCACCATGCGTGGGCGGGGAAAGTCATAAAAACTAAGGATTGAGAATTCCGAGTTTACGGCATTCTATAAAAAGGTAAGGTCAGCCCAAGATTCTGCCACCCCCGCTGCTTTTAACCATTTCTAAACTGTTGTTTCCAGTAACTGACCTAGTCATTTTAGTGATATTATTTATCCTAATTTCTAATGTATTGAAAATGATAAACTACTTGTCATTATTTTGACTGGATTGTATCATGCTGGCCGTTAAAAAGGCGGGGAAAAAACAGAAAAAGATCGGCGTAATACCGATGGATATTTTTACCCCCAAAAAACCCAAACTTTGGAAAAGAAATAAAGGGATAAATCTTGGCTCAGATATTCCCCAAATGGACGAATAAAGCCCCACTGTATGCCGCTGTTGGTGCTGGCTTGACCCTGGTAGTTGTTGTCGGTCTGGTTTGGTACTATGCCTCCCCCTGGTACACTGATGTTGGCTATCGTCCAGCGCAGCCCGTTCCCTATAGCCATAAAGTGCATGTTAGGGACCTTGGCTTGGATTGTCGATTCTGTCATACCGGCGTGGAAACCTCTCCAGTCGCTGGTTTGCCTCCAACAAAGACCTGTATGAATTGTCATAATATGGTCAAGGCTGATAGCGACAAGCTAACACTTGTCCGCGAAAGCTTCAAAAATGGTACACCCCTTGAATGGGTTCGTGTCCACAAGTCACCAGACTATGTCTACTTTGACCACTCCGCCCATATAACGGTGGGAGTGGGTTGTGTCAGTTGTCATGGCAATATTGCTGAAATGGATGTGGTCGCCCAGCATAAACCCCTGAGTATGGGGTGGTGTTTAACATGTCATCGTAATCCCGATGATCATTTACGCCCTGCGAGCGAAATCACCAACATGACTTGGACACCACCAGCAAACCAGGCTGAATTTGCCGCAAAACAGAAAGAGCTTTTGGATATCAAGGCTCCAATCACTGACTGTACAGGATGTCATAGATGAGTAATGCAAATAATCCCAATGCACAGGGCAAGACATATTGGCGCAGCCTGGATCATCTCGCTGAAACTCCCGAATTCAAGGAGTTGGTTGAGAATGAATTTCCAGAAGGTGCAGAAGAGCTGAAAAACCCTGTTTCACGGAGAAAATTTTTAAGCTTGATGGGTGCATCTATGGCCTTGGCCGGCTTAACCAGCTGTCGCCGACCCGTTGAAAAGATCATCCCTTACGTGATCAAACCAGAAGAAATCATTCCTGGCAAGCCCCAGTATTATGCCACCAACATGCCCTTTGGAACAGAATCCTTTGGCTTGTTGGTTGAAAGCCACGAGGGTCGCCCCACCAAGATAGAGGGCAATAAAAACCATCCCGCTTCAGGTGGATCCTCCAATGTCTTTATGCAGGCTGAAATGCTTAACCTGTATGATCCAGACCGCTCACAGATGGTTCTGAATCAGGGCAAGAACTCCAACTGGAATGCCTACCGGGCAGCTTGGGAAAAACAGGCTGAAGAATATGCTAAAAATGGTGGCGAAGGGCTGGCGGTCCTCTCTGAAGGTTTCGCCTCGCCTACGATGATGCGTCTCAGTAAAGCCTTTATGAAGAAATTCCCACAGGCCCAGTGGATTACTTATGACAGTGTCAGCGATGAGAACATTTTTGCAGGTGTTCAAGCCGCAACGGGAAAACGGGCTCAACCGAGATATAATTTTAAAGAGGCCAATGTCGTTCTGTCTCTGGACTCAGATTTCCTGCAAATGGACAGTAATGATATTCCCAATGCCCGTGATTTTGCCTCCCGTCGCAAAGTGCGCTCTGAAAAAGACAGCATGAATCGTCTCTACGTCGTTGAGGGTACCTATACCATCACTGGTGGCATGGCAGATCATCGTCTGAGAGTTCAAAATGGACAGATCGGTATGATTGCCGCAGCCCTGGCCCACGAACTTAGTGCTCAGGGTCTCGATATTAGTGCGCCACGTGTCAATGCAGACTTTGACAAAAAGTGGATTACCGCTCTTGCCAAAGACCTGATACACAACAAGGGTAAATCCCTGGTACTAGGTGGACGTCGTCAACCTGCTGAAGTACACACGTTGATTGCTCTCATTAATGATGTATTAAGCAATACCACTAAAACCGTAAGCTATACTGCTAATCCAGACATGCAGGTTTCCAACTTGAAGTCATTCATGGAGCTAAACAAGACCATGAACGAAGGCAAGATTAAGTCGCTGATTATTCTGGGTGGAAATCCAGTCTATCAAGCCCCTGCTGATATTGATTTTGCAGCCGCTCTTAATAAAGTCAAATACTCAGTTCATCTGTCTTCACATGTGGATGAAACCTCAACCAATACGACCTGGCATATTCCAGAAGCACATTTCCTGGAAAGCTGGGGAGATGTCTCTGGTTATGGTGGCGCTGGAATAGTTCAACCCTTGATTGCCCCGCTATTTGATGGCAAAAGCAATGTCGACGTTTTGGCTGACCTGGTCTCTGATGAAGAGGTCTGGGCATATGGTGTGGTTCAGGAAACCTGGACAGGTATTCTAGGGGCCGTGGGTTTTGAGAAAGCCTGGCGCAAGGTCGTCCATGATGGTTTTCTTGACTCTACCAGGGAAATGCCAGTATCCATGAACAAGTCTCGCGCTCAAGGTGTTGTTTCCATGAGTCGTTATTATTCACCGACTGCTTCCGGAAACGATATGGAAGTCATTTTTACAGCCTCTTTCTCCAATTTTGATGGTCGTTATGCCAACAATGGCTGGATGCAGGAGCTGCCCGATCCCGTAACCAAGGTTACCTGGGACAATGTGGCACTGATCTCAGCCAACACCGCCAAAAAACTTGGCGTGAAAAATGAAGATCGCCTGAAAGTCTCAACCAAAGATGTTGATGTGGTGCTGCCTGTTTGGGTACAACCCGGTATGGCCGATAACACAGTGGCTCTTGAGTTGGGTTATGGTCGAAAGACAGGTCGTGTTTCTGCTGGTGTTGGCGCCAATGTAAGTGTCTTACGCTATGCCTCCGGCATGAGTATAGCCTCTGGCTTTACTGCTGAAAAGGCTTTCGGAACCCACACCCTGGCCTGTGTTCAGGATCATCATGGTTTTGACGAAGAAAAATTAGCTGCCGATGCTATTCAGGAACGCCTGCCAATCATTGTCCGTGAAAGCACCCTGTCTGACTATCAGAAAGACCCAGAGTTCGCCATGGCTTTCGCCGAAAAGAATGAGCTCAAGGGCATGTGGAAAGAGCATGATTATAGTGAAGGAAACCAATGGGGTATGTCCATTGATCTCACCAGCTGTACTGGCTGTAGTGCCTGTACCATTGCCTGTCAGAGTGAAAACAACATTCCTATTGTTGGCAAAGATGAAGTCAGTAATGGTCGCGACATGAGTTGGATTCGCCTGGACCGCTATTATACCGGTGATGTTGAAGATCCAGAAATGGTTTTCCAACCCATCGCCTGTCAGCATTGTGAAATGGCTCCTTGCGAAGGAGTCTGTCCTGTGGCAGCCACCACGCATAGCGAAGAAGGTCTCAATGAAATGGCCTACAATCGTTGTATTGGTACGCGTTACTGCGCCAACAACTGTCCCTATAAAGTGCGACGCTTCAACTTCTTCAACTATACCAAGGATACGCCTGAGATCGTAGAAATGGCCATGAATCCTGATGTATCAATTCGTTTCCGTGGTGTTATGGAGAAATGTACATTTTGTGTTCAGCGTATTAGTGTTGCCAAGATCGAAGTCAAAAATGAAGGTCGCGATTTAGAAGACGGGGATGTGGTTGTTGCCTGTCAACAAGCCTGTCCTACGGATGCCATTGCCTTTGGAAATATTAATGATCCCAATAGTGAAGTATCCAAAATCAAGGCCCAGAATCGTGATTATGCCTTACTGGGTGAGCTGAATCTGCAACCTCGAACCAGTTATGGTGCCAAACTGCGTAATCCAAATCCAGATCTTGAATCTGGACATCATGCAGCCGAGCACACGGCTTAGGTATTGAACCAATGAAATTATATGGAACTCTAAAGTGAGTATATTAAACAAACATCCCCAAAGAGATTCCGCTGCTACTGAAGCAATGGGGGGCGAGGAACTACTGGTTACAGGCGGTCATTCCTTTAGCACCCTGACGGATAAAGTCAGTGGCATCGTCGAAACAAAAACTCCACCGAAGTGGTATCTGTTGTTTGCCATGGCCGTTTCCGGTATGATGGTTCTGTTGGGAGCCATTGGCTGGTTGGTCTGGGAAGGCACTGGTATTTGGGGTCTTAACAACCCTGTTGGATGGGGTTGGGCCATTGTAAATTTTGTGTTCTGGGTGGGTATTGGTCATGCTGGAACCTTGATTTCAGCCATTCTGTTTCTACTGAGACAGCAATGGAGGACAGCCATTAACCGCTTTGCTGAGGCCATGACCATTTTTGCTGTAATTTCAGCCCTGGTTTTTCCCGGTATTCACGTTGGAAGAATCTGGTTGGCCTATTATATGTTTCCAATTCCCAATCAGATGTTGATCTGGCCCAACTTCAGAAGCCCACTACTCTGGGATATCTTTGCTGTTGGAACCTACTTCACCGTTTCGACCCTCTTCTGGTATGTGGGTCTAATTCCAGATCTAGCAACCCTGAGAGATCGTGCCACGAAAGTGCGCAAAAAGGTTCTGGGTTTCTTTGCCATGGGATGGAGAGGCGGCAACCGTCAGTGGCAACATTATGAAAAAGCTTATCTCATGCTGGCCGGACTGGCAACACCCCTGGTATTATCGGTTCACTCAGTAGTGGCTACAGACTTTGCAACCAGTATGGTGCCGGGCTGGCATACCACCATCTTCCCACCCTACTTTGTCGCAGGAGCTGTGTTCTCCGGTTTTGGTATGGTGATGACCCTGGCCATTATTGCCAGAAAGATTTATGGACTGGAAGACATTATCACCGTTAACCATCTTGAGAAAATGAACAAGATTATCCTGGTGACAGGCTCCATGGTGGGCTACGCCTATATGACGGAATTTTTTATTGCCTGGTACTCTGGAAATGAATTCGAAGTCTTTGCTTTTATCAATAGAGCCTTTGGTCCCTATGCCTGGGCCTATTGGATCATGTTTTTATGTAATGTGATCACCCCTCAAATATTCTGGTTTAAAAAACTGAGACGGAGTATTCCAGTCATGTTTGTGGCCTCCATCTTTGTGAATATTGGTATGTGGTTTGAGCGTTTTGTGATTACCGTAACCTCTTTGTCCCGTGATTATCTCCCCTCAAGCTGGGATTACTATTCACCATCAATCTGGGACATACTAACCTTTGTCGGAAGCTTTGGGCTTTTCTTCACGTTCTTCCTGCTCTTCCTGAGATTCCTGCCCATGGTAGCACTCTCTGAAGTAAAAGGCATCTTGCCGGAAGCTGACCCCCATCATTATCATCAAAAAGACGGAAAGAATGGAGGCGCCAAATGAATCAAACGTTAGGAGCCCTCGCCCGTTTTGCAAATCCTGCTGAACTTATTGAGGCAGCTAAAAAAGTTCGCGATGCAGGCTATAAGAAGTTTGACTGTCATTCACCCTTTCCCATTCATGGAATGGATGATGCCATGGGACTGAAGCGCTCCCCCCTCGGATATATCGTGGGTGGAATGACCCTTACCGGCGCTACCGTCGGTATGGCACTACAGTACTGGGTAGCAGCTATTGAATATCCCTTGGTGATATCGGGCAAGCCATTCTTCAGCTGGCAGGCCTTTATTATTGTTACCTTCGCACTCTTTGTGCTCTTCGGTGCTTTTGGTGCTGTCCTCGGCATGTTCCACCTGAATCGACTACCGCGATTGCACCACCCCGTCTTCTATTCTGATAAGTTTGCTAAAGTTACTGACGATGCTTTTTATGTCAGCATCGAGGCGGATGACGAGCAATTCGATGAACAGAAAATTCAAAAATTCCTCAGCTCAATTGGCGGTACCGATGTCGAGCTGTTGGCAGGCGAGTAAGGAGACTATGATGAATAAGTTATTTACTCGTATGGTGCTCCTCACGGGAGTGGTCTTTTTGATTCTTGCCTGTGGACGTGGTAATTATTCAGAAAAACCACCGATTCATTTAAATCCGAATATGGACTCTCAGGGAAAATACAAAGCACAATCCGAAAGTAATTTCTTTGTGAATGGCGCCACCATGCGCACTCCTGTAGAAGGGACAGTTGCTCGCGGTGAATTGCGGGCCGATGATGCTTTCTACCATGGTAAAGATGCTACAGGGGAGTTCGTCACTTCAGCCCCCATGGCTTTTACAACAGAGATGGTAACACGTGGTGAAGAACGATATGATATTTACTGCTCCGCGTGTCATGGCAAGGATGCCGATGGCAATGGTAAAATTCTATTCTATAAATACCCCATTCCTCCAGCCAATTTTTATGATGAGCGCATCAAAAAGTTGAGCGATGGCCACATGTTCAATGCCATCACAGCTGGCTGGCTTAATATGCCATCTTTTAAAGCGCAAGTTTCAGTGGAAGATCGATGGGCTATCATCAGCTACATCCGATCACTTCAAAAGAATTAAAAGGTCTTGAGCGCACTATGAAATTTGACAATAAAACATACATGTTATTAGAGACGGGGTCCTTCACACAGAAAGCCTTGATCGCAGGTGTTATTGGTTTACTGCTTTCGGTAGCAGGCGCTTTTATGGATCATGCACAATTCTTCCAGGCCTATCTCACCGCTTTCACCTTCTTTACGACAATTTCCCTGGGTGGACTTTTCTTTGTCCTCATTCACCATATCACTGGTGCATACTGGGGAGTGGTTATGCGGCGTGTGGCTGAGAATGTTGCCTGTACCCTGCCCATTATGGGTCTGCTGATGATCCCCCTGTTCTTTGGGATGCATGACCTCTTCCATTGGTCACACGTAGATGATCCACATGTTATGCATGATAAAATACTCCAATGGAAAGCCCCCTATTTAAACACGACGTTCTTTTTCATCCGCAATATCGTCATCTTTGTTATCTGGTCATGGTTGGCGCACGGACTACGAACGCTCTCTCTGGCTCAAGATGCTGGGAATGCAGAGAGCCTGGGTAAAATGAGACGCAAAGCTGCTGGTGGTACCGTTCTCTTTGCCATTACTGTGACGATTTTTTCTTTTGATTGGCTCATGAGTCTCGACCCCCATTGGTATTCAACCATTTTTGGTGTCTATGTGTTTTCTGGTGGATTCCTGGCTGCAATTGCCCTGTTATCCATTCTGGCCAATATGTTGAGAAATAATGGTGCTGGCAAGATCGTAACCGCTGAGCACACGCATGACCTGGGAAAATTCCTTTTCGCCTTTACAGCATGGTGGGCCTATATCGGTGGCGCCCAGTATTTTCTGATCTGGTATGGTAATATTCCCGAGGAAACCATCTGGTTTCTCCATCGCTGGGAACATGGCTGGAAGAATGTCAGTCTTTTTCTGATCCTATTCCATTTTATTGTACCATTTATTCTTCTGGCTTTCAGAGCTGTCAAGCGAGTCCCTGTTCTTATTGTTTCTATTTCAGGGCTGACGTTGTTTATGCATTATGTTGATCAATTCTGGATGATCAACCCCACCTTTAATAATCATCACTTCCAGGTTTCCTGGATGCATCTCACAACGCTCCTTGGTATAGGTGGAATATTTATTTGGTGGGTGTTTATGAAATCTGGCAAGGATCCAATCATCGCTATGGGTGATCCCAAGCTACAGAAATCTATAGAACACACTGTTCACTAAACATCACGATCTGTTTTTATAACACCCGAACTAAGGCGGGTGTTAAAGTATCCTCACAAAAAAAGCCACCCGAAGGTGGCTTTTTTATTTATCCAAGCATTAGATGCTCGTGTCATCATCCCTAAAAGAGATAGTGTACACCAAACTGCATCTGCCATTTTGAAGCAATAGATGTATCATCCACATAGGAGTCTTCCAGCGCAGTATTAAAGCTGAAATAAGGTACTCCATTTGCATCCACACCGTTTACTGTAATGGGATTCCAGGTTGTTGAAAGCTGACGCACACCCCAAGCGGAATTGATCATATTGCCAATATTCATGACATCCAGGGAGAGCTGAAGCGTGTGTAAACCGAAGCTAACATCCTGGACAGCCTTGAGATCAAGCTGGCTGAACCAGGGCAGCATGGCGCCATTACGTTCTGCATATTTACCACGACGAGTGCTCAAATACTCATCCTGTTCAATAAAGGCATCCAGAGCAGCCCACTGTACAGCAGCATCGGCGGCTTCAATTAAGAGGCCATTTGCGTCAACGGAGGTACCAAAATGTATATCGTTGGCATCCTCAGGAACATAGAGCAGGTCATTATTTCCAATCGCATCCCCGTTAAGGTCACCTGCATAGGTAAATGAATAACGGTTGCCAACACCTGTTTCGAAAAACATGGCCACACTGGAGCTCATTTTCCCATAAGTTTTCTTATACACAGCTGAAGAGATAACTCGGTGCTTTAAGCCATAGCGAGAGTAGGAATAGATCGCACTATTGGGACCGTCAACTGTGGGATTCCGCTGAAAAGCGTCTGCGGCAATTTCCGCCGGGATGGAAGTAAGATCCTTTGATACGACATTCGTGTAAGCCATGTTTGCAGTAACACCAAAATCAAAGGCCTTAGCTATCTTGCCAGTAAGTGATTGCTGGAAACCCTCATCTGTATTATCCAGGATTATAGCACCTGCATCCAGGAAGGTATTCGAAACACCTGCGGCCGAGTAAATATTGACCTCGTTAAAGCCGGCAAACATTGGTCTGGTATCACCTGTACCCGACAAGTTTGCTGATGGAGCCAACATGTTGTAGTTGCGATGAACCACGGCATTGACATCTTTTGAAAAGATAGCCTCTAATGAAACTAGCCAGTCATCACCAAAGGTTTTGTCGATAGCAATATCGCTTTTCCATACCTGTGGATAATTGAAGTCATCAGCAGTATCGTTTATCTGGAAGGTGTAAAAAGGACTCATTTTTGCATTGGAGGCCTGGTTGCCTAACCAGACAAAAGGGATGCGTCCGGTAAAGATTCCCGAGCCACCACGTAACTGCATTGTTTTGTCGCCGCGGACATCCCAGTTAAACCCAAAGCGTGGAGCAAAAAGGGGCTTTTTCTCTGGCCATGTTGATGGATCCACATCAGCAGAGTTTCCATCTTCATCGACCCAGCCACCAAAACCTGTGATGCCGGTGTCTTCTTCCAGCTCGTTGAGGTATAAAGGATAATCCATACGAAGACCCAGGGTCAGTTTCAGATTATCAGCAGCACGAAATTGATCCTGTGCATATATACCTAGCTGGCCAACATCGACATAAGCCCAGGCAAAGTCGTTTGCATCTGAGGCAGCAGCTTGAGCATTAAAGTCAATTTCTGTATCATCGTTATTCAGGAATTCTTGGACAGAACCGAAGGTATTCCAGGGATAATAGAACAGATTGAAAGAGTTGTCAAACTTCAGGATTTCAAGGTTTACACCAGCTGTAAGCGTGTGCTTATCCATATAGTAGGTCAGGTTGTCAGTGAACTGGAAAACATCCTGATAGAGTCTATTGTGGGTGGAAAACATCTCTGAACCCATAGAGATAGCCAGATTACCGCTACCATCAAAAATATCAACAACAGGCCATCCAACAGACTTGGGCTCACGTTCATCACGGAACATGGTATATCCCACTAACAGTTTGTTAGCAAGCTTGTTTGAGAATCTTGAATTTAACTCAGCCACATATGAATTGATCTTGTTGAAGATCCGGTAGGATGAGTTTTCAAAAGGAAGCCTGAAGCTGGTTGGACCTCGTCCGATAATTGCTTCGGGGTGGGGCAAGATATCTTTCCAGGAATCCAGATAGTTATAACGAAAAGTCAAGTTATGTGCACTGCTGATATTCCAATCAATTTTTGCCAACAACTTGTTATTGAAGGTCTCATGGTTATAGCCCTGGTATGCACCTGGCTCATAACCCCAGTAATCGCGTAAACGCGCCTGAACCAGGGCAATTGAATCTGCATTCACAGAGGTTACGTTTGCCCCGGTGCTTCCATCATCTGCAATAAAGTTGTGTGCCAATTGATCGCGACGCTCGGCTTCAACATTGACAAAAAAGAAGATTTTGTCTTTGATGATTGGACCACCCAGGGAGATACCGCTCTGGGACGTTGAAAAATCAAGATTCTCGGTTTCCACATCGCCCACCTTGGTTCCAACCATAGCTTCACTTCTGAGATAATGATAAACAGAAGCTTTAAAGGTATTGGTACCAGATTTGGTTACTGCATTTACACCAGCACCGGTAAAACCACCCTCGCGCACATCAAATGGAGCTAAAGAGACTTGTACCTGTTCAATGGCATCCAGAGAAACCGGCTGGGCTTCTGTTTGCCCGCCAGGAACAGCATAGTCGAGGCCAAAAGGATTGTTGAAAATCGATCCATCAAGTGAAAAATTATTATAAAGATTGTTACGACCCCCAAAGGAATTCCCATCACTCTCGGGTGTCATACGAGTAAAATCTTTTTGTCCGCGTGATATGGTTGGGAGGCTCTCGAGCAGCTCAGCATTGATGCTTGTCTCGGCGCCTGTCCTGTTGGGGTTGATCTCACTGTGCTCTGCCGTCACCACAACTTCACCCATTTCCATGGACTCAGATTGAAGTGAAAAATTGTAGCTTGCCTCGTTATTTAAGAAAAGTTGAACACCTTCGTTTTGTTGAGCCGTATAACCGATGTAAGACACTCGAATGACATAAGGCCCGCCAATTTTCATGTTGGGGATGTAATAATACCCATCTTTCATTGTAGAAGCACCATAGGTGGTTCCAGTTGGTGTGTGTTCTGCAATGACATTAGCACCAATTAAAACGGCCCCTTCTGCATCGGTAATTTTACCGTTTATGGCTGCCGTGGTTACTCCCTGACCATAGATCATACCGGTCAGAAGTATCAATATCATAAACACTCTGCTTATGCATAACTTCATACGCGTTCCTCCTCTATTGTTTATCGCAGCAGTTCAAACTAAAAAGTTTAAAGAATTAAAAAACACATATCTCAGAGACCGGCTTCCCTCAATTAGTAGTGTTTACGACAAAATAAAATCGTCCCGTAAAAAAGTCGATTGAGCAGATGATCCACTAAATGGTTCTAAGCCCTGATGAATACCGGGGCTCGTTTGTAGGTGTTTTTAGGGCGCCTGGGCTAGCATTTCTTTCAGCCTGCCATTTTCATCAGCGAGATAAAACAGACCGTTTTTGATGAGGATTCCGTAGGCTTTCCAGGGAGGTGTTGCCACAATATGATCTGCCGGGGGAACCACATCTATGGCGCAAACTCGACCACCATACCGGAATTCTGGCATGATCACATGCGTATGTCCCACAATAACGGTCTCTACCTGGTGTTGTGCCAGCATCTGATCAACATCTGATTGTGTTGCCTGGGGACCCCAACGCTTCTCGTCTATCTCAAAATATCCTCGATACCAATAAGGACCCTGTTTGCCCCATAACAGACTATCGGTGGCATTAAATTGAGCCTTCTCCTTTTCAAAAAGGGTTTTTGAAAAGAGATTAATTTTATCAAAAGATAAGCCTGTCCTGGCTAATTCAGGCGATAACCCAGCATGGACAAAGAGATAATCACCGATTTTTTCAATTACATTTTTTGATCTCAACCAGCGCCCTAATTCAGACTGGTCGCCATATAAATCAGAATAGTCTAGGCCGAACTGGGCTTCCACAAGCCGTGCAAACTCAGCATATTTAGGCTCTATATACCTGATATCTCCCCTCAAGTTCATGGCTTCGTGATTCCCAAGGAGGGTGTGGACATGCCCGCCGGCCTGGTCAGCCTGTTGTTCCAGCCGATATAGAAGCCACAACATTTCTGTTACATGATTCCCGCGGTCAAAAACATCGCCAAGCACCACGAGGTGGCCATCACCAAAACGCCAGTTGAGCTGGTGGTCTATGATATGGTGCTGTTGCAAAAGATTTACCAGGGTATTGAAGTTTCCCTCAATGTCGGAAAGAGCAAAAATGGTTTTCACCCCAGGATACACACTGGCTTGTTGGGTATTACTGGAAAGCTGAACCGTAAATTCTCGCGGTAAGTAACCCCCTTTTCGGACAACCAGACTATCAAGGTCCTGGCCTGTTGAACGCAGCGACTTTAGCACCATCTGGGCGTCCTCTTCCTCGGCCCAAAGAATCAACCCTCCAGCTTCTGTATAAATGATATGAGGCGCTTCAGAGTAGTGAGATGACCAGGCACCGGCCTGGGGGAATTCAGACTGCGTGGCTTCAGTTTCTTGGGTTGTGCACCCACTCAAAACCAATAATGGTAATAAGATGATACTGGAGAAGAAACAGGAGTGTGTTTTATTACAGGCGTTCTTCATGATTCAAATGACTCCTTTTGGGTCCCAGGTTGGCTACAAGTTCGTTTCGGTTAATTTATCTTCTCTAGAGATTAAGGTGATACTTTTTACAGTAATAACGATAATTCTTTGAAACATGAAATCACACCTGCTCAGCCTTATAACCTGCGAATGTGCCATTGCATTATCCTGCTACTGGCAATAGTTTCGCATGACTATAAATTTGATCTGATATGTTGAAAGGACAAACATGAAAACAAAGAATCTCTGGTTTGCTGCCATTGCTGGACTGATGATCCTAGCCTGTGCAGAAAAAGAGCCAATCTACCCCTGGTTAGCAGATGCCAGCATCCAGGTAGAAACCAATGGTAAAATTGTTGGCTATGAATTCTCAGCAAAATGGTGAGGCTCCTGTAATCGGCTGGACGCCGAAACATTTATTGACCCCACCCTCATAACCTACGCCTCTGAGAATTTTATTTCCTACCGTCTCGATGTGGATTCAACCGCCAACGATGACTTATCAGATCGCTATAATATCCATTCTATTCCCTCCTTCGTTTTTGTCGATGAAAACGGAGATGAAATTGACCGAATCGTTGGCTATATGCCCCCAGCCGAATATCTGGCTGAGATGACACGCATTCGCAATGGAATCAACACAGTTCCCGACCTGGTGAAACAGCTTCAAGAAGATCCTGACAATGCTGACCTTTTGGTTCGTCTTGCCGGGAAAGTGGAATCTATGAGTGGTCTAAAGGCAGCCATGACGTACTGGGAAATGCTTTTCGGTCTGGATGGTGTAGATGCTACCCTACACTCAACAGCAGCGTTAAAAATGGCGTTGTATCACGCTCAAGAGAATGAAGATCCCGAAACGCTGGTTTCCTTTGTAAATAATGAAACCAATACAGAGGTGCTTCCCCAGGCATTCAGTGCGCTTCGGAATTTTTATCGTGGGTCACAAGACAAGGTGGCAGAGGCCGAGACCTATCGTCGTTATGTTGACTTTATGTCTGGTATTCATAAAGAAAGTACCGGTCTATTGAATGGTTATGCCTGGCGCATGACTCAACTTGAGCTCAATCTTGCGAATGCACTGGAGCGCATAAGTCAGGGTATCGCCCTATTGGCTGAAGACGAGGGGGCTAGAGAAAAAGCCCAAATCATGGATACTAAAGGCGAAGTGCTTTGGAAGCTTGGGCGTATTGATGAAGCCGTCGCCGTGATGGATGAATGCATACTGCTTCAACCAGAAGATAGCTACTATCAGGAACAGAAAGCGAAGTTCCAGACGCCCAGTTAAAACATTCTTAAACAGAAAAAGAAAAGGCCTCAGCAATTGAGGCCTTTTTTATACTGTGTATTACAGGGGAGTGCTATAAAGTGGCGAGTTTCTCCAGCATGTCGATGCCATTTTGGTTTTCAGGATTGATGCGGATAGACTTTTTATAGTTTCGTTTTGCCCGCCAGAGATTACCCCTGTTCATATATCCCTCACCGAGACTATCGTAGACGTTGAAAGACCTGGGATATTCTTTGACATTTAGTTTGAATATGATGATGGCATCATCCAGGCGGTCTTTTCCAAGCAGGTAGTAGCCCAACACGTTGAGAACGTTTTCATTAAATCCAAATTCCTCAGGATTCGACTTTTTGAGCTCTCTATAGGTTTTGACTGCATCGGTACCATTACCGTTCATCAGCGCGTGATAAATTGGAGCCGTTAAAGACTTTTTTACCCCATTATTCTTCATGGTCAATCCGCGATGGATGGTTTGGATCCAAAATCTTCGGTTTGGATAAGCGTGATCGTCATCAGCCAAAACCGACAGGATGTTTTCATCAATCATTTCCTGGGGTGTCTTCCCAGAAGCCACGGCCTTTTTGATCAAGGGGATGCTCCTGTCCAGTCGTTTCACATACTCGCTGGCCTGGGTATAATCGAAATTATCACCATGGGATTGAACAAAAGTGACATCTCTGGGAAAAATGGAAAGTGCTTTGTCAGCCAGCTCGGGAAACCCTCTAAAATCACCCCCTCGGGCAAAATCAACCATGGGGTAGGAACCTGATTTTAGGACACCGCCGGTACAGGCTACTTTAGAATCGGGAAAATATACCAAGAGGTCATCTTTGCAATGTCCCCCGGTAACGGGAATCAATCTGATTTCCTCACCATTAAAGACAAAACTGGTATCGCTTTCAATAGACCATGAAGGGAAGGCTTTTTGGGGCCATTCAACCAAGACATCAAGATCGCTCCGCATGAGATCTATACTGGCGGCGTGCCCGACAATTTCAGCAGTTTCACCAAAGTATTTATTCATACTGGTATGGTGATCATGTGAATGGGTGTTGATTACTTTGGTTACCTTCAGATCACTCAGTTCAGCCAGGACCTTCATGAGTTCTGTGTTTGACTGTTCCATGCCAGGATCTACCAACAGAATGCCATCAGGTCCAATGGAAGCAAGCGTGCTTACAGGATAAAAAGTCGTGACCTTAAAATGATACAGGGTTTCTGACATCTTCGTCGTTTCAATATTGGTCTCGGGCTGGGCCAGGAGCATTGTTGAAATCGTTAAAAATCCCACCAGGAGCATCATTGATTTGCTTGTCTTCATAAAAAACTCCTCCTTAAATGTTGTCATGGAGGAAAGGTACTCCAGCGTTCAAGTGGACGTCATTCTTTTCGTTAAAGGGTCACAATCTTCGATGTTTGGTTCAAAAAGAGTGTCAAAAAAAACGCCCCGCAAAAGCAGGGCGTTTTGGTCTAAATGTAAGCGGGGCCTAAAAGGAAAACCCCGTTTCGATACTTGTCTGGGCAATAACCTCTCCCGAACCGGCATCCGTATCAATTTCACCATTACCGTCCAGATCAATGTAGCTCTGACGGAAGTCCCAGGTTAGTGTGGCTCCACCACCCAAACCAATAGTCACCTTGTAGCCCAGCAAAGTTCCTTCGCTGACTATATCAAAGGGATCATCAACATTCATGCGTAGGATATAGGCATTGGCTGCTTCTACCTTTGGAATCAGGTTCGGTGCAATACCAATCACGCCCTGAATACCCTTAACTTCAGATTCATCAGAAGTCATATGTTGGTAACCAGCCTGCAAATTAACCACACCAAGAATGTCAGCACCGATGCTACCAAAAACACCCATCATGGAAGAATTGTCATAGAGCTTCTCATAGCGGGTACGAGGAGTTAATCCCATTCCAGCATAATCGACAAAACCGACGCGCTCCAGATCATAATTGCGATCGAACAGTCCGTATACAAAATTACCTGAAGGGGTGATTCTGAATTCGACACTGGCTGTGAGGAAGTTGAAAAGCTGTGCACGGAGACCAGGAGCTGTTGCTCCCATACCATACTTGACTTCTTTCTGTCGAACGATACCGTTGTCATCATAATACATGGAGTCAGCGGTTCCAAAATATTGACCAGCCTCTGCAAAGAGGACCAGCTTTACTTTGTCCATATTGAGGATGGGGTAGGCTATATCAATACTTACACCACCCACAGTGCTGGGATTCTCGCTCACATCAAAGGGGTCTGGTTTGCGTGTGATAACATCATCCCAATCTCTATTATGGTCAGGAGTGTAGTTATCCGTTTTACCGTCACCGTCAATATCCCATTCATCGGGGGAATTATCGGGACGTCCATCACCATCAGAGTCTTTTGAGTAATCAGCGTCATTTGGAAAATCATCAACGAGATCTGGAATATAGTCACCATCCTCGTCTTTTAGACCAAGGTATTGGTTATTATCCATGATTACGGTGCTTCCAAAAGTGAGTTTTCCCATGGAAAAGGTTCCACGTAAACCCATGATTCCGAGACCAGTACTCTCCCCACTAAAGGAGAATTCCTTATAGTTGGCGACGACATTTTCGATTCCAAAATTACCGAATTTAACTCCTATATGATGTCCAGTCTTACGAACAGAGGGATATTCCATCATGTTTGAATAGCCGTTCATCAACAGTCCATATCCAAGAACCACATTATCAAGTGTTCCCACGCGGATATAGAGCGGATCACCTTGTTCACCCCAGCGTACATACATGATCTTGTCAATAATATCCTTGGCTTCGTTCCATTCTTCTTTGCGGATATTACCATCCTGATCCATATAGATGACCACATCAAGACCGACACCAAGTTTTCCGATGGAAATATCCGGGCGTAAAGCGATCTGATTGTAGAGTTGGCCATCAATAGTTACGGCACCAAAACCAGCATCCATAGCCAGGGCGTCCCCGAAGAGTCCTTCACCATCTTCTTCGGCCTCTTCTTCAGGTTCTTCAGCTGGTGTGGTGGTATCTACTGTTGACGGAGGAACTGCCGGCATACCAGCATCAGCTTCAGCAGTCTCGGTGCTGTCTCCAGCGGTAGTTTCTGCTACTTCCTCTTCGGCCTCTTCTTCAGTGGCATCACCGGTACCCTCGGCATCCGGATCTGCTGGAATCGTATTTTCGTCAGTATCGCCAGTCTCGATGTAACCATCAGTGCTGGAACTAACTGTTTGGCCAGGTCCACCAGTACTAATCATACCGGTGAGATTATTCATGACGTCTACCATACCTTCAAGTACGATAACCTGATCTCCAGTTTCGGGATCAGTAATCGTCCAGAACTCAGTTCCTTTAATGGAAGCCACAGAGGTTGGCGTATGGAGTTGAAAGCCGAATTCAGCCCCCTTGGCATACTTGGTTAAAGCTTGACCATATTCGAGACGAACATGGTAACCCGTTCCACCGATGTCTTCTACCATGGTGATGGCGATTTCAGTGTTTTCACGAAGCTTTACCTGGCTTTTATCATCAAGAAGCAACATCACGGCAAAACCGTCATTTACTTTGATCTGATCATTATTGTCCAGGATCATGCCCATGGTTACAGGTGTGCTGTAATCGAAATCTTCTGCCTTTTGAATCAAGACATCACCTTGAACCTTGGAGATCACAGCGACCTTCTCGGCGAATGCTCCACCGACCAGAATCAATGCAAAGATTAATAGGGAAACTAGATTTTTCATGTGTACTTCCTCATTCTGTATAGATTTATATCCTTTTGATATCAGTGCCGAATTTAACAAACAGCCAAGGGCCACCAAGCATATTCGTTCAGCTTTAGGATCTGGAAATTCTGGACAGATATTGATTTTATCAACGGGTTTTGCAGCTTCACGACCAAAGAAAAAGAGCGTAGCTAGTTCGCTTTTATCTTGCCCAAGTTATTTAAACACAATAACTTTTGCTCATTACGAGTTAATGAGCCACTCCCGGGGTCAGGGTGGGTGCTTATTTGGTGAGCAGAGAAAAGCGTAGTAATGCCAACCAGAAAGGAGAATTATGGGTTTTGAAATAGCGGGAATACTTGTCCTGATGATTCTCTTGCTGGTGCTGCTGGTTCTGGAAGTTATCCCCATAGACGTCCTGGGTCTCGGTCTCCTGCTGGTGCTTTGGTTTACTGGATATGTAGACAGCGATCAGGCTATCGCCGGGTTTAGCAACAAAGCGGTTCTCACCGTCGCTGTGATGTTTGTGTTGAGCCATGCCCTGGTCAAAACAGGCATCCTTGAAAATTTCGCCCAATATTTCATCGACATGGAAAAAAAGGTGAAGTGGCTGGGGCTGGGGCTTTTCTTTGTTACCGTCAGCCTTTTTTCCGGCTTTATTAATAATGTCGCTGCTGTAGCCATCTTTATTCCTGTTGCCATGCATATGGCCTCAAAGTTCAGGATTTCACCCTCAAAATTACTTTTGCCCCTCTCCTATGCCGCCATTTATGGAGGCACTATCACCCTCATCGGCACTTCAACCAACCTGCTTGTCAGTTCAGTTGGCGAAACCCATGGCCTTCAAGCCCTGGGTATGTTTGAGTTCCTACCCATGGGGATCATATTTCTGGTGGTGGGGACCACCTATAGCCTGGTTGTTTTGCCCAGACTCTTACCATCCCGGGCTCCAGTTAGCACCCTGGTGGGTAAATACCATATGTCGACCTATCTCACTGAATTCAGGATTGACAAGGATTCACCCTTGATTGGCTCGAATTGTCGGGAAAGACAGGTGAATGAAAGTTACGACATCACCGTCCTGGCAATTATTCGAGATGGAGATCATCTACCAGGTAATGTAGGCGAGCTTACCCTGGCTGAAGGTGACACCCTGCTTACAAAGGGAGCCATAGAGAACTTTTTAAAATTTCACCAGCAGGAAAAAGTGTTGGCGCTTTCGGATGTCAAGCTGGGTGAAAACGAACTACAGGCAGGTGACAATGTTCTGGTGGAAGGCCTGGTTGGTCCAGAGTCAACACTCTACGATAAATCCCTGAGCGATCTGGATTTCCGTAAAAAGTATCATGCCTTTGTCCTGGCAATCGGTCGCCGTGGGGTCACAATAAAACAAAAGATAGCCCATATCCGTCTCCGTTTTGCAGACACACTGCTCATGCTTATGCCGGCGGAACAGATATCAGAAATGCGTAATAATCCGGATTTGATCATTCTTCAACATCATGAAGTAAACATGCGCAAAAAAAGAATTCGTTGGCTGGCAGTCATCATCATTCCCCTCATTATGCTATCAGCGGCTTCAGGTCTTATGGATATCCTGGCAGCAGCCCTGGCTGGCGCCTTCCTTCTCCTGGTAACAAAGCATATTTCAACGAGGGAAGCCTATAGTGCCATTAATTGGCCGGTCATCATCTTTATCGCGGCCTTTATTCCTTTTGGAACCGCCATGGAATCCAGCGGTGCCGCTCATCTGATTGGTGAAAGCGTGACCTCCATGGCCAACATATTTTCGGCAGACCTGGCGCCCTATGTACTGCTTTCCAGCCTCTATTTGATCACAGCCATCATCACGGCGGTCGTTTCAAATAATGCTGCAGCCATTGTGTTGACGCCCATTGCCATCGCTGCAGCAAACAATATGGGTGTTGACTCTCGACCCCTGATATTCACAATCTGCTATGCTGCTTCGGCCAGTTTTATGACCCCTATTGGATATCAAACCAACCTCATGGTCTATGGTCCTGGAAAATACAAGTTTATGGATTATGTAAAAGCGGGCGCGCCCTTGAATTTGATTTTTTGGGTTATTGCATCTGTCATGGCGCCAGTTTTCTGGCCCTTTTAAGCGAGCAAGGGAAGCAGAGACTACTTCAACAGGGTCAGGCGTTTAATCTGTGTTTCAGAATCAGATTCTAATCGTAGCAAATAAACCCCACTGGCTTGATTTTCAGCATTCCAGGCCAGTTGGTGATTTCCAGCAGGAAGATACCCACTGATTAACACAGCAATCTGTTTTCCAGTAAGATCATAAATACTCAACTTGATGTGAGCAGCAATAGAAAGTGAGAACCTCAGGTTGGTAGAGGGATTAAAGGGATTTGGAAAATTTTGGTGTAATACAAGTTGATCTGGGAGGGTGTTTCTGTCCATCTCATCCAGAGCAACAACACTTTCATCGGGAAAGAAGGTGTAACCCACACCACCCTTGGTAAACCAGGACTGGGAGATTGAAGTTTTGCTGTATTCATAACCTTCACCGTTTTGTCGGGCGGGGTCGTGAACCAGTGGATCCCCCTGATTATCAAATCCTGCCAACATCATGAGATGTCCAGAATATAGTGGTGGCCCTACTGACATGACGACCCGACCACCAGCGGCCAGGGTATCATAAGCCTGACTCCAGGTGCGGTAGCGGGTGACGGCACCATCGAGCTGGTGTCCTGCCGCATTTTGAACCGCTCGTGGCCAGATGCCAAAGAGGTTCCAGTAATCATCAAAATTATCAACGGCAAATTCATATGGATCCACTTCGATACCATACGACCGGATAGCCAATACGGTGGATGTAGGTGAGCAGATGCTCCCACCAATTTCTGGATCAACGTTGTACTGGCAGACAAAATTTGTAGGGATGTATATTGCTGGTGGATCATCATTTACAATTGCAGCAAGGTCTACATTATCAGTTGTTCTCTGATCACTCACATAAAAACTAAGTTTGTCAATGGAGGGTGAAAGATGCCCGGCAAGCTGCCGCTTAAATTCAACACGCCATTGCCAGGCCGTGTGAAAGTCATCCAGGACAACATAATCATAGTCAATTTCGCCTGCTGCGTAAGAGGTCGCTCCATATGATGGCCAAATATAATTTTTCCAATAACCCACCGTTAACCAGGGAGACCAGGTTTCGTTATACTTAAAACGCATCGAAACCTTGAAGCCACAATCCCCATGAATGGCTTCTCCGTTCCATGAGGGTAGTCCCCTGTCAAAGGGAACCGGGAGTGTATCCGGGATTAAGGTGAAAAATCCTGAAACCGAGCCATCAGCTAACTGTAAAGATTTTCCATCCTCACTAAGCACCACATTGCTAACAGTACTGATTTGAGCCCACATTTCTGCCGCCTCTGTCACTTTGGACTGGTCTGGATAGTCAGCCAGAATCGCCGAGACAAAAAAAAGTAAAATGATGAGAGGCTGTTTCATGTGTATAAATCCTATTAATTATATCTGACGAGGCTTATTTGAAATGGGCTACCATACTGGGAGAGAACATAGAATAGAACCAGAGCTTTCCCACCAGGATATCATGTGTACTTGAATTCGAGATGGAGAAAGGTTTCATCCTCAAACTGTCTGCTATTCCGGATTTTTATCTGAGGTGGTGTTGCCAGGCGTTGCCCACCCAGCAAGGCGGGAGCCCTCTCGTTACCGATCACTGTAGGCACCAGGGTTAGATAGAGTTCTTCCAGGACCTGGGCGGTTATAAATTTGTGAAGGATGTGCCCACCGCCTTCTATCAGCAAGGATTCAACACCACATTGGGCGACATGCTTGAGGATAAGATCAATTTGGCCAGGCTGGTCCGGAATCGAAATAACCTCTACATGGTCAGGTGGGGGTTGCCCCGGAGTGATATTTTCTGTTCCAGAAAAAATGGTGATGGGGATTTCAGGATATTGAAAAAGTTCAGCCTGAAAATCCAGATCGAGGCTACGACTCATGATAAAATGATGAGCATTCCGCTTTGGATTGTTCCCACGATGAACTTTTGGCCAGGTTCTGAAAGTGCTAGCCCCAAATAGTATTCCATCAGCCTCGTCTCGTAATGAGATTAGGTTTTCCATATCATATTTCGAACCAATGGCTACAAAATGGTCTACATTGGCGGGACCGATTTTACCATCCAGGGTGGTTGCCATACAGGCGAAAACTCTCATGTTTCTGGGCACTCCATGTGGGAAAATAGCTCCAGAGACAAGAAAAGCACAACATGTGATTTGTTTTTAGGTCCACATCGTGTACTTTCAGCTAATGAAATGGTTCGTATTTACATTGTCTGCACTGCTTTTTTTGGCGGGATGTGAGCTTTTCACTCCCCGTGATTCAGAGCCACCCATTGATGTTCTGGATCCCTATGCCTGGGTTCCTCCAACTTCGCCAGAAATTGTACTTCAAAATCTCGCGAACGCCTTCCCTGCACACAAACTGAATTATCACCTGGATGTTCTGGGAAATTCTGACGAAACAGGAGCCTCCTTCACCTTTTTTCCTGATCAAGGTGTGGCCAGCTCTCAACCCGGTGTTTTTGACAATTGGGGCTATGTGGAAGAGGAAAATTTCATTACCAAACTTTTCGAGACACTCAGCCAGGACGGCTTGCAACGTCTAGAGTGGGAACGAACAGACTTTTTGCCGATAGATGATCACTTTGAGATCGTCACAGACTACCATCTGACTTTAGCCTATGGAGAATCTGAAACCCCACTACCAGAGCAACTCAAAGGACAGGCCACACTAACCCTGGTTCAAAATGTTGATCTGTTATATGAAATTTCTATCTGGCAGGACCTTAAATCTGATTCGCTGCCCTGCTGGAGTGACCTTAAGACCCTGGTACAATAGACTGTGAAAGTCTTTATACTGACACCTCTCATCGTCCTACTCAGCCTGGTTTGTCTACAGGGGTGCTGGAATCCCTTTGCGCCCACAGAAGGTATTTTGGAAGGCCAAGCGAGCCTGATCCTGACAGAACAGAAATCACCTGAGGAAGTGCTGCAGAATTTTCGCTATGCCTATATCTATCGCGACAGCCTGATTTACAGCGAGCTCTTTGATACCAGCTTTGTGTTTCTCTATTTTGATCCCGATATAGGTGGTGCCGGTGGCTATGACTATTGGGGTAGAGATACTGAACTGCGCACTACAGGGCGGCTCTTCCGAGCCTTTGATCATTTCACCCTGGTCTGGAACGCCACCATAGCTACAGATACCTCTCAGACCGGAGAAATCAGCCTGACCAAGACCTTCGATCTATCTATAGGCGGTGAATTTTTCCTGTCCGGAAATGCGGTATTTGATTTTGTTGGCGATCCAACTGGAATCTGGCGTATCTCCCGCTGGCAAGACGAATCCTTCTTTTAGAAATGCTATCAAGTGAATTCTGCCAGGAACAGCAACACAGAAACCCATTGAACTCACAAGCACCCCTCTTCACAGCGTTTGACATTGGGACCACCCACAATAAATTCAGAGCCATCATAAAGGAATCGACATGATCATTTTAAATAAAGTATTTCACTTCTGCGCCGCCCATCGTTATGGAAATCCAGATCTCAGCGAAACTGACAATCTGGCCGCTTTTGGCGAAGATCTCAATATCCACGGGCATAACTATGAGTTGACGGTTTCGATTACAGGTGCCGTAAATCCTGCGACAGGATTTCTTGTGGATCTTGGGCATCTCAAAGAGGTGGTGAAGGAGCATATCCTCAAACAGGTCGATCATTCCCAGATAGAAATTGATATCCCCTGGTTTAAAGGTCGGCAACCCTCAACCGAAAACATGGTGGTCTGGATGTGGGAGCAGATAGCCAGCCATCTAAAAGATGGAAAGCTACATCGTATTCGGCTCCAGGAGACACCAACCATATATACGGACTATTACGGTCCTGAATAACAAGTGACACACACTCCAGGCGGCGTGTATTTTAGTCCCCTCAAAAGGATGATATATGACGGTATACAAAACGAACCCCTCTCCTGAAATTATTCAAAGGAGAGAACGAGTCTTTCTCATTTTAGCCGGTCTCTTTCTAGGGACTTTGGCTATGCTCAACATTTTGGGGATCAGCCGCTTTATAAAGCTGTTTACAATGAGTTTTGATGGGTATGGAGAGGTTGTTTTTGCGGTGGCTGTCGGTGTTCTACCCTACCCTATTACTTTCTTAGCTACAGATCTCATCAGTGAACTCTATGGTCGCAAGCGGGCCACTTTTGTGGTTTTTGTAGGATTGATTCTCAATCTGTGGGTCATGTTTATCATGTGGGTCGGTGGGGTAATGCCGGGCTTTGAAACTTTGTCTGCCACTGGAGAAATTGCTAGAGATGCAGCAGGTCGCCTGCCAATATTTTATGAAATCCGAGCCCTTACCTTTGGCGCGGTTACAGCATCCATGATTGCCTATCTGGCGGCCCAGTTCGTGGATGTCTATATGTTCCATTTCTGGAAAACGCTCACCAAGGGAAAGCACCTCTGGTTGAGAAATAATGGGTCTACCCTGGTGAGTCAATTGGTAGATACGGTGGCAGTAATCCTGGTGACACACTATTATGCCAAGGCTTTACCTGTAGATGTGGCAAAACCCATCTTTACTCAGTTGCTCGTTTTTATCATTTCGGGCTATACCTTTAAATTGATTGCCGCTCTGGTGGATACCGGTCCTTTTTACGTCGGTGTACACTATCTTTCACGCTATCTGGAGATTGATACTCTAGCTGATTTTGAAACTGAAAAATTGTCCTCTGGACAGGAGTAATACATGGTAGACTTGCAAAAAATTGAAGATTTAACCCACAGTCTCTTATCTGAGATTGGGGAAGACCCGGAACGTGAGGGTTTGATTCGCACCCCCCATCGGGTTGCCAAGGCCTGGAAATTTATTGCCAGGGGCTATGAGCAAAACCTCAATGATGTTTTGAATGATGCCATTTTTGAAGACGAGTGCTCTGAAATGGTGGTTGTTAGAGATATCGAGTTTTTCAGCATGTGTGAACACCATATGCTGCCATTTTTTGGCAAGGCCCATGTCGCCTATATTCCTCGCGGAAAGGTCATTGGCTTATCAAAAATCCCCAGAATCATTGAGATGTACTCTCGCCGGCTTCAAATTCAGGAGCGTATCACTCACCAGGTGGCAGAAGCATTGAATAAATTATTAGACCCTGCTGGTGTGGCGGTGGTCTTAGAAGGTCGTCACCTCTGCATGCAGATGCGAGGCGTGGAAAAGCAGAATTCTTTTGCCACTACTTCAGCCATGTTAGGTGAATTTCACGATGAAGCTGAAACAAGAGCCGAATTTCTAAGTATTATAAGCCTGAGAAATCTTTAATAACTCAAAGAGAAAGCTATGCCTGGAAAACTAAAAAAGCTATTTGAAGATCACTTTAAGGAAGATGTCGTAAACCTGAGTCCACTGCCAGCCCATGGATCCAATCGCGAATACTTTCGCCTGAGTAATGACAAACGCTCTGTGATTGGTGCAAAAAATCTGGACCGACTTGAAAACGATGCATTTATTACCTTTTCCAGACACTTTCTCGCAAAAGATCTTACCGTACCAGAAATTTATGCCGAAGATCTGGACCAGGATATTTATCTCCAGGAGGATCTCGGTGATGTCACGCTTTTTGATTTTCTTCTGAAAGTACGCGATGGTCGTAAAGAGTTTCCGGAAAGCCTGTTTAAAACCTACGAACAGGTTGTAGAATTATTGCCTCAGTTTCAGATCAAAGGCGGTCAGGGTTTGGATTACAGTAAGTCCTATCCCCACCACAGTTTTGATCGTCAGTCCATGATGTGGGACCTGAATTATTTTAAATATTATTTTCTCAAATTAGCCCATATCCGCTTTAATGAACAAAAGTTAGAGCAGGATTTTCAGACCTTCACCGACTTTCTGCTTGAGGCCGATGGAAACCACTTTCTATATCGTGATTTTCAATCCAGAAACATCATGCTCAAGGATGATAAACCCTGGTTTATTGATTATCAGGGAGGTCGCAAGGGTGCCCTTCAATATGATATCGCCTCACTGCTTTTTGATGCCAAGGCCGATTTACCTTTTGAAGTGAGAGAGCAACTGCTGGATCACTATTTGAATGCTGTGGCAGAGCTAATTCCCATAGACCGGGAAGCCTTCACCAAACATTACTATGCTTTCGTATTTATCCGCATTATGCAGGCCATGGGAGCCTATGGCTATCGGGGATTTTATGAACGCAAAACCCACTTCCTTCAGAGCATTCCCTATGCTATCAGAAATCTTGAATATCTGGTTCGTAAAGTAGACCTTCCTATTGAAATTCCAGTCATGATGGATGTCTTTCAACAGCTTATTCAATCCTCAGCCCTGAGAGAATTCGGTAAAGCAAACTTGCGGCTCAAAGTACGCATCTCCAGTTTTTCATACAAAAATGGGGTTCCTGTTGACGATCGTGGTCATGGGGGCGGCTTTGTTTTTGACTGTCGTTTTCTACCCAATCCAGGACGGGAAATAGCGTATAAAAAGTTGTCTGCCAATGACCAGGAAGTCGTTGAGTGGTTTTCAGATAAGCCCGACATGGATCGCTGGTTGAAACGCATGTTTACCATGGTGGATGCCGCCGTTACCAGCTATGAAGAGCAGAATTTTACAGACCTGATGATTTCATTTGGCTGTACAGGAGGACAACATAGATCCGTGCATTCAGCCAACAGACTGGCTGCCCACCTCAAAGAGACCCATGATATTGATGTGGTGCTCCATCACCGTGAACTGGAAGGTTAACCCCTTTGAAGGCCATGCTTTTTGCTGCCGGCCAGGGCACCCGCCTGGCACCCCTCACCGATAGACACCCCAAATGTCTGGTTACCGCCGGCAACAAACCCCTTTTAGAGCATAACATCAACAAGCTCAAAGCAGCCGGTGTTGAAACACTGGTGATTAATGTTCATCATTTTGCTGAGCAGGTTATCGAATTTATCCAATCCAAGGACTTTGGTTTAACCATCCATATCTCTGAAGAACAAGACCTGCTGGGGCAGGGTGGAGGATTACTTTTTGCCAGTAAATACTTTCAGGGAGAAGACGCTTTTCTCGTCTGTAATAGTGATGTCTATACCGATCTGGATTTGAGGGCTTTGATATCTGCCCACAATGATTCTCAGGGTCTGGCCACGTTGGCTGTCGCCAACCGTGAAACCTCACGCTATTTAAGATTTGATCAAAGCAATAATTTGTGTGGCTGGGAAAACCGGAAAACCGGCGAGAACATCTCATGGAGCTCCAACAGTTATGAGGAATGGGCCTTCAATGGGATTCAGGTCATCTCGTCTGGATTTTTTAACTATATGGATGATCTGGGGACCTCTTTCTCCACGATTCCAGTCTATCTAAAAGCAGCCCAGGCTGGTGAAAAAATTAAGGCCTTTCCTATGGATCAGTCCTACTGGATTGACATTGGAACCGTTAAAAAACTGGAAGCATTAAGGCAGTATTTAAGCAAATAACCCTACGAAGGTTAATAAGAAGGAAAAAGGAATTACAGTGAGTTCAACACAATATGATATAGCAATCATCGGCGGTGGACCAGGTGGATATGTCGCTGCAATTCGGGCTTCCCAACTTGGCAAAAAAACAGTGCTTATTGAACGTGCGGATCTTGGCGGGGTGTGTCTGAACTGGGGCTGTATTCCCACCAAGGCGCTTTTAAAAAGTGCTGAAGTATTGCGATCCGCCCAGAAGGCCAAAAAATTTGGTGTGATGGTGGGTGATGTTGATGTGGATTTTCCTTCAGTGATTAAGCGCTCACGACAGGTCGCTGGCTCCCTTTCAAAAGGGGTTGATTTCCTCATGAAGAAAAACGAGGTGGATGTCATCCATGGCTCAGCCAGGCTATTGGGGGGAAACCAGATACTTATCAATGAAGACCAGCAAGTGAGTGCTAATAATATTATCGTGGCTACGGGAGCCCGTCCTCGTCCCATGCCCGGTGTTGCCTATGATGGTGAAACCATTATCTCCTCCAAAGAAGCCATGAATCTGGATACCATCCCTCAAAAACTGGTGGTGGTCGGCGCTGGAGCTATTGGTGTTGAATTTGCCGATTTCTATGCAGCCATGGGTAGTCAGGTGACTATTGTTGAAATGCTGCCACATCTGCTTCCCATTGAGGACGAAGAGGTTTCAGTTGAGCTGCAAAAAATGTTCAAACGCAAAAAGATCAAGACCCACACCGAGTCCATGGTCGAAGCCATTTCTGTCTCAGCAGGACAGGCGCTTGTCAAAGTAAAAACCAAGAGTGGTGATGTTCTGGAGTTGGAAGCCGATAAGGTTTTGATTGCCATAGGAGTTCAAGGCAATACAGAGGAATTGGGACTGGAAGCTGCCAAAGTCCAGCTTGAAAAAGGTTGGATTAAAACAAATGGATATATGCAAACCAGCGCCGCTGGTGTTTATGCCATTGGTGATGTGGCGGGTCCGCCCTGGCTAGCCCACGTGGCTTCTCATGAAGGAATCACAGCGGTAGAACATATCGCTGCATTGAATGTGAAACCCATGCGATATGACAATGTGCCGGGTTGCACATATTGCACGCCCCAGGTTGCCTCTATAGGACTTACAGAAAAGGCAGCTCGAGAAGCAGGCTATGAAATAAAGATTGGAAAATTTCCTTATCGTGTTTCTGGAAAAGCCATGGCTGCTGGAGAAACTGATGGATTTACGAAGCTTATCTATGACGCTAAATATGGAGAACTCCTTGGCGCACATATCATAGGTGCCGAGGCAACCGAGCTTATCGCAGAGATCGGTATTGCTCGATCTCTGGAAGCAACCCATGAAGCCGTGCTTGAAACCATTCACGCTCACCCCACTTTATCCGAAATGATTATGGAGGCTTCAGGTCTGGCCCTGGATCGTGGTATTCATCTCTAAAAGGTGATGGGGTCTATCCCATTAAAATGGGATAGACACAATATGTTGATAAAAACCAACAACCGCCCCCTATAAATGGTGCCTTGAACACTTCCCTAATAATTGGGATATTTGATTTTGTAACACGAGGTCAGTCATGATCCAAAAGGGAACCTCCTAGATTTGAGACTTCAAATCGCCAGGAATGAGCGCTGAATAAGGTCCACCCCTATGCTCAATAAATCGATGGTTGAGTGTGGGTTTAACTCCAGGATTTTAGATCCCTTGCGGACCTCATGGAGACAGTCATGTGTTAAGTTGTGCCCCGCCTTTTACAGGATGTTCCACTTGCTGAGTCTGTCGAAGTATAGCACATTGTGCGCACTATGAACCCAACAAGCCAAATACCATTTCCAAACATATCAGCCCTTCTCGATTCTGTGGATTCGATAATCTCCAGGTCAAAAACCAGGGACGATTCTCTACAGAAGGTCTCCGAGCTATTGTCCAGCAGTGTTGACCACTACAACTGGGTCGGTTTCTATATCGTTGATGACTCTGGCACCAATCTCATTCTAGGTCCCTACGTAGGCGCAGCCACAGATCATGTGAAAATTGCCTTTGGTAAGGGGATTTGTGGCCAGGTCGCAGTCTCTGAAATGAGTCGCATCATTCAGGATGTGTCTCTGGAGGACAATTATCTGTCTTGCAGTTCAAATGTTCAGTCCGAGGTGGTTTTCCCTGTTATGAAGGATGGTAAATTTATTGCAGAATTGGATATTGATTCCCATGCAACCTCACCTTTTACGGCCCGGGACACAGAATTGCTTGAAGCCATCTGTGAAAAACTGGCGAGTCTATTTTAAGCAATATGAAGAAAATGAAACAGACTTTCTGTGGCTAATCTACAGATCATAAAAAAGGGCCTGGTCCCCTACGAGGAAGCCTGGGAATACCAGCGGCAGACCCATGCTATGAGACTGGGCGGTGAGATACCTGACACCCTGATTCTTCTGGAGCATCCTCCCGTTTACACCTTTGGTAAAAATTCTGATCAAGCAAACCTCATTGATGCTCGTGATGCCCAGGTCATTAGAAGTGACCGTGGAGGGGATATTACCTGGCACGGTCCAGGCCAACTGGTTGGGTACCCCATTCTCAATCTGGAGGACCACAAAAAAAGTGTCAGTTGGTATATGCGGAATCTGGAAGAAGTGATTATCCAAACCCTCCAGCACTTTGATATCAAGGGAGAGCGTATCTCTGGAATGACAGGAGTATGGGTCGGAAATCAGAAGGTTTGTGCGATGGGGGTAAGGCTTTCCCGCTGGGTAACCATGCATGGATTTGCCTTGAATGTGAGACCGGATATGTCATATTTCAACGGCATGATCCCCTGTGGTATCAAGGGGAAGGGGGTTGTGAGTATGCAGGATTTGCTTGGTGTTGAGATTATGATTGAAGAGGTTTCTCAGCCGTTGATTCAGGCTTTCCAGTCAGTATTTGATTTCGATAAAATTTTAAGATAACAGTGGAGTTTTTGCGTGTCAGCAAGTCTTAAAGGATTTCAAAAAGAAGAGCTGCTCAGTATTTTCAAAACCATGGCGACCTCGCGTCGGACTGATGAAAAAATGCTCACGCTTTTGAGACAGGGAAAATCTTTCTTTCATATTGGTGCCTCTGGACACGAAGGCGCTCAACTGGCCTGCGCCATGCAAATGAACTCGAAGCAGGATTGGTCCTATCCCTACTATCGTGACCAGACCATGGTCATGGGTCTGGGAATGACCACAGAAGAGCTCTTCCTTGGCTTTTTGGCAAAAGCTGATGACCCCGGTTCAGGTGGTCGTCAATTGCCACAACATTATGGGCAAAAAGAGTTGAATATTGTTTCCCAATCCAGCCCAACCGGTACTCAGTATCTCCAGGCTGTGGGAACTGCCATGGCCGCCCAACAGACAGATAAAAAAGCTCTTGTATACGTGTCATCTGGAGAGGGAACCACCAGCCAGGGTGAATTTCATGAAGCCCTTAACTGGGCTGGTAGAGAAAAACTGCCCGTCCTTTTCCATATAGAGGACAATGGGTTTGCCATCTCCGTACCCAAGGCATCTCAGACAGCTGAAGGCTCGGTTTATGGTATGGTCGGGGGTTATGGTAACCTGAATAGATTTGAAACAGATGGAACCGATTTCTTTGAATCCTACGCAACTTTCAAGGAAGCTATTTCAAGTATTCGGGCTGGAAAAGGTCCAGCCATTGTGGTTTCAAATGTAGTGCGTCTTTTACCCCACTCTTCTTCTGATGATCATCGCAAATACAGAGACGCCGACGAATTATCCGCAGAACAAAAGCGTGACCCCATTGAAAAATTCAGAGCACAGTGCGAGCAAGACGGCATTGTCAGTTCAGAGGAATTCCAGCAAGTGTGGGATGAAGTGCTGCAAGAGGTAGATCAAGCAGCCGAAAAAGCACTCTCGGCGCCCTATCCTGAGAAATCGGATGCAGATACCCATGTCGTGGATGAATCAGCCATAGCCATTCCTCATTTAAATCCTGTCACCACTGGAGATGAAATCGTCATCGTCGATGCTGTTAATCATGCCCTCCATGAGGAAATGAGACATAATGACAAGATGATCATTTATGGGCAGGATGTTGCTGATGGAAAGGGTGGTGTTTTTACTGCCACCAAGGGACTCTCCACAGAATTTGGAGACAGGCGTGTATTTAATTCCCCTCTGGCCGAAGCATCTATTGTAGGAACTGCAGTGGGAGCCGCAGTTGCCGGTTTGAAACCAGTGGTTGAAATTCAATTCGCCGATTATATCTGGACTGCCATGATGCAGATCAGAAATGAAGTCGCCACCATCCGCTATCGTAGCAATAACTCCTATTCCTGTCCCATCGTCATTCGAACCCCGGTAGGTGGCTATATTCACGGTGGTTTGTGTCACAGTCAGAGCATTGAAGGCTTCTTCATGCACCTCCCCGGCATTCATATTGTTTATCCATCCAATGCGGCTGACGCAAAAGGACTACTCAAGTATGCCTGTCGTATTGATGATCCTGTACTTTTCCTGGAGCACAAGGGTATGTATCGCCAGGGTTTTGCCAAGCGCGCAGAACCCGATGAGGATTATCTCTTGCCCTTTGGTCAGGCTGCTGTTGTTCGTGAAGGTCGAGACCTCACCATTGTCACTTACGGTTTGATGGTATATAAAGCTATAGAAGCGGCCAAGTATCTGGAAAAAAGCACAGGAGCCTCCATTGAGGTAATTGACCTGAGAACACTCAGCCCCCTTGACAAGATTACCATTGGACAATCCCTGCAGAAGACCAGCAAAGCGCTGGTGGTTTATGAGGATACTCTGACGGCTGGTCCTGGTGCTGAAATTGCAGCCATTATTGCTGAGGAATTCTTTGAGTATCTGGATGGACCCGTATTGCGTGTGGCCGCCAAAGATGCTCCCGTACCTTTCAATTGGGACATGGAAGATGAAATATTGCCCCAGACAGAAGACATCCGCCAGGCAGCAGAAAGACTGTTGGCGTATTGAATGAGTACAAAACTTTTGAGTGTTAAACAACATCGCTTGTCCTTCGACAGGCTCAGGAAGCCAGCAATGTTTGTCCAAATGCATAATAAGGTGATCAAATGATATTCGATATCGTCATGCCCAAGATGGGTGAATCCTTGACTGAAGGAACCGTTCTTGAGTGGAAGAAGGATGTTGGAGAGACCATCGATAAGGATGAGACCCTTCTGGAAATTGCTACAGACAAAGTTGATGCAGAAATTCCCTGTCCTGTTTCAGGGACGCTGGTAGAAATCATCGGTGAAGTCAATCAGACCTATGATATCGATACCATCATTGCCCGGGTAGAAACATCAGATTCTGTTGAGGCCAGCCCGGCAAAAACGGGCTCTACCCATGAAAAGCAAGCAGCTGACAAATTATCGGGCAGCTCCAGACCCACCATATCAATTCAAGCGCCTGTAACATTTGATGACAACCGTGTTTACTCACCTCTGGTAAGAAGTATCGCCACCCAGGAAGGGATAACCCCAGCTGAGCTGCAACAGATTCCAGGTAGTGGATTTCGTGGTCGAGTATCCAAAAAAGATGTGCTTTTCTATCTTGAGACCCGTGGCTCGGGTGGGAAAACACCAATCCCGATAAGCGGACTGGAAGAAACAGGCCTGGCTGATAGAGTGTCTCCAGACGATGTTGAAATTATCGATATGGACAGTATGCGTAAAAGCATCGCCAAGCATATGCGGAAAAGTGTTGACACCTCAGCCCATGTTTACTCAGTTAGTGAAGCTGACATGACGGACATCATGAACTTCATTTCAGAGAACAATGATGACTTTAAAGCCAAACATGGCCACTCCCTCACAGTAACCCACTTTATCACCACAGCGGTGCGTGATGCGCTCTTGAGCTTTCCCATGATCAACACGTCCCTGGATGGCACCAGGATTATACGACACAAACATCTGAATATTGGTATTGCAGTTGCAGTGGGTGATGGATTGGTCGTTCCCCCGGTTAGAAATGCCGAGGGGAAGTCACTCAAAGAAATTTCCGATGATATTTCCAGCATCGTCAGCAAGGCACGAGATAAGAAGTTGACCCTTGAAGACCTTGAAGGAGCTACTTTTTCCATTACCAATTTTGGCGTGTTTGGTAATCTGGCAGGTTTCCCAATTATCAATCAGCCCAATGTGGCAATTCTGGGGGTAGGGGTCATAAAAAAAAGACCCGTCGTTATTGAAGCTAAAGCTGGTGACGAAATCGCCATTCGTCAGATGTGTGTCTTCACCCTGGGCTTTGATCATCGTCTGGTCGATGGCGCCATGGGTGGACAGTTTATTGAACATATCATGCGAAATCTGGAAAGCTTCGATTTTAATGCGCTGGCATAAAGTCTTATTCCCACACGAGGAGTACTGATGGAAGGAAATAAAACGTTTCGAACCCGATTGGTTTTTGAAGGACTGGTGATTGTGGTCAGTATTCTTATCGCTTTCGGTCTGGACACCTGGTGGGATGATGTTAAAGAGCGCCGTGAAGAACATCAGACATTATTAGCCTTACAGCAGGAGTTTATCAGCGCAAGGGATAATGTCATTTTTTATCAATCCCTGAACCAGCGTGTCCTGAACAGTACAGCCCTGATAGTCGAGGCCTTGGATCAAGCTCTGGAGTCAGGTGAACTGATGACCATTATTCCGGATTCAGCGCTGGCGATTACATTGATCCCACCTACAACAAGCGTAAATCTGGGAACACTTTCCGGGCTCATCAGTTCAGGTCGCCTGGGAATCATCCAAAATCTTGATCTTAGGGGTCAGCTAGGCTCCTGGGGTGTTACCCTGGAAGAGCTTGGCGAAGAAGAAATTGCTTCCCGACGCTTGGTCAACGAGGAACTTTTTCAAGCACTAAGCGCCAAGATAAATATCCACGGCATTTGGGATCAAGTGAACGCTTTAATCGGAATGTCTCCAGGTCAGGTTGACCCGCCTTCATCCATTAACCTGCCTGTTGATAAAGAGCTTATGGGTCTTTATGAACTCCGTTGGAATATTCTCAGACACACACGGATAGAGTTCGGGCATTTGCTTGTTTCCATCGACGCAATCATTCAAGAACTTGAGAAGACGCTATAGAGCATTCCAGGTAGTTTCAACCCATTCGAAATGGAATCATCCGGCCGGAGGAAGTCTCTCGAATAGCCGCTATCCTTTATTTTAGAAACGCAGCCCCCGTCTATATTAAAGCGTGAAAAAGACACAAACAAAACCGCCCTGGTTGAAGACCAAACTCCGTAGTGGTCCTAATTTTCAAGACCTGAAGAGCATTGTCTCCAGTAATAAAGTTCACACGGTATGTCAGGAAGCCATGTGCCCCAATATCAGCGAATGTTGGGAACGCCGTGCTGCTACTATTATGATTCTGGGTGACACCTGTACCCGCTCCTGTGCCTTTTGTGCCATAAAAACGGGTCGACCTTCGGCTGTTGACATGGATGAGCCCAGAAGGACCGCTGAGGCTGTTAAAAAGATGGGTCTGCACCATTGTGTCATTACCTCGGTTGATCGAGATGAGCTGGACGATGGTGGTGCTGGAATCTGGGCCGAAACTATTCGTCAGATTCATGCTGAAGTCCCAGGCTGTTCCATAGAGGTGCTCACACCAGATTTTCAGGGCAATCCTGAAAGCATCAAGACGGTTCTGGATGCCAGGCCTGAGATTATGAGCCATAATATGGAAACCGTGGAACGACTCCATCGCAGAATTAGACCCCAGGCAGAATATCAACGCTCGTTGGATGTACTCCGACAATCTGTAGTTGAGGGTTTGCAGACGAAGACTTCCATCATGGTGGGTATTGGCGAAGAGAAGAACGAAGTCTTTGCACTCATGGATGATGTGAGAGCAACAGGCTGTCAGATCTTTTCCCTCGGACAATATTTGCAACCCACCAAGAAGCACGAGCCTGTCCATCGTTACGTTCATCCCGATGAATTTGCTGAGTATAAAGAATATGGGATGAAAATTGGTTTTAATTATGTAGAGTCCGGACCACTGGTGCGCTCCTCCTATCATGCTGATGAGCAAGTTCTGCATAACGAAATTTTACATCCCCCTGAAAAACCAGAGCCTATCCTGGGATAGATGGTAACGGCGGTCAAATATCGTGAAATGATCCCTGGTGATCATCAGACGCTTCATAAAATCTGGAAAAATACTGCAGGATTGACTATCAGAAAGGCAGACTCTTTTGAAGGGTTTACTGCTTTCTTAAAGCGAAATCCCGGCCTTAGTTTTGTGGTTGAATCCCAAGACCGAATACTGGGCGGAATATTGGGTGGTCATGACGGCCGTTTTGGCTCTATTCACCACTTAGTCGTCTTGCCTGAGTTCCGTAATCAGGGAATCGGAAAAAAACTTGTTTCTCTAAGTCTGGAAAGAATTGAATCCGCAGGAATAGAAAAATGCCACATCTTTATAAATAAGGATAATCGTGCTGGCGTCAATTTCTGGAAGAACCTTGATTGGGTTGAACGTATCGAACTTACCATGGCATCCTATATCTTCGATGTAAATTGATTTTAAACCTTCGCAAGCCTTATGCATCTGAGCATGGTTCTTGACAAACAATACGGCACTCAATCTTCTACAGAGATGTTTTAACATTGTAAATAATGATTCATGCAAGTAAACTGATCCCGCATTACGATACCTTTTAGACAACAACGGTAAAAAAACAGGATGGTACTATATGAACTTTCCATGGAATATGTTTCTGGATCTTGGCGTTATTTCAATAGCCTTGCTATTGGCAACCTTTCTCAGGGCACGTATTAATTTCTTTCAAAAATATCTCATCCCCAATGCCTTGACAGCAGGATTCATACTCCTCCCCTTTTACAACTTTCTAGCCCCTGTTGTAGGCATGTCAGAAATTGGCCTGGGGGCCATTGTGTATCATCTTTTGAGTATTTCATTTATCTCCATGAGTCTTCGTAAACCAGCCTATACCAAGCGCAAGGGAGACAAAAGTGTCTTTGGTACCTCCGTTTCCATTATCTCTCAGTATTCTTTGCAATCCCTGATTGGTCTGATGTTCACATTTTTCTTTATGAGCACATTTATTAAGTCTCTCTATCCGACCTTTGGCTTTTTCCTGCCCCTGGGTTTTGCCTTAGGACCAGGCCAGGCTTATGCCATTGGTGAAGGTTGGGTCAGTATGGGTTTTGAAGGTGCACCAGATGTGGGTCTCACCTTTGCTGCCGTGGGTTATATGTGGGCCTGTTTTGGTGGTGTCATTTTGATAAATATGGGTATCAAGCGGGGCTGGCTTGGCAAGGAGCAGGTTGAAAAAATCCGCGCAAGCCGTTTTCGTACAGGTGTCATGGGTCGTAATGAAAAGCTCCAGGTGGGATCCAAACTGACCACAGAATCTGAAGCCATTGATTCTGCCAGCTATAATATGGCGGTGGTTCTTATGGTCTATCTCTTTACCTTTTTGATGCTCAAGGGTCTGGCGGGTTTGCTTTCATTTGCTGGAAACCTGGGAAATGATCTGGCGGTAAATCTCTGGGGAATCAGTTTTGTTTTTGCTGCCATGGTGGCTCTCATTGTAAAAACCATCATGATTAAACTTAAACTTGAGCACACCCTGGACAATGGCGCTCTGACGCGCATCGCAGGCAACAGTGTTGATATTATGGTGGCTGCAGCAGTAGGTGCCATTTCATTGACAGTCGTTGTCCAATACTGGTTACCGATTCTGGCTATCTCGGTGACGGGTGGATTTGTCACCTTTATCACCGTTATCTGGATCAGCTCACGAATATTTGAAGATTATCAGTTTCATCGTGCCCTGATCATTTATGGTGCCTGTACAGGTACCATGCCCACCGGTCTGGCACTATTGCGTGTAATCGATCCGGATTTTGAAACCCCGGTTGCAACTGACTATATGTATTCAGCGGCCTTTACATTTTTTCTGATGATCCCGTTTATACTATCCATCAATCTTCCGGCATATAGCACAACCAAAGGCAATCCACTTTATTTTTGGGCTGCTGTTGGTGTCGCTATCGCGTATGCCATTTTTTCATTGATATCTCAGCGAGCGTTAGGTGGCAAACGGGCATTTGCCAAAATTTCTACATTATGGTATGAGAAATAAAATCAGGGACGCCACCACTCGTCTACTGGACCAGTAAAGCCAAAACCGAGGGAATAAAATATATTGCCTGGGTCAGACTCATCCCGGTGCAGACCAAAGAGTGGTGTAAAAATATAATCATTTTCTTTCATGGGGAAATGATGGCCCAACAGCAGGTCTTCGGTTCTTAAAAGGCGGGCGCTGGAGCGGACATTATTATACTGTAACACGCCAAAAAGCTTCCCGTTTCCTACAATGAGAGCTGGGTGATATCCCACAGAAGCCAGAATATCAATGTTAGTCCAATAGGACAGACCTAAATCCACCGCGACCATGAGGGGCTCTTGAACGATCTGCCATTTTACATCTGTCAAAACTGCTCCACGAGACCAGGGACGTCCGACAAACTTGATACCGATTTCTGTGTTATGTGCAAAGCCTCTTCGAAACAGGACGCTAGCATCTGCCATAAAAGCCTTTTCATTACCGGTGCTGGAATCCTGCAGAGAAATAATGTTGGTCATCCCACTCAACCCTATTCCCATGGTTTCCGTTCCCATAGGCAGAATTTCTGGTCCCTGGAAAGTTCCAAGTGGATAACATGACATGAGTAAGACAACTGATAACGACAGAAAGAGTGATTTTTTAAACATTTTGTCCCCGTATTAGCCGGGGAAAGTTATTTTTTGTCTGATTCAGATGAAATGGAAAACTAACCAGGAGTATATAATTATCCAGCAGGATGGGGAAAAACAATGATCGGAATCCAGTTCTCAAAGCACGGTCTCAGTGATGTACTAGATGTTTCCACAATGGATAAACCAGGTGCTGATGATAACCAGGTGCTGGTTGAAATAAAAGCAGCCAGCCTCAACCATCTAGATCTATGGCTACGACGAGGATTACCGGGGTTAAATATTCCGCTACCCCATATCCCGGGGAGCGATGCCTCTGGTGTGATTGCCGAGGTGGGCTCTAAAGTGAAGGACTGGCACATCGGGGACGAAGTGCTTATTCAACCTGGCACCTTTTGTGGTGAATGCGATCAGTGTCAGGCTGGTCGAGAAGATTTGTGTGCCTCCTATGGGATACTGGGTGAAACACAAGGCGGGGTTCAGCGACAATACATGTGTCTGTCTCCGGCGAATATTGGACCTAAACCGAAGAACCTCAGTTTTGTTGAAGCAGCCGCTCTGCCCCTGGCCTCTCTCACAGCGTGGAATATGTTGAAAAACAGAGCACGGCTTCGTTCTGGAGAGACACTCCTGGTTCTAGGAGCCGGCTCAGGTGTGGGCAGCATGGCTGTTCAAATCGGTCGCCATATGGGTGCTCGAGTGATTGCCACGGGTGGCTCGGAAGAGAAGCAGAAACTGGCGTTCTCTCTGGGAGCTGATGAAGTCTTAAATCATCGACAGACAGGTTTTTCAAAACAGGTCAGGGTATTGACAAATGGTCGAGGTGCCGATGTGGTGTTTGAGCATATTGGTGCAAGCACCTGGGCGGATTCAATGAAATCTCTGGCTGTGGGAGGTCGGATAGTGACCTGTGGAGCCACCACTGGAGTTAAGGGAGGGATAAACCTCAGGCATTTATTTTATAAGCGTCAAACTATTCTGGGATCCACCATGGGCTCGGTTTCTGATTTTTATGAATGCATTCACCTTGCTGAGCAAAAAGCCCTGGTTCCGGTAATAGACAAGACCTTTGCTTTTCAGGATATTCGCGGAGCACATGATCATCTTGAATTTGAACATGCCTTCGGGAAAGTAGTTCTGGAGGGGTGGGATTAATTTGAATCAGGAGAGAGGAAGCGTTCAGTCCTTATCTTCATCGCCAGGTTCTTGATTATCTTCATTTTCATGCTTTTCCTTGTGGTATGAATCCAGAGCAGCACCGATAGCCAGACCCACAGCAATCCCAACTGCGATATTGTCCAAGGCAACTCCAACGCCTACACCAATAGCCAACCCGGCACCGAGATAGTGTGGAGGACGTTTCCCCTTTTTTTCTTTTTCTTGATCTGTACTCATACGTACTCTCCAGATTACGGTTTAAGACTTTCCAGGTTTTTGAATAATTCAAGTGATTCTGGATTCGCTAGTGCTGACTGATTCTGAACCTCTTTACCCCCAATGATTTTCTTGACGGCAATCTCTACTTTTTTGCCATTAATGGTATAGGGAATGTCAGCCGTCTCAAGAATAAGTGCCGGCACATGTCGTGGACTGCAATTTTTCCGAATAACCGTCTTTAACTTTTTCACGAGAGCTTCATCCAGGACGCCACCTTCTGGCAACTTGACAAAAAGTATCACTCGCTCATCATCCTGCCAGGACTGACCCACAACGAGACTATCTGCTATTTCAGGCAGGTTCTCCACTACCGTATAGATTTCTGCAGTACCAATACGTACACCACCAGGATTCAGGGTCGCATCTGAACGACCATAAATGCGAACACCGCCGTGGTCATTGATCTCAATAAAGTCCCCATGACGCCAGATTCCAGGATAGTCGGCGAAGTAGGCGTTGTGGTACTTTTGGCCATCCCCATCGTTCCAGAAAAAGACCGGCATGGATGGAAAGGCCTGGGTGCAGACCAGCTCGCCATTTTCATTGAAGACGCCTGTTCCAGAATCGTTAAAGGCCTCCACCTTCATTCCCAGACCACGACACTGTAATTCTCCGCGGTGGACTGGCAGGGCTGGATTGCCCAGAACAAAACAGGAAACAATATCCGTTCCGCCTGAAATTGAAGCCAGGAGGACATCCTGCTTGATGTCGCGATATACAAAATCAAAACTTTCCTCTGAGAGCGGCGACCCTGTAGATAGGACTGCCCGTAAAGCAGACAGACCAAAATCATGGCCTGGTTTAGAGCCAGCTGACTCCAGGGCATCCAGGTATTTGGCACTGGTACCAAAAACGGAGATATCAAGCTCCTCAGCCATTTTCCAGAGACCCTCTGGTCCAGGGTGAAATGGATTTCCATCATACAGCACCAGGGTTGCCCCCACCGCCAGACTACTTACCAGCCAGTTCCACATCATCCAGCCACAAGTCGTAAAATAAAAGATGGTGTCCTCGCGCTTCAAATCACAATGGAGCATCAATTCTTTCACATGCTGGACCAAGGTACCACCGGCTGAATGAACAATGGATTTTGGAAGTCCTGTTGTACCAGATGAATACATGATATAGAGGGGATGATCAAAAGGCAGCGGTGTGAAACTTACTTCGGTAGCAGGGTTATCGATGAAGTCTTCCCAGTGTATGCTGTTGGGAACACCAGAAATATCCGGTGTCTGTGTATAACTGATAACCACCACTTTTTCCACCGAAGGTAATTCATGCAATATGTTCTGAAGTTTCTCCAGCGAATCAAAACGCTTACCCCCGTAGAAGTATCCATCCGCTGCAAAAATGATTTTTGGTTCAATCTGGGAGAAACGATCAAGAACGCCCTTGATACCAAAATCTGGCGATGAAGATGACCAGATCGCTCCCAGGCTGGACGCTGCCAACATGGCAATAACAGTTTCAGGCAGATTGGGAATAAACCCGGCCACCCGATCACCCCTGCTAACACCGGCATCCTTCATAGCTTGAGCCGTCCTGGCAACCTGTGCATAAAGCTGGCTGTATGTCAAAGATCGTTTCACCTGGTCTTCACCACGAAAATGAATGGCAGTACGCTCATCGCGATAACGCAGAAGATTTTCAGCATAATTCAGACGAGCACCCTGAAACCACTTGGCGCCAGGCATTTTGCTCAGATCATCCACAACCTCGTCTGCCTCCGTACTGGAAATGATCCCGCCAAACTTCCAGATCTCAGACCAGAATTCAGCGGCATGATCCAGTGACCATTGATAAAGATCATCATAGGAGTTCAGATTCAGTCCATATATGGAATTCATATCTAGACGAAATTCAGTTATCTGCGCCTGGTTCAGCTGATCGTGACCAGGTGTCCACATCACCTTATTTGTCATGCCTGGCTCTCCCTATTCATCATCTGGTTTTACTCGTGTACGAAGTTGCTTTACGCGACTGCGCTTGGTCTTGGTTTCTAGTCGTTTTTGAACAGAGGCCCGTGTCGGCCTGGTAGCTTTGCGTTTCTTGGGCTCTATTTCAGCCTTTTGAATAATTTTTTCCAGCCGCTCCATGGCAGCCTGACGGTTGGCTTCCTGATTACGGAATTGCCGGGCAGTAATGGTAATAACACCCTCTGCATTGATGCGCTGATCGCGCATTTTTAACAGGCGCTCCTTGATATGATCTGGAAGGCTGGAGTTTTGACTGTCAAAACGGAGTTGAATGGCCGTGGCCACCTTATTGACATTTTGCCCACCAGGTCCGCCTGAGCGGATGGCTTTGAGCTCAAGTTCACTTTCTGGAATTCTTAGGGGAGACAATTTGCTTTACACCACCGAGGTCGCGAGTGTACCCAGAGCCTGAATCTCAATGTCAATTTTTTGTCCCCCACTCAAAACCAGATCCCTTTTGGAGGGACTGCCAGAACAAAAAATATCACCAGCTCCCACATGACTTGACCTGGAGCATTCAAGCATATCAGCAAAACTAAAATTCATCTCTTTTAAGCGGGTGTCCACTTCGGTTTGACCATTAAGGCCGATTTGCATATCCATGTTGAAGCCATTTCCAATTTTAAAGGGATCAACTTGATCAGCAGTGACGAGATATGGCCCCAATGTGGTGGCCTGGCCTAAGGCTAAACCAGTTTTACCGGAAGCCTTCTCCTGGGCAGCGGTCCAATTGTTCACAATGGTGTATCCGGCAACTTCGGGGTTCTCAGAGTTTTTACTGACTGCTATGATGGCGGCGATTTCCCCCCGAGGAGCCAACCCTGCAGCTGAAAACTCCTGTCTGTGACCAAGAAGCGTCTGGGTTTGTCCAAAATCAAAAGTATCTGCGGATTGATCCGTAAAAGCTTTGAAAAACCGAATACTTGAGGGGTCAGGAATTGGAGCGAAAAACACAATATCATCTTCAGCCAATGCCACTGGTCGGGAATGGATTGAAAGACCTGAGGTATCAATATTTTGGAACGCTTCTTCCAGTTGAGTCAGCAGTGAGAACGAGTGCTGCCAGGTTTCCAGCGTCAGCTTCATGGATGAAGCCAGATTTAAAAATTCCTGAGCATTACGGTCTTCCTTCATCCACAGAGAGGCCCGCATGACGTCAACAGCCTGTCCTCCAAGAGAAATGGCCAGCCGGGGTTCCATGCGATAATCCAGTGCATAGGAGAGTAGTTTCATAAAAATATCCTGTCTTAAATGGTCGTAAAAGATGCACCGCAGGGCGGGAGGCTGAAAGAATTTTTAACATAATTATTTGTCTCAGCCCACTTTAAAAGACATGTTAATCCGAAGCTGCTAAAAGTATCTTTTTCGACATTTACCGCGACAAATTAACTGCGGTGAATTCAACAATTACGATGATGAGGAAGTATGCATAAACCAGCCCTATTACTCATAGATGTGCAAAAAGGTTTTGATAGTCCTGCCTGGGGCCAACGGAACAATCCAGATGCGGAGTCCAACATAAAAAGACTTCTGGACGCGTGGCGCAAACATGATAGACCAATCATCCATGTTAAGCATTGTTCTGTTTCTCCAAAATCCCCGCTTCATCCAGATCAACCGGGGAATGATTTTAAAGACGAGGCCTCCCCTCTCAGTGGCGAACCAGAATTCTCTAAAACGGTGAACAGCGCTTTTATTGGAACCGGTCTTGAAGACTATCTACGTGAGAAAGATTTGAACGCCCTGGTTATTGTCGGTCTCACTACCGATCATTGTGTATCTACCTCGACCCGAATGGCAGGTAATCTGGGTTTTGATGTGACCCTGGTTTCCGACGCCACAGCAACCTTTGAGCGAACAGATACCGATGGCGTACATATCAGTGCTGAAGAGATGCACCGGGTGAATCTGGCCAGCTTGAATGGCGAGTTTTGTGTGGTAAAATCTACTACGGAAACGCTAGAGCTGCTGGATGAGAAATAAATGCCTTCCAGGGATACAAAAATCAGAATTGCTGAGCCCGCAGACCTGCCCGCTCTGGTAGATATTTATAATCAGGCTGTTTCTGCACAAGCGACAGCTGCTCTGGAGCTGGTTAGGATTGAGGATAGACGACGTTGGTTTGAGGAACATGGACAGGATAAATATCCAATCCTCGTGGCTGAATACGAAAAAGCCATCTGGGGATATGTATATCTTAGCCCCTATCGTCCCGGGCGCTCAGCTTTGAGGCAAACTGCTGAAGTAAGTTATTTTGTGGATTATAATCATCACAATCAAGGGGTGGCATCAACACTTCTGGACGCTTGCATACAGATGTGTCCCAAGCTTAAAATAAAAAGGCTGTTTGCCATTCTTCTGGAAACCAACGTTTCCAGTATCGCAACATTGAAAAAGTTTGATTTTGAGCAATGGGCGCATCTCCCTGATGTGGCGGAGATAGATGGCGTAGAAGTGAGTCAGGTTTATTTTGGTCGTAAGGTTTAGCCGAAGAAGAAAACGAGGAAAGCGTAGAACGCGTAGAAGGAGTCATTCTATGAGAAAAATTCTTGTGTTGATACTCGCTATATTTTTTGTGAATAGCTGTGTAAAAGTTCCAGAATGGGTTACCCCTGTAAAAAACTTTAAAGTGAAGCGCTATATGGGTAAGTGGTATGAGATTGCCCGGCTGGATCACAACTTTGAGATCGGCCTGAATAGCGTCAGTGCCGACTACACCTTGAGGCCAGATGGCGGAATTACTATTTCAAACAACGGCTATATGGTGAGACGGGAAGAGTGGCGATATGCTGAAGGCAGAGCCTCCTTTGTGGATGATGAAAATGTTGGTCTTCTGAAGGTATCCTTTATGCGTCCCTTCTATGGGGCCTATGTGATCTTCAAGTTGGATCCAGATTATGAGTATGCTTATGTGTGTGGGGAAGACAGGTCCTTTCTCTGGCTGCTTTCCAGAACAGAATATGTGGACCAGGATATCATCGATGATTTTGAAACCGAAGCTAGAAAGCTTGGGTTTGACACCTCTCAACTGATTTATGTACAGCATATGTAGCGCGTTTACCCCGAGGCTTTTGTGGGGATACCATGGAACATTACCCAGGCGTTTGAATTGAACTCAAACCCTGGGCGGATATTTGGATGCCATGTTAAAAAACTAATGATTAGGGGGAAAATGAAATGACTCAAATATTAATAGCCGGCTTCATGCTTTTTGGCGTGGCGCTAGGTGCCAAGGCAAATGCAATAGTGGGTGAGGTGGCTCCAGATTTCACCATGTTTGACCAGGATGGGAAACCACACACACTCTCTGAGTATAGGGGTCAGCAGGTTGTGGTGTATTTTTACCCCAAGGACGATACCCCGGGATGTACCAAAGAAGCCTGTTCAATTCGAGATGACTATACTGTGTTTGAGAAGAATGGTATCGAGGTCTTTGGTGTGAGTTATGACGATAGGCAAAGTCATAAAAAATTTGCTGAGAAGTATGACATTCCTTTTTTCCTGCTCAGCGATTCAGACAAATCAGTTTCTAAGGCGTATGGCGCCAGTGGTTTTTTCTTCCCATCCAGGAAAACTTATCTCATCAGTGAAGCTGGTATTCTGGTAAAGATCTATGAAAATGTAGATGTCACCACCCATGGAGCCCAGATTTTGGAAGACTTCAAGCTCATGGCCGCCCCCGTCAAGGATTGAGACCATATTATCATAACACCCGACTTAAGTTGAGTGCTTGATAGAAATCCAAAAAATGGAATAAAAACAGTGAATAAATCCGTACAAATTATATCAGTAGCCTTTATAACCCTGGTCCTGTCCCTGTCGGCTTTCGCCAGTACATCAATTGACGTGAAAAAGAGCAGTGTGGAATGGCTGGGGAAAAAGGTGACCGGAGAGCACAGCGGTTCTCTTGATCTCATAAATGGCGTGGTGACCATTGAAAAAGGTGAGATAAAAAGTGGTCGCTTTGTTCTTGATATGACCAGTATCAAAGTTTTGGACATCAAAGATGAAAAATGGAACAAAAAGTTAGAGAAACACCTCAAGGATGATGACTTTTTTGGTGTGAATTATTACCCCAAAGCCGTATTTGAGTTCAATGTGGCGGCTCCTCTAGAAAATGTAAAAGAGGGGGAACCAAACTATCATTTCAAAGGCGACTTAACCCTCAAAGGCATTACCCACGCGTTGGAATTTGATGCGTTTGTCGAGCTAAACAAAACCAGGGCACGTGCTTCTGGTCAAATCATTGTTGATAGAACCAAATACAACCTTCGCTATAAATCGAACAAGTTTTTCGATGGTCTGGGTGATAAAGCAATCTATGATGAATTTTTTATCACCTTTAGCGTTCAGACCAGGAAGATATCCGAAGCACCAAACACAGAAAACCCCTCCAAATAGATAGCACCTTTCGCTGGCAGAATGTATCTTTGCCTCGCTCAATTGTGGTTGTACAATTGAAACGTTGATAAAAGTAGTTTATTATTCCAAAAGGGGGAAATCGTGCTACTCAATCCGACTATTTACTCGCCAAGACACCAGGACCAGAACTTCCAGGAAATCATCGACAAAACCATCCAGTTTTTTGAAACCAAAGGACTGCAAAAAGTAAAAGATGATGACACCAACCAGGTTTGGTATGCTGATTTTCTAGACTTTATTAAAAAGGAGAAGATATTTGCTGCCCTGCTGACTCCACCTGCTTATGGTAAGGATAATTATCGCTGGGATACCTGGCGTATCGCTCACTTCAACGAAATACTTGGCTTTTATGGTCTGGCTTACTGGTACACCTGGCAGGTTTCCATTCTTGGCCTGGGCCCCATCTGGATGTCTGAAAACGAAGCCTTAAAACAACGGGCCGCCAGATTGCTTGAAGAGGGTGAGGTCTTTGCCTTTGGTTTATCCGAGAAAGATCATGGTGCAGATATCTACTCAACTGAAATGTCTCTAACCCCCCAAAAAGCGGGTCAATATCTGGCGAATGGATCCAAATACTATATCGGTAATGGGAACATAGCTAAAATGGTCTCCACCTTTGGTAAGATGTCTGATTCTGGAGATTATGTTGTTTTTATTGCCAATTATCAGCATGAAAAATATAATTGTGTTCAGAATGTGGTGAACAGTCAGAGCTATGTGGCTGAGTACACACTGGATGACTATCCAATATCCGAAGAAGATATCCTCCATAAAAATAGCGAGGCCTGGGATGCTGTCCTTAATACGGTAAATATTGGAAAATACAACCTGGGGTGGGCTTCCATTGGGATGTGTACCCATGCTTTATATGAGGCGCTCAGCCATGCATCTCAAAGAAGGCTCTATGATATGTATGTCACCGATTTTTCCCATGTCCGGCAAATGTTTGTAGATGGTTATAGCAGGCTGGTGGCCATGAAACTGGTGGCTTTGCGAGCCGCAGACTATATGCGGGTTGCCTCCAGTGAGGACAAAAGATATCTGCTATATAATCCTGTGGTAAAAATGAAGGTAACAACCCAGGGAGAAACTGTGATTGATCTACTCTGGGATGTGATTGCGGCCAAGGGCTTTGAGAAGAACACCTTTTTTGAAATGGCTTCTCGCGATATTCGAGCCCTCCCCAAGCTGGAGGGTACGGTTCACGTAAATATTGCCCTGATCCTCAAGTTCATGGCGAGTTATTTCTTTCGGCCTAAAGACTATCCTGAAGTGGAGCAACAATCACAAACCACTCATGATGATTATTTGTTTAACCAGGGGCCTACACGAGGACTGGGGAGAATACAATTTCATGATTACCGTAAGGTTTATGCCTCTGTTCAGCTTCCTAATGTTAAGATTTTCAAACAACAGATTCGTCTACTGAAAACCCTCTTGATGCTGGCCAAACCGAATAAGGAACAGCGTAAGGATATCGACTTTCTCATGGCTCTGGGTGAGTTGTTTACTCTGGTTGTTTATGGACAGTTGATTCTTGAGAATGCCAAGATATATGGTATTAGTGATGATCTTGTCGATCAAATGTTCGACTTTTTAGTGAGAGATTTTTCCAGCCATGCCACCCAACTGTACTCAAAGACCAGCACCACCAAGGCTCAATCAAGGCTATGTCTACTGATGATTAGTAAACCAGTCGTTAACCGGGCACGCTTTAACAGGCTTTGGTCTGATCAAATCTATCCCTTAAAAGATAGATACATCATGAAACCATAGCGCTTTTGCCAGCAACTGGTGAAGCTGGCAGGTTGTGGTTTTTGGAAATAGTGTATCCATTCCCGGTTTATCTGGTTAATATCAGACGTTTCCACTCGTTTTAGCCTATGAAAAACTATACTGGAGGTGCGTTATGGATTTAAACATAGCAGTATTGATTGATGGTGATAATATTCCATCTGCCCATGTAAAAGAGATGATGGAAGAAATTGCCAAGTATGGTAATCCCACCATCAAGCGCATTTATGGAGATTGGACCAAACCCAACCTCTCTAAATGGAAGAACCTCCTTCTGGAAAATGCCATCACGCCGATTCAGCAGTATGGCTATACCACGGGAAAAAATGCCACAGATTCCGCCATGATTATTGATGCCATGGATATCCTGTATTCAGAAAAAGTAAATGGGTTTTGCCTGGTCTCCAGTGACAGTGATTTTACCCGGCTGGCCACCCGACTCCGGGAGGCTGGCATGAAGGTCTTCGGGATTGGTGAGAAGAAAACCCCACAACCCTTTATCGTAGCATGTGATAAATTTATCTATATCGAAATATTGAAGAATCTCGCCAAGGGAACGGAATCAGAGGCTACTGAGGACAAGCAACCAGCCCCTGAAAATGTTGACAAGATTACTCCGGGAGTGATTCGTTTAATTGCGACCACGGTTTCTGACCTGGCCGATGAGGATGGTTGGGCCTTTTTGGGGGATGTGGGAAATCTACTTCAGAAAAAACAACCCAATTTTGATTCCAGAAATTATGGCTTTCTCAAGCTGACGCCTCTCATCAAATCAACCCAGAAGTTTGAAATTGAGAGCCGTGAAAGCCCCACAGGACGATTCAAGCTTATTTATGTAAAGAACAAGGTTTCAAAAAACACAAACCGTAGAGGGAAATCATGAGAGCCAAGCTAGCACTCATCCTAACACTTATCCTCCTGGTGGGATGCAGTAAAAAATTCAAGGAATACGAGTATTTATTAGATCCTCAAATCAGTGATAAAGCACCTCAGAAAATGTTGGTGTACGAGGTGACAGGTAATCCCAATGAAGTAGGCGGGGAAGCCTTTGGTGCCTTATTCTCAACCTTTTTTAAGCTCAAGAAAGAACATGGAATGGAGATGGCGGTTCCCAGGGCTCGATGGCCCAAACCCCTGGAAACACCGAAAGAGGAATGGCTGGGAATATATGCCATGCCTGTGAGTGATTCTGTCATGGAGCTACCTGAGAAAATCCGTGAGGAATATCCTAAACTTAGGCTTGAAACCTGGGAATATGGTATGACAGCAGAAATCCTGCATATTGGCTCATATCTCTCAGAACCCCCGACAGTTGCGAAGCTTCATGAGTTAATTGCAGAAGAGGGTTATGAAATTTCTGGACCTCATGAAGAAGAATATCTCAAGGGTCCCGGGATGTTTGGAGCAGGCAATCCTGATAAATATTATACCATTATTAGATATCCCGTGGCCAAAGTCATGCCTCTCCAGGAATCTACCCCCATATCCCCTGATGAAGATTTGCCCATGGAATAATACACTCGGCGGCTTAGTACAAGTGGCCTCAATGTCCAGGTTCAGACTTACAGTTTTCGAAAGCTATCTGGAGATATAGTCCAACTTCTGGTTGCTGTCTACATACTCCTGAAAGCTGGGATCGTAGTTTTGCTTCCGCAGGTTCCAGATGTGCTGAAAAGATGAAGCCCCCATTGGCTGGGTATAATCTCTGGACAACGCTGTCCAAACATCCTCATCCAGGAAGCCATCTCGGTTCTCTAAGAAAGCACTTTCCCATGCCCGAAACAGGTTTGTTACCAAAACGATGAGTTGAACCGATTCTGCCTCAGAAATGGAATTGTAATCCTGGTTTGCCCGCACAAAAATATCGCTGATGCTCGCATTGGCAAACATGGCCGTTGTACTCCGGTGTTCCCGGGACATTGCATGCAATGCAGACAGCTTGGCCTGCGAATTCTGAGACCGAATTTGTAATGCCAGATATATCAAAGAAATAACCACGGCAATAGCCCCGATGATTTCACCAATGGCCCCAACTGCATCCCAATCAATCATATCTTTTCATTCCTTTCTTTTCTACACGAAGTCGCTAAAGACACATCACAACCCCTGTTAGCTGGCGGTTACAACGACAGCGCTGATCTTTCCGCTGATTTCCCCCTGGCCAAACCGTGTTTTGATAGAATCCGTAACCACCTCAGTCACTCTTGCAAGTCCACCGGGCTCTCGCTCTTCAATTTCGACTCTCAGCGGTGTGCCATGACAATATGCTATAACCGGTACTGTTGCGTCCTTGGCGTGACTGAAAGCATCTTTCTGGATAATTTCACATTTGCTAAAACCAGCGGCCTCCAGATCACTTTTAATTTCATCTGGATGTCCATGTCCATGAGGCGTTCGAGCCAGGAACAGGGGTGGGTTTTCGGGGTATCGCAACGTTAAGCATTCAGTGATCTCATGAGCAAAATGATTTTCCTCAATCCTGTTCCAGACATTAAACATGAACTTCCCACCTGGCTTCAGGACCCTTTGGATTTCCTTGTAAGCAGCAACACGATCTGGAAAAAACATGACGCTGAATTGACACAAGACCAGATCGAAAGATTCACTTTCATATGGTAATTTCATCACATCAGCCTGAGCCCAGTCAACCTCTCTACCTGCACCCAGTTTTTCAGCATGTCTAACCATGGCATCGTTTAGATCCGTGGCTGTAATCAAGCAATCATCAGGTAAAACTTTAGACAATGCTCGCGTTACAACTCCAGTCCCACAAGCCACCTCCAGAATAGATTTTGAAGGGATATTACTAGCCCTGATCGCAAGATCATGGGCATAAGTTTCAAAAATAAGTGGCACAAGAGTAGATTCGTAAAACCGGGCAACTTCCGCGGTAAAAGCTGTGTCGACTAAGGGTTTTGCTGGTTTTGAGTTACTCACAGATTGAAACTATACTGTAAACATGACAAAACAAGCCACATTTAGATTGCCTAACGCCTCAGGCTTTCCAATTCAGCGACCCTCATGAATCTTGATGCTGTCTGAGGTGCCGTAAATTTGTAGTGTTAAGCGTCTCGCACTGAGGTAGCTACAACCTCCACCACGGAGCAGCCAATCTCCGCATCGAGCTCAGCGAGAAACGATGTCGCCTCGCCTTGAGCACGGTGGAGCATCTCGAGAAACGAGTCATTGCCGGTATTGCGTTTTCGCAGCGAAGTGAATCTGGACTCTAGCGTGGTGGGTTGCTCACCCTCGAGAAGGAAATCGACCAGCGGTACAATCCGTTCCAGGCGGGTTCGCGGTACGAAGTCTTGAGCTGGAAGACCATACTGTGCAGCCTCGGCCGCGAGCAGACCGAAACCTATATGAGATGCGCAAACAAAGGCCGCCTCCTCGTGACAGAGGTCCATGAGCAGCTTGTAGCCTTCAACGCCATGCAGTATCGGATCGTGGGTCACGTATCTGCCAATGTCATGAAGAAGCGCCACTGACCACAGAGAGTCCACATCGATGGCACGTTGATCCGTGAGAAGTTCTCCAACTGCCTGGGCGGCATCAGCAACAGCGTGGCAGTGTCGAGTCCATGGTAATCCCTGGCCGTATTCGACCATCAGTGTGGTGGCATTATGGCGTGAGAGCATCGTCGCAGTTACCCCTAAAGCTTTTTGCTGTCCAATTCAAAGGCTCCCTGTGAATCACGACGATGCCAGGGTGCATTGAACCCCACGTGCTTCTAAATATTGCTCAACGCGTTTCCAACAGCCTTCCTCGGCGCCTACGAACTCAGGAGGACTGATCCCTGTTCGAGAATAATGACCTTCAAGCACCAATCGGGTAACTGCTGTACAGGTATACCCCGTTGTTTTTGCCATTGAAAGCGTATCTGTGGTGGGATTGTATTCGTCACACATGTCGTAGGTGTATGTCACGGGCTTCCCGTCTTCCACACCAGAAATTATCAACCGCATGACAGTAAGATCAGCCACACCGGGCTCGTATTTCCACAGTGGGGAAAGCAAGGCTGCCGTCATATCTATGGGTCGCACAGCGGCGCCCTCTAACTGGATAGGGGTCATGTTGAGAAATCCGGTATCCTTGAAAATGCGCATGAATTCCACGTGTCCGGGATAGCGCAGGGTCTTCTCAAACATATCCGGAATATCCATGGTGGAGATCAGCGTTCTGAGTCCATCAGAGTTGAGACAGGCCAGGGTGCCCACACCATCGATATCAATTGTTTTGGTTTCAGAGAGCATGGGTTTGACGAGAACTTTTCCCTGTTCAACCAGCCGGCCTGAGCCAGTGTACTCCTCCAGAACCTCGAGTACGGGAAAGGGAGACAGGTATTCTAAGGGTGTATCCCTCGACTTTGGAATACCACCAACGTAGCATTCATAGCGGTCAACTTTCATTTTGCGGGTGTGATATCCCAGAATGATATTGGCCATACCTGGTACCACGCCGCAGTCCACCACAGCGGTGACGCCATGGGCCTGGGCCAGTTTATCCAGCCCGAAAGGGTCTTCCATGAAATACGAGATATCGACGATATTTTTACCGGCGCGAATGACCGTTTCGAGCATGCTGTAGCCTATGGAGTAGGGCACTGAACCGATGACGATATCCGCATCAGCAATGGCACGAGTGACACCTTCCTGTGTGGAAAGGTCTGCGACACGGATCTGGATGGGATGTTCTTTTGCCAGATCTTCCAGGACCTGCTGGTTGACATCTACCGAGATGACCTCAAGGTCAGAATCCTGGCAAAGATCTATAGCCATGTGTCTTCCCACGGCTCCACAGCCCAGAATGACGATTCTGCTCAAATTGGTATCACTTTCTTTTTATGGCTGCATCCCGCCCACGGCAGTGACCGCCAGGCGGGACAAGTTTACCAGAACGTACCCTGAACTTGTCGAAGTGCAAAGCTCACCGTCTTCCTGAGGCTCTCGAAGGAGGCGGGTGAAGCGTAGACTAGTGCTCGTCATCCTGAGGTCGACGTAGTCGAGAACTCGAAGGACGACGTGCTGTCGAAGGGTCAATCTGGTTTTTACTAACCTGGTTACCCGATTAGAAGTTATACCTGTAGGATAGACCCAGGGCTTTTCTTTCATAATTCATATTCAGACCAAGATTATGTTTACTTGGTTCTCCTTCAGGGCTTGTCCATTTATAGGCATTCCAGGCGATAAGCGAAAAACCAACGATCTCTGCTCCGGCCATAATCATATAATGCGGGTCTGTTGATCCTCCACCCACAACAGCCAGGGTCATCAAACCGGCGGCGATCATATTTGCTCTACGATTGGCTTTATAGGGCAGCACTTTGGACAGGAAGACCATTGAAATGGGAATCTGATACATGACTGCGGCCGCTGTCATTAACTCGGCTTCTTTTCCATCTGCAAAATCAGTGTACTCATCCATGCCTTCCGGGATATACAGTGAGAGTACATCTGCAGCGATCATATTCAGGGTTACTGCTGTCCAGATTGTAGACAGTTTTGACTTTACCATTGCATCATGATGAAGATTAAGCTCGGGGACAAATTCTGTTGTCGCGCTTGATTCTAAAAATGCTTCAGTTTGAGCTGGACCCTCTATTGTCTGTGGAAAAACAGCCACTACCATAGCAACGCACAGCATACATATTACCAACAATCTCTTCATTGTAATACCCTTCAGGTTTTGTTTTCGATTTGACATTTCAACCCTACAGCTTCTGCAGGCAAAATAAATATTTTCATTTTCCAGGTCTTATGCTCTGAGAAAAAAGATGAATGTAAACACAATAACTCCCAGTGTAAGTATAGCCACCCCGGCCAGGGTGGTCTTTTTCTTGTGCTTTTTTTCAGCATCGGTAAGCGGTCTTAGGCGGCCTTCTTTTTTATACTTGTTTTCAATGCCCTGACCAATTGATAATCCAACTGCAACACCCAGCGCAGGACCGATTCCTATAAAGGCAAAATTACTTGTAATGATACTCAAGGGAATACCCAGACCGGCAAATATGGCAATTCCGATACCCATCCACTTAGCAATTATTTGTCCTTCGGGGATCTTCAGGTCGTCATTTTTAGTCATGATATCTCCTGCTATTTTGAATGCTGCTAAAGTATACGTACACATAACGTGCCAGCCACAATTACTTCACCTGTTCGACAATAGGAAAATGTTGAGTTTACCCAGGTAAAGCCAGGGAGGCTTGTCTATATCTAAACGAGGTAAAAGGGGTCGAACCCCATAGGGCGCACTCTGGTTATCTGTTTGCTAAGAGGTCGTAAGATGCACTATTACGTTGTACAGAGTCTCCTTCGGTTGAACCGAACGCAAAATTAATTTTCCACCCAGGATTGCGTCTTGAGATCCATCCGGTATTTATATCGTCTCCGGCAGTGATCTCTCGTTTCTAAGTGACTATACTTCGGGTTTACTTTTTTCCATGACTGGCGGTGATCGATGAAATCGAGCCTCTGTTTTGGTATAATCTTTTGCATATGCTCTTTTAGTTTTTGATCTAGAATGATTGATGATTCATCATCGGGATTATCAACAGAGCAAACCGTAGCCTCTTTTTTATTCTCTATCCATTTTCTTAGATGGATGCCATCTACAATCTCCGCTCTCGCTTGAAAGGACTCTCTATATCTATGTCCATTCACCATATAAATATCCCAACAACAAGCAGCGAGCGTTACAATCCTACTGCCAGGAGGGTGGGTAGGAGAAGGAGGAACTTCGATAGTCTCCCGCGGAGCTTTGTTTGCTTCTCTTTTTTCTCTACAAGTATCGCATTGAAAGTAGATAGGCATACCCTCAATGAGGAAACTTGATACAATCGATGAGGCTGGGATAACATTAGCATGTTCCCATGTACTCAGGTATTCTGATGCTTTTAGTTCTATAGTGGGAAGATTTAACTTTTGAAGATAGTCCCATTTCCCGGGTCCTATCCCATGGGTATGTGTAATTTCAATACACGCTATAGCCTCGCCTCCTTTAAGTAGTGCTATATCTGGCCTGATATCGCCGAGAATGAATTCAGCTCTTACTTCATCCCATCCACTAATGATGAGTTTATCTCGTACACTTCCACAACGATCCTTACATGCTACTCTGTAGCTAAGCTTATCAACTTTTGATAATAGCTTCACTAGATTCATTTTCGTATTCAGATGCAAGGCAGTTTCACTGCACCAGCTCCCTGGCATATGAGCATAATGAGCTGGATTGATCTTCCCTATTTTCATGATAACGTCTTCCTGACAACCAGGACATTGTACAACGGGACGATCCTTCGGCTTAATGCCCTCGAAAGCTATAACAGGTGTGATTTCTCCCTTGTGCAGCACCCATGCTGGGAGAGTTGAACGATCCCTCCCCATGATACTCAACTATTCGTCTTAATCGATTTTTTAAGTTGAGCAATAGAGAGAGTGGTGTCTTTTCTTCTATGAATTATGGAATGACAATTTTCGCATAAAGGAATTAGGTCATTCTCGGCACTTACCTCCACCTCGCCCCCCCTCTTCGATATGGGTACTTTATGATGGATGTGAATGTATCCTTCTCCAATTTTACCATATACCGATTTAAAATCGAAGCCACATACTTTGCATTTAGACCCATGAATTTCGATTGCTTTTTGTCGTAGCTTTGGCTTACGCTCATACCTAAATGTGAAATGTTTGGTTTTGCTTCCTTCTAGGGCCGATTCATGGCCTTGTGAGTCATGCCCACCAACGACTGGCGCATTTGTTTTTGAAGATCTTCCGATTTTTGGAATCTTCACATATTTGCTAGTCCCTATGATTTTTTGATAGTTAGATTTTGTTAATTCCCGTACTCCATCTCTCCAATAATTAGATTTTCTATTTGTAGGAATAGACTCAAGATACTTATCGCCGACCTTGAAAATCACGGGATCTTTGAATTCTTGGTAGTCTAATATCTGAGCAAAGTACTCATTTTTCTTAGTTGAAGTATCTGGGAAAATTTCTCCAATGGTGCAAATACCAAAATAATGTGGCTCAGTGGCTAACCGTTTGGTTTTATACGCAGTGTTTTTAAGTTTTCCTTTGTAGTATATAGCTTTTGCACCCGGTTTGAGAAGGTTGATATACTTACTAGGAAAATTATAGAGAAGACCTGTTTGGTCATCCCATTGTGATTCATCATTCTCAGTGATAATTATGTACATTGTCTCCCCCATTTCATGCTTGAATTAATGAGAATATTATTCTTCGGTTTTTGTGTCAGCTCTAAGTTTACCAGTCGTAGTTCCAGAGGAACGAAGACTGGCCTTTGTTAGATGCAAATATTAGCCTAAGAACGATTTAATTTGGCTTTCGACTCTTCTAGCCGATAGTCTGAATACTGCGAATTCCTCATCCATAATATCTTTTGCATGAGCATCAATTCGGAAAGTATTGATTGTCTGCATATCTGAGAGGAATTGATCCTTGTTTGGTCCAAATATATTCTTAAAACACTCCCAATTTTTAGAAAGAATTTTAGACAAATCAGAAAAAAGTAGCCCCGATTTATTGCCACTCATAATTTCTCTTAAACTATAGCTAGCATTTTTTGTTTTTCTTGGGTTGCCCAATAAAGACAATACACCTGCTTTGGCAGTTGTTTCACCAACCTGAGCCAGTAACTGCATATTACATAATTTTCGTAGCTTTTCTTCTAAATCATTTCTACGCTCAGATATTTCTGTTCTTTTTTGCTCAATCGTGAGATTTAGCCGTTTGTATTTTTCTTTTGAGCGCAAATATTTTTTGATAACCTCTATCCTAAAATCGAATCTTTGCTCAACCTCCTGCAAAACGCCATAACCAAGAAGATGGTTTGTGTATAAAGGACTTAACTCAGCAAATTCCTGAAAAGTTTTTAGATCCCCTCTAGATATCATTCGTAACATTTCGTATTCATCATTAAAATATTCTCGTAAGACACTTAGTATCATTTCAAGAAATTGACTATAATCACGGATAAAGGTTTCAACTGCCTTTGAATATCTTGTTTTATCAACTCTTACGGGACGTTCTACAGGTGCTGTTTTGTGAATTATGCTACATATGTGACGCATTAAGTATGGGTGCCCTCCACAGTCGTCTGTCAATCGGCTGTAGATAATTTCATCAAATTTTAACCCCATTATTCTCCCCAACTTTCTCACCATTTCTCTAGTCTGGGGTACATCAAATCCGGGTATATACTCTATTGGAACCTGAGCAAATAGTGGATTATCCACCCTTCCAATTGTCGGTAGCTCCACACATAGAGGATTTGTTCCTACCAACAGATAGGAAAACAGATTTGTCGAGGATTGGAACAATGAGCGAATTGTTTGCCAGAATAGTACAAAATCTTGCCCATCTTTCCAGTGTTTGGTAGGTGATACAGTCGGAGTAATGTTCTCGACTTCATCGAAAATTATCATGATTTTCTTACTACCCAACTTGTGGGATATTTTAGTTAAGTATTTTTCAAAGAGGCTAGGAGCATCCTTAGCCGTATACGAACTCATATCACCTATTCGCACTTTTGAATTATTTTGCTTGTTGATTGCATCTAGAACGAAATGTAGGGCAAAATGCCACCTGAGTTGATGAAACGCCGGAGTCTGGCAGTCAACAAATGCAGAAACACCTGATATCTTCAATAGTCCGCGCTGGACTCCAAAAATCACAGATGTTTTACCCGTTTTACGAAGACCAAAAAGACCAGATACTTGATTTGATCGATGTCGATTTACTAATGAATGAACTAGGTCAGTTCTTCCAAAGAAATATAAGTCCTTTCTCAGTGGACTTTCCGAAGCGAAAAGGTCCCTGGCATAGAAATGCTCGATAAATCTATTTCGAAAGAAATATGGACCTTTCTTTGTCTCGCAAAGTTCTTGATAGGTAAATGGTACTACAATTTGAGCTTCTTGATCATTTTTAAGTAATTCTCGAAGCTTAATCACAATGCCCTCGTCCTTGCTAACAAGCATACTGCAAATTCGTTCTATTCGAAGAGTTTGATGCAAATCTGCAGCAGCGGACAGGGCAGTTAATGAGCGTGGCTCAAATACCTCATAAGGGCTAAATATTAAAATGATTTCCCTATCCAAGTTGAACATTTCTTTGAATAGATCCGTTGGTTTCACTAAAACATAGCGATAGCGGCTGGTAGGACCGAGCTGGATTTCTTTCCCACCATTGGTAACATACCAATCACGTCCAACCCGTTTGATTATCTTCTGTTCCTCGGGAGTGAAGTGAGTCATAACAAGCTGCGGATTTACACCAGGGTCTACCCTACCTTGATTTCCATTTTCATCCATCATTTGATTCCTGTCTTCATTATTTTGCATCTAACATAGATTTAGACAGCTCCGGCTCAGTCCGCCTGGGTGGTAATATTGCATTATTGGACATCTATAATTGTACGACATGTCACCAACAGACAGGCTCAAACACTACGAAGCGATAGAGCCGTTGGGTCCTAGACAGACCAATCATTAATGAAGTGTACATTCTGCTCCCCCACGAAGCTTTTAAATTTTGCTTGAATCTAGGTTTTTTGTCTATTTATACAAGCCCTCAAGCAGAGGCTTTCCCGGTTTGGGACTTACAATTCAGCTTCATCTGTGCCCTAATATGTGATTATTAGTTAGGGCATTAAATGATTTCCTATGAGGGGATAGGCCAGGCCCAGATATCCCCCCACAAAAGTCGGGATTTCATCTTTAACCACCCTCAGAGGAGTCTCATAGGTAAGGCCAGCCATGAAAAAGCCGCCATAGATTTTAGCCCTTAATGAGCCCCCGGAATCTGAAAATGATTTACCAACTCCAACTCCAGCCCAGGCACCATTAAAATAAGTCAATTGCAGATCAGAGTAATAATAGGACAGCCCTAGCGAAAACGACTTCCTGAACCCAAAAGCAATACCTGGAAATAAATAGGGACCCACACCGGGATCACCAACCGATGACACAGCGACGCCATAAGACATCTGGGCACCCACTGTTTTATCCGTTCCAAAGTGAACCCCGAAACCGATATACCCACCAGGGTATTCTGCGTAAACTTGTGTCCAGCCACACATAAAAAGTAATGTAACAAAGTATAGCTTGATTCGTCGATTCATGATGTCTCTGCCTTATATGAATAACGTTTTCTATGTTTATTCCAACCTCGGAAACACAGTAATCTAGCGTTTTAGCTTATTTTTTACAAGGACGTATCCCCCTTGGAGTTCTCGTCTGTTGTCCTTCGCACATCGCACTTCGACAAGCTCAGTGTGACACCTCAGGATGACGCGCTCCAGTCTACGCTCTGCCCGCCTCCTTCGAGACTGCCCTTCGGGCACCTCAGGAAGACGTGCTCAGTGTGACACCCCAGGAAGACGAACCTTAGGCAAATTTCAAGCCTGCCCATCGAAGCTACTTTGCCGTTGAAAAAAATTTTAAAAAGTTAGCGTAGATGGGTTTCGAAAGACCTGCCTCCGCTTAAATTGATTTTCTATGCGACATGATGCCCTCATAAGTACCCTCAAAGGCGTTGGCTCCCGGAAAGTTGAAGCCCTGAATGAAGCCGGTCTGTTTTCAGTAAGTGATCTCCTCGAGCATTTCCCCCGGCGCTATCTCGATCGCTCTACAGTTTCCTATACCACCGAACTGCAAAAAGACAAGCAAGCCACAATAGTTGGTAAAGTGACTGGCTGCCAGATGCGACGCGGTCGTAAACGCTCCTATTTTGAAATGGTTGTGGCCGATGAACGTGGCTTTCTTAAATGTCGCTGGTTTAATGGGGCGAACTGGATTCAGAAACGCTTTAAAAAAGGCGATATGGTGGCCGTCAGTGGTAAAATTGACTTCTACGGCGGCTTTCAGATGGTTCATCCTGATTTTGATATCCTTAATGAAGAAGGTACCAACCCCATCAATACCGGGATTGTGGTACCGCTATACCCCTCCGGCCAGAAGCTGCAAGCCGTGGGTCTGGATAGTCGCGGTTTCAGACGGCTCCTGCGACCCCTGGTTGAAGGTATCGAATCCAGAATTATGGATTTTCTACCCCAGGACATGCGCCAGGAAAATGAACTCATGGATCTGGGTGATGCCATCCGGGATATTCACTTCCCCGAGGATATGGAATCGCTAAAACGAGCCCAGCACCGCTTAAAATTTAATGAGCTGTTTCTCATGCAGCTCTTTCTGGCCATCCGTCGCCAGAGCATCGTTGAAAAGGTGAAAGAAAATCGCTTTGAAGGCTTTGGCGCCTATCTGGAACCCCAGTATAAAAAACTACCCTACGAACTCACTGGTGCCCAGAAACGGGTCATGAACGAAATATGGGAAGATCTAAAATCAGCCCATCCCATGAACCGTCTGCTCCAGGGAGACGTGGGCTCAGGAAAAACGGTTATCGCTCTCCTGGCCGCGGCCATTACCGCCGGCAATGGCTATCAATCCGCCATCATGGCGCCCACAGAAATTCTGGCAGAGCAGCACTATAAAAATGCAGTCAACTTCTTTGAGGGAACCCCCATCAGGGTGGTCCTGCTCACTGGCTCACAGACTGCGGCTCAAAAACGGGATTTACGCAAGGCCTTGAAAGAAGGTTATTACCATGTCGCCATTGGTACCCATGCCTTGATCCAGGGTAAGGTTCACTTCAAAAACCTGCAGCTCGTGGTCATTGATGAACAACACCGTTTTGGTGTGCTGCAGCGTGGAGAACTCCTGGAAAAAGCGGCCGAGGCAGATGTGCTGGTGATGACAGCTACACCTATCCCCCGCACCCTGTCCATGACATTGTTTGGTGATCTGGCGGTTTCAATTATAGATGAATTGCCAGCGGGTCGGCAAAAAATAATTACCCGCAAGGTTGATGTACATGCCCTGCCCAAAGTCTACGGCTTTATAGAAGATGAACTCAAAGCCGGGCGCCAGGCCTTTGTGGTTTTCCCCTTGATTGAGGAATCTGAAAAAATTGATCTGGAAGCCGCAACCCAGGGATTTGAGAAATTGCAGGATCGTTTTAAGGGGTTCAAGGCTGCTCTTTTGCATGGGAGAATGAAAGCCGATGAAAAAGATAGCATCATGCAGGCCTTCTCGCGGAATGACATTCAGCTGCTGGTCAGCACCACCGTGATTGAAGTAGGTATTGATATTCCCAATGCTACCGTGATGATGATCGAAAACGCCGAGCGTTTTGGTCTGGCACAATTGCATCAGCTGAGAGGTCGTATTGGACGTGGGGAGCATCGCGGGGTTTGTGTGTTGGTACATCGCAATATGAATACGGACTCCCTGGATCGTCTGGCCATCATGGTAGAGACCACAGATGGGTTTAAGATCGCGGAGGAAGATTTACGTCTGCGTGGATCCGGTGATATTTTTGGAACGAGGCAATCGGGGCTCCCGGCACTTAAAATTGCCAACATTCTCTGGGATGGTGATATTTTGAAACAGGCCAGGAAAGCGGCTTTTGCTTTGATCGGAGATGATCCGCATTTGAGAAAAGGTCCCCATGATGATCTACGCAATATTGTCCGTGATCGTTTTGCTGAACTTTCAAGTCTGGCTGGTATCGGGTAGGTCTGGGGGTGGACATTTCGATACTTCGACTCGGCTCAGTACAAGTTTCCTCAATGTCCAGACTCCACGATCTGGCGGGCAGGATGACGTGCTTGGTGTGACAGGGACAGGCTGAAGCTGGTCCTTGAGCTTGTCGAAAGGCGCGAAGACTGCTCGAGTCATAATTGGTTTTGCTCCTGAGACCGGCGGCTGAGCCTGTCGAAGCCAAAGCTTACTTTATCAAATCAGGACATTTCGAGAGCACATCGTCCTTCCTGCCTGCGCTTCACCCGCTGTCGTTGGCGGGGCTCAGCTTCGGCGAAGGCAGGCGAGACTGCCCTTCGGGCACCTCAGGAAGACGTGCTCAATGTTCGATGATGTGATTGACGCGTATCACTCCAATACATGACAAAGTTGGTATTTTAGGTTGTCAGGTTTATCTTTTTTGGAATTGATTCAAAAAGGGGATACAGTGTTTAAGTGGACCAGCGACATGTCTATTGATAATGGTTTTCTTTCTGGCGTATTTGTGCAGAAGCGACTGGAGATTTTTGTTTCCAGTCTGATTGTTTTCGGACTGATTTTTGGTGGATATAAATTATTCATTTCCGGGGGTAATTTCCTGCTCAGACAGGGAGAATTGGGCGGGGTATTCCTGGATCGACTGTTTTACCTGGGCTGGTCCATTATTTTTTATCTGCTGGTTTTATCAAATCTGGTGACGGGCTTTTCAACCTTTTATCGATCCCCTGAAGTGGCTTTTCTTATGACTCTGCCAGTGGATAACAAACAAATATTCAGAGTTAAATTTATCGAAAATCTGGTCTATAGTTCCTGGGCTATTCTGATTTTGGGGATTCCTCTCACACTGGGATATGGTGCGCTTCAGGGTTTAACTATCTGGCAATATTTCCTGGTCTTTATTAGCGGGATTCTGCCATTTCTATTTATTGCAACCGTTTCTGCCAGCCTACTGCTGATGCTGCTAGTCTTTCTCAGTCGCTTCTTTAAGATGCGCACCGTCTTCATTTTTCTCGGTGTCATTTTCACCGGTGTTTTTTATCTGTATTTCAGCGTAAGTCAGCAGGATACCCTGTTGAATGGTAATATGGGCAACTTTCGTGCTTTGGGTCGCTATCTGGCCAACCTGTCCAATACCTCCTTCCCCTTTATACCCAGCTATTGGCTGAGTCGTTTATTTATGGATAGCGAGACGCTGGTTTTGCTTGAGCGACTTTTCTTCGCGGCCCTGTTTGTAACCACAGCCGCTGTGGGCTGGGAGGTCATCAACTGGTCTGCGGAGCGTTTCTATTTTCATACCTATCAGGTTATGGAAGGTCAGGGGCAGAAAACAAAACGGGTCGCCTTGAGTAAAATATTCAAGTTTCCCTGGGCAGGTCTACGTCCTCCAGTAAAAGCCATGGTTTCCAAGGATCTTGTTCAGTTTTTGCGAACCCCTCAACAATGGGTTCAGTTTTTACTCCTGGGGTTCTTTATTGCGGTTTATTTGATCAATTTATCCAGGGGACATTTACACTTTGATGAGCTTTCCTCCTTCTGGCGCACCACCATTTACATCTTTAATTTTGGATTTACCGGCTTCATTCTGGCAGCACTCACCGCACGCTTTGTTTATCCCATGATCAGTATGGAGGGTCGCAGTTTGTGGATTCTACAGATGGCGCCCTTCTCCATGAAAAGGGTCTTTGTTGAGAAGTTCTGGTTTGCCTTTTTTGTGCTCTTTACGATGACAGAGGTCGTGGCGCTCATTTCAAATTTCTTTCTGGGGCAACGCCTGGAAGTATCTCTTCTTGCCAGTGGTTTTCTGCTGCTCACCAGTTTAGCTCTGATCAGTTTATCGCTTGGCCTGGGAGCAGTATATGCTCAGTTTAACGAGACCAACCCCATGAAAATCAGTAGTGGCTATGGTGGGATTATCACGGTAGTCCTGAGCCTTATCTATGTGGCTTTTTCGGTGACATCGCTGGTCCTGGTGATCAACCTGTATCAAAATCAGGGATCAGGTCTGGTGATTGGAATCATTATTAGCTTTGTTCTGATATTGACAGGCCTGTATACCTGGCTGCCTTTAAAGTGGGGTATTCGAGCGATCAGTTCTTACGAACGGTAGATCCCTTCACCGGAGCTCCGGACCTGGAAATTGATGTGCCACATTGAGCACGTCATCCTGAGGTGCCCGAAGGGCAGTCTCGAAGGACGAAGTGCTATCGAAATGTCCGATTACCGTATGAACCTATCACTTCGACGAGCTCAGGGGCCGGCTCTCCCTGAACATTGTCTGCCAGCTAAGCTCAGCCGCCATAGCTTCGAACCCGGACCCGGACATTGAGGAAACTTGTACTGAGCTAAGTCGAAGTATCGAAATGTCCACAATTACTCAAACACGAAGTGAAGCATTAATATGTCAATAGGATATCTATATATACTCAAGTGTGTAGATGGCACATATTACACAGGAAGCACGAAAGATATCGAGCTTAGATTCCAACAACATCAAGCTGGCGAAGGATCGTCATATACAAAAAGACGCTTACCTGTAAAGCTTATCTATGTTGAAGAGTTCCCCCGGGTTGATGAAGCCTTTTATCGTGAAAAACAAGTTCAGGACTGGAGCAGGAAGAAGAAAGAAGCCTTGATTGACGGTAAGCTACATGATCTGCCAGGATTATCTCAAAAACGACCTAACTCATAATTCGGGCAGTCTTCGCGCCTTTCGACAAGCTCAAGGACCGGCTTCAGCCTGCCAGTTAAGCTCAGCCACCGGAATTACGCCCGATTAAGTCTTTACTTCAGGGCCTTCCCCGTAATACGATCAATTGAAATAGAAAAGACGCGGGTCTCGCTGCCTGATGACTGGATTGATTTTTGACCCACTTCGGTATGCTTTGGTGCATATTTTTCCACCAGGGCCGTCAGCGATTCAGTTTTGCCTGTTCCAACTCTCTCTGAGATACTCCCAAAAACAATGATGCTTTCATAGCGGGTCGTTAATTTTTCTGGTATGACTTCGGTTTCTCCAACCACACAAAAAGACACAAGACCGCTGTTTTGAAAGTTGTCGATCTTGTGTCCTTCAGTTGCAGAATGGAAATCAATACAGCCCTTTTTGAGCACGTAGTTAACAGGCACACCATAGGGTTGCCCAGCGGCATCAACAGTAGAAACAATTCCATACTCTCCCCCCTCAAGCAGTTGCAGGGCTTCCTGTGGGGATAATTGCCGATCTTGACGACGCAATGGTTTCATATTCGGGGCTCTTCCAGGTTTGTGAATTGAAGGCTTCGGGTAAGCCTAGCCTTCGGTGACAACCACCTTTTCCATGACATCACCCTGCTGGATGCTATTCAAGACATCAACACCCTCAACGAGCTTGCCAAAAACGGTGTGACGACCATCCAGGTGCGGCTGGGAATCATGGGTGATAAAGAACTGGCTGCCATTGGTTCCGGGACCGGCATTGGCCATGGAGATCACATTGTCGATATGACGATTGGGATTGTTGGTGAATTCATCTTCAAACTGATAGCCGGGACCTCCCATGCCTGTCCCCGTGGGATCGCCACCCTGAACCATGAAGTTGGGAATGACTCTGTGAAAAGCGATGCCATCATAGTAGCCTTCTCTGGCAAGAAAGGTAAAATTGTTGACTGTTTTTGGGGCATGAGCTGGATATAGGTCCAGTTTCATACTGCCTTTATTGGTTACTATTTCGACGGAGTAGCTTTTGGCTGTATCGATTTGAAGCTCTGGTGGGGTGTCCCATTGTTGTGACATGTCTTTGTATCCTTATTTATTTTTATGCAAAATTGTCTGCCCACAAAATATATCCTGCAAGCTATTCCCCAACTAAATAAGCAGCGTTGTGATAACCCGCCCTGGGTATCATCTGCTTTTATGTTGCCGTGCAGAAATTATATTTCAGTGCTAACTATTTACAAAATCAGGTATGCGAAGGGATGATTAATGGCAGATTCGTTTGTGTTGTTCGAGTTTGATCATTTGATGGCATTGGTGGTCATCTTAACCATGGCTGTTGGACCACCCCTCATTCTGAGATCAATTAACAACAGAGAACTGAATCAAGTTTTTGCCACATGGTTGGGCTGGATCATGTTGGTATATTTTGTATTTAAACACCTCTATGGCCCCTTTGGATTAGGTGAGGCCTGGCAGATCTGGCTGCCCCTGCATATGTGTCAACTTGGGCACATGCTCATTGTTTATTGTTTATTGACAGGTAAGCGGGGACTCTATGTTTCCATTTTATATTTTTGGACCTTCGCAGGTGCGTCGATGGCCCTCATTACCCCCGATCTGCTTTACGGCTGGCCTGATCCCAACTATATCATGTATATGGTAACTCATGGCCTGCTGTTGTTGGGGGCTTTGTATTTTACGGTGGTAGAGGGTTTACGACCGACAGTAGCATCTATCTGGAAGGTGTCCAAAATTTCCATCTATGTTATGGTTATCATTTTTCCACTGAATTATATCATCGGTGGACAGGCCAACTATCTATATCTGCGTTTTCCGCCGGTGGTGGGTTCGCTCATGGACTTTTTACCAGCACCTCCCCTGCATATTCCCTTCTTCGTGCTGTTGGCTTACATCGCTTTCTGGTTGGTGTATCTACCGTATTTTTTAAAGGATATACTGGTTAGAAACACTGCTGAAGCCAACTAATGTTTTTCATTCCCGAAGGTTTTAAACTGAGTGGATGCAGTTTGGAGATATGAGCGAAAATTTTTCTGATAATGATTAAAAAGCTGCGGATCCGAAACGGGCTCAAAGACCGCATCCTCAACGGGAGACTGTATCTTGTATAGCGCTGTTTCCTGACCGAACCGTTCGAAATAAAAATAATCATCCTGTACCCAGAAGGCCTCATTAGCGATAACCTTGCAAGCCAAACCGGATTTTTTTGAGAGTGTGTTTTGTCCAAAAAAAGTGAAGGTTCGGGGATAATCTATCAAACCCAGTAAAGTGGGTGCAACATCTACCTGGCTCACTGGTTGGTCAATGGTCTGAGGTTCCAGAGAGAGACCGGGAGCATAAATGACAAAGGGTATATGGGCATTCTGAATTTTTGCGAAAGTTGATTTGTAAACATTGAGTCCATGATCAGCGATGAAGACAAAGATACTATTGTCATACCAATCATGTTGTGAGGCTTCTTCCATAAATTCACCCAGAGCATGGTCAACATAAGCCATGCTGCGATGCACCTTTCCCTGGCGAAACAAGCTGTCAGGAAATGCAGGAATTATAGACTCATATTCCGGTGGAATTTCCCAGGGTTGATGGTTTGTAGTGGTGAAAAGTGTCAGCAAGGTAGGCTTGGAAGCTTTGTCCAACTCCTCCAGGCTACGACGGAATACGGAATGATCAAAAATGCCCCAGCTCGTGCCTGACAGTTCAGGATCAAAATCACTTCTTTCGATGATCCGGTCATAACCGTGGATGGCTAAAAAGCCATTCATGTTGTCAAACTGTGCGTCCCCCCCATACATAAAAACAGTACTATACCCGACAGCTTTTAAGGCGCTGCCCAGGCTGGGAACCTGGTTGATGGACTCGGTTCGAGAAATAAGTGGTAACCCTGGTAGAGTGGGCCAGGACATAATAATTGAGCTTATACCTTGAGCTGAGCGAATACCGTTGGCAAAGCAGTTGGTGAAGGAAATGCCCTGTCTGGCCATGCGATCCAGGTTTGGTGTAGCTGAAGGCTGGTCAGTGTGGAGGTAGCCCGTAAAGGCAGCCGAGTGTGACTCAAGCATAATTAAAATGATATTGTAATCCTTGGCTGAGGCAGAGTCAATATGTCTGGTCATGGAGACCTCATCCACAAACTTCATTCGTGGATCTTCCAGCAGCTCACGGCTTGTGTGTAAAGCTTCTTTCGTATCATAATACTGGGTGAGTTCATCGGCTTTGCCCTCCGATGAAAACTGGACAACACTTCGCCCCAAAAAGAAGAGCGAATTCAGGGCTGTCTGATTAGCAATAAAGTCAGGACTAAACATGGCATGACCCCAATCAATGGGTCTTTCTTGCAGGCCTCCTCGAATGGATAATCCCAGGATGATAATTGAAGCAATCAGATATTGAATTCGAACAAGGGCTGATCCAGTGCCCCCTTTAATGTGCTTGCTGATCTGCCAGAAAAGGGTGAACACTCCCCCTGAGAATAGCAGCAGACCACCTATTGCAGGCCAAACAGGGTATTCCTCAAAGATGAAAGACATACTGTCTTTCTGCCACAGATAGGACTTTAGTGTAAGAAAATTCAAGTGTGTGTCAAATTCCAGGAAAACAAAAATATCTACGATATTAACCAGTGAGATAAGCAGAGTAAGGAGAGAAAAGTATGCATTCAAGCTGTATCTAAAGATGCTCTTTTTGGGCTTAATGAGCTGAACGATTAAGGCAGCCCCCAGAGGTAGCATTAAATACGATGCTACCACGGCATCAAGCCTTATTCCGATGAGGAAGGATTTGAGGTAAATATCCCACTTTGAAGCAATAAGAAATTCATGCTGAGAGATGAGAAAGGCCAGTCGCCAAAAATTCATAAGGGTGATCAAAAAGAGAAAACCCCACCAAAAACGAATCAAATCAACAGGCGGCGCAATTCCTTTGCTAAAGTGTATCTGGCGGTATGACATGGTCAAATTCTGGCCCTGCAAAGAACTGTGCGTTGCTCTCCACAGGGCCTTAAGAAGAACTTACTTTCGTTTATCTATCAAACCCATAAAGGCAGGTAAAATGATCATGGTGGTTAAAAAACAGGCTCCAACACCAAAGATAAGTGCCCAGGATAAACTGGCGTATCCGCGAAATGGTGAGAACATCATGGACCCGAAGGCCAGGATGGTTGTCAGGGACGTTAGAAAGACAGCCTTGCCAGTACTGGAAAGCACAATAAAAGCTGAACGCGGTCCCTCCAGACGCCAGCGATGGACGACATGAACCCCATCATCGATACCAATTCCAAGAATCAAGGGCAACGCCATGACATTCATCATATCCAACTGAAACCCAAAGACTTGCATGAGGCCGATCATCCAGACTGCTCCAGCTGCCAGGGGTAGCATGGCAATGAGGGCATACTTGAAGCTTCTGAAGTCAAAAAGAAGGATGAGGTAAATCAACACCAGGGTTAGCATGGCAGCATTTCGACCATCCCGACCGATGATATCAAAAAGGGCACGCATGATAACAGGCATCCCTGTGGAGCGATCACTTACCTCTTCAAGCTCTATCGAAAATTGCTCCATGAAGGCTTTGTCCTGCCAGATATTCCCAGAGGGCAATACCGTCGTGAGAAACAACGATCTGTCTTTGCTGGCATAGCGATCTACAATCGATTCTGGAAGGATTTCCAGACTAAGCGGGGAGGTGTTGGCCATTTTCAATACGCTAGAAGTGAAGTAATCAGCATAGCTGTCCTGGAACACACCGAGCTTCGATGTTAAAACACTGGGGCCTTGATCATAGAGGCCATATAATTGTGTAAAAATGGTGTTGTCAGGCGGTTCTTCTGCACTGCCAACGATTTCTGTACAGCGGTTGTAAACCTTATCCTGTCCCCCGAGAAAAGCCATGGACTGAAACTCCATAACATTCATTTCAAGTCGTTCTATTTCCAGGAGAATTAACTCAAGATCTTTAGCGCCTATGGGAGTTATGCTGGCTTGTTCCATGAGTGCGTGAATCTCTTTGATGTGTGGCGCCCGCTTGTTCTGTTCTTCTGCCGAAGGCAGGTAGGTAGAGATATCATCTACAGATGCAACGGAGGGTAATTCCTTGGCTTGCTTTCGGAGTTCGCGAGATTCATCCACACTCTCTGAAACCAGATAAGCGAAATCCATACTCAGGTCAAATTTGTCCTGGACGGTGTCCTGGAGCATTATGCTGGGCAGGCCCTCGGCTTCAAGATCCATCATGTTATGATTAAAGGTGATTTCTCTGGCGGAGAAAGCCAGGAGGACAGTCACGATCACTACGGCGCCCAGGCTAACCCAGGGGTTTCTCTGTATCAGTTGCCCTGCTTGTCCCAGTGAACCAAAAGCGAGATCTCGGGCTTCTGTTTTAAGGGGCAGACCCTTTTTAGCCCGGCGTTTTTCCTTACGACGTTCTCGGACAACCATAAAGACAGGCAGGACTACAAAACTTGAAACCATGACGGCCAGTAAACCAATTGCCGTAACCAAGCCCAGTTCGCTCATGGCTCTTGAGTCTCCGATCATCAACGCCAGAAAAGCAACTGAGGTGGTAATGGCACCAGTGGATACACCCTTACCGCTTTTTTCCAGACCAGCCAGAGTGGCTTCCTCAAGGGGTAGCCCTTTGGCTCGCATCTCAGTAAAAGTTGAGATGACGTGAATGGAAAAATCTATACCCAGTCCAATCAGTATGACCATGAACATGGCAGTCATGATGTTGAGGACAGGAACCACAACGGCAACAATCCCGGCGGCCCAGATAATTCCAATGATGAGATTTGCCAGAGCCATGACCGGCGCAGAAGCCATTTTAAAGGCCATAAATAAAAGAGCTCCAATGGCGAACATGGAAAGCAGCATGGAGATTTCAAGTCCCTGAGAGCTGTAGTACATTTCATCCCGACCTACGGCAATGGCTCCAGAGAGTCCGGCCTGTACATTTGGATGATCTTTAAGCACCTCATTGAGAACACCCTGAACCGCATCAGTACCATCTACGATCAAATAGGCATCCATCATGCTGAAAGTGGGAATCAGATTCATGATAAGCGCTTCTCTGTCATAGGAGAGGAAGTAGGGCTCCCCCAGTAAAAGTTTGTCCACTGCTGCTTCAGCAGTTGGTGTTGAGATGCTTCCTGTCTTCAAGGTTTGTTCCAGCGCTCCCAGCCAGCTGTTGATACCGTTGAGAAAGATCAGGGCGCCATCTTCTTCTTCGCGGGTAGACATGGATTCTTCGGGTTGAATAAACTCTTTTTCAAAAGAGTTGTTTATGTTGGTGAGAAGCCCAGTCAGACCGGGTTCCTGGAAAATGTCCTTCAAGTTTTTCAGGTCATCTTCCTTCATGAGCATAAAGCCATGCTCTTTCATAAAATCAAGATCGGCTTTGTAATCAACGCGACGCACATAGACTGCCGGTTCCGTATCCTTGCCTGGAATGGTCAGGGAGTCCAGCACACGGGGAGCCAGATCGTTGGCGAAGGCCTTGATGTCGGCTTCGTTACCCTGAGCCACCACAATAATACTGGAAGCAGATTGGAATTCTTCCAGGATGCGGTCAAATTCAATGGTGCGTTTGTCACCTTCAGGGAGCATATCCGACCACTTGGGCGTCATGGACATTCCACCTGACAGGATGATGGTTATAACCGTGACACCTGCAATTATCCAAAGCATGAGTTTGGTTTTATTTACGGCCAGGTCAGCTAGTTTTTTGATCAATTGTTCTCTCATGATCTAGGTCCTTTTTAAAATCAATTTATTAAAAGCTACTGGTAGCAGTTAGAGTTAAGCCCCAGTCTTGCAGGCCAAATTCCGTATCATCTTCACCCCAGAAAAAACTTCCTTGAACGGACAGGTTTGCATCCTGTAAAATATTCCAATCTACAATTGGACTAAAGGCACCACTGTTATCATTGAAGTTTGTAAAGGCAATGGCGCTCAGAGTTACAAAGTCAAAGGTGGGGTGCATGGCATAGAAGAAGGCATAGTCCTGCATGAGGCTGTGGGATGCTCCGTCAAGCGCTCCGAGGTAATCCCAAAGCGTAAGTTCGCTCTTGTCGGCGACACCAAGATCATTGTGAAGATATTCGCCTAGAATGTATAGCGAGTTTTCAAAGGTATAGTCTACCCCCACTATGAATTCCTTCCATTCCTCGTCACCGCCTGTGGCGAGAGGGCTATCGGTTTGGAAGGAACTTCCTTCAAACCAGGTACCGAAACCTAAGACTTCGCCAACCACAGAGGCTCCCAGGAGGGAACGGTTTTGAAGATAGGGTCCTGTTAAAAATGTTGGGTAGCCCCAATTATGTGAAGCTTTGGTTAGCTCAATATCAAACGAGCCAAGATTAACCTTTAGCCAACCTTGTTTGGCGCTTTGCTCCCATTCCTGCTCGGGTTGTATGAAGACAGACACGCTTGCTGTATAGGCTAAGGTATAGTCAAAACGTAACCCTTCAACCCCGGTTTGCTCATAGCTGGGGTCAAGCAGGCTCTTGGAGTTAAATATGTCCGTGGGATTCCAGGCATAACCAACCCCCTTTGAGATTTGCTGCCTACCGACGGTAACATCTAAACTAGACAGGCTTATTTTCATATACACGTTATCTAGAAATAACGTGTCTGGAATTGTAATCGGGAAAGCAGGGCTATATGCCTGGCTGGATAGAGGGTCAGGCGGGAAGAACGGTGTCCAAATTTCCTCTGGGATGAAATCCAGCATGTTCCAGGTTGTTTGTCCCCAGTATTGCTGGGCAGTTATATTGGCTCCAATGAGTATATGATCATTGGGTCGCGCCTCGACATCAAGACGAAATTTGTTAAAGCCATAGTTGTAATTACTGGTACCGATCTGCATGGTGCTGGCTTCTGATTCGAAGTAGCCAAAAAACTCTGGCTGCGCTAGCAGTAGACAGGGTAACAGTATGAAAAGCCCCCAATATTTCATTTCTTTAAATTCCTCTCCGAGAAGAAGCCCTTGGGTGGTTGCCAGGCATAAGTGATTTCAAGGGTCCGCATGGTGGTGCTAGAGCGCTCCTTGTTGTCCGTCATCACCATGGTCATGGCTGTGGGGTAATCTTCGATTATCTGTATATCAGACATAACAAGGGATTTGGTGTTAAAGTCTTTGTCATTATAGTAATCCAGCGCAAGTGGATAATAGTCTGACTGACGAACCCACATGATGATCTTAGGGTAAGGAGGTTCCTGGTCAGGAATACCTATCATCTCGATCTTCCAGACCAGCTCTTCATTCCTGGTTTCCTCGAGAAGAATGCTTGATACAAATTTTTTCTGAAAGACATCACCCCCACCCATATCCTCATAGGTAAAATCAGAACCCTGCATTTTCTGTTTTTTGGCATGTGAAGCAAGCTTGCGAACGCGTTTGGTGCGCGGGAAGTAGCTCCATATATCGTCTGCATTGTTCAGCATGAGGAAGGCTTGTCCACGTATAGCGGCTGGTTTAGAGTAGCGTGTAAGTGAGCTTTTGCCTTTTTCGGCAGCCCATGATTCAAATTGAAATACGCGTTCCTTGCCTGAGCTGGTGATGATGGTTTGGCTTCCTTTTGAATAGCTGCTCTCCGGGGACATGATTGTAGTGACCCGATCAACGATTTGTTCTGCTGTGGGTGTCTGTCCGGATAGTAAGGAGATGCTGGCGATAACCATTATGAAGAGTTTTACTTTCATCTTTCCAATCCTTTCATAAAACTTTCAATGCCTTCGACAAGGGCTCTGTCAAAAGCAGCTCTATCTGAAGAGACCATGAACTGCCAGACGAAGCCATCTATGAATGCTAGTGCAAGAGTGGCCACCCCGTCATAATTCATATCGCGAAACTCCTGGGCCATGACACCGGCCTTGAGAATGTTGATTACCAGCTGTTTCATTTCTCGGGAGGCCTTGTAGAGGGTGGAGTTGGGCTGATCACCGTGCTTGATGGCTCGAGCGCCCTGGGCCCAGATCTCAGTCATAATGAGCATGGCATCTTCCATCTCAAAGATGATCTCAATATTCATACGCATAAAGGTTCTTAGCTTGTCATAGGGGCTGAGATCCATGGAATACAGTTTTTCTGAAGCATCGATCATATCTGTCATGATAGTATCAGCCATGGCTTGAAAAATTTCATCCTTGCTTCTAAAGTATTCATAAACAGTACCTTTGCCGATACCAGCTTCAGTGGCAATATCGGCGATCTTGCCTTTATCAAGTCCGTCACGAGCAAAAACATGGATAGCGGAGCGGATAATAGCCTCTGCTTTGGCGGGATCTTTTTGTAGGGGACTCATGTTGGAATACCTCCTTAGGTTGAGTGGGAGATAAAATATGACCGAACAGTCGGTCAGGCAAGTATTTTTTGGTGTTCTAACATAGTTTTTCCATAGAAGTCAATCTTGTATATCTTAAACCACTGTCGAAGGCAATTGATATCACTAAAGTACGGAAAGAAAACGATGAGACATGTTGGAGCACAGGATTAACCGTCTTGAGGTCCTGGTGCACAAAATAGCACCTATGGCGCTGGTTGCCTTCATTTTGCTGGGTCTTGGGTCCTGTTGTCCGGAAGATCCTTATGCTGATTACCTCAATTTGATTATAACTACCGAGCCTAAGTCTCTTGATCCGGCATTTTCCACTGATATAACTACGGGAGTTATAACTGCGCTCATGTATGACAACCTCGTTCGCTTTGGGGTGGGTAGTGAAATCCTTCCGAGCCTGGCAACGTCATGGGAAATATCTGATGACGGCATGAGTTATAGGTTTCACCTGCGGGATGATGTCACATTTTGGAATGGAGCCGTATTGACAGCAGCAGATGTGAGGTATTCATTCGAGCGAGTGTTGCATGCTGAGACGACTTCACCCCAGACCTGGCTATTAACACCAATTCAGGGTTCCGGTGCTTATATGCAGGGAAAAGCAGACAGTCTGAGCGGTATAGGCATCGTAAATGACTTTGAAATTGTGATAACACTTACCTCTCCCTTTGCCCCCTTTCTTGGGTTTATGGGTGCACCGGCTACCGCCATCGTACAAAAAAGCCACCCTGACAGTGCCAGAATTGATTTAAAAATTAATCCATCCGGGACGGGTCCATGGATGTTTGAAACGTGGCAGGCTGACAGACAAATCCGTATGTCAAGGAATGAAAACTACTTCGCTGGTCCCGCAAAACTAAAAGGCATATTATTAAATAACATGCCTGAAGTATTAACTTCTGCTATTGAGTTTGAGGCAGGAAATTTAGATGTAATGGCCATCCCAAATTCAGAATTCAAGTATTGGACACGCAGTGAAATGTGGAAACCCTATATTCATAAGCTAGATGAATTAGGTATGTACTATATAGCCATGAATGTTCAACGGAAGCCCTTTGATGACAAGCGTGTAAGACAGGCTGTGACCCTTGCAATTGATAGAGAAAAGATCATTTACCGCATACTACACAATAGTTCAACACTGGCTAAAGGCCCTATACCGCCCGGTTTAGAGGGTTATGACTCTACAAGAGTAGATACTCCATATGATCCTGAAGCAGCCCGTCACCTGTTAAAAGAGGTTGGCTATTCTGACGGTTGTGAATTCGATCTCTGGGTAGATCCTGGTGCGGCAGTTTCACAGACCCTTGAAGCAATACAACACTATCTTAATGAAGCAGGGTTTAAAGTACATCTTGTACGTAATGACTGGAACATGATGCGTGATGCTATGCGTAAGGGTGAAACAGATGCTTATTGGGGTAACTGGTGGGCGGACTATGCCGATGCTGAAAACTTCCTGGCGCCCCTGTTTCATTCCCATAACTCAGCACGTCGAAATCGATACTCTAATCCTGACGTGGATCGTTCCATCGAAAAACTGCAACAAAGCCTGGATCCTCAAGAAAGAAAATTATTGGCCATGGAAATTGAGAGTGTCCTGATAGAGGAAGCGCCCTATGCCTTTATGTGGTACCCGACATCTTATACGGTTGTGCAGCCAAACTTAAAGGGCTACGTACCATACCTCATGCCAAATGCCAATAAATATACTGATGTATATTTCGAAGAGGAGGACACACCATGAGCAAAATCGATTCACATCCTATTTTAGGACAGCTAAATGACACCCAGAGACGGTTGACTGATGTGGCAGAAATTCAGGAAGCTCTGGCAGAACGAAGACGCGTCATGGAACGTGATGGGAAATACACTACTGTCGTGGCCGGGGTGATAGGTATAACAGGCTTATTCTTTATGAAGCCCCTGCCCTTTTATCTTGTCCTTGGTCTGCTGGTCGTTGGTCTGCCACTGGTCTGGCGCCACCTTGTTAAAGAAGCCCGTGAATTCATCATGACAAACGAAGAGATTCAAACTACCCTCCAATCAAAATAGAAGAACTTGACATGCCCCTAATTAATGACCCAACCGCCATCCTGGTTTATCTGATCTCTCTAATTGGTCTGATTTATTTTATCAGGCAACAGTCCTGGGCTTCGAAAATATTCGACATTATCCCCCCTGTCATATGGGTCTATTTCTTGCCCATGATTTCCACCACACTTGGGATTACTCCGGAACAATCGGATTTGTATGGGTGGGTGAAAACATACCTCTTGCCAGCAGCTCTGGTATTATTGCTTCTATCTGCAGATGTTAAAGCCATTTCGAAACTTGGACCCAAAGCCCTGGGAACCATGCTGGCAGGAACCTTTGGAATTGTCCTCGGTGGTGTCATCAGTCTGGCCATCTTTGGTGGTTGGTTGCCTGAGGACGCCTGGCAGGGTATGGGCGCCTTATCTGGATCATGGATTGGCGGAAGCTCCAATATGGTTGCTGTGGGAACCTCCATTGGCGTCAGGGATGAGCTCTTTGGGGTGATGATTATTGTGGACACTGTCGTTGGGTATGGCTGGATGGGTATTGTGATATTTATTTCGGCATTCCAAACCAGGCTGGATAAATGGAATAAGGTTACTGACTCACCAGTGAATGACCTCAGTGATCACCTCGCAAATTCAGACCACCAAAAGAAGGAAGTGTTAACCTTTTCAGGCCTGATCTATATGCTGGTGATTGGACTAGGTCTCGGATTCTTATGTCTGTTGGCTGGTGAATATCTGCCCGATCTTGGTAAAGTTGTTACCAGTTTTGGCTGGACGGTGATCCTGGTTTCTATAGTTGGGCTGGGTCTCTCATTTACACCAGTTGCAAAACTTGAAAAACAGGGCGCCTCACATCTTGGGAATATCTTTCTGTACATTTTGCTGGCAACTATTGGCGCTAAGGCTGATTTAAGATCCATTACGGAAGCGCCCATGTTTCTTATGGTGGGTGTCGTTTGGATAGCCATACATGCAACCGTCTTGTTCAGCGTGGGTCGACTGCTAAGGGCGCCCATGTTTCTCATCGCCACCAGCTCTCAGGCAAATATTGGTGGCGTGGTGAGTGCCCCCATTGTTGCCGCTGTTTACCAAAAAGGCATGGCCCCAGTTGGATTACTCATGGGTGTTCTGGGTAATATCCTTGGTTTGTATTTTGGTTTTCTTACTGCCCAGCTCATGGAGTGGGTGAGTAGGATTTAGATCAATTAAGGGCAGAGTAGCTACCGGCGACTGAGTTCACATGTGCTGAGCACTTCGACATGGCTCAGTATAAACTTTGATAAAGTCTCGAAACCCAGGGCTGTTTTTCCGTGGAAAAAGACATGTCGAGAACCTCTATATCCAGAGCTTTAATTTTCCAATTTCATCACTCAACCGGGTCTTTCAAAACCCTTTAAAAATCTTATACTAATTCATGAATCAGTGGGATTATCAACAAGGCACGCCGCGTATGAAATTTGGCCCTAATAAAATGGGTGACGGAGTACGACAACTCCTGCTGGTCAATGTCGCAGTTTTCATGCTCAGCCAGATTATGGGCATGGGTATCATGGCTGGTTGGTTTGGGCTGAATCCCCACGATGTTATTTTTGGCTTCCGTATCTGGCAGCCCTTCACCTATATGTTTCTGCACGGTGGTTTCTGGCACATCGCCATCAATATGCTCATGTTATGGATGTTTGGTTCAGAGCTCGAGGGAATCTGGGGTCGTAAGGAATTTATTAGATTCTATATCGTGACCGGTGCAGGCGCAGGAGTTTTTTCTCTGGTTCCATATTTTGTTGGCGTTCTCTCGGGATACAGGGGCACAATTCCTTCGATCATTGGTGCCAGCGGGGCTGTCTATGCCATCTTGTTGGCCTACGCCGTGACATATCCTGACCGCAAAGTCCTGGTCTATATGTTGGTTCCTATAAAAGTAAAATACCTCATGCTCATCATGGGCTTTATGACCTTTGCTTCTGTTGGCAATGGCGACGGAATCAGCCATATAACCCATCTGGGTGGCTTGGTTGTGGGCTGGTTTTATCTGAGAAGAAATGGTCGCTACCGTGGTCTAAATATTCCATGGAGACAATGGCTGGGAAGGTTTAACAGGATTCGCATTGTGAATAATGATGCCCCGCGTCAGTCGCGACCTTCTACCTCAAAGCCACATCAAAAAGGCTGGCATCGCGTCAGGAGTGAAACCGAGTTACGAAAAGAGATGGATGCGCTCCTGGATAAAATCACCAGAGTCGGTTATGAAAATCTCAGCAACAGCGAAAAAGAACGCTTGCTGGAATTGTCTTCCAAGCTGTCCAACGATGGGGATCATCTGGACTAATCCTGACGGCTTTCACCAGCCCCACTTCACCCTTTTATTGAACTATAATATCTATGAGTGCTATAACATCATTTACATTGACGTCAAAATCATGATTGATATCTGATAGATAAAAGGTCACTGGGTCAGAAAATTCCATGTCAAGGATGCCTTCAATAAGCACAACCACATCAAGAATATTGACGGACTCATCATCGTTGATATCTGGAGGTTCAGGCAGGGGAGCTGCATAAATAGGCTCAAAGATTACTTCACCTCCGCCTTCCTCATTGTCATAAAGAGTGGCGTCTACTTCATTAAGTTCCAGGCCGAGCCAATAATTGTTCTGAGCCATAATGGGGGAGGAAGTACCATTCCAGATGTGCCAGGTCTGACCATCAAAGGTGTTGTCATAGAATAGATTGAGACCATCATCACCGGGATAATCATTGACCATGTCACCCAGGTTGGGAGCGGCATTATTAATGATGGAAACCCCGTAATAATTACCACCAATATAATTTCCCATGACAATACCCATGGATGATCCGTAGCCAGCATAAATGCCTGCGCCTGAATTAAAGTTGCCTTCTTGATAATTCGCCACAATGATGTTATCCAGGATATAGGCCGGGGAATTCATAACGGTGATTCCTGTAAAATTACCTCGAATAAAATTGCCTCTAATTACAGGAGCAGCTATAGAGGTCAAGGTCCAGACACCCACGCCCTGACCATGATTATTATCGATGATATTATTCTCAATGATCTGAGGTGAACAGGAATCGATATACAAAGCTGGATGATATGGAGGGTTAAGATCATTCCTTGAATTTCCCGTGAGAAGGTTACCATAAATTTCCACTTCATCGGACTGAAGAATTTTTATTCCGTAATCACCACTATTAATTATTTGTGTATTGCGGACATAAGAAGAGTCAACATTTGAAAAGGATATCCCTGTTTCGGCAGTCCTTTCAATACCACAAGCGTAAAGCATGGCTCTTCCGCTGATTATTTTGATACCTCTCTCAAGTTCTGTGAAGCTACAGTTGTAGAAATCAAGCCAGCCATTGTCACCTCTGATTTCCCCGCCATTGTGAAAAACCACACCACTGGCGGACAAAACGCCTTGAACTCTAAATTCAAAGCTTATACCCAGATCCACCCTAACACCATTTTCAATGACCAGCGTGTCTCCCATGCCAACAACGATGTTCCCTGTGAGTTCATAAGGGCTTCCGCTCCTATCCCAAACACCACTCACGTTTCCAGTGATGCTGGTTTGGGCCATGAGGCTGTTGGTAACAAGCATAATTATAAATACTATAATAGTGCGCATGGGAAGTGTCCTTCGTTGTTGAGGGAAGATAAATGAATTCAAATGCTTTTAATCATGCAAATGGATAATATTTTGAGCACATATAAGAATCCATAATACGGAGCAGTACATGGTTGATATTAGCTCAAAGATGCAGGACCAATATCGTCGGGATGGGTATATCCGGATCACCAATGGGCTTGATGCGGAAATTCTTGAGCGGCTTGCCATTGAACTTCGTGATCTCATGGCCAAGCTGAATCCCAATTCTGAGCCCCTTGAATTACGGTCTACCTATAAACGGGCTTTTACCCAGGTCACCAACCTGTGGCAAAAATCCCGGATTGTCAAAGACTTCGTTTTCCGAAGTGACCTGGCTGAAGTTGCCGCCAAAATTATGGGAGTTAAAGGCGTCCGGCTTTACCATGACCAGGCTTTGTTTAAAGAGGCTGGGGGAGGAGCAACACCCTGGCATGTCGATCAGGTTTATTGGCCTGTGGATACGGTAAAGACCTGCACCTTCTGGATCCCCCTCCAGAAAACTTCCTTAGAATTGGGCGCTCTGTCTTTTGCCAGGGGAAGTCACTTGAAAACTGGTGGGAGAGAGATGGTCATCAGTGATGAGAGCGAAGCCTTCTTTTCTCAATATGTAAGGGATGCTGGTTTTGAGATAAGCGCAGATGAATTCGAACTTGGTGATATCAGTATTCATTCAGGCTGGACAGTCCACCATGCTGGTCCAAATCTCACACATCAATCCAGGGAAGTCATGACCATCATCTATATGGCTGCTGATACCCGATTGTTGCAATCACTTAGTAAAACTCAACTGGTTGACAGGAATGCTTTCGCTCCGGAGATAAAACCCGGGGAAATGATTGACACCCACCTCAATCCTATTTTGCACTCTAAATCAGATTAAAGACTCAACCGAAATCTTAAATCGTACTTCATCCAGATAGCCCTCTTGGGCAGTTTAGACCAGTTTCTCTTGAAAGACCTGATCCCAAGTGAATCAGTATTTATGCAAAATGAAGAGGGGCGCTCTTACTCGGCTGAGGACCGGTTCTTTTTCTCTTTGGCTTTCTCTTTTTTGAGCTGTCGCTTTTCCTTGATAGAATGCTTCGCTTGCTTCTTAACTTTCTTTTCACCCTTATCTTTACTGCCTCTGTCGCCCATGAAGATTACTCCTTATTAAAAATGACTCAGAATGAAACCCATTGTTGAGAAAAGTCGACCAGACAAACTGGGACCGTTCTTTTGCTATCGTTTTGCATCAATGTAAAATACTTAAAAATAATTTACTAGGACTGTCTATATCTATTCATCTTTAAAATAATCTGGCAGGACAGGTTTATGCTTGGCTTGGAAAAAACCAATAAGGAAGCGTCCTGTGATTGCGAATATCACAAACATGGTCATAGCACCAAGAAGAATAGCATCATGTTTGATGGAGATGATGTCGTATTGATAATGATAGATTGCACCAGCCACACCAATGTTCACCAGGGCATAAAGCAGATTCCCCACGGCAGAAAACCCGAATAAGCTTAAAAAGCGGAGTCGTATTATTCCAAAAATCAAATGGGGCATGGCATTCATCAAAAAGAAGCCTGTCAGGAAATCTAATATATTTAGTTTCAGCATGATCTCTCCGTTCAGTTCGTTATGATTTCAGGTCTTTGATCAACCCGCCGAGTATGTTTAAGCGCTCGCTGATGATCTCATCATCTTTGGCCAGGGTTGCTTCAAAGAGATCAAGATCATCTTCAATAAATTCATTGTCAGTGCACACCTCCACATTCATGGCGTCCCCTTGAAGCCCGATACGATCCAGAGATGGATAGTTGGGATAATCCTTTTCGTTTTTGTGGTAGCGCTCACGGAATACTTTTTTGGCTTTTATGATGAGAATGGCCAGATCCAGAACGCGGTGCAGGGGCAGCTCTTCTGATTGCCGTGACCACTTACCCCCAGTATGACGCCATACTTTGGCGGAGATATCTACATTTCCCCGTTCATTCCATTGAGCCAGCCCCAGGGATAACCCCTTCGCGTCTGACTTGTGGGCTTTACGACCATCAATGCGATCATAATCTTCAGATACTATGACGGGCTTATGTTTAAGATCACTGGGAATTTTCATTTCAACTTATCCTTTTTAAAATTACTAAATTACTACACCACTAGATTAGTAAAATGTGGTGATGGAGTCAAGTCCTTCTTACAATATTCAAAGCACTGACAAGAGGCAGTTTAAGCTGCCGCATATCAGCGCCTCTATCATGAATGATACCCTGGGATTTCTTAAACATATTCCTTCAAGTCTCGAGCTTTTGACTTAGTTTAGGGCGAATGAAGATCATCCATAACATGATAGCCTGGGCGAAAAGACTCCGCGAAGAAGGTGTTCTAGACCTGCTCCTGATCCTCTGGGTCATTCTTTTTGTGGGGGGTATTGCTGTTTTCCTTCTGGATTACAGCTCCAATGATCGCCTGATCACCAATCTATTTGATGCCTTTTACTGGGCCTGGGTAACCATGACCACCGTGGGTTTTGGTGATCTCACTCCGGTAACTCCGGCCGCCCGAATTGCGGCATCCATCATGATGTTTTTCTCAATGGCATTGATCTCATTCTTTACGGCTACCATTTCATCCATCTTTGTAGCCAAGAAAATCAGAGAGGGTAAGGGTTTGGAAAAAATAAAGTATAGCGACCACTATATCATCTGCGGTTGGAATGATCTGGCAGATGAGTTATTGGAATCACTGCTCAAACAGGACAAAAAGGACAATACTCCCATTGTCCTGGTTAATGAATTGTCTGAAGAAGAGATTGACGCCTGGCGCGCCACACTCAATGCCAGTCACCTTGGATTTGTCAGAGGCGATTTTACACAGGACATTGTTCTGGCCAAAGCCAATGTCTCCAAAGCGAAGGCCGTCCTCATTTTACCCAACCTGATTAAAGCGGGTAAAGCAGAGGCTGATGAAAAAACAGCATTGGCTACCTATTCTATCAAAGCGCTGGCACCCAAAACAAAAGTCTATGCCTATATCCTCCATTATGAAAACAAATCCAAACTTCGCCGCGCCAAAGCCGATGGGATTATAATAGCAGATGAATACGGTCCATATCTGGGCGCCAGTCAACTTCATAACCCCGGTATTCCAGCCTTTTTGTCAGAAGTTTTGAATACTGACCATTCACGCTTAGAGTCCAGAGAAGTTCCTGACCGTATGGTTGGGAAAACATACTCAGAATTATTCGCCCAAACATTTGAAGAGCATAACAAGACCCTTCTCGGTGTGTATCAGGAGGAGGGGAGTGCCGGTATTGGAGATTTTCTCAGTGCCGATTCAGGTGATTATCTCGATCAATTTATTGCAGCCAAGCTCAAAGCGGCTGGACGTGGCGTCAATGAAGAGCAGAAAATTAAAGTTCGTATCAACCCGGAGAAAGATTATGTCCTGAAGTCCGGTGAACAGATGATACTTCTTAAATAATAGAATGAATGTCATTGATTTAATTGTTCATGAGATCTAACTAATAACCAGAAACCGAGTAGCCTATGCCTCATATACAACATCTCAAGAATTGTCCCCTGTTTAAGGGCATGACCGAAGAGGATATTGCAGTCTATCGACCTGCTACCAGGCAGGTTTCCTTCAAGGCGGGTGAAGCCATCATGTCTGAAGGAGAAACTGGAGATACTCTGGTTATTCTCATCAAGGGAGAGGTGACCATTAGTAAAAAACTAACACTCCTTGGTGATGAAGACGCTGATGCCAAAGACAAAACCTTTATCACACTCAACGATGAATTCAAACCCTTCTTTGGTGAGATGGCCATGCTTATGACAGATGCCATCCGCACGGCATCGGTAATAGCATCTACGGATTGTGAAATAGTGATAATGGAGAAAAATGCTTTTCAAGAGGCCAGTGTAAAACACCCGGCAGTGGGTATACAGGTCATGGAAAATATTGCTCAAAAACTGGCTACCAATCTGGAACGCGAGAGTAAAAACGTATTGAAGCTGACCACAGCTTTTAGTCTGATACTAGAAGAATAAAAAGGAAAGAGTAAGAGATGAACATTGAAAAAGATAAAGTAGTAAGTATTGATTATACCCTGACCAATGATCAAGGAGAAGTTTTGGATAGTAGTTCTGATCGTGAGCCCCTCGCATATTTGCATGGCAATGGTGGGCTCATTCCAGGTCTTGAAAAAGAACTTGAGGGTAAGGAAAAAGGCGACAAGCTGGTGGCCATTATTGCCCCTGATCAGGCTTATGGAGTACGTTCAGATGATCTGGTTCAGGAAATTCCACTGGAAAACTTTAATGATGCCAGTGAAGTAAAAATGGGTGCCCAGTTCCAGGTTAAGAATGGCGACCACACCCATATCGCTACGATTACAGCTATTGGTGATAAATCAGCCACCGTTGATATGAATCATCCCCTGGCCGATGAAACCCTGCATTTTGATGTAGAGATCATGGATGTTCGTGAACCCACCAAAGAAGAACTAGAGCATGGACATGTTCATGGCGCAGGCGGGCACCACCATTAAGCAAAAAACCTCATTGAGTATATAAAAAGGGGCCGCTGAAAAGCGACCCCTTTTTAATTCACTCAAATGGCGAGCTCAGCCGCCGGTATTCCCCCTAATATTTAACCGAACACCCATATGGTTTCGAGATACTATTGCTGATCGGTTGACCCGCCAGTGCCTCATCCAGGGCAATGGAAACAAAATTCTTGGCTCTGGAAATGTCTTCAACTTTTGTCGAGCGGATGTTATCAATCCCACCGGCGTATACCAACACCCCTTGTGGATCAATGATAAACATATGCGGCGTGGTTTTAGCACCATAGGAGTGGCCAACCTGACCATCAGCATCAATGAGATAGGCAGAGAAAGCAGCACCATGTTCCTTGGCTCTACTCAGGATTTCATCCGGCGTAAAATTTCCCTGTTTTCCCGGTGCTGAAGAATTGATTGATAACCAGACGACATCAAGACCGGTATAGGTTGATTGAAGAGCTTGCATGTTGCCGCTGTTGTAATGCTTTTTCACAAAAGGACAGTCATAGTTGACCCACTCCAGCACCACATATTTCCCACGGTATTCTTGAAGCTTATGCTCTTTCCCGCCGGGATCTTTCAAAGAAAAGTCAGGAGCTGCTTTCCCAACCTTTAGATCCTGGCTAAAACCAGTGATGGCGATTAAAAGAGTGAGTCCTGAAATCATGATTTGCTTTAGACGCATGAGTGTCTCCTTATGGTAATTGTTGATGGATAATTGAATGGGTGGTTGTGGGTCCCGTAGGTGAGGCGTTGATTTGAACAAGCACACCATGTAGAACTTCTGGGGTGATCTTCAAATCAATTTGTAAGGGAATGATTATATTGTCTCTAAAAAGACCACGCTTTACTTGAATAGATTTTCCAGAATCATAAATCATTTCATCAAAAGGGAAAAAGTCAGCACTGAGAAGTTTTTGGGCCCAAGAACTACGTTTTAGGGCCAGCTCGATGTGATCTCCCTTGTGAACAAGTCGACCCTTTATCTCTTGGACGGACCGGGGAAAACGCGATTCAGCTCGCTCAATCAGAGTCGTCCATTCTGCCTTATCTGGTACCGGGGTCTCACTTGCCAGCAGAACAAATTGATGTCCTGAAGAGCCTGGCTGGCAAAGATCTTTACACTCAAGCCAGTTGATCTCCACCGTGAAGTGGTTACTGTCTGCCACTTCATCAGGTGCTTGAATGTCAAAAAGATAAATGGCTTCCTCTTCGTGGATAAAAGTAGTGATTTCCTGGTCCACATGCCTTGTCGGTGTAGGCTCTCGCTGCCCGGTCAACTGGAAATTCTCCGGGAGATTCCACTCAAAACTGGTCGGCATGCCTGCCTCACCTGGGTTTTGCCAGTAAGTGTGCCAGTCAGGTTCCATTGAAAATATCACCGCGATTTCAAAGCTCTCACCAGGTGAAACTCCGTGAGCAAGGGGGATGACCTCAACAGAAACCATGGCTTTATTGGCCGCACAGACCAGCGGGCTAAAAAGCAAAAGAATGGTTAATAGTCGAGCAGAAATGACAGGTTCCTCCTTGATGAAAAGGTAAATAGGTGACAACAAAAGTAACGATAGGTTCTGCCCCTTTGTTCCGCAAGACAAAGTTGAGAACGAACCAACCCTATTTTCCATCTCAAAACACCACGGAACATTAGCCCAAGGGGATGTCCTCCACTATATTGCCCCGAACCCAATGTTTTGGACCAAAAAATGCCAGGAAAACTTCTAATGAAAATTCCGATGTTATCGATACTTATAGTTATCCTTCTTGCTGCCTGTGCGGCACCCCTGCCACCTGTTGTACCAGAGCCAATGGAGCCGCCAGTTGCTGAAACCAGGCCTGATTTTGATATCCCCCGCGAGTTTCGGGCTGCTTGGGTGGCCACCGTTGCCAATATTGACTGGCCCAGCAAGCCGGGTCTAAGTACCGCCGAACAAAAAACCGAAGCCATCAGTCTCCTGGATAGCGCCGTGATCCTTAACCTCAATGCCATTGTGTTCCAGGTGCGGCCTCAATGTGATGCCCTTTATCAAAGTGAACTGGAGCCCTGGTCCTACTTCCTTACCGGAGAGCAAGGTAAAGCCCCAGAACCTTTCTATGATCCCCTCACTTTCTGGGTAGAAGAAGCCCACAAACGTGGACTGGAACTCCATACCTGGTTTAACCCCTATCGTGCACATCATCCCAGCGGACAAAAAAATGAAACATCCGTCATCTCTACCCGCCCAGAAATCGTTCGTGAAATTGATAAGGGATACTTCTGGTTGGATCCATCCATGCAAGCCACCCAGGATTACTCCTACGATGTGGTTATGGATGTGGTCAAACGCTATGACATCGATGGCGTTCATTTTGACGACTACTTTTACCCTTATAGCAGCATTGAATTTCCCGATGATATCCCCTGGCAAGCCTATCGTGACAATGGAGGCAACCTGGAGCGTCATGACTGGCGCCGTGAAGCCGTAAATGTCTTTATCAAGCGGGTCTATGAAGGCATCAAAGCGGAAAAAAACTGGGTTAAATTTGGTCTCAGTCCCTTTGGAATCTGGAGACCAGGTAATCCGCCTTCAATCGAAGGGTATGACCAATACGATAAACTCTACGCTGATGCAAAACTGTGGCTGAACGAAGGATGGGTAGATTATTGGACCCCTCAACTCTACTGGCCCACACGCACAATTCCCCAGAGCTATCCCGTGTTACTAGGATGGTGGGTTGGCCAAAACACCCATAACAGAAATCTATGGCCCGGTCTTTTTACCAGCAAGATCAAAGATGAAGCTTCAGCCCTGGAAAATTTCAGCCAGATCATGATTACACGTGGAATGGTTCCCAATGCTCCTGGCAACGTGCACTTTTCCATGAAAGCGCTCCAGCGTAATTATGGAGGTATTTCAGATATTCTCCTAAAAGGTCCCTACACTAAGCCCGCGCTAATTCCTCCATCACCCTGGCTGGACAATCAACCTCCTGCAGTTCCCCTGGTTGAAATTGATCCCAGAGAGGGAAAGCTCTATATCAACTGGCTCCATGAGGATGCGGCTGACGTCAACCAGTGGATCGTTTATTTCCAGAGAGGCAAGCAGTGGGATTACAAGATTTTGACCGCCGATAATGAAGCTTACGCCTTACCACTTGTCATCCGCTCTAAGGACGGCATGACCCCACCAAAAGTGTTGGATACTATTGCTGTGACATCAGTAGATCGTCTGGGTAATGAGAGCGAGAGAATAAATATTTCTGTAAGATAGCGGAGTAAAACCTCCAGACAGATTGTCTAACGACTATAGAAGCCCCCAGTTGAACTGAGGGCTTCTTTTTGTATCCAACATTCCTTATCCGTTGTTCAGCACTTATATTTCTAGATAAAATTCTTATAAAATATTCAGCAAAGGGAATCCACCATGAAACACTGGCTCCTCATCGCAATAACAGCCCTCATTGTAAGAGGGGAGTGGTCCAATGATCCAGGTAGCCCTATCAGCCTGGGAACCGGTATTCAACCTCAAATTGTCAGTACCTCTGATGGTGGAGCGTTCGTGGCCTGGTTGACAAGTAGTAATTTTCATATTTATCTGCAACGACTTGATGTCAATGGTGATCCCCAGTGGAACCCTGGCGGTGTGCTGGTAAGCGACGCCCCCAATAGCAGTTGGATCGCGGTTTATCATATGAACCTGGCTGTTGATGCGGCGGACAATGCCATTATTTCAAGCGTGGATACCCGCACGGGTAACTGGGAAGTTCATGTTTACAAAATTGATACAGAAGGTAGCCATGTCTGGAATGAAGACGGCTTGGCACTTTCGGCCAATGGCAGACCCAATATTTCACCACGCTTGCTGGTAGAACCATCAGATAATTCTATTGTTGTGACATGGTGTGATGACTACGCCTCTCTCCGCCTGCAAAGAATCAGTTCAAATGGTCAGCTGTTGTGGGGTACCAATGGGATCGGTGTCTCCACCTTTAATGGAAGCCTGGTTAGTCCACAACCAGCGCTGAGCTCAGATGGCCATATTTTGGTGCAAGCCATCAAACAAACCGGAATAATTCCAGCCCTGAGTAGTCAGGTCATTTTACAGAAATATGCCCTTGACGGTACGACGCAATGGGCCTCCTGGATTCCCCTGGCCAGTAGTATCAGTTTTCCCATGGGCAATTGGCTACAGCATCTCCAGCCCGATCTTGATGGGGGGGCCTTCTCATCCTGGACCGAAATGACCACCCAAAATCAAACCGGTAAGATTCAATCGGTCAGCGCTGATGGCAGTCTTGAATGGACCAGTGCCGTGGAAGCCTCGACATCAGTCAATAATTTCAGGATAAGTCCCAGGCTGGCGCTGGCTAACGACAGTTCCGGTGTATATGTGGTCTGGGGTGAATCTGATGCTGCCCAGATCAACCGGGGTATCCTGGCCCAAAAAATTGATCATACAGGAGCCCGCCTATGGGGCGATGGCGGTCTGTCTGTGGAGCCGATGGGTTCTTCATCTTTCCTGGATATTCATGCCAACGAGTGGGATAACGATCTGTTATTGGGCTATATCAAACAAAACAATTTTGGAACGATGGACATCTTTGCCAGCAAGCTGGATTCAGTGGGATCATTTGTCTGGGAACTAGAGAGGGTTCCCGTAACAAATTCAGCAGCTCAAAAATCTGATTTGTATGTAGCCAAAGGATTGGACTGTTCCTTTTTGACCTGGTCTGAGGCTGGTAGCATCAAAGCACACTGTTTGTTGGATGATGGAACGCTGGGAATTCCCGGAGAAACACATCAGGATACACTGAATTACTTCCCCATGGAAGTAGGGAAGCGATGGTCATATGCCAGTAATATTGACTCCATCTTTATTACCGTAGTGGATTCGCATCTAATAGGTGAGGAGCCATACTATGAGTTTGATAACTGGTATCCTTTCGAAAATATCAACGCCTTTAGATATGATGTTGATCGAGTAATGGTTAATTCAGGTGCTGCTGATCAGCTGCTCTATGATTTTGGGGCAGAATTAAATGATACCTGGAATTTTCAATTTCCTGGAACAGATAATTCAGAAATCACATTGATAAGTATAGGAGATACCATCATAACAGAGCTGGGCACCTATACTGATTGTATTGGATTCCACCGCTTTATTGGAGCTGATTATGAGTATTATGACTGGTTTGCACCTGATATTGGTCTGGTCCAGAGAGATGTTGTGACTATTGCAGGACCCCGCCGCTATATCCTTTTCGATATCGAGCATCAGGTTGTCAGTGTTGACGAAAGAGACCAGAACATTCCAGAGGCATTTGTTCTACGTCAGAATTATCCCAATCCATTTAATCCCAGCACACAGATTCAATATGAATTACCTGAACGCTCCTATATGTTGGCAATTATATATGATGTGACCGGAACTCAGGTTTCAGAACTTCAAAACGGAGTCCAGGAAGCTGGGAATTATGCACTGGAATGGCGTGGTATAAATGATTCAGGAATGACTGTTCCATCTGGTCTCTATTTCTGTCGCCTCACGGGAGCAGATTTTGTACAAACCATAAAAATGGTGTATTTGAAGTAGCTGGATCGGGTATATTGCAGGCACGGGGAAAGCTATGATTTCGATCTCACATCTCACAAAAAACTTTGGTGATCTGGTTGCAGTAGATGACCTGTCTCTTACCATCAATCAGGGTGAGATTCTAGGCTTATTGGGTCCCAATGGTGCGGGAAAAACAACAACTATCCGCATGCTTTGCGCCTTGCTGGAATCTGATGCAGGAGAAATTCATTGGGAAACACCAATGGATCTGTCAGAGCTTATAGGTTTCTGCTCCCAGGAGAATCTATACTGGCCGCGGCTTACCTGTCTTGAGCAGCTGGTCTTCCTGGGCAAGATGCACAAGATGTCTACTGAAGACGTTCAGGTACGTGCCCTTGAATTGTTAAATATTCTAGGTTTGTCAGGCAAGGCTGATGTGTATGCCTCTAAACTCTCTGGCGGGATGCAACGCCGGCTGAATATCGCCCTTGCTCTTATCCACGATCCACCTGTTCTCATATTGGATGAACTTGAGGCTGGCCTGGACCCACAGAGCCGCATCCTGGTACGAGATCTCATTCGCTCTCTGGCGAAACAGAAAACTGTCATTATCACCACTCACAATATGGATGAAGCTGAACGTCTGTCTGATCGCGTTGCCATTATTGATCATGGCAAACTACTGGAAGTCGGTAGTATCGATTCGCTAAAGGAAATTTTGGGAACAGGGGATTGTTTGGAATGTCGACTAGAGACAGATTTAGAATTCCTGTTGTTGGAAAAATCAGATCATGCGACTCAGTTCATCGCAGATGTTAGCAAAGCTCTAGGTCTGCCGTCTGAAAGCATCTCAGTTGTGCAGCATAAATTGATTATCAGGTCCTTCCAGCATCTGGAAAAGCTATCAATCTTGACTGATTTGGCAAAAAAACATGGACTGGAAATTAGAGATATCCAACTCCGTAAAACCACCCTGGAAGATGTCTTTATCCACCTTACGGGGAGGGCGTTGAGGGAATGATCTGGGCCATTTTTACAAAAAGCATAAAAGAACAGCTCCGAAATTTCTGGATACTTATCCTGACGGTGTCTATGGCACCCTTTTTTGTATTTGTCTATTTCCTGATCAATGAAGCCAGTCAGCCCCATTACCGGGCTCTCATTGTCAATCTTGATCAGGGGGTGGAAGCTGCCGGTAAGAACATAAATCTGGGAAATAACCTTGTACCTGATTTTCAGAAATTCATCGACAAGGTGGAAAATATACCGCTGAGCTTACGTTCTGTAGCCTCACGTGATGCAGGCGTTAAGAAAATTGAGACTCGCAAGGCTGATATCCTTCTGGTGGTTCCATCCAACTTTACCCAGGCTCTTTTATCAGAATCGACAACCGTCCCAGAAATTGAAATTGTAGGGAACCTTACCAGCACGGGTTATTTGATTTCAGCCGTCTGGCTAGGGGAGATGCTCAATGAATTCATGGCACATCAAGCCAGTCAGGAACGACTTTATGTGGTGCAGGAAACCGCCTTGGGACTTTCTGGACAGATTGATGAGTTTGAGCTCTGGATGCCCGGTATGCTCATCCTCTCCATCATCATGCTCATGTTTTCAGCCACTATAGCTATAATTATTGAAGTAGATCAAGGTACCATCCTCAGGTTAAAACTATCTGGTATGAAAGCCTGGCAGTTTTTGGTGGGCGTGGGTTCCAGCCAGGTGCTGGTGGGGATCATCGCCATTTTTCTAACCCTGGGAGCAGCAACATCCCTGGGATTTGAGATGCGGGGAGCCTTCTCATCCTTTTTGCTGATCACCGTCCTCACCAGTATCAGCATGATTGCCTTTAGTTTGATTCTGGCTGCTGCCACCCGCTCAGTAACGGACGTTCTGGTAGTAGGTAACTTTCCCCTGTTTCTATTTATGTTTTTTTCCGGGGCAGCTTTTCCAATACCCACCAAAGCCTGGTTTTATCTGGGCGATTATGGCGTCAGCTGGCAAACCCTCATGTCAGCCGCACCGGCAATTTCAGCGCTTCAAAAAATCAGTATCATGGGTGTTGGACTCAGCGATGTCAGTGGAGAATTATTGGCATTGACCCTTATGACAGTCATCTACTTTGTGATTGGCTTATGGGGCTTTCAGCGACGACATCTTAGAACAAGCTAGAGCGTTATGATGTGTGGGCCAGAGCCGAAGGTGTCTGACAACCCACGATAGCTGGCACCTCCTGAATCAAATCTTCTTTCACCAGGGCATCCACCATAAATAAGGCAAAGTCAATGCGACGGGTCTTATTGCTCTCCAGGATAGGATCTCCAATATGCTGGCTCCAGACCGGCAAACCCTGGCTTTCACCTTCTTCCAGATCACTGCCACGCACGACGGTCCACTTAGTATCACTTTCAAATATGCGTCGACAAGCCTCAACCTGATCCTCCAACTCAGCAGCACGAAAAAAGCGTCCGATTTTCGCAAAAACGCTGACCATAAGTTTAAATGATCTGGAGTAAACATCTTTATTGTCGCGAGTTATATGCCATCCACAGGAAAAGATGAGGCGTGCGTCAGGTTTAGCAAAATCCATGACAGCCTGGGCAGTTCCAGAGGAATACTGTTGAATACCCCAGGGTATCAGGACCGTGAGGACGCCATCACAACCTGCTACCGCTTGTTTAATAAGCTCTCTATCGTTGGTTGCTCCAGGGAAGATGGTCATTTTATCCTTAAAGTCATCCAGCTTGCCCACACTTTTTTCACGGCAGACGCCCACCACTTCATAGCCAAGATCCAGGGCGTGTTGAACCATATATCTTCCCAGTTTTCCTGAAGCACCTACGATACAGACCTTCATATATTCTCCTACAAATAAGTGCATGAAAGCTAGGCGAATTCATGCAAATCAGAACATTAATTCAGAGGTTTAGATTTGTAATAAAATCATCTCTCGTGGGAAGGTTTCAAGTTTAGGGTGGGTTCCAGGGCGGGGAGCTGCGAATCCAGCCTGAGCACCAGCAATTTAAGTATAGCTATTTGTCTAGGCTAGGAGCTGGCCACTTTTAAACATAGAAAACGTAATCTTTTTTATGTTATCTCTTGAGAAGATGTTTTTGCCAACTTGAATAAATCAAAGCTCAACATGGGATACCAGATCAAGTAGGCTACCATTCCAAGGGATAAGTACTCAATGACCCCGGGTAGAAAAGGGGATAAGGTGTGTTGGATCAAATCGAAGCTATTTCCCACGATTCCAGCAACAGCTGTTGTTTTATGGAAATTACCTGAACTCAACATGGCCATGGATATCATGATTCCACCAGTTTGTAATAAAACACCAGTGACATAGGATCCAGTGCTGTTCCACCACCCGCTGGCAAGAATAGATTCTCCTGCTGCTAGAAATCGTGATCGTTCCAGATCAGTGCTGGCATGGATAAATTTGTCACCGAGATGCAGCATTGCGAAGGTTGATTCACCGGCAAAGCTCAAAATGACCGCAATGACTGTAAAGCCAGAAGCAAAAGGACTTAACAGAGGTTTATGTTTCCACAAGTTCACCAGAAGAGCCGGAAAATTTCCAAGATACAGACCTACTAGAAGCATCATCATCAGATCAAGCCTCAGCAGGCTGGTCCAGAAGTTGGCCTGTTGAGCCAGAAAAAACGCTTCCGCGCTGGTCACTCTTGGTCCCAGGGTTAACGTGACAATCATGTATGCCACAATAAGGGTTAATTGCAGAGCAGAACAGATAGCGCCAATACGATATAATTTTGAATGCATTTGTCATTCTACCTTTAATCTTGCCTGAGAAAGCTGTCGTTTGAATGAGACCCCGTTTAGGTTTTGGATCACAGGCAAATCTATCAAATCGGGTTATGGATACAAGAAATCAGTTTATTATTGATACCAGGAAAGGCTGAGTATACCAGCTCATAAGTTCGGGAAAAAGCATAGATATGCTCTAGATTATTGAGCCTCACCTGAATATCTTGTAGGCCGTATACGAAAGTTATTCAAGCGCTTGAAAGGGTAAAAGACATCCATGGCCAGTAAAGGCATGAAAATAGCCGAAGCACTCAAACATCTTGGTCTTGAGAAAACTGCTGATGCCAACGAGGTCAAACAAGCCTATCGCGATCTGGCAAAAATCTGGCACCCCGACCGCTTTCAAAATGACGAACGTGTAGGAGCCAAGGCAGAAGCCCAGATTAAAATTATCAATGAGGCCAAAACCGTGGCGCTGGCCTATGTGGAGAAATACGGTCACTTCCGTCACGTCAAAGACGAGAACGCCGGTGCAGGAATGGGTTTTGAACCCCCCAAGCCACCACCCAGATACCGGCAGGAGCAGGCCAGACCTCGACCAAGACCACGGCCTGAACCTGAACCACCACCGAAAAAAGAGCCTCCCAAGCCGCCACCCAAAAAGGAGCGACCTAAACCACCGCCCCGACCCAAAAAGAAACCTGAACCGGAACCAGACATTTTTGAAGAAAGTATGTCCATCGGTGATTATTTGCCAGGTTCCACAGCACTTTTTGTGGCTGCCATATTGATTGTTCTTGTGGGTTTCTTCTTTATGCTGGGATCGTCCCTCTTTGATTCACCTGTAGACCGCTATAAACAATTTACTGAGAAGACCAATCTTGAGACTACCGCCAGAATCGAAGCCCTTCAAAGAAAAGAGGCTGAACAAGCCAGAGCCAAAGCTGCAGCAAAAAAAGATAAGCCTGTAGCTGAAGTGGTCGTCCTCGACACCTTTTTTACTCTGGGATCAGATAAGGAATGGGTTTCCATCGTTCAGGGGCCACCCCTGCAAATCAGGGGTCCGGAATGGCGTTATGGCTTTTCCACCGTTCAGTTTGATGCCAATAAGGTGATTTCGTGGACAAACTCTGAATTGAATCCCCTGAAAGTCGGGATGATCCTGGATCCCAAACGCTTCTATTCCGAACGCTATTTCGGTGTGGGATCCAAACGGGATGAAGTGGCTGCCATTCAGGGCGCCCCGGATATCATCGAGCCCAATAAGTGGACCTATGGAGACGCCTGGGTGGAATTCGAAGAGGATTCTGTCGTTTCCTGGCAAAATGATGCCTCCATCCGTCTCGCTATTCGCTACTAAATTCTTTCAACATTAAAACTCTACTAGTCAACGGCTGGACCCTGCTCGCGAAGGAGACAATGATCAGCACAGTCTGGCAGAGAGAACTTAATGTCCGGATACACGGCAAACTCAAAAACTCAGACAGCTATTGGAGTTTCCCCTTACACCACCGTATCACAGCGTCTAAATTCATAGCTTGAAAATTTGGAGATATGCACGGGAAATCTACTGCAGCGTACTTTTGATATCTCTGCTCCCCTGGCGCTATCTATAGTTATAAATAAGGTTGATACACAGCATGACACAAGAACTCAGCAAACGTTACGACGCCTCACTCATTGAGGACAAATGGTACCAGCACTGGTTGGAACAAAACTACTTCCATTCAGAACCTGATGAGAATAAAGAACCCTACACCATTGTCATCCCGCCACCCAATGTGACGGGGATTCTGACTCTGGGCCACGTCCTCAACAACACCATGCAGGACATTCTCATGCGCTGGCGCCGTATGCAGGGTCGTGAAGCCTGCTGGATTCCCGGTACTGATCACGCCTCTATTGCCACAGAAACCAAAGTGGTGAACATGCTCCGCGAAAAGGGCATTACCAAACACGAGATCGGCCGAGATGTTTTCCTGGAGCATGCCTGGGAATGGAAAGAGAAATATGGTGGCATTATCATCGAGCAGCTCAAAAAACTGGGTGCTTCGTGTGACTGGGAGCGGGAACGCTTCACCATGGATGATGACTACTACAAAGCCGTTCTCCACTCCTTTGTCGAACTTTATAACGCTGGCTACATCTATCGTGGAACACGCCTGGTAAACTGGTGTCCAAAAACCAAATCAGCCATCTCAGATGAAGAAGTTATCTATCAGGAGCGCAACAGCCATCTCTGGCACATGCGTTATCCTATCAAAGATTCATCAGACTTCCTGGTTGTAGCCACAACCCGGCCTGAAACCATGTTAGGTGACAGTGGGGTCGCTGTCCATCCTGATGATGAACGCTATCAACATCTCATTGGAAAACATGTGGTTCTACCGTTGGTTGGACGTGAAATCCCCATTTTCGCTGATGAATATGTTGACAAAGATTTTGGAACGGGCTGTGTAAAAGTAACCCCTTCCCATGATCCCAATGATTGGGAAATGGGCAAGCGCCACGATCTGGAATTTATTAACATTTTTAATGAAGATGCCTCCCTGAATACCAATGTTCCCGGTAAGTTTATTGGCCTGGATCGTTTTGAAGCACGGGAAGTGGTCATCGAGCAGCTCAATGAGCTGAATCTCATGGAAAAAATTGAAGAGCATATTCACAAAGTGGGTTACTCCGAACGTGGAAAGGTGCCTATTGAACCCTACGAGTCCGAACAATGGTTCATGAATATGACCGAGCTGGTCAAACCAGCTCTTCAGGCAGTTCGTGAGGATAAAATAAAATTTTACCCTGCCCATTGGACCAAGACCTATGAGCACTGGATGACCAATATCAAAGACTGGTGTATCAGTCGTCAGTTATGGTGGGGTCACCGCATTCCGGTCTATACCTGCCAGGATTGTAACGAGATCATGGTTCAGGTTGAAAGTCCCACGGTCTGTAGCAAATGTGGCTCGGACAAACTGCATCAGGATGAAGATGTCCTGGATACCTGGTCATCATCCTGGTTATGGCCTTTCGCTGTACATCAGTGGCCTGAAGACAGCAAGGATCTAGATTATTATTATCCCACCAATGATCTGGTGACCGGTCCCGATATCATCTTTTTCTGGGTAGCTCGCATGATTATGGCAGGGTATCAGTTCAAGGGTGATATTCCTTTTGAGAATGTCTATTTCACCAGCATCATTCGGGATGCCGATGGTCGTAAGATGTCCAAATCCCTGGGGAATTCACCTGATCCACTTGACCTGATTGCAAAATATGGAGCTGACGCCCTGCGTTTTGGTGTCATGCTCATCGCGCCCAAGGGGCAGGATATCCTATTTACTGAGGAACGTTTAGATGTGGCTCGTAATTTTATGAACAAGGTCTGGAATGCCAGTCGTTTTGTACTCATGAACAAGGATTTTGAGCTCACGTCTGATCACCTCAATCCTGAGAAATGGCAGGATCTTGAGCTACCGGATCGTTGGATTCTCCACCGTCTCAATTTGACCATCTCAAAAGTTACCAAGCAACTCGAGAACTTCTCCTTTGATGAGACAGCCCGATCACTCTGGGACTTTATCTGGAATGATTTCTGTGACTGGTACATCGAGATGATCAAGATGCGTTTGTATGATGGGACAGAAGCTCAGAAGCAGACAGCCATGTCAGTAGCCATTTATGTGCTCAGGGATATCATGAAGATGCTCCATCCTTACGCTCCCTTCATGAGTGAGGAGATCTGGCAGCAAGTCAAACTGGCTGATGAGCCTGATCTCATCGTTGCAGAATGGCCCATGGTAATCAAAGCATTTAATGCTCCGGCTGAAGCCATTGAAACTGACTTTTTAAAGAAGGTGATTACGGCAGTACGCACCATTCGTTCTGAGATGAATGTACCGCCATCACATGGTATCAAGCTGGTGGGGCGTGTGCATAGCCAGATTCAGCTGGACATCCTGACCAAAACCCGTGAGACTATTGCCAAGCTCACCCGCTGTGATGATATCACACTGGGTCTCGATGTTGAAAAACCTGGTTTTTCTGCCTCTGCAATGGTTGAGAAAATGGAATTGTTTGTTCCCCTTGAAGGGATCATTGATCTGGACAAGGAAATTGAGCGTCTCGAGAAGGAAATTGCCACCACGGAAGGCCTTTTAAATTCGGTCCAGGGCAAGCTGGCCAATAAAAATTTTGTAGATCGTGCTCCAGAAGCTGTTGTTACCAAGGAGCGCGATAAACTGGATCATTATGCTCAATCCCTGGAAAAGCTTAGAGAACACATTGAAACGATGAGGGCCTTGTAAGGCAACCGAAAATTAGATTCCGTAGCAGCCATGGATAGTACACCCACAATGGTGCTGTCCTCGGTGTAGAGCCCTTGAATAGAGTCGATGGAAAGAGCCTGTTATCTCTGTTGATTTCTGAGTAATCTTTCTATAAAACCAATTGGGTAGACACCGCTTGAAGGGCAGTCCACTGTGCCCTAAATCATTGTTATTACCAAGCAAGACCTTATATTCGAAATTATCTAGATATGGCATAGGGAGGTGAAGTATGCGAGCACAAAAATATCGATTCCCAATAGCGGTGATCAAGTCGATTTGTTTACTGCTACTTCTCCAGCAATGTGCCTGGCTTTCTGGTGAAAAGGACCCGGTAGACCTTATTAAACCTCAGCCAGTAGGTGGTTATGAAACCCTGAGCGCACGCATTCACTATCCTCGAACCATCCGCGAGGCAGGTATTGAAGGGACGGTGATAATTAACGCCCTCATTTCAGTGGAGGGTCAGGTCAAACAGACCCGTGTGATAGAGCCTCTGTATCCTGAATTGGACCAGATCGTAACCAATGCCATCAAACGCACTCTCTTTGAGCCAGCCACGAGACAGGGTAAACCCGAAGAAGTCTGGATATCCATTCCCTTTATTTTTGCTTTTAATGAGTGGTCCTCAAAAAACACACCCTTCAGCTCTTTCAGTATGACCATTCGTCCTGATCCAGCTTACAAGAATTTTGATGTTAAAATTGAGGGCCAGTTAAAGGATGGTCTGGAATGGCCCCTGCGTTTTGAGTGTTTACTGCCATTCAATGCCTCCAATCCCTGGGTAAAATCGGGTGCTGGCATGACGCTTCCTGCTGGCATCGTGGAAGATGATAAGGGGGAATGGTTGGTCTTTCAGATATCCAACAGCAATTTGGCCTTCGGATTCACCTATAAATCCATGGATAAAGTATTTGATCAGAAGTTTCTATATGAATTCACTATGAATCATGCTCTACCCGATTGGGAATTGAGGGTAGTTTATGGTAGCCAGACTGTCAACTTTACTCAAGCGCCTGATCGGATGGTTACCCTGAATAACGGTGAAACCCAATTTGAATATGATTTTAAAGCACAGGATACCTATGAGTCGAGGTATTTGGATATTGAACTCCAAAAGTAGAATACAGCAGGTAAAGATGACAAGAATCCTCCTTGACAAAGCAAGCCTGCTAAGCAACATTTAAAGACTTATTTAAAACAGGCAATAATTTGTGTGTATTGTATAATAGTTGCTGCTAGTGTCGTCATTTATAACTGAATAAAACGGAAGAAAAAGCTATGGCAAAAGTACAGGGATATACCAGAAAAAAGACAATTATGGAGCAATACCCAAGTCGACAGGCTCTGGTGTATTCTGGAGCAGCATTTCTGATTTTAGTCACGGGGTTGAGAACCGTTCTCTCTGTAGCAGAAGAAGGCTTTGGATTTATTGAGTTTGTTACCATTGGCGCCCTGGCTGTGGAGTTTAGTCTCCTGCTATTATATGCTTTGACTATTTATCAGGCAGGAAAAGAAACCTTTCTGATGACCCTTGAAGAAGAGGCCTCTGAAATGGAGGGTGGCGGTGAATCCGCAGACGGCAGTCCAGCTCCAGCGAAAGAGTTTGCTGTGAAGTCAGCTGATGTCCCCGAGGTTGCCATAGAAATCAACAAATTTACCAAACAGGCCAGTGTCCTCATTGATAAACTGGCAAAAAATGCCGAACAAAGCGAGAACTTGAATCAGCATTTAAAAGAGCTGGCTGATGAGCAGATAAATATCCGAGTGCGCAATGAGATTCAACGATTGTTAAGCGCTAATATGAGTGCCAAATAAACCGACAGGAGTAGCCGCATGGCTCGCAAGAAAAAGTTCCAAGCTCGTGTCGAAGTTTATTTTATCATTTATATTGCCACGATTGTCAGCTTCTTTGCCATCGAAGGTGAAGTAAAACATTTCAAAGACAACCAGAAGAAAATCCTTCTGGAGGTTTCTAAAGATAAAATCCAGAATCTTGTAACGATCCGGAATGCCACGGATATCCATGGCAAGGACACCATCAATTTGAAAGTCTCTCTTGAGGGTGCTTTTTCGAAAGATTCGTTTGAGGGAACCGTTCATCTTAATCCCATTGATGCACCGGAAAACCTGGGGCTTCAGGAATTATCATATGATCTTGCTCCCAAAAACCAAGATCCGGACAACAAGACCTTCATTGCCATCATCCCTAAATCAGATTTTGACCTAAAGTCTGAGATTCTATATCGTATGTCGGCAGATATTAGCGTGATGCCTGATGAACAGCTTGTTCAAGCTGAACTGGAGAAATCATATACAGACAAAACCATCGTCCACAAAATCATGGATGCCATGACGGATGTAGGCGAAATATCCCTGGAAAAACAATTCCAGAACACACTGGATCCGGCCGGTGGTGCCATCCAGGCACCATTCACTATTACAGTGGACCGACCAAAGGTCAGTATCGTCGAAGGTCTACCCTGGGAAGTTCGGGTGATCATCGGAGGTATTGTTGATGCAGATGATCTGGAGCTGACGGCCACCAAGGGAGCCAATCTGGTAGGCACCCTGGAAACAGGCACGCCAGTTACTGTGGTTTCAGGTAGAGGTCGCAAGGATGGGCGAATTATCCTCAAGGGAACCAGACTCTCGGACGAGGAAACGTCCCTGGTAGAATTCCAGCTCCAGGTAAGACCTCCTCTCTGGCAAAAGGTTCCTTCAATCACCGAAGCCTATGTGGGTGATCCCTTTATCTTTGAAGGTGCTTTACGAGACATACCATCCTCAGAAACTTCTATTAGGGTCGGTGGAACTGCAGTGCGTGGTGGTATAGTGCCAGGCACCATTGCCCAATTACCAGATCTTGTCGAAGAAGGCAATATTACCTTCCAGGTATTGGTGGATGGACGTGAAGTCAAGGGGATGAGCCATTCCCTCACTGTGGTCAAGCCACCGGCGCCCAAGGTTTCAATCAATCCAGTAGGCCGAGATGGGAATTATCTGACATTTGAGATCACTACTTATGGTAAGAACAATAGTATCCGTCGCTTCAGAAAGAAGGGTGGTATTGGATCAAATCGCCAGATGGGAGAAGCTCAGGTTCTGGGTAGTCGCAAGGTTTACCGCTGGGAAGTTGAGTTGGAGGAACCTTTCGACAATGTTGAATCTCAGGAAATTAAATTTAGAGTAGATGATCAGAACAAAAGTGCTACTTCATATCGCAAAATTTTTATCTATAATTACTAAACGAAAGAAGTACAATAAAATATGTTTGAAATGATTAGAAGGAGGGACCAGTGAGAATACGAAACCTCATAACTTCATTTATTATGCTTGTCTTTGTATCCACCATGTGGGCACAGGGATTTCAGGAAACTGGCAAGCTGGAATGGGTTGTTAAAGATCGTGAATTCAGCCGCAGCTTCATGGAAGCCTATATCGATACCCTCATGGAAATTGATGATATGGTCGAATTGGAAGTGCAGGAAACCGATGAATTACGTGTGATTGTGGGCATCGATGTGGAAGGCAATGCCAGCCTGGAAAGCATTTATGCCAAAGGCCGTAGCGGCGTCTTAAATAAGCTGGTCAATACTGTTTTAGATAGTATGGATGTGGAAATGGTTAGCCGTATTCAAAGTCGCAAATACAACTGGGATTACCTCGCTGCTGTTGACGTTGGTGGTGGTCGTGGTGATGTGGTCAATGTTTTTGAAGAGCGCAGCAACAAACAGGTGCGTGATGCCTTCTGGTGGACTCATCGGCGTGTTGATATTTCCGTCTTTCCTCGGATTTTTATTCGTGTGAATCCCAATTTTGCCTTTGCTACCGAGTTTGGTAGACAGGATCTGGGTTTTCCCGCTGCCGCATCAAGGACACTAAATATGGGACTGGCGACAGAGGTCCTGAAATTTTATGTCACACTGCCTGCATCCTATATGAATCTGATGAAGAATAGTAATTCTCCTCTTGAAGGAACTTTTGGTGGTGTGCTAAAATTTGACTCCCCTAATTTTGGTGGCAGCCTGTCTTTTCAGGATATGAACTTTCTGGGCAATACGGATACGACCTCATTTTTGAACCCTTCAAATGTGGTCTATAACCCATCTTCAGGTCAATTCTACTATAGCTTTACCAGTCGTATTGGTAGCACGTCTGACCAACCAGGCTTTGTGCCTTTGGGGTCATTGCGGCTTCAAATAGGTTTTAGCTATATGCAATTTGCCTATGGTAATGTCCTGGACACTGAAGCAGGTGTTTCAGATGGTATTGGTGCTTTTGGATTGCTGGACAAGAGCGATCCCTTGGAATCTGTGTTTGGTTTGTTCAGGGCAGAATACGCCTCGGATATGAACAATCGCTTTTTTAATAGAATCAAAATGGCTGCTCAGTTAAACATTGGTTTGAATGGCTTTGGCGGTTTTGACTTTACCACGGCCTATACCATCACGGAATGGCTGGGAGTCAATTTGAATATGACCTATTTCTGGAGTCCAATGACCTTCAATTATGTTGAACCCGGTTCAACCACATCTCTTGAATATGAATGGGAGCCAGGTTTCTATATTGTCCCATCCGTAGCAGTGTACTTCTAGGAGGATTTGAAAATGACTACATCAATTCGCAAAACGCTCCTGATATCACTTACTCTGCTTATCTCACTCTCCACGGTTTGGGCACAGCCTAAGGCCCCGCCAATGCTGGATCCCCGCCGTTTTGACGCCTGGACTGTTGAGTATGAACCCTTCCGTCTTCTCATTGAGAATGCCGTGGAAGAGTATATTACTCTCAACGAAACTGAATTGCCCCCCATTGCGTCAACAGATAATGTGATTGCTGTTAGATCCAAATCGGGTCAGAGACAGCTTTATCAAATTCGCTATGGAACCATCTCCGAAGGTTACAATGTCATCGATAATATGGAGGTGAAATGGGTGTTGGGCAGCACTTTGGCTCAGACCATTTCAGAGAAAGAAACCTATTATCATCTGGATACTTCTGAACCCTATGAATCAACCAAACATCGGCCAGAAATTGATTATCTGGAAGTCGAATCATTTTGGACCCATACTGATTTACAGATTGGTACGGATCGTCTGGTTTATCTCTTTGGAAAATCTGGTGGAATCACCGTTGAATGGGGCAATGAGCTTTTTGGTCGTCCCTATGGTGAAGCCGGCTTTGCCCGCTTTGGCGTGATTACACCCATCTTCAAGATGGGAATTCAGGTTCCATCACCATCCATTCCTCTGGGTTTCCGAGCAGGTACCGATGATGCTGATGATCACCTCACCGGCGGTATTGGTGGCTTTGGAGCCTTTAAATACAAAGTTCTATATGGGGAGTTGTTTTTCCAATCCCTGGAGGCAGCCCTGGCCAGTGGTACACATATCAATAGCTACGATCTGGGTGGTTTGATGAATCTCAGTTTTAACACCACTATTTCAGGTATCCCTATAGGTAAAGAGAAGCGTCTTTTTGCTGGGGCCCTGCAGATCCGCCTCGGTGCGGTAATAGCTCGGGTTGACCACAGTCAGATAATTGATGATCGGGTCAGCTTCCAGAACGAGAAGCGTAGCTATAATGTGGCATCTGGTGATACAACAGAGGAATTTAGGAACGGAGACGCCGCCTCACTGGATGAATCAGGTCTTTTCTTCCGCCTCGATTATGCTTCTCCCCTCATCGAGAAACGATATCCACGCCATGAGGCTGTTTTCCAGGTTTCGGGTCCCAGTATCATGACCAAATATACATATAATGTCAACAAGACCCTGGGCTTACCGCTCAGCTTGATTGTATACACCAAGGACAATGAGTGGTCACCTAGTGCCGCCATCCTGGTAGGCTTTAAATTGAGGCTTGATCAAAATTAACTGGTCTCATATTTAGCATGAAAAAGGGTAGGCTTTTGCCTGCCCTTTTTTTATGTGCTGAAGCCTCGCGTTGTGGTATTTAGACACAAATTTCACGAGCTGGACGAACACGCGAAAACGTAGAAAGGGGGTAGGCAGCTTATCCGTTTATAACCATTCGTATCCAGGGAAAATCCACCTCACATTCAGGCCTTTCTTGTTCAAACATCACTATTTGCATGGCATTTGAGATGTTCATTGTTACTTTGTGCTGAAGCCATGCTAAATAGATCGACATATTTTATTCAAAAACATAAATATCCGTTTGCGGAAACGAGGGCAAGTTGCCTTTCCGTTTAACCAATGAAGGCGAATATGCCGTTCGGCTAATGGTCTATCTGGCAGGACGGGATCGTGGACAACTTGTTTCTGCTCGTGAAATAGCAGAAAATCAAAACATCCCACAGCGGTTTCTCAGGACTATTGTTTCACAATTTGCCAAAAAGGGATTTATCAATTCCTTTCAAGGCAACGGTGGTGGCGTTCGCCTTGCTGAAGGTGCCGAGAATAAAACTTTACTGGAAATCATAGAGGCCGTTGAAGGTCCTATATATTTAAACGTCTGTATGCAGGGTGAAGTGGCCTGTCAATTTTCCAATCACTGTGCAGTTCATCTGGTCTGGCATGAAGCCCAGGAAGCAATCCAGAATATTTTAGGGGGTAAAAAAATCAAAGAGCTGGCCCAGGTCAATTTTGATCTGGCTGGCAGTGGTTTTGGTGATGGTTCTGATGCCATGTGTGGCATTCCGCTAAAACCCGAAGATACCGAGGTCCCAAGTGGCAATTAAATTCGGTAAATACACAACTGGTCCTACGCCGGCACATCAGGAAGAATCTCTGAGTTGCTTCCATTGTGGTGAACCTTGCCCGGACAACTCCATATCAATTGGGGACAAGAGTTTTTGCTGCCTTGGCTGCAAAACTGTATTTGAAATTCTCAATGCCAATGAGATGTGTGATTATTATGCTATTGAAGACACACCTGGAATTACCCCCAAACAGGATTTGATCTCCGACCGTTTCGAATATCTCGATGATGAAACTGTTAAACCTCAGATTATTGATTTCTCAGATGGAAAAACCGAAAAAGTTACCTTCCATACGCCTACCATGCACTGCGCATCATGTATCTGGCTCTTAGAAAAACTCCATGATATGGATCCACGAATTTATAGTTCGATTGTAAATTTTCCCCGCAAGCAGGTGACCATAACCTATAACCGGGAGGAAATGAAACTCAGTGAAACCGCTGCACTCATTTCATCCCTTGGTTATGAACCCCTGGTCAGCCTGGATACGGTGGGTAAGCGGGAGCAGTCCTCAGCAGAGAAGAAATTATATCTGAAGATTGGGCTGGCAGGCTTTGCTTTTGGAAATGTCATGATTCTTAGTTTCCCTGAATACCTCTCACGAGTCGGTTCAGTTGATCCTACCTTCAAATTAGTGTTCGGCTATCTCAGCCTGGTGTTGTCTATACCCGTACTGCTCTTTGCTACAAAAGATTATTATCTATCTGCCTGGGCTGGCATCAAGAGCCGTACTGTCAATATTGATGTTCCCATCACCCTGGGTATCGGGATGCTCTTTTTCAGATCAGCCTGGGAAATTCTTACCCAAACCGGCGTGGGTTATCTTGACTCTTTCACCGGCCTGGTCTTCTTTTTACTGGTTGGTCGTCTCTTCCAACAAAAAACCTACGAAGTCCTTTCTTTTGAAAGAGATTATAAGTCATTTTTCCCCCTGTCTGTTACCCGGAAGATCAACAATGTGGAAGCTGTGGTTCCCGTTTCAAAGCTGAAACCAGGTGATCGTATCGTGGTGCGAAACCAGGAGTTGATTCCGGCTGATTCTGTTCTGCTCAAAACGGAGGCTTACATTGATTATAGTTTTGTCAGCGGAGAGTCCACCCCTGTGACAAAAAAAGCCGGTGATTTTATCTATGCAGGTGGTCGCCAGGCTGGAACGACCATTGAGCTAGAGGTCATCAAGGAACCCTCACAGAGCTATCTTACCCAACTTTGGAACAATGATGTCTTCAACAAGCCGCGTTTTTCTCGTCTGAATGTCCTGGTGAATCAGGTGAGCCATTACTTCACCTTTGGCGTTTTAGCCATTGCCATAATCGCCTCCCTGTACTGGCTTCAAATTGATACGGCTACAGGTATAAAAGTATTTACAGCTGTCTTGATTGTGGCTTGCCCCTGTGCTCTCGCATTGTCCTCGCCTTTTGCCCTGGGAACTGCCATGCGTATTTTTGGTCGCAAAGGATTCTATGTGAAAAATACCGACACGGTTGAAGCACTTTCCAAAATCAATACCATCATCATGGACAAAACCGGCACTTTAACAGAGTCCCGACAGGAAACCATTGAGTTTTCAGGGGACAAACTTTCTCAGGAAGACCAGGGAATTGTTAAATCTCTCGTTCAGCATTCAACCCATCCCCTGAGCCAGAAAATTTTCCAGGCTCTAGATGTTCATGCTGGCCACTCTGTGGAAAATTTTGAAGAAATATCCGGAAAAGGTATTCAGGGCTTTATTGAAGGTCGCAGCATCAAACTCGGTTCTGCGAAATGGTTGGGGCTTCAGGAAGATGCAAGTGATGCGGAAGATATGAAAACCCGGGTCTTCCTCAGCATGAATGATGAAGTTATGGGCTCATTTCTGATTGCCAATGTATTTCGCAAGGGGTTACGACCACTCCTCTCCGATTTGAAAAAACAATTCAGCCTGTATCTATTGTCTGGTGACACTGAACGGGAAAAAGCCACCCTGGTTAATCTCTTTGGAAGCGAGGAAAACCTGCAGTTTCGTCAAACACCGGAAAACAAATTGGATTTTGTGTCCAAAGTTCAGGGAGAAGGTGCCCATGTTCTTATGGTAGGTGATGGTCTTAATGATGCAGGTGCCTTGAGAGCCAGTGAAGTAGGCATTGCCATCACGGATGATGTATCAGCCTTTTCGCCTGCCAGTGATGGAATTCTCGCGGGCAAGAACCTGCATTTGTTAGGAACTTTTATCAAGATGTCCAAGGCGACCACCTCAGTCATTGTGGCCAGTTTTGTGATTTCTATTATATATAATGTGGTTGGAGTTAGTTTTGCAGTGGCGGGAAAATTATCCCCTCTGGTTTCGGCTATTCTCATGCCTGCCAGTTCAATTTCTGTCGTGGTTTTTACTACATTTACTACGAGCTTGCGAGCTCGTATGATGAAATTAAATTGATGAAACGTGAGTATCTAATTTGTATGTAATGTTTATCCTGATGGCTTTTAGCTTGACGGTCTCTTTGATTTTTTTGGGTGCCTATATCTGGTCAGTTAAATCTGGTCAGTTTGACGACAAATACACCCCTTCAGTACGTATGTTATTTGAAGATAAAAAAACATCAAAGAAAACAGAACCCGGTCTTAACTCGGGAAAAATAAACGAGGAGAATAAATAATGGAGATGGAAAAATTTCAGTACGATAATAAAATCGTGCGAATGTTTTTCTGGGCCACCGTTGTATGGGGCGTGACAGCCTTTTTGGTTGGACTCACTATTGCGCTTCAATTACCAGCGCCGGTCTTTAATTTTGGCACCTCATGGTTGACCTTTGGTCGCTTACGTCCCCTGCACACCAACGCTGCAATTTTTGCATTTGTTGGCAATGGCATATTCATGGGATATTACTACTCAGCACAAAGATTGCTCAAAGCCCGAAATTTTTCCGATGTACTTAGTAAAGTGCATTTCTGGGGGTGGCAGGGTATCATCGTCTCAGCTGCATTAACACTACCGGCCGGTCTTACTTCAGCCAAAGAATACGCAGAGCTGGAATGGCCCATTGATATCGCCATCGCTCTGATCTGGGTTGCCTGGGGTGTGAACATGATGGGGACCATTCTTAAACGTCGTGAAAAACATCTTTATGTAGCGATTTGGTTTTACATCGCCACCTTTGTCACAGTTGCCATGCTCCATATTGTGAATTCTCTTGCAATACCTGTAAGCTTTTGGAAAAGCTATTCACTTTATGCTGGGGTACAGGATGCCTTGGTTCAATGGTGGTATGGTCACAACGCTGTCGCCTTCTTCCTGACCACGCCCTATCTGGGTCTGATGTACTACTTCATGCCGAAAGCTGCTCAGAGACCCGTTTATTCTTACCGACTGTCGATTATTCATTTCTGGGCTCTCATCTTTCTGTATATCTGGGCAGGTCCTCACCACCTGCTCTATACGTCAACACCTGACTGGGCGCAAACACTGGGAACCGTGTTCTCTATTATGCTGATAGCTCCTTCATGGGGAGGCATGCTTAACGGTCTCCTCACTCTGCGTGGTGCCTGGGATCGAGTACGACAGGACCCCATCCTCAAGTTCATGGTTGTGGCTGTTTCTGCCTATGGAATGTCCACCTTTGAAGGTCCCATGATGTCATTGAAAAATTATAACGCCATCACACACTTCACCGATTACACCATTGCCCACGTCCACATTGGCGCGTTGGGCTGGAACGGTTTATTGACTTTTGGTATGTTGTATTGGCTGGCTCCTCGTTTATGGAATACCAAACTATATTCAGTCAAACTAGCTAATGTTCACTTCTGGCTAGCCACGCTTGGAATCATTTTCTATGTCATTCCCATGTACTGGACTGGTATTACCCAGGCTTTGATCTGGAAACAATTCACACCTGAGGGTTTGCTGGTCTATCCAAACTTTTTGGAAACCGTATTACAGCTGGTGCCCATGTACTGGACACGAGCCTTTGGTGGTACGCTTTTTCTGACGGGTTCCTTGATCATGGTTTATAACCTGGTCAAAACTGCCCGTTCCGGAGCTCCAATTCCTGACCAGGAAATGGAAGCCGCCCCCTTGAAGCCCATCGTGTCTGTAGCTGGTGAGCATAAGCACCGTTGGCTGGAAGCCCGACCCATGTACTTCCTGGCCCTGGCCCTGGTTGCTGTGGCTATTGGTGGTATTGTGGAATTTGTGCCCATGTTTGTTGTGAAATCAAATATTCCCACCATTTCAACAGTCACACCTTACTCACCTCTAGAGCTTGAGGGTCGTGACATATACATCAAGGAAGGCTGTTTTAACTGTCATTCCCAGATGATTCGTCCTTTCAGGAGTGAAACCGAACGCTATGGTGAGTACTCCAAGGCAGGTGAATTTGTCTATGATCATCCCTTTTTGTGGGGTTCCAAACGGACCGGACCGGATCTCCATCGTGAAGGTGTTGGCAAGTTGAAAAAACCTGATGCCTGGCATTACAATCACATGGACAATCCTCGCTCAATGAGTCCCGGTTCGATTATGCCAGTCTATCCCTGGTTATTAGAAAGATCCAATGATTATGCTGATCTTCACAAGAAGATTCGCGCCATGAGAACGCTGGGTGTTCCTTATGCAGACGGATATGAGGATATAGCTCTGGATGATCTTAAGAAACAGGCAGACGGAATCGTTGCCAATCTTAAAGAATCAGGCATTGAAACATCCTGGGATAAAGAGATTATCGCTCTTATCGCATATCTTCAGAAACTTGGAACAGGAATTCTTCCCAAATAGGGAAGAATAAAATCGTATGTTAAGTCGCATTTATCAAGGAGCAGAAGGCCTGCAGTTCTTTCAAGGACTTTCGCTGGTCCTGTTTTTTCTCGTCTTTGTGGGCGCGATCGTTATGATCGTCACCATGCAGAGGGGACACATTGATAAAATGAGCAAGATGCCCCTCGAGAGCGGGGATGATAAAAACAATGGAGGCCTTAAATAATGGGCAAAGTTACAAACGAACTCATTGATCACGATTATGATGGAATTCAAGAATATGACAACGACCTTCCGGGTTGGTGGAAAGCTCTATTCATAATCACAATCATCATAGCAATTATATATGTACCTTATTATCATTTCTTTGGTGATTTACAGGAAGCAGAATATCAAAAGGAAATGGGTACTTATGTGGAAGCTGGCGCAGATCGTGGAGCTTTTACAGCCTATTCCTCTCCCTGGGCCAGTAATGGAGAAATCACACCCGCTTTACGGGCTGAGATGGCTAAAATACTTGATGCTCCCTTTGATGAACAATTGATGCGGACTATGGCTAAAGCAGATGCTGACCAATTGGCCAAGCTGAAAGCTGCCTTCCCAGATGTTATTGCTGACTATGGGAGCGGTACTTCAGCACCACCAGTGCCTGTTGAGAAAGAAGAGGCCGTCACGGAAGCTCCTGCCATAGAAATGGCTGCTCTCACAGATGAGGCTAGCCTGGCAGCAGGGAAAAAGATCTGGGATACCCAGTGTTTTACCTGTCACCTGAACGACGGCGGTGGAAGCATTGGTCCAAATATGACTGATGATTACTGGATTCATGGTGGGGATATGGCTTCGATTGTCAACATCATTAAAGTGGGTGTGCCCACCAAGGGCATGATCCCCTGGGAAACCACACTATCAGCCGATCAGATCCTGCAAGTTTCCAGTTTCATCAAAGTAAAGCTGGTTGGAACAACTCCGGCTGCTCCCAAAGCACCACAGGGAGACCTGTTTGAGGGTTAGTTTAAGAAATAGATAATATCTGGGAAAGGAACTCACGCTGGTCGTGAGTTCCTTTTGCCATATTAATATATAGAAATCAAATGCTTGGGGATAGCAAGTAAATGGGTCAGCCAGCCAGAAATCTTACCAACATAGATGCCCCATCAGCATATAGAGATAGAATTGCTTCCATGGGTGATGATGGAAAGCGAAAATGGATATTCCCCCGTAAACCTTCTGGTCGTTTCTACAATGCCAGAACCTGGTTCTCGTATCTCCTCCTCCTCATCATGTTCAGTGGACCGTTTGTAACGATTAACGGTCGCCCTTTTCTCCTCCTCAATATTATTGAGGGGAAATTTATCATTCTTGGTATGGCTTTCTGGCCCCAGGATAGTTTCATTTTTGTCTTGGCTACCCTGGCCTTTGTGGTGGGCATTCTCCTCTTTACGGTCATTTTCGGGCGACTTTTTTGTGGGTGGGCCTGTCCACAAACCATCTTTATGGAAATGGTCTTTCGCAAAATCGAATATCTCATTGATGGCAATGCCAACAAACAGCGAAAACTCAAGGCCCAGGATTGGAATGCCGCAAAGATTTTCAAGCGGGTCCTGAAACACGGTATTTTCTGGATTCTATCCTTCATTATTGGTAACACGTTTCTGGCTTACATCATTGGCAAGGATGAACTATTCCAGATCATTACCTCGCCGGTTTCAGAGCATGTTGGCGGTTTTTCCATCATGGTTATTTTTACCACCATTTTCTACTACATCTACGCCTTTTTCCGGGAACAGATTTGCACCCAGATTTGCCCTTATGGACGCTTGCAGTCAGTGCTTCTCGATGATAAATCAATCGTTGTAGCCTATGATTTTACCCGGGGTGAAAAACGTGGTAGACCTCAAAAAAATAGCGAAGAAGATCTGGGTGATTGTATTGATTGTAATCAGTGTGTCGAAATTTGTCCCACAGGGATTGATATTCGTAATGGCACTCAGTTGGAATGCGTCAATTGTACAGCCTGTATTGATGCTTGCGATACCGTAATGGACAGGGTTAAGAAGCCGCGCGGTTTGATTCGCTATGATTCATTTAATGGGATTCGTACCAGGGAAACGCCTGGTATGAATTTCCGCAATATTGGCTATTCTGTCGTTTTAGTTGCTCTTGTGATTTTCTTTTTCATTGTGCTTGTAACCCGTTCCGATGTTGAATCAACCATCCTGCGTTCATATGGTACCATGTATCAGGAAGTGGAGAATAATCACTTTACAAATTTGTATACGATTAAAGTGCTGAACAAAACCTTTGATGATTTACCTATCCGACTTGAATTACTTGAGCCTGAAGGAACTTTGACCATGGTAGGTGCCGATTTAAAAATCAATGGTCAGGACAAAACAGAGGGCGCCTTTTGGGTTGACTTATCAGGAGATTTACTGGATGGTACAGAAGCTAAATTAAAGATTGCAGTGTTTAGTAATGACCGTTTGTTGGAAATAGTAAAAACCTCATTTATGGGACCGAGGAAGTAATGGCGGACCAGGAGAAAGCTGGTAGACTCTGGATGTGGGGTCTCACAGCGACAATAGTGATCTTTATTGCATTTTTTGTAGGATTTGCCATCTGGACTTTTCAAGATGATGTTGAGCTGGTTTATGATAACTACTACGAGAAGGATGTGGTTTTTGAACAACAGATTAGGCGGGTAGCCAGAACGCAAGCCCTCCCTTTCAAACCCATTCTTACTTACCATCAAACCACTCAAATTCTGGATTTGAAATTTCCCCTGGCTCTGGGGCATACACCCACAGAAGGGGAGGTGCTGCTCTTTCGTCCGGCTGATCTACATAAGGATCGGTTGTCTCACCTGATATTGGTAGGTGACAGTCTTCAGACCATTGGACTTCCGGATCTGGATCCTGGACTATGGCGAATTAAGCTGAATTGGACCAGCGGTGGGGAAGAGTATTATTTGGAACAATCTCTGATGGTGAATTGATGAATACCAGATGGACCAATTAAAGATCACAGTACTTGTTAGCGAAGCCCGACAATGAATGTCTTCAACAAATAACCCTTGCTGAACATGTAGCTCAAGTTAATTTTTTCCAATTGGTTTAGGAGAGACACTATGAGGCTGAAACGCGGGCTCATTCTTACAATTCTTGGTATGTTTATTCTAACTGCATGCAGTGCAGATCCTGATGTACTCTACTCAAAAGCTGAAACTGAGGCAGCGCTGGGCTCACGTCAAAAAGCCCTGAACTATCTCCTGGAAATTCAACAATCCAGTCCCGAGTACACGGAAGCATATTTATTTGCCGCCCGTCTGTTCTTTGAGGACAACAATCTTACTGATGCGGTGAATCAGTGTAAACGTGGTTTGGATGCACAGGCTGACTCAGCTCAAATATTGAGATATATTGGAGAAATCTATCATCAGAGTGGTAGCATGGAAAATGCTTACCAATATTACCGTATGGCTGTTCAGGCCAATGGTGATGATGTTGATGCCCAGATCAGCATGGGATACATTCTTAACGATAAAGATCTATATGAACAGGCCCTGACTCACTTTGATAAGGCACTTGAGCTTGATTCAGCCAACTATCAAGCCACTGTTGGCAAGGCCAGGACACTGAAAAATTCTGGAAAGACGGCTGCCTCAATTGAACTGCTGGAAGAAGCAGTTAAGAGTGAACCCATGGAAGGTGCTGCCTATGGTGCTCTTGCAATGGCCCAGGAAAAAACTGCCACCGAAGATAAAGATATTCTAGAAAATTATGCTCTGGCTGTCAAGCTGTCCTCCAAGGATAAATCTGTATGGGATGCCTATGTCGAATTCATGATGAAGGACCAGGATCAGAAAGAGGCTGTCAAAGTACTGCAAAACTATCTCTATCATTTCCCCCAGGTCATTGAGGGAAGACACCACCTGGCTGAATTATATATTGATCTGGCTAGATCTGAAAGCCTCTCCTGGTTGGATGCTGCAAGACAACAGTGTGATCAGGCATTAATCACGGACCAGAATGATCATTACAGTCATGCCCTGCTGGCAAAAATTTACCTGCTTCAGAAAAAACCAAGGCTGGCAATTCTAGAAGCGCAATTAGCATTTGAAATTAATCCAAATACTGAATACCGGGAATTAGTGGATCAAGCCAAATTTTTCACGAACTGATTTTGCTTCCATAAAAGCTTTCCCTTGTCTAACCAGACGTTTGGATACTCATTCCAAAGTCATCTAGTCCTATATGTTTCGGATGGCTAAATAATTCCCGATCGTGGCACAAGCCGGGGTAAAAAAAAGCAGGATTTTAGACATGCGCAAAAAAGTTGTCGTATTAGGTGCAGGCATGGTTGGACGGGCCATGGCTATAGATTTGAGTCAGCAAAATGATGTCCTTTCAGTTGATCGAGACCAACAGGCGCTTGCCCTGCTGGGAAACCATTCAAATTTAACAACAACCCAAGCTGATCTGGGAGACGCTTCCGCCGTTACCCATGTGATAGCTGATGCGGATATCGTTGTTGGAGCTGTCCCCGGATTTATGGGCTTCAGAACCCTTGAAACTGTTATCAGAGCAGGTAAGAACATTGTTGATATTTCCTTTTTCTCAGAGGATCCTTTTGAATTGGATGCTCTGGCAAAAGCTAAAGGCGTGATTGCTGTAATGGATGCTGGGGTAGCGCCTGGCATGAGCAATATTATTTTAGGCTCCTACCATAAAGAGATGAACGTCAGGGATTACACCTGTTATGTAGGTGGATTACCAAGGGAGCGAAGCTGGCCCTACGAATACAAGGCGCCTTTTTCACCCATTGATGTTATTGCAGAATACACCAGACCTTCCCGTATCGTTGAAAATGGTGAGTTGGTTGAAAGAGTGGCTCTATCTGAACCTGAGCTGATTGATTTCCCGGGCGTGGGAACACTGGAAGCCTTCAACACCGATGGCTTGAGAAGTTTGGTGCGGACCATGAAAATTCCCAATATGATTGAAAAGACCCTGCGTTATCCAGGACACATCGCACTCATGCGCGTACTCCGTGAAACCGGATTTTTTGGGGAGAAGCATATGCAAATTGGTGATCAAAGTATCCGACCGCTCGATTTAACAACGGCACTACTTTTTCCAAAATGGAAGCTTGGAGAAGAGGAAGAGGAATTCACCATCATGAATGTCATTGTTGAGGGTCTGGATAATGGCAAGGCATTCAGGCATAAATACGAATTACTAGATCGCTATGATCCCGCGACCAAAACATCATCCATGGCCAGAACCACAGGGTATACCTGTACGGCTGTCACCCAGCTTGTCTTGGATGGCCAATATGACCGGGTTGGGATTAGTCCACCTGAGTTTGTTGGTGAAACATCGGGCTGTTTGGAGACCGTTTTTAATTATCTCAAAGATAGAGGCGTCGTCTATAAGAAAAATTCACAAGAGGGTTAAGCATCAGTTTGAAACTGTCTAAAACCACAAAAGGACTTTCTCTCTGGACACTGGTCATGTTGATCTTTGTCCCGACCTTTGGTTTTAATAACATCACAACCAATGGCGTCGCCCTTGGACCAGCAGCTATCCCTTCCTGGGTAATAGTCTGTATATTTTATTTTTTACCTCTTACAGCCATCATTGCCGAACTGGCCTCGGTTAACGAAAATAAGCGTGGTGGAATTTACAGTTGGATTGCGTTCAGTCTGGGCCATCGTTGGGCCTTTTTTGGTACCTGGTCATATTTTATTTCGAATTTATTCTATCTACAGTTTGTCTTTGCCCGCATCCCTGTCATGGCCTCATGGGCCCTGTTTGGAGAAAATCGTTTTACAGATGCCAATGTGAGCCTGCTTCCTTACTATTCCATCTTATTGTGTCTCATACTGACCTGGATCGCCAGTTGGGGAGTCAAATCGTTTTCCAAATTGAGCAATCTGGGTGGAAAGTTGACCCTTACCGTGACGGGTGGCTTTATTGTTTTTGCTTTTCTGGCCTATTTAAAAGGTACACCCTCAGCAACAGAGTTTTCCATGGAAAGCATGATGCCGGATTTTTCAACCAGCTACTTTGCCACCTTCTCCTGGTTGCTCCTGGCGGTTTCTGGAGCCGAAGTAGCAGGTACCTACATTGATAAGGTTGATAATCCCGTGCGAAATTTCCCCAGGGGCGTTATCATGGCGACCATGCTGGTGGGTGGGGCTTATATCCTGGGATCCTTTGCGGTGAGCCTGGTGGCTTCTCCAGCAGAATTGTCTGAAGCCGGCTTAAAAGACGCTATTTTTGTGGTCCACAAACTGCTGGCTGAGAGCTTGGGTATCAATGGAGAGCTGGTGGTACGTTTGTTCGCGATGATTTTCCTGGTAACCTCTGTGGCGGCTTATGTCGTCTGGATAGAATCGCCTTTGCGAGCCATGTTTTCAGAGGTTCCGGAAGGAACATTCCCGGAGATATTAACCCGAAAAAACACTGATGGTGGGCTGAGTCATGCCCTATGGATCCAGGCAGGTGTGGTGATTGTTCTCATCGCAATCCCCTTGATCGGTTTAGAATCTATAGATGCCTTTTTCCGGCTGATTACCGACTTGACTGCTCTGAGCCTGGTGATTCCATATATGATTTTGGCAGCGGCATATCTGGTTTTTAGAATGAACAATAATCCTGGCCCCTTTACCATGATGCGCTCGAATAAACTGGCTCATTCAGTAGCCATTGGTACGCTAATAATCAGTGTTGCCGCATTTTTCGGAGCAGGTATAGACTATTATGTGGATGCTGAAACGGGCTGGCAAGCCGCAAAAGCCATACTGATGACCTATGGCGGTCCCATATTCCTCATTGCACTTGGATATGGACTCACCCATTTTCACAAGCAATCCACTAACTAGAGCGGCACAATAATTCAGGGGGAATCTGATGAAGGAGTTTGTATGAAAAACATGGTATTTGGAACCGGTCCCCTGGCTTGGTGGGTCATGCAGACCTTGCTGGAAAAAGGTGACACTGTTGCTCTGGCCAGTCGCAGTGGCAAAATTAATAAAGCCTTACCAGACAAAGTTAAAATTCATGCCTGCGATGCTACCGAACCTGATGAAGTGGCCAAAGTCTGTAAGGACATGGATGCAGTCTATTTTTGTGCCATGCCACCCTATACCAATTGGCCCGACCTTTTTCCACCTCTGGCAATTGGCTTTCTCAAAGGGGTTGCCAGAACAGAGGCAAAGGTGATTTTTGGTGACAATCTATATTTATATGGATCTACACAGGGAACACGCATTAGCGAAATAGTGGCCCATGATGCAACGGGTCACAAAGGTCGCACCAGGGAGTTTGTAGCACGTCAGTTTATGGCTGCTCATGAGCGGGAGGATAATCTGGTTACCATCGGACGGGCTGCCGATTTCTACGGCCCTCACACGTTGAATGCCGTTCTGGGTGAGATGTTTTTTAAGCCAGCTTTTGCAAGCAAAACTGCCAATCTCCTGGGAGATATTGACCTGCCACACACCTTCAGCTATATCAAGGATTTTGCAAAAGGACTGGTAACTCTAGGCAGTAATGATTCAGCTTTTGGCGAAGCCTGGCACACACCAAATGCCCCTACAGTTTCTACCCGGGACATGCTCAAACTGGTTGAAGCAGAACTGGATGAAAAAGTCAAGATTCGCGTAGCCGGTAATACGATGATCTCCATACTTGGATTTTTCAGCCCCATGATCAAAGAAACCAAAGAAATGATGTATACCTGGGAAGAGGCTTATGTCGTTGACCACTCAAAATTTGAAGCTGCTTTTGGAGCTGAGGTTACCAGTCACGAGGTGGCCATCAAAGAAACTGTAGCTTGGTTTAAAGATTATTTGGAAGTCAAAAAGTGAAAAAGCTGAGCCAGGATCAAATCCTGAAATTTCTCCTTTATGCCGGGGCTCTATATTTTTTGGGGGTGGCAATAGCCCACGCACTTGGAAGCAAAATTCCAGGTCTTTTTGTTTATTATAACGTACCCTCCTATCCATACCAGGATCGGATTATTTCATTTCTAACTTTTGGGTGGGCAGGGCTCTTTTTTCTGACTGCCAGGAAAATGGAGCCAGACCTCATCAAACTCATTCTGATTATTGGTTTGGTTGCAGTCATCGCCTTGGTTGTAAACACCAACATCACAGATTTCAAACAACTGGATCCTTCCATTAGTAGCTCTGATTTCAACTGGAATATCGGTGTCCTGATTTTTTACTGGCTGGGTCTGGTGATGCATTCCCGGCAGCACTTTATCAAAAATAAATAATGGTTTCAAGTTGACAGGCCACTTACTCTGGATATCGATGATTTCGGTGAACTCACAATGAAAATAAGACGTAGCGCCCGTACTATACTTGTAACCCTGTTGATTTTGTCTGTATTTACATTTATAACTGTATGGCATAATAAAGCACCTGGAACTCTCTCGGAGCAGGACAAACAGGCATTAATCAAAGATCTCGCACAGAAAAACCCCGGGTTGTCACTCTTTTTGGAAAACATGATGCAGGGGAACGATATCACCAGCTTTTATGCTGTGGGAAAATCCTCCACGCACCCCTGGCCTGAGAGCATATCCAGGGCTTCCTATTCTGACCCCCTGGCCCGACAAGCTCAGTCCTCCGGAACGGAGATTCTCATCAGATATCGCAGCTCTGAGGATTTTCTGTTTATCCTCCAGGAGGCAGAAAAGCGTACACCAGGAACTCTGGCTGCCTTGAATTATGATGACTATCAAGCGATTCCAGAACCAGCCCTGACGATCTCTTTTCGTTTACTTGTTTCACTGCTTGTCGGTGTTTCCGGATTAATTCTCATCAGGTATTTTAATAGGTAGTTCTAAATATCCATTTAGGCTTGTCAGTAAACACAAGGAGCTCTTCTTGTGGCCTGGATGTTGTTATGAAAACGCAAGAAAACTTCATATCAAAGGGTAGCGAAAATGACATAATAAATGTATGTTGGATGCTCAAATGAGTAGCAATAAACATCTAGTAAATATCAAACATAAATGAAGGTGTTCACATGAAACGTAATCAGATTTTTGTTCTGTTAATTCTCGCTGTTTCCCTTGTGTTTTGGTCATGTGGTGGTGGCGATAAACAAGCGGCAGAGACTGCAGGAAATGACAACAGTGCCAGCGTAAAAGATATGGCCACACTTGCTGAAGCAGGTGGTTATGGATTTGAAAAACTGGCAGATGAATTAGGCTACTCTACTTATGAAATGAAACCCGAAGAACAAATTTTCTTTGGTGATCCTCGTGCCAAAAAAGGCGGACTCTTTCGTCATATCACCACGCGCTTCCCTGCAACCATGCGCACAGAAGGTCAAAACGCCAATTATGTTGAAAACAGCACGATTGCTGGTCTCTGTTACGAAAGTTTGGTCGGCACACACCCCTTAACCCTCGAGTTTATCCCTGCTCTGGCAACACACTGGAAGATCTCAGATGACAAAATGAAATTCTGGTTTCGCATCAATCCAGATGCACGCTGGTCAGATGGTCGTGAGGTTATTGCTGAAGATATTGTGGCTACCTGGGATCTTCATATGGACGAAACGATTTTGTCACCTTCTGACCAGTTGGTCTTCGGGAAATTTGAACGTCCAGTTGTGGAAGGGAAATATATTGTTTCTGTTGTGGCGAAAGAATTAAGCTGGAGAAATTTTCTCTATTTTGGTGGCATGTCCATTCTTCCTTCATATTATCTGAATCAGGTAGACGGTACAGAGTATCTTAAAGAATACCAATTTAAAATGTTACCCGGTACTGGACCTTATGAGATCAAGGAAAAAGATATTATTAATCAGGAATCCTTTACTCTAACACGTCGTACTGACTATTGGGGCATGGAAGATCCCGCCAATAAATACACCTCCAACTTTGACAAAATAAAGTTCATTGTTGTTAAGGATAACAATCCACTCATATTTGAAAAATTTAAAAAGGGTGAAGCTGATTTTTACACGGTGGCAGCTGCACGTGAATGGATTGAAGAAACTGATTTTGAATCCATTCAAAAAGGTTGGATTCAGAAACATAAAATTTATTCAGAAAGACCAACGGGAACCTCAGGTTACGCGTTTAATATGCGTAAATGGCCCTTTGATGATAAGCGGGTTCGCATGGCGTTTACCTATCTCTACAATCGTGAAAAGATGAATGAAGAGATGTATTACAGTGAATACTCTATGATGAACTCAATGTATTCAGGTTCCGTTTATGAAAATCCCAATAACGAAAAAGTAGTTTATTCCCCGGAAAAGGCTGTCGAGTTATTGAAAGCGGCCGGATATACTTCCCGCAACGACGAGGGTTGGTTGGTTCATGAAGATGGTCGGATTCTACGCTTTGAGATCGCCATCATGAAGGGTGTGGATTACATGGTTACTCCCGTCCAGCAGATGATGAAAGAGTATGGCATCGATATGCAGATCAAATACATCGATGGCAATGCCAATTGGAAAAATCTCATGGAACGTAATTTCACACTTTTCATGCAGAACTGGACAGGTCTGGTATTTCCAAACCCAGAAACGTCACTGCATTCTTCCCTGGCTGACCAGAACAACAATAACAACATTGGTGGGTTTAAAAACGCTCGGGTTGACGAATTGCTTGAAGAATATGATGTCACCTTTGACCAGGCTCGTCGTGTAGAAATCATTCGCGAAATTGATGGGATATACTCTGGTATACATCCAGCTGCCTGGGGTATCGCCAGAAACTATCAGCGCGTGCTCTTCTGGGATAAATTCGGTTATCCAGAATATATGGTTGGTCGTTATACAGGCGATTATCGCACGGTATTCACACACTGGTGGTTTGAAGATGATAAAGGAAAAGCACTTGAAGAGGCGATGGCCAACGGAAGTGACTTATCCAAGGGTGAGATTGATGTCATGTACTGGCCTGAGTATTTAAAAGCTAACGCAAATTAATATAAAAATAACTAACTGTCATCGCGACCCCGTCATTGCTGACGGGGGTGGCGATCTCGGATGTGAGATTGCTACACCGCTTACCTCCTCGCTATGACCTAATTTGATCCATATGTATCGGTTACTTATCTCATGACGACATACTTTATACGCCGTATTTTACTGATGATCCCCACCTTTCTGGGGTCAACCATACTCATCTTTGTCATCCTGCAGATGGCACCTGGTGGCCCCCTGGAGCGGACTATCCAGCAATTGCAGGCAGGCGCCATGCAACAAGGAGAATCTGTAGGAAGCGTGGGTGATATTATGAGTGGTGGGAGTTCCGTGCTCCCTGAGTCTGCACTTCGAGAATTAAGACGTTTCTATGGATTTGACAAACCGGTTTATCAGAGATATCTGATCTGGCTGGGTGTCTGGCCCCGTGAGATCAAACATCGTGAAGTAAAATTTAGCGGGGATGTAAAAGAAGTGAGTAAAAACGTCGGCCGTGGGACCTATATGACTCTGCGTCTTGAAGGAGAGCAGGTCGGTGTTTATGATAAGGCCGGAATTACCAGTGATATATGGAAAGGGGCTATAGACAAAGAAGCCTCCAAAGATGACAACGTGGTCGCCACCATCTTTCAAACAGAGTTCTCAGGTATTCTCACAGGAAACCTGGGTACATCCTATACCTATGATCAACCTGTTTCTGAAGTAATGGCCCCTCGCTTTAAAGTTTCCATGTTTTTTGGGCTTACCGGATTATTCTTGTCCTATATAGTCTGTATTCCGCTGGGAATTCGGAAGGCCCTCAATCATGGGTCAGCCTTTGATTTTCTTTCCAGCGTGGTTGTTTTTGCAGCCTATTCCATTCCAGGATATGCTTTGGGTATGGTTTTGCTGGTATTATTGGGTGGAGGCTCGTTCTGGGATATTTTTCCCCTGGGAGGATTTCGATCACCGACAGAAATTTGGGAGACTTTGTCACTCTGGGGGAAGATAAAAGATCAACTCTGGCATATGGTCTTACCTATTATCGCCTGGTCAATCAGTAGTTTTGCTGGTTTGACCATTCTTATGAAAAACAGTCTCCTCGAGAATATTTCACAGGATTATATCCGTACAGCTTTTGCCAAAGGGCTACAGGAAAAAAGGGTGATTTGGGTTCACGCTATTCGTAACTCGATCATTCCAATAGCCTCTGGTATCGGTGGAGTTATTGGAGTGGTTATCGCCGGATCCTACCTCATCGAAAAAGTCTTCAATATTGATGGTTTTGGAAAAATGGGATTCCAGGCCATTCTTGATCGAGATTACCCCATCACTCTGGGCTTTTTGGTGATTGTGGTGGTGATCCGACTTGTGTCCAATATCCTGTCTGATATTGCACTGGCAACCGTTGACCCAAGAATCAGATTTAAATAGAGATGGAAAGTAAGAAAATGCCTGAACAACAAGAAATATCCCTTTCCATTCTAAAGAAGCGTTGGCTTAAATTCAAAACCTTGAAAAGGGGATACTATTCATTCGTCCTCTTGGTTATCCTGTATATCCTATCGTGGTTTTTACCCCTGCTTGTTAATAATCGCGCCCTGGTACTCAGCTATGAGGACGAGATGTATTTTCCAATTATCTCAGGATACTATGCTGGTTCAGAATTTGGGCAAGACGTCCCCGGTGAGACCATTTATAGAGAACTCCAGGCTACATGGGAATCTGAAAACAGTGAAAACTGGGTAATTATGCCCATCTATCCATACAGCCCATTCGAAGACATAACGGTTGCTGGAAATAAAATGTATGACCCCCCTTCCAATACACATTGGCTGGGTACTGACAACACAGGACGAGATGTCTTTGCCAGGCTATGTTATGCCTTCAACATCTCCATCTCATTTGCCCTGGTTCTCACCATCCTGAACTACATCATCGGTGTAATTATTGGCGGGAGTATGGGCTACTTTGGCGGGAGGTTTGACCTCTTCTTTCAACGAATAATCGAAATCTGGTCCAGTCTGCCCATGTTGTTTGTAATCATTATTATCAGCTCCATCATTCGTCCTTCCTTCTTCTTGTTGATTTTCATCTACACCATCGTCAACTGGATTGGCATGACCTATCTCATGCGGGCAGAATTTTACCGCGAAAAATCCAAGGATTATGTTGCGGCAGCCCTGTCCATGGGACAGACAAACTTCAAAGTGATGTTTAAGCACATTCTTCCCAATGCCATGGTACCGATCATCACCTTTTTCCCTTTTGCTATTGTTGGTGGAATCTCAGCATTGGTGAGTCTTGACTATCTCGGGTTTGGAATGCCACCACCGACGCCCAGCTGGGGCCAGATGTTAGATGTTGGCCTTCAAAACATTACTAAAGCCTGGATGGTCTTTGCCCCAATTTCGGCTCTCTTTTCAACATTGATAATGGTTGTCTTTATCGGGGAGGCTGTACGCGAAGCTTTTGACCCCAAAGTATATTCGAGGTTACGATGAGTCGGGAAAAACTGGTAGAAGTCAAAGGGCTTAAAACCCGATTCAAAGTTGGTGGAGAATGGGCCAAAGCAGTCGATGGTGTCAGTTTTGATATCTACGAAGGTGAGACACTGGGCATCGTAGGAGAATCAGGTTCAGGTAAATCGGTTTCCGTGCTCTCCTTGATTCAACTCATACCCAATCCTCCAGGAGAAGTTTCAGACGGCGAGATTATTTTTAAAGGGCAGAAGATTTTTGATGCTGATGATCTGGCCCGCGTAAGAGAAGTTGCCAAGTACAAATACTTCCCGAAACTGCCTGAAGAGAAACGTAACACCGCTGCTGGCATCTTCTTTTGTGTCTGGATGCTCATCCACATTCTTTTGCCAATAAGTGGGTTGGCCTGGGGCATTTTGTCACTTGTCATAGATCTGTCTGTTATGGTCCATCTTTTTTACAACTCACCCAGGAATGTTGCCATGGCAGAGTTCAGACAAAACATCTATAGTCGCATGTGGGATATTCGCGGGTCTGAAATCGCCATGATTTTCCAGGAACCCATGACATCCTTAAATCCAGTTTTCAATATTGGTATGCAAACGATGGAAGCCATTAGGCCCACTAGCTTGAGAGACTCCCTGAAAGCCTGGTTTGTGAGTCGGGCCAAGAACTTGAAAAGCTATTCTGTTAAAGGTCGGGCACAAGTATCTGGCATTTTTGCAGTGGTTGTTCTCTTCTTTTCGCAACTGGCTGCCGGGTGGAGTTTTGACCCGCTTGCAATGTTGATTAGTTTTATTGTCGGTGCACTGGTACCAACAGGGATTGCTTATTTGATAATCGGCATAGAAAAGTTGATTAGCGATGAGTTTAAAACGCGCCACCAGGATCTTTTTAATGCTGCTGTTAAGCTATTGGACACTGTCGGTATCCCCGATGCAGAGCGACGGATAGGTGACTATCCCCACCAGTTTTCAGGAGGTATGCGCCAGCGCGTCATGATCGCCATGGCATTGGCAAAAAATCCTTCTTTGCTGATTGCTGACGAACCAACCACAGCTCTTGACGTAACCATTCAGGCCCAAATCCTGGATTTGATGTTGGACCTTAAGAAAAACAATACTGAAGCTGCTGTGGTTTTAATCACTCATGATCTGGCTGTTGTAGCTGAGACCTGTGAACGGGTTATTGTGATGTATGGCGGGGTTATTCAGGAGGTAGCTGAGGTAAATGACCTGTTTAGTAAGCCACTGCACCCCTATACGCATGGATTGCTGGGTTCAATACCCAGGCCAGACAAGAATTCTAAACGGGAGCGCCTGGAAACGATTCCCGGTATGGTTCCCAATATTCTTAATTTACCCATTGGGTGTAAATATTGTACGCGTTGTACCGTAAAATTAGATAAATGTGATACAGAAGAACCACCACTTCAGGAGATAACCTCAGGTCATTTTGTGCGCTGTTTTGTGACCCAGGAAGAGCAGGTGTCAGCATGAGCAAGAACACTCTGGTAGACGTAAAAAATCTGTCCGTCCACTTTCCAGTACATGGCGGTATCTTTTCAAAGCGAGTAGCTACAGTCAAGGCCGTGGATGGAATTAACTTTTCAATTGATCGCAAACAGATTGTCGGCATGGTTGGTGAATCAGGTTGTGGTAAAACCACGGTTGGCAGAGCCATGATAAACATTCTGCGCCATGTGGCACCAGATGTTGAAATCGGTGGCAGCATTGAATATCACTTTGGTGATGAGGTGGTGGATTTTGCCAGATTAAGCTCCAGTGAAGTGAGGAAATATCGCTCAAGGGTTCAAATGATTTTTCAAGATCCCTACGCCTCATTGAATCCACGTATGACGGTAGCCCAAATCATCAGCGAGCCCCTTCAGCTCCATACCAATATGACGAATAAGGAACAAACCGAACGTGTTGGGTGGTTGTTGGACAAAGTTGGACTACAACCAGAGCAGGCCCGACGTTATCCTCATGAGTTTTCTGGCGGTCAACGACAGCGTGTGGGAATTGCTCGCGCCCTGGCCACAAATCCAGATCTGATTATCTGTGATGAGCCGGTCTCAGCACTGGATGTTTCGATTCAAGCCCAGGTTATCAATTTGATGATGGATCTTCAGGATGAATTTGATGTATCCTACCTGTTTATTGCCCACGATCTCTCTGTCGTAGAACATATTTCTGATAAAATTGCTGTAATGTATCTGGGAGATATGGCCGAATATGGAAATGCCCAGGATGTATATCATCAACCCCGACATCCTTATAGCAAAGCACTGCTATCAGCGGTTCCATTACCTGACCCCAGTCGCAAAAACCGTAAAAGAATTGTGCTGGAAGGCGATGTTCCAACCCCTCTGAATAAACCGAGTGGCTGTGCCTTCAGGACACGCTGCCCTATTGCTCAACCTGCTTGTGCAGAATCAAAACCAGAGTTTAAAGAGCAGGCAAAGGATCATTTTGTGGCCTGTCCTATAGTGGAGTAAACTTTTCAGGATTTAACAATCTGAGTATAAAACCTTGACTGTCTATTTCGTTCGGCGCTTCCCGGATGATTGGATTTGCTTCACATGTTCCACAAAAGCTGAGAGAGACAAAGAGGCGATTGTCCTCCCAATCAAATCCAGCGGCAGATCATCCAGTTTTCGGAATCTAACACAAGACTTTCCAATATCCATTCGCTTGCCGGTTTCTTTATATGCCTCATGAAAAGCCTTTTGCTTGCTTTCAAACATGTATATCCCAGAAAGATATATCGCCATGTGATTTTTTTGAGATGCCAGGGCAGCGTACATGAGCGGTTGCTTGTTATATGTGTCTAGATAAATACTGAGGGGTACCTGATAGGTGATCATACCCCAATTGATGACTTCCTCATAACCATCAGGCAGGTTGTCAAGGATGGTCCTTCTTACCTGGGTGATTTGTGCTGCTCTATCACCGGGTAAACCGTTTATATATTCCTCTATTGTTTTGGCTACCGATTTCATGCGGTATCCTTCTCAAGGGTACTTTAAAGTTCTTAAGGGGGTCTCGGTCTTCATGAATTGTTTAGAACCTTTGGAGACGAAAACCTTCCAATATTTAGATTCACGCCTAAATTTGTGCCCAATATGCCAGGAGAAAACAAATATTTCTCTATCAGATCAAGTTTGATACGCTATGAATGAAAGGCCACTTTAGAAGGTTTCAATGAAGAAAAGAATTTATCTCATCTCACTTGCCATGGTCTGGCTTTTTCTGTTTGGCCGACTTTTCTATATGACTTACTTCGATGGAGGTTCTGGCTCCTATCTCTCCCTGGCCTCAGGGCTGCGCGAACTTCCCAGCGAGTCGGAGTGGATGAATATTTATCTCGATGGCAAAAAAATGGGACATACCGTTTATTCTATAGAAAACCAGGGAGCCAATGGCTACACCATCAAAAGTTCAAGTAACTTGAATGTGGTGTTTGGTGGCCTGGAGTCAGAAATTCACCTTGAAAACACAGCCGTTATGGACACATCCTTCAGGCTGGAAGCTTTCAGTTTCTGGATGCTGTCTGATCAGTATTCCACCCATGTTCAGGGGCAGAAGTACGGCACGACCATGGAGTTAGAATTCATTCAAGGTGGGGATACCAACCGAACTGAAATCACGGTGCCCAAAGACCTCTATACTTATAGTGCCATTCAGCCCATGGTCGCCAGCAAGGGCATCTTAGAGGGTCAAACCATCAGAGTGCCAGCCTATGACGCCATGTCCAATGAAATGGCCGATGTGATGATCACCCATGAGGGTAAAGAGATCATTAGCGTTGCTGGTGAGAAACATTTGCTTAACAAGCTGCGGATTGAGTTTAAGAGCATACCCTCCATCATGTGGCTAGATGACAATGGTATTACTTACAAGGAAGAAACCATCATGGGGATGATGATGGAGAGAACCACTCCGGAATTGGCTTTGGCAAAATCAGAGGCAGGTCAGGTTGATTTATTAAATGGTTTTGCTGTCATACCGAGCTATCCCATCTCCAAATCAAAGAAATTAAAGGAGTTAAAAATTGGCCTCTCTGGCGTCACGTCAGACGTTTTGGCAGGTTTATCATCGGAAAGGCAGAAAATTATAAGCGTAGATCCTTTAGTGGTATCTTTGAGTCAAGCTACCACCCCTTTGAACCCAAACGAAATAGAGCTCAATCTAAGAGCCTCCGATATGGTCCAGAGTGATCATGAGCAAATTCGTGAAAAGGCGAATCTGATTTTGGCTGGTGAGAGTCAAGCCATCGCCATTAGTCACACCCTGACCCAATGGGTCTACAACTATCTGGATAAAAAGCCAGTAGCAAGTATCTCTGGAGCCGTGGACATTCTAAATAAAGGTGTTGGTGACTGTACTGAACATACCACGCTCTTTACGGCCCTTAGTCGTGCTGCAGGTGTTCCTACAAAGATTCATATTGGATTGGTTTATCTCCAGGGACGCTTCCTGTTCCACGCCTGGCCGGTAGTAGCCATAGACGGTGAGTGGGTAGATGTGGACCCCAGCCTGAATCAATTTCCTGCTGATGCCACACACATCGCATTGGTTGAAGGTGATTTTGAGAATCTGACGAATCTCATTCCTGTCCTGGGTAATGTTGAAATAGAGATTCTTGAACAGGTCTATTAAAGTCCCAACAGTAGCTACAGCCAAATTCATTAATATATCATCAAGACCATTCCCCATGTTTTTAATCGATGCGCCCTTTGTTTCTCAATACCTGAAAAAAACACTTCAAGATCTTAATATTACAGTTATCCAAACCGCTTATGCTGAAAAGGTGTTAGCTGGATATAAAATAAATTATATCTCTGAGCTTGAGGCTATAAACGCCTTTAGCACTGATAGGACGATTCAGTTTTTTACAAATTCAGAAAATGCTCTGGATTGGATTCTAACACAATTTCCATCAAGCCAGCTCGCACTTACCATAGGGCAAGTGAAGGATAAGGTGCGCTTCCGGAATGTTTTGGCTCAGATTCATCCAACCTATTACTTTAGGGGATGCCCGTATCAAGAGTTGCCAAGTATCAATTCAACATCGCTTCCATTTCCAGTGATCCTGAAACCATCAATTGGTTTTTTTAGTTTGGGTGTGCAAAGAATAGATAATCAGTTTCAGTGGGTGGACACCCTTTCAAAGTTGGATTTGATGATCTCAAGCTATGATGGTATTTATCCTTCGGGTGTTCTGGACAACTCCACGTTCATTATAGAAGAAGTGATTCCCGGGGAAGAGTTTGCGGTGGATTGCTATTTTGATGAGCAGGGACAGGTTGTTGTTTTAAATATGATGAAACATCTGTTTGCCTCGGGAGATGATGTAAACGACCGAGTTTATATCACCTCATCATCCATCATGGAGCAATATCTGGAACCAGTTCAGAATTACCTGAATAATCTGGGCACCCTTTTTAAGCTCAGAAATTTCCAGGCGCATATCGAAATAAGAATCGCCGCTGAGGAGATTACAGCTATAGAAATAAACCCACTGCGATTTGGGGGCTGGTGTTCTACAGCAGATTTAGCCCAATATGCTTGGAAGATGAATCTTTATGAGGCGGTGGTCAGGGGGAATAAGCCAGACTGGGATCACCTGAAGAGACTTGATCCGGACCATGTATATGCCCTGGTTGTATTAAACAATAGTACGGGAGTAGTGGGGAAAGAAATTGCCAGTTTTGATTATGACGCCCTATTGACAATGGTCCATGATCCACTGGAATTAAGGAAGACAGACTTTCAAAAATTTCCGCTGTTCGGATTTCTTATGTGCAAGGTACCAGAGAATGATATGAGCGACTTGCATAAGTTGCTCCATTCAGATCTCAGGGAATTTATCTCAAGCAATTAATTGGGATAGTATTCCCTTATCCGAGACTGCTGAGCTTTAACCTTATCACTCAGATCATCTTCAATCAAAACCTGCTTCATCATAAGCAGCTCAAGAATTTTTTCTTCAGCAATCCGGGCCTTGGGATGAGCTATCTGAAGTTCCAGGCTTAATTGATAAAGATGTAAGGCTGAATCAAGGATGTCTACTTCATTGTTTTGAACCGCCTGGGAGAAAAGGAATTCAGCCTCATTAAAGGCTGTAGACCACGTCTCGTGGGAATACCACTCATAGCCTGCTTTAGTCAAAAAAGTGAAGGGGATGGGATGTATGGCATTTCCCTGTAGGTTTCGAGCAAAGACCTGAAAGGAAACACTCTTTTCAAGGGAACTGTTCGGTGTCGCCGTGAGAATTCCAGAATTCGAATCCCAACGGGATTGAATTTGCACCCCTCCCTGCAAAACCTTGAAGCTGTTTTCTATAAAAAAGGTGTTACCAAAACCATCATCCAGCTCGAATTCAATTGATCGGAGTAGATCAACATATTTAAGCGAGTCGGGCAATAAGCAGATGGCCGATGGTGTTCCTCGATCAAAATACTCCAGGATGGCTTTATAATAGATTTCGGCTTCCAGCTTATTATAGGCCTTTGATTTAAGTCGTCCTTCCCCTGAAGGATTAGTGAAAAACCCACCTTCCCCAATGACACCAGGCATGTCATCAATAGTGTTTCTTAACACCGAGGTTCCAGAACTGTAAATCAGATGGTCACTATAAACAGCACCAGCCTGCTGCTGTTGAAAGGCCATCTCAGCTCGCATGCTGTCGATGAGGATCTTAGCAAAATCTACAGAGGCAGGATTCATGTCGCCGGAACCATAAAAGTAGACGATGGGAAGATCTATGGAGGGGTCATTGGCGGAGCTATTGTGGTGGATGGAAACAAACAGATCGCTGTGATGGCGTATCGCCATGGAAGCGCGTCCACCCAGACTGACATCCCTGTCCTTGGTGCGCGTCATAAGAACGTTAGCGCCGGCCAGGGAAAGTTTTCTGCTTAGTATTTTGGCAACCCTGAGATTGATCCACTCTTCACGCTCTCCAGTTTGACCAATTCGAGATGAATCGTAGGCCTGGGTAGCTCCATGACCAGGATCAATCGTGATGTTGATCCCCTTTAGGGGCTGATCTTCAACAAGCATGGACTGAGTTCCCACACAGGCTGATAACACCAGCATGACGAGGAGGATAAGTGCAAATTTTTGGATCATGGTGACCTCTATAACTGTGTGTGATATTCTTGTTTTGTCATGAGCGTATAATATGGTCATGAAACATGAAGCCCTAAAAAGAAAATCCCCGCTGAATTATCAACGGGGATTCATATAGTTGTGCTAAGATTGGATATTAAATCAATGCTAAGGCTTCTTCAAGATCAGCCTGCAAATCCTCAACATCTTCAGTTCCAACAGCCAGGCGAACCAGACCGTCGGTTATGCCAGCATCCAAACGTTCATCTTCCGGGATGTTGGCGTGGGTCATTGAGGCAGGGTGTTGGATGAGAGATTCATAGCCACCTAGTGAAACTGCCAGTTGCGGAATTTTCACGTTGTTTAAGAGTGTTTTTCCATTTTCCAGACCGCCTTTAACTTCAAAACTGATCATAGAGCCAAAGCCCTTCATCTGACGTTTGGCCAGATCATGCTGAGGATGGGATTTTGAGCCTGGATAACGAACCCACTCGATCTTGGGATGGGCTTCCAGATAATCAGCGAGTTTGTGGGCGTTTTCTTCACCACGTTGAACTCTCAGAGACAAGGTTCGCATACCTCTTAAAACCAACCAGCTTTGATGGGGATCCATGGTGCCGCCGATAGAGTTTATCACAGATTTTAAACGACTAAAATCTTCTTCGGTTTTGGTAATAATCACACCACCGACGACATCTGTGTGTCCGTTGATATATTTTGTGATGCTATGGAGGACCACGTCAGCCCCTAGATCCAGGGGATTCTGAAGAATAGGACTCATAAAGGTATTATCCACAACCAGAACGGCGCCATGTTCATGGGCTATTTCTGCACAAGCCTCAATATCTGCGAGCTTAATCGTGGGGTTGGCGGGTGTTTCTATGTAAAGCAACTTGGTATTGGGTTTCATGGAGCGTCGAATCAGATCCAGGTCTGCAGTATCAACAAAAGAGCTCTCGACACCAAAACGACTAAAGTCATTTTCAATAACCATCCTCGATGAACCATATACCGCATCTGTTCCAACCATATGGGCACCTGCTCCCAGGTAAGCCATATAGACACTGCTTACTGCGGCCATTCCAGAGGCAGTAGCAATTCCACCATAGCCATGTTCAAGCAGAGCGACAGCTTCTTCAAATGTATTGGTCGTTGGATTGCCAATTCGGGTATAGATATAGCCCTTTTCTTCTCCTCCAAACAGACGAGCGCCATGATCGGCGTCTTGAAACTTGAATGTTGATGTCTGGTAAATAGGAACTCCAACACTACCATGAACCGTGTCGGGATTTTCACCAGCATGGGTAACCCGGGTATTAATACCTTTGTTTTTTAGATTTAGACTCATGAATACACTCCAGTGTTTAATGTTAAAAGATCGGATAACACGGCATAACCGGTTTCATTTCCACCGGCTCCGGGCCCCGTAATAGTTACATCTCCAAGTAGATCAGTTGAAAAGGTGATGGCATTCATACTTCCATTCACCTGGGTAAGAGGGTCAGAAAGAGCTAGCTTTTCTGGCATGACTTGAGCGACTGTTTTGTCCCCTCCCGTGGAAAGTGTGGCAACCAGTTTCCAGCGCTTGCCTTCACGACGAGCATCTTCAATGTGCACCTGAGTGATGGCTGAAATTCCCTCTCGACTGATATCTGCGAGATCAATGGTCAAGTCAAAGAGTTCGTTAGCCAGGATGGCCAGCTTGGCCTGGGTGTCTGTACCGTTTACATCAGCGGTCTTGTCTGCTTCGAGATACCCCATTTTTTCGGCTTGCTGAATTGCCTCGTCATAGCCTGAGCCAGACTCCATTTCGCTGAGAATAAAATTAGTGGCCCCATTCAAAATGCCTCTAACACCTGAAACAAGATTACCCTTCAGAGAGTTTCTAAAGAAACTGATGGCGGGCGTGCCGCTCAACACGGTGGCCTCATTTAAAAAAGCGCAACCCCGTTTCCTGGCAAGCGTTTTCATCTCTGAATAAGCCAGCGCTGCAGGACCCTTGTTTGCAGAAATGATGTGCTTCCCTGTTTTGAAGGCTGTGCGACAGTGAGTCAGTGCTGGCTCAGCATCAACCAGATTAGAGTGGGCAAGCTCAATCACCACAGTGGCGTTCGACTCACGGATCATGTCCTCAGCATCCCAGTCTTTCACGTTTTCCACAAAAGGGGTTACGTTTTGAGTGAGATAATTGAGATAGGAAAGAGACAGGCCTGCTGGATGGAACATGGTTCCACGGCTGCGGGTACTCACAGCGACAATTTCAAACTCAAATTGGTGTTCCCGTTTGAGAAGGTCACGTTTTTCCAGGAGAATCTTACAAAGACCGTGGGCGACATGACCGAATCCTACCAGGGCAATGAGATGTTTTCGGGCTGAACCCTTGGGGGCACTCATGTTCATTTAGATTCCGGGTCACATAAGTCAGTTGGCATTTTGGTTTCGTGTTTTAGTGTTGAAAGGACCACCATGGTTTTCAGGTGCTGGACCTCTGGTAAAGCAGTCAATTTATGGAGTACGAAATTCTCGTAATCCGGAATATTCTGGCTGGCTACTTTAAGCAGAAAGTCAGCGCCACCGGTAATGTGATGACATTCCATCACTTCATCCAGAGAGGTGATGGATTTCATAAATCGCTCAACACCTTCACGACCATGACGAACCAGGGTGACTTCAACATAAGTAAAGCAATTCAGGCCAAGCTTGGCTGGGTTGGTGAGTGCCACATAATTTTCTATAACCCCATTACGCTCAAGTTTTTTTACCCGCTCCAATGTGGGTGGAGGGGACATATTTATACGCCGGGCTAGCTCAGCATTAGAGATTCTACCATTTTCTTGCAGAATTTCTAATATTTGCCTGTCAATTTTATCTAAACCCATAATCACCTAATAATAGTTATGTTATTAATGTAAATATATGCTGAATATAATGTAATATCCATTAAGTACAATCGTTATGGTCTATTAGCGGGTTGATTATTAATGAAATGGAAGAATTAGAATGGATGTGTTTGTGGGATAGCTTGGTCTTTATTCTGTTGAAAAATGGGCTAAATTGCTGTTATTAAATTTTGAATAGAAGGGGTTGGGATGATTAAAAAATGTAGTTCAATCAGCATGATTATTTTAATGGGTTTAATGGTCTCTCTACTGAGTGGGCAGGTTGCCACCCAGGAATATGCAAGAGGTAAAGTTTTCTTATCAAATGGTATGACGCTTGAAGGCAAAGATTTGCGCATGACTATGGAATCTGTCATCCTTGATATCGGAGGACAGGACCAGACATTCATGCTCTCTGAGGTCGTTCAGGTCATGGCAAAGTCCGGAAAGGCTAAAAAGTTTGGCCAAAACTGTGCAGGAGCCTGTGTTGGTTTGAATCTCGGTACCTGGTTAGCATCTGGTGGTACCACTACTGACCTGGATGGAAACGAAGTTGATATTAACCCGGGCCAACAGTTGCTTAGCATTGCCCTTTGGGGTGGTATTTCATATGGCATAGGTTATTTGGCGGGCAAAATGAGTGATGACTGGCAGGTTGTCTATTTGAACAGAGGTTGAGAAACAAAAGACATGAAGCAAAAAATTCTCTTTTTATGTACGGGAAATTCCTGTCGCTCCCAAATTGGTGAAGGACTTATGCGACACCTGGCTGGCGATAAGTACGAAGTCTTTTCAGCGGGCGTCGAACCCAGTCGACTCCATCCCATGTCCATATTGGTCATGCAGGAAATCGGGGTCGATATTGGTCATCAAACATCTGATGATGTAAATGATTATCTGGATTCAGGGATCAATATTATCATCTCAGTATGTGACCACGCTGCCCAAACCTGTCCCACCTTCCCAGGGGATGTTCAACGGGTTCATTGGAGTCTTAAAGATCCCTTTCATGGCTGGGATGTTGATGAGTCAAAGCTTCCTGATTACCGCAAGACGCGGGACGACTTAAAACAGCGGATTCAGGGCTTTTTGTCAAACCAGGCTTAAAGCCTCCCAATGATTATTTACTACACTGCAGTGGATTCTCCACTGGGGCGTCTTTATCTAGCTCATTATAAGCATGGTCTGTGCAGTTTGAACCTGGGTGAGGGAGCTAAAGACAAACTCTTTGCCTATATCAAGAAAACCTTCCCCGCCGCTGAACTCAAAGCTTCTAAACCCGATTTAGAAGAAACAATACGGCAACTCTCTGAGTATTTCGCTGGAGAGCGTACCGATTTTGACTTGAAAATATTTTTGTCTGGAACGGATTTTCAAAAGCAGGTATGGAATGGTCTTGTGGAGATTCCCTACGGTAAAACTATTTCATATGGAGAACTTGCCACCAGGCTCAACTCACCAGGCGGCATGCGGGCAGTCGGAGCAGCCAATGGTCAAAACCCTATCCCCATCATCATTCCCTGCCACCGGGTTATTGCGGCAGATGGTTCTCTGGGTGGCTATACCGGTGGATTGCCAATCAAAAGAAAACTCTTGGATCTGGAGCAGCAAAAGTTCACCCCCACCTTATTCTGATATACAAAAACAGGCTGGAATAAGAATCCCAGCCTGAATGATAACACTTCTGATTAAATTTACTTAAAGTGGTTTTACAGGTATACAGATATCTACGACATGTTTGTTCTCAGGATGTTTGCTGGGATCATTGAGATTAATCTCAAAACAGGTTCTATCATCGGGTTGATAACCACTCTGTGGAAGCCACCCTCCCATGAGATGATTCCAGGCCTCAGTATACTCATCCTCATTTATCTCAAAGTGACCAACAGCATAGTCGCCAGGGTCTAGAGCCATTTTCCCAATTTCTCCATCAACAGCCATATCTGCCGGGATAGTAACACAAGCACTGGTGCGCAACTTGTCTTCATCCGTTACATTGGGATCATCATGATAAACCGTTAGTGCTAAAGTTTCTGGATTACTCATCAAACCACGTGGTCCCGCCCAACGCATCAGTTTACCAAACAGATTTTGAAATAAGGCAGTATCACCCGCATAGGGACCAATATGACGTATATAAGCTACGGTCATCTCAGGAAATTTTTTAATCTCTACGGTTACTTCTTTCATGTTTGTCATTTTCTTGCTCCAATTTAGGTTTCGGGTTGTCGGATCCATCTCCATCAACCAATCACCCATAGAGTACTCGGATTGCATGTTGAAAGATTTCCAATGATTGCCAAGTTGTTGATGTTCATTGCCAATCACTTTACCATCCTTGCTTTTTTTTGCTATGTCAAGATCTCGCCATTCACTGGCGCTCATATTAAAACGTTGTTTGAATGCTCTGGCAAAGGCAGCTGAACTTGAAAAGCCAAAATCCAGAGCAATAGATGTGATAGGTTTATTGTGAGCTTCGCTGAGCTGTGAAGCGGCCTTTTCTAGGCGAATCCGTTGAATAAATTGATTTAAGGATTCTCCCACCATTGCACTAAATATTCGATGAAAGTGAAATCTTGAAAAATTGGCTACTTTAGCCAATTCCTCGAGCGGTAAATCATGGTTTAAATTTCGATCGATATGATCCATAACTCGATTGATACGAGCCGTATACTCAGATCGTTGATTTCCTTGATTGCCCATTACAATAAATTGGATGCCAACTCAGCTAAGGCGGAACGCTCACCCTTTTCCAAATTCATATGAGCATACAATCGTTGTCCCTTAAAGCGATCAATGAGATAGGACAGACCATTGGATTGACTGTCCAGGAAGGGATGATCAATCTGGAAGACATCCCCGGTAAACACAACCTTGGTGCCTTCGCCAGCACGGGTAATGATGGTTTTAATTTCATGGGGAGTGAGATTCTGAGCTTCATCAACTATAAAGAATATTTTCTGTAAGCTGCGACCACGGATATAGGTGAGGGGCGCAATGACAATCTTCTCATCTTCAACCAACTTGTTGATTTTCTCAAACTCAGAATTGTCATTCAAATACTGATTTTGAATCACCTTCAGATTGTCCCAAAGTGGTTGTAAATAGGGATCAATCTTGGATTTGATATCACCGGGCAAATACCCAATATCCTTATTGCTAAGGGGAACAATGGGACGGGCAATATAGATTTGCCGGTATGATCGTTTCTTCTCCATGGCAGCAGCTAGTGCTAGTAAAGTCTTACCAGTTCCCGCTTTACCAGTGATAGAAACCAGAGGTATATCGTCATTGGTCAGTACATTGAGAGCAAACAATTGCTCTGCGTTACGGGGGATGATACCATGAGCTGCACGCTTATCCAGGCGTTGCATGAGATCCTGATTTGGATTGTACACAGCCAGAGCTGACTTCTGAGCATTTTTTAGGATATAGTGGTGCCAGGGTGCTGGTGTTTCATCAATTCCCATTTGATCAAAGGGTATTTCAAAAGGCGTTTTATAAAGGGTGTCTATCACTTCGGAATCCACATGCTCCTGGATTGATTTGCCTGTGTAGAGCTCATCAACACTGGCCACCTTGTCTGTAAAGTAGTCCTGGGCTTCCAATCCCAGAGCCTTGGCTTTCATGCGTAGATTGACATCCTTGCTCACCAATACGACCCGTTGCTTTTGGGCCTTGGAGAGTTCGTAAGCAGTATAGAGAATACGATGATCAGTAATATCTTCAGAGAATACCCCCACCAACTCTTCACTGGTTGAATTTATTTCTACTCTGAAAACGCCCTGCTTAGCTCCCAGCTTGACCCCTTTTTCAAACATCTTCTCAGTAGATAGCTTATCAATGGCACGCACAAAGGCTCGGGCATGATAATTCAACACGTCATTGCCCTTCTTAAAATGATCCAGCTCTTCCAATACGGCCATGGGCAACACAATATCGTTGTCTTCAAAATGGTAGATACAGTCACTGTCATGGAGAATGACATTTGTGTCCAGAACGAGCGTCTTTTTCATGAGTGCTCCTTTCGAAAATGATTGGAAATAATCTAATATTTGCAAATGAATAATACATGTACGTTTTTTGCCAGAGATGGTAGAAACAAAAAAAATCAGAATTATGAATTGTTGGCGCCCAATTGAAAAAAGAGACCTATTTACCATCACTCCGGTTATTTTAGCACTCTAGAAGCATTAAAAACCCGGAGATTCCTACATGAGTAAGAAAGCCTATATAAATCGTTCTGAAGTGAAAAAGTATCTCGCTTCCGCAGATCCTACTGTTTTGAATTACATCGAACAATGTGAAGTACAGATTGATAAGCTGGCTGAAATCGGATTCCAACTCTCAGCAGAACGCGACCTCCCCACATTGCTCAATCTTATTATTGAAGAAGGGATGCGCATCACCAACTCTGACGGTGGAACCCTCTATTTGCGAACAGAAGATGATCGTCTTGCTTTTGAAATTATGAAGACTAAAACTCTTGGTACCGACTGGGGCGGTGTGAGTGGAACTCCCATTCCTGATTTTATCTATCCCGTAAAACTTTACATGCAGGATGGTGAACCAAATGACCATATGATTTCTGCCCATGTGGGATTATCAGGAGAAACGCTGAATATTCCTGATGCTTATGAGAATGAGGTTTATGATTTCTCAGGCACCAAGGCTTTTGACTCAAAAAGCAATTATCGCTCTAAATCTTTTCTCTGTATTGCCATGAAAAATCATGAGAGCGATATTATTGGTGTCCTACAACTCATCAATGCTGCCGATCCAATTACTGGTGAGATTATTCCTTTCTCAGAAGACATGCAAAAACTGATAGAGTCATTGGCCGGACAGGCAGCCGTGGCCATCACTACAGTGCGCCTTATTGAAGGTCTTGAGAGCCTGTTAGAATCGTTTATCCAATTGATTGCTGATGCTATTGATGAAAAATCACCTTATACGGGTGGACACTGTTCACGCGTTCCTGCTCTGGCTGTCATGCTGGCTGAAAAAGTCAATCAGACAAAGGAAGGTGTTTTTGCTGATATTCAATTCTCACGTGAGGATATGGATGAACTAAGAATTGCGGCATGGTTGCATGATGTTGGCAAAATCACCACACCTGAGTATGTGGTTGATAAGTCGACCAAGCTTGAAACCATATATGATCGTGTTCATGAAATGAATACCCGTTTTGAGGTAATCAAGCGCGATGCTGAAATCAGTTATTTGAATGCTGTTTTGGAGAGCCCTGATAAGCAAGCTGAACTGGAAGCTGAGAAATTGGCTGAACTTGCTCAGATTGAAGATGACCAGCAATTCCTCAATGAGTGCAATACTGGTGGCGAATTTATGGCTGATGACAAAAAGGAACGCGTCATCAACATATCTAAGCGCCAGATTATGCTCAATGGTGAAAAGCAGAACCTCCTGAGTGATAACTGGGTTCTGAATTTGAATATTTCCCGTGGTACCCTGAATAATGATGAGCGAGACAAAATCAATGATCACATCGTGGTTACCATCGACATGCTGGAGAAACTTCCCTTTCCCAAGCATCTCAAACGGGTTCCTGAATTTGCCGGTGGTCATCATGAGACCATGATTGGAACTGGATATCCAAAAGGCTTAAGCAAGTCGGATATGTCAGTTCAGGCACGCATTATGGGTATTGCTGACATATTTGAAGCACTGACTGCCAGTGACCGTCCCTATAAAAAGGGCAAAACGCTTTCAGAAGCCATGCGGATTATGGGCTTTTTCAAAGCAGATCATCACATCGATGCCGACCTCTTTGATGTCTTCCTCTCAGAAGGCGTCTTTCAAGACTATGCCGATCAATTTCTTGATGCTAAATATATCGATGAAGTGAATGTTCAACAGTACCTGGAGATCCAACCTAAGGCTTTGAACAATTAAGAAATATCAAAGGGGAGGATTATCATGGAGATAAAACCTGATCTTGGACGCCTGATGCGGCGGGAGATTTATACGTTTTTAACCATCACGGCAGTTGTCGTGATCTGCACTCTGATTATTCAAGCACTTGTCGTAAATCTTGATCCTGAAGTGACCAATGATGAGTTTGTCAAATATGTCTGGTCCTGGGTGGCTGGGCTTCTCATCGCAATTTGGGTTATAGTACCCTGGTTTCAATATCTCTGGATCATCAACCTGCGGTACTCTATTGCTGATGAGCGGCTGGTGATCAATAAAGGCATCATCACTAAAAAAAGTGTGAGTATTCCTTATTCCGCTGTGACTGATTTTACACTAAGTCGATCACTTTATGAACGCTGGTTAGAAATCGGTACGATCATGATCCAAACGGCTGGACAAAGTGTTCAAGCCAGTGGTTATGAAGGCAAGCTGGAAGGTCTCATCGAATTTGAATCTTTGCATGAAACATTGAGAGCCAAGGTTAAAGCCTATCGGGGAAGTCATATTGCAGAAGCACCAGCACCACCAATTGAGGCTGATGAGGCTGTCTTGAATTCCATTTTGGATGAAATAAAAAAGATTAATCGAAAACTGGAATAATTACTGCCGTCTCAAAAAAGTCCTGAGAAAGTACAGCAGGACCGCGAGATGCACTGCTGTCCCAAAAAATAAATCACCCCAGATCCAGATAGATCCTGTTTGACTATGTATAAATGCTTTGGCTATCCAGAATGGTGGCAAAAAAGCAGACAACCAGTGCCACTCAGAGTTCCAGAAAAACACCATGGGGATAGCCAGATACATTATCCCCATCACCTTGCTAAAAGCCAGACCCTCAACCTTATTCTCTGAAAAGGCGACCAGGAACAGTGTCCCGATAGCCGCCTCAAGAGCAACCATACTTGCAATACCAATTGCATGAATAGGATTGAGTTGAATCAGAGCAGTTGCATATATGATCAGAAGAAAAAAGCCTGCACTGAGTAGCATGGGCATGATGAGTTTATAGGTCAAATAGCCCTCTTTCCTCAAGGGTGTGATGCTGATAAAATCAATCACAGCTTCATCGCGTTCATCCAGAATAATAAAGCCATATATCATCGCGAAGAGCATTCCGGGAATTAAGCTGAGGAAGCTTACAATAAATAGACGGTAAGGGGCGGTGTCAAAACTGAGCCTGCTCTGGATAAGCATTTCAATCGCAGGAAGGAACCAAAGCAAGAGCGTAATGGCCAGGGGTCCAAAGAGAGCCAACACCAACGTGGAGTCACGAACAACGTGCTTTAAGTCTCCCCGGGCCAGGACAGCAATAGGTGTCTTCATATTAAGCGGGGTGCCTGACATATTTATTAAAGCGTTGATATACCCAGCTACCGAGGATCAAGAACCATATCAACAAGCTGGCTACTGAAAATAATTTCTCGGATAGGGCATAATCAGTGCCTAAGACATCCAACAATATCAGGGTTGCCCGCGTGGGGAAAATATAGAATAGTGGCGTGTCAAAAAGACGTATATAGGCAAGTATTGGAAGACTAATCAGAAGCCCCGCCCCCAGGGATTTTACAAAGTAATCATTTACGTGGCGTGCTCTTGCCGCGAAGATGAGCCCGAAAAGGGTGTAAATAAGAGCACTGAAAACAGCTCCAAAGACAAACCACATCAAATCCTGTCCCCCAATGGATGCGCCTAACATGATTAGAAGTGCAGAGAGGGTTGCCAGGAATAGAAAGGATAAGATTTTAGCCAGGAGGTATTCACGGAGTCTCAAGGGAGTGACAAATAGACTTTCTGTTAAATTTTGTCCTCGCTCCAACAGAACGATAGCTCCGATAAAGAAAAATCCCAGGGCACAGATATCGCTAAAAAGAATCAGGGTTAGCGCCGGGTATACCATGGTATCGGGTAATAGTCTTAAAACAATGATGTAAAGTATGGTAAGGACTGCATAGGCATAATAGAACCCATGTCTGAACTGAAATCGAATGTCCTGACCCATAGCTGCCAGAAGTCTCATTGTAATGATCTCCCGGTGGTCTTGACAAAAACGTCCTCGAGGCTGGCCTCTCTGCTGTGGATGGTTTCGATGAAATAATTGTTTAAAATGTTTTGGAATGTCTTGTTGCTACCAAGATTGTCCATGGGAATGGAAATGGTTTCTAGCTTATCACCATCCCGATATTCAAGTTCCAGAAATCTTTGACCATGTTGGAGTTTGAGTTTTCTGGGAGCATCAATTAGACTGATCTCTCCATCGACAATAAAGGCAACACGATCACACAATGTATCAGCGACATGCATGTCGTGGGTGGTGATGCAAATGGTGTTACCGCGAGCCTTTTCCTCTAAAATCAACGACTCCATCTTTCGCAAATTGACTGGGTCCAGGCCAGCAGTGGGTTCATCGAGAAAGATCAGCCTGGGATTGTTCAGCAGGCTTCGACAGAAGTTCAACCGAACCTTCATCCCCTTCGAGTAATCACTCACACGGGTTCTCGCAGCTTCTTCCAGTCCTACCGCAGCCAGCAGTTCCATTGGATTCCTGGTCATGCCGGTATAAAATTGCGCAAAGAACTCCAGGTTTTCAAGAGCAGTGAACTTGGTATATAAATTGGGCGTTTCAAAGGCAACGCCAATGGACTCATAAAATTCAGAGTTTAGTTTTTGAAGATCAAGACCATTGACTGAGACTGAACCCCTGAAGTTTTTCAAAATACCGATGAGGATTTTTTGAGTTGTGCTTTTTCCCGCGCCGCTGGGACCAAGAAAGCCAAAGATTTCTCCATCATTAATATGAAAATTTAGACCTCGGAGTGTGTCCTGAGTATTTGAGCCATAAGCGAAGTGAAGATCATTTACCTGAATCATGAGGATTGCCTCATTCTGGATGTCAATTATTGTCTAGTAGTTGAATCCCACGTGGTTCCAGCTTGATCAGGCGTTTTTTGTACAACGCACCAATTGAACGTTTAAACACTTTTTTACTCAACCCAAATTCACGATAAATAACATCGGGTGGTGTCTTGTCATTAAAGGGCAGAAAGCCATCATGCTCTTTAAGCAAATCCAGAATCTTTTGACTCGCGGCATCCATGTGCTGTATGCCGGGTTCCTGGAGAGTTAGATCAATCTTGCCATCCTCACGAATATTTTTGATGTAACCCTCAAGCTGTTGACCCTGTTGCAACGGTTGAAATACTTCATCTTTGAAAAGCAGTCCCCAATACCCATTCTCGATAATGGCTTTATATCCCAGATCGGTGCGATTTACGATAAACAGATCAACTTTCTCACCTACAGTAAAACTTGGGTTCTCATCGCTTAAAAATTTATCAAGTTTTGTGCTGGCAGCGATGCGATTACTGACAATGTCAAGATAGGTGTGTACCACATAATGTCGACCTTCGAGAAGTTTATGACTCTGCTCGCGAAAGGGAACCAACAGGTCTTTGGGTAGGCCCCAATCCAGAAAGGCACCCATTTCGTTATTATCAATGACCTTCAGGCTGGCAAACTCACCCACCATGGTTTTGGGTTTCATGGTAGAGGCGATAATGGTGTCGGTGGAATCAAAGTAGACAAATACCTCAAGCATGTCGTCAACTTTGGTACCGGCGGGGACTTCACGTTTTGGTAAAAGAATATCACCTAGTTCTTCACCATCCAGATAGATCCCAAAGTCTACTTCTCGCATAACGTAGAGCGTATTCATTCTTCCTATTTGAGACATAGAACCCTTTCTTAGTTTGTGGATGAAGTTAAGGATGGGGTAATGGGATGAAACTGGAAACTGGAAATTTGGTGCGATGGCCGCTCAATGTCCGGATTTTACCGGGGATATTTTACCTTGCTGTCCATAACCAGGGTTACAGGTCCTTCATTCATGATATGAACCTGCATTTCGGTCCCAAACTCGCCCTTTTCAACTTCAATCCCCTGATGCCAAAGCTGGTCCATAAAGTGTTCATAGAGTGGGATTGCTTTTTCAGGGCGGGCAGCTTTGGTAAAGCCAGGCCTTCGACCCCGCTTGTAATCAGCTAAAAGCGTAAATTGGGATATAACGAGAGCTTTCCCCTCAACCTCTTTGATGGACAAATTCATCTTTTCGTTTTCATCTTCGAAGATGCGTAAGCCAACGATTTTATCTGCCAGCCAGTCAGCATCCTGCTGCGAATCATCCTCTGCAACCCCTAAAAAAATGACATAACCGATGTCAATTTTCCCTCGGGATCGACCAGATATTTTGACTTCACCGCTACCGACTCGTTGAATAACTGCAATCATGGAGCTATTTCAACCAGACGTTTTCATCGCCAAAAGATTCACGTAAAGTTCTAATAAAGCCTCGGTTTGCAGAAACCCGGGCACTTCTCGCCATCATGATTCTCTCCCGCTTATTACCTTCCCGCAGGTGGAAAATCAGAGTGCATGCACCAGAATAGCGTCTGGCCAGAACCTGGGTTTCATCCAAAACATTTCCAGCCAGAAGAGCGGGGTCAAAAGCGATATGAACTTCACGGGCGTATTCATTTTGACCCTCTTCCAGGGGGATCACCTTGTTCACCAGCACCTTTAAGTCGTCATCACTTCTTTTTGAAACCCGACCTTCCATATAGACCCTGGAATCATTGGCTATATATTCTTTATACTTTGTAAAGGCATCTGAAAAAGCCAGGGCTTCTATGGATCCGTCAAGACCATTCAGAGTAAAAAATGCCATCTGGTTATTGCGTTTATCGTAGTGAATTTTCATCCCTGAGATAATACCGCCAATGCGTACGTCTTGTTCATCCCGAGTTGCAGTCAGATCAATGAGATCCATATTGGAGAACGCATTGATTTCACTTTCAAAACCATGCAGGGGATGCCCGGTAAGATAGAATCCAATGTACTCACGCTCACGATTGAGCATATCCATGTTGTTCCAGGCCGGTGCGTCTCCGAGTTCAGGTTCACGGATCATGGCTGAATCACCGCCACCACCAAAGAGATCCGTCTGGTTGGTGTTTTTAAGGGTTTGAACGCGTTGGCCATGGTAAACCGCATCTTCAACACTGAGGAATTTTTCCCAACGTGTTCCCGGGAGTGAATCCATAGCACCACTACCTACAAGGGCTTCGACCACACCTTTGTTGGTGCTTTGAGAATCTACACGAGAACAAAAATCAAAGATGGATTCAAAGGGACCATTGTCCAGGCGTTCCTGCATGATGACTTCAGCAGCTCTGGAGCCGACCTTCTTGATAGCGTTCAGTCCGTAAATAATACTTTTATCATCACCTGGGGCAAAATGAACCATACTGGCATTAACATCAGGTGGAATCGTTTTGATACCCAGTTTGCGACATTCGGCCAGAAGCATCTGAATCTTTTCAGTATTATCCTTTTCTGAACTCATGTTAGCAGCCAGGAATTCCACTGGATAGTGGGTCTTCAGGTAAGCTGTCTGGTAAGCAATGACCGAATACGCCGCTGAGTGACTCTTGTTAAAGCCGTATTCTGCAAACTTTTCAATCAAATCCCAGATTTTGCTGGCCAGCTTCTCATTGATATCGTTTTTGCGGGCACCAGAAATGAATTCTTCCTTCATCTCATCCATGAGAGACTTGATTTTCTTACCCATGGCTCGGCGCATTAAATCAGCTTTTGAGAGAGAGAAGCCAGCGATTACCGAACCCAGTTGCATAACCTGTTCCTGGTAGACAATAATTCCGTAAGTTTCCTTTAGAATCTCTTCCATCAAGGGATGCAGCGATGTGACTTTCTGCTCACCATGTTTACGAGCGATAAAGTCATTGATGTTGCCCATGGGACCCGGACGATACAGGGCATTCATGGCAAATAAATCTTCAAGGACAGTTGGCTTGAGCTTTTTGAGATATTCTCGCATACCGGTGGATTCAAACTGGAACAGACCAATGGTAAGACCGTCTGAAAAGAGTTTATAAACGGCAGGGTCATCCATGGGAATGGTGGCGATATCAATTTCCACACCATGAAACTTCTTAATGAGTTCAACTGCCTCCTGGATCACGGTCAAAGTTCTAAGACCGAGGAAGTCAAACTTGATAAGCCCGACATCTTCCAGTGCTTTCATGTCGTACTGGCTGGTTACAGAGCCGTCCTTGGCAGATTTGTAAAGTGGAATGTAATCTGTGAGTTTTCCTGGAGCGATAACCAGACCAGCAGCATGCTTACCGGCATTACGGTTCATACCCTCTAATACTTCGGAGTATTCAAATAACTGGGAGTGGACTTCATCCAGTTCGGAAGCCTGTTTCAGCTCTGGGCTTTTCTTCAGGGCCTGGGGCAGTTTAATGCCGAGCTCCTCAGGAACCAGTTTTGCAATTCGGTCCGTCTCCTTGATAGGAACTTCCAGGACTCGACCTACATCCCGAATAACTGCACGTGCCTTAAGCTTATTAAAGGTAATGATCTGGGTAACTGAATCATGCCCAAAGCGGTCACGCATGTAATCAATAACCTCTTCGCGTCTATAATAGCAAAAATCGATATCTATATCAGGCATGCTCACACGATCAGGATTCAGAAAGCGCTCAAACAGTAAGTCATATTGAAGGGGATCAAGATCAGTAATACCCAGTGAATAGGCTACCAGACTCCCGGCTGCTGAACCACGTCCTGGTCCAACCGGGATGCCTTCTTTTTTGGCATAATTCACAAAGTCATGGGTAATGAGAAAGTATCCAGGGAAACCCATCTTCTTAATGACATCAAGCTCATAATCCAGGCGTTCCTTGTAGCGGGTATCGATTTGCTTGACCCGACGTTCCATACCCTCCCAGGTGATTGCATCAAGGTGATCATTCAGAGAACGACCTTCTGGAATGGGAAATTCAGGCATGTGGTTTACACCGGTTTCCAGCTTGAACTGGCACATTTCATCAATACGTAGTGTGTTCTCAATGGCTTCTGGAACATCTTTGAAGAGTTCAACCATTTGCTCAGCACTTTTAATGTAAATGTCCTTGGTGTCGTATTTCATGCGATTGGTATCGCTGACATATTTACCCCGACCAATACAGATCAAGGCATCATGAGCTTTGTGATGTTCAGCGCTGACATAATGAGCATCATTGGTTGCGACGAGAGGAATCCCTGTATCTTTTGAGACCTTCTGGATGACTTCCCGGGCAATAGCCTCACGTTCAAATTCACGACCCTCGAGGGTGAAGTGTCTTTGCATTTCCAGGAAGAAATTTCCCCGGCCAAAAATTTCATCATATTCGATGGCCTGCTCTTTAGCTCGGTCATAATCTCCGCGACTAGCGTGATATGTGACCTGTCCACTGAGGCAGGCTGATGTGGCCACCAAACCTTCCGAGTATTTTCTCAAGAGATCTTTATCAACCCTGGGAACGAAGTAAAAACCATCCTGATAAGCCATGGAGGTCAACTTCATGAGGTTCCGATAACCTGTATTGTTTTTGGCCAGCAGAACCAGGTGGTAAGCCCTCTTTCCTTCAGTGGGTAAACGCTTTTCAGTATGGGGTCCTGGTGAGACATAAGCTTCCATACCGATAATGGGCTTAATATTTGCTTTTTTGGCTGCCTTGTAGAATTCTACTGCACCAAACATGTTACCATGATCGGTCAGGGCGAAGCTTTTCATCTCCAGTTCGGAGACCTTAGAAATAATTTGATCTATACGAGCAGCGCCGTCCAGCAGCGAGTAATGGGAGTGATTGTGAAGGTGAACGAATTCGGCCACGGTGTATCCTTATTGTGATTCCCCTAAGGGAAAAGCAGTTAAAAAGTCTGGCCGAAATATAGAGCGGCGAGACCCACAAAAATATCGAGTTTTAAGAACAATTGTACTCTGGAGTAATTTTTTTTAATGGGTTTTTTCCACAGAATAAAAGCGAAAACCAGCAGAGGTAGATTTATCCCCAATAGGACTATCCAAAGATAGATAATGTTGTAGACACCCAGAGCATAAGGCAAGAGATCAATAACGATGAAAGCAACCATAAGAAAAAGGACCAGATTCAAAGTTTTGATCTCTCCCCAGACCAGGGGCAGAGTTCGTGCTTTATCCTGGGCATCACCCTCCATATCTTCCAAATCCTTGACTATTTCACGGATGAGTGTGAACCCAAACGCCAGAGCTGCCATGACCAGGGTGGCCTGAACATTGCTAAAAGCCGTACCGACATAGATGAAGGCCAGTCCCAGCATAAATGAAACGGTCAGATTGCCAATAAGGGGCTGACGTTTAAAGCAGGCGCTATAGGCAATGAGCGTTGGTATGGAAATGGGACCAGCAATTATGAAGGTCTCTATTGATATAAGCCATGAGAATAGCATGCCGGCTGCAAAAAGAAAAATGAGGTAAATGCGAGCTTGACCCGCACTCATGACGCCAGAAGGTAGAGGTCGCTCTGGTCTATTTATACGGTCAATTTCCAGGTCATAAATATCATTAATTATGTTTCCTCCGGCATTAATAGCGATCACCGATAAAATCAAAAACAGAAGATTGCGTGACTGCTCCAATTCACCCAAAAAAGCTGTGGTTAGAACAACTGCCAGAGTGGCTTGAAGCAGATTCAGAGGTCGGAGAATAGTGATCCAGGGAAGCATGTCTGAAACTACACCAGAAGCAGACGGGAGGAAGTGAAAAGGCTTGGGCTGAGAAGTGATTCATAGAAGCTGCTTGCGAAAATCAGCCCTAATCATAATTTCGAGCACACTAGTATTAAATTCAAATCGTTGACGTTCACAAGCGGGGTGAAAAATTATGAAGATTGATCGCATTGAACTTTATTATGTCAAAATACCTCTAGAAGCAAGTAAGCCGGGTTTTTTTGCTCAACCGGCCTATTTCAAGCCCAGTTGGATACCTGGGTTTCGGCAATCGGAAGTCAGATTTTATTTGCTAAAACTGGGTACGGACACAGGTCTTGAAGGTGTTGCGGCAACTGTGGGTATGGGGCCAGAACGAAGTGGTCTGGGATCGATATTAGGGAACTATCTCATGGGACTTAATCCTCTTGATATTCGCCTGATGAATCAACGAATTCAGGAATTTTCATATATAGGCATGCGTAATGGCTGGATTGATGGCGCTATTTGGGATATTATCGGAAAAAGTCGCAATGAGCCACTCTGGAAAGTGTTGGGCGGAAGTGGTGGCCATGTGTCTCCCTATATGTCCACGGGGGCAAACCATGACCATAATCAGGCTAAGAGTCGCGAACTCAGCTCCTGGGCCCAGAATCAAGGCTACAAAGGCATCAAACTGAGGGTGAAGAGTCTTGATGTAAATGAGATGGTCGATTATGTAGGAGCTGCCCGTGATCAGGTGGGTCCAGAGATGAAGATCATGGTGGATGCTAACCAGGGGTGGCCAGTGGATCTCATTGATGAAACACCTAAATGGGATCTGGCAATGGCGCTAGATTTTGCCAAGAGACTTGAACCCCATGAGGTCTACTGGCTGGAAGAGCCCTTAAACCGTGGTAATTTTGAAGGCCTGGCAGAACTCCGGAAAAACACTGCGACTCCCATCGCCGGCGGTGAGTTGAATTCTACCTGGCGAGATTATAAAGCCATGTTGGATCAGGGAAGTTTGGATATATATCAACCAGATGCCGTCATGGCAGGTGGCACTTATGCAGGTGGTATAAGCAATGTCTATTGGTTGATTAGAGAGATTCAGAAGCGTAATCATGCAAACCAGACAGATAAAGTTAAGTTTAGCCCCCACACCTGGACAACAGGTCTGGGTTTCGCCGTGGCGTTACAGTTGGTTGGTGTGATTCCCGAGGAAGAGCGTAGTCTTTTGGAATATCCTCTGGAGGGAAACTGGACTGCTGATGCCTGGGCTCGCTTTATAAAAGGAGGTTTCCCCAGGGATGATGTTGGTAGAATTAAAATTCCAGATAGCCCTGGTCTGGGAATAGAAATTGACTGGGATGTGATCCGACGTTTTGGGAAAAGAATCTATAAAGGGACACCTGCCACGGTAGGAATAAGCGCTTTAAGAGATCGTGGATTCAAGCAGGCGATGTACTTAAAAAAGAAGAAGCGTGATCAATTCAAGCGATCGGGTAAGGCTGAATTTAGCTTGCCCGAAGCACCCTTTTAACGATATAGAAAAGGAATCAGGTAATCATCAATGAGTGATTTTAAAAAATATACACAAGCCAATCGGGAAGCCTGGAATGAGGCTATGCCCCATCACCAGAAATCCAATGCCGACAAATGGGATAACGCCTTTGCTACCCAGGGTTTCTCTGTGATTACCGAGCCGGAACTATCTTTAATTAAGGCTTTGAATATTGAAGGACAGAAGATTGCCCATGTTTGTTGCAATAATGGAATTGAACTTATGTCCCTAAAAAATATGGGTGCCGGAGAATGTGTAGGGTTTGACATCTCTGATGAAGCTATCCAGGAGGCTCAAGGGAGAGCCGCAAAATTTGACATAGCATGTAAGTTTGTTCAAACCGATATCTATGATATCCCAGAGAAGTATCACGATGAGTTTGATATCGTATATATCAGTATCGGATGCCTTGGATGGATGCCAGGTATTCAGCGCTTCTTTGGTAAGATTGCCTCACTACTCAATGAATCAGGAGAGCTGTTTATTCATGAATCTCATCCCTTCTCCGAGATGCTTCCCTCAGACGATCTGGAAAACGTGGATCCGATGAAAATTATTGAGCCTTATTTTAAAAAGGATCCCTACATCGATAATGATGGGATCGACTATATTGGAAATACGAGTTATCAATCTAAAACCATGTATTGGTTTGTATGGACTATATCAGACATCATCATGGGTATTATTGATAATGGATTAAAAGTGCGACATTTTTCTGAATACCCAGATGATATTTCAACACTACATGGCAAGAATCAAGATGCTGGGCCAGACATCCCGCTCAGCTATATTTTGATCGCCGAAAAAGAATAAGAAGACACTACATTGTCAGACATGATTAATTCAATCCATAGATTGATCCATCACATGAGTCATGATTTGTTTGGAGGACCTCGGGTGCTTGGCTTTAACTGGGTTATCAATTTCCAGAAAGGCATGACCCTTTTCTGGGTGCTTGGCCTGATGCTATTCTACGACAATTATTCTATCCAGGCCTGGGTATATCTGGCGTTACATGGTAGTTATGGTATCATATGGGTTCTCAAGGATGTCATTTTTCCTGATATTAAATGGCAAACAAAGATCACTTTTGGTGCAGGACTTATTGCCTTCTTAATGGTGCTGGGACCCTATTGGATAGCGCCCTATCTCCTGATATCACCCGTGCTGGGTGAAACCCATGTTGGTGCGAACTGGATTTGGACAGGCGCTGCGATTTTTATTTATGCAATCGGCCTGGCTCTCATGCTTACAGCAGATGCCCAAAAATTCTACACGTTAAAGCTTGAAAAGGGTCTCATCACCACCGGGATGTTTCGCTATATCCGACATCCCAACTATCTCGGTGAGATGATGATTTACGGGTCTTTTGCACTCCTGACATGGCACTGGATACCCTGGGCGATCTTAGCCTGGGTTTGGTTGGGCTATTTTTCCATTAATATCATCATGAAGGAACGATCCATGTCACGCTATGAAGAATGGGACCAGTACAAAAAGCGGTCGTGGTATTTGATTCCTTTTATCTTTTAAAACCAATAGTGATTGTGGCCAGTGATTTTCGTTTAGCCACCTGGTCACTGCCTTTGGCAGCTTGATTTGAAGTGTATTGTTTAAATGTTTTGTTGTCTTGAAAATGAAAACACACCCTGTTCCCAGAAGACCTTACTGCTAATCAGCAAGGCTGTACCAATGCTGATGTCCAGAGTCGCAACAGCGACGAGAAAGGTATGATTTCCTTGAGAAACTCTTGAAAGTACTGAGCCAAGCACAATCATTAAAGCAAGGGCGATAAAGAATTGAAATCGGTAAAATTGCCACAGTTTGGGTGAGGTGAGCGCATCAATGCGAGTCATGTTTTTCCGGCAACTTTTAAGGAAAATGTAACGGGTTTTGACCAATCCAACGGCGATACCAGCAGTCCAGCTAAATAGACGACCCCAGCCTTGTGGCTCCAGGTTATAGGCCTCTGTTGCTAGCTCAGCACCCTTGTTCAAAAGGATAATGGGACCCATATACCATATCAGAGCAGCCAGCAGCTTTAGTGTTTTGTGTGAGACATTCATCCTGCCTCAAAGTAAGCACATTATCTCGCGAGTAAAGAGAATCCGGATTTAGTGATTAATTAGGCTAAACATAGAATAGACAGATTTTTATAGGCGCTTTGAATAAGATAGGTTAACCTCCAGTGATAAAGGATGATTTACAGTCATGAAATCAATCAAATATAGTTTAATTCCATTGATGATATGCTTTGTGCTGCACGCTTGTTCAAAGGAAAGCAATACACCTGACTCAAACTCTCCAGACCTGACCATCCTCTATACAAATGATGAACATGGCTGGATCTCAGAAACAAGCGATGCAGAGGGTGCTGCAAAACTGTTGGGTGTTTGGAAAGAGGATGAAGGTTATACCCCCAATAGCTCCTATCTCATTCTGAGTGGGGGCGATAATTGGACAGGTCCGGCTATATCAACCTGGTTCCAGGGTGAGTCCACCGTAGCTACTATGAATGCCATGGGATATAACGCCGCCGCCATTGGTAATCACGAATTTGATTTTCAAGTGAGTGGTTTGAGGGAAAGAGTATCTCAGGCGGATTTTCCATATCTTTCGGCAAATATTCGCCTTAATTCCAATGACCAAATTCCTGATTTTGCTCAAGCGTATGTTATCCAAGAAGTGAATGATATTCTGGTAGGGATCGTTGGTTTGACAACAACCAGCACAAGCTATAGCACATTTCCCGCCTATGTTGAAGACTATCATTTTATTCCCTATGAGGATGCCCTTGAGGAGTGGGTACCTCAGATCTGGGCCGAGGGTGTTGAGATCGTATTGTGTGTCGCTCATATTTGTGGCAATGAGATGCGGTCACTCGTACCAGTTGCATCCGAGCTTAATATCACCATGATTGGTGGAGGGCATTGTAACGAGTTGATCAGTGAAATCCAGGGAGACGGGTCTGTTGCACTGATTGAAGGTGGCTGGAGAATGGATAACTATGCTCGTCTGGATATCTGGTATAACCAGAAGGAAATGTTCGTCTCCGATCTGGTGGCGACAACCCATCAAAATCAAGGAGGCACCCCTGATTCTGAAGTAGAGAGTGTTGTTGCCATCTGGGAAATGGCCACAACAGAAGCACTGGGAGAGGTCATTGGCTATGCACAAAGTCAAATTCCTAGGAATTCGGCCCAAATGCACAATCTGGTCACAGATTCATGGCTATACAGCTACCCTAATGCTGATATTGCTTTCACAAATACAGGAGGTATTCGTCAAACCATTGAAGCAGGGGAAATTACCAAAGGCGATATCATTGGTGTGTTACCCTTTAACAATAATATTCTGGAGCTCCAACTTACGGGTCAGCAAGTGATTGACTGTCTGGAGAATCACGCTGTGGCCGGTATGACCACCTCTGGGGGATACAAACATGCCGATGGAACGGCATTCAAATTGGACAGCGTCTACTCAGTTCTGACCACAGATTATCTCTATATCCAGGAGAACAGCTCTTTGAGCAATTATGATCCCAACCCCTATTACACAGAGATGAATTATCACCAACCCACTGTTGATTTTATTACTTCTATGAATACCAGTGATACCAATCCTCTGGATGATTATTTGGACTATATACCACGCAGGTAAAATAGGCGCAAACCACCAAAGCATGTGTGAAATCTAAGATAACTGCTGTGGGTGATACCTGGCTAAACCTTACCCTATCCTTACAATATGTATTTACATGAAATATGTTAAAAGTCTCACGGAGGAGTGATTCTCTACAGCGTTAGCACCTGACGATAACTTTCCATGATTTCATCAACTGGCAAAACCTGATTGATACCTGAAACACTTTTTCCAGCCTGGAGAAAATGTTGGTAGTTCCCGGCTTTTCCACGATCATTTTTGAGGGTTCTGAACGAGCGTAAAGAATAGAACATGCGCAAATATTTTTTCGTTTTGGATCCTTGCAACAGCCATCGAGCAAACGGTCCTGCGTTAAGACCCATTTTTTTGATATGGTCAGTTTCAATGACAGAAACAGGCACCCCTGAAAGTTTATCCGTGAGGACAATCTGATTTTCACCGGCATCCAGGATGGCTTGTTTATAATCTGAGTGTGCATTGCATTCCTGGGTCGCGATAAATCGCGTACCCATCTGGATGCCGGAATAACCCAGATCCAACATCCGGGCAACATCCCGGGGGAACGCAATACCTCCAGCGCAGATCAGGGGTTTTCCAAAATCAACCAGGTCTTCATAAAGTTTGGTTGCTGCTTCGGTTCCGGCATGTCCGCCTGCTCGATCATTGACACAGATGAGGCCATCTACACCGCCGTCAAGCGCTTTCTCAGCCCACTTTCGAGTTGTTGTATTGTGATATACCAAGCCCCCATGGGTATGGATTTTCTCAGCGTAGTATTTGGGATTTCCCAGAGCTGTGATGAAAAATGAGACGCCTTCTTCAAGAGAAATATCCAGCCAGGCTTTAATGCGATCGAGATAGCGTTGCGAGCTTTTCTCTATGAGTAAATTTACCCCAATGGGTTTTGAGGTGAGACTGCGAATGTAGCGTAGTCCTTCTCGAAAATCATAGCCGTGTACATAGGTCAGGCTGAGGGGCTGAACGATACCAATCCCGCCGGCTTCGGAAATGGCCGCCACCAATTCTGGATTAGAACAGGGATACATGGCGCCCCCGATTATGGGGAGTGCTATATCCAGATTATTACAAAAGGTATTGAATGCTTTCTGCGATTCCCCCGTCTGCATCATTCATTCATCCCATAGGTGTCTTTAATTTTATCAGACCGTAGAAAAATGCCAGTCCAGGCTGTGTAAAGTGCCACACAACCCATGATGATCAAAAGTCTGACCCAATCATCACCAGTAGCAATTCGAAGTTGGATATATTCATAGGCTCCATATAGCCAGACTAGTGCCGCCAGGTAAGCAATAACCTCAAGGCTGATAATCACCCACTTCTGCTTAATAAAGAAAAGGAAGGGAATGAGTAGACTAATAATGGCCAGTACATTGTGGTTCCCACGAGAAAAATGGGCGGCTAAGAGGATGATCATAAAGACGTAGGGGATAATTCGAGATTTCAATTTTGATTCCTTTTATAAAGTTTAGGGGAGGTACTTGCCTGTTACAATGCGGGGGGCACCACTGTAGTCCTGGATGATCTCCAGGTCGTGGAAGCCCTTTTCCATAAATATATTTAACACAGAGTTTTCCTGGGGAGCACCACCAAATTCAAATAGAAAATGGCCACCAGGGATGAGTAAATCGGGTAGAATCTCGGCAAAACGATGATAAAATGAGAGACCATCACCCCCTTCAAACAGGGCTAGCTCTGGATCAAACTGTGCAACCTCTGCCTGGAGTTGATCCTTCTCGCTGAGAGCAATGTAGGGTGGGTTTGAGACAACTACATCGAAACGCTCATCAATCTTTGGAAGTGATGTGAGAATATCAATTTCCTGGAAGGCCACGTGAGTTTTGTTGAGTACGGCATTCTCTTTGGCTAAGGCTAAAGCCTCACTCGAAACGTCGATACCCAGGACATTTACCTCCTCAAGGGACTGAGCTAGCGCAATGGCGATACATCCAGAACCCGTGCCGATATCCAGAATACGGGCTGCAGGCTTGATGTTTAATGCCAGAGTCTTCTCAACCAAAATTTCTGTCTCAGGGCGCGGAATTAAAGCTGCTGAGGTCGTTTTGAGAACAATGTTCATAAAACCAGTCTCACCCACAATATGTTGGAGAGGCTCTCTGGTTCCTCTGCGTCTGATGTATTCTCGGTAAATATCCATCTCGTCTTTGCCCATGGGGCGATCAAAAAAGAGATAGAGCTCTAGACGATTCCTTTTGAGAACATTTCCAAGGAGGATTTCTGCATCCAGACGGGCATCAGGAACACCCTTCTTTTCCAGAAAGTCAGTACTTGTTTTGATAATGTCTACAACACGCCAATTAGTCATAAGGAGAAAATAGTTTTTGAAGGTTAATTGTTAACTATAAAATAAGCAGGTATATCAATTTCCATCAAGATATTTTTGGGCTATTAAATATCAATTCGACAAGATGAGATTGACGAGCGAAACCAGATCTTGAACATCGATGTATGTATCTCCGTTCACGTTTGCCGTTTCATTTTGCGCATCGCTGGGTGATATATTTCCAAGGATAATGTTCACAAGAATCACAATATCATTGACGGAGTTCTGGCCATCAAAATTGAGATCGCCAGGCAGATACTCAGAAAAAATACGTATCAGATCTGGACGTGTTTCTGTTTGAAGGGCTCCAGTATGGTCTCGAATAGAAAGACTAATATCATATATGCCAGGATCAGTATAAATATGAGTGGGGTGTTGTTCCACACTTCGATTTCCATCACCAAAATCCCACTCCCACCAGCCCACCGGACCTGTCGAAAGGTCAGAGAAATGGATTGCCGTGTCAATGAGCTCGATATTGCCGTCTGTTTCAAAAGCCGGTGTCACCGTCTGGGGATCAGTATAGACCGTCTCGATAAACTCAATAGAGAGGTCCTGTTCTATATTTGCATTCTTGAATTGAACAAAATAATAATCATTGGGTGATTTGATGTTTGCCTCTGGAGCACCCTGCCAGTCGGTCCATTCAATAAAATGCACATCATCGAACCAGCCATACCCGTCATCTACCGAGGGCATGTCTGTATTGAGCCGAAGATCAAAATGGGTGGCATTGGATGGTGGTATGGTCTCCTTGTGAAAATATGTCCACTCCGTCGTACCGTTTACGCCAGAATTCATATCATGGGTAGCCAGGATATTTGAGCTGGTGCGACTAGCATAATATCTTACCTGGATTTTAACATTACTGGCGTTACGTGTCATGAGATAGGCCGAGATATGATGCATTTTGGAGGCATCTAGACGAATGCGGTTTTCGAGATTTGTGATCACATTATCACCAGAACTGGGTGTGCGGTGCTGTCCAATAGATCGCTCCCCGGAATGTGCTTCTGTTAGATCAAACCATTCGTCATTGCTGTTTGTATTCCACTCACTGGCACCTTCGTCCTCCATATTGCCATACCAGAGCAGTTCACGACCCAGACGATATTCCCAGCCGGTTCCTGGAGGCGAAGCAAGCGATGAAATATTGCCCATTTGGTGTATTTCCAGTGGATCTGACATCCAGGTAGTTCCTAGGAGATCAGGATCAAATGCACGTCGGTTATAAATGGAAGTGCGTGGCATGGATAGGGTGTCCATCCAAACTGAGGCAGAAGCGTTCTCTCTGTCAACGTAAAGATATGTGTCCAGATCTTTGGACTTGCTGGCCAGATAATCCAGCAGGTGAACACCTAGATCACCATAAGCAGGTACCGGGATATAGTCATCCAGATAAACGGGTGTTGCTGAATAGGCCGCAAATCCACTGGCATTCACTTCGGCATTGAGAATGACCGAGGGGAAGGTCTCATGATAATTCAAGTCAAATACAAAATTCCCAAGGGAGTGAGCTATCAACTTTCCATTATAAATCTCAAAGCCCTGAATGATATGGGGATGATGGACCACAACCAGATCTGCCCCGCCATCAATGGCAAAATGACGAATCTCACGGTCCCACATGTGGGGAACATCCTGGCGGAAGGAATAATTCTCATCTTCAGCACTATCCTCTTCCAAATCCATGTTAATATTTAATTCTCGAGGAACTATCCACTCCTGGGCGGCGATATCAGGCCCGAAATAGCCATCATAGCCTGCTCCTGGGGATGAGGAGTATTCACTACCCGCGTGCATTTCCATAACCACCAAATCAGCCACATCCCTCACGGCATTGATTTGTTGTAAAAGGTAATAAGGGGTCAAATAGGCGAACCCGGGTTTGTTATATCCGGCATTCAGATAGGGTTGATAATTATTGTATTGACCGGTGCGGTCACTATTGGCCAGCCAGGCAATGGAAACACCCAGGTTGTTGGTAAAAAGGGGCTGGTATGCCTCATCACTATCTTCACCAGAACCTGAATATAGGATATTGTTTTCAGCCAGGGTCTGCTGGGTGGTTTGCAAGCCTGTCAGTCCATAATCCAGGGTGTGATTATTGGCTAGAGATACAATATCAATTCCTGCCTCAGATAAAGCAGAGACATATTGAGGATGACCCTTAAAGGTCACTGATTTGGTGGGATGTTCCTCGCCATCTATGGTCATGACACACTCAAGGTTGGCAATTGTAAGGTCAGCAGCTTCCCCAAAAAACTCCAACGTTGGTTCAAAAATGGCATTGATTCCCTGTGTTTCCAGGATACCACCGGTGTCCTCATATCTCCTGGCGATCATGATATCACCCACAAAATTCAATTTCAGAGGAAAACTATCGTTGCCTTCATCCACAGTAATTACAGCTCTAGCCTGACCCATATTACCGGACTCATCAGAGACCTGGAGTATAACAGTGTAGTCGTGGCCATCTTCTATGAGATAAGTATGTGAAGGAGTTGGAGATTGACTGGTTTCGCCATCGCCAAAATTCCATTGATAATCGTGTGTTTCGCTATCTGGGTCGTTAATCTGAGCCTGGAAGTCGATATCAACACTACGCTGATTGAAGCTGTTTCTGTATAGTAGACTCTGGGAATGCTGAATCTCAACGTCTGGGGTGAAGGCAATGGCATTGCTAATATCGAAAATCTCATCAAAAAAGATACGGGCATATTGATCGGTATCACGATCATTGATGTAGATGATGTTTGTCAAGCGGGGATAGTAGTCAAAACGGGCAAACCAATCATCTCCCACCGGTAGGCGGAACAGATTCCAGGTATCTTCAGGGAAATACCCCTGATTAACCGTGACCCATTCTTCAATATCCATTTGTTGGCTGCCATCGAAAGCATAAAAAAGAGTATTGAGGGAATCTTGGAAGGCAATTCCTTGAATTTCACCAATAGATTGGATATAGGCAGCGACCTGAAACACTGAACCATCAGAAACGGGGTGGGGGTCAATACTTTGAGACTTCCAGGTATTACCCCAGATTTCCAGAGAATAATTCGAATTCATGAAGGTTCTATCAGAATCCAATACCCAGGAAAGAGGATGATAATCTTCATCTGAATAAGATTGCAGGCTGATCTCTCCTGAATCAAAATTTTCAAGGACAGAGATGGGTTCATGCCCGGGAATATTGTCATTTATGGTTTCGTTTATTGGACTGAAATTACCAAAATGATCCTCGGCTTCAATTCTGAAGACATAGTCCCCATCAGGCTCAAGATTTTCCATCATGAAGTGGTTCATGTGAGGGTTTGCAAACTGAACGTTTGTAGTGGCGTCCATAAAGAGAGATGTGGTGGTGAGGCTGTCTGTATCATAGATGATACGATAGGTCTTATGATTGGTGTCGTATACGGGATCCCATCTCAGACTGACATAAGTTTGACCATCAAATTCATTTCGCCAATTGGGGATGACTGGAGGAGGAGTTTCATCGGCGACGCTCATCCAGTTCGACAGATAAGCCTCCAATGCATCAATAAAGGGCTGGTAATACTCCAACAGAATACTGTAGTTCTGATATGAGGAAGGGTACTCTCCAGCATAAAGTTCAGTAAGCGGCATATCCAAATTCTGGAAGAGCATGGGTTTTTCAAAAAATTCGATTTGCACCCAGGGTTCATAAACTTCGTTATTATTAAAAAACTGCCGGAGGTAGAGCATCTGCACGCCGGTATTAGGCCCCAACAGGGTATAGGTGTGGGGTACCTCGATATCTCCCCCAACGCCATGATAGAGAAACTCGCCACTATAGTGTACACGATAATACTCATCGACTCGCTCGGCGTCATGCGCACCAAACTGTGTGGCATCAATGGGATATTCGGCTGTAAAGTTTACCAGGTCAAGATTGTCATCAGAAATATCTCGAATCGGTTTGTTGGCATTGGCTGCATCATAGCCGCTTGAGAGAACAATACTCTGAAAGTTGGCGTGAGCGGAATTGTCATCAAAACTATGGGTATGCAGGACCAGGGGAGAATGCGGGCCCAGTAGCATCAGGGAATCACTGAGGACTTCGTGAAAGACCTGGAAAACCGTATTGCTGTTGCGAGAGGGGTCGGATAAAGATTTGTTATTGCTATAAGGGTAGGATCCTGTCCATTTTACTTCTCTACCTGCCCCGGAAATCATCATGGCAAAGGCATCGGTTTGGAGAAACATCTCAGTCCCGAGATAAGGGGAGATAAAATCATCACAGGGATGAGGTATTTCGACGATAACATGCGACCGGCGGGCATTTGGACTAATAATGAATAGACCCCATCCGTTGGCAAAGCTTCCCACAACATCGTCACTCGGGAAGTCAGGTTGGTTCATGTCTGTATAGGACATGTCGAGGCGTTCTCGGATTAGATAGTAGGTTCTATTAAAAACCACATCTTCAAATTGTACCAGTTCATAGTGGAAGGTTTCCAGCGAATCGCTGAGTAGCTGATCTGCCAGCGTCACATCATTCTGGAGCAGGGCTTCAAAAATATTTCGCCAGTGCGCTAGCGTATTGGTAAACTCAGGAATGATACGATAATTACCAAATCCATCACTCTGGACATCCACCCAGTCCGGTCCATAATCGTTGTACCCTTCATTGGCGATACCCTCTGAAACATGGCTGACATAATTGTCATAGGCGGTACTTGGTGAAACACCTCCAATAAACTCCATGAGAATTCCCGACTCATAGACAATGTCAGCCCTCGCACTTCCCACGGGGATGAGTAAAAGTAATAGCAGAAAAAAAGGATATCGTTTGATGTTGCTCACAAGGCTTGAAAATTAAGCTATAATTAGTGAAATGGATACTGACATTATCTAACAAATTAATTTGGCTCAAAGGCTTCATCGGAAGACCTGATTAAAATGATTTTCCTTCTTAGGGATGGGTTTACCTGCTATTTTAGTGTGATTCTTCTAACTAAAGATGTTGCTTTAAAAGGGGGCTTCTCCGTTTATACTGTAATGATGACAATAATTGTAATATTATACCCTTAAATTTAAGGAGATAAATGATGAAACATGAATTACCAGCTTTACCATTTGCACAAGAAGCTTTGGCTCCGGTTATTTCAGCTGAAACACTTGATTACCATTATGGCAAACACCACAATGCCTATGTAACCAACCTGAATAACCTGGTCCCCGGATCAGAGTTTGAAAACTCAAGTCTGGAAGAAATTATTATGAAAGCTTCTGGTGGTGTTTTCAATAATGCCGCCCAGGTCTGGAATCACACCTTCTACTGGAACTGTCTGTCACCAAATGGGGGAGGAGCTCCAGCAGGCGCACTGGCCGCTGCCATTGATGCAGCCTTTGGATCATTTGATAATTTCAAAGCCGAATTTACCAAGGCCGCAGTAACGAATTTTGGATCAGGTTGGACCTGGCTTGTCAAGAATGCTGATGGCTCACTAGCCATTGTCTCTACTGCTAATGCCGGGACACCCATGACCAATGGTCAGACCGCACTCCTCACAGTTGATGTGTGGGAACATGCCTATTACGTGGATTATCGAAATGCACGTCCAAAATACCTGGAAGAGATCTGGAAGATCTTCAACTGGGGTTTTGTAGCGGAGCAGTTCGCAAAATAATACAACATTACATCAGTTTTATTCAATAACCCCGGATTTAAATCCGGGGTTATTTGTATATATGACCCTTCCCTAATATCAAGCCTTGCCATCGAATATCCTGACCTCATATTTACCTCAAGTACAAGCCAAGAGGAATCGCAGTTATGACAACCATGATTAGAACCATATTATTAAGCCTTTTATTTATCAGTAACACGAGCGCAAAAAGCATTCATTATGATCTATCCATGTCTGAGCCACATACTCATTTATTTGAAGTTGAAATGCGTCTGGAGGGAGCCCGGGGTACTGAAGTAGTGGCTTTGCCAGTGTGGACGCCTGGATCCTATCTCATCAGAGAGTATGCCAAGAATGTCCAGGATATCAGTGCTCGTAGTGAAGACGATACCATTTTAAAAATCAAAAAAATAGATAAGAATCATTGGCAGGTTAAAGGCAAAGGTAGCCAGGATATCATTGTGACATATCGAGTATACGCTTTTGAGCATAGTGTTCGGACCAGCTATCTCAATGCAGACCACGCTCTGGTTGTCCCGGCTAGCGTGCTTATGTACTGGCAGAAAAACCAACGACGAAAACATCATCTTCACATCAATATGCCCGATAAGTGGTCAGAGATCACAACGGCCCTGGAGCCTTTTAATAAACCAGGGAATGTGGATTTCATTGCAAAAGATTATGATGAGCTGGTTGACTCTCCCCTTGAGTTGGGAAATCAGCATGTAGTGAATTTTGAAGTATTGGGAAAACCCCATGTCATGGCTCTCTATGGTGCCAGCAATTATGATGATTCGGTGTTGATTAGCGATTTTACAAAAATAATTGAAGCTGAAGCAAAAATCTTCAGCGGCTTACCCTATGAACATTACAGCTTCATCTTTCATGTAGAAGAAGGGCGCGGTGGTTTGGAACACGCCAATTCATCAGTCAATTTTATTAGACGCTGGTCATTTAATGATGAAAAACGCTATAAAAGCCTTCTCTCATTGGTATCTCATGAATTTTTCCATACCTGGAATGTGAAACGCATTGCTCCGAAAGGTGTGGCCAGTTTTGATTATGACCAGGAAAATTACCTCGATGAACTCTGGATGGCTGAGGGCTTTACCAGCTACTATGATGAACTCATACTTCAAAGGATCGGTCACATCGATAAAGACGCCTATCTGGATGTTTTGAAAGATGAGATCAACACCCTGGAGAAACGACCTGGGAAAAACCACCAGTCTGTAGCAGAGGCCAGCTATGATGCCTGGATCAAATACTATCGCTCCAATGAGCATTCCAGCAATTCAACTATCTCATATTACAACAAAGGGCACTTACTGGGGCTTCTGTTGGACATCAAGATCATTGCTGCGACCGGGGGACAGAAGAATCTGGATGATGTTATGTTCAACCTGAATAAAGATTTTGCCTTGAAGAACAAGGGTTATACCAGTGACGATGTCCGCAAGACCTGTGAAGCTGTCAGTGGCCTGAAGCTGAATACATTCTTCCAGGATTATGTGTTTGGCGTTGAACCCCTGCCTTATGATGAGGTCTTTGCTCTGGCCGGTTTGGATCTTGATTCCACAGAGGAAAAGAGTTCGCATCTGGGCATCAATATGCGGGATAGAAGTGGTCGAATCATGATCACCTCGGTAACTGAAAATTCACCGGCCTGGGATGCTGGCCTGAATGTGCACGATGAATTGGTGGCTATTGATGGCTTCAGGGTGAAGAGCGTAAGCCCGGATTATTTCAGAGAGAAGGTGCCTGGAGATCGAATCATATGTACGGTGAGTCGTAATGGGATATTGCAGGATCTGCATCTCACCGTGGGTTTCAAACCCACCTCCATCTCAGAGCTCAAGCAGATCGAGGAGCCGGATGAGAATCAGAAGCTGGTTTTTGAGAAATGGTTGGGCGTTCCCTGGCTTGATGAGTCTCAAGATATCCTTTTTCAGGAATAAGTTGATTATCCCGAGGGGAGTGTTTTGTAAAAATTCAAACCCGTTCTAGGTTTTGTTTTTATCAATAGCGCCCATCACCTTGCGCTGGAGAAATCCCTTAAAGAATGTGTTCAGGAAAGGAACCAGGCCAAGCTTGCTGGGAATGTAGACAGTTTTTTTCTCTCGCTCGACAGCCTGAATGATTTGCGCTACGCAAACTTCAAGGCTGACAGATTCGCTGGTATGCTTCCGTGCGGAATGCTCATGCTTTTTTCCATCTGCCCCAAAGGCGTTTCCCCTGAGATTGGTGCCTCTGATCCAGCTCAACACCGCTTCGAGAATAGTGATTTCACCTCTTAATTCCATATCCAGAGTTTCTAAAAAACCATGCAAGGCATGCTTTGAAGCAACATAACCAGAGTGATTGGGGAAACCCATAATAGCTTGAGCTGTTGAACAACTTACAATTTTTCCATGGGACTGTTTCAAAGCTGGCAGAGCAGCATGACAACAGTTTACCGCACCATGATAATTAACATCCATCAAATCCTGGAAAAATGATAAATCGGAGATATCCTCAAACCGACTCCACATACTTATACCAGCATTCAGGATAAGACCATCCAGTTTGCCGTATGCTTTCAGGGTTGCTTGAACCATGTTCCGGCAAGCGTCTAAATCAGTGATATCGGTTTGTACAGCCAGAGCCGAACCGCCGGAAGCGTTGATCGAATCACACACTCGCTTGAGTTCATCCGCTCTCCGTGCAGCACAGACAACCTTTGCACCTCTTTGAGCGAGGACCCGCGATAGCTCTTCCCCAATACCAGAAGAAGCCCCGGTCACAACAAAGACTTTTCCAACTATGTTCATTTTTAATTCATCCCAAAACTAGTGGAGTTTACTCCGAGAAGACATTATTCCCGACTCCAAAAATGTTTTTCGGATCATGGGATGTTTTGATCTGCTTGAGCAGGTCAATGCTTGTGGGAGAAATAGTACCGTTCATGAAATCTTTACGCAGCTTGCCAACACCATGATGATGGGATATCGAACCACCAGCTTCCATAATCGCTTCTCTCATGGAATATTCGATTGAAGTGAAAAGATCAATGGGATTGTCAACGCCCTTAACATTAATGGCGAACATGAAATAGATACAGGCACCAGTATGATAAATTTGTGGAACACGATAAGAAAGATAAGGTTTTCCAGGGATGTTGTGTTTTTTATGTAGCTCGATCAATCGATTGCTGGCTGCTTCACATACAGCATTCAGTTTACTCCAGGGAACAGAAGTCTCCATGGTTTCACCAACAATATGATACATGGTCATAAAATCTCGGATATAGGCGATGGCAAAGGTGAGGTTATAACCCTTCTTGCCATTCTCGGAGCCCCCGATCATACCATTATATTTTTTGGTTAACCTTTTTAGGGTTTTCTGCTGAAGGGCGACCTCATCCTTGGAGCCCTCCAATTTGAAGGAGGTCACCACCATTTTGTATGGATCAAAGTGCTTAATATTTAAAACAACAAACTTTTCGAGTTTTTTAATTAGCACCTTTATTCCAGAAGGCTTTTTGTTCAAGGCTTGACCAAAACGGAATTGAGCATTATCCATGAGACGTGCACTGGCAGGTACCGCTCCACTTTTTGACAATTCATACATGAATGCCACGCCGGTCTCCCAATCATGGAAGAGGGCTGAGTTAAACTCAGATGATTCTGGGAGCGTGTGTACTTTTAATGTGGCTTTGGTTATAATGCCGAAATTTCCCTCAGAACCTAAAAGCATGTTTTGTGGATTTACTCCAATGGATGCACGGGTAATGGGATTGATCTGCTCCACAACTCCCTTGGGCGTGATCATGGTTACATTTTCAACGATGTCTTCTATGTTCCCATAACGATTTTTCTTCATTCCGCTGGCGTTGGTTGAGATCCAGCCTCCCAGGGTAGATAACTCGATGCTATCTGGTTCGTGTCCAACGGTAAGCCCCTTGGCTTCCAGGAGCTCTTCAAGCTTGCTGCCAGTGATTCCAGCCTGGACAACCACACGACGGTTCTCCACGTCAATTGATTCAATAGCATCCATGCGACGTGTGTCCACGGCGACAACCATTCGAGATTCAAAAGCAGGAACCTGCAAAGCATTACTGACGCTAGTCCCGCCACCATAAGGTATCAAACAGACATCATGCTCAAGGGCGAGCTCAATTAGTTTTTTAACCTCATCTTCTGATTCGATGTAAAAGACCATGTCAGTCATCTTGTCCAGTTTTGATAAAATGACTTTATACACTTCATCAGTTGTCTGGCCCTGGCTATGCACGAGTCGTTCAGCATCGCCAAATGAATATCGGTCTTCGGAAAAATTTGATTTAATAGCGTCTACAAACGCTTGATTGATCTGGGCTTCCACGACAGGCTTGTCTTCGACTTCCTGGAGCTTATCGTCAACTTCAATTTTCATTTCCAACATCTCTTCCACATAGGGAATAAAATCTGGCATATCGAAACCGCATAGCTCATAGCGATCTCCGGTCATGCTTACTGAAAGGTCTTTATTTAGCACAAATTCTGAATCGCGGTATCCCCATTTGTGTCCCCAGTTGTCGCTGTTTATAGCAAAGAATTTTTCCCCGGCTGAATTTTTCTCATTCGTCATAAAGTTCCATGGCCTTTTTTGTAATAGCTTGTTCCAACGCAGATATCATTTTCTTTGAGGCGTTTCTCAAATCATCCTCGCTGGGATTATCATTTTCCATAAAAGAATCAGGATAAATTGGTTCAAGAATATAGACGTCAATACCAGTTGGGCGCATTAAAAAATTACCTCGTGGCCAGGCTTTATGGGACCCATGTATAACTGCCGGCAAAATAGGAACCTTCAAATCCAACGAGAATCGGGCAGCCCCCTTTTTAAAGGGTAATATTTTACCTGGAGTGCCTCGAGTGCCTTCAGGAAAAAAGATTAAACTGCGTTGCTTATAGTTCATGAAGGACTTGCACAATTTGATGGTGTCTTTGATTGAAAATTGACTAACTCCATTAACTTTACGATCAATGGGAATCAGATTCATAACCGTATTTATCAAGGTCCGTCTTGTCCAGCTATCGAACCAATAGTCTTTTGCTGCCATCATACCAAAATGATTAAAACTTTTTTGTGCCGCTGCAGAAAGGAGTGCCACATCCATATGGCTATTGTGGTTGCTGCAAAAAATAAAGGATGAATCAGGGATATTTTCGCGACCGTGAACTTTTAAAGGGGTATAAAATGTAAATACGGTTTTACTATAGTAATAAAATAAGGTTTTCCAGATTTTGTAGTAAAATGGTTGCTTCCCTACCAGGTAGGCGTACTTCGGATTAGCTAGCACATCCATAAGGGACTCTATTTTCTACCATATTTCATGTGGGCATCATTCCAGGTATGGGAACCAATGGCACAGATGAGCGATATTTCCAGAGCAAGAGTGGCTGCGGCAATGATTTCCGCCAGTTTTCTTGATGAATTTTCTCCTTCCGCACAACCCAGCAATTCCAGGTTTCGATTCTGCATTTTTAGGCGTGTACCTCCACCTACGGTTCCAACGGTGAGGGACGGAAGTGTCAATTTAAATTTGATACCGTCCTCTTGCTTCTCCAGTCCAAGATGTGCAATACTATTTTCAGCGGCGCAAGCGGTGTCCTGGCCAGTAGCAAGATAAATTGCCGTGATGGCGTTTGAAACATGCAATCCATTTCCATGGGTGCCAGCCAGGCTTGATACTGTGGGGAAAAAGCCCCAGGAATCAAACAAGATATCAGGGTCCATTTTGAGAATTCTTTTAAGAACGCGATTCGTTATTGTGGTTTCAGCATGGACGGCATGACCACGCCCCAAGAGCATATTTCGGCCTGATGCTTTTTTATCACTATTAAAGTTGGATTCCAGAAAATAGTTATGACCTGTCTCAGCCTGGATGTATTCACAAGCTACCTGGGCAGCCAGGGTAACCATATTTTGCCCAGCAGCGTTATTGGTATCCAGCACGAGATCCAGTACAACATAGTTTTGAACGGTAATTTGATCAATTCTCAAGACTTTACCATGTTTGGTTGTACTTTCAGCAACCTCCATGATTTTTGCCTCGTTTTCCGTCACCCACTTCTGAAATTCGCTACTTTCAATAATGTTGTCAAAAATAAATACAGGCGCCCGTGAGAGTTCCTGTCGGAAATGGCGTACTGTAGTTCCACCACTGAGCGTGGAGGCATAAATACCACGGTTCATAGAGGCTGCAAGTGTTCCTTCCAAAGTACAAAGCGGTATAATGAAATCGCCATTTGCATAGGTACCATTAATGTTAAGTGGTCCTACCACAGCCATGGGTATTTTCATGCTTCCAACATGGTGTTCGATGATTCCCTTGAGATCTTCAACATCATCTGCGAGGGTATCATCAATCTCGACACCAGTAAAATTTTTAACCCAATCCTTCCGAGCCTGGGAGTCTTCAATACTGTAGCCTCGAGGAAGAAAAGAATTCCGCCCATTGTTTATTTCAGACATAAATCACCCCTTAAAATGATAAATAAATGGTATTCTTACCTTTAGGACACTTATATAATACCTAACAGGACAAAAACAATCATCAATATCGTGGATATTTCGATGTCCCAGAGAGAGGTGAGAGGGTAAAAAACCGAGAGAAGATGCGGGTTTATAATCTTAGCTGGGTAAAACTTCCTAAAAAGAAAAAAACCCGAAGAAGACTCCGGGTTTTTTTAATTTTGATCAGCGCTTTAGATTAATAGCGGCTGGTCTGACGGCTACGCTTGGCTGCTTTAGCTCGGCGTAAGCGACGGTCTTCTGAGGGCTTCAAATAGAAGGAGTTCTTCTTAACATCTTTAAGAATGCCGGCTTTCTCATATTTCTTCTTGAAACGCCTTAGCGCTTTTTCAAAGGGTTCATCCCGTTTTACGGTAACCATTACTGACATAGTGCGATCTCACCTCCTTCTAAATTAACCTAAATAGGTCTGCAGTTTGCGACTACGGGATTTATGCTGGAGACGCTTGATGGCTTTCTCCTTGATCTGACGAACACGTTCCCGCGTCAGGTTAAACTCTTCCCCAATTTCATTGAGGGTTAATGCATATTCGCGATCGATACCAAAGTACATGCGGATAACTTCCCGCTCTCGGTCTTTCAGAGTGTCCAGGGCTGATCGAATTTCTTTTTTTAATGAATCAGACATGAGATCGAAATCGGGAGCATCCTGATGCTCATCCTCAATCACATCCATGAGTGAATTTTTTTCTTCTTCCTGGAAAGGAGCATCCAGTGAGTGATGACGCTTGGAAATACGGATAGCGTCAGCGACTTCTTCAGGGGCCATATCCAGTTCTTTGGCGATTTCACGTTCTGTGGGTGTTCTTTCCAACTTTTGCTCCAAGCGATCTGAAGTCTTGGAAATTTTGGAAATGGTACCAACTCGGTTGAGAGGTAAACGAACAATGCGTGAATGCTCAGCCAGAGCCTGGAGAATGGATTGACGAATCCACCACACAGCGTAGGAAATAAACTTGAACCCACGTGTCTCATCAAAACGCTCAGCAGCCTTGATCAAACCAAGATTTCCCTCATTGATGAGGTCAGTCAATGGTAAGCCTTGACCCTGATAATCCTTGGCTACAGAGACCACAAAACGGAGGTTGGCTTCAGTTAATTTTTTCAGAGCAAGACGGTCACCCTGCTTGACCCTCTGGGCCAGAGAGATCTCATCTTTTGGATCCAGCGGTTCATATTGACCAATTTCCTCAAGATACTTACTGAGGCTGCGATTTGTGTCTCCACCGATCCTTTTAACTTTTTTAGCCATAGGCTCCTTCCGTTACTGCTTTGACCGCAATTGATACAAAGCCAGCGAAATTAATTTTATACCCTACACCTGTCAAGGGATAAGGAAGCTTTAATTAGATTAAAAAAGGGAGCTAAAGTGACAAAAAATTATGATTTATGTTCAAAATCTCTGTACTGTGGAAATGGCCGGGGAATGTTATTTTATCAGCCTTCTTAGAATACCATGGTCTAACCCATGAGGAGTAATAACAAAATCCGGTGGGGCGCAGACAATCAATCTGAAAGGATTACATGAAGGCAGAGACTCAAGCACAGAATCACTTTTATGATGGCTGGATTTATCGCAAGCTGCTAGATCCAGCTCTGACAGGTATAAGAATTAGAGTATCTCGACTGATACCTGAGAACAGTACGGTTGTGGATATCGGATGTGGCACTGGCGATCAATTATTTTATATCTCCAGGCAAATTCAAGCTGGCGTCGGAATTGAACTCTCCTCAACCATGATAAATACATGTCAGGAACAGGCTCAAATCCGGAAAATCACAAACTGTGATTTTCTGCTGGCTGATGCCAGAGATATAGCTTCTCTTGGAGATCAGACATTTGACTTTGCTTTAACCAGTATGGTCATTCATGAAATGCCGGAAGAAATTCGCATATCTGTATTAAGGGAGATGATTCGACTGGGGAAACAGCTTATTTTGGTCGATTGGATTTACCCGCAGCCTGGCCTGTGGAAAAAGTTCAGCACACACTTTGTTGAGCGCATGGCAGGCCAAGAACACTACGCAGGCTTTCGATCTTTTATGAAACAGGGAGGGATGCCAGCACTCATAAAGACACTTGGGCTGGAAACGATTGAAACCCAAATTACAGGCAAAGGAACGATACAGCTCTGGTTGTGTAAATCAAAATAATTAAGGGGGGGGTTGGATAACTATGAAACAGAAGCTTGAGTTGTGGAGAGATACGAACGGTACTCCCATGTTATGGCAGAGTCACCGGAAGATATGTATTGGGGACAGGGTCAGATCTACCACAGTGCAGGTCGGGTAACCACCTTTATGCCGTCTTTCCGGATGACTATGGACATGGCCACTACAGAGATGCATTCCAACCTGGCTGGAGGACCCAGGGATCGCCGCTTCCCAAAGTGGTACAGCTCTGGATTACAAGACTGGTTCGAGGGTAAATATAAACAGACTCGTCCAGAGGAGGACCAGCCCAAATTAAATTTCTAGAACAACTTTTGTTAATTGTACAGGGCAAAGCTCAAGCTCTTCTTCCGGTTCACTTTGGCAGCCAGCCTAGTTTGAATAATTCATATAGATGAGTTAATATGAACTATCTCGCACACCTGTTGATCTCACCAGAGGATGGCTTGTCTCGGCTGGGAAATATTATGGCCGACTTTATGCGGGATGTTGACCAGGAGTCATTACCCCCAAAAGTCTGGGAAGGCATCCAGCTTCATCGTTCAGTTGATGGCTACACAGACTCTCACGAAGTGGTTAAGGATCTGCGTAAGCATTTCAGCCCCGAAAAACGGCGGTTCTCAGGTATTGTTCTGGATGTTGTTTTTGACCACTTTCTCATCAAACATTGGGAAAAATATTCAACAGATGAATTTCATGCTTTTGTGGATCAGTCTTATGAAGATCTCTGGCAGCATCGGGAGCTCATGCCGCCCCGCATGGAGATGGTGGTGGGCTGGATGATCAAACGAGATTGGATTAGATCCTATGCTGAACTGGACCACGTGGGACGAGCATTAGATGGGCTGGCTGGCCGTCTGAAGCTGAAACACGATTTTCATGGTTCCATTAAGGAAGTATACCATCACTATGAAGCTATAGAATCCGGCTTTTTGAAGTTTTTCCCAGAGTTGCTTCAACATATTAATCAGATAGAACCCCCGATATCAGACTAGACATATTTCACAAGATGAAAAGTTATTAATTAATTCATCAATTAAATCAATGATATAGGGGCTGTTTTATTCTATAATCTCTCGGCTAAAAAATTTATTGAAAGGGAATAAAATGCGTTTCAAATTATTTGTATTAACGATGATGGCAGTGCTGGTAATTGTAGCCTGTGATTCAAAGCAAAGAGTCAAGGCTCCCGCCCACGATCCACAAGCTGCTACTTCCCAGCAATCTTTGGGTAATGCACACACTATTTTGGTAAAAGAAGTTATTCAAGCTAAGAGCTATACTTACCTGTTTGTTACTGAAGGTGACAAGGAATATTGGATAGCCACAGCCAAACAGCCCCTGGATGTGGGTATGACACTGCATTATGATCAGGGTCTGGAAATGCAGGATTTTACCAGCAAGGAAATTGATAGAACCTTTGATAGCATTTTCTTTGTGGGTCAGATGCGTGGTACCTCCAGTGCAGCTGCCAGTGCCATGGGTGGTAAAAAATCCATGGAAGAAGCCAAAGAGATATCCATTGAAAAAGTTGCTGGCAGTATCAGTATAGCAGAGCTTTTTTCCAAGAAAGGTGACTATGAAGGCAAGATTGTCACTGTTCGGGGTCAGGTTACCAAATTCAATGCTGGCATCATGGGGCGTAACTGGGTCCACCTCCAGGATGGTACAAAATCTGGGGATGCCTTCGATATTACCATTACCACTCAAGCTGTTGTCAGTAAAGATGATATTGTCGTCTTTAGTGGCAAAGTTGCACTGGATAAGGATTTTGGGGCAGGGTACCTGTATGAACTCATTATTGAAGAGGCAAATCTCTCTTCAGAGAGCTAAACACTCCAAAGCTTAATAAAAAAAGGGCGAGGGTATCCTCGCCCTTTTTTTATATCTATTCATCCCCAGGCTCAAATAACCTGTGTATCGTTTCACGCTCTCGTCTTCATCCGCCCTGTTGGTTCCGTTTCTATATTGCCCATTCCTAATTAGATTCACCCCATGGCAAAGCTTGCAGCTGAAAAGAAACGAATCTTCATTATCCATGGTCCTAACTTGAATCTCCTGGGAACTCGGGATTCGGAGCAATATGGAACCCTCACTCTGGACAAGGTCAACACGGCAATTCGCAAAAAAGCTCGTGAGCTTGATGTTGAGACCCGTATCATTCAGACCAATCATGAAGGTCGCATTATTGACCTCCTGCATCGCAGGCGAAAATGGGCTGATGGCATAATTATTAATCCAGGTGCCTTCACACATTACTCCTATGCCATACGTGATGCCATTGAGGGCATTCAAATCCCTGTGGTAGAGGCTCACCTCTCAAATATTTATGAGCGGGAAGACTTTCGCAAAGTCTCAGTAACCAAAGATGTTTGTTCAGCTCAGTTTTATGGGAAAAAAGTGGAATCCTACCTTGAGGCTTTAAGCTTTCTTTCACAACACCTAACGTCCAACATCTAACGCCTAACTCAGGACAAATCATGCTCTCCACGCTAGATTTCAGTATCATCATTCTTTTTCTAGTCGGTATTTCAGCTTATGGTATTTATAACAGCCGCTTCAACAAGACGACGGAAGACTACTTTTTAGCTGGCCGGGATATGCCCTGGTGGGCAGCCATGCTCTCTATTGTGGCTACGGAAACATCAGTATTAACCTTTATCAGCATCCCTGGTCTTGCATATCGAGACAATTGGTTCTTTTTACAGTTAGCGCTGGGTTACATCCTGGGTCGTATTCTGGTGAGCATCTTTTTACTACCAGCCTATTTCAAGGGTGGTATTTCCTCCATCTATGAAGTACTGGGAGATCGATTTGGAATAAAAATTCAGAAAACAGCCTCGGGCGTCTTTCTGGTTACCCGCATCCTGGCTGATGGAATCCGATTCTTAGCTACGGCGGTGATTGTCCAGGTTGTCACCGGCTGGTCCCTACCTGTGGCAGTATTGATTATTGGCGTCGTGACAATTGTGTACACCCTCATGGGTGGCATACGCACTGTCGTCTGGGTGGACAGTTTTCAATTTGTACTTTATATCGGCGGTGGTCTCATCGCTATTATTTATATCCTCATGCACAGTGATGCCAGTTTTGGAAGCATGATGACGCAATTGGATGATCAGGGCAAGCTGGATGTTGTCCGCTGGGGTAGGAACTTGTTCTCAAATCCCTGGTTGTTCATCTCTGCAGTGTTTGGTGGTACGTTGCTGTCCTTTGCATCACATGGCGCTGACTACATGATGGTTCAAAGAGTATTGTCTGTCCGTAACCTGGCCGGCGCTAGAAAAGCCATGATAGGAAGTGGTATCTTTGTCTTCATCCAGTTTGCCGTATTCTTGTTGGCGGGCTCTCTTATATACATTTATCTCGGCGGAATTGAGTTGGAGAAGGATAGAGAATTTTCAACTTTTATTGTAAATGAACTTCCTGTTGGCCTGAAGGGCTTGTTACTCGCAGGAGTGCTTTCCGCAGCCATGTCTACCCTGAGTTCTTCAATTAACTCTCTTGCATCATCAACGACAACAGACTGGATGGGCAAAAAGGCATCCATAAAGACTTCCCGCTTAATCAGCTTTGGATGGGCGATTGTCCTGATCGGGATTGCTCTGGTTTTTGATGAGTCTGACAAGGCCATTGTAGTCATGGGGCTGGAAATTGCATCATTCACATATGGTGGGTTGCTGGGTCTCTTCCTGCTCACAAAAATTGACAAGGACTTTTCTCAGATAAGTCTGATTTCTGGACTTGTGGCATCCATGGCAATCGTCTTTCTGATGAAGAGTCAAGGATTAGCCTGGACCTGGTTTATCGGTTTCTCTGTTCTGACCAACCTGTTTGTAGTCTACCTGGTTGATGCCCTGGTAAAATTACGCTCTAAATCAGATTAGTTTCCTGAAACAATAGCGACAATCACGATAATAATCGTGATCAACCAAATGTTGATATAGTGCTGCAGGTGTAGACCTAGAAGCAGTAAAATGTCACGTTCCAATGCAGGCAAATCCTTAGCCGGGCTTTCTATGGTCCCAGATCGATGAAACGGGCTGTCTACCGTGAAGATGAATTGATCATCTCGTGCATCTTTCTTGATCCAGCTCCAGACGCCCCTTAGCAAATTGACAGAACGAAAGTAGTAGGTGCTTCCATTGCTGAGCTCAAGCTTGCTCTTCTGAAAGTCCTTCCAGTAAAAATCCAACTTCCCTACCTGATCCTGAGATGAACCCTCAATAACCTTTAGGCTCATATTAGCCTTTCCGTTGGAGCTAAAACGCAGCATGCGGTCACCCATTTCGCCGATGCCATCTGGACTCCAGAGACCCTTACGTGTGATTTTCGCCTTCAGTTTAGGGCTGAATTGAAAGTGGTAGCCACGTGCAATTGAGCGATCTTTTATCCAGGTATAGATCTTATTCTCGGCCATGTATTGTCTCCTTTATCCTTTGGTCATCCAACGCATAATGTTTGAAAATTTTAGTGGAACACCCTGCATGAGAATGGCAGTGCGAAAGATGCGCGCTCCGCCCCAAACAACAAACAGTGTAAAAATTATTACTCCGGCAAGACCAGCCCAGGGTTGCCAGGCGGGAATGGTAACAGGCGATGCCATTCTCAGGGTCATCACCATGGGGGTAAACGGCGGAATCAATGACATGACAGTCGCAAAAGTTGAGAGAGGCTCCTTCAAAACAGGCATCATAATGAACATGGGGATCATCATAGGAAACATGGCCGGGAAGGATAATGATTGTGCATCTTTGGCATCATTTGCCACGGATCCCAGGCTGGTCATGAGTGCTCCCAGCATAAACAGTAGAACAACCAGGTTCACCACAAACCAGGGTAGGATGTCATAAGGAATGTAGGCTTCAAAACCACGCCATTGCATAAAGGCTGTACCACCACCCAGATAAACCAGAGTACTTGTGAGCGCGACAGCGAGACCGCCAAGAATTTTGCCCAGCATAAACTGGAAGGGGGTGATTGAACCCAGGATTACTTCAACAATCCGTTGGGTCTTTTCTTCCATGACTGCACTGAGCTGAGGCGTGGCACCCATCATGGACATCATAAACATAAGCATCATCATAACCAGGGGGACGGCGATGGCACGGATTTCATTGCTGGCGCCAGCGTCGATAACATTGCCATCTTCATCAATTTTTAGCAATCCTTTGGCATTGACCCAAGACCAATGAAAGAGATCTGGAATTTCAGATTCATCAATACCGGCCTGTTCTAGTCGCAAGCGACGGAGATGATTGTTTATGGGGTCACGCAACCAACCGCGAATGTCATCCAGGGCGGCACTTTCAGCATGATAGTTCACGAAGGCATTATTGGGGTCTTCAGCTGGATGTACGATGGATGATCCAATGTGCAGAAAGGCATGAATTTCACCCTCTCGAATGCGATCAGATAAAGCCCCGAGCTGCATGAGGATGTTAGCAGTATCCACGTTCACAAACTCAATACTATAAACAGGTTTTACCTGGATGCTATCATCCTCATCAAAGATATGTTGAGTATTGCGAATTGACGCAGCCTCTTTAAGCATCTCGCTAAATTGACCAGCCTCATCAACCACAACGATGTGACGTTCGCGGATATCGACGTGGTCTTTTAAAAGTGCCATAGCAATAATGCTTCCGCTCATAAAAACAGGCAGCATGATGAGACCGATAATAAAGCCCTTAGTACGGACAGCTGCATAGTACTCTCTGAGAGCAAGACGTAAGACCTTATACATGATGAAGCTCCTCGGCGCCGGCTATCCGAACAAAAATATCATGCAGGGAGGGTTTCATCAGTTCAAAGCTTAGCACGGTATTGTCTTCCATTAACTTTTTCAGAATATCCTGAGGATTGGATCCAGGTGATATTCTCAACTCCTGTGATTGACCAAAGTCATGTACTTTATCGACACCAGCTATGCGGTCAAGCCCGGAAGGCTTACTATCACAGCGAATTCGCAGGGTGTCGCTCCCATATTTATCCTGGATTTCATGTAAGGTGCCATCGAGTACCTTTTTGCCTTTATGTATCATGAAAACATAATCACAAACTTTCTCGGCAGTGGCCATATCATGGGTGCTGAAAATCACAGTGGATCCATTCTTTTGAAGTTCCAGCATGGCTTGGAGCAGCACGTCAGTATTTACTGGATCGAGCCCACTAAAGGGCTCATCAAGAATGACGAGTTTAGGATGTGAAACAACGGTAGCGATAAATTGAACTTTCTGACTCATACCCTTGCTTAAGGTCTCAACCTTTTTGTTACCCCACTGTGTCAGATCAAGCTTTTTTAGCCAAAAGTCAACATCAGCCAATACGCCATGTCCCGTTTTGAGTTGTCCATAGAACTGAAGCAGCTCACGGATTTTCATCTTTTTATACAGACCGCGTTCCTCTGGAAGATAACCAACCAGGTCATTGTCTATTGAGGCCCGGGGAGAACCAAGTATTTGAATATCTCCAGAATCTGGATGTAGAATATTCATGATCATGCGGATGGTAGTCGTCTTGCCTGATCCATTAGGACCGATGAATCCATAAATACTGCCGTCTGGGACTTCAAGTGAAAGCATATCCACAGCAGTAAATTCATTAAAGGTTTTAGTAATATTATTAAGCGTTAGTGCGTTCATGCATGGAATCCTTTTAAAAAAATACTCTAGTAGGTCGAAAGAATATAAGCGACATGTTAATGATGAGGGAAATTATCGTCGAGTAGAAAATACTGACGCTAACCGGTATACGAATTCGATAGAGGTTCTGACTCAGGAAGCAATGATGGATACTGCCAAAGGTTATGACATAGCATTTAGACGTAGTTTTAATTGATGTAATTAAAACTATGGATGGTAGGAATTAAAACTCTATATGTCTTTCACAGTAATACAGGCGATTGCTAACCGAGGTATCCTGGGTGTTGCCTTGAAACGGTAGAATGGAGACAAATTCAGTAACCACAGCATGATTATGCAGATTATTATCAAAAAACGGATAAAAACTTGTCCACCCCTTGGATACACATCTTATAGTCCAGTGTTTCGAAATGAAGTGGTGCACAAGCCGGCAAAAGGGCTAAAATGTATCGTTTTGATGCAGCAGTTTGCGGAAAACTCAAAAACCCTTCAAGGGCTGGTAAAATAGTGAGATAAAGAAGGTATTCTGACTGCGTAGTCAAAAAGGGGCTGTTTTTAAGCTAAACGACCAATTCTGATGTCAGCGTAGCCGGTGATTCTAGGTTTATCTTTTAGTCTCAAAGTCCGATATATAAACAATGATGAAGTATGATGCCTATGGTTCTCTCGGCTGAGTCTTGAAAATACGCTTGTATCTCCATGACAAAAATAATGTTGATAACATTTTCATACTGAACGATGCTGGCCTAAAATGTTGGTCAGTGGCTTAATTCCAAGAATCAGTCATGGTTTTGAAGAGGATGGAGTGTCCGCATTTCGTAATTACAACAAGGTGCATGAAACGGCAGGTAAAAGGTCGTCACGGCAAAAACCAAAAGATTTTCAACTCTTCGGGCTCGTTTTCAAGAATATTTGAGAAAATGCAAATTGTTCTTCCACCAGGCTAGTCCTTCAAATATCTTCAAAGTTTGAATTGAGGATTTTATGCGTAGTGAAAAATTAATAGTACATGGTGCTCGCGAGCACAACCTGAAAAATGTAAATCTAGAACTCCCAAGAGATAAATTTATAGTAATAACCGGTCTATCTGGATCAGGTAAAACTTCTTTAGCATTTGACACCATATATGCCGAAGGACAACGACGTTATGTTGAATCACTCTCAGCATACGCCAGACAGTTTCTCGGTCTCATGGAGAAACCGGATGTTGATTATATAGACGGGTTATCTCCAGCTATATCCATTGAGCAAAAATCAGCCGGTCGAAATCCCAGATCAACGGTTGGTACCGTGACGGAGATCCATGATTATCTCCGACTGCTGTTTGCACGAATAGCAAAACCAGAATGTTATAACTGCGGTCGGCCTATAACGAGGCAAACAGTTCAACAAGTTGTAGACTCTATCTTAAATCTTAAACAAGATGCGCATATTCAAATTCTATCACCTATCGTACAGAGTCGTAAAGGTGAGTTTAAAGAAATATTTAAAGAGATTAAAAAAGAAGGTTTTGTCCGAGTACGTGTAGATGGAAAGATTCAAGAAGTTGGACGATCAATAACACTTGATAAAAATAAAAAACATAAGATCGAAATCGTCATAGATCGGCTAGTAATCAATGATGAGTTTAAAGACCGATTAACAGATTCGGTCGAGCTGGCATTAAAACATGGTACCGGTATGATTATCATTGATGTAGTTGGGGAAGAAGAACATGTTTTCTCTGAACACTATGCTTGTCCATACTGTGAGATAAGTTATCCAGATCTTGAACCACGTTTGTTTTCTTTTAACGGACCTTATGGTGCGTGTCCCAGCTGTGATGGTCTTGGTATGCAGACCAGTATGGATATAAATCTCATTGTACCAGATAAAAGGAAGACCTTATTGCAGGGAGCTATTGCTCCACTCGGTGAGCAACCACGTGGTAACTGGTATGCTGCTATACTTAAAAGCCTGGCATCCCATTATGGTTTTAAGTTCACCCAACCATGGAGCACCATTAGCGACGAGGCTAAGGAAGCGATTATTCGTGGTACTGGCGATAAGAAGATAAAGATGGCCTATGAATCTGATCGCTGGAAGGGTGAGTACGAGGGTGGGTTTGAGGGGGTCATCCCAAATCTTGAACGTAGATATAAACAGACCACATCTCCTGGCGTAAGGAAATGGATCGAGGGCTATATGAGTTCTCTGCCATGCGAGACCTGTAATGGTTCGCGATTACGTATCGAAGCAAATCATATACTGCTTGGGAATAAAAGTATAACTGACTTGAGCTATTTGCCCATAAAAGAGCTGCAAACATTTTTTAATGATTTAAAACTCACAGATACAGAAGAGCAAATTGGAAAACAAATCTTAAAAGAAGTTAAAGAGAGATTAAGTTTCCTAGTCAATGTAGGTTTGGATTATTTAAACTTATTTAGGAAAGCAGGAACTTTATCTGGTGGTGAAGCCCAACGCATTAGACTCGCGACTCAGATTGGCTCACAACTTGTCGGAGTTCTCTATATTTTAGATGAACCCTCTATAGGTCTCCATCAAAGAGATAACCGAAGACTTATCGAGACTTTGAAACATTTACGAGACCTTGGAAATACAGTTATTGTTATTGAGCACGATCAGGAAACTATGGAAGAAGCAGACATCTTGGTAGACATGGGTCCCGGTGCCGGTGAACATGGTGGAGAGATTGTGGCTTTTGGTCCACCGAAATCATTTTTGAAAAACAAAAAATCTTTGACTGCCAAATACTTGACAGGTGAGTTGTCTATCCCCATCCCTTTACAAAGAAGAGAAGGCAAGAACAGTAAAATATCCTTAATCGGGGCTCGAGGGAATAATCTGCAAAAACTTAACATTGATTTCCCTCTTGGAAAATTTATCTGTGTAACGGGTGTATCTGGTTCAGGCAAATCATCACTTATAAACCAGACCCTTTATCCTGCAATGGCACGATCTATCTATAATACCAAAATCACAACCCTGCCCTTTGATCGTGTTGAAGGGTTGGCCTATATCGACAAGGTCATTAATATTGATCAATCAGCCATTGGGCGTACACCTCGGTCAAACCCTGCGACATATACCGGCTCTTTTACTTTTATTAGAGATCTTTTCTCCCAGTTACCAGAGGCCAAGTTGCGTGGCTATAAACCTGGAAGGTTCTCGTTTAATGTCAAGGGTGGTCGTTGTGAAAGCTGCCAGGGTGATGGTATTCGTAAGATCGAGATGCACTTTTTGCCTGATGTATATGTTCAATGCGAAGACTGCAAAGGGAAACGCTATAACAGAGAAACCCTCCAAATTCATTATAAGAAGAAAAACATTTCTGAAGTACTGGATATGTCTGTAGAGGAAAGCCTGGGTTTCTTTAGGGCAATTCCTGCCTTGAACCGAAAGCTTAAAACCCTGGTAGATGTAGGTCTAGGCTATATCAAATTGGGGCAACAAGCCACAACCTTATCAGGCGGGGAAGCCCAGAGAGTTAAGTTGGCCAGCGAGCTCAGTAAGGTCGGCACGGGTCGTACATTTTACATCCTTGATGAACCAACCACCGGTTTACATTTCGAAGATGTAAACATGCTGTTGTCTGTTTTAAATCGCCTGGTAGACAAGGGCAACACCGTATTGGTCATTGAGCACAATCTAGATGTCATCAAATCAGCTGATCATGTGATAGATCTTGGACCAGAGGGTGGTGATGGTGGTGGAGAGTTACTTGCTTCTGGCACTCCAGAGCAAATTTCCAGGGTGAAGAGATCATATACTGGCCACTACCTGAAAGAAATGCTCGCTAGGTAGGGATGGTATAATGATCGAACAAGGCATGACCATCCTTTATGTATCTGACCAAGAGGCTTCAAGGATATTCTATGAGTCCGTACTTCAAATTCAACCAGCGCTAGATGTGCCCGGTATGACTGAGTTTCGTCTTGGGAATGGGTTTATTCTGGGGTTGATGCCTATAGATGGAATCAAAAGACTCCTGGGAAAGGATATATTTCCAAAAACAAATGAGGGAAACCCTCGTGTTGAGTTGTATCTCCATGTTCGTAATGCTGAGCAGTTTCTTGACCGGGCAATACAAAGCGGGGCAGAACATATATTAAAAGTCTCTATGCGAGACTGGGGTGATCGCGTCGGTTACTGTCTGGATCTCGATCGGCATGTCCTTGCCTTTGCTGAAGCGAGTCGATAATTGAATTGTACACATGAACGGTCTCACCTTCCCATCAAGGCTTCACTTGGAAACAGCCTACCTCACCGACTATATTTGCCGGCACATTTTGAGTGGAAGTTCCAGAGACCAAAATTTAAAGAGAGACAAGCGTAGATTGATTCGATGACTGATTTAACACAACCTCAACTATTGACCGAAGAACAGGAATTTGACCGTGCTCTGAGACCACAGAGCCTGGAAGATTTTGTGGGTCAAGAAGATGTTGTTGCTCAGCTGAAAATATTCATAGAAGCCGCCAAGCAGCGCAATGAAGCTCTTGATCATGTCCTTCTTTTTGGACCTCCCGGCCTGGGTAAAACCACACTGGCCATGCTGGTTGCTAAAGAATTGGGTGTGAATATCAAAATCACTTCTGGGCCCGTTCTTGATAAGGCTGCTGATCTGGCTGGCCTTTTAACCAATCTCGAAGATAGAGATGTCTTCTTCATAGATGAAGTCCATCGCTTGAATCACGTAGTTGAGGAGTATTTATATTCAGCTATGGAAGATTATCGCATTGACATCATGATTGACAAAGGCCCCAGTGCTCGGAGTGTTCAGTTGAATCTGGAGCCCTTCACTCTGGTGGGGGCTACCACACGGGCAGGACTGCTGACTCCACCCATGCGAGCTCGTTTTGGAGTGGTGCTTCGAATGGATTTCTACGAAGCCGAACAATTGCAGCTAATTATAAAGCGTTCTGCAAACATCTTGAATGTTCCCATAGATGATGAAGGTGCACTGGAGTTGGCCCGTCGCAGCCGGGGTACGCCACGTATTGCCAATAGACTTTTACGAAGGACTCGTGATTATGCTCAGGTCAAGGGCAATGGCTCCATAGATAAAAAAATTGCTGACGATGCGCTTGGAATGTTAAATGTTGATGAGTATGGTCTCGATGATATGGATAAACGCATTCTCAAAGCACTTATAGAAAAATTTGAAGGTGGTCCTGTAGGTCTCAATTCCCTTTCAGTGGCAGTTGGCGAAGAAGCCAACACCCTGGAAGAGGTTTATGAACCCTTTCTCATCATGGAAGGCTTCCTGGTGAGGACAGCCCGTGGTAGACAGGCAACCCCTCAAGCATACAGACATTTAGGCTTTGTATTAAAAGCCGAGTTATCCCAAACCAACATGTTCCAAAGAAAGAAAGAATGATATATGCTGTTTGATCGCGCAAAAGCCCTGACCCTCTCTGATTTCGATTATGAATTGCCAGAAGAGCTAATTGCACAACATCCCACTGCCAAACGTGATGGATCCAAATTACTCGTCATGGATGCCCAGTCTGGGGAAGTTGAGCATAGCAAGTTTTCAAATGTGGTAGATTCCTTGAAATCAGGAGATGTTCTCGTTCTCAATAATACAAAAGTTTTCCCCTCAAGACTATTTGCTCGCAAGGACAAAACAGACACAGAGATTGAATTATTTTTACTCCGTGAGCTGGGAAATAATCTCTGGGAAACCCTGGTGAAGCCAGCCCGAAAAGTTAGAGTAGGAAATAAGCTGGTAATCGAAGACAAGATCACCTGTGATGTTGTAGATAACACTGTCTCTGGTGGACGTGTCGTCCGCTTTGATAAAAATGGTGGAGATTTCTATTCTATTCTTGATGAAGTAGGCAAGTGGCCACTGCCTCCCTACATCATTCGTGAAGCCAATGATGAAGACAAGGATCGGTATCAGACCGTTTATGCAGAACATCGCGGTGCTGTAGCAGCACCCACAGCAGGATTACACTTTACCGAGGCCCTTCTGAAGAAGGCCAAGGCTAAAGGAGTAGAAATTCAATATGTGACCCTGCACGTTGGCCTGGGAACTTTCAGACCTGTAAATGTTGAAGACATTACGAAGCATCAAATGGATGCTGAGTATTTTAATGTGCCTGAAGAGACGGTTACCGCTATTAAAAAGGCCAAGGAAGAAGGTCGGCGGGTCATCGGTGTTGGAACTACTGTGGTACGGGCTCTAGAATCGGCCGTGATGTATCCTCGTGAACTGGAACCTGGTGATGGCTGGACAAATAAGTTTATCTATCCACCCTATATTTTTAGAGTTGTTGATGGTATTATCACCAATTTTCATCAGCCCAAATCAACCTTGCTCATGTTGGTGTCGGCCTTTTCATCCAAAGAGAAAATCCTTAAAGCTTATCATGTGGCTGTTGAAAAGAAGTATCGCTTTTTCAGTTATGGCGATGCCATGTTCATTTCTTGATGGAATCAGGATGTGTCTTGATGAGGTGTCATGCTGAGCTTATCGAAATGCTCTCGAAATCGAACACATCTAAATGGAAAGAATAGAATAATTTAAACATGCCAAACAGCACACCACAATTTAGAATAGGGACCGGTTATGATGTTCATCGCTTGGTGGAAGGTCGCAATCTGGTTCTGGGTGGCGTTAAAATTCCGTTTGAAAAAGGAACTCTGGGACACTCTGATGGTGATGCACTGACACATGCTATTGCTGATGCTATTCTAGGTGCTCTGGCTTTGGGCGATATTGGCCAACATTTTCCAGATACCGCTCCGGAGTTCGAAGGGGTTTATTCCATTGATCTTCTCAAACATGTGGCGTCTCTGATTAAGGAGAAAGACTTTGTGGTTTTCAATGTGGATTCCACCCTCATTCTCCAACGTCCCAAAGTTATGGGGTACATACCTGAGATGCGTCAGAAATTAGCTGAAGCTTTGGAAATTTCACCTGAACGGGTTTCTGTAAAAGCTACAACAACAGAAGGTATGGGTATGACGGGTAATGGAGAAGCTGTGGCTGCCCAGGCTGTTTGTCTCCTTTCAAAATCATAGCACAGCTATCCAGAAGTGTTGGAATCCCTTTTTAGTTTTATCGAGCAATCACCAGCCTGGCTGGTTTTCCTCACAGTATTTTTAGCTTCTTACTTAGAAAATATTTTCCCCCCCGTTCCAGGCGATACCATCCTGATTTTTGGAGCCTATTTGGTGGGCCGGGGAGATCTTTCCTTTGCTACGGCCATGGTCACAACCCTTTTAGGAAGTGTGTTGGGATTTCTTACTCTATATGTGGCGGGATACAAATATGGCAGAGGCTTTATCTACTCTAAACAACAGACCTGGTTTTCGCCAAGCAGCATCAAACGAGTTGAAGTTTTATTCGAAAAGTGGGGTTACGGAGTCGTGCTCATCAACCGTTTTCTGGCAGGATTGAGAAGTGTGATTGGTCTATTTTCAGGAGTTGGAAAACTCAATATCTGGAAAGTTATTATTCTAGCCACAATTTCTAGCCTCTTGTGGAATGGTACTTTGATCTGGTTGGGAAGTACAATAGGTGAAAACTGGGAGTTGATCGGTGTGTATTTGAAGCGCTACAATACAGCCGTCACAATCATCATTCTTATTATATTAAGCGCATTCTTGATTCATCGCTACGTGATCGTCAAAGAGAATCTGACTGAAAAAGACTCCTAATTAATCATTCCCACAGAGTAACATTTATTCGCAGTCTGACGACCTCAATTCTTCCGGGCGATTATTTATTCTACTCAATAGTGTCTATAAATAAAAATTAGCATTAAAAATATTTCATGTTAACAACATACGTCTTGCGAAAACATCGTTGGCAGATCAATTTATGCGCCAGAGGTCATAAATAGATTTCTAGAGACAGGCAAAGGCGAATCGGTTTTTTTGCTAAGAATTATGATAGAAAATCTCACCATATTTTTACATAACATGAAATAGGAGTTTAGACAAAATGATTAAGAAAACGGGGATGGTACTTGTTGCAGCTTTAATACTAATGAATTGTGGGGGCGGGGATACTGAAGCGGCCAAGGAAAACGCCGCACCAAAATTGAGCCCTGAAGGACTCACGCAAGAACAAATCAAACATGGCATCGGTCCCATTGGTGTGCTTACTCTCGGTCCCCAGGACGAGGCAATGGCAGCCAAGGGAGCAGAAGTTTTCGAGCTGAAGTGCGTAGCATGTCATAAAATAGATGAACGTCTGGTTGGTCCACCATTGGCTGGCATTACAACAAAACGCTCACCAGCATTCATCATGAATATGATTTTGAATCCTGATGAGATGGTCAAGAAACATCCTGAGGTAAAAGCTATGTTGGCTGAATTCTATGTTCCCATGACTTTTCAGAATGTGACCGAAGATGATGCGCGCGCCATTCTCGAATATTTGAGAACCATTTAAGAACTTTTCGCTCAAACACAAGTGAGAGAATTAATAAACAATACGTAGGAGGAAAGCGTATGAACAAAACGATGATGAGAGTAGTGGGAGTAATTCTGGTAATTGCCACCTTTCTGCTCATTTCAGAATGTGCAAAAAAAGACAAGCCTATTTTAGGCTCAAGTGCTGCGGCCACAGCAGTCTATGTCGCCCCAGGTGACTATGATGAATTCTATGCCTTTACATCAGGTGGATTTAGTGGTCAGATCGGTGTTTATGGCTTGCCATCAGGCCGATTGTTTAGAGAGATTCCTGTGTTCTCAGTAAACCCTGAAAATGGTTATGGTTTTACCGAAGAAACCAAAGGCATGCTACAAACCACATTTGGTCAGATTCCATGGGATGATGCCCATCACCCTGAATTGTCACAGACCGATGGTGTTACCGATGGTCGTTGGATTTTCATCAATGCCAATAACACAACCCGTGTTGCCCGTATTGATCTAAAAACTTTTGAAACGGCCGAAATCATTGAAATTCCAAACTCAGGTGGAAATCATGGCTCACCCTTTATCACTCAGAACACCGAGTATGTGGTAGCTTCAACACGTTTTAGTGTACCGATTCCCCAGAGAGATGTATCCATTGATTCCTACAAAGAGAACTTTGAAGGTACTCTCACATTTATCAAGGTTGATCCTGATGATGGAGCAATGAACATTGAATTCCAGATTATTGTTCCTGGCTATGATTATGATCTTGCTCATGCTGGAAAAGGTCCTTCACACGGTTGGGCTTTCTTCACCTGTTATAATACTGAGCAGGCCAACACACTCCTGGAAGTGAATGCATCGAAAAATGATAAAGATTTTATCGCCGCAGTTAATTGGAAACTTGCTGAGAAATATCTGGCTGAAGGGAAGGGTAAGACCCGTCCAGGTGAACATTACACCAACCGGATGAGTCACACCACGCATTCTGCTACTTCCACCCTGACTAAAACGGTTGTTACTCTTGACCCAGCTGACTGTCCTGGTTTGATCTACTATATGCCTACTCCAAAATCACCCCATGGTGTTGATGTTGATCCTTCAGGTGAATACATCGTTGGTGGTGGCAAGCTGGCTGCTGTTGTTTCCGTCCACTCCTTTTCAAAGATGTTGAAAGCGATTGAAGACGAGAAATTTATTGGTGAAGCTGGTGGTATTCCAGTTCTGGACTACGATGCAACCATTGCTGGTGAAGTAACCAATGTTGGTCTGGGACCACTGCATACAGAGTTTGATGGAAAAGGTTATGCCTATACATCAGCTTTTATCACTTCAGAAGTTGTCAAATGGAAACTGGGAACCTGGGAAGTTGTTGATCGCATCCCAACCTATTATTCACTGGGACATCTCATGATTCCTGGTGGCGATAGCCGCAAACCCTGGGGTAAGTATCTGGTTGGTTTGAATAAGATGACCAAGGATCGCTACTTGTCTACAGGTCCTGAGCTAGCACATGCTGCCCAGCTTATTGACATCTCAGGTGAAAAAATGAAACTACTTCTGGATTTTCCTACGATAGGTGAACCTCACTATGCCCAGGGACTGCCAGCAGATCTTGTACATCCCAATACAACCAAGATTTACGAATTGGAGCACAACGAGCATCCATACCGTGCACTTTCCGAAAAAGAAGCGCGTGTTGAACGTAATGGAAATGAAGTCCATGTCTATATGACAACCATCCGTACCCATTTCAAGCCTGATAATATTGAAGGTATCAAGCTGGGTGATGTGGTGTATTTCCATGTGACCAATCTCGAACAGGATTGGGATATTCCCCATGGTTTTGCCATGCAGGGAGCTCGCAACTCTGAGTTGCTAATCATGCCTGGTGCCACGAATACACTTCGCTGGGAACCCCAAAAAGTGGGTGTTTTCCCCTTCTATTGTACTGACTTCTGTTCAGCACTTCACCAGGAAATGCAAGGATATGTAAGGGTATCACCCAAGGGATCAAAACTCCCCATCTCCTTTAATTAAAAAAGTTAAACCTTAAGCTGGGGGCGATTCGCCCCCAGCCTTTATTTATTGAACGGATGGTATTGGAATGAACAATAACTCAAGGTGGATATTAGCGGTGGGCGCCTTACTCTTGGTAGGGACTTATTTTTTCCCTCTTTGGTCCATTACTGTCGAAGCTCCACAGTACCCAGAAGGTTTGGGAATCTATATTCGCATCAACACGGTCGATGGTCATGCAAAAAATGACCTAAAAAATTTAAACATTGTTAACCATTATATCGGGATGCAGGAAATCGTTCCTGAATCCATCCCAGAGTTAAAATATATGCCCGCCATTGGAGGACTCCTGATTGTCTCGGGACTGTTGGTGGCCTGGAAGGGCGGCAAAAAATCGCTGTATATATGGTTGGCTTTCTTTTCACTACTTGCCCTGGTTGGCCTGATTGATTTTTATATCTGGAATTACGATTTCGGTCACAATCTGGATACAGAGCATGCCGCTATTCAAATTGAAGGCATGACTTATCAACCGCCACTCTTTGGCACAAAAACCATGCTGAATTTTGTAACAACTTCTCTTCCTTCAGGTGGTGGTCTGCTGGCCTTTGCTTCAATATTTATGGGTTATCTAGCTGCTTTTTTAAGCTGGCGGGACAAGCAGTCCAAATGAAAAATGTTTTAACCTTACTATCACTTTCGATTGCAGCCATATTTCTGTGTAGCTGCGAACCTGAGGTAAAGGCAATCAACTATGGACAAGATGGCTGCGACTATTGCCGCATGACTATAGTAGAAGAGCATTATGGTTCTGAACTTCTGACCACCAAGGGTAAATCTTATAAATTTGATTCCATTGAATGTCTCGCGGCATTCGTCATAAAAGGTGAGGTTTCATCAGAGAAAACTCATGGTTTATATTTCACCGATTTTGAGGATGCAGGAAACCTTTATCCGCTCAATGAAATGATATTTGTTCAAGCTGAAAAACTGAAAAGCCCCATGGGTTTGAATCTGTCAGCATATCGCACTCAGAAAACCGCAGATGATGTAGCACTGCTTTATTTTGGTGAAACCATGAACTGGGATCAGGTCAAAAATTTTGTGGAAACCGCCTGGCTAAAATAGATGTTCTTGCTGCGTGTCATATTAATCATCTCCTTTTTAAGCTCAGGTTTGTGGGCTGGTCAGGTCCAGGTAGGCTTTGATTATCCTCAGACGACAATTGCCCAGGGCTTGGAAGCTTCCATAGCGGGCGATACCATTCTGGTTCATCCCGGCACCTATGTTGAAAGTGGTCTGGTCATCTCACACTCACTTGCCCTTGTAGGCGTGGGTAATCCTGTTGTTGATGGTAACCACAGTGGCGAAATTATCACCGTAACCGCAAATAACGTGAGTATTGAAGGCTTTATCCTCAGGGGCTCTGGCCTGAGTCACCTTGATGAAAATGCTGCTGTCCGCCTTGAAGAAGCACATGGAAGTAGAGTCAGCAATAACAACTTTGAGGACAATTTTTTTGCCATTTACGTTTCAAAATCTGAAAATTGCCTGATCGAAAATAATTTAATCAGTGGACAGGCCGAGACAGAATCACGCTCAGGTAATGGCATTCATCTCTGGTATTGCAAAAATATTAATATTCATGGTAATCGGATTTCAGGGCATCGAGATGGAATTTATCTGGAATTTGTAGAGCAGTGTATTGTCTCACAGAACCATAGTAGTGCTAATCTTCGCTATGGACTCCACTTCATGTTTTCAAACCATAACCGCTACCATAACAACCGCTTTGACAAAAACGGTGCCGGCGTGGCTGTGATGTATTCACGGCATGTTGATATGCATAACAATGTATTTGCTGATAACTGGGGGAGTGCGGCCTACGGACTGCTCCTCAAAGATATCTATGATAGTAACATTACTGACAATCAGTTCAACCGCAATACAGTCGGGCTCTACTCAGAAGCCTGCAATAGAATCCAGGTTGAAGGAAACACTTTTAAGAACAACGGCTGGGCTGTAAAAATCATGGCTAATTCCATGGACAATGTGTTTACCCATAACAACTTTCTATCAAACACCTTTGATATTGCCACCAATAGTCGTCAAAATTTTAATGCCTTTAGTCAAAACTACTGGAATCGATATAAGGGTTATGATCTGGATAAAGACGGTATTGGAGACATCCCTTTCCATCCTGTAAAATTGTTTTCACTGCTCACCGAAAAAAATGAGCCAACCCTCATGCTCATGCGCAGCATTTTTGTTGAAATCATGGATCTTGCTGAAAGCTACATCCCCATTCTAACCCCGGCCACCCTTATTGATGCTGAACCTCTCATGAGGATCAATTCATGATTGATATCAAAGGATTGAAGAAGCGTTTTGGTCGTCTTGAAGTTCTCAAAGAGCTGGATGCACAGATTAAGGACAACAAAATTACAGCCATTGTAGGTCACAATGGTTCTGGAAAAACCACCCTGATTAAATGTCTGCTTGGTCTTGACAAATACGATGGCGGAGACATAAGTATCAATGATTTTAAGCTCAGTGGTGACTGGAATTATCGGAGTCAAATTGGCTATATGCCTCAGGTCGCACGATTCCCTGATAACTTGACTGCCACTGAAGTGATTACTATGATCTCAGATTTGCGTACAGGATCAACCACCCATGCTGATGAACTGATTGCCTACTTCAGACTTTCAAAAGAGATGGAAAAACCGCTAAAAACGCTTTCCGGTGGGACGCGTCAAAAAGTAAATGCAATTGTTGCTCTCATGTTCAATCCAGACATTCTGATTCTCGATGAACCCACTGCAGGTCTGGATCCTGTTTCAAGTAGCCTCTTGAAAGATATGATCCATTCTGAAAAGGATGCTGGCAAGACGGTTATCATTACTTCCCATATCATGAGTGAGATCCAGGAGTTGGCTGACACGATTCTCTATTTACTAGACGGCAAAATGCTATTTGATGGCCCTGTCGATGAATTGATATCACAAACGGGTGAAAAGAACCTTGAACGCGCCATCGCAAAAATGATGACCTGATATTATGACAACCTTAATTAAAATTATCAAGTATCAGCTCCACGACCTCCTCAGGGGCAAATGGTTCATCCTTTATACCGCCGTATTCTTTTTACTCACAGATGGATTGTTTCGGTTTGGAGGAGATCCAGGTCAGGTATCCCTGAGTCTCATGAATGTAGTTCTTTTTATCATTCCCCTGGTGAGCATTGTTTTTGGCACCATGTTCTTTTACAACTCCAGGGAGTTCATGGAGCTACTTTTATCGCAACCCATCAGCAGGGTGTCGCTGTTTCTGGGTTTATATCTTGGCCTCACACTCCCTCTTTCAGCCGTTTATCTCATTGGAGTGGGCGTCCCCTTTATGTATCACGCCGGGATAATGACTGGCAGTTATTGGATATTACTTCTGGTCGGTGTTTCGCTGACCTGGGTTTTCACCGCACTTGCATTTCTCATCGCAGTATTATCTGAGCAGCGCGTAAAAGGTGTTGGAATGACCATCGTACTCTGGCTGTTTTTTGCCATTCTATATGACGGCATCATCCTTTTTATTCTATTTGCTCTCGAAGATTACCCCCTGGAAAAACTGACTTTGATTCTATCCCTGTTTAACCCCATTGATCTGGGGAGAATATTGATGTTGCTACAGCTTGATATTGCTGCTCTCATGGGGTACACAGGCGCTCTTTTTTCAAAGTTTTATGGAGATATGTTCGGATCTGCCGTGGCAGTATTGGCCCTCTGGACCTGGTGTGCCACACCAGTATTGTTGGGCTATCGGGCATTTTCCAAAAAAGACTTTTAGGATGAATAGGCGATGATTTTATCTCGATCAACAGAATATGCTATCAGGCTCATTTTCTATCTCAGTGATCGGCAACCACTCGCTCAGTATGTCCGCATCAAGGATGCAGCAAAAGACCTGGATGTTTCTTATTATCAGCTCGCCAAAGTAGCTAATGTGCTCAGTACACATAAGATTCTCAAATCGAGTACGGGTTCAAGAGGTGGTATAGATTTAAGTGACCACGCCAACAGCCTGCCTCTTTCTGTCGTGCTTGAAATTTTTGGTGATGATGGCATTTTTGATCGTTGTATCCTGGGGCTCCACGAGTGCTCCAATGAGAATCCCTGTCCAATCCACGCGGTTTGGGGAACTACCCGGGGTGAACTGAAAACCACTTTTTTTGATAAGACTCTGGGGGATTTAAAGACAGATGCTTTGATCCCTTTTTTTAAGAAGGTAGAATAATTATTTGTAGTGTTATAAATATCAATCAAGTAGGAGGAATAAAATGAAAAACGTAAAAATCATGATGGTGTTAAGTCTCGTGGTGATGGTCTTTTTCGCCTGTTCAACAAGTGAAGATACCGCCCAGGCAAATAACGAGAGTTTCGCTAAGGATCATAACCAGGCTGGCGTCAAGGATGATGTCTCTGATCCAAATATTCTCCAAATAGCTCTGGGAAGCCCTGATCATACCACGCTAGTGGCTGGTGTTGTGGCAACTCAGCTGGAAAATGTTCTGGTGGGTGCAGGTCCATTGACAGTATTCGCCCCAACGAATGCAGCTTTTGATAAACTGCCTGAGGGTACTCTGGAAACATTATTAAAACCAGAGAACAAGTCAAAACTGGCTGCCATTATCACTTCTCATGCATCTCCTGGCACCTATACTGGCGATGGTTTGAAGGATGGTGACCAACTGTATATGGCCACCGGTCATTACGTTGATGTAAAGGTTACTGAAGAAGGAACTTTTGTCAATGGCAGTAAAATTCTGGGCACTGTAGATGCTGTGAATGGTGTCGTTCACGTTATTGATGATGTCTTTTTGATCGCTGCTGGGTAAAATTAAAAGAGATACCGAGATCAGGAGTCACAGACTCAGAAATGTGGCTCCTGTACTCACCCAAAGCTAGAAATTAAGCAACTCAGAAATCCAGAGCAATTTGTATCGCATGATGAAACAGAGCAGGTTACTGACTAAATATTTCACCCTCTTTGTGTTGGTGGGATATTGCCTCGGATTAAGTTCTGTATTTTTGCCCTTAATTGAGTATGCCGTGGACTATCGAAGAATCGTGGCAGAAAAATGTGAAAATGTCGCCAAACCTGAGCTTGAGTGTAATGGAAAATGCTACCTGTCAAAACAAATTGTTAAACAGGCAGTTCCTGAAACCACTGAAGCGGGCGCAAATATTGTTGTGCTGAACCTCGGGATTGATCCCCATTTTTCCACCGAAGCTAAAGCACCCCTAAATTTCAAGTATTCAGAATTATTCCTCACACAAAACATCTTATTCACAAACATAATTTTAGAAAAATCCGGTCAACCTCCTGAGTGTTAATCTGGTTCTTTGAACCATTTGATAGCACAATATTAAACACATTTAGCAGGAGGTAAAATGAAGCTGCTTATTTTGCTTATCACGCTGGTAGGATCACTATTTATGATCCTGGGGTGTGAAGAAAGTGAGAACGATATCGACGTTACGGAGGATCTGGTCCTCATTGGTAGCGCCGTAGATAATGGATTAACTGTCGATCTGTATTCCGATGAGGTACTAAAGGTTGGCTTAAATAAACTATATTTTGAATTGACAGATGCATCGGATGAAAAAATCACTGATGCTCAAATCACGCAAAAACCAATCATGCACATGGAAACCATGAACCATTCTTGCCCAGTTGCCGGGCCTGAAAGTACACCCAATTCTGATGGATTGTTTGAGAGTGAAGTGGTTTTTATTATGGCCAGTGGTATGATGGGCACCTGGGATGATACCGTGTTTGTAGAGAACCAGGAAGTCAACACATCCCATACCGTTGTTTTTGAGAACTTGACAGTTCTGGAGACCGACATGAAGAAGAATCTAGTATTTGTGGATGCTGATATGAACGAAGTGATTTATATCGTCACCCTCAATGGCCTGGATGATCCCAAAGTTGGCTTAAATGATCTGGTCCTGACGATTCACAAAAAACAGACTATGATGAGTTTCCCCGAAGTAGCGAATCTGTCAGTTTCAATTAATCCGCAAATGCCCGACATGGGTCATGGTTCTGAAGGAAATGTTGATCCAGTCTATACAGAAAATGGCAAGTATGAAGGCAGTGTTGCCTTTAGCATGACTGGATATTGGACAATTGACTTTACAATTTCTCAAGGGAGTGAGGAGCTGGGTACGGTTCAATATGCAGTTAATTTCTAAATACCTCATTATCCTGATTCTGGGCGGTAATCTTGCCGCCCAGACTGGGATTGTGGCTGGTCAGGTAATAGATCGCTCAACGGGATTGCCTCTGGTTGGTGCCAATATCATGGTACAGGATTTCAATCTAGGTTCAGCAACAGATCTGACGGGTCGATACTCGATGATGCTGAAAGAGGGTACATTTCAGATTACCTGTTCTGTGATTGGCTACGCGCCAGCTACGCTGGGGGTGAACATTGCCACCACTTCTTCTTCAACTCTGAATTTTGAACTGGAGCCCGTTACCATTGAATCCAAACATTTTATCCACATTCAAGGTGAGAAAACATCTGGACACATGTTGGGTCATCTCCAACAGACCAATTTATCCACGACTGAAAATTTGATCTCCATGATAGAAGGAGTAAGTCTTATTGCTCGAGGGAGTTACGCCCAGGAACCAACCATCCGGGGGATGTCCGGGGGGAGGATGAATATTACTATTAATGGCATGAAAAGTTTTGGGGCCTGTACAGATCGAATGGATCCCATCACTTCTTATGTTGAAGCAGACGCCCTCAATTCTATTGAAATCGGCAAAGGTGCACTATCCATTCAGAATGGATCTACCGTTGGTGGATCCTTGAACTTGACAATGAAACAACCGCAGTATGCCCCAAAGAATTTGTCGCAGTGGCATATCAAAGGCGGTTTTGATGCAGGATCCAAAGAACGCAAATTCTCTTTTTCGTGGAATAAAAAGACCCCGGGGAGTGGTATATCATTAAGTGGCGCATATCGCAAAGCAAAAGACTATGCCGATGCCAGTGGACACATCATTTCTTATACGGGATTTGAAAAAATGAACCTGAATCTCGGGTATAAAAAGCGTTTAAATCAAGAGAGTCAATTGCTGTTGGAATTTGTCAGCGATGATGCCTACAATGTGGGTTATTCAGCACTGCCCATGGATGTAGGCTATGCCCGCCTAAGAATGGCCGGCCTTTCTCTAAAGACCAGAGGAATAAGCCCTCATATTTTAAATGCGGAGTGGAAGGTCTACGGTAATGCCATCGACCACTGGATGGATGACAGTAAGCGTGAAGTTCTCTTCATGGACATGCATATGGATATGCCTGGTTTTACCCGGACTGCAGGTTCCTATGTTGATCTGCTCCTGGGGAGAGATCAACGCAGTATGTTGAAACTTAGAAGTGATTATTATTGGACATCGAGTTATGCAGATATGGTGATGTACCCGGAGGGTTCAAGTCCGATGGAAATGGTCACCTGGCCTGGGGTAGAACGTTGGAATATGGGTCAGTTCATGGAGTATCAGTCCATAATTATACCTGATATGAATGTCAATCTGTCCATGAGATATGATTTATTCCATTCCAGGGCTACCAATGAAATGGGTCAGGATGAGCTACATATCTTTTATCCCGGAAATAATCTGGAGCGTATGGATCATTTGCTAAGCGCTAATGCCCATGTCGCCTACAACATTGTGGACAATTGGCGGTCAATTCTGTCTGTAGCTTCAGGCCAACGGATACCGACAGTATCAGAAGCCTATGGATATTATCTATACAATCCAGTAGATGGATATCTTTATCTGGGGAATCCCGACCTTCCAGTAGAAACCAGTCGTCAAATCGAATGGCAAAACAATTTGACATCTAGCGCTGGAAGCATGTCATTGAATCTGTATTTTTATAAGTTTGAGCACTATATTTTTGGTCAAACCATGAGCGAAGATGCATTTAGTTATGCCAATGGTTGGAAGAAATATATTGATGGCGGATCAGCCCAAATTTCTGGATTGGAATGGTCTGTATTGCATCGGTTTTCCCCTCATTTCATTTTCCAGGGAGGTGTGAATTATGAAGCGAGCAGCCTGGATGATTTCCAGGATTTTCTTCCTCTCATTCCCCCGCTGGAAGTTCATGGCTCATTGACCTATGAGAGACGACGTTTTTGGGTACAAATGGATACACGCGGTGCAGCGGCTCAGACTAACAACTCTAAGGTGAGTGGTGAGAATTCAACACCAGCATTTCTGGCTATTAACCTCAAGGGAGAGCTTGATATTCTACCGGGTTTAAAATTGAACCTTGGAATCAACAATTTGACCAATCAACTCTACCATGAGCATCTTGATTGGGGTGATATTTATCGGCCAGGCAGGAGTGGCTTTATATCCTTAACCTTGAATAATGGGATTATGGGGCAATAGCCTGCTCTCCCTCAAGAAAGGGATTATTTCAATTTGAGAAAGACCGACGGTCCAGATCAATTCAGGGATTGGGAGACGATAAAAGGGTAGTGTTTTTAATTTCCAAAACCAAATTTGGTGCATGACCTTTTCGCCCTTTTCAATTGCCGCCCATACAAAAGTAAATCTAGCCTTGCGCGTTTTAAGCAAACGGCCAGATGGGTATCATGATCTGGATACGGTATTTCAGGAAATGGAATGGGGTGATATTGTCCATTTTGAGCCTGCTGATAAATTCACTTTCAGTATGACTGGCCTGAGCTTCGATGATGGTGGGAAGAATATCTGTCACCACGCCGAGCAACTCTTCAGAGAAACCACCGGTGAAGCGCTTCCAGTAAAAATATCACTGGAAAAGAAAGTACCGCCTGGCTCTGGAATAGGTGGAGGTAGCGCCGATGGTGCTGCTGTACTCAAGGGCTTGAATCGTATTGCGAATGTTCCACTATCAAAACAACGTTTAATGGAGCTGGCTTTGGAGTTAGGTGCTGATGTGCCTTTCTTTATTGAGGGGGGCTTGCAGCATGGACAAGGTGTTGGTGAGAAACTGGAGAAACTGGAGTTAGGCTTTGAAGGCTTCGTCCTGCTCATTATTCCACCCATTCATGTCTCTACAAAACAGGCATTTGAAGCACTAAAAATACCATTGACACCCCCTAAGGCTCCGTTTACTTTTGGCCGCCTTTTAGATAAGGCAACACTGGTACGGTTTTTTGATAACGAATTTGAATCTGTAGTTTTTCATATACATCCAGAAATTGGCGCGCTTAAAAGCGAGCTCCTTAATCAAGGAGCATATTTTGCCAGTTTGTCGGGTAGTGGCTCGACTGTGTATGGCATCTTTGACAGCCTTGATCAAGCAAAGGCTGCTCAATCGTTTTTTATAAACCGTTACCATACCCAGATCACCCTCCCCGTCATCTAAATATTGCCTTCCGGGATCGTTCAATGGTAGGACACCAGCTTTTGGAGCTGGTCATGGGGGTTCGAATCCTCCTCCCGGAACACTTTCTATTTCAAGTCAATATGTACCTGGTCCCTGACAAAAGTCAGAACTGGGACGACTTGTATAGTTACTTACCAAAAACGCAAACCAACAAACGGAAATCGAGCGAATGAAACCAAAATTTTTTTGTGGCCGGTCCAACCCAGCGTTCGGACAGGCTGTCGCCAAGTATCTGGATATTGAATTAGGGAGTATGACAATTAAGCCATTTAGCGATGGTGAGTTGTGGATCCGCTTTGATGAGAATATTCGCGGTGAGGATGTCTTTATAATTCAGAGCACCAATCCGCCTGATACCAACATGATTGAGTTGTTGTTAATGTTGGATGCAGCCAAGCGAGCATCTGCGCGACGAGTCACCGCTGTAATTCCATACTATGGTTATGCGAGACAGGATCGTAAAGATCAGCCGCGTGTCCCCATTAGTGCCAAATTGTTTGCTGATCTCATTCAAACTGCTGGAGCCGACCGTGTGGTCTCAATGGATTTACACAGTAGCCAGATCCAGGGTTACTTCAACATCCCTTTTGATCACCTTTACTCAAAGAAGGTTTTGGTCGGTGCGATTAAGAGTCTTGGTCTGGATAATATGGTTGTGCTGGCACCTGATATTGGCTCTGTACCCATGTCACGTTCCTATGCAAAACTACTCGATGCCAGCCTGGCGATTATTGACAAACGTCGACCAGCGCATAACAAGGCCGAGGTCATGCATTTGATTGGTAAGGTTGGTGCTAAAAATGTGCTCATCATGGATGATATGGTTGATACTGCCGGTACCATGGTTGCAGCGGCAAAAAAGGCTCGCGCAATGGGAGCGCTTTCAGTGAATGCTGCAGTTACACATGGTGTTCTTTCAGGTCCGGCCATCAGACGCTTAATTAAGGCTCCTATCGACCGCATTCTGATAACAGACACTATCAAAATCGAGCCGAAGAAGCGTATGGACAAACTGATACCCATTAGCGTGGCTCCCGTTTTTGGAGAAGCGATACAGCGGATTCATAATGAAGAATCAATCAGTGTTTTATTTGATATTTAGTATAAAGAGATAAAGGAAGTAAAAATGGCTCAAGCAAAGAAAAAAGAACGTTTTGAATTGCAGATTGAGCAGAGAAGTGAATTTGGTCGGAGAGCTGCAAAAGCACTCCGCAAGGAAGGCTATATCCCCGTGAATTTCTATTCCGGTGGTGATGAAGCTCAGTCCTATGTCATGACCGATACACATCTGCGCGAAGCATTTCACTCAAAAGAACAAATTTTTAACATCACTATTGACGGCGAACCACGCCGGGCCATGGTGAAAGATGTCCAGTGGCACCCTGTAACTGATAAAATCCTGCATGTGGATTTCTTCGGTGTACGTCTTCGTGACATCATTGAGATTCCTGTGGCTGTTATTGCCAACGGTCTTGCACTTGGAGTCCAAGAAGGTGGTGTTCTCCAGCAGCCCATCCACGAAGTTGTGGTCCGCTGTAAGGGTGAGGATGTACCAGATTCAATTGAAGTAGATGTATCTGACTTGAATATCGGTGATGGTATCCATGCCAGTGATATCCAGAGTGATGAATATGAAGTACTCATTGCTGAGGAAATCACCATTATTTCTGTTGTACTACCTCAGAAAATGGAAGAAGCTGTTGTTGAAGTTGATGAGGATGATCTGGAATTCGAGGATGAAGAAGGATCAGAATCAGAAGACGGTGAGAAAAAAGAATCTGAAACAGATAGTGAAGAAAAATAATCGATAGCAAAGAGACGTATTTGTGCTGCGAGCAATCATTGGCCTTGGAAACCCCGGAGATCGGTATGCTAAAACCCGACACAATGCTGGGTTTATGGTTATTGATGAACTTGCCCAGCGCTGGCAAGTCAACTTCAAGCCAGGCAAAGGCAATTATGTGTTCGCTAAAAGCACACAGCAGGATGCAATCCTGATGAAGCCAACCACCTATATGAATAATAGTGGTCAGGCAGTACGTCATTTGATCGATTATTTCAAAATCGAGATAGAAGACTGTATGATCGTTTTTGATGACCTTGACATTCTCTTTCCGGAATTGCGTCTGCGCAAGCAGGGTGGAGCTGGTACTCATAGAGGGATGCAATCTGTCATCCAATATCTGAACGACACAAACTTCCCGCGTACTCGCATGGGCATTGGTGGCGATCAGGGTCGACGACTTTCTGAAGATTTTGTATTGGAGAATTATTCTAAAGATGATTTAAATGTTCTCCCCGAGCAATTGGGTAAAGCAGCTGATGCGCTTGAATATTGGCTGAAGGACGATATTGATAACACAATGAATCGCTTCAATATCAATCCCCGTAAAGCTCAGGCTGAGGATTTAGAGGAGGAAAATTAATATGAGTGAAATGATGATCTGGGTTCCCGTATCGGGAATTGTTGCCTTAGCGTTTGCGTTTTGGAAAACAGGCTGGATCAATAAGCAGGATGAAGGTTCTGACAAGATGAAACTTATCGGTAAGCATATTGCTGATGGTGCTATGGCCTTCCTGAAAGCTGAATATCGCGTACTGGCAATATTTATTGTCGCCGTCGCCATCCTGTTGGGCTTTGCCAACAGAGGCGAAGGCATGAGATACCTTGTAGCTGTTTCATTTGTTGTGGGAGCCCTGGCCTCAGGGCTGGCTGGCTTCCTGGGTATGCGCGTTGCAACCAAAGCTAATTATCGCACGTCACAAGCAGCCCGTACTGGTCTGGCTAAAGCCCTGGGAGTTGCCTTTGCTGGTGGCTCTGTCATGGGTTTGAGCGTTGTGGGATTGGGTGTGATTGGCCTGGGTGGTCTGTTCCTGGTCTATAGAGAGATCTTTACAGATTTGAGCATGGTGATGTCTGTTCTTTCCGGTTTTTCACTGGGAGCAAGCTCCATTGCACTCTTTGCCCGCGTCGGTGGTGGTATTTATACCAAGGCGGCTGATGTTGGTGCTGACCTGGTTGGAAAAGTCGAAGCCGGTATTCCTGAGGATCATCCTCTGAACCCTGCAACTATTGCTGATAATGTTGGTGACAACGTTGGTGATGTTGCTGGAATGGGTGCCGATCTATTTGAATCCTATGTAGGCTCTATTGTTGGTTCAATGGTATTAGGAGCTACAATATTGGTAAGTGGCGCTCTTGCTCCTGAATTTGTTTTTCTACCACTACTCATTGCTGCTGCTGGTATCCTGGTTTCTATCATAGGTACTTTCATGGTTTCAGTGAAAGATGGTGGGGATCCACAAAAGGGTCTCAATATTGGTGAATTTGGTTCATCAGGTATTATGGTAGTGGTTATGTTTTTTATGATCACCATGCTACTTCCAAGCACATTCACACTGGGTGGTGTTGAATACACCAGTTATGGTGTGTTCTGGGCCAGTACCATTGGTCTGGCTGCTGGTCTTGGTATCGGTTTTATCACTGAGCATTATACAGGAACCAATTCTGGTCCTGTAAACTCCATTGTGACTCAATCAGCTACTGGTCCTGCCACGAACCTGATTGCCGGTCTGGGTGTAGGAATGCAATCAACAGCCGTTCCTGTGCTGATTATCGCAGCCAGTATTATGGCAGCTTATGAATTTGCAGGTCTCTATGGTATTGCCATGGCAGCCCTGGGAATGTTGGCCAACACTGGAATGCAATTAGCCATCGATGCCTATGGTCCTATCGCTGATAACGCTGGCGGTATTGCCGAAATGGCTCAACTGCCACCAGAAGTGCGCAAACGTACCGATAAGCTGGATGCCGTTGGTAATACAACAGCAGCTGTTGGTAAGGGTTTCGCAATCGGCTCTGCTGCTCTGACTGCTCTAGCTCTGTTTGCTGCTTTTCGCACTACCGTGGAAGTCATTCGCGGAGGAGCCCCAATGAATATTAGTATTACTGATCCGACTGTAATGGCCGGTCTGTTTGTTGGCGGAATGCTACCCTTTGTCTTCTCATCAATGGCCATGGGTGCTGTTGGTCGAGCTGCAATGGCCATGATTGAAGAAGTGCGTCGTCAGTTTAAAACAATCCCTGAACTTGCTGCAGCTCTGGTTGTAATGAAAAAGTATGAAGAAGGTCAGGAAATGTCTGCTGATGACCAGAAGACTTTTGATGCTGCTGATGGCAAAGCCGAATATGGAAAATGTGTAACCATTTCCACTGAAGCAGCTATTAAAGAAATGATGATGCCGGGTCTGTTAGCCATTCTGACGCCCGTTGTTGTTGGATATATATTTGGTGCTGAAGCTCTAGGCGGTTTATTGGCTGGTGTGACAGTAACAGGTGTTCTTATGGCCATTTTCCAGTCAAATGCTGGTGGTGCCTGGGACAATGCAAAAAAAATGGTAGAGGACGGAGTTGAAATTAACGGAACTAAATATGGAAAAGGTTCCGAAGTTCATAAAGCTGCCGTTGTCGGTGATACCGTAGGTGATCCCTTCAAGGATACCTCAGGACCATCACTGAATATTTTGATAAAATTAATGTCGGTTGTATCACTGGTAATTGCACCACTGATTGCAACCATAGGTCTATAAGGAGGTTCGCTCTTGAAAAAGTATGAGTGCCTTTATATTGTAAATATCAACTTTGATAGTGAAGGAATCTCCGCCGTTGTTGGAAGAGTGGAAGAAGTCCTAAAGAACGTAGGTGGTGAGCTTGCAAATACCCAACATTGGGGCAAACGCAAACTGGCTTACGCTATCGATAAAGAACGCTATGGAAATTATGTTTTAATGCATTTTCAAGGCGAAAACCCAGATATCTCAGAACTCGCACGTGAGTTTGAAATTGAATCAGGTGTACTTCATTACATGACAATCCGGTTAGATGAATTTCCTGATTTCGAGACACTGGCTGTTCCACAGGCTTTTGAAGCTGAACGTGGAAGACGTCCTGGTGGCAGAGATTCTAGAGATTCAAGGGACGGTCACAGACCAAGACGCTATGAAGAGAAAGAAGCTGCAGCACCCACACCGGCTGCTGAGGCCTCTGATGAAGTAGTTGAAGAAGTGGCTGAAGAAGTTGCAGTTAAAGCAACTGAAGAAAAACCTGAAACAGCCGAGGTGATTGAAGAGACACCGGTTGAAGTTGCTGAGGAAGTAGCTGAAGAAGTTGCCGAGGAAGTTGAAGTGGCTGAAGAGCCTGCAGCTCCTGAAGCAGAAGTTGAAGACTCCGCTGACGAAACACCTGAAGAAGAAGCTGAAAAGCCTGCTGACGCAGAGTAATCGGCCGGATTAGAGAAAGAGAGTATTCTATATGAAAATGTTTACCTATAGAAAAAAGATTTGCAAATTCTGTGAAAACAAGAAAATGGAAATTGATTATAAAAACCCCTCTATGCTACGTCGCTTCGTGACAGAGCAGGGCAAAATTTTACCTCGTCGAATTACAGGTACTTGCTCTTTGCATCAAAGAGGGCTGGTAACAGCTATCAAACGTGCACGGAATATTGCTTTATTGGCATATACCAATGACGTAAAGAACGCCTAAGAGAGAGGATCTGATCATGAAAGTAATTCTACGTGAAGATATCGAATCCCTGGGTCTGGCTGGCGAAACCGTCAATGTAAAGAATGGCTTTGCCCGCAATTACCTTATTCCACAAAAAATGGCCTATCCGGCTACCCGCAGTTTCTCTCGTGTGTTTGAAGAAGAGAAGAAATTAAAGGATAATCGCAATGCTCGTGCTACAGCACAAGCTGAGCAACTGGCTGCCAAGCTTGGAAACCTTTCCCTGGAAACCTCAGTGAAGGTTGGTGAAGAAGATAAGGTTTTTGGTGCTGTAACTGCTGCTGATATAGCAGAACTTTTGGCCGGCAAGGGCTATGAGATTGACAAGCGTGATATCCTGCTTGAGGAACCCCTCAAGGCCTTGGGCATCTATAATGTCCCAGTAAAGGTGGCTACCGATATCAAAGCTGAAGTCAAAGTCTGGGTTATCAAAGAATAAGCTGATTTTCCGACTGTTTTTGATGGGGTGAAAGTGATGGTTGTTATCTCAACTTTCATTTTCACCCCGTTTTTATTTATAGAGACCACGAATTGATATATAAGATTGCATCAATTGAAACGATTTTCATTTCATATTTTTAATACACGAGAAGCCTACTTCATGGTGGCCTCAAGCATGTTTCTTGGTTTGTTTGTAGGTCTCAGCCTCCAGAGTATGATATCTGGAATGGAGAACACTGCATTCCTCGATCGGCTTATCATGTTTCTTGGTGAAGTAGCTATACTTGTCCCGCCACTCTTCATTTTACGCCAACGCAAAATAGCCCTCCTCGATGTATTACCCCTCCAGAAGGTGTCATCTATTACTATTGTCATGTCTGTTCTGTTAATCGCCGGAGTGATTGGTTTGGTCTCAGTGTTTGAGGTTCTCATTTTACCCTTTTTCCCAATACCAGATTTTCTTCAGCAAATGGATGAAACCCTATTTGATGGTGGCGTCCTGGCTAATGTGATCCTGATTACTGCAGCAGTCCTGGTGGCTCCCTTTGTTGAAGAATTTTTGTTCAGGGGGCTCCTTCAGCAAAGTCTGTTTTATCATTTTGGATCAGTGGTTCCAGCCATGGTCATACCAACTATTATTTTTGCCCTCTTCCATGTGGGATATCTCTTCTACTTTCCAGCTATGGTGGAACTTATTGCCTTGGGATTATTGCTAGCATGGCTCATGGTTAAGACGGGTAATATTCTTATTCCCATGCTCACACATGCCTTGTTTAATTTTTCAGCATTTTCAGGGTTGTTGCTGGATCTGGATGAAGAGACAGCTACCCTGGCTGATCTGGGGTGGACCTGGATCATCGTTTCCGCAATCCTTTTTGTTGTAGGCTGGGTATATTTTAAAAGTATGAAAACCGTGGTTTGCGCGGAAGTCTATTTGATTCCGTTGCCCCATGAAGTGGAACCGTAAAATGATGGATTTAAGTAAAATTCTGGCTATTGGAATGGGTGGCTTCCTAGGAGCAATTGGACGTTACTGGATCAGTGGTCTTGCTCAACGACTTGGTGATCGATTTCCCTATGGAACGCTATCAGTAAACCTCTTGGGAAGTTTTATTCTGGGTCTCTTTGCCACGCTCTTCCTGGAGAAGATGATCGTGAACCAGGAGCTGAGATTGTTCTTACTGATTGGATTATTAGGGGCATTTACCACCTATTCAACCTTTTCATTGGAGACACTCAATCTTATGCGAAGTGGGGAATGGATGTTTGCCGGTTTAAATATTCTGGCCAATGTTGTGGGGACACTAATTGCTGTTTGGGCTGGAGTAAGTATCGCTAAATTGTGGTGACCAAAAAATTGGGAGCTAACATGAATGAAGATTACACAGGACAGAAACTGTGCATATTTATTGGAGAAGATGATAAATATGACGGTCGAGCTTTGTATGAACTCCTCCTTGAGATAGCACTGGAGAATGGATTATCCGGCGGTACTGTCATTCGTGGCAGAGAAGGTTTTGGAGCACATGGTGAGATTCATTCAATGAAAATACTACGTCTGTCCGAAAATTTGCCTTTGATACTGGAGTTTGTAGGACGAAACCATAAAATTGATGCCTATCTTGATCAAATCAAGCCCATGCTCAGTGAAGGGCTGGTTACCAAGACAGATGTTCAGATAAATAAGTTCAGGAAAGATAACGATCTTTAATATTCTGGCTAATATATAGATGAACACTTATTGTTGTTTGGGCTGGGGTTAGCATCGCTACATTACAGTGATCAAGACAGGATTACTTTATGCATGAAGATTACTTAGGACAAAAACTCTGCATTTTTATCAGTAAAAACGATAAGTATGAAGGGATAATCCTATATGAGCTGCTTTTAGAGATTGCTTTCAACAGCCGTTTGTCAGGTGGTACCGCCACCATCGGGAATAAAGGTTTCTTTGGAGCTCAAGATGAATCCACAAAGTTAAAGATCCTTCGATCCTCCGAAAACTTACCTGTGGTGTTGGAGTTTCAGGGCCGGGAAAGTCGAATCAGCAGATATATCGAACGTGTTCAGCCTATGATAAAAGATGGCCTTCTAACCAGAACAGATGTCCGTATTACCAAGTTCAACTCCACAGATGAAGATGCTGCTGATATTGAGGATCAGAAAAACGAGGATCAGTCACAGATATTTAAAGAAGATGTTGAAGTGAGGGACATCCCAGATTTGCAAGCAGAAAGCCAGGATCAGACAATTGAAGAAGTCGTCGTTGATACTCCTGAACCTCATATTAAAACTCCCTCTTTGGATGATGTACACACTTCTGAACCTACAGTGGCCGACTCGGGGAAAAGTCCTGAAGATGAGGTTAAAGAGGACCCTGATCCCCATGCTGAAAGGGATTCAATTGATGAAGGGGAGGAAGACGAGAAAGAAACTCCAGATTTTGATTTTATAGACGATGATCAAATTGATGGTGGAGCTGAGGATGATGTTCTTGAAACTGAAAGTGACTCAATTATTGACGAGGAAGATGATGAAGACTCTCCAGTTTTACAATTGACAGATCTGAGTGAAACGCAGACTGAAGATAGTAGTGAGAACAATCTCGAAATGGATGACACGGACAAAACCCCGGGAGATACATCTAATAAAACTGAATTTGCAGAATCACAGACGGAAGATGATATTGATAAGCTATTTGACGAGACCAACGAGAAGTTTGAAAGCAGCTTTGATGATATGCTTAAACAGGCAGGTAATGCCGATGTGGGTGAAACCGATATAGATACTGAGGATGAAAATTCAATAGGTAAAAAGCCCAATGATCCATCTAATGATGGTAACGGTGATAGTGATAGTGCCAAGGCTAGTTCGGAGACCTATGATTATGATAAGGATCACATAGAAGAGGACATGTTAAACTATTTTTCATCATTATTTAAGAAGTAAGTAAACTAAAGGAGATAAACATGAAAAAGTTAATGACACTACTTGTGGCTTTGGGACTCATGGGAATGCTAAACCTTGCATATGGGCAGACTACCTACTCCACATCAAGGGCATCTGGAACCATCATGATTTCCGGATCTGGAACCTACCAGACTGACCTAAGTCAAGATTTAAGAGCCTCCGTCTGGGGCATTAACACTGACCTCGCACTCTTTCTGTTTCCTCAGTTTGCGGCTGGAATTGATCTCGGTTATGTGAAATCCATGCAAGAGTGGGGTGACGAGGATGATCCGGATGTAGAGGAAGGCGTTACGATGTCTCTGGGACCCAGAGTCTATTTCTTTTTTGGTGGCAAGAAGAGTGAGCTAACCCCCTTTGTCAAGGGTGGAGCCAACTATCTTGTTAATAAATCACTCTATAATGATGAAGAACAATTTAGAGATGAATCTGAACTAGGTCTCGTTGCAAGCGCAGGTCTCCTTTTAAACCTGGCCAAAAATGTGGGTCTCACTGTTGAAGCTGAATACAATTTTGAAAAAGGTACTGATGTTGATGATATCGATACCCAACAGCTTCTTATTAAATTTGGTATTCGCTCCTTTCTAGGAGAATAATAAACACTCCTGATCCAGAGAGTGAATATATTGATGGCTGGTGACCACATCACGTGATCATCAGCCATTTTTAATATCTCGGGGTAAACGAAATGATATCCAGTTTTAAAGCGCTGCATCAATTGGTTAAAGGGGCTACGCCCAAGCGAGTCGCCCTGGTTGCGGCCGAGGATCCCATTCTCATTCAAGCCGCCACTAGAGCCCAACAAGAAGGTCTTGCTCGTTTTATCCTTTTTGGGGATTCACGCAAGATTGAATCCCTAATTCCCCCAGGTGCCACCCGCTTTGAAATCGTTGATAGCCAAAATCCTGCCGTCGATGCCATCAAGTATATCCATGCTGATAAAGCTGATTTACTAATGAAGGGAAAAATCCAGACAGGAGATTTACTGCGAGCTATTCTGGATCGGGAGATGGGTCTGCGACAAGGTGAACTTTTAAATCATATTGCCGTCATCGAGTCTCCCCATTATCATAAACTTCTATTTATCAGTGATGGAGGTATAAATCTTCATCTTGATGAGCATGTTTACCAGCAAATGGTGGTGAATATCACCCAATATCTCAAGTTGTTAGGGATTAAAAGACCCCATTTTGGAATGATGACTCTGGTTGAGACGGTAAGTGAGAAAATTCCAGAGACAATTATAGCCCAAAAGGTAGTTGAAGCTTTGTCAAAAACGGTCTCGATTGAAGGACCCATTGCACCCGATGTGGCACTGTCCCGAGAGGCAGCCACAAAAAAGGGAATAAACTCGGAAATCGCAGGTGAAATTGATGTCTTTCTTATGCCCAATGCAACAGCTGCAAATCATCTCGTGAAGGGGCTATCAGCACTTGGGGGGTGCAAAGTTGGAGGAGTAATTGTTGGAGCCAGCGTTCCGGTTATTCTGTTAAGTCGCTCAGACGATGCAGAGTCAAAATATCGATCAATTCTACTAGGGTTGGTTTAGCCCTTTCCCCTCAGACCTGAATTGCTTGATCGCCTCATCACTTAGGGAATGTTTGGACATTTCCATAAGCGTTGAATAGGGTAATGTGAGGTGCTGTGCTCCGGCTGAAAATGCCCGGATCGCTTCGTCAGGTGATTTTAAGCTGGCGGCAAGAAGCCTGGTTTGACTGTCTTTCAAGATTTCAGCAATATCCTCAACCAACTTGAGACCATCACCCATGAGTCGCATCGCTCGATTCACATAGACTGCCAGGTATTGAGCCCCAGCCTCTCGAGCAATCAGGGCTTGTGAAGTAGAATATATTGCTGTAGGGCAACAAGCCATACGAGAAGACAGCTCTGAACACAATCGAAAGCCAAGATCAGAAGGTGGAAGCTTAACCACCAACTGTTTTTCAAGAATCTCCAATGCTTCATGCGCCTCTGCCAGAGATGCATCTAAAGAGTTCGCCGTGAGTTGATAAAAGATTGGACCTTTGCTCAGCAGCTTGAGAGATTTAAGTAATTCTGATGTTTTCATATCTGATTGAGCAAGAAGCAAGGGGTTGGTGGTGATGCCCCTAACCCAACCTAGTTCCACAGCAGTTTTAACATGAGTTAGGTTTGCAGAATCTATAAATATGGACATGTCATCTCTTTTCACCTCTTCTCGTCTCATTTCATTTTTGTTGGACGGTCTAATTTTTCATTATAGAGACCCAAATCAAAATATTATTTGATCTGCTGTACCGATTACATTCCACGCATGCAAATCACAAACCCACAGCAGATTCATACCCGCAATACCATATTCAATGCTGCCGGTGAAGGACTGTGGGGTTTTGCTATGGCGTTTCATAACATGAATTCAGTCATACCAATGTTTCTCGCTCAGATGGGGGCATCAGCGTTTGTTCTCGGATTGATTCCTGGTGGCTTCATCTTATTGGTTGCCCTACCACAACTACTCTCTGCTTACCTATTTCATCAATCCCCTCATATCAAGAAATTGAATATCGGGTTGCACTTTGCAATGGCTCCCATTGCCTTCCTGATTGGTATGGCGTTCTACTATTTTGAGTTTGTCGGACAAACCGGAATTATGGTTTACTTGATTTTGTGGGTGATCTGGTCTCTTAGTGTGGGTTTTCTGGTCCCGGTGTGGGCTGATTTTTTAGCATCAGTGACAGTAGCTAGTCGCCGAGGAAGATTTTTTGGTATCACCTTCACAGTCAATGCGATAATGGGAATGATCGGTGGCTATGTTCTCAAGGAAGTGCTGTCTATGGACTCCTTGAGCTTCCCCAGTAATTTTGGAGCAGCATTTCTCATCATGACAACAGCCATCCTGATAGGAAACATTTTTTTCTTCTTTATTAAAGTCATTCATCCTCCGACTCCGAAAAAAGAGCAAGTAGATCACTGGTGGCAGCGCTTAAAAACTATTTATATCCAGGATAGAAATTTCCGGAACTACATTTACAGTCGAGCATTGGCAGCCGCCACGATGATGCCTCTGGCTTTTTATGGTGTGGATTTACAAGACAGGTTTGATCTACCATTGAGTTCTGCGGGCACCTTCACCTTCTTTTTGGTTGTGGGTCAGGCCATCTTCAATATTGTTTTTGGATACATCGGTGACATTTATGGTCGCAAGATGGCCATTGGTGGGTTCTTTCTTGGTCATTTTTTAGCAGGTATCACCGCAATTCTGGCCACAGAACCATGGATGGCGTATCTCACTTTTGTATTTGTTGGGATGGGCTTTGGTGCCGGTCAATCATCATTTATGGTATTTGTCTATGAGTTTGCAGGTGAGCTGGGTGACCGAAAACTCTATTACGCAGCACTGGATACCGCAGTGGCGCCTGTTATCATTGTATATATATCGATTGCCGGTCTGATAGTTGAGACATTTGGGACAATTCCTCTATATGCACTTAGCTTGGCATTTGTTATCACTGGATTGCTGGTTTTTATATACAAAGTAGAAGCACCAACAACTTCCTGAGCTTATGATCCTGAAGCTGATTTATCAGATCTGGTAGATAGCCTTTTCTGGGATTCTAGTCTTTAGCTTTGTACAGAATCTGACAGCTCGAGCAATAATGGGTCCCCCGTTGTCCAACAGAAATTTTAGTTATTGGAGTATTGCAGATGAGACAAGGTTCATCTTTGCGTCCATAAACCTGCAAAGCCGCTTGATAGGTCCCACTTTGATTATCCCCATGACTAAAATTGAGAACGGTGGTTCCCTGGGCTTCGATACTGGCTGAGAGAATAGACTGGATGGCAGAATGGAGACTACTGGCACGATCCTTTGGTATGGTAGAGGCAATACTTAAGGGCTGAATACCTGATTGAAAGAGCGCTTCATCCACATAGATATTCCCCAGACCCGCCAGGAAAGTTTGATCTAGCAGAAGCGGTTTTATCAAACGGTTTTTCCCCTGCAACATTTTATAGAATTCATCTGGAGTGAACTGATCACCGAGGGGTTCTGGTCCGATATGAGCTAAAGTCTCTATTGGGTCATCGGTATAAACCATGCGACCAAATTTCCGGGTATCCTGAAAGTAAAGACTATTCCCTGACTCAAAGTGCAGGATGACTGTGACATGCTTTTCTGGAAAAATGGGTGTGAGTTTCCCTGTCATCCGCAAATGAACTAACAGAGCACCCATATCCAACTTAATGATGATATATTTTGCCCGACGACTCACTCCTGTAATCGATTTGCCCACAATGGATTCATACGGGTCCTCAGCCACAAGTGCTTTTTCCCAGGGTACTTCCAGATCCATTATGGACTCACCCACGATAGTATTTTGCAAACCGCGAACAACGGTCTCTACTTCAGGAAGTTCAGGCACAGCTGACTAGGCTTTGAGTACAATACTGATGGGGCAGTGATCGGAACCCGTGATATTGGGATGAATTCGAGAGGCATCCACAAGGTCTGCGATTTTTTCACTCACCAGAAAGTAATCAATTCTCCAGCCCACATTATTTACACGCGCATTGGAACGGAAGCTCCACCAGGAATAATAACCTTTGGCCCCGGGGTGTTCCTGTCGAAAAGTATCAACAAACCCAGTATCCAGATAGCGATCAACCCAAACACGCTCTTCAGGGAGAAATCCAGAAGTCTTTTCGTTGGGTTTTGGTCGGGCCAGGTCAATATCAGTATGAGCAGTATTAAAATCTCCCACGATGATCACAGGTTTGATTTTATCCCTTTCCCTGATATGCTCTTGCAGAGCACCATAAAATCGCAATTTATAATCGAGGCGATCCTGATCCTTTTGGCCATTGGGAAAATAGACGTTATACAGAAAGAATTTATCGTGTTCAGTGAGGACAATACGGCCTTCGCGATTGAAGGCATCATCCAGAATAGCTGTTTCAACCGATAGAGGTTTTGTTTTACACCAGGTTGCCACACTGCTGTAGCCTTTGCGCTCAGCTGAATGATAATAGGCATGATAACCCAGAGGGCTGGTTAATGATTCATCGAGTTGATCCGGTTGTGCCTTGGTCTCTTGAAAACACATGATATCAGGTGTATCCAGGTTAAACCAATCCCAAAAACCTTTTTTGACGACGGCACGAATACCGTTAACATTCCATGAAACTATCCGCATTGAAGACTCCTATATTGCAACAAAAATACTCCGAATATGCTCTGGGGGAATTGAAATGTGATTTAACCTGTGGCAGTTCGATTCTATGAATGGAGGTTGTCCATAACCATGATATTTATTTCGTGATATTCTCACTCCACAATTTGAACCACGGGAGCTATTGGTTATATTCATCTTTTATAGGAGAGAAAAATGAAATTGCGTTTGATTTTCATTGGTTTTTCAGTGTTGTTGATTGGCTCATGTACACCCAGTGTGAGTACATCCCCCCAGATTATTGTCCCTCAATTAGAGACTAAGATGGAAATGGTGACACGCGCCGATTGGGGGTGGGTACCCCTTACCGATACTATTCCTACCCATGAGATCAAATACATTACTATCCACCATGGGGGAGAGGACTTTCCTGAGGACAAGGATGTCATCAAATATTTGATCGGTTTACAATCCTGGAGTCGTTCCGATAAAAATTGGATTGACAATCCTTATCACTATATGATTGATCTACAGGGGAATATTTATGAGGCACGTCCTATCAAATATCCTGGTGATACAAATACGGATTATGATGTACGGGGGCATGCTCTCATTTGTGTCATGGGCAACTATGAAAACCAGATTCTTAGTAAAATCCAGTTTGAGCAACTTGCTCTACTGACGGCAACCCTGGCAGATAAGTATGGAGTAGCGAATGACCTGATCAAAAGTCACAAAGACTATACTGAGACTTTGTGTCCAGGTAAGGATTTATATCGCTACCTGGAAGATGGCAGCCTGATCAAACGCGTTGTCGAGTTAAGAAAACCGTAATGTATCTCCCCCTCGATTAGATGTCGTCCCGAATAAAGCAAAAATACTTTAAGCAATCTGGTGTGATCCCTGTATACAAGGGAAAGGTGGTTGTCATTACGGCCAGGGGCAGCAAACGCTGGATAATTCCCAAAGGTTCTATTGATTGGGAGCTTTCAGCGCAGGAATCTGCAGCCAAAGAGGCACTGGAAGAGGCTGGTATCAAAGGGCAGGTCCTCCCTGACGAAATTGGGACATATACATATGAAAAACTGGGTGGTAGCTATAAGGTGCGTCTCTATTACATGGAGGTCACCAAGCTGAAGGACCAATGGGATGAGAAACATTTTCGAAAGCGAAAATTGTTAACGCCCAAGCAGGCGATAAAAAAGGTAGTTCCAGCGGCGGTTTCCAAAATTATGGCTAATTATTTCCACGAGAACCGAATCCTTATTAAGAAGAAAAAACGTAAATCCCGCAAGAAAAAGAAGAGCTAGATCCATGGGAAATCCTATTACCGGTGTATGGAAAGTTCAGACAGTAACCTATAAATCAGGTGAGCAGGTCACATCAATTGATCCAGCACTACCAGGACTATTTATCTTCACCGAAGCTCACTATAGTATGACCTGGATGCCCGGCGGTGTTCAGCAAGCAGATTATAAAGATCTATGGCATCCCAATGATGAGGAAAAGGTTCAAAGCTATAACTCCCTTGTAACCAACACGGGTCGCTATGAATTATCAGGCTCCCGGTTAACTACTTGCGTCGATGTAGCCAAGACACCTGCCTTCGTTGGTGGGAAGGCCGTTTATGAGTGCAATATTGATGGTGATGACATGCGTTTGGAGATCAAGAATAATGTGGCCCATGATGGCACTCAAGATGCAGGTTATCTGAAGTTCAATACCGTCCTTTCGTTAAAAAGAGTGGAATAGAGCAAGCGGTAATTATCGGATCGATGACCGAGCCCACCGAAGTTGAGATCAAATATGAATGATGGGACATTTTGACCTGCTCAATATGCGGGGAACTAGGAAATAATGACCAAACTAAGTAAATGGGAACAGATATATACCGTGGTGAAGCAAATTCCTGAGGGGCAAGTGGCCACCTATGGACAGATCGCCACATTGGCTGGTTATTACCGTCAAGCCCGTCAAGTGGGATATGCTCTGCACGCGGTTCCGTCAGATGATATTCCCTGGCACAGAGTGATTAATGCCCAGGGCAAGATCAGTCTAAATCTTGAAATGGGTGGTGCTGTTCAACGAAAATTATTGGAGAGTGAAGGGGTAGTCTTTACAGCTGCTGGTGTGATACCCTTGAGGGAGTATCAATGGCAACCCACCATCGATCCCCTTGAAAGCTAAACTTGATTTTTCGATAAATGCCAACCGTTACCGTGTTCGCATTCATAAACCATTAATTTAACACCCTGTTCTTTTCGTAGATGACCAGCTCGTCTTAGGGCATCACGTTCAGTCACATAGGATGCTTTCAGTGTGCCATCTGCACCGCGACAGATTGTGCAGGTCTGATTTGGTGTTTGCCTGTCTTCTGGTGATAGATGCCAGAACCCACATTTATTACACTTATAGGGAACCATATGATTCCCGGCATAATTTAGATTGGCATGTTTAGCAGCAGAGTTGGCCTCAGCCTTTGAGTCATATTCCATCAAAGGACGACCAGTTTTTTGGGAATTGCAGCTTGGACTTTTTCTATTCAAAGGCATCTCCAGGGGTTGGTGTTTAATCTAAAGAAGATTTTCAAAAAATTACCATGAATATCACAAAGAAAGTTTAAATATAAAAAAGCCCCGAAACATTCCGGGGCTTTGAGATTCCTTAATGTTCTTGTGCAGAGACTTATGAATCTGTCGAATCTACTTTGAGTTTTGCAACCATATCTTGAAGCGTTCGAGTTTCTCTGGCCATAGGCGCCAGCGCTGCCAGACGAGAGACCCATTCCTCACCATCAACGGCATTGCCATCTTTCACGTAAGCACGAGCAATTTCGTAGATGAGCTGTGCATTCACAGGCGCTTCCATGCTAAGCGGAAGTAAAATGTTCAAGGCTTGCTCCGTCTCATCAAAGAGATCATTCCAGATAGAGGCTACCTTAATCCGATCCATAATTGGGACATTTTCTCGGCCATTCTCAAATGCATTTTCCATGTAGCGATAGGCGCTGGAGTCATCTTCAAGCTGGTAATACATCTGGGCAATCTGAAGATAGAGATCCATATAGGTCACAGGAATGGTTTCATCGGGAACCAGTTCATCCATTTTATGGAGAACATGCAGTGCTTTCTCACGATTCTCATCCCCTTCAAGACCATATTCGTATACAAGCTGCAAGAAACCCTTACGGTAATTTTGAAGTAGACGCTGGACATTTGGTGGATAATAGACTTCTGGATCGTCCAGATTGGTATAACGGTAGGTATCGATGATCTTGTTATACATGACATCCGCATCAATACTCAAGCCAACCTTATATGGCATCACTTGATAAGCCTGTCCGTCCATACGTAAGAAATCTCCCAGACCTATCTGATTGCTGGGGGAAACAGTAACGGCAAAATAGATGGGTTGCTTCCAGTCGTTCATCCGCATGATGTCAAATATCATGATATCCTGCACCCTGAGACCACCCATGAGTTTACCTGTTTGCTGATTTTTCTGGCGCGAGATTGTGGGTTGTAGATTCCAGGTAATACCAGCCGATCCCTCTTCAAGAGATCCAGATTCTGGATTATCCTTAAAGGTTGAGGGTCCAGGGAGTGTCATTTCCCGCTCTTCCCACCTCCAGAGACCCATATCTTCAATTTCTTTATCGCTTAAACTGATGGGGACTTTGGGCTCCATGTGTTTCAGCTGTTTGATGTACCAGGGCGTGTTTAGAAGACTCAAGTTGACCACGCGTACATCTTTACGAATACCCTCTACCTCCTGTAAATACCAGAGCGGAAAGGTGTCGTTATCACCATTTGTAAAAATGATCGCATTGGGCTCACAAGTGTTGAGCAAGTTGTAAGAATACTCCCAGGCCACATAATTACCAGAACGATCATGGGTATGATAGTTAGCTTTGAGCATGTTTGCAGGTGCGGCCAGCAGCATAATTGCAATGGCTGAACCAAAAAACACAGGAGAGTCCTTACGCCAATCTTTGAGTTTCTCTAATATGGCGGCAGCTCCGATTCCAATCCAGATAGCAAAAGCGTAAAATGACCCCACATAGGAATAGTCTCGCTCTCGAGGTTGGGGATCATCCTGATTGAGGTAAAGCAGAATGGCAAACCCTGTCAGCATAAAAAGAGCCAATACGGCAAAGGCTCGGCGTGAATCCTTGGAGAAATGATGCCCAAGACCTGCTAGCCCTAACAGGAAAGGAATAGCCCAGAGTTGGGTAACATCTGAGTTGTCTCCTTCGCGCCCCCAGAATTGCCATTTGAAGTAGCGGATATACATATGGTTTATCTGATAGCGCCAGAAAAATTCTGATTTCGATCTATATCCATTGGTAATGACGCTCAAATTGCTCATACGCTGATTGATGTCACGACCTCCAACGCCTACGACAACCTGGTCTCCATTTACAGATATAACTTCGCCAATTTTCCCGGTGCTGTTGACCTTGACAATACGTCCTGGTGTGCCAGTATTTCTGTTGAGCGGTGTTTCGCCCCAACGATCGCGGTAAAACATGGGATAACTTCCATACTGTTCTCGTTCCAGGTAGGATACAGCACGTGATACGGTTTCCGGGTCATTCTCATCAATATTGGGGTTCTGAGCTGAGCGAATGAAAATGGTTTCATATGAAGTGAATCCCACCAGGACCATGAGTAGGGCCATCACTGAAAGTCTGATTTCAGTTGCGCGGGCGCGGTAAATGGACGGTGCAAAAAAGATCAGAGCCATGAGGATCATAATGCTGACTGTGAAAGTGGCACCAATAGCTGATACGGCATTGTCAGTATTCAGAATACTGCCCATGATATTGGCCAGTTTGGGCATGCCCTTAATAATACCGAGGTAGATGATAAGATAAGAGGCACCTGCGGCTCCCATGAGCAGGACCTGTTTCCAGAAGCGGTTACGTCGGTCACCCTTAAAAACCTGGGAAAGCCCCCAGAGACCACCACCAGTAATAATGCTAAAAATCACTCCGAGACCCATGAGCTTGGAACTCAAATCATTTGAGGAGAGGCGCAGATACTCATTCGAGCTGGCAGGTAAGGCCATTTCAATACCAATGAGGAGAGCTACAGCCATAATTCCAATAACAGCTAGCACATGCACCATCATCTCAACACCATCATCTTTAGGATTCAGCTTCATATACATAATGAGGGCAATAAAGGGAATAGTAAGCAGATTGAGCATGTGAACTGATATGGCTAGGCCCATCATATATGAAATGATCAGGATATAGCGGGAACCTGCTCCACCTTCATCTACTTTTTCAGACCATTTGAGAATCAGCCATACTACAATGGCTGTGAAAAAGATACTCATGGAATAGACTTCCGCTTCCACTGCATTAAACCAATGGCTATCAGAGAAAGCAATAGTGAGTGATCCTACCAGCGCACCACCATAGGCGATCCATTTGTCAGTGGCATCTTTGACCTTCCCACGCCATTCGACGACCAGGCGTGCGATAATGAGAAAAAGAAACATGTTAGCAAATGCGGTAGCAAGGGGTGATAAAAGATTTATACGATAAGCAATATTGTGGAACTGGGGCTCATTCAGTATAGGATCAAGGGCTGCGCCACCTGTGATGGGAAGCATTGAAATGACGCGACCCAGTAGGAGATAGAGTGGAGAGCCAGGAGGGTGGGGAACACTCAGTGTGTGTGAAACAGCGATAAATTCGCCACAATCCCAGAATGAAACCGTCGGCGCCATGGTGTCCAGGTAGATCAGAAAGGTGAATACCAGCACGAAAAGTGCCATGAGTGTTTTCACCATGTCACGAGGTTTAAGAAAATCCATTGTTAATCCTTTTTCAATTCAAACGTGTAGGTAACACGGTCAATTTTATAATCTAATTGCGACGGTACAGCTTTTGGAATGGGAGTATGTTTCCCGCCGGCTCCATCTCTGTAATTTTCAATACTTTCCCCTGCCCATTCGGGCAAGGCCAGCCAATATATATGGATTGAAGTCTGATACCAAGACGATGTTCCATGTTAGCTTTTAAGTTGAGGTGGGTGTGCAGTTAGGGCTTACTCAACTCAAACAGGGCTATACCTGTGGCCATGGCTGCATTGAGAGATTCGCCAGCGCCCGGTTTCTCGATGGAAAGAGGTGTTGATAGTTTAAGCAAATCCTGATCAACTCCATGAGCTTCAGAACCAACAATTAGGAAGAGGGGGTTCTCTGCCTTGAACGTGTGTAGCGATGTGCCCTGCATATGCAAAGCAACTACGTCACCCCCCTTTGCTTTCCAATCCTCAGCACTTGAGCAAAGATCAGCAGAAGTGTGCAAATTCAACGTGCCAAGAGCTCCCATACTGCCTCGAACTACTTTTGGGCTATAAGGGTCTACGCAGTCGGGACCCAGGAGAATATCCTGGATACCAAACCAAAGCGCTGATCTGAAAATAGTGCCCATGTTGCCCGGATCAGATATACGATCCAGAACCAGGAGGATTTGCGTATTTTCTGTATCCAATTTTTCTGGGGCTTCAGGAATACGGGCGACACAGATGATGCCCTGGGGACTTTTGCTGTCCGATATTTGTTCGATTTGAACAGGGGTAGCTTCAAAATGTTTTATATCAGGTGGAACAGGGAATCTGTCAAAATTCTTTGAAGTGATGCAGGCAATAATATCCAGGTCTGAATGAAGAGCTTCCTCACACAGTCTGGCACCTTCCAGTAAAAAAAGGCCTTCCAGCCTCCTGTACTTTGATCGTTTAAGGGCTCGATAACTTGAGGTTTGTGCGTTTGTCAGAAGGGATGGTAGAGCAGTCATCAGAGAATCATCTTTTAAGTGGTTCTAATCCAGGCTCTATGAACCATGACTTCGCAGGTAGGAAGCCACATTTTCAAAAGAGACAGCTTCCTGCTCACCCGTTTTGAAATTCTTGAGTTGGACGATGCCCTGGCCAAATTCATCTTCACCAAGGATAGCGACGTAGCTTGCCTCCTGTCGGTTGGCCTCACGCATCTGCGCTTTCATACTTCTTCGAAGTGTGTCCATATCACATCTTAGTCCTGCACGTCGCCATTCGTGGATAAGTTTTGGCGCTTTTACCCTCAAGTCTTCTCCCTGTACAATGAGAAACAGATCTAACCCGGAATCGGCCTTCAATGGCTGCAGTGCATCCACAACCAGGAGGAGTCGTTCAATTCCCGATGCCCAGCCGATGGCAGGTACATCTTGTCCCCCCAGCTCGCTGACCAGGTCGTTATAGCGACCCCCACCGCAAATAGCATCCTGTGCACCCAGCGCATCACTGGTGAATTCAAAAATAGTGTGGGTATAATAATCCAGTCCACGAACCAGCAAATCGTCCTGAATATATGGAATATCCATGGCCTCCAACATCTTCAGAACTTCAGCATAATGGGTCGCCGAAGCTTTATTTAGACACTCACGGATTTTTGGGGCGTCCCTCACAAGTTCTTTGTCACTCGGTGCCTTACTATCCAGAATCCGCAGCGGATTAGATTCGAAACGCTTTTGGCTGGTTTCTGAAAGTAAGCTTAGATGTGGTCTTAAATATTCCTGAAGGGAGCTACGATAGAGTGCGCGACTTTCTCCATCACCGACACTATTAATTTTTAGAGTTACTGAACTCTCAATACCCAGTTCCTTCAAGATGGTATAAAACAGGGCGATCATCTCGGCATCCTGCTCAGGATTGGGGGAGCCGATGGCTTCAGCCCCAAACTGCCAGAATTGACGATAGCGTCCCTTTTGAGGACGTTCCTGGCGGAACATGGGTCCCTCATACCAGAGTTTCTGAACTGGTGAAATTTGCTGGAGATTATTCTGAATGTAACTGCGAACAACTCCTGCTGTGAGTTCAGGTCGCAAGGTCAGGGAAGACTTACTCATATCTGAAAAAGAATACATTTCCTTGGATACGATATCCGTGTCTTCACCTACACCCCGGGCAAACAACTCTGTTTTTTCAAAAATGGGAGGTCGAATTTCACCAAAAGCATAGCGATCCATAACTTGTTTGACGATGTGCTCCAGAGCCTGCCATTGCCTTGCTTCTTGGGGGAGTATGTCATTAACACCTTTTACGCGTTGAACTTTTTGGGGCATGATGCAGATTCCGTCTTTTACTTCGTTCTAATGTCGGTGCAATATAGAGATGAGTCATCCCTATGGATAATATTTCTAGACCTGATTCCCTTCTATGGGGAGTGAGAATGTTATAAAGAAAGGAGGGTTACTATTCCCCTTCAGGCTCAAAATCGATAGCTTCCAATACAGCCTTAGCCTCGGCCAGTTTTTCTGGTGGAACCAGCAGGGTCGCCTGATTTTCAGCGAGAGAAACTGAGTGGGCACCTAGACCGGAGGCCAGCATGCTGCGTTTAATTTCACAGGGGACATCCGCATTACGTAGAGCTTCACAGAGCATTTCTGCGGTGATATCACCATTTACAGTTCGCAGTTTGACCCATGCTTTTTCGTCACTTGTGTTCATTGATACCTCCCAGTTTGAATTGATGTCTAAACTTAACAGCAAATGCTCTGATTTCCTTGTAATACCCGCTTTCCCCAATCAAAAAGAGAAGCGATTGTTCTGTGATAAATCACGAAAAGATAGTTTCTTGGAAAAACACCATTATAATCACGGGCTTAGGGGGATGATGAAAGGAATATTGGGGTGCAACCCAAAGAAATAGAACATATTTTACATACGAAGATACTATCAAAAGTATCCAAGCCCGGAAGATATCTGGGAAATGAACATAACATAATCACCAAAGACTGGGGTGAAATTAGAGCCAGTATTGCGCTGGCTTTCCCAGATGTATATGATACGGCTATGCCATATAATGGCTTCCAGATTTTATATCATATCTTAAATCGAGAAGCAGATATTGCAGCAGAAAGGGTCTATGCACCCTGGCCGGATATGGAAGCGCTCATGCGCGAACACGGCTTACCTATGCACAGTCTTGAATCTAAACATCATTTACGTGATTTCGATATTGTAGGATTTTCACTACCCTATGATCTCCTCTACACCAACATCCTGACCATGTTGGATTTATCTGATATCCCTATCTGGACTAAAGACAGGGGTGACGACGATCCTTTTGTGATTGCAGGCGGAACCAATGCTTACAATCCAGAGCCTGTTGCTGATTTTTTTGATCTTGTGGTTATTGGAGATGCAGAGGAACTGGTGGTTGAGCTCGTGCGTCGCATTGGTGAAGGTCGGAGAGCAAATCGTTCTCGTCGAGAAATTCTTGAAGATTTGGCTGGTATGCCCGAGGGTGTTTATGTGCCGGCTTTTTATGATTTCAAATCTGACGACAAGGGCAAGCTAAAGGCTATTACTAAAAATTTCGAGGGTGCACCTGATCGGGTGAAAAGTGCCAAAATCCCAATACTGGAAGCTTCGAATTATCCTACCAAGCCCATCGTCCCCATTGTTGAAACAGCCCAGGACAGGTTCGCCCTGGAAGTTATGCGGGGTTGTACGCAGGGCTGTCGTTTCTGTCATGCAGGTATGGTGTATCGACCGATTCGAGAACGTAAACCAGAAGAATTGATTGAAACGGCTCAAACCACACTGACTGCAACAGGACAGAAAAACATGTCCCTCCTCTCTCTGTCAACCAGTGATTATACTGGTCTGAGTGAAGTGGTTGAGGGGATGAAGCCCTATCTAAGAGAAAACAGGGTATCAGTATCATTTCCATCCATGCGTCTCGATACCTTTACCAAAGAAATTGCCGCCATCGCTTCTGAGGAGCGTAAATCAGGTCTAACCTTTGCCCCAGAGGCCGGTACCTGGCGTATGCGTCGTGTCATCAATAAGTTGATTAGTGATGAAGATCTGTATTCATCTGTGCAGATTGCTCTGGATGGAGGCTGGAAAACACTCAAGTTTTATTTCATGCTAGGACTGCCTACTGAAACTCAGGCTGATTTACAGGGTATTGTTGATCTCATCAATGATGTACGGAAAATGGCAAATCCCTATGGCAGAATTAAAATCAATGTGACCCTCTCCACTTTCATCCCCAAACCGGAAACCCCATTCCAGTGGGAAGCTCAGGACAGCAAAGAGGTCATCCGAGAGAAGATTGATTTCCTCATGAATAACTTAAAGCACAAAAATGTACGGGCATCCTATCGGGATCCCAAATATTCTGAGATTGAGGGTGTTTTATCCAGGGGTGATCGCAAGGTTTCAGCAGCCATTTTTGCAGCCTGGCAGGAAGGTGCCCGATTTGATAGTTGGGGTGATTACTTCCGTTACGACCGCTGGATGAAAGCTTTCGAAACGGCTGGTCTCCAGTATGAGAATTATCTGGAAGCACGTGATGACAAGGAGATTTTGCCCTGGGATCTGGTAGACAATGGAATTCTTAAAAAATTCCTCCGTCGAGAAAAACGTAAAGCCTATCAGGAAGCCACCGTCATTGACTGTCGCGATGGCTGTTTGGCTTGTGGTGTTTGCGATTTCGAGGAGCTCTTTATGAGGGTTGTCAAAGATGGTACAGTGGGAGAGTCCGCAATCAAGCCGGAACCATATGTAGCAGTCGAAAGAGAGCCACTGCCTGAATTATTGAATACCACTCCAGTGCATACTGCTCGGCTAAAATATTCAAAAGCAGGTATGGCCAGCTTTCTAGGACATCTAGATGTTCAAAACTCATTCATGCGCGCTATAAGTCTGGCAGGCTTACCAGTTGTTTTCTCACAGGGTTTTAACAGTCGTCCCAAGATATCCAGTGGGCCGGCACTGCCACTTGGCTATACTTCAGACGCAGAATACATGGATATTCTGCTCTTTCATCAGGTGGATTCAATTATCGAGGATTTGAACAAATACTTACCTGGTGGGGTGGCTGTGCTTGAAGTGGAGTGGCACAAGGGTCGTATTGAATCAGTTACCAGTCAGATTGCAGCCATTAAGCAGCAAATTGTACTCGAAGATATCCCCGCTGAAATGTCCCTGGAGAAATTGAAACAAAACTTTGAACAGAAGAATAATGTGTATATTAAACGCGAGCGAAAACAGCGCGTAATATCCCTGGATATTAAAGTATATATCCAGTCTATTGAAATAAAGGGTAATAGCCTTGAGGTTGTCACTCTGGTCCAAAACGGGAAGGGAATCCGATTAAATGAATTTCTCCCGGCGTTTTTTGAAGTTCCGATCGAAAGCCTACCAATACACACTGTTAAAAGAGAAGCTGTTTTCATGAATTTCACAGCGTGATTGGTTCGACGATCGGTGAGTACCGTTGTAAAAAGAACCTGAACAGATCCACACCTCCCGTCTGTATAGCGGTTTATCCACGTTTGTCTCTTTGAGACAACCCCGGCAGCCTAAAAACATTGAGGTCTAGATCGGTGGGATATTCTAAAATCTGTTTATTGAAGGATTACTGTCAGGTCACTACGTTTCCGCTTACATAAATATTAATCCGAGCATGGGAGACGCTTTTTACGACTGCAAAACAGGTGAACATCTCTAGATGCACCTGAATTAATAGCAGCTCATAAGACTGCTAAAACCAGAATTGGTAAAAGAATTTAATCGATTCCTTAGAATATTTCTGAATCGATAGTGCGCAAGATCAAATAGAATAGGACTAAAGATAGTCCGCTCAAGCAGAGTAAGCGCAGAAAAATTTTTGTGAAAGGTTCATTCAAGGAGAATGAATGATCCCCGCGTTGAGAGCAAATGCCTCAACCTTCTTCTTTTACCGGTTCAATTCATAGCTAAGGAATTGAAATGAAGAAGGATATCTTTATAAACCAAACGCATAGGGAAACGCGGATTGCCATCCATGAGGATGACGTCCTGGTTGAACTTTATGTGGAAAAACCTGAAAACATCAGAATTGTTGGCAATATCTACAAGGGTGTTGTCGAGAATGTTTTGCCTGGAATGCAGGCCGCTTTTGTTGATATCGGTATTGGGGCCAATGCGTTTTTGCCGTTCTCAGAGGTAGAAGGTGAATCCTTTCTCCTGGATCAGGACGACGATGATGACGATGCTAAACCGCAACGCGGTAACCGCGGTCGATCAAGAAACCAGAATCATCGCCATGATCACCGACGATCCAACGCGCCAAAATTAAGGACAGGACAACAGATTCTTGTCCAGGTTATCAAAGAACCATATATGGGAAAAGGCGCCAGAGTTACAACCAACATATCTTTGCCAGGTCGATTCCTGGTTTTGGTACCTAATTCAAACTCAATCGGTATCTCCCGCAAAATTTACAATAATTATGAACGTCGTCGCCTACGCCGTAGCTGTCAGGAAATGAAGCCGGAAGGATTTGGTTTAATTGCCAGAACCGTTACTGAAGGCAAAGATGATGAGACCCTGGGTGCCGATTTAAATAATCTTATGGACTCCTACAAGCGCATGGAGAAAGTGGTTAAGAGTAAACCCGGCCCAGTGTTGGTATATAAAGACATGGAAACCGTTTCAAGTCTTATAAGGGATCTTTTTACTAACGATGTTCAGCGCGTGGTTACCGATAATAAGGGAATGTATAAGCAAATCAGCAGTTACCTCAAAGGGGCTGCCCCCCAATTACTGGATCGCCTCGTTCATTATAAAAAGAAATTACCCCTATTTGATGCCTATAATGTCCAGAAGGGCATCGATATATCCATGGCCAGGAAAGTGGGCATGAAGAGTGGTGCTTCTATTGTTATTGAACAAACCGAAGCCCTGGTTTCAATTGATGTGAACTCCGGAAAGTTCATTGGTCGTAAGGATCACGAAGCCAATGCGGTGAAAATCAACCTGGAAGCAGCTCGAGCCATTGCCCAACAATTACGTCTACGAGATTTAGGTGGTTTGATTGTCATCGATTTCATAGATATGTCCCGAGAGGATAATAAAAAGAAAGTCTACTACGAGCTTCGTCGTGAGTTACGTAAGGATCGGGCTAAAGTTGCTGTAAGCTATATTTCTGATTTTGGTCTTCTGGAAATGACCCGTCAACGGATTCGTCTCAGCTTATTGCTCTCTGCAACTGAGGAATGTCCAGTTTGTAAGGGACGCGGCCGAATCATGTCAAAAGCTGCTCTAACTACACAAATCGAAGGTTGGTTCCGTCGGTTTCATTCTAAAAAACGTGAATTCAGACTTCAATTGGTTGTCAATCCTGAGCTGGCAAAATTTTTAAGATCTGGCCGCAAAAATGTAGTACGTTCTATCCAATGGCAGCATTTTATCAAAGTTGAAATTATCGAGGATGAATCCAAAAATATGGATGAATTCCGGGTGATCAGTAAGAAACAAGGCAAGGACATCACTGACGATTATTGATGTCGTTCTGAGGAGGATGTATGAGTAAAGCTGAGAAACTGGCAAAAGAAATATTTAGTGATCAGGATCTGCAGGATGTATCTGCTGCCATAAATACCTTTGAAGGTCGCACGAGTGGTGAGATTGTCATCAGTTTCAATACTACCTCCCGCAATCAACCTTACAAAACTGCCAAGCGGATATTCGAGAAGGCTAAACTTCATGAGACCAAGGAACGCAATGCGACGTTGATAGCTCTTTTTCTCTCTGAACACAAGTTTGCTGTGTATGGCGATGTAGGTATCCACGAAAAGGTCCCCACAGATTTCTGGGAATCAACAGTGGATGAAATGAGGATTCAATTTGCCCAGGGGAACATGCGCGAAGGTTTGCTGGCTGGGATCCAAAAACTGGGTGAAAATCTGGCCAAATATTTCCCTGTTTCTGAGGATGATGTCAACGAATTAAGTGATGATATTAAGTTTGGTGATAGTGATGAGTGAAGCCTGTAATCTTACCCACGTATTTAAGCGTGATGGAACCTATGTTCCCTATTCCCGCAAACGTATAAGCAATGCTATTTATCGAGCAGCTGTTGCTGTAGGTGGACGTGACAAAGACAAGGCTGATGAACTCTCGTTGAAAATTGAGAGTATTATCTGTGAAAATTATTCTGTAGAACATCCTCCCATGGTGGAGCAGATTCAAGATATTGTTGAGAAAGTTCTCATTGAAGAAGGTCATGCGACAGTAGCCAAGCATTTCATTGTCTATCGTGCAACCCAGAATGAGAAACGTAAAGCCAAACTTAGTAAAAGCACAGTTCATACAGGGAATATTCCTTACCAAAAGATTTATGAGGTATTGGTCTGGGCCTCGGACCATGATCTCAATTCCGTCGAAAAACTGAACCAACGTATCGGGAGAGGTGAATTCGCTCAGATATGTCTGGAATCAGATAAAGCTTACGAATATGACGTGCAGGCAGCTGCAGAACTTATCACTGAACGTGATGGAGATACTCGGATCGTTGTCGTTGCGGGTCCATCCTCATCAGGAAAAACCACAACCACACGCAAGCTGGCTCATTACCTCTCAAAAAAAGGCATGGGGCTGGTTGAGTTGAATGTTGACCACTACTTTTTTGATCTGGCCATGCATCCTGTTGATGAATTTGGTGATCATGATTTTGAGACACCCCAGGCTTTGGATTTACCCCTCATCAACCAGCACATCAAACAACTGTTGGCCGGTGAAGAAGTAATGACACCATCATATGATTTCAAGACTGGGACGAGAACTTTAGACCAGATTTCCATGAAGATAAAGCCCACGGATGTGATCCTTATCGATAGTCTCCACGGACTCTACGGTGACATGCTCAATGGGATCGATGAAAGCACAGTCTTCAAAGTATATATTGAAACCTTGCTTCAGATGAAAGGGGTCAACGGAAAATTTATTCGCTGGACCGATTTGAGACTCATGCGTCGCATGATTCGGGATGAACAACATCGTGCTTATGATCCACGTCAAACATTGACACACTGGCATTACGTCCGTAATGCAGAACTGAGGAACATCCTACCCTATATCACAACTGCTGATTATGTCATCAATGGAGCAGTTCCCTACGAATTACCAGTGATGCGAAATCGGCTACTGGAACATTTCAAGGAGTGGGAGCAGGACTATAAGGATGATCCCCGTCGCGTAGATGCCTATCTAAGAGCGAAAAGGGTACGGGAAATGCTTGAGTCAGTCACTCCCGTTACCGATGAATCAGCCATTCCTGAAACCTCACATTTTCGGGAGTTTATTGGCGGTAGCATATATGATGTGCACTAGCCTTTATCCCTGATGATTCATCAGCTTGTTTTAAATTTGAGCTTTTAGACACAAATAAAAAAGGGGGCTTGAATATAGAGGAAAGCAATGAACCCGTTATTACGTGTGATATTTTTGATGTTCTGCTTGCAAAAACTGTTTGCTCAAACCCCGTTTGAATCCCTTTTATCAACTCTTGACACGGTTTCCGGTCCAGCCGCCTATAAGCAATCACTTATAGATAGTTTTATGACGAAAGCCCGACAAAGTGCTATACCTATTATTGAAGACTCTCTCGTGACATTTATACACATGACGGACGCGGAGAATGTTGCTCTCGGTGGTGACTTCACTACCTGGGCAGCAAGTTATAAAACACCTATTAACCATATTGACAGCACAAATTTTTGGTATCACCAAGAAGTGTTTGAGCGAAATGCCCGACTGGATTATGCCTTTTATATAGACAGGGAATTCGTCAGGGATCAAGAAAACCCCCGAACTGCCACAGGAAGCATTCGCGCTGCATCTGAACTCGCCATGCCCGATTATGAATACCCGGCGGAAATTGAACTCAATGAAGCTGTACCTGAGGGTCATATGGAAACGATTCTTCTGGAGTATTTCGCCAACGGTATCGATAAATCCTACCGAGTAAATACGTATTTACCTCACGGATATGATTCATCAAGGGAAGGAGGTTATCCTGTTGTCTATTTTCAGGATGGGAGTGGATACTTAAGCCAACGTGGAGCGCGAGCACGAAACATCTTCAATAACCTTATTTTTTATCAAGAAATTGAGCCGGTAATATCAGTCTATGTAAATCCACATAATCGTGGATTAGAATATTTAATGGATCAGAAAGAGACGTATGCTGAATTTTTTGCTCTGCATCTTACAGCTTATATTGATAGCATGTACAATACGATTGAGAGTCCAGAGGGCCGGCTGGTTATGGGACCATCGTATGGAGGCAATATAAGTGCGTATATCGCCTACCAGCACTCAGACATATTTGGAAACTGTGGCTTGAATTCAGCTGCATTTCGTCCTTCCTATGAGGTGTTCAGGCTTTTGGCGGATGGTCCACCCAAGAATGTAAACTTTTATGCCATCTGGGGAACTTACGAGTATCCCATACATCTCGATCTCCGGGCTTTGAGGGATATACTGCTAGAGAAGGGCTATACCTTTAACTGGGCTGAATATCCCGAGGGGCATAACTGGGGATTCTGGAGAGCAAGAATTGATGATATCTTAAAATATTTCTATCCGTATATTGAGGAAGAACCTGTGATTCCACAGAAATTCGTATTACGTCAGAATTACCCTAACCCGTTTAATCCTAATACAACGATTAGCTATGACCTTAAACAGGCAAGCAGCGTAAGTCTGAAGATATACGATGTCCTGGGTCGCGAAATAAATACCCTGGTCCAGAATCATCAAAACTCTGGTTCATATCAGATTATATTCAGTGCTGGTGATCTAGCCGGCGGAATATATTACTACCAGCTCGACACGGAGTACTATTCTGGTGTTCGTAAAATGCTCTTACTTAAATGATGGCTCAAGTATGAATTTTTTAAAAAAATGGTTTTTCCGTTGGTCATTTATTGATGTCCCGGTTTTTGGTCTGGGTGTGGTACTGGTAATTTATCATATAAACAGCCTGGATGGCGTTAAAGCAGAAGAGCTCTTTATTGAATCCATTGTTCCTAATATTGGAACTGAATTGTTGGGAGTTTGGCTTAGTGTGAGAATCATTGAGTCCGTGCTGCGGGTAAGACAAAAACGTAGCCGTTTGCGAGCCCAGCTCATAGATAATATGAATTATCTGGTCACATTAATCCGCAGTATCGCTCCCCATTTTGAGCAGCAAACCATTGACCATTTGAGCTCCGAGCTTAAGTGGTTTGAAGAGATGAAGCATTATAGAGTTAGCGGAATTTCAGAGCAAACCATCGGGTTGATCAATGAGGTGACTAAACTTTATGCTCAGGCTGCCACAGAAGCCACAAAAATCAATCCCTTGCGCGACCAAATCAATGATCTTTTTCTGCTTAATCCCCAAATACTTGACAATCGCCTGATGAAAGAACTTCATGATATCTATCGGAGACAGAATTACACGCGAATTGCAGTTAAACGTATTGATTCCAGAATAAAAAGATACAAGGAAAAGATGGCTGTAGGCGATCAACACCCCGAGTGGCATGGAGAGAAGGAAACTATCTCGAAGATTGAGGAATATTCAGCAGTTTTAAAAGTTTACGTAGCCATCACCCTGAATGCGGAAGCTGCTGTAGTTGAAGCTCGCTCTGCGGTCTTGAACCGGGAATACAACTTCTAGATAAATCCTGACTCACCATGAAAATAAATTGATCGCAGAATTTAATTTTGTAGGTTCTCTGATTAATTATGAATGACCAACATCACTTTTACCACAAAAAACAGTTTCGTTGGATGGTTCCATATATCAACCGGGCCAAGCAGGTATCATTCCCTGGTTTTGATCGGGTTCCAGTATTCAATGTACTATTATTTTTCTTTAGAGGCATTCGTGATGGCCGCGTGATTTCAAGAGCGGAGGCAGTCTCCTTCAACCTGGTATTAGCTGTCTTTCCGGCCATCCTCTTTCTATTCACCCTCATCCCATTGATCCCTATTGATGATTTTCAAAGTGATCTGCTCCTGATGATTCAATCTATTTTACCAGCGAGTACGTATGTAGTAGTTCAGAGGATCATTGAAGATATCATTACTATCAAACATGGTGGATTGTTGTCATTTGGTTTTGCTTTTGCTTTGGTATTCTCTACCAACGGTATTGTGGCTCTGATTGATGCATTTAATTCGTCAATCCATATTGAGGAAAGTCGGAGTTGGTTGATGCAGAGAGCTATTGCATTCATTCTTATGGTCTCTCTGGTCACCCTGGTCACAATCGGTGTTTCTCTCATGACGATCACCCACAGACTTATGGATTTCCTGGTCCTCAAGGAACTCATGATACAAGGCTGGCTCTATTATATGGTAAATATCGGTAAATGGGTGGTCATCCTGTGTGTTTTCTATTTCGCTTACTCTTTTCTCTATTATTGGGGCCCTTCCAAAAAAAGCCAATATCGATTCATCTCAGCTGGAGCAAGTCTGGCTACCGCCCTCTCAATTTTGATAACCACAGGCTTTGGGTTTTATATTGATCATTTCAGTCGTTATAATGCACTATATGGCTCCATAGGTACCCTACCCATTATCATGCTGATGATTTTTTGTTACGCTCTCGCCATTATTATTGGTTTTGAGCTTAATATCGGAATTGTAGCCGCCCGCAAAGTTCATCTAACTGAATTAAAATCATAATTCCCCTACTGGACATTGAACCAGTCCAGGGTGATGCTTCGACCTGTCTGAAAAGCTCTACCATAAGTTGCAAAAATTGCTAGCAAATTACTTTTTAAATAAACGGCTTACATATCCAATCTATAGAGGGAGAGTAACACATGCCCAGGATTATTAAATCACCAACAATCATTGAATCAGCAGGTAACAAACCAAAACGCATAGAAGAATTCGTGGGTCACGTCAATTCTGACCATGGTGAGGTGAGCGTAGCTCGCATGGTGTCACCTGGTGGATGGGTGGAACCAGGCCAGCGACCTGAATTTATGGAAATAACCCTGGTTTTGAAGGGACATCTTCATGTTGAATATATTGGGGGTGCTTGCGATGTCATGGCCGGACAATCCTTAATCACTGATCCTGGCGAGTGGGTACGTTATAGTACCCCGGGGGAGGAGGGCGCTGAGTATGTCGCTGTGTGTCTACCTGCATTCTCTCCAGCAACTGTTCATAGAGATGATGAATAACGCTCCAGAGAAAATTTTTACTTTGATACTCAGGTTTACACGGGAAATTATCATCAAGTAATTATAGTTAAATCAATACACAAGATAGGGGTTTGAAATGAAATGTCCGGCATGTGCCAATACACTTGTAGCAACAAAGGTTGGCGAGATCACAGTTGATGTCTGTAAAAATGGTTGTGGTGGTCTCTGGTTTGATAGCCATGAGCTAAAACAGGTCAATGAAAGTCATGAGGCCATTGGAGAATCCCTTTTGCAGTTTGAAAAGAAGCCTGGCGTTTCAGTTGATTTCACTCAAAAACGACCCTGTCCCAAATGTGAGGGAGTGACCATGTTGAAGCATTTCATGAGCATTAAACGGGATGTGGAAGTAGATGAGTGCGGTAATTGTGGGGGGTTCTGGCTGGATGCAGGTGAATTGGGTCAAATAAGAAATCAATTCAAGACAGAAACTGACAGAACGAAAGCGGCAGAGAGTTATTTCAGCGATACCTTCGGTGAAGAACTGGAGAAAATGTTGGATGAAAGTCAGGAAAAGGCCGACAGAGCTCACAGTATTGCCAAGATGTTTCGCTTTTTGCTGCCATCCTATTATATCCCAGGCAAACAAAAGTGGGGTGCTTTCTAAGGTCTATGTCAGAACCTCAGGACTTAGCGGCAGGCAATTTCTCGAACTGGCTTAGGGAAACGCATACAGCGCTAAAAAATGATGCTGAAACGGATGTACCTTGTGGGGAATGTAATGCCTGTTGTCGATCCTCCTATTTTATCCATATCAAACCCAATGAATTAGATACCCTGTCCCATATTCCAGATGAACTTTTATTTCCTGCTCCGGGCTTGCCAGACGGGAATGTGCTTATGGGTTATGATGAGAAGGGTTACTGTCCCATGCTCAAATATGGAACCTGCTTAATCTATGATCACCGTCCCGCAACCTGTCGCAGCTACGACTGCAGGATATTTCCAGCGACAGGTATTCAGATAAGTGGTAAAGATAAGGTTCTCATTACACAGCAGGTTCAACGCTGGAAATTCAATCTAATAGAAGCTGATGAAATCAAGAAACACAAAGCAGTTCAAAAAGCTGCCTCATTTTTGAAGCATAAATCAAAGCTATTTCCACCTGACGAACTACCAGGCAATCCGACTCAATTAGCCATTATGGCAATCAAGGTTCATGATCTCTTTCTAGAGCAGGAAGAAGCGCCTCTGGACGATACAAAAAGAGTGGAAGCTGTCATCACAGCCGGGAAAAAATTCGATACTCAGAGTTAATCACCACGGACAAGAAAATTTGACAAAGAATCGATATACAAGTCAGCGCAAAGAGATTTTCAGGGAAACACTGAATTTGAACGGTGTTTTTCCAATACCCCACAAGGAGCTGAATTAATTGCTGCATATTTATGTCGATGCTGATGCCTGCCCTGTTAAAAACGAAGTATATCGAGTTGCTGATAGATATGAGCTCAAGGTCACTCTCGTCTCAAATTCCCGGATGCGTGTACCACAAAGTGCACGTGTCAAATTGGAAGTTGTCGGTGATGGTTTCGATGAAGCTGATGATTGGATTGTCGAGCATGTACAAGAAGGTGATGTGGTCATCACAGCGGATATACCTCTGGCTGGACGTTGCATTACGGCTGGAGCTGAGGTCCTGAGTAATTCTGGGAAACGGTTTACAGATGATAATATTGGACAGACCCTGGCAACCCGGGATCTACTGGCAGAGTTAAGGGGGGCCGGTGAATTTACAGGTGGTCCACCGCCGCTGACACAGCGAGACCGTTCAGAATTCCTCCAGAAGCTGGATGTGGTTGTTCAGTCCATTAGAAGGAGATAAGAAATTGGGGAGGGTAAGGTGGTAAATCAAAATATTGTCGAGTCGTTTCTTACAGAAAAAAAACTGGCATTGGCGGGAGCTTCTAGAACTGCAGGTAAATTTGGAAACGCCGTGTTTAAAGAGTTAAGCAGTCAAGGCTATGAATTGTTTCTAATTCATCCTGAAGCAGAAGCAATAAGTGGTGTTACCAGCTATAGATCCCTATCTGAACTTCCAACTGTGGTAGGTGGACTCATTACTGTGATACCACCAGCTCAGACAAAAAAACTGGTGCAAGAGGCACATGCTGTTGGGATTAAGAAAGTCTGGATGCAACAAGGCTCGGCATCCGAGGATGCCATTGGGTTTTGCCAGGAGCACGATATGGATGTTGTCCACGGGGAATGTATATTGATGTTCGCTCAACCCCAGGGGCTTCATAAATTTCATCATTGGCTTTGGGGTCTTTTTGGAAAACTTCCTAAAGGGCACCATAATTGATCTCTCAATTGATGTGGTAAATTAGGCACATTGACTGAAAAATGATTGAGGATTTCTCCAATCAGGATAACAACAATCGGGGGTGATTGGGATTAACATGTATAAAGAGTACCATGCTCTAGCTCTCCAGATAAAGAACCTGAATCTCGGGGAATACCTGGAATTTGGCTGTGGTGATGGTGGATTTCTTGATTTTGTCCTGGCTCAGAATAGCTCATATAAAACGATCACTGCTGTTGATATCAATCCTGAATCAGTTGACAAAGCTCAGGAGAAATTGGCTGGGCATGACATCCATTTTATTGTAGATAAAAAACTTCCTCTTGATTTAAAGATGAATTCTTTCTCTACAATTACACTTTCAAACACTCTCCATCACCTCCAGAATAAAGAATCTGTATTTGCTGAACTCAAAAGACTGATTAAACCAGATGGCGAGATCATCATTACTGAGATGATCAGTAATGAACTTGCTAGACCAGAGCAAACCTATTGTCGTTTCCATGCACTGCGGGCTGAGGTGGATCGACTACATGGGATTTTTCATGAAACAACCTATACGGCTAATGAAATCCAAGAGATGATTTCAGAGGCAGGGCTAAGGATTAGGTCGAAGGCGATATTGCTCAATGCTAAAGAGGCAGTGCCAGATAAAATTGAGGTAGCTGAAATGGAAACCATCATTGACAATTTGACTCAGGCTGAAAGTTTGAGACCAGAATTTCTCGCATTGGAAGAAACTGCCAGGAGCATCAAAGCACATTTGCGTCAGTATGGTATCAAGCGGCCCCGACAACTTTATCTCGCCACCACCACTTATTAGTGAGGTCATGTACAAATAGCTGAGCATAATAATTATCAATTCACAGTGTCAGGGACATCACAATCAGGCCATTTCAAGCTATATTGAATGATCAAAATAATGACAGGACGACTACATGAATATATCGACATTCTCTAAAATATTTCGCCACAACAAGAGTCTCATCGGCATGATCCATGTCCAGGCTCTGCCAGGAACCCCGCAAAACCATCTCTCTGTTTCTGAAATTGCTGCCCAGGCAGTCAAGGAGGCAAAAGTTCTTGCTGAATATGGCATGCAATCCATCATGCTGGAAAACATGCATGATATTCCCTATTTGAATCGTGAAGTTGGACCGGAAATTATTGCAGCACTGACCCGGATCTGCTCTGAGGTGCGGGCGGTCACAGATCTACCTCTGGGACTCCAGATCCTCGCCGGGGCAAATCAAGCCGCCCTGTCAGTAGCCCAGTCAGCAGAATTGCAATTCATTCGAGCAGAGGGATTTGTATTCGGTCATATGGCTGATGAAGGCTTCCTCCAATCAGATGCAGGTGAGCTTCTTCGTTTTCGGAAGCAAATTGGTGCTGAACAGATACTTATCTTTACCGATATCAAGAAAAAGCATAGCAGTCATTCCATGACCGCAGATGTATCTCTAGAGGATACCGTAGAAGCGGCTGAATTTTTCCTCAGTGATGGTGTGATTATCACGGGCACCCATACAGGCAAGCCGGTGAATCAAGAAGAGCTTGGTCGTGTCTATGCTTCTGCACAGTTGCCAGTCCTGGTGGGGAGCGGTGTAACACCTAAAGGCCTTCCTGAAATCTTTGATACTGCAGATGCCTTTATTGTGGGCAGCTATTTCAAGCAGGATGGCAATTGGAAGAATAACCCCGATCCTCAGCGTATCGAAGCTCTGGTTAAGGCACGTCACAGTTTGATTTCATGAATACGCTGATAGCTGAGAAAATATATATCAATGGCATCATTCTGACTCAGGATGATGAGCGTAGTCAGGTTTCTCAGATGGCAACCCGCGGGAAAACTATCCTGGCGGTTGGGGATGATCTCTCCCAGTATATAGATGCAGCAACGGAAACCATTGATTTAGAGGGTTCAGTCGTGGTACCAGGATTTATTGATGCCCATGTCCATTTTCTATGGGGTGGGGAGACTCTATTGGCCATTCCTGCCCATGATGCCTGTTCAAAATCAGAATTTATAGATATCATCAGAAAGTTTGCGGAGGGTCGACTTGCTGGATCCTGGCTAAAAGGCGGTGGGTGGAATGAGCACCATTTTACCGATCATAGTTTTCCCCATAAGCATTGGTTGGATGAGGCGGCACCGGGTCACCCCATGGTGCTCACACGTCACGATGGACATTCAGGTATTGCCAGCTCAGCTGCACTTGCCATAGCTGATATCAATGCGGAAACACCTGATCCAGATGGTGGGGTCATTGATCGGGATGAGCACGGTGAACCCACTGGCATCTTGCGTGATGCTGCCATTGGTTTGGTTATGAAGTACATGCCTGAGGAGTCAGAGTCAGAACGCATGAGGAATTTGGAGACATCTCAAAATTATTTGCTGGAAAGAGGTGTCACCTCAGTGGGTGATATGATTTTTGATATGAACCACTTTCGTTTTCTGCAAGACATGGCTCGCCAGGGAAAGCTCAAAGTACGAGTAACTGCTTATACTCCTATTCTAAGATGGGCTGAGATGAAAACCCTGCTGCAGGAGGGTATATATGAAGATGAGTATTTCCAATATAAGGGGTTGAAGGGCTTTAGCGATGGAAGCCTTGGCTCGCACACAGCTCTCATGCTGGAGCCATACGAGGACAGCCCTGATTCAGCAGGAATCTATGACGGTGACTGGAAAGATATAAATTTGATTCGTGAGTCCATCTCCGAAGCTGATAAGATGGGGTATCAAAGTGTGATCCATGCCATTGGTGATAGAGCAGTGCGTGAGGTTCTTGATGTGTTTGAGGAGGTCATCCAGGAAAATGGTCACCGGGACAGACGCTTTCGAATTGAACACGCCCAGCATATTCATCCCCAGGATCAAACTCGTTTTGAACCACTTGATATTATTGCTTCGGTTCAACCTGCTCATTGTGTGGATGATTCACTCTATGCCGACAAATTGCTGGGGGATCGTTGTGAATATGCCTATCCCTTCCGATCCTTACATCAAGCTGGCGTAAGAATAGCTTTTGGGTCTGATTGGCCAGTATCACCGGCGGATCCCGTTGCTACCATTCATGGTGCTATTCATAGAGCTGGTTGGCATATTAAAGAAGCAATTGGTTTGAATGACTCCCTGGCAGCACATACCCGCCTGGCTGCCTATGCAGGATTTCGAGAACATGATCTGGGAATACTGCAGGCTGGATATCTCGCTGATTTTGTGGTCCTTGATCCTGACTTTCAACATCTCGATGCTATGGATGAAATTCCAGCAGGGTTGATTCAAGCGGTTTACATGGATGGATGCAAAGTATGAAGCCTCTGATTGGTCTTAGTCCGGCATATTATGAGCACAAGGAAATGGATCGTAGTATCCTGGGCAAATCCTACACGGACAGCGTGCAGAAGGCTGGCGGGCTCCCCGTTTTAATACCGCCCATCATCGAGCGAGATGATCTGGCGCTACTGATCGAGAAATTAGATGGGATTGTTCTCACCGGTGGAGATGATCTTCATCCCAAATACTATGATGAATCACCTGATCCGCTGACACCCAAACCATTTCATCTACGTCGAGGTGATCACGACAGACAAATTTTTGATTATGTCTGGGAGAACAAAATACCCACTTTAGCCATTTGTCTGGGGATGCAGGAGGTCAATGTATTTTTAGGGGGCTCTCTGTATCAGGATATTCCCTCTCAGATCAAGGATCCGTTGGTGCACAAAATTGGAGACTGGTTTGAAGCCCGACATGATGTAAGTCTTGATAGCGAATCTCTTCTCTGCCTGCTGACAGGTCAACTGGTAGTGGATACAAACAGTGCTCATCATCAGGCAATTAAAGAAGTACCGGATATTTTACGTGTCACAGGTCGAAGCGCTGATGGTCTCATAGAGGCGTTGGAGCCCAAAGATAAATCCATTCCACTGCTGGCTGTCCAGTGGCATCCTGAATCAGAAATCAATGATGTCATTGGTATCGATTTGTTCAAATGGCTTGTATCTGAGTCTACCAGATAAACTTCTACGAACACCCTATAATTGCTTCGCTCGTTATTTTACTGTAAGCAAGTAAGCATAACATTCCCACCAGTTTAGGATTATAATGGCTTGCAATTTTTTGATATTGATAAAGGGAGAAATAAAGATGCACCGCTCACGATCACATCTAAGCTTACTGTCACTACTGATCGCACTCACGCTACTCATGTCCGCCTGTGTTTTTACAGGCCAGGATGCTGATGAAAGTAGCATCGATTTAAATGCCGAGATGCCTACTGATCCCAGTCTCATCGAGGGACAACTTGACAATGGTTTAAAATATTTTATTAAAAAGAATGGCAAGCCGGAGAATCGTGCTGAACTACGTCTGGTTATAAATGCAGGCTCAATTATGGAAGATGATGATCAGCTTGGCCTGGCCCATCTACTGGAACATCTCGCTTTTAATGGAACTGAAGATTTCCCCAAGCAGGAACTGGTGAACTATCTGGAAGGCATTGGAATGCGTTTTGGTCCTGATCTGAATGCCTACACAAGTTTTGATGAAACCGTTTATATGCTGCAAGTTCCCACTGATAGCGTAAACCAGATGGCGACAGGTTTCAAGATTTTAGAAAACTGGGCTCATAAAGTAAGTCTCGAAGGTGAGGAAATTGACAAAGAGCGCGGCGTTGTTGTTGAAGAATGGCGTCTGGGACAGGGAGCTGGTCAGCGGATTTTTGACAAGCAAATCCCCATTCTTTTTAAAGGCTCACGTTATGCCGACAGGCTTCCAATTGGATCCATGGATGTGGTTAAAAATGCCAGCCACGAAAGTGTAAGGCGCTTTTATAACGACTGGTATAGACCAGACCTCATGGCTGTAGTAGCTGTGGGAGATTTTGATCCTGCGGATATTGAAGCCAGAATCAAAGCTCTCTTTGGAGCTATTCCTAAGGCTACAGAAACCAGAGATCGCACAGTTTTTGATGTTCCCGGTCAATCTGAGGTGCTATATGCAGTTGCCTCAGATCCAGAGGCCACTCGCTCCAGTGTAAATATTCTCTTCAAACACCCTGCTGGGATTGATCGTACTGCAGGTGAATACCGTGAAAATATCGTGGAGCGGATATACCACGAAATGCTGAACGCACGTTTTAGTGAGTTATCCCAGAAAGCTGATGCACCCTTCCTGTATGCCTTCTCCACTAAATGGGGCTGGGCTAGAACCTCTGAAATGGTTGCTCTCGGGGCTGGTGTTGTGGATGGTGGTATTCCAGCTGGACTGGAAGCTGTTCTCATAGAGGGAGAACGTGTTCGTCGTCATGGGTTCACTTCAACTGAGTTGGATCGTGCAAAAAAATCGGTTCTCAGGTCCATGGAAGCGCTTTATCAGGAGCGAGATAAACAAGAATCCCGTGGTTATGCCTCAGAACTCATACGTCACTTCCTGAAAGAAGAAGCTGTCTCAGGTATAGAATATGAGTTTCAGTTATACCAGGAAACCATACCTGGAATACACCTGGGCGAAATCAATGCACTGGCACAGAAATTTATCACAGATGAGAACCGTGTTGTCATGGCATCTGGACCAGAAAAAGAGGGGGTCTCTGTTCCAGGAGAAGCTGAACTAGCTGCCGTTATGGCCAGCATTGCCGCCTTGAATATCGACCCCTATGTCGATCAGGTTTCCAATGAACCACTTATCCCAGAACTTCCCAAGGCTGGTACTGTTGTTGAGAAAAAATACCATGAAGATATCGATACCTACGAATTACGCTTAAGTAATGGTGTGAAGGTGGTCTTAAAATCTACTGATTTCAAGAATGATGAAATCCTTTTTCAGGCCTACAGCCCCGGTGGCTATTCTGTCTTTAAAGATGAGGATCTCATCACTGGTAAAATGGCTGATAAATTGATGGACTATAGTGGTCTAGGAAATTTCAGTCTCATGGATCTGCAGAAAATGATGGCTGGTAAAGAGGTCGCTACCACTCCATATATCAACGCCCTCTATGAAGGTTTGCGTGGTTCAGTATCACCAACTGATCTTGAAATGCTTTTCCAGATGATCTACCTGCAATTCACAGGTAGTCGTCAAGATGAAGAAGCAGTTGCAGCCCTGATGACTCAGTTTCGCTCACAATTGGAAAACAAAAGTCTCAGTCCAGAAGCGGCTTATAGTGATACACTTAGTGCAACTATGAATCTCTATCATCCCCGTCGTCAACCCATGACCGTTGAAAAACTTGATATGGTTGACCTCAACAGGGCTCAAGAACTTTATGATGATCGTTTCCAGGATGCTGGCGATTTTACCTTTCTCTTTGTTGGAAATTTTGAAAATGAAACCATGCTGCCCCTTATTCAGCAATATCTGGGTTCACTTCCTGCCACTGGCAGAAATGAAACCTGGGTAGATGAACGTGTCATGACACCTCAGGGTAGAGTTCAAAAAGAAGTCAAACGAGGTGTCGAGCCCAAAAGTCGTACTCGGATTGTCTTCCCTGGTAAATTTGACTATACCCGCCAGAATCGCTATGATATGTACTCCATGATGCAGGTTCTGCGTATTCGTTTGCGGGAGGTTCTCCGTGAAGACATGGGAGGTGTGTATGGCGTTAGTGTATGGGCTAGTATGTCCAAGGAACCCCAGGCAAAATACACACTGAATGTGACCTTTGGCTGTGCGCCTGATCGTGTCCATGAATTGACAGATGCTGTTCTGGTTGAAATCAAAAAGATCATGAAGGAAGCACCTGATCAAGTGAATGTTGATAAGGTAAAAGAGTCCCAGCGTCGTGAGCGCGAGATAAATATCCAGAAGAATTCATATTGGTTGAACTCCCTGACTGTATACTACCGTGAGGGTCGTGAACTTTCAGATTTTATGAAATTCAACGAGCTAATCGAAGGATTCTCAGCTGATGATGCCCAGGCCGCAGCGGCACAATACTTTGATCTGGATCGAATGGTTCAGGTGACCTTGAATCCTGAAGATTAATTCAGTATCAAAATATCTACTAGATGGCTCCTTTATGGAGCCATCTTTTTATCCCCCAGAAGTGCCTGAGAAATAGTATATATGCACATGAATAAGATAGTCATGCTCAACGAAGCCAGCCTATCTACTGCTGCCGGGAAACTCTGCCAGGCGGATACCAGGCTTCAGTCCGTGGTAGATCAGTTTGGTTTACCGCCATTATGGGCGAGAGCACCCGGATTTCCCACCCTGATACATATTATCCTGGAACAGCAAGTCTCCCTGGCCTCAGCAAAGGCCTGTTTTAATAAACTCAATTCAGCCCTGGATGAATTGAGTTCAGAATCATTTTTGACTCTAGATGATGCCACTTTACTGAGGATTGGATTTAGTCGTCAGAAAACCCGCTACTCGAGAGTTCTAGCACAGGCAATCGAGGATCAGTCTTTGGATATTGATAACCTGATTCACGACTCGGATGAAGAGGTTTTCTCAAAGTTAACTGCACTCACAGGGATAGGTCCCTGGACAGCGAATATTTATCTCCTCATGGCGCTGGGTCGCCCCGATATCTGGCCAGGTGGAGATCTGGCGCTTGAAGTGGCGCTTCAAAACCTTTTTGGGCTGGATCATCGACCCAGGGGAGAGGAATTTCAACAATTGGCCGAAGCATGGCGACCTTATCGCGCAGTTGCAGCCAGGATATTGTGGCATTATTATCTTTCGCAATAGGGTAAATTAAATCAGTTCAAGTAATGAGGAAAGATTATGTCTGTTAAGCATATGAAGGATTTACCATTGGAGCCTATATCAGCGGGAGAGAAGACCTCCAGGCAGGTTCTTATTTCTCCTGAAGAAGGCCCCAATTTTGCCATGCGTCGGTTTGTGATTGAAGCAGGTGGCTTTATGCCATTGCATACAAATTCAGTTGAGCATGAGCAGTTTTGCATTGGTGGTGAAGCGGAAGTCGTTATTGGAGAGGAGACAGTAATCGTTAGGGAAAATGATGTGGTCTTTATTCCAGCCGATGTTCCCCACAGTTACAGAACCACAAGCTCCGAAGCCTTCGAGTTTCTATGTCTCGTTCCCAACCAGAAAGACATCATCGACATTAAGGGGTAAAAAAATGAGCATTACTTACAAAACACTAGGGTCAATTCTAGGAATCCTGATTATTTTCACCACAATGATTTCAAGCTGTAACATTAAAGATGATCTGGATACTGAGAGACGTCGATTATTAAATGCTGACAAGCAATTTGCGCAGATGTCCCTTGATAAGGGGGCCGCTGAAGCCTTTAATCACTTTCTTACAGAGGATGCCATGGGAATGTCCCACAATCAGCATCCCGTCGTTGGACGTGAACAGATCTATCAGGAAATGAAAGTTGGCCAGGAAGATTATGAATTAGCCTGGGATCCACAGCGTGCTGAGGTTGCCGGTTCCGCGGATATGGGCTGGACCTGGGGCAAGTATGTGCTGAGCTTCAACGATGAAGACGGTGTTGAGCAAAAGCGTTATGGTAAATACCTGAATATCTGGACCAGACAGGAAGACGGCCAGTGGAAAGTTGCTGTCGATATGGGCAATTCCAGTCCCAAACCTAGTGAGTAGGACCAAGTAAGTTAAAAAATTAGAACGGGAGAGAATATGGATGCTCAATCAATTTTGGACCAGGTCACAACGTTTATTACTAGTTATACCTGGGATATTCTGGGTAGCATACTCATTTTCGTTGTGGGTAAATGGCTCGCCAGGAAAATGGTTTCCCTTCTCAGCAAGCTTTTAGCGAAGCAGCATGTTGATGAAACCCTCATTCGATTTCTAGATAATATTGCTTATTACGCTCTGATGGTGGTGGTCCTCATGGCTACTGCTGACAGGCTGGGCGTGGACACCTCTTCGTTTCTGGCTATTTTTGGAGCCGCCGGTTTGGCAGTGGGCTTGGCTCTGAAAGATTCCTTAGGTAATTTCGCCAGTGGTGTCATGTTGGTCTTTTTCCGACCTTTCAAAATAGGTGATGTCGTGACAGCAGGCGGTGTTACTGGCAAAGTTGAAGGGATCAGCATTTTTAACACGACCTTCCTGACATTTGACAATCAACGTATGATTGTTCCCAATGGTCAGATTACCAACGATGTTATCACTAATATTAATGCCAACCCCACTCGCCGCCTCGATCTGGTGTTCGGCATTGGGTATGGGGACAATCTTCTGACAGCCAAAGCTATTTTTAAAAACATCCTTGAATCTGATGCTCGCATTTTAGAAGATCCTGCGCCCTTGATTGTGGTCTCTGAATTGGCAGATAGTAGCGTAAATTTTTATGTGCGTCCCTGGGTGAACACAACAGACTATTGGGCTGTTAAATTTGATCTTACTGAAAAGATTAAGCTGGCTCTTGATGAAGCCGGCATCAGTATTCCATATCCCCAAACTGATGTTCACGTACATCAAGTTGAGAAATGATTTACTTCAAGGAATTTAAAACCCAGAACAAAACACAGCTCTTCTGGCTATTATTTGGTCTCACCGTTCTCACAATTGTGGGGATGCAAATGACGGGATCAGCTCTCGTAAATGAGATTGCTCCAGGGGGAATTATTACTTTCGAACTTATAGGCACTCTGGCTGGGAGTCAGAGTGTTGTTGACTCCTGGCAGGGGCCAGCCATGATCTGGGCTGGTATCAATATGGGGCTGGACTTCCTGTTTCTTTTCCTGTACAGCGTAACCATTGCATTGGGGTGTTTGATCCTGGCTGATAGAATGCCGGAAAAATTACAAAGCTTGAAAGCCTTGGGGAGATGGCTGGCTGTTGGAATCCTCATCGCTGCCGGTCTGGATGTCATTGAGAACATTTCGCTTATTCTGCTGCTCACTGGATCCGAGAATGAGTATTTGTCACCTCTGGCTCGCTGGATGGCCATTCCAAAATTTGGATTGGTGCTCCTGTCTTTATTGTACATCGTGGGTGGCGGTGTGAGAGACCTGATGAGTAGGATAAAATTGTCGAGCGGGACTGCTTAGAAAAATTCTACAAATATTTTGGATGAAAAGACGTCAGCTGTGCTAAGATTTTATGATGGCATGTTGAAGCTGTGAGCGAAGCTCCAGTACAACTTTCACATAATTTTTAGAAGGGTTGTATTTCCATACCGCTCGCCAATTGGCAGAATTCTCTGAAAAATCAGTACTACCGATATCGTAGTTACCACGTTTGAGGAGATAGTTGGCGATACTGGCCATTACGTCAGCCCATTCAAAGGGTTCTCGAACCCCATCACCATCCATATCAACGGCATAACTCTTAAAACTGGTTGGCATAAACTGTCCATATCCAAAGGCGCCGGCATATGAACCTTTTACATCATGTGGACCCAGGCCATCCACACGGCAGATCATAAACCAGGCAACCATCTCATCCTCAGCCCATTTTGCCCGACGGGGAATATTGTGAATGATAGTATGCAGGGAATTAAAGACTGGGTAGGATGAGGCATAAAGTCCGTATTGAGTCTCTACGCCAACAAAGCTGAGGATCAGAAAAGGATCCACACCATACTGCTTGGCCACACTGTGTAGGAGTTCGGAGTGTTCGTTGTAAAATTTTACACCACCATTTACCCGTTTATCATTCACGAATATGCGGCGATAGTCGGTGTAGTCCATTCTTTCTGCTGGTTTAGAAAATTTTTCTGAGATGTTGGGTTCAATTTTAATGCCGGAATTAGAGAATACCTGCCAGGCATAAGCAGCTGGTACACCACTGCGACGCAGGCGTTTAATAACCCGGCCATACACCTGTCTGGCCTGCTCATTTTTTGAGATAAGGCTGACCATGTCTTTTTCAACTTGATTGGACCAACTGGCTGGAGCAGGACCATGTTTTGAGTCCCGATCCGCATAGACGAACAGACCCGCCAGTAGCAAAATGATGGTGAGTAAATTTCTCATGTATCCCATATAGTAATTCTTAACCACATCTACAAGTTACTTCAGGACAGTAATCTTCCGTGTGATCGAGATATCATTGGCATCCATTTTTATCAGATAAAGACCTGAGGATACATTCGAGGCATCCCAGTGTGTCACATAATGTCCTGCACTCATTGAAGCATTCATGATCTGATCCACTTCCTGGCCCTGGAGATCATATATACGAATACTCACATCAGCATTTGCAGGCAGAGTGAAGGGAATGCTGGTCGAGGGATTAAAAGGGTTGGGGTAATTGGGTTGTAGGGCATACTCGGTTGGAGCCCCTGCGCCTGCTTCATCCAGAGCCAGATAGTCTCGGGAAATAGTGCGGAATGAAACACTCCAATCATCACCACCTATGCCATCTTGATTTCCATCCAGTGGAAATCCCGCCATGTCTATGGCTGTGGCCGCAATTGTGATGGTATAATCAGTAAAAAAATCAAGTGAATCTGAGAGTATGAACACCAGTCGCTTCGAGTCTTGAGTAAAATGAAATGCGCCCTCAGCATTGGGCTCAATCGTAAAAGCCTCTACTACAGAAGATCTATTCATGGCTTTCGAAAAATCAAAATACGGAATACTCCAGGGAGCCCACAGGGAATCACCTTCTGCAGGATGGGATTCAACGATGACTGGGGGAGTTGTGTTGAGAAGTTGGGTGGTAGTAAAGCTTGTATGGTTTGCAGTCACAGTAACCATAGATGTGTCTGGCGAGAAATCCTGGGCAGTAATAATCACTTCATAAATACCAGGTGACAGAGTATCCACCTTGAAGTAGCCATTATTATTTTCGCCACCGGAATAATGATAGCCGCCAGGCTCTATGGAGACTTCAATATTGTTAATTGGTTGCAATTGATCACCCAGGCTGGCCAGCGAAAAGTAAGGTACTGTCAGATCAGGATTTCTGACCAATCCAGCAATTGCACCAACAGAAAAACCAGGCTGTCCAAAATACGCCAGATAGCTTCGGGCCATCGCCATCGCCTCATGCTTCCGATAGTCCAGATTCATCAATCGCCAGGATTCGGGGATATAGTCATGGAATGAACCTTCAGAAATAGTAGCTGGCATATTGGCTGGAACAAGGACCCCATAGCCATAAGTCCAACTTGGATTTAAAGTAAGATCACCAATGACCACAGTACCCGTAGTTTGATTTACATCATGAATCAAGGGACACATGATATTTGCCATAGTTCGCGCCAGTGGAAACGTGGGTGAATTGCTGGTGCCGTTGTATATAACCATGGCATAATTCGCGGTTCCGTTAAAACCATTGCTATGATTGCTGTTGAAGTAATCAGCGTTAAAGGCATTCGCAACTCCTGCGCGCGCAGATAGTCCCAGATCATCGGTGGTATCATTATTGCCAGTGCGGGTGATGGCTACTTCAGCTCCGAGACCCAGCAGGATGCTTCTTAACTCCAGCCCTTTTGTGAGATTTGACTCAGACTCCCAGAATCCTGTTTCAGCTATATATCTATCATCACTTTCATGTCCAGAATGTCCGGGATCGATGCAAATTCGTACCCCGGTTAAATCCTGTGAGAATAGGCTGGAAACCAGAGCAATAAGAATAATTATCTTTTTCATACCAGACCTACTCAACAATCTCAATTGTGGTTTCAATGATTTCACCATGAAGAGAATGATAAATTACATGCTCTCCATCTGGTGCCCATTGTGGGTACAACTCAATTTTCTCTGGAGTGTCAGTAATTTTCCAGGATTGCAATCCATCATATGAAACGATCCAGATTTCAGAAGCCGTATACTGAACACCATCATCCAAATCCTTCATATAAACAAGATATTCACCGTCAGGTGACCAATGGGGGGCATGTACAAAACCCAATTCAGAAATGATGTTTCCCTGAAGATCACTTACAAATGTTCCTGCTCCTGTCTTTGCATACACAAGTTTATCAAATGTGGGGGAAAGCTCTGACCAGATGTAGTTTCCTTCACCCTGTGGTGCAATCACAGATACCTCTCCAGACTGAAATAGTTTCAGGGTCAGTTTATCGTTTAGAACGGTTGTATAGTCTTCCAGGTTATGTTCACTTCGACCACTGGAACCGTTCAGTATGGCAGGAGCTTCATCAATGAGGTAGATCAATCTATCATTGACCATATTGGCGGGAGAAACAAAACGGGCAGCATCAGCGATGAGCTGGTTCTCAGTTGCTCTATCTTTATACAGTGAAGTGAATTTTCGGCCCTTCTGATATTCATCATGACGATAAATGACAGCGCCATCTGTAAGGCTGCGTGGTTCAAAACCAGCTCCTTGGGCGTTTGTGATTTTCCTGATATCCTCGGAAGATCTGTCCAGGATCCAGAGACCTGTATAGGCATTTTGAGTCAATAATATAGATTTTCCATCAACGGTGTAAGATGGAAAATAGAAGGGTGTCTTATTGTCCCCCAGAATCATTTGAGTGTTCTTCACAATAATGTCTTTTGCCAGAAGACTGGAGGCCATAAGCAAGATCATAGTGAGATATTTTGTTTTCAAAATAATTTTTCCCCGGGTTACGTTTTTGCCACCCTCGTTAACGGTTTATGTTGATATGCCATCATCATTAAATATAAGAGCGATAGAAATTAATGGTTATCTACTTCGTGTAGTGTGATCTGGCTTAAATTTCCGCTATTTGATAACCATTACCTTTTGTGTCTTTGTAAGCCCATTTGCTTCCAGCCTGATCAGATAGACTCCCGAGGAAACATCGGATGCATTCCAACGTGTCTCGTGATACCCAGGAGCGAGCTTCCCACTCAACAGGGTCGCGACGGTTTCACCTCTCAGGTTATAGACTCTGATGTTGATGTGAGCATCGTTAACAAGGGTAAATGGAATGGTGGTCCAGGGATTAAATGGATTTGGATAATTGGGTAAGAGGGCAAGTTCAGAGGGTTGTTGCAGTTCCATCTCATCGACTCCAAGATAATTTCTGGTCACAACTCGTAGATTATCTATGTAATAGGTCCCGACATTGCTTTGTCCCGGCGTGTGACTCAATTGGATACTATCGAACTCAAGGGTTCCATTAAGGGTACCATCCCCTATCCAGCTTCCAGTACCATCTACAGCCATGTCCCAAGCGACCAATTTCCAGCCATACCAATCCACTATATACCAGGGACTCACTTCATGAGCACCGGAACCGGAAATATTATCATCAACACAAAACCTGAATTTATTTCCATTCCCATCACCAAAAATAAAGGCTTGCATGATTTTATTGGAATTGAAGTGGACATCGCGTCCAGGACCGCCACTCAGGTACTCACGAATAAGCCATGAACTGGCATTGGTATCCCATCCATAACTCAGTTTTAGTGAGGTGTTGTCTATTGCTGTAAAAACACTTAAATCAGTTACAAAGCTCCTGGTACAGAGCGGGGCCAGAATGCCAGAATTACTCCCTGAAGCAGTGATTTCCCACCAGTAATTGGCAGCGTTTGCTTCAAATCTATCAATATTTTCAACCTGATAACCAAAGTTGGTTGTTGAAAAATTCATTTCAGTTTCTACCGTTCGCACATTTCCATATAAATCTTCGAAGCCCGATAATAGCCTGATGCGATAGGCTTCACTATCCAACAAATCATTCGTGGAATAAATAACGAGGACGCTTCTTGAATTTATCACATGATGTTCCAGCGTAAAGGCTTGGACCTGTCCATTGGAAACTCGCTCAAAGATCACTAGATCTGAATTGATACTATTGGGATTAAGCTCTTCATTCCAGACCAGATTAATGATAGGTTTTTGATCGACTGTTGATGAACCATTTAGGGGTGTCGTGGCATTTACAAACGGTGGCGATACATCTTGGGGACTCGTCGAGAATTGAATACTCCAATCGTCTCCACCGACGCTGTCCTGATTGCCATCGAGAGGTCGTCCCATCAAATCGACGGCAGTCCCTGCAACACTCATGGTGTAATTTGTAACAAAGTCCAGTGAGTCCTGGACCTGGAAAGTCATCTGTTTTTGATCAGCTGAAAAAGTGATTGTTCCAGCTGAGGGTGGATCAATGGAAAAGGCCAGGGCAGTGGAAGTTTCTTCCATGGCTCTTGAAAAAGTTATACTGGGATTACTAAAGGCTGAAAACGAAGATTCGCCCGCAGATGGACTCGATTCAACAACAAAGGGTGGTATACTTGGAACCAGTAATATGTCTCGAAATGTCACAAAATCTGGAGACATTGCTGCGACTACAAGCGTGTCAGAAAAATACCCGTCCGCTGATACAACTACCTCAAGAGTTGTGTCGGGAAGATCCTCAAAAAAGTAAAAGCCATTGTGAAACTCATCTCCATTAGGAAATTGATTAAAGAGGGACTCATAGGTGTCAGTGGTGTAGGTTTGACCATTCACCTGAATTGATGCCCCGTTAACGCGAACCCCAGTTTCTGAATTAGTGATGATACCAGCAAGTATACCAGGATAGGGTCTGGCTATTTCAAAGTTGTCCAGAATGGTCCAGAACATACTGTATGCCAGCATACGGGTGTAGTCAGTATTCATATCAAGCTGGTTTTGCGGAGGATTTGTATGATGCCCTTGTTCACTCAATTCACTGGGCATATTGGTGCGCCGATTTACGGAAAGGTAAGGACCCTGAAATCCAGATTGTGTGCAGATTCCATAAAAACTGCAATCTCCAGTTGATCCCCAACTATGCTGTGGAATGCGCATGACATCAGCAAGAAGATCTACCATAATATCACTCATGGCCTCGCCACCTACTGGTGGATCTGGAGTTCCATCCCAGAGTTCGCCCCAGAGTAGTAAAACATTATTTTGGGTCGTTGATCCAGCATTACTGTGAATAGAGTGATACCAAGATGCCCCTCGATTGTTGGCATCAGTACTTCTCTCAGAGAGACCCACGTCATCCTGATCGGTGTAACGGGAAGACCAGACTGTATCAATATCTGTCTTTGATAACAACAATTGACGGAGATGGAGAGCCGTTTGCAGTACTTCTTCAGCCTCTGAATACCCATTCACACCCATGTTTTCTGTTTGGCTGTGACCTGGATCGACAAAGATGTTCCAACCTGACAATCCGGTAACCTGGGCGTTGAGCATTGATGCAACCAGGACGAGGAAGACAATAGATCTTTTCATATCTACCTCCAGCCCACTTGTTGAATAAAAAGTTGTCCGCGCTGGTCCGTATCATAGACAATCCAGGCACCATTGGGGGACCACTGCGGGTTCATTTCAAACAGGAGAGGTGTCTCTGTCAAATTTATACGAGAACTACCATCAATATTGATGGCATAAATATCTGAAGCGGTGATGGAATGGCCATCATCAAAGGTGAGCATAAATGTGATCCACTCTCCATCAGGAGACCAGGCCGGCGCGCTACCCCGTCCAAGGCTCATACGATCTTCTCCATTCACTTTAGACAGCCATAAGTTTTGACCAGCTGTAGAATAAACGACCTGGGAACCATCGGGTGAGATCGCATAGCTATAGATATGATCCTGATCAGAGAACTGTGTGGTTTCTGAAAACCTGCCTGTACTTTGCTGCTCCAGTCGGTTTTGAAATCGACCATCTTTTATATAGTTAAGTGGTGGTAAGGTTACATCCTGGTTTGAGTCACCTGTAGTAAAGCTCTCAAATTGCTCAGCAAAAGTGAGATACAGTTGTGAGTCATCTTCTGTCCAGACAGGTGTGCCGCTCATTCTGGAACGGGGTGTTGAGAGTGTTTCCATACTACCATCGGAGACATTGAAACTGACTAGACTATGGGAGCGACGCATTTTATTGAAGTGAGAAATTTTGGATGCGATTCGAGTTCCATCATGAGACCATGCAAATCCATATCCGGCAGAGTAATCGTTGCTGATCATCCGTACATTTCCAGAGGGGAAATCCAGGAGATATAGACCGGTAAAACTGGCTCCTCCAGCTGCAACCTGATCTCCACTGGGTGACCACTTGGGTCCCATGTAATATTCTCCAGGTCCACTGAGTGCAACAGGGTCGCCTTTGGTCTCAAGCTGCTTTGCTAAAACTGCTGAAGAACAGAGAAGAAGCAAGCTAATGAGTAATCCCGTTTTATTTGTCATGGCTATCTCCAATTATGTCGTAATGATCCATACATCAACCAGTTTGTAAATATACTTGCCAAACTAAATACAGAAAGGTCCACCTGCAAATATCAAAAGCTTAACATTCATAATAACCACAGGTGGTTTTTGGTATCGCTTACGATTAGAAGTTGTAAAAAACCCAGGTCCGAAAAGAACCTGGGCTAAGAGGTTTTAAAAACAGCAAAGAGTAGGGGAATGGCCTAAGCTAATTGATCAATCACCTCATCATCACTGAGGGGGAATCGGCCTAATTCTTTTTTTGAAAAGATCAATTTACTGTCTTTCCATATATTGTATGCTCCACCTGATGAAGGCAGGATGGTTAGGTCGTCGACTTCATTTCCGAATCTATCAAGAATGCCTGCAACCAAACTGGTTGCTCGTGGTAGGTAGTTTCAGGTAACGCAATATTCAATTTTAATTTGCATAGCTATCTCCTTTGTCCTTTAAAGTAAATTTTGCAACTCAGCTTGACAACTGCTGAAAAATAGGATTAGTATCACGTGATGTTAGTCGAAGTCACTACTGGAAATCATCCCATCCTGCTTTTTGATGGCTATTGCAACTTGTGTAGTGGATCTGTACTTGCGATCATCAGGAGGGACCCGCAAGCCATTTTCCGCTTTATCAACCTGCAGTCAGCTCTGGGACTAGCACTTCTGGATCAGCATAATCTTAGCACGAGTGATATTGATTCGGTGGTGTTGATACATAATAAGTCATATTCAATAAAAAGTGATGCAGTCCTGGATGTTTTTCACCTGCTGGGCGGAATCTATCGATCTCTAGCAATTTTTAAATACTTGCCCATTTCATTCCGCAATTGGATTTACGACTGGATCGCTGGGAATAGATATACGTGGTTTGGGAAAAAAGACGTCTGCATGATACCGACGCCTGGGCTGAAAGAACGGTTTCTTTCCTAAGTGGTCGTGCTATGCCTGATCTCTGCTTTACGGATACTCCCCGAAATAAATTGAACAGCAATAAGTGAGATAAGGCTCATCACCGCACCACCGATGAATGGAATTCGATAATCAACAATCCAGGCTAGACCTCCCAATACGGGAATAACCACGGCTGCTATGTGATTGATGGTGAATCCCATGGCCATGGTGGGTGCCATGTGATCTGCATCCCCCACTTTTTGGAAGAAGGTGCGAATCCCCATTGAAAAATTGAAAAAAATATGATCAAGAATATAGAGAACTGCCATCACTGCCTTGGTTTCTACGGTGGCATAGGCAATAAAAATAAAGATCAGACTTAGATACTCCGTAGAGAGAACCTTCTGTTCTCCAAACCGAATGATGGCTTTACCAATCAAAGGACTCAGGAAGTAATTGATGGCATTGTTGAGCATGAACAACATGGTGATTTCCTTAACGCTGAAGTGGAATTTTTCAACGAGCAGAAATACAGCAAAAGCCACAAAGATCTGACGCCGGGCACCTGCCATAAAGGTTAGGAAATAATAGAGGCTGTAGCGTTTTCTGAAGATCATCTTCTTTTGTTGGGGAACTACATCTTGCCGCGTAGGATTTTGAAACATGCCCCAGATGCCCGCGATGACGATGAAACCACCCAGGATGCCAAACATCAATTCATAGCTGATAACCGAGCTGGCACCCAGCAATACAAAACCGATAACGATGGCAGATGCTGAAGAATAGCTACGCAATTTACCCATGACCCAGGGGGAGGTATGCGTATCAAAATATTGTAGAGTTAAGGACTGGTTTGTAGTCTCAAAATAGTGAAAACCAAAACTCATGAGCAGCGTGGTGAAAATCAAGCCGGTAAAAGAGGGAAATACACCAGTAAAACTGATTCCAAGACCCAAAAATGCCACTGATAAGGCCGAAAGACGATGCTCTTTGATAACCAGTGTGACAAAAACCACGAGGAGGGCCAGAAAACCAGGTATTTCCCTTACAGACTGAATAACACCAATGTGATTCCCGCCCAGTCCCACAATATCAACTGCAAAATTATTAAAGAGGGTACGCCAGACCTGAAAGCCCATAGTTGTGACAATTGACATCACAGCAAGGAAAAGGAACATACGGTCTTGTCGGACTTTTTGCATAGGCAGTTAGGCTAACCTGATTCCCGTGCGTAAGGAATGTCTTTTTCTGGTGTTGGATTTATTTTGATTTGAGAAGGATGCCTGGTAAGGGAGAATTCAAAGACCCTCTTTCAACAACAATTTCACCCCGCCTGATAACTGTTTCAGGAAATAATGCAGGAAAATCTGTGTAAGCATTCCAGTCCAGCGATGTGTCCAGCCTGGATTCCCAATTATCAGCTATTGACCGGGGATCGATAATCATCAGGTCAGCATGCAAACCAGGCTTTATAGCCCCCTTAAGATGATCTAGAGCAAAAATTTCAGCCGGATTCCTGCTGGTAAGGCGGACCAATAATTCCAGATCAAGATGTCGCTCCATAAATTGAGCTAACAGGGTGGGGAAAAGCGTTTCCACGCCGCCCATCCCATTGGGAATATCCTGAAAGGGAGTGCCCATGGGTTTGTCCGTCAAACAAAAGGGGCAATGGTCAGAACCAATGGTGTGGATCTGTCCATTCTGGAGCCCCAACCACAATGCCTCACAATCTGCTTGAGAACGTAGAGGTGGGCTGGACACAAACATTTGTCCATCCTTTCGCTCATACATCTTGTCAGAAAGCAGTAGGTAGTGGGGGCAGGTCTCAACTTTCAGTAGGGGATATTCAGTCGTCTTAGCCAAGCCAGCTGCAGTATTAAGGTGGACAATATATATGGTACAGTTCGTTCGATCGGAGATTTCTCCAAGCTTACTCACCGCCACCAACTCTGCTTTTGCTGGTCGACTCAAACCATGATAACGAGGATGGATTTCCTTCCCGTCAGCGAAAGGTTCTGATGCACGTGTGATTACATCATTGTCCTCTGAATGAACCATGAGAACACCCCGGTGTTGAGCAATTATTGTAGCGACTGCCTCTATTTGCTCATAGGTCAACATCATGTTTGCTTCAGCATAGGTGGTAAACACTTTAAAGCTATTGAATCCTCGGGCTATCAATTCTGGAATCTCAGCTAGAATTTCCGGTTCGAAACGAGTGATGTTGACATGAATACCAACATCGCATACGGACTCGCCTGCCAGCTTTATTCGAGTGTTGAGGCTTTCTGCCAGAGATTGTCCCGCTTCTAGGACGCTAAAGTCCAGAATGGTGGTTACCCCTCCATGGAGGGCCGAGCGACTTCCTGAGGCGAATGTGTCCGCAGAATAGCCACTTTTGATAGGTATCCCCATGTGTGTATGCGGATCAATGACTCCTGGGAATATCCATCGTCCACTAGCATCCAAAATTGTGGTGTTCTCTGGTGGCTCAATTACGGGAGATATTTCTGCAAATAGGCTGTCCTTGATGAGGACATCCTGAATTTCCTGACTTTGAGATCCGAAGATTAGGCCATTTTTTATGAGCAAAGAACTCAAACTGACTTCCCACGGTAGACTGATATAATTTCTGATAAAATGCTGATGGCGATCTCCGGCACGGTTTGGGCATCTATATCGATGCCTACTGGCGCATGAACTTTTGCTAGGGCCTCCAGCGAAAAACCGCTGGAGTGCAAATTATCAGATAATAGTTTCCATTTCCGGGCACTACTTACGAGTCCGATGTAGTGAGCCGGAATATCAAGAGCGTGAGATAATAGTTGGCGGTCATGTTTATGTTCCCGACTGGCAATGAGGAAAAAATCTCGCTTTGGAATGTGTGAAATGGCTTCCCGGTTTATCGGGAACTCCGTTTGAAGCCTTTCTGCAAAAGGGAATCGTTCAGGAGTTATCAGTTCTGTTCGATCATCGTAGACTTTGACTTGAAGCTCATTAAAATGAGCCAATTGAGCTACAGCCTGACCTACATGTCCTGCTCCAAAGATATGAAGCATTGGTGGAGAAAACACCTGCCACATGAGATAGAGGGAATCACCGTGAACAAGAGATCGGGTAAGTTGATTTTCAAATGTACTCCTCAATCTTTCTTCCAGTTCAGTCTCTGTTTCCTGAATGTCCTGGCGAGAGGTCACAATTTGTCTGTCGACTTGAGCAGGGGAGTCTCCACTAATATGGAGTTTGACCATAAGTTTTTGGTTACGAGCGGACTGCATGAGCATATCGCCATAAAAGGCTTCCAGGTCAAGTGAGAAGGGTTCGACAAGAACTTTCAAAGTTCCGCCGCAAAGCCCCACATCAGCATCGACATCATTCCCCGTCATATCAAAGTCAAACAGAGTTGAACTGGGTTTGGAAATCATTTTCAGAGCAGCCCGACTGATTTTCAATTCCATGGATCCGCCACCAATGGTCCCGAGAAGTGAGCCGTCATCCAGAACAAGCATCATGGGATAATCTTTCCTGGGGACTGAGCCTTTCCATTGAACAACTGAACAGAGCATTGCACTTCTGTCATCCCGAAGGGATTTCCATTGATTCAGGAGAGATTTAATCATGAGAGTGTCTCATTTTGATGGAGTACAATTGCCTCAAATACGCCAGCTGCAATAGTGCGGGCTTTTTCTGAGATTTGCTGGTATTCTACAGCTTCTCCCCGGGGGTCAATATCGCCAATTTTCATGCCCTTGACCACGGGAGTGTATTCAGAGATCATACCGCGAACGATGCCATCGATAGGAGCAAATACGGGCTTATCGTTGTTGATCAAAGCAAGTTGTTGTCCTTTGGTCACGAGATCTCCAAACTGGGAAGACCACTTTATTTGCCCACTTCGGGTAGCCCGAACCAATCGTCGCCTGGTTTCCCCTCCTAATTTTCCCGGTATACCCGTATCTGCCAGGGGTACCCCCTCGGAGATGATGCGACCAAGATTGTGTCCGCGCATGGTTTCTATGGCGCGATGACAGTTTTTATCAACTTCAAATCCAGGTCCTAACCCAATGACCAGATCTGCCCATGTTCTGAAATCCTCAGCATATTTTTTTATCATGCGTGCATCGATAAGGACCGTGGGTTTTAATTCAAGAAGCTTCCCAGGATCATCCTCAAACATGGGAATGTGTTTCCAGCGCTTGGATTGGTTTAATTTATACGATTGAGCCTTTTTCGACTCAATCCCCTCTACTTCGGAGCTCCCCTCTATCAGCGCACTACTGAAAGTGACTGGTCTCCGAATAGCCAGAGCAGGAGTTATATCTGACATAAACACATGCAGACCAACCCGATGCAACAGATGGGCTACTCCGCTGCCTAATTCTCCGGCACCTCGCACCCAGACCAGTTCATTAGCGAGCATTTTCAAACTCCAGATAGTGGTCCATATCCATACTGACACCTTCATCAGGTACATCAACGAACAGGGTGTCGGACCGAAATGTTTCAATCACCTGACGCCCCCCCACATCACCCGTGGCAGCCAGAAAAAAGGGTGATAGTTCGGTGGAAAAAAAGGTAGGGTGCCCAGGTTTATTCTGGTGACGAGGGGCTAAAATAAGGGGCTTCTTCTCATTTAAGATATCAATGAGACTGGCAACAGTCTTTTGCTGTATAAAGGGTTTGTCACCAGGACAAAAACACCAGTAGTCATAGGTCCGTCCTGCTGCCTTTACTCCGGTAATTACAGAACTGGCCATGCCAGAATGAAAATCGGTATTAAATTCGTAAATGATTTTATCATCGAAGCGTTGGTCCAGAACCTCTTGGATCTGTTCACTCTGGTACCCAAGAATGACGTATACATCCAGATCAAAATCGATAAAGGTGTTTACTGTATGCTCGATGCCAGTTCGGTCTTCCAGCACTTCAAGAAGTTTATTTGGGGGAAAGCGCGTGGAACGACCAGCCGCTGTGATAATCATTGCTAGATTGAGCATTAATTAACCCTTTGAATGTTGCCCTGTTCTATACTGCCGTAATAAACCGAATCATGGCTCAATCGTGAAAGTGTTTTTGCCAATTCGGCAGCTTGCTCTGGATAAGCATCAGCCTTGTTTACAAAATAGATCAACTTGATTTCTTTTGGTACTTTCTGGAGATATCCATATTCACTGGTGAGGACTCGGGCAATAAAGATGGGATCAAGTATCTGGTTGGCATTCACATCCCACAGCTCTCTAAATAATTCTGGGCGATGCACCATTTTTCCATCCACTCTGGCACCCACAGCATCTGCTCCAACCACGATAACAGCATGGGTGGCAAAATAGGGTATAACTGGATCAAAGGGCTGATGGGCTTTGATAGGTTTTTTTCTCGCCCCATCACACTCAAAGAGTGTCAGATCAGAAGCCTCATGCACTAACCTCAGTTGGTCAGGGTCGAGCCCAGTGAGTTTATGTTCACTTTCCTGGTCACCCATGATGTAGAGGGGATTAATCTCCATTAAAGCTTCTCGACTTGCCTCATCTTCAAATTCAGGAAAGAAGTGGATCTCGTGTTGTGATGAAATTCCAGCTTTAGTTAGTGAGGAAAGTGTGACATGATCATAGGCTTTTGAGAATTCATTGCCAAGCTCATGAAGTAGAGCGGTCTTGCCTCCGCCACCGAGAATACCCACACAGCTCTTGTCAGCTTCGGCTAAATTTTGAAATAAGATTTGAGAAAATTTCATGAGAGAATATAATCAGAATTTTCTAGGCGTGGATTCGAATCCTTGACCAGATGTAATTATATGTGAACAATAATTTTCCCCTGGCTATTACGGGATTCCATGAGTCTGTGTGCTTCAGCCATCTCTTCAAACTTGAATTCGTGTCCCACAATGGGCTTGAGTCCATGCTGACGAGTATATGAGCTCAGATCTGTCCATATTTTCATCATCCGTTCAGTATCTTTCAAGAGATAGCCAAGGTGACTTGCACCCACCACCTGAGAAGAAGTGGCCATGGCATCGATTTTAACACGGGGAATGTCCTGCCAGGTTTTCCACCAGGAGAAGGGATTCAGTCTATTCAGATTCAGACTGGCAAATCCAATCACAGCGAGTCTGCCAAATGGGTTCAATACATCCATGCTCTTGCGAAAAACCTCGCCACCCACAACTTCAAGAACGACATCCACACCCTGCCCACCTGTTTTATCTCGAATGAACTCAACAAAATCATCGGTGTGGTAATTGATGGGATGGTCTGCTCCCAGTTGGCGAATAAGATCCAGCTTGATATCCTTGCTGGCAGTACCAAAAACTTCACAACCCAATGCCTTGGCTAATTGAACAGCTGCAGTCCCAACACCTCCAGCAGCGGCTTGTATTAGAACACGATCAGTGCTTCGTATTCTACAGACTTCGAACAGAGCCACCCAGGCTGTCATAAACTGAACAGCAAATCCTGCATTTTCTGCAGGGCTGAAATTCTCAAAGGCTGGTAAAATCTGACTGACTCGAACCACAACTTCCTCGGCATAACACCCAAACTGACCGACGACGATCACAGGGGTTCCAACCTGAAGATGGGAAACTCCCTCACCCAGTGCCTCAATTTTCCCATAGGCTTCCATACCTGGGATGTAGGGACGTTTGGGAGCCCAGCCATAAAGTCCCTTACGACTCTGAATCTCAGCGTAATTCAAACCAATAGTTTCGATCCGAACTCTGGCTTCATTTGAGCCTACGGGGGTTGAGGCTACGTCTGAGATTGTTAATACGTCTGTTCCGCCAGCTTTATTGAGGACATAAGCTTTCATAAACATTCCTTATTAAGGTGTTTTCAGGTATATAAGGTATTATGATGATTCAGCATATCATCCAAGGAAAAACTTCTCCACCAGTCAAGCAAGAGAACAAGTGGGTATGTCGCCCCCTTAATAACTGCATCAGGAAAACGTAAAAATACCCGTTTGAGAATAAGAAAATTCTGACAAAGCGCTCCAGGACAGTAACTATGGGGATAGTGACGATTTTTTGTAAAAACATGTAACACTATAAATATCAATAATATATGACAGGATAAATCTTTGAATAGGGTGTCTTTGTGACATTAATCAACTGCCTAAATGAAGCTGAAAAAGATTATCATTTAGCCCTTGTTGACCCAATTTGCGTCGTCTATAATGCCTGCCCAAAGACAATAACCCCATGAAAAAATCCAACTTACATAAAATTAATAAAAAAATAGCTACGATAGAGGAAATATGAAATACAGACACATTATCGCTTACACAATGATCTTGCTCGCATTCTGGGCAGTTCACGTGAATCGTGAGGCGAGGCATCATACAGAAGTTGAAAATATTCTCACTCACGAATCCATGATTAAAGATTCCTTAAATACCTACCTGGTAGAAATGGCAGCTGCTCTGGATCTGTTCACAGAAGGACACCCCCTGGTGTTCACTGCCTACAATGCCTTGGTCGGACAGACAGACGATACGCCAAATATTACAGCCAGTAATAAAGAGATTTTTCCTGGTGTTCTGGCATTGAGTCGTGAGTTAATCACTCGTTATGGTTATGGTGGCGATATTCAATATGGTGACAAGGTCTGGGTGGTAGTACCCATGCAGGTTGAAGATACCATGAATAAACGCTGGCGTGGTCGTGGGGATGTCTTCATGCTGGACTATGACAAGGCAGTTCAGTTTGGTAGAAAATCTGGAATTCTTTACCATCAGGGTGATGACATTGAATATGCCAGTGTAATTCAAGAAGATGAAGAGACTTTTGCTGCGGTTAATTAACGCAGATTTAGATAAACAGAAAAAAGGGTTCCTGCGGGAGCCCTTTTTTTATAGCTGTATCCGCTGATACCGATTACCCCAAGTTCCATGAACAGGTTCAAAAATCCCTGGTAGCGTCTGTCCGCATGACACACAGTTTCGCTTTGCATTAAGATGCCATTCCGTAATGGTATACCCAACTCGGCTAATCACGGTTTCACCACAAGCCGGGCAGATGGTAGATGCGTTTTCAGGATCATGCACATTCCCCAGATAAACATAATTGAGACCATTCTTCAAGGCGATTCGTTTGGCTTTGAGCAAAGATTGGTGAGTCGTAGGTGGATGAGTCATTAATTTGTAATCGGGGTGGAAAGCTGAAAAATGTAAAGGTACATCGGGACCGAGGTGCTCCGCTATCCAGCGGGTCATTGCATCGAGTTCATTCTCTGAATCATTTTCACCAGGAATAAGCAAGGTGGTGATTTCTGTCCACACCTGAGTCTCACTAACAAGATATTCAAGTGTATCCAGAACCGGTTGTAAGGAGCCGGTACAAAACTCATGGTAAAATGATTCGCTAAAACCTTTCAGGTCCACATTCACTGCATCCATGCATTGAAAGAAACCTTCACGGGCCGTATCATTTATATAGCCGGCAGTGACTGCTACAGTATTAATGTCTAACTCATGACAGGCAATAGCAGTATCCACGGCATACTCATAAAAAATAACCGGGTCATTGTAAGTGAAGGCCACACTATGACATTCATGATCTCGGGCGGCCCGGGCAATGGCTTCAGGGGTGGCAGGAGACTGGAGAATATCCATTTCTCGTGATTTACTCATGTCCCAGTTCTGACAGAACTTGCAGCTCAGGTTGCAGCCTGCAGTCCCAAAGGAGAGCACCGAACTCCCCGGGTAAAAATGATTGAGGGGTTTTTTCTCTATGGGATCAATAACGAAGCCACTGGAACGACCATAGGTAGTTAATTCAATCTTGTCACCTTCACGTTTTCGGACAAAACACAAACCTCGCTGTTCATCAGCCAGTTGACACTCTCGGGGACACAGAGTGCAAAGGAGGCGTCCATCTGGTAAGGGCTCTGAGAATTGTGGATGCTTAGTCATCATCGCTGAATTCAAAACTAAAGAATTTCTGGCAAGATATTGAAGCTGACCAGTATTCCTGGGGGAAACCCGCTTTTTGTTTGAGATGTGACAGAAATGAATCTACATCAGGAAGTTTTTCCCACACGGCTGGAAGAAATAGACCACGGTGATACCCTTCTCTGATGATCAAGCCATCTCGGCCAGGCACAAGCTGCTGCTTCAGGTCTTCTTCGGAGTTGAAACTCATGTCCTTGGGTCTGGTAAGTACAGATATTTCTATACCAAGCAGTTGAAATTCAGCCGAGGTAAGAGGGCTGAAACGAGGGTCTGTAAAGGCAGCATTCCAGGCATTTTCTGCAACATCTTCCACCAGAGGCCTATATGCCTCCACAGAACCTATACAGCCACGCAAATCCCCTTGTTTTTCAAGGGTGACAAAGGCCGCGCCGGGTTTCTGGAGATCAGCGGCGAAAGATTGAATATCGACTGATATCGACCTCCCATGATCAAGACCATGTTGTATGGATTCTCGCGCTAGAGACAAAAGGCTTAATTGCCCCAATCGACTGAATCCAGGTGATAAAGATGTGTGTTTATGATTCAAATAAACCCCATGCTCCATAACCTACTACCTGGTCTTTTCTCCCAGAAGTATCGCCAGAATTTCTTAAGTCAAAGCGTTTGATGGACATCCCTTTTTGTTGAGCCAGATGGAGTAATCCCCTCAGGGGTATGCGGCCACAGGCTGAGTGATCACCAAGCTGCTCGCCTTGAAACGATTCGATCTGCCTGGCTGCAATGGTATCCAGCCTGACAGCTTTGTCATAACTGTGAAAATGGCTCAAATCAGTAGAGATGACGATGAGACACTCGTCTCCACCCCAGAGATGTTCGATAACATCCGCAACCTCTTGTTGCCTGGCTTCACCAACTACAAATGGAATCAGTCTAAAGCTGGCCAGAACTTCCTGTAAAAAGGGAAGCTGGACTTCAAGTGAATGCTCCTCGGCATGTGCCTGATCAGAAAAAGATATCTGAGGAAAGTCGGAAACCAGGTTTTGAATGGTTTTTGTATCCAGGTTGATCTCACCCAGGGGGGTTTGGAACTGATCTACTGTTGGGAGCGCCAATCCATGTACATAAACACGATGGGCCGGTCCAAGAAGTATCACCTTGCGAATGAGGTGTCGGTATTGGAGTAGTGTACGGTAGGCCGCCGCAGCAATTGAACCTGAATAGACAGTACCAGCATGAGGAACAATAATAGCCTTGGGAAGCCCTGTCGTTTTATTCGGTTTTTCATGGATGAAGCCAGAGATTTGATCTTCTAATGTGTCAGGATCACCAGGATAAAACATACCTGACACAGCTGAGGGACGTATTTGCTTGATCTTACTCATGGTGGATTCTTATCAATGAAATATAGCGGTGGTAGGGATATTGGCCAATACTGGATTCCTCCAATCTTTGAAAGGACGTGTTTCATTCATTACCTGAAATTAAAGGCCAAAATCTTTGCATGCGCAAAACTCAGGTCTATATTCACCATGAAATGAAATGGAATGCATCATATTACTTTTTTATGCGATCTGGGTGATGGTTTAAATCTGTATATTTGAACTTATTCACCCTCGTCAATTGGCGGGGGTTTTTTTTTGCTATCAATTTTGTCTCGATAGTAGTGAAAGCGGCGAATTTTGAAAATTGAGAAAAAAGGATCAAGATAGTGGTACAGAATAATAAAGGAGTAGGGATAATAGGCTTTGGACGCTTTGGAGCGCTACTAGCTGACCTGTTGAGCAATGATTATCAACCCATCATCACTGATGAGCGCGACCTATCCGAGCTGGCTCAGTCCTCAGGATATCCCTGGGCAGATCTTGAGACAGCCATGCAACAGGAAACCGTTTTTTTGGCCGTTCCTATCAGTCGGATGGAGAGTCTACTTAAGGAAATATCTCAACTGAGTCGACCAGGTCAGGTTTTGATTGATGTGGCCTCTGTAAAAACCCGTATTCGAGACTGGATGATTGCAGCATTGCCCTCAACCGTGCAAATATTGAATACTCATCCCATGTTTGGACCTGATTCCTACAAGCGGGATCGTGATCTAAGGATGGTCTTCTGTCCCACTCGTATCGATGCAGAAATTGAAAGTAACTGGCGAAATATTTTTGAATCCTGGGGTTGCAGACTCATTGATCTTGAAGTTGAGGATCATGACAGATTAGCCGCTCGCTCTCAAGGTATCACTCACTTTGTGGGTCGCGTCATGAAGGGTATGGATATTCAACCTACTACTGTAGACACACATGGATTCAGACAAGTCCACCATGTGGTTGAGCAAACCTGTCAGGATACGGAAGAACTCTTTCATGATTTGCAGTATTACAATCCCTATACACCTGAAATGCTCACCGACTTCTCACGATCGGTTCATGCCGTGAAAGCTCGTGTGTATAGACCCGATTCTCCCCCCGAGGTGATCGGGTATCAGGGCATCCCAGGCAGTTTTTCTGAGGAAGCAGCACGCAACTATATGCAAGAGGAAAAGCTGGGAGACATAGACACCAAACCCTGTCTTACCAGTCGAAATGTCATGGAAAGCCTTTATACATATGAAATAGATCGTGGAATTATTGCCATGGAGAATGCCCGGGGAGGTGTGGTACATGAGAGTATCCATGCTCTGGCAAAAGCCCGCTGCAAGGTGCGCTCCATGTTCCACATCCAGGTAAATCAATGTCTTATTACAAAGCGAGGAGTTGATCCCAAAGAGATAACTGAAGTTCGATCTCACCCTCAAGCGCTCAAGCAATGTTCACGGTTTTTAAGGGAGAATTTTGCAGACGTCCCTCACCTTGAAGCTGAGGATACTGCTGAAGCTGCCCTGAAACTGCACCAGGGAGAATTTTCAGATACCACTGCCGTCATTGCACCTGCTCGAGCAGCTGAATTATATGAGCTGAATGTGAGTCAGTTTGGGATTCAGGACCTGAAAGACAATAAGACGCTGTTTCTTGTTGTAGAGCGAACAGGAACATCGATTTAAGTTGCAATTACTTAACAGAAATAAAACCTTATAGGCCACCACTAAAGGATAGTACACGATGATTGTCATAATGAATGTAAACGCTTCCCCCGAAGCAATTGATAGAGTCCAGCAGGAAATCACCAAATTGGGTTATACACCCAAACCTGCTCCGGGTGAAACCCGTACCATTGTAGGGGTGATGGGAACTAAACCCCTGCGCGGTAAGCAGCACCTCCAAGCCCTACCAGAAGTTTCAAATGTTATCGAGATCAGTACACCTTATAAATTGGCCTCACGGGAATGGCAGCCGCAGGATACTATCGTGAACGTGGGTGGGGCGCGTATTGGCGGTTCCGGCGTGTCTATTATTGCTGGCCCCTGTTCAATTGAATCCTATGAGCAAACCAAAACGGTGGGTGATGCCGTAAAAGCAGCAGGAGGTCACTTCCTCCGTGGTGGTGCCTTCAAACCACGAACATCCCCCTATTCCTTTCAGGGTTTAGGTGTTGAAGGACTCAAAATTCTGAAACAGGTTGGAAAAGAAGTTGGCTTGCCCACAGTGACTGAAGTGACAGATACAGAAGTATTGGAAATTACAGCACAACATACAGACATGCTCCAGATAGGTACCCGGAACATGCAGAATTTTACGCTTATCAAGGCAGCAGCACGTACTGGTTTGCCTATCTTTTTAAAGCGTGGAATGTCAGCAACGGTGAAAGAAACTATTCTGGCTGCTGAATACATTTTGAACGAAGGAAATGAGAAGCTGGTTCTTTGTGAGCGAGGTATCCGCACCTATGTAGATCACACCAGAAATACTCTGGATGTGAGTGCCATTCCAGCCTTTCAGCGTTTGACCCATTTGCCAGTAGTGGTTGATCCCAGTCATGCTGCTGGAAAACGATCAAAGGTACTACCCCTATCTTTAGCTGGAGTAGCAGCCGGTGCTCAGGGTGTTATGGTTGAAGTTCACCCTAACCCTGAAGTTGCCCTCAGTGATGGACCGCAGCAATTGGTCCCAGCTGATTTCAAAGATCTGGTAGATCGAATCAGACTGGTTGCTGAAGCAGTCGGTAGAAAACTGGACTGATCCCTCGGAAGGAGTCACCCATGGCTTTGCTTGGTGAAATTAGGCTACCTGGTGACAAATCAATAAGCCATCGAGCCCTCATGTTCACCGCACTGAGTGATGGTCTTAGTCGCCTTGAAAATCTGAATCCAGGGGCCGATGTCGCCACAACTCAACGTGCCCTGATCAACTGTGGAATTCATATCGAAGAAAAGCATGGTGTCGTTCATGTCCAGGGCGGTGGACTACATCCATTCAAACAGCCTGAACTGGGACTTGATTGTGGAAACTCGGGGACTACTGCGCGCCTGATGATGGGTCTCTTGGCGGCACACCCCATACATGTTCAGGTCACAGGGGATCAGTCTCTCAGCAAACGACCCATGGACAGAGTTTTTAGACCTCTCCAGCAAATGGGTGCCAACATCTCAGCCAACAAAAGAAAATATTTACCCCTGATGCTGAGCGGACGTGACTTGTGGGCTCTGGACTACCAGCTACCATATGCCAGCGCCCAGGTCAAATCGGCCATTCTTTTGGCAGGGTTGCATGCAAAGGGACAAACCACGGTCAAATCGCCTGCTTTTAGTCGTGATCATACTGAGCAAATGCTTAAGGCAATGGGTGCACGCATCAAGGTCAAGGGGCGTGAAGTGTCAGTACATCAACTGACCAAACCACTCAAACCAATTGATCTGGTGATACCGGGTGACTTTTCGGCTGCGGCCTTTTTTATTGCTGCAGCCCTACTCGTTCCAGATTCAGATTTGATCCTTCGTGGTGTGGGGATAAATCCAACTAGAACAGCCTTTCTTAAAGCGGTCAAAGATATGGGTGGCAAAGTAACCGTCGCCAATAAAGCAAAGCTCAGCGGTGAAGCTATTGCTGATATACGAATCCGGGCATCCAAGTTAAAAGGTATTCAAATCTTTCCGGAGCAGATTCCAAATCTGATTGATGAATTGCCCCTCATTGCACTATTGGCTACACAGGCTGAGGGTGAAACTGTGGTAACGGGTGCAGATGAATTGCGTGTGAAAGAATCAGATCGAATCACTGCGATTGTGACTAATCTGAGTGCCTGGGGTGCCAAAATATTTGAGCGACCCGATGGATTCCATGTAGAAGGACCCACACCTCTCAAGGGGGGTAAGGTCAAAACCTATAAAGATCATCGTATTGCCATGACTCTGGGTATCGCAGGATTGATTAGCAAATTACCGGCAAGTCTGGATGACCCGAATTGTGTAGATATTTCATATCCTGGTTTCTTCGATGAACTTCGGGGTTTGATAAGTTAATTTTTTTGAATAAGCGTTTTGAACGCACGAATCAGGAGATAAATGTGAAATTAGCTGTTATTGGTGACCCTCTCAGACAAAGTGTCAGCGATTTTATGCATGGTTGGATATATGAACAACTTGGCCTGGAGGCAGAGTATAAAAAGATCAAGGTTGTCCAGGGAGATCTGGAACGCTGGGTAAATCTTCCATCTGCCAGGAAGCTGGATGGATTTAATGTGACCATCCCCCATAAAGAGGATATTATACCCTTCTTGGATAGCGTGAATGATCGCACTGCACCAATTGGTGCAGTCAATTGTGTCAGACGCCATGACGGGAAACTCACTGGATACAATACTGACTGGTACGGCTTTGTGAAATCCCTGGAAGCCGCAGGTGTGGATCTGGCTGGAAAAAAAGTAGTCGTCCTGGGGAGTGGTGGTGCCGCAAGAGCCATCACCTTTGGATTGGCCAGGGTTGGAGCCGGGAAAACCACTGTGATTGCACGAGATCCCGATAGGGCAAAAACCCTTATTAAGGACATGAGCAATTCTGCTGAAGGCATGAAATTAGCTGGTTGCTCCTGGGATGAAAGTGCAGTTGAGCCCATTGAAGACGCCTATTGCCTGGTCAATTGTACTCCCATCGGAATGAAGCCAAAACAGAATGAGAGCCCTCTGGATGGAGATCTTCTGGAATCCATTGATGTGGTAGTTGACACCATTTTCAATCCTTTGAATACACGCTTACTTTCAGAGGCAATTTTTTCAGACTGTCAAACCGTTTCTGGTTTGGATATGTATCTCTATCAGGCCATGGCCTCAATTGATGTTTGGTTTGGACCACAGGATTGGAACCAGATCAAGATGAATGAGATGCGCGAAGCTGTTCACAACAAAATTACCGGTTTTAAGCGGAAATTTGAGTGATATTAGGCAAGCGCTGATTCTCAATAACTTTGACTTATAGAAGCCCATCATCCTGCTTGATAAACCAGAGCTGGACCTTGAACTTGTCGAAAGGTACGACGGATTGAACGGAATCGATAGATTAGGATTAATAAAATGTTACAACATCTAAAATTCTTAACTGCAGGGGAATCACACGGCAAAGGTCTATCAGGAATTCTTGAAGGTTTTCCTGCCGGAGTGCCACTTTCCGAAAGTTTTATCGCAAGAGACTTAGCTCGTCGGCAAATGGGGCACGGTCGCGGTGGTCGCATGAGTATCGAGAAGGACCATGCTGAAATAACCAGCGGCTTGCGTCATGGGTATACCTTGGGATCTCCCATAGCACTCTGGATTCAGAATCAGGATTGGGAAAACTGGAAACAGGATAAAATGTCACACGAAGCACCATCGAATCCTGTTCCCGAGGTAACTCTTCCCCGTCCAGGCCATGCTGATCTGGCTGGAACCCAAAAATTCGGTTTTAGTGATATTCGCAATGTTCTGGAGCGGTCATCTGCACGTGAAACAGCCATGCGGGTCGCCCTGGGAGCAGTTTGCCGCGCCTTCTTAAATGAATTGGGTGTTGAGATATTCAGCCATGTTTTACAGATAGGTCCTATCAAAACCACTTCAAAACCAGTGCAACTACATAAGGATATGAATAAAATCGCAGATGCCTCAGATGTGAGGTGTTTGGATAAGGAAGCCACCAGTGCAATGATTCAGCATATCGATGTGACCCGCAAAGAGGGTGATTCGGTGGGCGGTGTTTTTGAAGTGCTAGCAGCGGGACTTCCGCCTGGTCTAGGTTCTTATACTCATTGGGATCGCAAGCTGGATGCCCGTCTGGCTGCCGCTATGATGTCAATCAATGCTATGAAATCCGTAAGTATTGGAGATGGGCTGGATGTCAGTGAAGCTACTGGATCTCAGGTTCATGATGAAATAATTAAAGAAAATGACACTATTGGTAGAGCCACAAATCATGCAGGGGGTATAGAAGGTGGTATGTCAAATGGTGAACTGATTCAGGTTCAAGTCACCATGAAGCCGATCCCAACCCTGGCAAAACCTTTAAGATCTGTGGATATCAAAACCCATGAACCGGGAATCGCCCATAAGGAGAGAACCGATGCCTGTGCTGTACCAGCTGCTTCCGTAATTGGTGAAGCCATGATGGCTCTGGTTTTGACTGATGCTATCCTTGAAAAGTTTGGTGGAGACTCGTTAGAGCAGGTCAAAGCACACATCGCCGCCACAGGAGTGTAGAGTGGTCGGAGGGGATTAAATGATGAGCATTAGTAAAGTATACTTGATTGGCTTGATGGGTGCAGGTAAAAGTACCGTCGGCCGACTTTTGGCTGATGCACTCAGCTGGCAATTGCTGGATATTGATCAAGAAATTGAAAAATTTGCAGGAAATGACATCCCATCCATTTTTGAAGCACAGGGGGAGGATGGATTTCGTGACTATGAAGCTCAGGTTCTCATGGAAACAGCTTCACTGAATGATGCTATCATACCTTGTGGTGGAGGCATTATTACCAGACCCGAAAACGTGGAGTACCTGAAAGATCATCTAACTATCTGGCTGGATGTATCTCCTGAAGAAGCTGCAGCTCGCTTGGAGCATTCTGATCATCGTCCCCTGTTAAATGAATGCAAGGATACGATTAAAAAATTGCAGGAAATTTTGGATAATCGCCAAGTTGGCTATGCCGAAGCTGCGTCGCTTCACATAAATACAGGTCAACGAGCTCCAGATATTATCACCCATGAAATACTTGAGAAACTGGAAAGCTACCATGTCTGATTCATCAACCCTTACAATGACCCACAAGACTGGAGCCTACGAGATTCGTGTGGGGCAGAATCTGCTGGACTCGGTGGCAGGGCTACTCTCGAGTATTGGTGCCTCGGGACCTATAGGAATAATTAGCAATGCTACGGTCAATGAACTCTATGGTGGATCAATTCGTGAGGCCCTTAGCCAGGCTGCCTTTGTAACTCGAACGATCTTGATCCCTGAAGGGGAGGAATATAAAACCCTGGCCTCGGCAGAACAGGTGATGTCCGCTTTGATTGCCCAGGGCATGGAACGCTCTGGAACCATCCTTACCCTGGGAGGTGGTGTGGTCACTGATCTGGGTGGTTTTGTCGCCAGCATTCTCTATCGTGGGGTCAAATTGGTCCATATCCCAACAACGTTGCTGTCTATGGTAGATGCCGCTGTAGGGGGTAAGACAGGCGTCAATCATAGTAGTGGTAAAAACCTGATCGGTAGCTTTTATCAACCTGATTTAGTCGTCATGGATGTGAAAACTCTGGAAACCATGCAGCCACGTGATCGTATCTCAGGATACGCAGAAATGTTAAAGATGGGTGTCATTCGAGATACGAGCTATCTTGAGTTCCTCGTTGACCATATGGATGAATGTCTGGCGGCTGAGTCCACTGATATCCTCATTCAAGCCATAGCCCGAAGTTGCGAGCTAAAAGCTGAAGTGGTTGAAGCAGATGAGAAGGAAGCGGATTTACGACGCATTCTGAATTTTGGACATACTCTCGGTCATGCTATTGAATCCACGCTTGGATATGGTGTGGTCAGACATGGTGAAGCTGTCATCCTTGGCATGTACGGTGCAGGATGGCTTTCCAATCAGGTCGGTGATTTATCGCTAGAAGATTGGGATAAACTGTCGGCTATGCTGAGAAGAATTCCCCTGGAGTTTCCACAAAAGTCTTTAAACCCAGAAGCCATTGAACTGGCAACCCGTCTGGATAAAAAGGTAGCGAACTCACAATTGAACTTTGTATTATTACATCACCTGGGAGAAGCCTATATGCAGACCGGGATTCCTGCGGTAATGATAAAGTTGGCCGTTGATGCCATCAGAACTGCCTGGGAGGGTAGGGAATGACTCTGGATTTTAATGCTTTCATGCATGCTTTTGTGACCCTGTTGGTCATTATGGATCCCTTTGGCGGATTACCAGTATTTATGACATTGACCAAGGATTACCCCGAAGATCGTGCAAAACGAAGTGCCCACCGAGCGACCCGTGTGTCACTCATTCTACTCACTATTTTTGTTTTTGTAGGTGAAGGGGTTCTAGATTTTTTTGGAATCACAATGTTCTCCTTCCAGGTGGGGGGCGGGCTCATTCTGCTTTCCCTGGGATTATTGTATGTTCTGGGCGTCACTCTGGGTGACGATAAGGATTATTCCAAGGATATCGTCATTCCCATGGCCACACCTTTGATTGCAGGTCCAGGAGCAATTACAGCCATAATTATCCTGGTTTCTAAATATGGATTTTGGGTGCCTCTTTTGGCCATGTTGCTAAATCTTTTCATTTTTTGGCTGGCCATGTACTATGCACGCTACATCAAAAAATTTCTGGGTGAGCAGGGCTTAGAGATCATGAGTCGTGTCATGGGACTTTTGCTGGTTGCCCTGGCCATCGAGATGATCAGGTCAGCCTGGATAGAGCTCCTCTGATAGCCATTTGCGTAAGCCTTTGATCCACTTATATTCTCATCGCTTTTTTAAGACGCGTCTCCCTGAGGCGCTCGAAGGGTACGCGAGAAAATACTGGTCGATTGGCTCAGCTGGTTAGAGCGCTCGGTTCACATCCGGGAGGTCGTAGGTTCGAGTCCTACATCGACCACTTCAACATTTCTATAATCACAGATCACACTAATTTCATAAATTTTGGTTTTGGTAATGTAGTGACGAAGCAATCGAATGGCTCGTTTGCAAGTATCATTGGATAAATTAGTTCCAAAAGATAATTCCTCAGGTTAGACTGGTATCAATGAATACCGTTCTCCTACTGGCAGCAATTCAAGCGTTTTTCCTGGCCATGCTCCTTTTTGGTAAAAAGAAAAAACAGCTATCCGACCTTATTCTGGGTGTTTGGCTCGGCTTGATCGGGTTGCATTTATCCATCAATTTTGTAAGTGCCTCGGATCATCCATACTTGTTAATGCTCAAAAACATGAATGCAGGTTTTCCATATCTACAGGGTCCCTTTTTATTCCTGTATGTCCTTACACTGACCAAACAGACTGGCAAATTACGGCGTGTGGATTATATCCATTTTGGTCCATTCCTGCTTTATATAACCTATCAACTTATCCGGTTGGTCGGCTATATGAACTCAACTCAAAGTGGATTTATTACCATCTATCTATTTGATCAGCCGGAGTTGTTCAATATCGTTTTATTAGGATCTGTGCCTCTCTACGTAATCTGGTCCTACCTTTTATTGAATACTTTTCGTCAAAGGATTTTGAATAATTATTCGACTGTGGATAAAATAAATTTGAACTGGTTACGCTATCTGATTTACGGAATGGGTATGGTGTGGCTTATTGTTATTCTAGTGTATATAAGTCTGAAAATAGGGGGCGTTGGTGAAAATCATGATGTGAGACATTTGATATTCATCGCCATCACAATTTTTGTTTACGCCATTGGCTACTTTGGATTGAAACAAACCACCATCTTTTCTGATAGAGAGCACTTAGATGGTGAACTAGCCCAGAGTGAGACAGAAGAGAAGCAAACAGATACTATTTCAGATGAAAAAAAATACAAGAAATCCAGTCTTAAAGAACCCGAAGCCAGTAAGGTATTATCTCAATTACAGGCTTACATGGAGAGTGGTAAGCCCCATTTGAATGATCAACTAACCTTACCAGATGTGGCGACTCAGTTAAAAATCTCAGTTAATCACTTATCACAGATTATCAATGAACTCTGCCAGCAAAATTTTTTCGATTTTGTCAATAGCTACCGGGTTAAGGAAGTAAAGCAGAAAATGCTGGATCCTAAAAACGAGATATACTCACTCCTGTCCATCGCCCACGATTGTGGCTTTGGATCAAAATCCACCTTCAATCGTATCTTTAAAAACCATACTGGTCAAACCCCCACCCAGTACAAAAAAACCCTTCGTAATATCTGATTCTCCTCACAGCTGAGCTTGTGGTCGCATCCTATAGGCTGAGTCGATTCAGGTTCAGTTCTCAGCTAAACTATGGCTGACACGAACACAAAACCAAAGGAGAATTAAAATGAAACAACTCATGTCTTTAATCCTGGTAATCTTTTCCCTGGCTATGACTGCGTGCAAAGAGCAACACAGTGAAACGGGTGCGAGTATCCAGGCAACCCTTGATCATTTGAAAATTGCGCTGAATGAGCATGATTTTGAGGAAATTGAACCCCTGATTGCTGTTGACTTTGCATTTAATGGGTATGATGGAGAAATGGGCCGTATGATTATGAGTCAAATTGTGGCTCAATATCCCCAAAAAACCAGCGCTATCAATATCACCGATGTGAAACTTGAGGGGTCAAATTATGTGGTTACTGCGGAATTTGTATCCAGGGATGAAACCGTTCTCAAGGAAGTGATTCTAACCTCAGATTATAAGATCGAACGTGCCCAAATTGTGGAAATCGCCATGGGGGGACATGAGCCTGCCCAGAAGTCGCATACAATTCCCTTTTATAGCAGTCCAGAGGATAACATTCCATCCAAAATGGTGGCTGATTTTGAATTGGCTGGCCGGTTGATTACTGTTGAAGCAGAGGTAGAAGGAGTTCGGGGAACCTATATTGTAGACTCTGGAGCGGTAACCTTTATGCTTAATTCAAGATATTTCCCTGGTTTGGAAGATCGTGCCAAGCCCATGGATCATGGGGCTCAAGGTGTGAATGGCTCCCTTGAGGGAATTCGTGTTGTTGATGCTAATAATTTCATCTGGCAGGATACAGAACTGGCATCCATTTCAGCCTTACTCTATGATTTATCCCATTTAGAGGAAAAGACAGGTGTTGAAATCAAAGGCTTGATCGGAGCTGAATTCCTCAAAAGATATGTAGTAGAGTATGATTATTCAAAACAGGAAATAACCTTGTACTCTAATGCTTCAAATAGCTTTACTCAAGATGAAATGAGCCATGTCGTTGATATAGAAATGTTGGATAATATGCCCGTATTTGGGATTGAAATTGGAAAGAAAAAACTGAGGGTTGCTCTGGATTGTGGAGCCGAAGAAGCCATGTTATTCAAAAAGTGGGATGAGCCCCTTAGTCCATATTATAAATATCTTGGGACAACTGGACTTTCTGGAGCTGATAAAGTCGAGTCCATCAATAAACAGGTCAAGCTAGATGCCTATAAAGTCGGCGATGTTACCTATAAGAAGCAGGACTTCATATTTGCAGACTTGACCTATAACCACTCTATTGAAATAGATGGATTGCTAGGCTACGAATTCTTGAGTCAACACAAGACTACAGTGGATTATGAGAAGGGTAAGATTTATATCTCATCATAAAATGATCAAGGCGGCTTTTACGAAGTTGATTGAAACAGTTAACCAGCCATATATAAAACAGCCTCCATTCTTGGAGGCTGTTTTATATGCTTGCCCACGTCACTCCGAACGGAGTTGAGGGGATAGAATTGCCTACAAAGCTTTTGTCAGAACCTCATTCAGTCGTTTGACAAAATCAGCCGGATTTTCCAGCTTCATGCCTTCCAGTAAAAGGGCTTGTTCATAAAGCAGCTCGGCCGCGTTGTCGAAATCCTTGGATTTGCGCATGCCCTTCATCTTCTTCAAGATGGGATGATCCAGGTTGATCTCAAGGATAGGCTTGGCATCAGGCATGCCTGCCTGACCCATGGCGCGCATCATTTCCTGCATCTGGAAGGTGGGGTCATCTGCATCGGCCACGAGGACTGAAGGGGAATCGGTCAGACGAGAAGAGACCTTCACATCTTTGACCTTATCTCCGAGAACCTTTTTAACCTTTTTGATAAAGGGTTTGACTTCCTTTTCGAGGGTCTCGTCATCTGGCTCATCTTCATCCTTCTTAAGCTCATCTCCTGCATTGCTGCGATTGACTGACTTGAAGTCGTGATCACCATATTTAGCAGCACCGGGTATTATAATTTCATCAATCTCATCATCAGCAATCAAGACTTCAATGTCTTTCTTGGTGTACATTTCAATGAGGGGTGAACGTCGCAGGGTAGCTTCATTATCACCGGTGATGTAATAGATGCCCTTCTGATCTTCTGGCATGCGACTCACATAATCTTCCAATGTGGTATAGCCATCTGCTTTGGTTGATTTAAAACGAACCAGTTTTTCAAGCAGCTCACGATTGTCATGATCCTGGTAGTAACCTTCCTTCAGCGGACGGCCAAATTCCTCGTAAAACTTGATGTATTCCTTGTCTTTTTTGGCAAGGGTCTGGAAAGATTTTAGAAGCTTCTTAACCGACGCTTTGCGAATGTTGTCCAGGATACGGTTTTGCTGAAGAATCTCACGACTCACATTCAGGGGCAAATCCTCAGAATCAATAATTCCCTTTACGAAGCGTAAATAAGTTGGTAGAAGTTCTTTTTCATCATCAGTGATAAACACGCGCTTGACATATAGTTTCACGCCTGGTTTATAATCCGCATAGAAAAGGTCTTGTGGTGCCTTTTCAGGGACGAAGAATAGCGTCGTGTAATCCATGGCACCCTCTGCTTGTGTGTGGACATGCAAGGCGGGGTCCTGGAAATCATTGCTAAAGGTTTTGTAGAACTCATTGTAGTCTTTTTTCTTCAGCCCGGATTTTGGTTTTTTCCAGAAGGCGGTGGCATCATTGACCTGTTCAGTCTTTTGCTCTTTGATCTCTTTTTTGTCATCACCTTCTCCATCGAATGTACTCTCTTCATAGCTGAGGTAGATTGGGAAAGCGATATGATTTGAATACTTTTTCAAAATCTCTGTAATGGACCAGCGATTTGCATATTCCTTGCCTTCATCATTGAGATGCAGGGTGATTTCAGTGCCAGGCTCTTTCTTTTCAGTTTTGTCTAATTCAAAACCAGTCTTGCCATCACTGACCCAACGATAGGCGTCTTTTTCACCTGCCTTGCGGGTAATTACTTCTACCTGGTCAGCCACCATAAAACAGGAGTAAAAGCCAACACCGAACTGTCCAATCAAGTTGGAGTCCTTTTTGGCATCCCCGGTGAGTTTCCCCAGGAAATTCTTGGTGCCTGAGCGGGCGATGGTTCCGAGGTGTTCAATGAGGTCTTCCTCATTCATACCTATTCCAGAATCTGAAATAGTAATGGAACGACCATCTGAGGAGTCATTGAAGACAATATCAATTTTTGGATCAAAGGATATTTTCTTGAACTTGTCTTCAGTAAGGGTCAAATATTTTAATTTATCCAGAGCATCTGATGCATTGGACACGAGTTCACGCAGGAAAATCTCTTTATGTGAATAAAGTGAGTGAATAATTAAGTGAAGTAACTCATTTACTTCAGTTTGGAATACATGCTTGGTCATTCTAAAAATTTCTCCATAATCATTTATTTTTTAGCGGCGCCAATATAAAGCCGAATAAAAAGGCTTCAAGATTGAAATGCGTTTAAATTTTTTACTCTGCTCAGCCTTAATTGGAGGCGAAACGGGCCTGAACGTTACAAGTTGGAACAGTAATAAGCGGTCAGGTTTACCAATCCTCGATCAGACTTGAAATTTTTGTCCGGTAAGCTCCTCGGAAATCTCCCAAAGCTTGGCTGCAATATCGGCATCATGGGAAAGCCGGTTGGATGAAACCAATTTGGGGTATCCCCGCCATTCGGCCAGTTTGGAGGGGCCAAAATAATTTCCGGTTTTTGCTGTTGGCTCTGTTGCGGCCATGAGCGTAGGCAAGGTCCCCATGGATCCGCTTTGAGCAAAAATGCTATTGAAAAATCTTACACCAGCTCCTTTGGCAAGGTTGCTGGCTGTCAGTCCAGGATGGGCAGCTGTAACCATGACGGTGCCATTGGCAGTTTGAATCTTCCGAGCTAACTCGTAGGTGAAATAGAGATTGGCTATTTTGCTGTCACCATAAGCTTTCCAGGGAAAATAACGCCGATTATCCCAGGCGAGGTCATCAAAGCTAAGCTTTCCCATTTTGTGGGCATTACTACTGACATTCACAATACGGCTATCAGGTGTTGATTTGATAAGATCGTATAGTTGAGCGGTGAGGGCGAAATGTCCGAGGTGGTTGGTGCCAAACTGTGATTCAAAACCATCCACAGTTTTATTGTAGGGCGGAACCATGATTCCTGCATTATTGATCAGCAAGTCGAGATGCTCGAAATCTGCGTTAAACTGCTCTGCGAAGGATTTAACAGAAGCCAAATCAGCAAGATCTAAAAGACGGACTTGAAGTTTGGCGTTGGGGAGCTCGGCGAGGATGCTGGCCATCGCAGCATCGCCCTTTGCCTGGCTACGTACTGCCAGAATCACTTCAGTTCCTTTCTCAGCAAGCGCTTTGGCAGCCTCAAAACCAATTCCACTGTTACTCCCAGTTATTATAGCTATGCGCCCTGACTGGTCAGGAATATTATCAGTTGTCCATTTTGTCACGGGATTTCCCTTTATTTAATTGTGTGTTTGCCAGAGCAACGATATCCAGCACTTCCACGTGTCGATTCTCAGCGCCTTCTTTTACAACTTGTATCATTGCCAGCCCAATCTCCTCGAGTGAAGAGACATATTTTGGAAAAAGCTTCCTCAGAACGGGTGATATATAATTGAGCACTTTGTAGGCTGTATAAGTGTTTTTTAGTCCTGGAGTAGGTTGAATATATCCAGGGCGAAACATATATGACTGTTTCAAGGGTAGTTTGAGAAGGTCATTCTCGGTTCTGCCTTTCACTCTTACCCACATATTGCGACCACTTTCAGTTGAATCAGTACCCAACCCTGAGACATAGCATAATGTCATCTCTGGGTTGAGTTTAGCAAGCGGCGTGGCCAGAGCCAGAGTCATATCATGGGTGATGGCACTGTACTTCTCCTCGCTAATACCGAGAGAAGTAATCCCCATGCAAAGAAATGCAGCATTGTATCCGGAGAGCTTGCTTTCAATTGTGGAGAAGTCCGAAAAATCGCTATGGATAATTTCTGTTAGTTTGGGATGCTCAACACCACAACTACTACGATTGATCACCAGGACGGATTCAATATCGGGATGCTTCAGACTCTCATGAAGTACACCTTCGCCAACCATTCCTGTGGAGCCGGTAATTATTGCTTTTATTGACATGATTTCCTCAGATTGCTTATGGGGTTTCTAACTGGGGCGTTGACCCGGCTGACGGTTCAGGATTTAATTCAGGGAGATAGGGATCCCACCATTTTTCAGTTTGCATTCTGCCAGGATACTCAACGACTTGTCCAAAAATGGGTGTTAATAGTCTTACTCCTTTGGCGTCGGCAGCCAGAGTGACCCTTTTCATGGGGTCAAACCAATCATGGAACGCGAGATTAAAGGTACCCCAGTGAATGGGCCAGACAAAATGGGCTTTCAGATCGAGAGAGGCTTGAACCGTCTCCTCTGGGAACATGTGTACATATGTCCACGCCTTGTTATAGGCTCCACATTCCATAAAGGCGATGTCAAAGGGTCCATATTTTTCACCGATAGTTTTAAAGCCATCAAAATAGCCGGAGTCGCCACTGAAGTAGATATTGTGATCCAGAGTGGTAATTACATAGGAGGCCCACAGGGTTTTGTTGCGATCGGTGAGACCACGTCCTGAAAAGTGCTGGCTGGGCGTTGAGGTTATGGTAAGCTTGTCATCATATTCGTAAGAATCCCACCAGTCCAATTCGGTAATCTTCTCTCTGGAAACTCCCCATTTCTCAAGTTGGGCTCCTACACCCAGGGGCACCACAAATCGGGCAACTTCCTTATGAATCATTTTGATTGAGTATTTGTTGAGGTGATCATAATGATTGTGGGAAATAACAACCACATCTATGTCTTTCAACTCTGTAGGATCGATTGGGACTTCCTTGTTAAAGCGGGTAGGACCCACGGGTGTGATTTTGGCTTCATAAACAGGATCAGTCAGAATGCGATAGCCATCCATATGAATCAGGAGTGAAGAATGTCCAGCATTGGTGACTTTCAAGTAAGAACTATCAGTTGATTCTAAAAGATTCAGATCAATCTGACTTTGAGGAAGGATGTCTTTTGGAGAACGCTGTTCTTTACCGAATATGTATTTTTTAAACATCCCAAAGGATGGACTCTCATCCCAGGGAAGTGGATTGGTGAATTTCCCATCCTTATACTGAGGGGAAGCCTGGATTTTATTCAAAGGATTGTCTCCTTGTTCATATTGAGCCGCCGACAAGACGGAGTTGATGATAAAAACGAAACCAGTGAGGACCAGCATCAGTGCAATTGCGATCTTCCCCAGCCTTTTGATTATGTGTTTTAAACGAATATTCATTCAGTTATCCTGTAAAATTTTTTTATAGTTTGATGGCGTCCCAGGCCATGTTCATGGAAAGCTCAATGTTTTCCGGGGTTGCCTTGAAGTCTGGATGCATCCTGGGATTAACCAGACTGAATATAGGGAGGTAAAGATGGGCAAAGAGCAGTTCAAAAGGGGCGTCTTTTATGATCTTTTGATCTACACCATACTGGATTAGATCGAAAAGAGGTTTGAATTGTATCTCGATCTCATCGCGATTAACCAAATCTGCGTAAGGTGAATTCGCGAACTGTTCAGTGAAGTAGAATAACTCTGAATGAGATGATATATAGGCATATAGATTGGTACCAGCCTGGAGTAGCGCATCTCTAACTGGTAGGTTAGCATCGAAGTTTTCCATAATGGCTTGCGCTAGACAGGTTTTAATCTGGATATACGTAGATACCAGAAGATCTTCTTTATTTTTGAAATATATATAGATGGTTGCAGGTGAAACTCCAGCTCGCTTCGCGATTTTTGAAACAGAGCTGGATACAAATCCAATCTCATTTACCAGAGCCACAGTGGCTTCGATTACAGCGTCTTGCTTTATTTCGTCTTTTACTCTCACGCTCTATAATAAACGATCATTCATTTAATCACAAACGATATTTTTAATTATTTATAAAAAGCTTCTGGTACTGCATATCAATCTTCAGAATATGTTCTTCCCACCATACTCTCAAAAAGGTAAGAATAGCTTCGTTAACAGTCGTTGAGCCAGCTCTGACCTTGGCTTCAAGCTCTATCACATAATCAAGAAAGATGGCATGCTGGGTTTGCTGCTCAACCAGGAGAGGTGACTGCTTTTTCTTTAACAGCGCTTCCTCATCACGAAAATGAGTGGTGCTGTAATCATATAAATCATTAATGATGTTAAGGAGTAGATCCTTTTCTGCATCTGATTCGCTAGCACCTTGCAGTCGATTCATTATTTCAAATAAAGATTTGTGCTGTGAGTCTAAAATAGGTGCCCCAACTGAGAATGATTGATCCCAAACAAGAGACAATTTGTTTTTATTGCTGTTTGCTTCGATGTTCATGGTGTTCCCATTCCGTGCATCCCTAGGACTGTTGATGGTACATAAAGATATACGACTCAACAGAGAAATCACAGTGCAAAGTATGTACTCATTTGTCACTGGTGAAAGTCCATAAAGTGTAATCAGGGTGACAACGCTTTTTAATCCACCTGTAAATTGATATCCGAAATGTTTTAAATGTTGGAAGGAAGCCAGGCTTAAATGAACGTATCAGAACGATGAGAGATGTGCACGGTGTGACGGGTCACACCTGGGATCCAATTTTCATGGGCACCTTATTCAGTTACTTGAAAAACGAGAAAAAGTTACCTCCCAAACTATGTATTTGGGTTACCTGCCCAGCAGGAATTAACTGGTAGATATCAAAAAAAAGACCACCCTCTTGAGGATGGTCTTTTTATAACTCTTAGCGCTTGAACTCACCTATTCAGTTGCCTCAGTCTCTTCCACGACTTCTTCAGCTTCTTCTACTTCTTCTACTTCTTCTACGACTGGAGGAGGAGGATTTCTCAATAATTCAATTTCAGCATTGATCATAGCGATCATTTTTTTGATGTCATTATCAGAAACCTGACCATCAACACTAAAGATAACTTTTCCAGTTGGATCAATCACAACCATGTTATTTGAGTCATCTGCCAAGCCCCATTTTTCACCGACCATATTGTCATTGTCTCTTACATAGACAGTACTGGGATAGTCTTCCTGTTTTCCAGAAAGAATGAGGTTGATAGCAAAATTTGGTTTCCATGTTGCGGCCATATTTATCAGGGCAACTGAGCCGTAGACATCCTTTGGATAATCTTCAGCCTTTAGAGCTTCTGTGGCGGCATTATTCGTTTCACTTTCATCAGGATCAGCATGGACAATCACCCAAACTTTTCCGACGAGCTCACTGCTGCTCCAGGCTGTATCGTCGACTCTACCACCATCATCACCGGAGAGTTCTAAGAGAGGAACATTCTGACCAACAGGGAGACCTGCAAACAAGCCAACGCTTAACAAAACAAATAAAACACTAAACGACACTTTTTTCATACTGCTTTCCTTTTTATTATGATTGATCTGCGAATTGATCCTCGCAATTATTTGCTTTAAAAACCCACGCCCTGTAATCTTTTTTCACCAATAGAAAAACATTGATGGAGTAATTCAATAAGACCTTTGTACAATTATTAAAGCGTGCTCATATTTTAGGGATGATTGAAAGCTGTGCAAGTATTATCCAATCAGCTGAGGACTTAAGGGAGAACTTCGACACCCTTCCAAAAGGCGATATGGTCTTTGATGGGTTGAGCAGCATCTGATGGGTCGGGGTAATACCAGGCGGCATCCTGATTATCCATTCCGTCTACTTCAATATGGTAATAGCTGGCAGTTCCTTTCCAGTGGCAGACGGTGTGGGTTTGACTATCTCTCAGATAGGCTGGGTCTACAGAGCTGACGGGGAAATAGTGATTGCCCTCGATGACTATGGTATTGTCACTTTCAGCAATAACTTTATCATTCCAAATAGCTTTCATTTGCTGCTCCTTCACAGGGTGCGCAATTCAAGCGCAGTATTTTGGGGTTTAAAACAATTCAGGCTGAACCAGCCCTCATTATCCAACCATTGCTGTTCAAGAAAAAAGCCAGAGGCTTCGGCCAAAGCATTAATTTCACTGTGTGAATACTTATATGAATATTCAGTTAATATCTTCTCATCCTTTTTGAATGAGATCCTTACACCGATATTTTTTATTTCAACTTCCTGATCGATATCGCTCACCAGATACATTTCAATGCGTCCTTCTTCTACATTGTAAATGGCCTGGTGGTGGAAATTCTTTCGCTCAAATGTACCACCCAATTCGTTGTTGAGGCGATCCAGCAGATTCAGATTAAAATCAGCAGTGACACCTTTGGCATCATCATAGGCAGGTTCCAGAATCTCTGGTCCCTTGCGGAGGTCAATACCCAATAACAAGCTATCCTGAGCCCCAATATTCTTGTGGACTTCTCTTAAAAATTGGGCCGCCTCAACGCGTGTCAAATTCCCAATACTGGAGCCTAACCACATAATGCAACTGGATGTTGTGCTATTTTTTAAGATATACTCCATACCAAATTCGTAGCGGCCAGCTACGGCTTCCAAGTGAAGCTGCGGATAGCGCTGGTTAAGGTCGTTTACCGTATCAGTCAGGATTTCAGCTGATACATCAATGGGTGAGTATTGTGTAGTTCCAAAGCGTGCCATAGCAGCTTCCAGCAATATTCTTGTTTTGGTTGAGTTGCCACTTCCTAATTCCACGAGATGGGTGTTCATGGGTAGTTTTGAGATGATTTCTGCTGCGGATCGCTGAAGAATTTCAGTCTCTTTGCGCGTGAGGTAATATTCTTCCAACTCACAAATATCTTCAAATATCTGGGATCCACGTTCATCATAGAAATAGACGGAAGATAAGCGTTTAGGTGTATTGTTTAATCCTTTGAGCACGTCCTTGGCGAAAGCCATGGTAGGATTTTCAATTTGATCTGCAGGCTTGATAATCTGGGGTGAGTGGCGCGTTTCAGTCATGAGTTAGATTCCTGTTTCATTTGTAATCCAGGTGAGAGAAAAGTACGTTCAGCAAAATCAAAGCTCCATTGAACGAGAAGGGCTAGAACAGCAGCCGGGATAGCACCTTCGAGAATGAGACCGGTATCATCCAGCCTGATGCCAGTGAGTATGGGTTGTCCATATCCTCCAGCGCCAATCAAGGCACCTAAGGTTGCTGTACCGACATTAATAACAGCTGAAGTTTTTATGCCTGCCAGAATCGAACGAGCAGCCAGGGGGAGTTCGATTAATCTAAGTCGGGCAGAAGCCGGAAGACCCAGGGCGCGGGCTGATTCCTGTACATCAATGGGAAGCCCAGTCAAGCCACTCAAAGTATTTCGTACAATGGGCAGCAGACTGTATAGAAATAATGCTACGAGGGCAGGTGGTCCACCGATGCCCAGCAGGGGAATCATAAATACCAGGAGTGCCAAGGAAGGTATTGTCTGGATAATACCCACAATACTGAGAATAACCTGACCCAGGGTGGCATTCCGGGCACCCCAAATACCCAGGGGGATAGCCACCAGAATGGCAGCCCCCAGAGACAGGCAGACCAGAAATAAATGTTCTGATGTGGTCCTGATCAATCTGTCCAGTCTTGTTGAGATTTCTATCTTAGAGAGCGTGTTAAATTTGATATTCAAGAAACTCTGAGCCACTTCAGCTTCACTGCGACCCTCCAACTTGACATCAGAATTCATCTTGATCATCTCAGCTTCAGAAATGATACCACCAAACTGTGTAAGATAGGTGTGAATCTCAGGGATACGATCTATCAGCTCAGTACGATACAGTATTACGGCTCGGTAATCAGGGAAGTATCTCCTATCATCTTCGAGAACACGCAATTGATAATAGGCGATTTCTGCATCAGTGGAATAAAGATCAATCAGGTCAATGGAGCCGGCCTCTAAGCCCTTGTATGCCAGATCATGATCTAGACCGCGCACTGCCGTCTGGGGTAGTTTATAATGATCCCTGAGGCTGGGCCACCCATCTTCGCGATCCATAAATTCATTGGTAAACCCAAATCGGAGCTCAGGATATTGGCGTAAATCGCTGATTTTTTCCAACGAGAACTTTATAGCTGTAGAAGGTGTAATCCCAAGGGCGTAAGTATTATTAAAACCAAGAGGAGCAGTCATGCTCACCCCGTGCCGAGCAAGTGCCGCCTTAATATCTGCATCTGAAGAAATATCCTCACCTTGAAGAATCTCATATATAATCGTACCGGTATAATCGGGATAGATATCCAACTCTCCCTGAACCAGTGCTTTCCAGAGCAAACGAGTGCCACCAAGCTGATCCTTATGAGAGGCAGTTAAGCCTTTGTTCTGGAGGTGTTGGGTAATGACCTCGCTTAATATCACTGACTCGGTAAATTTCTTAGATCCAATCCTGATTTCTGAAGCTGATTCAGCCTGTAGTGAGGCGATGGCCAGAAAGGATAGGCTCAGGCTTAGATAAAGAATCAGTTTCTTCATTTGATCTGATCTTCCAGCTGCTGCCAGGGTTTACGCTGTGCATTGATAAATTGGGTAACAAAAGGATCCGCAGGGTGTGACGAAAGATTTGAAAGGGTATCATATTGAAGTATATATCCATCCTTCATTATCACAATCAAGTTAGCCAGAGAGGCTGCTTCACCCATATCGTGGGTCACCAGAACGACGGTTTTCCCGAGTTGACTAAAGATGGTCTTCATCTCCTCCTGCAAACTTACTCTATTTAGTGGGTCCAGGGCTCCCAGGGGTTCATCCAAAAACAAAATCTGGGGATCCAACATGAGGGCGCGCATAAGGGCAACCCGTTGAACCTGGCCCCCGGAAAGTTCCGAGGGGTAGCGTTTTAACAGGTCTGTAGAAATATGAGTCAAATCACATAATTCAGCAATGCGTTGCTCTGTTTTTTGGGGATCATGCTGTAAAAAATCTGCCATAAGACGCATATTTTGAACAGCGGTCATGTGAGGGAAAAGACCCCCATCCTGGAGTACAAATCCCACCTGCTGACGCAATTTTTCAACGTTACCCTTGGATAATTTCTCTTGAAAAAGTGAGATATTGCCCTTCTCAGGCCACAATAAGCCGACCATGAGCCTCAGCAATGTTGATTTCCCACAGCCGCTGGGACCAATGAGAACAACGGTTTCCCCTTGAGGTATTTCTATGGAGAGGTCATGAATGACCTCATGACCGTTAAAGCTTTTACTTATATCCTTTAGTTGAATCATGTGAGCTAGCGACTAACTCCTGCGATGCTTTCAGCGTGTTGAATGGCCTTGTCTAGAAATGTTTCCACCATTGATTTTTGCGCTTCGGGTGTATCCTCCTTAACAATTTGAGCCAGAGTTAAGACCATACCGGTCCAACCTTCGGTATGCCATTTTCCAAAAGTCAGGGGCAGATCTATAATTTGATCTTTTGCAGGATAGGGCCAGACATTTACATAATAGTAAGGGGCAGTATAGCTGGTGTCACCAGGCGACATGCCTATGCCAATAGATTTTTCCTCACCAGGAGTGACCAAAATGGCCATGTCAAAATGGTGGGGCCAGGTCGCTACACTTCCTGCCCTATCATCTTTTTTAGCAATTGCCTCAAGCTGCAGATAGGCATTGGAATAGGCTGAGGATAATTGGTCAAAGGCTGCCTGATCCGATGTGTCAAACGGGATTGACCAACGAGTGGGATAGTCAGGTAATTCAAAATGTCTTTTCATGGTGAAGACAGACTTTGGGAGCCCATGGTCTTCCAGAAAGAATTGTAAATCGGCAGCAACTTGCTTCAGGAGTGTTCCGTTTAATTTCAATTCTAATAATGATTCATGATTATGAAGTACTTGACAGCTAAGATTCTGAAGCGTTAGACCGATCTGAAATTTGTGGCCAGGTCCAAAGGGTTGACTTAATAACATGCTGGCCGGGGAATCCCATAGCAGAGACGTATGGCTATCATCAGCCTTATGTTCTACAAAAGATATTCCTGCAGCAGTCAGGAGTTGGACGGCCTGGTGCAGTTGCCCACGTGCTTCAAATAGTCGATCATCTTTGATCTGTATCAGTTGTTTCCAGTTGGTATCTATTATGCTCACAGTAATTCCAATATTTGCAAATGAAGGTACATTGATTTTAGGTCATCTACACATCTCGGGCGAGACGAACTCCCATGAATTGCCAACGTGAATGGGGATAAAAGAAATTCCGGTAGGTGGATCGCAGGTGGTCGCTGCTGCTGACACACGAACCTCCCCGTAAAACCATCTGGCTGGACATAAATTTCCCATTGTATTCGCCCACAGCACCACTGGCAGATTTAAATCCATGGTAGGGAGAGTAGGGGCTGCGAGTCCACTCCCAGACATCTCCAAACATCTGACTCAATTGTGATCCTGCAGTAGGTTCTGCTGGTGCAGGATGAAAGAGTTGTGTCTGGACGAAGTTGCCCTCAATCTGGAGACTCTGTGCGGCATGCTCCCACTCAATCTCACTGGGAAGACGCGCTCCACACCAATTTGCGTAGGCATCAGCTTCATAAAAACTGAGGTGAGTGACAGGGCTGTCAAGATTTAATGGGACAAGTCCTGATAGTGTAAACTCAAACCATTGATTTTCTTGGTGAATCCAATAGAGGGGGGCAATCCAAGATTCTTGATTGATCAAGGCCCATCCATCCGATAACCAGAGAGCTGCCTGACTGTATCCACCATCTTTAATAAATGATAGATACTCCCGGTTTGTTACCAACCGGCTACCTAATTCAAAAGGTTGGAGGAGAACATCATGTCGGGGTGTTTCATTATCAAAACTGAACTCGCTACCAGAGAATCCGTGCTGAATCTGTCCACCCTCAAAAGCCGTCCAACTAAGCTCTTGATAATTATCAGTGATCTTTGGTTGTTCAATCATCACGTAGGCAGGGTAGATCGGATTTTGAAAAAAGACATGCTTGATATCAGTGAGCATCAATTCCTGGTGCTGTTGTTCATGGTGAAGTCCTAAAACAAAAACGGATTCAAGGCTGGAGATTTTATGCTCATCCAGGGACTCAAAAAGACGGATTATTTCATGGTCAACATGGTGACGATATGTAAATACTTCATCAACAGTAGGACGGCTCAAGTGCCCTCTTTCGGGACGGGGAAATTGCTCTCCAACTGCATTGTAATATGAATTGAACAGATAATTATAAAGCTCATTGGGGGTCTCATAGCCACTAAGTTCTGGCTTGAGGATGAAGGTCTCAAAAAACCAGGAAGTATGGGCAAGGTGCCAGCGTGTTGGGCTCACATCCGGCATGGATTGAACCACAAAATCTTCCTTTCCCAGTGGCTCACAAAGCTGTTCAGTAAATTTTCGAACCGCTGTGTATTTTGCAATAAGTTGTGTTCTTAAATCCTGTATTTCCCCTGAATTGTTCATAACTGCTTCAAAGCCTTAAATATTCTTGTTTCTTATTATGATTGATTGGTGGTTGAACTTAACAAAAGCACCCTGAATTAGTATTAAAAACAGGGTGCTTTCGATCTTGCAGAGGAAAAATGCAACAGAAACTACCGCTAGAAACTGACATCCAGGTTCAGATTAACCTTATCTAAAACTTTCATGGGTCCCATCCCAACCAGCGGGAGGTCAAAATCCGTGGGTACAATGAGGAAACTGCCAGTAGCATTCCATTTTCCTGCTGACTGTTTCAAATCCAACATCAATGTAAAGGGTTTTGTAATTCCATTTACTTGGAGATTTCCAGCCAACGATACAGCACCATCCTTTAGTTCTGGTAAATTCACATCGGATTTAAAGGTTATGAGAGGATGCTTTTTGCGGTCTAAAACTGACATACGCATATGTGTGTCACGCATAGCATTTCCAGTATGAAGATCATTCACAGAGACCTCCACGTTGACTGTCCGATTTCCACTGGTGTCAGCGTCGCTAACTGAAACCGTGAAAATCCGAGCTTCAACAGGAAAATCATGGGTTCGGGCATGCCCCAAACCTTCAAAGCTACCGTTTGCTTCAGTGATGGTGATATTGGCCCAACTCAACAGTGGGAGAATAGTGATAGTCATGGCGATCAAATTATTCAATTTCAAAATTAACTCCTTTCAACGAGTTTTTAATTCTGCTGACAGGGTAACTTTTCTCTGGATACGCTTCTGTCCTGAAAACGACAAAGCTGATATAAAGCCCGATTTGTTTGACAAGCACACTCACTAATGATATCATGGCGGTATTCCCGCTTGCAGGCCCTAAATTTTCAGATACATTTTTGCGAGAATCCCAAAATGAATTATTAATGAATAGGGGAAAGTCATGAACAATTTACTTAAGCTATTGATAATAATGCCAATAGCACTGTTTGTCTTAAGCTGTGAAGAAGAAACACCAGACTATGCGGCTGATATAATCAACACCTATATCCTTGAATCAATAGAATTTATGGGTGAAACCCTGGATTTTACTGATTTACCACTTGAGGGCGCCATGCTGGTGAAGATCACTCGTGATGAGGCGATTACCTACGAGAACGATGAAGACCACTGTGATGATACTTATAGCGAAGAATCTGACGAAATTGATGGTGTTACAGAAACAGCCATCCTTTTTGCAGATGGATCGGAGACTGAATATAGCATCATAGGTGGTAAACTCAGATTGGTTGAGGACGGTGATGTCATCATTCTGGCAGTTTTTATAACGGAACGGTTCCACCTGCATCATGGACGGATCCCTCTCTTTTGACCAATGATACTTACGAACCGAATAATGAAACTGCCACAGCTACTTCAATTGCAGCTGGTGGAACCATCCAGAACCATTTTATGGGAGCCTGTGGAGACGAGGATTACTTCATGTTTTCTGCTACAGCAGGTGTTTCTTACATCATGGAGACCACTTCTCCCCTTGATCAATTCCTGGATCTGACACTCGCTTTATATCAGGGGAATGGTATGCTGGTGGATTCTGATGATGATGGTGGTACGGATTTCAATCCCAGTCTGTATTGGACCTGCCAGACTTCTGGTGACTACTATTTTGTCATAGAGGGGTTCTGGGATGACGATATTGGTAACTATTCAGTATCTGTGATTGAGAGTTCAGCCCTAGTAAAACCGATAGTAGTGCCAGAGATAAAAAGAGCCAGGCCTGAAAAAAAGATCAGATTAAGCGAACTCCTTTTTAATTAGAGCAAGCTCGAATAAATTTTATGAAAGAGGCTGTTCTTTGAGCAGTCTCTTTCTTTTTGTGACAGCTATGCATTTGAGCCATTGCATATAAAGTTCACAATAGTTATTGCATGTGTTCCTCGGTCAAATAGTTTTTACAAGCTCGCATAATTGAAAGGGATCAGCATTGAATCAATGGCTTAACAGGGGATGCTTATTGTTTCTGGGACTCGTCATGGTAGCCTGTGAAGATGCTACCATTGATTATTCATCAGATATTCTAGGTATCTATATTGTTGAAAATACAACCGTTGATGGGATCTATACTGATTATAGCACTTTACCGATTGAAGAAGCCTGGATTATTGATATCACCGCTGACAATTTATTGTCCTATGTGAATGATGCAAATTTATGTGATTCAACCTTCAGTCTGGACGCCAGGGTCATTGATATGGTAACTGATACATCAATTGTTTTTACAGATAATACGTACCTGGATTATAGCAATAATAATGAGCAGCTTACGCTCTATAACGACGACGACGTGATGGTTCTGGCTGGATTTGAATATGATTTTCCTCCCCCAGCATGGACAGATCCGCTATTCCTAACGAATGACGAATATGAACCAGACAGCAGCTTGAGTTTGGCCAGCAGAATTTCTGCTGCGGGTGCTTTTCAGACTCACTATTCGGCTGTCTGTGATGATGATGATTTTTTTATATTTGATGCTCTGGGGGGTACCGTATATATCATTGAAGCTGAAGCAGCCATAGGGACTGATATTGATTTAACATTATCTCTGTATTCTACCGATAGTCTTATAGCCTATAATGATGATCAGGCCTCTACCAATGTTGACCCAAAATTAGTGTGGACCTGTCTGGACAGTGGTGACTACTATTTTATAGTAAAAAAGTATTGGGATTATCTAGATCCGGGTAATTCTTTGGATGATGAGAAGGGTGCCTACACTATCAGTGTTGATGTAACAAAAGGATTGCTGCAGGCATCACCAGAGATAATCAAGCTTCATCGACCGGTTAAAGCGTCTCGTCTTTTCCACAAATTTTTCGACTAGACCCAATCCTTCTTACTCGCAAGAAAACATCCCTGTCAGTGCATATACTATGCTTTAAGAATACTTGCTAAGCCACCCTTCATCTGTTATCCCCAATTCTTTGTCATTTTGACAAATAGTCATGCAGATGTTTTAAATTGGTAATTAGCTCCTCTGGTACTTTCACCCCAGATTCTCCTCGTTGGTGGATTTATAATTATGAAAATTCTATAAAGACGAATCGTGTATTATTGTATCTGGCTACTTGCTGAAGTTGCTACCTAGATAACAACTCCACCATCAACATTTAAAACCGTGCCATTAATATACGAGGCTTCATCGGAGGCTAGAAAACAATAGGCATTTGCAATCTCCTCAGCCGTGCCCATTCGCTTCATCGGAACTTTGTCAGCCATCATTTGCAGAACTTTATCCGGTATTCCAGCTGTCATATCAGTTTGAATAAACCCCGGAGCAACAGCATTCACACGGATACCATCCTTGGCTAATTCACGAGCCCAAACTCGGGTCATACCAATGACGCCAGCTTTTGAAGCTACGTAATTGGTTTGGCCAAAATTACCATAGTGTGCTACCACTGAGGAGGCACTCAGAATAACTCCAGATCCCTGCTCCCGCATTACTTTCGCTGCTAGTTGTGTACACAAATAGACACCACGCAGGTTTACCTGGATGACATCATCAAATTGATCCAGCTCCATTTTCTTCAGAGTGGCATCCCTGAGAATTCCTGCATTGTTTACAAGGATATCCAGCCTATTAAATTTTTCTTTTATATAGCGAAACAATTCTTGAACCGTCTCATATTCAGCAACATTCACGAAGTGGAATACGGCACTACCTGATTCTTTCTCAATTATTTCCTGAGTCTCCAGAGCAGATGTTTCATCATAGTCGGCTATTACAACCTGGGCACCTTCAGCAGCAAACTTGATGGCTGTTGCACGTCCTATTCCACGACCTGCACCAGTAATTACGGCGACTCTGTCCTTCAATCGAAGCATATTTTCTTATCCCTTATGCTTTAGTGGATTATTTTCAGTAGAGAAAAAGAGAGCTTCCGATCTGGAAGCTCTCTTTTTGCGAGCCTTACTGTTTATTGCTTAATCAATGTCCCTGGATCAGTCATAAAGGCTGTTGGTCTGGGAACGGAATAAGCTAATGAACCATACTGGATCATCAGTTGGTCGGCATCAGCGTTCAAGCTGATGATACCGGGTTGCATAGGCTGCAAAGCGGCATTGGTTGTGAAGAACAATTCTAGATCACTTGCTGTACACGTAAGATCTATCCAGATGGGATCCTGAGAATCGTCAATGGTATAGGTACCGCTGTAATGGATAGTTCCATCACCGTCCCCACCGTAGTCAACCAGATCGAAAGGGTTGGCACCTTCTACAGCATAAGTTAAGTCTGCGTTCAATGTTAACTGATAAGTAGTCCAGCCAGCTCCAGCCAGCGAACCGCTTGAACCAGTGGTGTTACCCAGGTCGCCTGTGGTGGCATTTGCAACCCAAACGCCCACGAGTTGTTCGGCTACTGTCAGCTCTTCATCGTCATCATCTTCGCAGCCAATGAATGTGAAGACGCTCATTGCCAACAACACAACGAATAAGAGGTAAAGTGTTTTTCGCATGTCTTTCTCCTTGTTTGGTTATTGTTTATCTATGTAATGCGAGAGGGTGTCGTACACCGACTCGGCTGTTCCTAGATTGATATGGTTAAGACTACTGAACTGAATATTGTCTGCTCCATCAAGAATGGGGCTGTTCCGCAAATCGTTGACATTGTTGTCATTCATCAACGCGTTGGACGGGAAGAAGACATCTAGATCAGTACCGGAATATATAGTTATCCACTGGAGGGTTTCACTGTGCGGGGTCTCATCGTCCTCATTAAGCCACTGCAAAAAATCCGCCTCGGGATGTCCGAGTTCGCCACACAATCCAGATTGCTGGTTGGGACCGCAAAAGTTCACACCATGATTTGCTCCTGCAATACCCACAAAATTCTCAACCTGATCATAATCGTCACTGTACTTTAACCAGGTCCGGGATATGGTCACACCCAGTGAATGGGCAATGATATTTACTTTTTCAGATTGTGTATAGGCAAGAACCTCAGAAACGAATTGATCGATTTCTTCCCAGTTCCCTTCATTAGTATTGAATAAGTCCTCAGAAACCACTGCACCCAGATAGCCTACCGCCCATAGTTCATTCCAGGTGTAACCATCTTCAGCAAAGTAAGTGGCCATGGGGATCCAATTATCCGCAGTGTGCCCATTTCCATGCACGAAGACGATAGGTGTATGTGTTACTTCGCCCCAACCACCGCCCCAACCAGTAACGGGATCTCCAGAGTCGGCGTCCATGGGAATAGTAAAATCATCGGGGAATGACTCAGGAAGAAGGGCCCGGTCAGTTATTTTGTCGGTCTCAGGATCTGTGCAGCCCATGATCATGAACATAAGAAAAATTAGGCTAGGGCGCATAGTATTTGATATCATCCGCATAGTATTCATCTACCAGGAAAGCTCCAAACCATAGCCCTGGGATTGATTCTTCAGTTCCGGTCCAGTCCGGGATAGTATAGCTGTAATCCCAATTGCCAGTGGGCTCAGCGCCACTGAATATTTCGGTACGCATGGTCCCATCGAAGACCTCCAGCACCAGATTGAACCATTGATCGTAAGTTATCGCAGGCATGGCTCCCCAGGCTGGGATGGATGCTTCAGGTGCAAGTGCTGCACCAAACCATGCAGATACCCGGTTACGTCCCGGTCCATATACCAGATAATAAGGACTGGCAGCGCCTGAGTAGTACTGTGTGAAAATCACCAGAGATTCAGCAGTAGTGCTGGCTACTGGATCGTCCATACCCTTTATCCGCATTTGAATTCTAAAATTTGAATTTGTAAGCATGCCGTCACCAGTAGGCCACCCATATTCTGAATCATAGGTCGTGCCCCCATAGGTCATTATCAGGAGTTGTCGATTGGTGAAATAGGCATTACTAGGTTCTTTGAGACGTAATACAGGATTTCCATTATCATCCACAATAGCGGGTCGGCCAGTTGGAGGACCAGCCGCCGAAGTGTCAGACTCCAATTCTTTATTGATCTGCCAAATCATTCCATTATTTCCCGTGAAATAATAGTCTCCAATCGTAGTCGTATCCACCGAGCTAAAATCCTCTGTGAAGGCTATATCCCAAATGTATATCCGAATGGGATCACTCTCCAGGTTTCCCTGCATAGCACGCACAGTTGTTTCTCCCTTGGATACGCCAGTCAATTCACCACTAGCAGCAGCCAACAACAATGATTCGTCGGCTGAGATCCAATTTGAGATGCCCAGCCCAGGGATGGTGGTCCCCAGAGCATCTATAATAGTACCAGCTAACGTGATCGACTGTCCAACTACGACTGCTTCTGAAGAATAGTCGAGTTCAATCTGGTCTGGATCGCCGGCTACATGAAGGACTGCATCATTACTTTCAACACCTTCAGCCTGGGCAGTTATCACGACACCTTGTGCCATGGCCAAACCCGTAGCCAGACCATTATCATCGACTTGAACGGCGGTCGGATCAGATGAATACCAGGTGAATTCAACACCAGTAACCGGATCGAGATCAATATTTAAGGCTTCTCCGGCAAACTGTACGGTCTGACCAACAGCTATCACTGATTGGAGAGGTGTCACTGCAATGACATCAATTGCTACTACCTCTTCAGCGTCCTCTTCACAAGAGAGTAGCAGGATAAGCGAAAGTAGAATAATTTTTTTCAATTAAGACCTCCTTAGGGTAGCGCGTATCGCATTGAGTAGGATAGAATACCTGAAAAATCCTGCATTGCTGAATATGCGAAATCGATGAATATATTTTTTGCCATTATTCCACATCCCAATGACCATGATTCTTGCTCATAGTTTAACCCATATCCACTTCTGATTTTGAGATGATTTCCATATTTATATTCGGCTCCAATATGCAATCGCGGACTGTAGTCTGAAGGGTGATTGGCTTCAAAAGCCAACAGTAGCGAGTGGGAGCCGGAATGCCAGACTGAACCAGCTGTACCCAGACTGAATGATACTGGCAAACCTACTTCTCCATAAGAAAGTTCAACTTCCTCTTTGAGATTACCTTTCACGCGAGTGTCCAAGAAAGTGCCATCAAATACCAGGTCGGGTCCAAAATTGCGTAATACCATATAGAAGCGGAGGTCACGATAACCGACCCAATAGAAAGAACCTATATCTATAGCCATTCCCTGGGTATAAAGATCAGCCACAGATTCTCGAATGTATTTAACTGTTCCACCAAGAGCAAACCGATCGGAGAATGCCCTGGAGATAGATAATCCTAAAGCCAGATCCTGGTAGCGGAAGCTTTCACCTGTACCCCTCGGTTGTAAAGTGGTTGTTTCCGTCATGGGAGCAGTCGTGACCAGGCGCTGGCTAATTCCTACACCAAGCCCTCCAAGCGGGAAGCTCACAGCCGCAGCCTGGTGGTGAATATCAATTAGCCAACTCGAATAACTTATAAATGTCTCAGTGGATTCCTCCCAACCTAGCAAAGCTGGATTCCAGAATGTCGCAGAGGCTCCCTGTTCCATGCCTGAATAAGCTTTGCCCATACCTTGTGCCACAGCGCCAGCAGGGAGATTAAGGAACAATGCACCTGAAGTTCCTACCTTATTGAAACTGGATTGAGCGTAGAGAAATGATGAACAGCAAATAAGGATCGCCAGCTTCCTGATCAGGTTAATTTCAAATTTGAGTATCATCGCTCACCCTTAATCACGACAAATTTTCCGTTCGATTCATCGCCTTGAGGTGTGACTACCCGAAACAAATACAACCCACTGGCAACTGACTGCCGATTCAATGATAGCAGGTCCCAGTCTGCCCACCCAGAGCCTATATGATCTATTCTGGCAACCAGATCACCGGCAAAGCTATGAATGTAAATTGTGCACTCAGCAGGTAATTGGGTGAAATAGATGCGATTCTCATAGTCAAGTGATTCCCAGTTGGCACCACCTCGATATGGATTGGGAACCACTATCACCTCGTCTATTTTTGTGACCGCTTTTCCTACAGGCCGGACAGCATCCAGAGTGCGGTTGAGTCGGCCCCATTTCCCACTTTCATTTCCAGATTGGTCAATGCTGGTTATGGAATAGTATAGAGGAAATCCCGATCTCCCAATATCAACATATGTGGTATTGCTGGTATCAACCAACACTTCCCAGGGACCGATGGGAGAGACGTCACTTTTGTAAAGACGATAGGATTTGAAATCTAAAGCTTGGGCAGCCGAATTATTCCAATTTAGTTCCACCACGCGACTAGAGACATTGATATCCTCTATTTCAGGTGCAGCTGGAGGACTTTCAGATTCTGGGATCGTAAAACCATTCGCGGCCAGGGAGCGAATAGATTCAAGGTTCTGCAGAGATTCCTCAAGACCTTCACCATATATGACAGCCATTACAAATTCCATGGATGCGCCAGCTTGTAGTTCAAAAGAACCAACGGCGTTCACAATACTCCAGGGACCCGGGCTACCGGTTGCCGTAGTAATACCGCTTTTGATTTTCCGGATCATATCCTGCCGACCTGTTATGGGATTGACCATTTGGTAATAATGTGCTGTGGTCCAACTCTGAGAAAGATCCAGCCCTGACCCCAAGTCGGTTCCCAACAAAACCTGTCCGCACAGATAGGGTGATAATCCATCATCGCCATCATCATCATACATGTATGTGAAACCAGTAGCGCTGTGATATGCAGCATAATCATCAAGATCCTTGTAACTGATCCCACTGGCACCTGCATCTACAGGCAAGTGTGAACCATAATATAGATCTGTTAAATCACTGCTGCCTGTATTAGTAAAGCGGTGGGAAATAACTACCATGTCATCATAATCTGGATGATTGTACGCACGGATTCTGCTAGTGACCTCTACGGAGAGTGATCCCAGCGCAAATTGCCCAAAATTTGATGTTGCTGTTAAATTTAGTTGGTTAACTCCATCACCCTCATCCTGCCATGATTCAAAAAGACCATCCGCATTCTGCCAGCTATAATCGAGTTCATTTCCCAAGGTACCACCATATAGCACAAGAGTATCAGGTCCGTTAACACATGAGAAGAAATTTGATTGCTCAAGGATGTAGAAATCTTGTGCACCACCAGGGTATTCAAAAGCTCCCATATAACCATAATTAGTGATTGTTGGACCAATCCAAAGCTTGCCAACTTCAATCCTGCCTTCGCTGGCTGCCCTGACATCCTGTATCATAATCGATGACAGACCTGATAGGACCATTATGTACACTAAAACATGACACAGACTTGCAGAGATCCTGTTCTCGAATCGAAAATAAAACTTATGCTGTTGCCTAGAAATCAATATTCATCCCCATTCTGATCTCCCGATGAGGACCAAAAACAAAGGGGTCGTCCAGTGGTCCCTGGTATTCCTCGGGGTAATCCAGCAGGTGATTGACAACTGGAATCCTACGATTTTCGCCATTATCAAAATTCATAATATTCACATTGTCAAATAAGTTCATGATAAAGATATATACATTCATATTTACAGGACCCACGCTAAACACTTTATTGGCTTTCAGATCGGTAGTCGTAGTGGCTGGCAAACGTTGGTTGTTTTCAACTGGCAAAAGTGATTCCTGATAGCCAGTGTATGGATAACCAGAGCCATAATTATATGTTAATGTGATTCCAGAGTGGTCCCTGAATCGATAATCCAGGTTGGCGGCGAAAGTATGCCGTTGATCCCAGTTCAGATAGAATTGCTGAACGGGTTCCAGCTGCCCGCGACTGAATTGCCTTAAGAATCCATCATGATAATCCGAAGTCTTGCCTCTGGCTATCATAAAGGAATATGATAAAATCGCACTCAGCCCCCCGGTGGGTGCCGGTCTTTTTACCAACGAAAACTCCAACCCTTTTACAGTTCCCCAGGCCACACTATTGTTCATGTAAAGGGTCGGTAAACGGATCACCGACTCATCAGCTTCAGCAATTTCCAGGAAATCGGGATCATTCAGACTGTTGATTACTGTTGTTTCAACAAGATTGGATATGTCCTTGTAAAAAGCAGTCATATCGAAAACAAAATCTCCTGGCAGCACCTGTTTTAAACCGATCTCGTACGAAATGGTTTTTTCTGGATTCAGATCTGGATTGCCATACAGGGCCAGAATGTCATAGGAGTAGTTATAATTGCGGTATAAGAGATACCAATCCGGTATTTGATAGAAGTATCCATAGGTAAAATGGAATACACTTTTGTCAGTGATAGGATGTGAAACTCCTATTCTGGGACTAAAGAAATGTTTTACCTGTGCTTTCTTCCAGGGTGCATCAGGATTCGGTGTGGGAATATCCCCATCGGGTCCCAGCCAGTATTCACCATCTGTCAAATCGGGACCAATATTTCCCGGATCCAGATAGGGACGGTAGGGGTCAGAAGGCAATGATGCATCGGGATCAAAAACTTCATATCGTAAACCTGCATTCATTATAAAACCTTCAAACTCGATTTTATCCTGCAAGAAAATGGCACCCAACTTGGGTTGAATCGAGGGTAAGCGCATATCAGATTCATCGATCCCGTGGGCAAAGGTGAAGGGGAAACCACGGTATGCTAGCACGGCTTGGTAGAATAGATCCCATATATTCAACTCAGTGCCCCACTTAAATTCATGAAATTTATTAAGCTGATAGGTCATATTCCATTTCAGCAGTAGATTTTTTAGATCCTCCTCCCGGAAGAGGTTGTTGTCACCATCAATAATGAATAATGTTGAGTCCTTATAAACAAAACCAATATCAATTGCCTCAGGATTATCAACATCCACATTTTTTATATTCCATTGTTCATTTTTTGTGATATCCCACCATTTTCCTGATTGGGCAGCTCTGTAGTAAGTCCGGCCAGCACCAAATGTCAGGTTGTGGAATAATTTGTTTGTCAGAGGCTGGTTCAGTACCACAGAAAACTGATCAACATTGCTGATCCTGTGCTGAAAGGTCTCCGGGATAAACTTCCTGCGGACATCAAAAAGATCATATTCTCGTTCTGTACGTCCCACACTCATGGTGAGGCTGGCATTATTAAATATTTGCCAACGTATCTTTCCATTAAGCACCAATTCAGAGTAATTGTCATGGGTGTTTTCACGATTAAGTATGCCGTTTTCAGCGCCGGTGTACTGGACACTTGTATTGAAGGTTCCACCCTGGCTGAGTGGTAGTGGACCACCCAGATTAAATCGATAACGCCGATGACCAGTTGAGTAATTGTAGTTTGTTTGATCCTGATAATATTCATCCCCGTAGAGCAAATACGTATCTGAGCGTTTTCGCTCCAGCAATAGTTCTGGAATTGGACGACCCTCATCAACATTCAGCTCCGATTCAACATCAAAGGAGAATTCATAATGATCTGGATTGCCGACCTTGGTGTGGATCTCAACTACTCCCGAAAGCGCATTTCCATATTCAGCATTAAAGCCACCGCTCTGAATGGCAATTTCAGAGAGGGATCGATTATTGAGGGCCAATACAGACATTCCGGAGAAAGCTGTTCCATAATTCGGTTCTTGGAGAGTTACTCCATCAACCTGGAATTTGACTTCGCCAGCCCTGCCACCCCGCAGGTGAAATCCTTTGGCGTCTCGAGTGAATCCGGGATTCATGGCCAGAATTCCCTTGTAGTCATCTACTGGTAAAGATTCAATCTGTTCTGCATTGACGAAATGAGAGGAATAAGTAATATCTTTTTGGATCAGAGGTTTGGAGGCATATATCGTCACCTCTTTGCCTTCCAGTGCCTCAGAAGCCAGAGTTATATCCATGCGAGTGGTCAGTCCGTGAGCCACTTCTATATTGTAAACTACTGTAGATGTGTAGCCTATCATCATGACTTTCATCTCGTAAATACCAGCAGGAAGATTTATGATAATGAAATCTCCATTAACATCTGCAGCGGCTCCGTAGTTTGTGCCTACGAGAATCACGTTCGCACCCACTAATGGTTGATTTGTCTCAAATTCCGCAATCTGCCCCATGATTTTGCCAGCTTGTTGAGCGAAGGAGCTACTTAACAGCAGCAATGAAAGGCTAATCTGGGCAATCAGGCGAATCATTCCCACATGCCCAGAGATGTCGATTGATTCGTATTATCCATAAATATTGCTTATCCCTGCTCAGTAGCGAGGTGGTTGGTTTTGAACAATCGTATGAGGTAATATAATCCCATCACCAGGAGCCCAACGATGATTCCGTAAGCGGAAGTGAGCCCAGGATTGATATAGTCCGCAGTGGTTAGTATACTGAATTCGCCATACCTGAAAACTATATGAGTCATGATTGATAAGAGGGAAGCCGCCAGAATCCATTGCTTATTCATAGCCTTGGAGAACATACCGAATAGAAGTGGGATGAAGGTGGCGTTGAAAAGTGCATAAACCCAGGTTTGAGCAAATACTGCCACAGAGAATTCCTTGAAATAATGCTGGAGTAAACTGAGCACCAGAGTGAGACCCGCCAAACCTATCATGCTGAATCTTCCAACCCTCAAAGCCTGACTTAAGCGTTGCTCTGAACTCTTATCCTTCAAATGTTTCCGGGCCAAAACCAGGTAAAGATCATTTGCGATAATAGCTGATAGGGCTACCAATATTCCATCCAAAGTGGACATGGCTGCTGCTAGAATAGCGATTGAGATAAATACGCCTATGACAGGTGAAAATGATTGTAGGATATAGATGGAAGCCACCTGGTCCACATTTGCCATATACTGCGGACCGAATTTTACCCGAGCGAAAAGGCCAACCAGGAGCACCAACGAGAAAATAAATCCCATGAGGACAGCAATAGTGAGGTACTTGTTCACATCACGCTTATCCTTCACATATACAGCTTTGATCAGAAAATGGGGTTGGACAGCCAGGGCAAATCCCACGATGAAATTTGCCAGGAAAACTTCAAAGAAATTTCGAAAAAAGAGACTCTGAGGATTGATAATCTCAGTCAATACTGGATTCTCGGCGCTGAGGGCGTTGAACAAGCCTGCCTTAAAATAAGGAATACCTGAAATCACCAGAACGATAGCCACAGTAAACATGATTCCACCCTGTATCGTATTGGTATAGGCATGGGCAAAGGTTCCACCAAAACTGGTATAGGTAAATACAAATAGGATCACAAAAAGGAGGGTGATCTCAAAATGATAATCTGGAAATATATTATGAATTCCGAGAGTGAAATCGATGAGCATGGCCGAACCATAAGAAATGAGAACCACCATCGCAATGAGCAGAAGATTGACCAGGGCAAAGAATACTGTAAAACGCTGATCCTGGAACCGCTCGCCAATCCACTGGGGTACTGTTAAGGATTGTGAACGCCAGCCAGCTTTTCGAAAGCCCTTGGACAGGATGATGATTCCAGAGAATAATCCTAGTCCTGCCGCCACACCGTAACCCATAATTGCAGATAGACCAAATGCATAGACGATACCTGGATTAATTATAAATGTGGCCGTGCTGGTCATACTGGCTGCTAGCGCAAAGGCTACAATCCAGGGATTCATCTTTCTGTCACCTACAGCATAACTGCTTAGTGACTGTGTTTTTTTATTACCCAAATAGGCCAGATAAATGGTCACAAATATATAGATCAGAAATATAATCCATTTGATCATAGTAAAATCCTCACGTCACCAGTTTAGCGCAATAGCACCCATGGCATACCCACCACCGGAACCCACCAGTAGGACAAGGTCTCCATCCTTAATTCGTTTCGACCTGGCAACCTCATCAAGAGCCATAGGAATGCAGGCAGATCCGGTATAGCCAAAGTGATCCATAATAGTATGGGTTTTTTCCCAGGGGAGGCCTAGCTCATCCATCACTTCTCGGATGGTGTTGATGTTGATTTGGGTAAAAAGAACGAAATCAATATCTGATAAAGTTTTGCCAATCCGGTTTAGGATATCCTTAATCAGAATGGGCCAATGTGTGGCATTAGTGTCCTCAGGAAATTTTTTCACGAAACGCACGAGATGTTCGCCGCGCTCTATTCGTTCCGGAGTAATTGGATTTAGAGCTCCTCCAGCATAGATGCCCATAAAATCGTGATAGCTACCATCCGCAATGAGCTTGGAGGCCAGAAATCCTGGTTGATCTCCAGCTTGCATCACCACTGCTCCAGCCCCATCAGCAAAAATGGTGGCCGTGTATCTATCGTGAAAATCAAGAAAGCGAGTCATTCCATAAGTAGCCACCACCAGGATATGTTCGTATTGGTCATCACTGCTAATGTATTTTGCCGCGATATCTACACCGGTGACAAAGGCGGCGCAGGCACAATTTACATCAAACGTTCCAGCGTTCTTGGCTCCCAGGAGATGTTGGACTTTCGAGCAGGTTGCCGGCGAAATAGTCTCAGGTGTATCAGTGGCGACGATGAGGAGATCAAGATCCTGGGCTTGGCAACCTGCTTTCTCCAGGGCAGCCTGAGCAGCTTGAACAGCCATGGTCGCTGGACTTTCATCTTCAGCCATTATCCTGCGTTCAAGAATATTTAGTTTTCCCCCTACAAATTCCTCAATGTCTTCCTCCAGGATTGTCGAAAACTCGGCATTCTTCATAATCCGTTCAGGGGCATAGAGACCCGTCCCGATGATCCGGGCATGGCGTTTCATAGTGTTTCCTTTACAAATGCTTCAACGAGACGGTGGAATTCAATAGGGTGTTCCAGCATTGGGAAATGACCACAACCATCTATTGTTTTTAGTGTAGCACCAGGGATGAATTTTTGCGCTTCATCGGCAACTTTCAAGGGAATCAAGGGATCTTCTTTCCCCCACAACAGCAAGGTAGGAAGCTGGTGTGCTCCAATTCGATCACGTACATTGGTTTTCAACATCAATTCCATGGCCTGCACCATCGCATGCGCATACAGCCGGTACTCTTCACCACCTTCTGTCAACAAGGCTAATCTGCGCAAGGCATAGGTTTCCATTTCCGGGCTCCAGGTCACACTGGTGTTGTGATAGTTCTGCATGGCCTTTTTTATACTGGTTTTAAGAATGGTTTCTATGGTAAATGCGCTCCGCATAGCCGTAGTCATGAATGAATTGAATTTCTGAATACCTGCCGGGCTAACCAGAACCATGGAATTGACCCGTTCCGGGCGGGCAGATGCATAGACCATGCTTACATAGCCGCCATAGCTATGACCAATGAGATTGGCTGACTTTATATCAACTTTATCAAAGAGGGAATCGAGGAGGTCCACCAGGAACTCTTCTGAAAACATGATTTCGGGTTTATCAGATTTACCAAAACCCGGATAATCAAGAGCGATGACCCGGTTACCCGAGACAAAAAGCGGATAAACTGGATCAAAGTTTAATAAATCGGAAGCCTGCCCATGGAGGAAAACTAGGGGTGGACCACTTCCTGAATCGATATACACTATGTTATGACCCCTGAAATTGAATGATTGTTCTTCGAATGGATACTTCATCTGATTAAATGCTAACCCTTCTAATTTTACTTCAGTGCTTTCAGCAGAATCCGAATTACACTGAGATATCAGCAGACCCGCTATCACAATAAAAACAGCTCTGAAACCCATTATACTGCCTCCCAATCATCGATAAATTCTTTGAACAGTCTATGGAGACGGGAATGGAATTCAAACATGCGTTGGAAACGTCGTTGGACTATTGGATCGAGCTCCTTGTTCTCCAGATATGTTTTCGAAATATTTTGATTCTCTCCAATTAGAGCAAGATTTCGACGGGCTGTCATAGATATTGGGTGATCCGTGATCTCATAATAGACCTTCCGGTCCCGAGGTTTTTGAATGCTTCGCACCAGTCCGAATTCCTTTAATTGACGTGTTTCCACGCTCACGGGACCTTTGCTGGCCTGTAGAGATTCAACGATTGAGTCCAGTGATAGTGGCTCAGGGCTTGAAATCAACAAGCCTACAATTCGACCCCGAATCCGAGGTTGACCAAAGGCTGCATAAGCATCGCCGAATGCGTTCAGAAGTTGATCTCGTGATTTTGATAAGATGCTATTCATATTATTATCCTACTGTTTCCGATATCGCATCCGTATGGACAATATATAGGTCGTCAAGCTGACTGCGAAATTGTTCGATGGCAGCTTTGCGGCGAAGCTTTAAAGCTGCAGTCAATAATCCGTTTGCAGGTGAAAAATGTTGATCACTTATATGGAAATATTTGATCGTCTCAAATGAAGGCAGTGTATTATTGACCTGATCAACAGCTTTTTGAATCAGTTTGATCACTTCAGGTCGATTGACAATGCTTTTCCACTTGGCGGTGTCAGGGTCAAGAGCTTGGAATTTTTGGCGGATGAAATTTTCATTTAGCGTGATCAAGGCTACCAAGTATTTCTTCGCATCGCCATAAATGACTATGTGCTCTATTTCGGGGTGATCGGTGAACTTTCTCTCGATATTCTGCGGGGCAATATTTTTCCCACCACTAGTGACGATGATATCCTTTTTACGATCAATTATCTTCAGGAAGCGATCATCAATCCAGATGCCAAGATCTCCAGTCTGGAACCAGCCATCAGGAGTGAAGCAGGCTTTGGTTGCCTCTGGATCTTTGTAGTATCCGCTAAAAATATTTGCACCTTTAGCCAGTATTTCACCATCTGTGGCAAGTTTTAATTGGACAGAAGGAAAGCGTTTGCCAACAGAATCAAAACGATAGTCGTCCTTATGGTTCATGGTTAAAGTGGGGGAGCATTCGCTGAGACCGTAGCCCTCAGTGATCCACATACCGGATTCCAGAAAAAATTCTTTGATCTCAGTTTTTAACCCAGCGCCCCCGGACAATAGAAAGTGTAAATTTCCACCTGTCAGCTCAATCAGTTTCTCAATTTGTTCATCTTTATCATTGCTACAGTTGATGGCATTAAGAAACAGTTTTTCATAATAAGCCGGGACACTCATGAAGATGTCGGGTTTTAAAACTGTTAATAGTTCCAGAATATTGATGGGATTGGCCAGATAACTTTCAAAACCAAATAGATTTCCAAGGCCTATGGCCCCCCAGCCATAGATATGAGAGTTGGGTAACCAATGAATATCAAGGACATCTTCGGGGATGAGTGAGCCATTGACCGTTAACCAGTCGCTGGTTGAGGTTGCCAGGTTTCGATGCGATAGCGGTACACCCTTTGGATCACCAGTGGTTCCCGAGGTATAAATCATATAAGCAATGTCATCAAATTGCGGAATTCTTGCCAGATCCTCAATCAATCCGGGAGTGCTGTTAGTATGCGTTGCTCCTGCTTGTGAGAGTTCTTCAAAGCAATAAATTGGCAAGCTTGTCACACAATCTTTGGGGTCGCCCTGAAGCAGAATCAGCTGTCGTAACTTTGTGGATTCCAATCCAGCGGCTATAAGTCGATTCGCCATATCGACTGAATCGAGGATCAGAAGCTGCATATCTGAATGATTAATCATAAATAGAGACTGTTCGATGGTATTCCCGGCATAAATGGGAACGAAAATTGCGGTCGAAGTCATGACCCCCAACGCAGAATAAATCCATTCGAGGGAGTTAGCAGCCAGAATGCCTATTTTATCGGGATAGCTGTAGCCCTGACCGTGTAAAAATGTAGCCACCCCGGACACCTTGCGTCTATATGTATCCCATGTAATGGCTTCCCAACCGTGTTCGGTAGGGTTTCGCCAGCGGACTTTGTCTGACCATTGCTCAGCAGCTTGCATGAACAACTGGATTGAGGTTTGACCTTCAACCGCAGGTAAATATTGCATATATTTGAATATAAGGTACGTTTGAAAAATACAAAACATTTATTTTTTACAGATATAGCATTCATGAAATACATTGGGTTTTCAAGAAGAAGAAGTCGAGTTATTTAGTATCAGATATTACTGAATCAGCAGAAGTTTTATCTTTATTTGCTGACGGCCAGGGTCGCTGGCTTTCAGCTGCGATCCAGGCATGCACCCAGTCGGGCAATTCACCGCTCCAATGTTCATTTGGAAATTCCTGCATGACTTCTGCAGCAGGAATCAAACCATTTTTTGATACAACACCAGCTTTAATAAGTGCTGAGGAGCAGATCGTTTCTCCCAGACACATCTTCTGCATAAAATAGAACCAGCGTCCATCATGACCGATGACTTCGCTGTGCAATTGAAACTTTTTCCACAGGGTTATTCTACGACGGTAGCGAATGCTGGAACCGCCCACAGCAAAGCCCCATTTCTTTTCTGAGATGAGCTTCATCAATCCGCCCCGAACTCCAAGATCATAACGCCCCAGGTCCATCAGGGTCAATTGCCGGCCGTTGTTAACCTCTCCATAGTGATCGATATCAAAGATTCCTGCACGGAGATTGAGAGTGCTGCTATCACCAAACTTCAGTGAGCTACGGTATTTGGCCGAGAGTATGGTTTTTATGGTTCTGAGATAGGGATACATGAAAGCTTCCTTTGTGAGAATTCCAGTTACTCAGACATGCTAATTCCTGGAAACTGCTTCTCAAGAAATAAATAGGATCAATATTGATAAATTAGCTGAGATGATAAATCGAAAAGGAGCTTTTGAAGCATAAAAGTAGGAATCATCTATGCCTAAATCATTGCCAGCAGCTTATTCTTTTGCTTCTTGTACTCTTTTTCTGTGAGGAGTTGTCTGGTGAGCATCTGGTGCAAAGCTTCGATTTGCCCAATCACCTCTTCAGTAGTGGCTTCCTGGGCATCTGGATTCATGGACATGCCAATCCGATTGAGGAGTGTCTTTTTGGCTCTTTCATAGTCTTTTTCACTTATCACACCGCGTGACATCATACGATTCAAGACAACAATATCTTCGGTCACAATTTCGGCTGTGATGGTAACCAGATTAGTTGGATAGGTGGTCGTCGATTGGGTGGTGACCATGACAGGTCTATAAGAATAGCGATAATATCCATATGCTGAATAGTAATTGTTGTAGCGATGGGGATAATAGGAATGATGATAGTTTCTGATAGGTCTGTGATGATGTCTTCTTGAACGGGGTCCCGCCTGGACAGTGACTGAAAAGATAAGTAAAAGGATTATAAGTTTACTAAATTTCATTTTGCACCTCATTCTATTTAATCCCTTTGACCTTATAAGTTCCTGATTGGTTAATTTGGACCAAGCTCGAGACTGCTTTGGTAAGCTCGACGGGCAATATGAGCCCCCCCTAGAGCACCCACAGTTTGCGGGTTTTCAGGAATATTCAAAGTCAACCCCAACTTCTCCTCCAACAGCACAACCAGACCCCTATTATGAGCAACGCCTCCTGTCAGGGTCACTTCGCCTTCAATGCCAATACTGGCAACCATACTCCAGATTCGATTCACAATGGAACGTTGTAGACCGTGGACGATATGTTCACGTGGGGTATGTTTGGCCAGGAGAGAAATGACTTCGCTCTCAGCAAATACGGTACAGGTACTGCTGATAGGAGCTGACTCTCCCTCGATATTCAAGGGGCTGCTCAATTCATCCAGGTCTAGTTCCAGACGATTGGCCATGACCTCAAGAAAGCGACCTGTCCCAGCGGCACATTTATCATTCATGGTAAAATCTAGCATACGACCATGTGAGTCGATTTGGATCACTTTGCTGTCCTGACCACCTATGTCTATCACCGTTCCCGTCTTGGGAAAGAGTTGATGAGCCCCGACCCCATGGCAACTGATCTCAGTCGTTTTTCCCGTGGCAAAAGCCACTGAAGCACGCCCATAACCCGTAGCAGTGATTGCTGTGATGACCTCCCTTGAGAGATCCGCCAGCTTTATAGCGGAGTCAAAAGCCACCTCAGCTGCTTCAGACCCATTTACGCCAGTGGGGATTACAGTTTCAGACAGGAGTTTTCCTGAATGGTCAATAATGGATACATCGGTGCTGAGAGAGCCTACATCCACACCGGCAAAATAGAGATCAGCCATGTTTTGATCCTTCCAGGGTTTCACAAAAAGCTTCAAGTCGAGTATGGATTTGCTGCTCTGACCAGACCCGTTCATCGGCTATGTCCGCATCCAGAATAACGGCAGGTAGATCAAGATCAGTAGTGATGGCTTTGCGTAGATCAAATTGGCCTACAGAATAAGGTTTACAGCTTCGGGTTGAATGCATGACCATCCCATCCACTGAGTAAGTCTTGATCATCTTTTTCATCAGCTCAAGCCGATGTTTCAGGTTGTTGTTGAGGATGATCTGACCATAGGTTTTGGCCATCGAGTTCCAGGGATCTTTCACATTGAGATAACCTGTAGTTTCAGCCCAGGCATTGGTATAAGTAGCCGTCACAAAGTTCATTTTTCTTTCAGCAAAAAAAGTAGCTAAAAACCGAACTTTGTACCAGATGGCAATATTGTCCCAGATTAAGCGGTATCGTTCATCACTTATTGCACCAATCCCCTGTGTAACACGAGTGTCGACCTCTTCCATCAAAATATGGTAGTAATCTTGTGCCACAGGTAAGCCGCGTAGGGAAACAATGGGAGCAAGATGACCAAATGCATCAAAGATGGTCATGGGCGCAGGTTGAGCTTTCATAGCATCCAGGATAGCACCCCATGTCCGGGATGTTTCCATGGAGCGCTTGAGGATGTTCTCAAATACATCTAGATAAAAGACCCGTCCTGAAACCCGCTCGAGGATGGGAATCATATCTTGTAATTGCTGAGCCATATAATTGATATCGGCTTCAGTCTGCTCAGTAGTAACAAAGGGTGCGTCAAAGTGAATCAAGGGAATATTCAGTTCATGGGCAATGGCTTTATACCAGTATAGGACGGTTTGACAGATATTGTTTGAACAAAACAGCAGATCTGGCTTGGGAAGCTTCCCAGCTGGTGTTTTCCCCGACAGCATGTGTCCCAGATCGATACGGGCATAGGAGCATAGATCCTGACTAAATCCACTCCCTTCAGCGATACTGCAGTAATCAGCACCCTGTTTTTTGGCTCCAACCAGGGCTGAGTGATTCTCCGGATAGATAGTATAGAAATCAAAAGCGCGCAGGAGTTCCACGGGAGCACCACTGGTGACCCAGGCTACCTTATTTACACCCCGAGCATATCTGGAGAGGAAATAATGACGACTGAGAATTTCTTTTAGGCGCTTATTGGAATCCAGGGGCGGTCCAAATGCTTCCGGAATAGGACGGGGTTTCCGTCTTTTGAAATCCTGAAGCGCCATGAGAGCGGGAGCTCCATAATCTTTCATGATTTTATATTTTATTTCTGCTCTGATACTCATGGCGAAACCATTTCAAATAGAAGTTCAGTAAACGCTTCAATACGTGTTTTGTCTTGTCCTGAGATGTGGTTCTCTAATTCTGTTTCCAGAGTTAAAACAGGATAATTTTTTCCCCGAAGGGTTTTCACCAGAAGACGATGATCGAATAACTCAGGTTCACAGAATTTCACAATATCAAAGAGTATTCCTTGAGCCTGACTTGCATTCATATGTTTACTTAGATGGTGCAAGCGTTCATCCAGATCACCCCCACGCGTGGAGCAAGGTGGTAAGATGAAGAATCGATCAGTTAAGTAATCCAGTGGTGACACAGGAGCATCCATAGGAAACTTGGGAATGCGTCGACTACCGGCTAGTAAGTCATCTGCTACGATGCTTACCCCCAATTCATCGAGAAACTCCAGTATCTCTGGAGTGGGTGGCAGGATGCCTGACACCATCATTCGGGCTCTTGGAGATTCACCTGGTTGATCCAGAATATCTACCTGCTCAAGCAGGCTCAAATAATCAGTGGGGAGCAGGTACTCCTGAGCTCGCATGAGCTTGAAATACTCTGCATTATTCAAAGACAGGTGATCTGTCATACGGGCTTGTTGGATTGCCATTAGATGTGAGTCTATTTTATGGCTCAATACACAGGCAGCCAGGAATTTATCCGGAGCTAAAGGTCCATAGACTGCTTCCATGGATAATTGGAAATTTTGGAGGATATCCCGGTAATATCTGGTTGTTGTATTGTTAAAACTGCCCTTTGGATTGTAAAAGGTGTAAACAGGGAGGGACACACCGATGAGATCCTTGACCTGAGTCCCCAGGTTTTGCAGAGAATCACAAGTATGGGGGAAGAGATATCCCGCATTGATGATATCAGGCTCCTTGAGGATAAACTCCAGACTTCTTTTTACGATGGGGCAAATGGTGGTCTGCAGATGTGCATTGGCGTGGAGAATTTCTCCGGGTGGATCCCAGATTTCAGCAGCATGAATATCGAAAGCCCAGAGTAGCTCTCTTGGATAGAGCGCAGGCAACACTCCCATGATCTTTTGACCGGAATTAGCCAGTGCCTTTAGATATTCTTTTCGATTCGGGATCATCATTTATTATAACTCAATCAAAATAGCTGTCAACTTTAGTTGGTAAATGTTAGATGTATTAGTTCACACCTTAAAACCGTTTAAACGGTATGTCAAAATAGATGTCCCTCTGTACTACCTGACTGAAGTCAGGTGCTGCAGATGAAACTTATTTTCTGAACTTTCGGACAAAACCTTCTACCTCGGGTACGCCACCTTGATAAACAAGATAACCATTATATGGTTCTCGCTCAGTCATATCATCATTAATCGGCCTAAGCATTATCGCTTTGATTTTATCAGGATCATCTGTTTGTCCGAGCGCCCAGCCCAACTTAACCCAGGCCACCTCAGGCAGCATATTTCCCAGGGGGGTCACGCCCAGAGCCATCATATCACGACCGGTATCATAGACAAACATGTGAGCATAACCCCAGATTGTCTGGAGGGTCATAAAGACAGAAACACCCTTGTCTCGTGCTCTTTCCAGGGCTGGATACAGCTCCTTGTTGACATGACCAAGACCGGTTCCTACAATAACAATTCCCCGATATCCTGCATCAACCAGTGAATCGACAATGTCAGGCTTCATGTGGGGATAGTAGTAGAGCATGGTGACGTTCTCGTTGAAGGTGGGAATAATTTTTACCTCCTTGTCCTTGCGGCGATGTTTGTATTCCGTTTTGATAATCCTGAGACCATCACGAGTCACCGTCGCAGCTGGAGTATCACCAATGGTGCGGAAGGTTGACCTGTAAGAACTATGCATTTTCCTAACACGAGTTCCGCGATGTAGAAAACCGTATTCATCAGAAGTGGGACCAAACATGCATACCAGCGTCTCTGCGATATCACCATGCCCGGCAGCATATGAGGCATGGATCAAATTCAGAGCTGCGTCTGAAGAGGGTCGATCGGAGGAGCGCTGTGATCCTACAAGAATGATGGGGATGGGCGAATCCTGAACCATAAAGGAAAGGGCAGCTGCCGTATGATGCAAGGTGTCTGTCCCATGGCCGATCACAATACCATCTGTACCGTTGGCAATTTCCTTACCAATACTTTCTGCCAGGATCTTGTATTGATCAGGACCCATATTTTCGCTAAAAACAGCAAATAGTTTTTCTGTATCGATGTTACAAATATCAGCCAACTCAGGAACCGCACCATACAACTCACCAGGAGAAAAGGCGGGGATAACTGCCCCCGTTCGATAATCCAGACGGGACGCAATAGTTCCACCGGTACCAAATAGTTTCACATTTGGTTTATCATCTGAATAAGGGAAAGCTTTTTCGGGAATTTTGTAATTGGCTTTTTGATACCCTGTTTCAACCATTTTTTTAATAGTCACAATATCAATACCAATATTATAACCGGTTTGAATCTTCAAGACGATATGCTGATCATCATCATTTTCTGAGCGGGGGAGAACTGTGCCATCAAAGGTGCCCCTGGTTGTGTGGATTTCAGCCTGACCCCAGACTCTCACGCTGAATTTCTTCAGTGTAGCGAGAGCAGCACCCCTGTAGCCTTGAAAGATGTCATCACTCATTCTCTTGTCCCTCTTGAAATGACTGGTTCTCTTCTTTTAATTTCTGCTCAATTTCAGCATGCAACTCAGATAATGCCACATTCCCGATGGCCTGATGATGTATCTGACCCATGAGCCAGTTGATGTCGTCACCCGGCTCAGGTTTGGAAGTGTTCGCTTGGTATTTTTCGTAAAGGAATGCTATGGAAGCAGTGATTTCAGTCATGTCGCGTTGCCTGAAATGGATACTGGTGAGAACGGAGCTAAACTGCATATCTGGGAACTCGTATATCACAGGCATCATATATTTGGCAATACCTGGCTCCAGTTTCTTCTCCTTGATATAGCGAAACAGCTCATAGATCTTTTCATAGAAGAAGTTTTTATGTAACTCACATTTACCCTCAATGTTTTTGAAAGTATGTCCCAGGAAAGAACCAATAAACTTATGAGTATAGCCATGATCCTTACAAATATTTTCGATAAGGGGAATCATGTTTTTACTCAGGAGGTACTTCCAGGTGTCTTCAGGGATGCCCCACTTTTTCATCTGTGCATAGCGATCTGCAATATCCAGAGGTAAATCTTTCCCAAGACTCTCGATAAACTCAACTGTTAGTGGGATAGGTGCAGAATCTGTGTCGGGGTACATACGATCACTTCCAGGGAGAACTCTTTCAAAAATAGTGGTACCATCTGAAAATGATTTCCGCGTTTCTTCAGGGACCCCTTCAAAAGCCATTCTGACTCTCTCTTCCACAGTTTCCAGGGCAGTTGGGATATCCTCTGCTGGTCCCCAGAGAATGATCTGAGCATCGTTTTTCTTGGCCCCCAGCCACTTGGATATTTTGCCTAACTCCTTATCGCTCAGGAGGGGGTCAAAACTTTCAGAATGAGTCATGTTGGTTCGTTCAATACAGGCAATCACCTTCAGGCGATGACCTATCTCATGGGCAAAATTGTGCCCGGGCTGCATGAAGTGAGAAAGAATCCCCCGGAACTTGGGGAGATTTATGGCGATGACTTTCATTCTCCGGTTCAGCTTTTCTCTGAGGGGCGTTGCCAGTAGCTCTGGCATGGATAAATCGATTTCCTTATGGCTCATTTTCCATTTGTTGAGCTGAATACTACGTTCATGAATGATCTTTTTAATATGTAGAAGTGCCCACTGTCGGAATGCTTCATTATGCGAGAGTTCAGGGATCCATTTGTTGTGGGCGACACCTTTTATTTCAACCCGGCTACCACCAGCACAACTCACATTAACATCTTCGCGACCAGCTCCCATCCCAGTACGCACTTTGCCAGTGCTGCGATTCAAAAATCGTATGTATTCTGCAGCTTCTGCCAGTTCATCTGGCGTGGTCATATCAGGGTGAGTTACGGTTTCGATGAGAGGCATGCCAAGCCGATCAGTTTTGTAAATTCGCTCATGCCCAATATCAGATATTTCACGACAGGAATCCTCTTCAATACTGAGTTGAATCAGACGTACTTTCTTGTTTTTAAGTTGAATCTCACCCTCAACACCAAGAATGGCTGTCCTTTGGAAACCGGTTGGGATACTACCATCCAGGTATTGTTTGCGGGTGATGTGAACTTCACCGACGATATTCAACTTGGAGAGCAGTGATATTTTAATAGCAATCTCCAAGGCTTCCGGATCAATGTGAAAAGGGGGAGTATCATCGACTTCGTAGGTGCAGGCGTTCTGATTATTGAGTCGATAGGTGATGTTTTTACGCGTCTTGAATTCCATGAGGGCCGTACCATCATATTCACCCAGCTCGCTCAATGTGGGACGCATATGACGGATGACTTCAGCGTCAAATTCATCATCAGAATGATAGATACCTGCCGGGCAACGACAAAACAGTTTGCTTTTAGTTTTTAGCTGCTGATGGACTTCCAGTCCTGATTTGAAGCCAATCCTTTTATAATCTTTAGCACTGGCTTTATGGCGCTCCACATAACCGATAGCTTTGCGGGTCGTCTTGTAATTTTTGTATGCTTCAGCTTGTTTCATCTTCACCAATTATTTCATTACAGAACTCAACAAGGAGTGTTATTAATATTGTATCAATCAAAGCATGGATAATGCCAGTCGGTCACTTTATAAGAATTGAAACAAGATAAGGTATCAGAGCATAAGTGCAATTTGAGTTATGGTAATTGAGATTAACCGATGCATCCAATTCTATTAGGTCTATCTTATTTAGCGTTAACAGTAACAATTAATCAATAATAATTGAGAAACCCAAATGACCGATCTAGAGCATACTGAATCGCCATCAAACTATAACCTCAGATTTATCAGTCTCATCATATTAACGCTTTTTTTGTGCTCTGGAATGACCGGTTTATTATACGAAGTCATCTGGTCCAGGATGATTGTCAAAGTAATTGGAGCCGCTCCCTTTGCCATCAGTATTGTGCTCACCGTCTTCATGGGAGGCTTGGGATTGGGGAGTTACCTGGCAGGAAGATATATTGACCGGATTCAAAAATCCTCACAACTTCTCCAATTATATGGTCTGCTGGAAATAGGTATAGGACTTTATGCCTTCATCCTTCCAGGCGTAATTGGAGCAAGTCAGTCATTTTTTAGCACCATCTACAATCAATCTTCAGGTCACTTACTATTATTCAACACCTTTATCATGCTGGGAGCTTTTGTCCTCTTCATAATCCCCGTGACCCTCATGGGCGCCACCCTGCCAATTCTAATTCGATTTTATGTGGCGAATCTTGGTCATCTCGGTGCCCGGGTTGGTCGGTTATATGCCATCAATACAATTGGAGCTGCGCTTGGCTCCGTTTTGAGTGGCTTCTTTTTAATCAAATTGTGGGGAGTTGACGGTACACTAAGATTTGCAGTTGTTATGAACTTTCTGATTGGGGGGATCTCATTTTTTGTAGCCAATCAGATTGCCAAACGATCAATTTTGAGTGAGAATGATACCGTAGATACAGAACAGGTCGCTGGTGTTTCTGAAATAGATAGCGGTATTCATTATTCCCACTCACATCAGGTAGCCGCCCTCATAATTTTCGCCGTGTCAGGTTTTGCCGCCATGGCCTATGAAGTGATCTGGACCAGATTGCTGGGTCTAATTATTGGGCCAACGACTTATTCATTCACGATTGTACTTACTACCTTCATTGTGGGTCTAGCTCTGGGAGCGATGTTCTTTGGATGGTTAGCTGACCGAAGCAAGCATCCTTTCCGACTCCTTCTCATTACCCAGGTGAGTGCAGCCATTCTTGCTCTCATCGTGAGTCAATTCCTGGGGAACAGTCAACTTTTCTTCGCCAAGCTGATCTATAGTTTCAAAGATGATTTCATTATGCTCTCGATTGCCAAAGCCATGCTACTGTTTCTTGTGTTGCTGGGACCTACCATTGCATTGGGGGCTACGTTTCCACTGGTAGGTAAGATCTACACCAGCTCTATAAAACAGTTGGGGAAATCTATTGGATTTGCATATGCAATTAACACGATTGGGGCATTACTGGGATCCTTTTCGGCCGGTTTTATTCTGATCCCCCTGCTCGGGAAAGAGACCAGCCTGAGTCTGGTAATAGGCATCCAGCTTGTTACCGTGCTCATTGTTGTTGGATTTCTTAACCCGGAGAAGGCTAAATTAAGAAATAGACTTTTTGTTGGAATCTGTTTCCTGGGATTGCTGCTCACGCTTTTACTCCCAAACTGGGATAGACAACAACTGGCGACAGGCAAATACTATCGATTCAGCAATCTTGCTGACTTGTTTGATAGAACAAGCTGGTGGGATATTCTGGTTAAACATCCCCGGGAATTTCTACCAAATTCCAGCGGAACAGAGGTCGTGTTTTATGGGGATGGTGTTGGTGGATTTACCACCGTGGAGAAAGACATCGATCCCTTTGGCAAAACGCAATACATTCTGTATAACAGCGGTAAAGCGGATGCGTCAACTGAGTCAGATATGGCAACACAAACTCTTTTAACTCATTTGCCTTTATTGTTTCACCCTGAACCAAAAAGTATGATGATTCTAGGTCTAGCCAGTGGGGTCACCGCAGGGGAAGCCCTATACTATGATCTTGATCAACTGGATATTCTTGAAATCAGTGAACAGGTAGTCGAAGCCAGTCATTTCTTTAGCGAATCAAATAGTGATGTTCTCTCGCACCCCACAACCAATGTGATTATTCAAGACGGTCGTGCCCATCTCGAATTGAGTGATCAATCATATGATGTTATTACATCGGAACCATCAAATCCATGGATGGCCGGTTTGGCGAATTTATTTACCGAAGAGTTTTTCAAATTGGTTAAAAACAGATTGAACTGGGATGGAGTTTTTGTTCAGTGGTTACCATCCTATCAGATGGATTGGACGACTTTTTCAATGGTGGGGAGAACTTTTGCAAAGGTCTTTCCAAATAGCCTGTTGATGAAATCGACTATTGGGGGCAATGACTATTTATTGCTTGGGTTTAAGGGTCTTGAGCAGCTATCCCTTAAAAATGCCATCAAAAATTTGCCGCAGCTTCAAAAATCACCAAATCTGATTGTGGAAGATCCCCGGTTATTGTACCGCCTTATTGTGAGTGACAATCTACCGGCACTTTTTGGGTCAGGTCCAGGACATTCTGATAATTACCCCGTTCTCGAATTTCTGGCACCCCAACGCATGCATCTGGTTGAAGATACTGTAGAGAAAACGCTTGCTGCAAGACGAACACTTAGCGATGAGATTATTGATGTCATGCGAGAGATCCTGGATGTTGAAGGACAGATTAATTTCGCACGTTTTGTGCTTTCGGTATATTCGCCGTTCCTGGAGATGGTCGATCTCTCAAAAGCAACAGAGGAACAGGAGGCTCAATACATTGAGATGTTGCTGGATTATAGCAAAAACAATATTATTGAATCTTACGAAATATTTGAGGAAGCGGCACTTAAGGATACCGCCCTTCAAATACAAATAGAGGTACTCAAGGAGAAATTACCTGAGCTTCCCAATCGGTTAAACTCCAGTATCTTACTAGCAAACGCTTATGCCCAACAGGGTGATTTTAATGAAGCCATCAAATATTGTCAGCTTGTCGTCGAATTAGGCGACGATCCCATAGAAGCGAACCTCAATTTGGGGTTGTTCTGTATGAATGCAAATCGCAATGAAGAAGCTATCATCGCATATGAAGAAGTGTTAAACCTGGAGCCTCAAAACAGTCAAGCCCACAATAACTTAGGGACACTTTTCGAGCAGGCCGGCCAGCTAAAACGTGCACAATCTTTTTATGAAAAAGCCATTCAAATCGATCCAGACCTGGCCATGTCTCACTTCAACCTGGCTCGTCTATATGTTGGGGATGGTAGACTGGATTCTGCCCTGATGTCTTATCAGAAAACAATTCAATTGGATCCGGAATACGTACCGGCCTATTATCGAATTAGCCAGCTTTATCAGATGACAGGAGATATTGACAAGGCTATTGCAACTCTGGAAAAGCTTATCAAAATTCGACCTGATTTACAAGAAGCCCAGTTTGAATTAAAGAGACTTGCCATGCCGAAGGATCAACCAAAAGTTTCGGTTCAGATGCCTCCACGTACCGCAGAATCAGATAAAAGTACCGATCCAAGATACTACTATAATCAGGCTATCATGCTGATCCAGAAGGAGAAATATAAAGAAGCGATTGTAGATTTTGAGAAGGCGATTTCCCTGAAGCCAGATTACTTGAATGCGCTTATTGGTCTGGGAGCCATGTATCAGAATCTACGCGACTACCAGGCAGCCATCAAAACTTACAATAAAGCGCTGGCTATTGATCCAAATCATAGCGGAACCCACAATAACATGGCTATTAATTATTATTCGATCCGACAATATAAACTGGCTATTGAGCATATAGATAAGGCCCAAACATTGGGTTATAAAGTGCAGCAGGCCTTTTTAGATGAATTGTCACAATATCGATAGATTGTAACAACTTTTTTCAATCCTTAACAATTCTCCTTGCTATCGAAAGGATATCGCTGGTCAGAATTCGTTTGCGATATTAAATCAGCTCGACAGGTTCATCCTGAAAATAGTCATATAAATCAATTGCTTGGTATTCCGTGTTGGTCAACTGGAAGTGGGGGAAGGCATCGCCAACACCAGGCGATTTAATTGAAATATCCTCATCAGGAAATGTATTCTACGCGACAGTTCTCACAAGAAGTGGGTTCTAGCTTGATACTGCAAAAAGTATAAATATTTAGTATTACGAATTTAGATAAACAAATTTACCGGCATAAACTCTATTGCCGGATTTTACTGAAATGATCATGAGCTGACTTGCCAGACCCAGACGGGAGGGGATGGATATTTTAATGATTCGTCTGGATTCCTGAGTCATGCTCAGAGCCGCAACTTCCCTTCCCTGAATATCATAGAGAATGGCCAGTTCGGGCAGCGCAGAGACTGGATCTGAGAGTATCATGCGGATCTCTCCAGCTTGTCCTGGATTTGGGTAAACCAGACAATGCTTAGAGTTATCAGCTTTCCACTTGGGAAAAAGACTTGTTAGATCAGGGATACCCCAGCCATATGAATTGTCGGGACTAGATGCCTGATCCCCATGGTTCTGAAAAATAGAAATAACTGAATCAGGGGATAGGTGCGGCTGGGCTTGGAGCAGCAGGGCCGCCAGTCCTGCAATTTGCGGAGCCGAAAAGGAAGTTCCATTTCCTCTAATATACCCATTCGTTCCAGAAGCCATGTAGACCAGACTACCCTGAGCAACTACATTGGGTTTGATGCGCCCATCATAGGTTGGTCCACGACCGGAAAAATTTGAGATTTCTTGCTGGGAATTAACAGAGCCAACTGACAATACATGGGGACTGTCAGAAGGTGGCCAGATGCTACTGGCAGCGGAGCCTTCATTCCCGGCTGAATTCACAACCAGAATACCCCGTGCAGCAGCAATATTGGCTGCCCGGGCACTAATGGTGGTCTGTCCATCCAAAGCTGATATTGGATAATCCTCATTGGGGTCATCAAAACCCTGAAAGTAACTTAGGGAGCTGTTAATGATATCTACACCCAGTGAATCAGCCCATTCCATAGCCGCCACCCAATTGTCCTCCTCAGCCCGTGATTCACTGTATGTATCCTCGGTTCGAGCAAGGAGATAGCTGGCTTTATAGGCAGGACCGATTAACTCTCCGGGATAATGGCCACCCAGGGCACTGAGGACATTGATTCCGTGTCCATCTCCTGGTCCTGAGGCATCGACCTCCTGATCGATAAAATCATATTGGGCTTCAACATCAATTCCCTCGAAAGCGGGATGATCGGTGAGGAATCCCGTATCAAATACACCGATAAGAACACCGGACCCATCATAGCCTAGATCGTGGATCTGGGGAATATTCAACATCTCGTTTTGACCAGCAGATGCTCCATAGGACAGGGCAGATCCTCGTGGAAGTGAAGTGGTCTGAAAAGTTTCTTCATCTCTTTCGGCAGGAGAACGACGGACGGGAGCGGTTGATTTTACAAAAGTAAAGTTTTCTAGTGCTGAGAGCTGAACATCATTTTCAATGCTCACACTCACTGCATTGAGGAATCGTGAGGCGTGTCTGATTCGATACCCTGCAGCTCGTAATTGTGCCAGTTGAGATTCTGAGACAGCCATATTTCCTGAAGCATTTGGTGAGCCACGTTGCCGAAGTCTCTCGATTGCACGCGGGGTCAATTGCACCGGTGTGGAGCTGGGGTCGGACTCAAGAAAAACCCACAGAGGTGTTTCACCAGCACTTAATGTACTGACGATGAAAAAGAGTAGAATGAAGCGTTTGAACAACATGGCCTAAAACTACAAGAAGATAGAGGTTTAAGAACATATCTTTTGTTTTAATGGAAAATCGAAACTCTTGGAAAAAATGGTCCTGGCCTGTATTCACTTATTCAGTTGTATTGTTGGAGAAGCAATATGTTGTCTCCAATATCCGACATTACTCAGAACTGAGCAATATTTAATTAACAAATAAGGTTGCCAGACCTGTGTTGATCGTGTACATAAAGACAGTATAAACAATAGCATGTGAAATATCACTGCTGCTGGCACGACCTTTGACATAAATTACAGAAATAATAAGAAGATCGATTTACCATATTAAATTGATTTGCTGGAACCGAGCTATTATAATTTGAGGAAATATTGTCGAGGAGCTTTGCCATGAACAATACCATATGTAAAACCATATTTCTGTTGATGATTCCAGCTATTCTTTTTTCTGAGAATATCTATAATCCAGCCACGTCAAAACTCTCTTTTAATCTCCAAAAAGTGGTTGAAGAGCAAAGCTCAAGGGAATTTCAGTTCTCTGAAGCATCTCCCTTAAAAGCCAGGACAGTAAAAGGTCCTTCCCAGGAAGTCTTATATCCTGTCACTATTCGAAGCACGGATATTGAGGCGATCAAAGTTGCCGGTATAAGAACCAATTCTGATTATCCCGGTTTTTCGACGGCTCGAGTCACCAAGGACCAACTGTTATTATTATCTGAGTTGGATGCAGTAACTAGTGTTTTTCAGGGGGATTTGCTTTATGCTCTGAATGATCTGGCAGTAAGCCACTCCGGAGCCGGTTTAGTCCATGATGCCTATTTGGGCAGCACAGCCTATGATGGTACCGATGTGATTGTCCTGGTAATCGATACAGGTATTGACTGGTCTCACTTGGATTTCCGTGATCCAGACACCCCCACGACTAGTCGTATACTAAGGATTTGGGATCAGACCATAGATTCGACCAGCACCAGTGATTATTCACCCGCAAGACGAGACGTGAGTAACTTTCCTGGGCTGACCTACGGAGTTGAATATTTGCAGACGGACATCAATGATGAAATAGATGGTAGCGCTGCAGGATTTGTTCGTACTGAAGACTCAAATGGCCATGGAACAGAAGTAGCCAGTGGGGCTGTCGGAAATGGTGCGTCACTTTCCAGTAAAAAATACAAAGGTATGGCACCTGATGCAGATATTGTAGTTGTGAGGGCTGGCCAGAGTGCAAGTTTTGAAGATGCGAAGGTCAAAGACGCCCTGACTTATGCCCAAAAGATTGCATCTTATTATTCAAAGCCCGTCGTGGTGAATTTAAGCCTGGGAAGCCAGAGCAATGCCCATGATGGTACCAGTACGCTTGATGCGGCAGTTAACACTTTTACTTCTTCTGGTAATGGCAGAGTTGCGGTGATTGCAGCTGGAAACGCGGGCAACGAATTGATACATAAAACTGGTACCATCAATCCATCGTCGATGGGGAGCATTGTTGTAAATGTACCATCGTTTTATCCAATCAATGGAAAGGGTAATGATGCCTTTTTTATGGAGGTCTGGTTGAGCCATGGAGGAGATGCTACATTTACGATGGTTACCCCCGGTCTCCAAGGTGTTCAACGTACCGCTGGCCAGGACCCGGAAGGAGCTTCAGCTGCTACAAGTGGTGCGGTTCAGATGAATAACATCATCGATTCAGATCATACTAACGGAGATCGGATGAGCGAAATTGTTGTCTTTGATTATGTGACTGCTGGTGGAGATACAGTCCAAGTAGCTGAAGGCAATTGGACATTGCAAATAACCAACAATTCAGACGCTACTTTCACCTATCATGCCTGGATGTACCAAAGTACGATGGGAGCAACATTGACAGGGGGTGATCATAATTCCACAATTGCATCTCCAGGAACAGCCAGCTCAGCCATTACCGTTGGAGCATATACAGCCAGATGGCGCTGGAATAAATCTTCTGGTGCCGTTAGCTCTTTTGGGTCCCCTGACGAATCTGATGATTATTCTTATTTTAGTAGCGTTGGACCCACGCGAGAGGGAGACGTGCGAAAACCAGATATTATGACCCCAGGTCAAGGAGTCATAACTACTACTTCTACTGACTATACACCATATGCTCAATACGAAATTATTGCCGACAAATATCATGTCGAACAAGGCACCAGTGTGGCTGCAGGATCAGTTTCCGGAGCAGTAGCCTTGCTTCTCGATTATAATTCTTCCCTGTCTGCTGCAGATGTGAAGACCCTGCTAAGAGAGAATGCTGATAGTGATACTTACACAGGTACTGTGCCCAATGATGAATGGGGCTATGGAAAATTGAATATTTTCGAATCCTTGGCTAAAGAGATCAATACTTCCACCACTATTCACCATGATGTTTACATTTATGACTCTTGGAATACCCTGGGTGCTACTTCATTCGCTGACACCTATAAGGAAGCAGTAAGGTTCACCCCCACTACTCAAGGAGATGTATCAGGAGCATTCTTTCATACCCACACAGCAGTGGGATCCAGTGGATCAATTTCATTTGAAATCTGGTCAGATTATCAAGGAGGTCCGAGTGTTAAGCAAGGTTCCACAGTAACACTTAGTGTAACCGATATTGGCAAATATTCCTGGAATTATGTATCTTTGGTAGACGCGGGAGTTCGCGTTCAAGCATCGACAGACTATCATCTTGTCATCGACAATACTTCAGGTGCACCTTTCTCATTATTAAAAGAAACAACCTCTGAAATTGATTTGAGATCCACCGGGTGGCATGGGGGGCCAACATGGGGGGCGTTTGACGAATTTGATTGGTTGATAAGACCCGTAGTGGCCACCAACGAGGCAGATACGGATTACTCACTTCCGGTTGAGCTGGCTTTTTTCAACGCAGGCGCTTATAAGGGTCAAATGGTTCTTAAGTGGGCCACCGAAAGTGAAACTGAGAATCTGGGCTTTCAGATTGACCGTCGCAAGAGCGGTACTGAGGACTGGAAACTCATTGCCGATCATACCAAGAACCCCAAACTTGAGGGACAAGGCAACTCAACCTCCAGGACGGACTATATCTATTATGACAAAACTGCCAAACCTGGTGTTAGCTATGACTATCGCCTCACTGATATCCCCTATACTGATACCTATACACCCAGTTCAATTGTTCTGGAAGATATCAAGTTTCGGATAGAAAAGTTCGCCCTCCATAAGAATTTCCCCAACCCCTTTAATCCTGCCACAACCATTGGCTATGAGTTGGCAAAGAACTCAGCTGTTCAGATTAAAATTGTGGATGTGACGGGTCGAGAAATTCAGTCATGGAACCATGAATCCAAAGAAGCAGGTTATCATGAAATGATCTGGGCCGGTGTGAATCAATCTGGTAAACCGGTGAGTGCCGGACTCTATCTGCTCAGCGTGCAAGCGGGGAATCAATTCCAGACGAGAAAGCTATTGCTGCTCAAGTAAGCAGAGTTTAGTTCAAAGAATAGACCTTCACGTCCTTCGACAAGCTCAGGAAGACGTGAAGGTTTTGTATACTAAATGATAAATTGATTATTAAGTAAGCGGCTTGAGACGTGCCGTGAAGTGGCGTAACACCTGGGCCTGGTATTCAATCTCATAGCCCCCAATGTTTTCCCTGTCCTCATACAACTCGATAATATTTTCTGCTACATATTGCATCTGACTGTTGGTGTAAACCCGACGCGGAATTGCCAGTCGGACCAGTTCCAGATGAGGATAGATTGTTTCACCTGACTCAGGGTCATCATGGGCAAACATGAGACTGCCAATTTCTACAGCCCGAATACCAGCATGGGTATAAAGTGAAACTGTGAGAGCAATTCCAGGGAACTGAGATTGAGGGATATGCGGTAAAAAGTTTTTCGCATCAAGATAGACGGCGTGACCACCAGTGGGTCTCAAGATGGGTACACCCGCATCAATCAGACGATCACCTAATTCCTCCACCTGTGAAATTCTATAAGCCAGATAATCCTCCTGAAGGACTTCTTCCAGTCCTCTGGCAATGGCCTCCAGATCACGTCCGGCCAGACCACCATAGGTTGGAAAACCCTCTATCAGGATCAGGCGATTGGTGATTTGCTGGGCCAATTCATCATCATTGGTGGCAAAAAATCCACCCATGTTCACCAGCGCATCTTTCTTGGCACTCATGGTACAGCCATCGGCATAGGAGAACATCTCATTAGCGATTTCCAGGATGCTCTTATCCTGATAACCGGCTTCCCGGGTCTTGATGAAATAGGCATTCTCGGCAAAACGACAGGCATCGATATAAAAGGGAATGTTGTGTTTCTTGAGTAACTCAGCAGTTCCTCTGATATTGGCCATGGAGACAGGTTGTCCACCACCAGAATTATTGGTGATGGTTAGCATGCCAATGGGAATTTTCTCAGGACCTACGTCAGCAATGAGTTTTGCCAGTTTATCCAGGTCAATATTGCCTTTGAAATCAGCTATGGCCTGGGTGTCTTTGGCAATATCAATCACCAGATCCACCGCTTTCCCGCCATTGTACTCAACGTTAGCGCGGGTGGTATCAAAATGATTGTTGTTGGGAATAACCAGACCCTTACGGTCTTTGAGAATAGTGGAAAATAAGAGATTTTCAGCCACACGACCCTGGTGAGTTGGGATGACGTGCTTGAAGCCAAAGATCTTGTTGATCATCGCTTCAAAATGGAAATAATTTTTACTTCCTGCGTAGGATTCATCACCCTTCATCATACCAGCCCATTGATTGTCACTCATGGCGCTGGTGCCGCTATCTGTCAATAAATCGATGTAAATTTTATCGGCGGGAATATTGAAGACATTATAGCCAGCATCCTGTATAACAGCCAAGCGCTCCCAATCCGTGGTTCGGGCAATAGCCTCAACAGTTTTTATTCTAAATGGTTCTGGTGGGTACTTCATAGTCTATTCCCTTTAATTGATAAACACAATTCGTCTATAATCTAAAATGTATTGGTAATATGATTTGAAAGGTGACAGGTCGCTCATCGTATTTGGCAGCCACCCAGTTACTTGCATTGATTGCTTTCAAGGCAGCTTCATCCAGGTCAGGATAACTGGATTTCAACAATTGAACATCCTGGAGTGTCCCATCTGCCTCAATTATAATTGAAAACCAGCTCACTCCAGTGCGATTCATTTCCCGAGCCATTTCAGGATACTCCAGAATCTGATAAAGTCTCTTGTAACCACCCACAGGCTCTACTCCAGAATCAAGCAGTTTATATTCTCTATCCTGGAACTCAGCAGGATATTCTGGGTAGGCTTTCTGCCATTCCCCAAAGCGTGCAGAATACTTTTCGGATAACTTTTGATCAGCCTCTATTTTTGCCAAGGCCTCTGGATAAATCCAGGCTGAACTATCACTGATTTCCAGTTGATTGTATACCTCAATCAGAAAGGGATAGGCCTCGGGGTAAAGGATGCGTTGATCGGCCTTTATAACCCTCTCAAGGTCATTTCTGGCCTGGACCAGCTTATCTTTTTGTTTGTAACGAACCACTCTGGCAGCTCTAAAAAAATAATAACTCTCGTCTGCATTTTCTGGCTCAGGAATATCAATGCCTTCAAGTGGGTTCTGGGGTGATATACAATGGCTGATTAATATGCTCATTGCAAAAACTACAATCAGTTGTGATCTGAATTTCATGATGTTCCTATCCTTTCTTAAGCTGAGTTTTGAAAAATTCATCAACGCGTTCCCAGAAACCTGCTTCATGATGACAATCTGAATGTCCCCGTCCTGAAATAGGCCAGTATTCACATTGCCCTGTCCGTGCTGCTGCATTCATCTTCTCTCCTTGAGAGGGCAGCACCACATCATCATTTTCACCATGGATGACCAGAAACGAAGCCTCTGCTTTGGCGATATTATTTACAGGCGCAAAGTGTTCGTATTTTACACCAATTTTCATTTCGATCTGCTTTAAGATAAGCCACCAGAGAAAGGCGGGTATATGATGCTTCTTAAATTCATGCTGCATGACATCAACGGGGTGGGCTGGTGCTCCCACCGTTACCACTGCTTTGATAGCCGGTTCAATGGCGGCAGCATAGGTTGAGCCAGCACCTCCAATTGATAGACCGATAACACCTATTCTGTCAGGATCAATATCACGAGAGAGGGAGTATTGCGTGGCCGCTTTGACATCTCGGCCAAATTTGTACATAGAGGCATGATCATCTTTGTCACTGGACCCATGATGTCGTGCGTCAAAAGCCAGGAGATTGTAATTGAGTGGTTGAAGGTGCTGAATATAGCGCAGCATCCGTCCCAGGTTGCGACTCCATCCATGGACCAGGATGAGTGTTGGCGCTTGTTTGGCATCTTTTTCAGCAGGTATCCACCATCCATACAGCGATTTATTGTTGTCCGTTGGGAAACGAACCTCTTCAAACCCAACACCTAGTTTTTCTGGTGTATCATCGTGTTTATTTGGTTTGAGGGCATACATTTTTAAAGTGAAAAATCGTGTGAGTAGGAGGACTGAAATAAGGACGAGTAGGAGGATAGTCGAAGTAGTCATAAGGCTCTCAAACTAAAGTAGTTCCCACTGAAATGCTAGTTTAGCCTTCGTTAAAAAGGCGGAAAGCACACACGAATCTGGTGTATCACCTTCCCTTGCGAACTCTGTCCTCATTCGAAAATCAATACCAAATATGGGAAGGCTTTGAACTTAAGTATCATTCCGTTTAATCGGTTACTTGATCTAAAGGTTTGTATTAACTTAATTTACTCGAATATCCATTCTGAATTAATCCCAGTTCTAGAGGAATCCAAAATGCTGATATGCGAATTTTATTACCAAATAAGGGGATCCTTTTAAGGAGGCTACAATGATAGTAAACAGAAAATCCACCCTAATAGCTCCCGCTATTTTCATCATGGCAATGATGTTCATGTTGACACCAAGCGATCTTATGGGATCCAGACACCATGGACATGGAGAAGATGAATATGATTTGTCTGTTACCGCCCTCATGGGACCTGAGGACACAGAATTAGTGGTATTCATTTCAAGCAGTGATTCCATAAACTATCCCGTTCCAGAAGAGTTGGAAAAATTTAAAGTAAAAATAGAACGGAGGAGACGTGGTCATGGACCTGGACATGGACCCGGACATGGACCCGGACACCATCATGGCCATCTTATTAATGAGCGGCATGTGGAATTGGTGGATAACCAGATTGTACGATCTCTGACAGAGATTCCACTGCATGCCAGACTCAAGGTCGAAACCGAATTTCGTCTTGGCCGGCATAAAGTGAAATTGAAAAGACATGTAGAAGTGACGCTACGCCCAGATCTAATCATTGAGGATGTTGGCTATCCCATGACTGTTTTTATTGATCAACCCTTCAATATTCACGCGAACCTTCAGGAAATCCTTGGAGATAATAGTGCGACTGCTGATGTAACTCTTTATACCGACAGTTTGACTATGACAACACCAGATGTATTTATTGCACCCAACATGCCAACTACTGTGGTTTTCACAGGTCTTAGTTATAGCACACCCCAGACCATCCCATTTACTATAGATATCTCTAATGCCAGTCCTGGTGAATACGATATGACCAATAATAGTTACTCATTTGATATTGAGGTAATCCCCCCACCAACACCAGTAGCAACTAATTATTCCATGGAATATCGTAATTGGAATAACCGCTATCATGTATCTGGCACTGATATCTGTGAGGTCGTGGAGGAGCGTGAACTTGCAGGTGACCAAGATGAGTTTAATCTGGATGGGTGGTCCTTTGAAGCCATGCCAGGTGGCAATCTTGATGTCTCCTTGAGAATTTACGCTGATGGAGTTTCAGCATATGTATTAGATATTGAAGGTATGACACCCTATGAGAGCGTAGGTGGAATTGAATATTATGATTATTGTGATGAAGCGACAGGAATATTTATCACCTATGAGAGCAACCCTGGCATTGATGCCTATTTCAATATCAATAAATACTCAGGAAAAAAGATTATTGTACACCGCCTCAATGGTTCAATCACCATGAGTAGCATTACAGACTCAGGTCTTCACATGGATGCCCAGACCAGCATTCAGACCTCGGTGCTTTTTGATGATGGATTCTCCCTCATTGGTGGGTCGGCCAGCACGACTCTTCAAGGTCCCTATTTGATCGAGGATGAAAGTTCATACCCAATATACAATACTGAATGTGGTGTTGATGGAATCCGATATTCAACTATGACTGTGGAATACATTTTTGGTTATAATTCTGGGATGATGGATCCCACATTCCTTCCCAGACGTAATCTGCCTGATGTGACAGAATTGCTTCTACCAGCATCTTTTTACCTGGAAGAAAATTATCCTAATCCCTTTAACCCAACAACGGCCATCTCTTTTGGATTACCTGAAGAGAGCGCGGTTAGCCTGAAACTATATGATATCAGTGGACGTGAGGTTTTAAGACTCGCCGAGGGACACTTTTCGGCTGGGAAACATGAACTATATCTGGATGCCAGCGAGCTGAGTAGCGGGTCCTATTTCTATAGTCTTGAGGCAGGTTCTTATAAAGAGGTCAAAAGGATGCTATTGCTCAAATAGAGTATTAGGCACTTAGCAACATTATAAGCCCCGACTTTGGTTGGGGCTTTTCATTTTACCATCATGTCCTGAAAAAAGATGTGTTTTATCTGGAAACAAAAATCATTTTAAGGCATGTATTACAAGGTCATGAACTTGATTAACACCAAATCTATACTTTGTCTATTACTGCTGGTCAGTGTGGCTATTGCAGAAACACCCTCTCACCAATTATTAACCTATCCCTTCAGCAATCGCTCAGCCGCCATGGGTGGGAGCCGAGCTGTGGATGCGTCAGGGAATCTTGATGTTCAGGGTAATCCAGCCAGTGCAAGTTTCATTCAAGGTTTACAGGGACAAGTCGGTTTTGTGAACCATCTTGTGGGCATTAAGGGCTTTGCAGCAGCTGGTGTGCTGCCCCTGGAGCGACACCGCATTGCCGCTGAACTGGTCTATTTTGACTATGGACTGTTTGACAGAACTGATATTGTTGGTACCAATCAGGGTACTTTTGGATATCATGAATTGGCTGCAACACTGGGATACGCCTTCAAGTTTTCTGAAGGAATTCGCCTGGGAGGACGTGTCGGACGGTTCACGAGGGTCGCTGATGCAAGTACATCTGGTGAGTTTTATTATGATCTCGGGGGTGTATACCACAATCAAGAGGATTCTCTAACCGTGGGTATCTACCTGGCCTCTGTTGCCCTGGGTGAGAGTGATGAAGCATTTCCGACCCAATTGCACATAGGCAGCTCTAAGATTCTCTCGCATTTACCTCTGAGACTCAATTTGGAGGGGATCTATGGATTCAATGAACAAGTCAGGTTTGCCCTGGGGGGTGAAATATTGATTCACCCGAATTTCCGGATTCGTCTCGGCATGAACTCCAATCGATTTGATCTCCAAACCGGTGTGACAGAATCCGATTTTATCGCAGGGGCTTCGGGAGGATTTGCCATTGACTGGCAGGGAATGCTCATTGAGTCTGCTACCCAGAGTTTTGGTGCAGCTGGATGGATCAGCCAGATATCCATTGCCTATCGACTCTAATTAAACACTCCTACTTTTAGTTTAACTCACCATTCAAGAACCCATTCGTGCTTAATTTTGATATAGATCGAAATTTTATTGAGCTTTGTCGGTCACAAGTATCAGTTCAAAAAAGACAACATTTTTCAGAGAATCATGATTATACTACTTATCTAATCAAAATCTGAGTGTGTGGTGGGTCACCTGCTTGGAGGAATTAGAGGGTTAGTTTAGAGAAATTTAGTTAGCTATGACTTACTTGCGAAGAACCATATTATTCTCACTTATCATCGTAAATCTTGTTTACGGAGGAGCTGCTCGCTTTGTTGAAAATGAACTGCTTGTGCGCTTCGATGAAGGAATAACTCAGGCAGATATTGAAATTATTATCATGGATGATAATCTGCAAATTGTGAGACAGGTGAGTAGACCCCTGAATCTGTGGTTGCTCCAAGTTGACCTGAGCAAAAATCAACTTGGCAAGGTGCGACGCAGAATTGAGGATGTGCCAGAAATCAAATATGCTCAGAACAATCATCATTTAAGTTTACGAAATACTCCAGATGATCCACAGTACACATCTCAATGGAATCTTCATAATACCGGTTTTGATGTGAATGGCAATCCTTCTGGAACTGAAGATGCCGATATCGATGCTCCTGAAGCCTGGGAAATCAGTACAGGAGGAGAAACGGCTTTTGGCAGAAAAATTGTTGCAGCTATCGTTGATGGGGGTTGTGATCTTGACCATCCTGACCTACAGGCCAATATGTGGTCAAATCCTTTCGACACCTTAGGCAATGGAATTGATGATGACGATAATGGGTGGATTGACGATTCATTAGGTTGGAATGCCTACGGTCACAATGGTAATATTCCCCAGACAAATTCTGATGCCAGCCATGGTACACATGTTTCTGGTACAGTGGGTGCTCACTCCAATAACACCAATCAAGTAGCTGGAGTCAATTGGGATACGCAACTCATGATAGTAGCTGGCGCTTCCTCTACTACTGCTATTGCCATGGAAGCCTATAGCTATGTTCTTGAACAAAAGCTGGCCTGGTTGGATTCAGACGGTTTAGAGGGCGCTTTTGTAGTAACGGCAAATTCAAGTTTTGGTGAGAATCGTGTTTTTTGCGATTCATTGAATTATCCGGTGTGGAACGATATGTATAATGCCATGGGAGAAGCTGGTATTCTATCGATTGCGGCGACTGCAAATACCAACGTTAATGTTGATGTCTCTGGAGATTTGCCCACGAGTTGTTCTAGTCCCTATTTGATCACCGTAACCAGTTCCAATAAGGATGACATCAAGGTGTTTGGTGCCGGCTATGGAGCGGTCTCCATTGATTTAGCTGCACCTGGCCACGGTATCTTATCCACAAATTATCATGGGACCACTTCCACTAAATATGGGACATCCATGTCCACACCTCACGTAACAGGTGCTGTGGCACTTATGCATGCTGCGGCCAGCACTGAGCTTGCCCAATACTATGAAGACAACCCTGCTCTTGGAGCAGGAGTCTTTAAAACATTATTGCTGACCTCTGTTGATACACTTGCCTCATTAGATGGTATCACGGTAACGGGTGGTAGACTAAACCTTCACCACGCAGTCCTGGCGGCTTCAGTTTGGCCCACAGGCTCAGGAGATATGAATCAGGATTTCAGTTTAGATATTCAGGATGTAGTGATTCTCGTCAACTTGATATTAGGTAATATTACACCTAATCCAGTGCTCATTGCTGCCGGAGATTTGAACGATGACACATTGATCACTGTCCAGGATCTAGTTCTACTGATTAATTCAATACTGCAGTAAAAAAAAACTTCAACTTACCTATCCAGATATAAAAAAACCCATCGGAAGTCGATGGGTTTTTTATCCTGTTTGGATGTAGGATCAGTACAGGAATTTCATAATAAACATGGCACCGATTCCAGCCAGTGTTATTAAAAAGGCTCCCATCTGTCTGATAGGTGCTTTGGGATCTTGAAAAACATTCACTTCAAATTCATGATAGCTTGAAGACCCGCGTGAATCAGTCACTTCGATGATAAACTTGTTGGCACCATCATTGGAACCATCAGGCACCCAGGTAATGAGACCTTCTTCTTCGCTCATTTCGGCGCCATTTGGCAGGAGAATCTTGGTATAGCTGATTCCATCTTCATTGAGATCTCGGGAAGATATCTGATAGCGATACTCGCGATCCATCAGAACTACAGGAGACGGCGTGGAAGTCACTTCCGGTAAGGCATTCACAAAGAGTTCCACATTCTGAACATTTGTGATGAAACCATCAGTCACGCTGACCTTGAATTGAGCCTGGTTGATCTGGTCAATCTCGGGTGTCCACTTAATGATGGAACCATCGACGAGATGGACACCTGCTGGTGCATCATAAACCTTATAGATCAATTGCTGGTCTGTGTTCAAGTCCAGAGCTTTGATGTTATAAACATATTCCTGACCGGCAATAGCCATAGTATCCGCTTTTGATACGATCACTGGCGGTGCGTTGGCATAGACGGCAAATTTGTAGGTATCTGAGCTGTACTTATCTGAGACTTTTACAAAAATTTCATTCCACCCTTTTTGAGTTTTGGTGGGGGTCCAGATAATTTGACCTGTTGGAGAAATTTTCATCCCCTTGGGAGCAGTTAGAAACGCATAATTTAATTTCTGGTCCTTGTTCAGGTCAGTGACTGGGAGGGAGGTGGTATAAGGTCGTGCAACAGTTGCTAATGTATCACCAACACTTCCTAGAACAGGGGCACCGTTTACGTATACCGTTACTTTTTGGAGGTCATCTCTCAGACCATCAGTTACAGAGATAGTAAATGTCTGTTTGCCCAGTTCAGCCTCTGTAGGTGTCCAGGTAATATGACCACGACGACTGATGGTTAAATTGGGAATACTGCTTTCGGAAAGCAGAAAACTGATGTCCTGGTTATTGTTGGGGTCGTTGACTTCAACCTTGTAGTTCCAAGGTTTACCAACCGGTACATGCTCTTCATATTTGGATATAATCACCGGTGGCGTGTTGACAAAAATGGTGAACGAATCCAACATAGTGGACATGTCATCTGTCAGTTCGAAAAGAATATCATGGAAACCAGTTTGTTGAGATTCTGGTGTCCAGGTGATTCTTCCCGAGGACTCCAAGATCAGACTTCTGGGAGTACGCAGCGGGATGAGACGTGCACTATTATTACTGTTTTTGTCCTGGATATTGACCTGTCCTATATAAGGCTCGTTGATGAAAGCAACAGGACCTGGTTTTTCAAGGATAAGTGGCAGGATATTGACATACAGCGTAAATTTTTGCAGAACTCTCTCAAAACCATCGCTGACGCTCAGTGTGACATATTGTGAATCGAGTTGTGTGTCACTGGGGAGCCAGCGGACAAGACCTTCTTCATCAACCTGCATACCAGCTGGAGCTGAGATCAATTCAAATTCAAAATACTGTTCTTCATTTAAATCTTCCAATTGGACCTGGTAAAGATATTGATGTCCGGTTTGAGCCAGGGGTGGAGGATTTGAAAAAATTTCAGGGACATGGTTGACATACAGGGTAAATGTCGTATCCAATTGTTGTCCAAATGAATATGAAATCTGATGATATCCCAGTTGATCCTCATGGGGGTTCCATCTCAGGATAAAATCCTTCCCAAGACGCATGCCTTCGGGATAGGTCTTGAATTTGACATAGGCCTGGCCCGGATCTATCTCGTCCTGGCGTGGAATCGTATGGATAAAACTTTCATTGGTGTGGAGAATCACATCCGGTGACTTGGGTTTTCTACGGATTTCTGGAATGACTTGGGCTTCATCCACAACTTCAGAATCAGTATCATCTCCAAGGGCGGGGGTCGCTTCATCTTCCATGTCTGTCATTGACTCAAGCTCTTCCTCGGGTTCGCTTGTCGCTTCGACAACATCCTGCTCATCTGGTGCGATGGCCATGAATTGATAAGGACCGGATTTCTCCAGTAAAAGACCATCATGGAAGGGGAGGGCATTTGATGCATAGACCTCTTCATCAAATAAGGGGACAAAATTTTCAAACTTTCCAGCTTGCTTTTCCTGTTCCAAATAGTGTACTCGATCCCCTGTACGAAGCAGGCATTCCGCATACCCATCACCATCTAGTTCAGAAAATAAAAGTTGATTGACAGGTCCAGGGAATGAGTTCCACACGGAACCGCCGTCTGTGGAGGCATATTGATAAATATTACCTCTCGAGCTACCCAGATAAATTTTTTCAAGACCTGAGCCATTTAGGTCGGCAGTGGCAATACCAGAAGCGCTCACAATTTCACTTGAACCAGCAACGAGTTTCACATCCGTCAGGTTGCGGGTAGCATATCTATCTTCATCTGATGATGAAATGGCCGCGGCACTCAGTTTGTCACCCTGTTTTTGAAAGAGGACGATGTCATCTTTTTGATCCTGATCGACATCATTAATAGTCACTAGAATCGAAGCAGGTATACGTGTCATTTCTTTTGGTAGGCCGGCATACTCAATCTGGATATTCGAGGAACTGAGATCACCTTTAAATTCAACAATTAAAAGATTAGCCTGGGGTGCACTCAAGGAAAAAATGAGCTCCGTAAGACCATCATTATCAATGTCGCCAGCTTTTATCTGAGTGGGGCGAGCATAAAGCCCATTATCGGGGGTCCAACCCCATTGAAATGTAGGGACATAATCAAAATCTTGCCCAGACCACTCAAATCCATACACCCAGGGAGCACTATTACCTGCCGTAGCAGAAATCAATTTAGTAATGGCCACAAATTCTGGTCGGCCATTCAAATTCAAGTCAGTAAGTGTGAAATCTGCCCATTCACCTACCAGGTTTTCGGGTAGGGCAAACCTCCAGGTGATATCAAAACTTCCATCCGGTGTCATTTCAAATGCGATCAGCTCTGAGCCATTATTTGCGGTGTTTCGAATGGCTCCAAAATCATTGTTTCCATTATGGTCCAGATCACCCAGGTCCTTTAAATGGCTTATATCACGTAAGCCATCGGCACTCCAAAGACTGCTTGTCATCAGAATGACCAGGAGGGGAACTAACCAGATATGACGTACTGCTACACGGCTAAAAAAATGTTTGCTCATCATGGGAACCCATTTCTTTACGATTAAAACTTTTGAATCCTACTCCAAACTTTTAATCAATTTATGGG